>Ga0209652_1000015_pt1 | contig 141732 bp, 196 predicted proteins | sample SaaInl74LU_5_DNA_FD_184641 | JGI IMG/M metagenome (GOLD analysis project Ga0209652, IMG submission 184641) | Marine microbial communities from expanding oxygen minimum zones in the Saanich Inlet - ESP_74LU_5_DNA (SPAdes) (version 2) | ecosystem: Environmental > Aquatic > Marine > Intertidal...
AGAAATAAAGCGGCAGCTAGAAAACTCTTCATAACGATATCCTCTCTCAGTTCGTTAATACGAGTATACCATAGTCTTAGAGCGAAGTAAACAAAAAAAACCACCGCGAAGGGTGGCTTTAAAAGTGGTGGGCAGTTAACTATCCGCCGTATGAATGCTTGCGGCTAACTACATCCCACTCTGCAGGAGTAGCGTCGTTGAGAGATCGTCGTGGGGGGTCTTCGTCAACTACAGATTGATTCGTGGGGTCTTGATCGTCTAACGATTCACGCTCATTCCATGCGGTACGAAGCTGGTCCTTCAGGAACTCTATTTGATCGTTACGGTCATGGTACTCACGAGTCACATCCTCGAAGGTTTTAAACAAGCCATCAAATTTCGCATCATATAGGGACGATACTCCTAACAAAAGGTTACCAAGTTTATCCGACTGTTCGTACGTCAGTCCTTCAAATATGCTGGACTCGCCAACGTAGTTGTATACAGCTTGAACGTCTTCTACCACAGACCAACATTGCATAATCTTCTGTTCTAAATCAAAAATAACATCACTCATCTGTGCTTCCTTCATTGTAAAATTTTATAAAAACCCGATGGGCATCAACGTCTTCCTTTATAATCCGATTACGATCTATCGTTATGCCCAGTTTACTTGCAATTATATCTATTGCTGCAGGTAATCGCTTATACCTTGGCTGAGCGAAAACGTCAGGGTATTGATCATTAGTGACGACCACCTCATACAAATCCACCTTGCTATTAGTCCAAACGATCAACTTAAAACTCCTCCGAGGCTGAGGCTGCAAATTTCCCGAACTCCATTTCGAAGTTTTGTGCAGCTGCTATGTCCTGAAAGTGGAAGGTGTGTTCGTACACATCAGTCCACGTAGAGAAACTCCAACACTGTTTTTCCACTTGGCGTTTACACCAAGTTTTTCCTTGATCAGCTAAATCGCTATGCAATCTAACACCATAGCCGGGCAACCATGTTAGCTTGTAATCCGCTATTGCTTGCGGGGTCATAAATCCTCCTTCCAACTGGTCGTATCAATAAACACTTTTAATGTGCGGTCGTCGTCTTGTAGACTAAACTTAATATGCTGATTGTCATTGAGATGATTCACGTACTTGCGGCCTTGGTCGTCGATAACTTCAAAGCGAGTCGCATCTTTCATTGCTTCAAGTTCTACAGCATCGTGAAGCATATTGTGTAGAGAGAAGAAGCCGCATTCCATACCAGCAGCATACATATGAGGGCCAAATCCAAACTTATCGTATAGAGTGCCACGATAACTGCGATTATCTTTTATGCGCGCTTCATATATTCTCTTGCATACTGCATAGAACGCACCTTCACGCTCGTCCTCAGTCAACCCATTCCACCAAGCATCGTTCATAAGTGCATGATGCCTTTCAGCAGCTTCTACCTGCACCCTCAGCTCTTCAAGAGCGAGGATGGCGTCTTCTCTCTCTTCTCTACTCATATCTAGAATCTCATTCGCCAAATATAGTTGGTGCTTGTTCAGCAGCTTCTTCCATGTAGTACTCTCCTGGATAGTGCTTCAAGCAGTTGTAGGCCCGCATTCTTACTTGTTTAGGTATCCGGGGCGTTTTCTTGGGATCTAAAAGATCGACCAGAAACTCGCGAGTCCTATTAACCGCGTTTCGTCTTTCATATGGCATTGTCATATCCACACTCCGTGAGCAATGCCGTAGTCTACTAACATCGCTAGAGTAGCTACTACAATTACATACCAAACCATCAATCGTTTTTTGATCTTATACACGGGCCGAGTAGCCTTCGTCGTCAAACAGATCGTAGATCTCATCAGAAGATAGACCCAAGCTGAATAGAGCGTTGACTGCTCGATCTTCTACGGTACGATTGCCGTAACCGTCGATGAACTCTTCAACGCAATCCAAAACACGCTCACCAAGCTCGCCACGCGCAAACCACTTCACTTCACTCATAACCAATTCCTTTTATTCCTCAACTCAATGAACCCATTATATCATAGAGACATTCGGAAGTCAACACTCATTGGATCAATTAATGTAAAAATTTTCACCACTTAATCTCCATCCAATTGGTATCTTTGGGCATCAATTCAACTGCATCACCAAAGTGTTCTTTGAGTTTGCTGTATGTTGGACCAGTTGCCATGCTGATGCGATATGGATTCTTATGGCACCGATAGCAACTGCCACTGGAACCATAGAACTCATAGTAGTCGCCGTCTTCTTCAACACGAGTAATACCTGAGTTCATACGCCAAGAGTCACCGTAAAGATAACCACCCGACCAACCTGCGAGTACCTTATACAGTGTCTCACCTTCGTATTGAATCTTCAGTATAACCCAACTGTCGGGGGTATAGTCACTCATTCTGCCCACCTTATCTGTTTGCCATACCAAAGTTCAAAACGCTCGATGAGTTGTTCATAACTCAACTGTACGTCAGTTTCTAAGTCCCATAACCAATCACTGAGTGCATTCCAATCTTCTCCATGTATTGGTGCCATGCCATATTCGTCCCAACCGTCATAACCTGGTTTACTACTATCACGAATGTCAATTCGGCCGCCAGCATAGTGTACTTTAACATCCTCTATCTCGTAGGTATCACCAATCTCAATATTGGGATAGTTGAGAACTTTGCTTGTTCGTAACGCATTGCGAATCAGTTCGCTTTCACAAGTTTTCTCGACCATGTGCGTAAATCCGCGCGCACGATACCAGTCCATACTGCAAGGACCCATAAAGTTTGCGCTATACGAAATCACTGTCCAGGTCCTCTTCTATTTTAATCCACTTGTATTTGAGTTGTGGATATTTCTTTATTGCTTCACTTAGCAGTAACTTGTCCTCGTCCCATATACCGTCGGGATAAAAACAATATACTTCTTCTAACCCTAAGTCACTGAACCTCGTCATGTATGAGGTATATTCTATTTCTATTCTGTTATTAGCTAGTTTGTTCCACCAACTCATTGCCCACTTCTCCCAACAAGGTCTCGTTTATACACTGCTGTGGTGTTTGTACCCATTTGTGGGCACACTAAAATAAACTCCGGCAAACCATGCTCATCACTGTTACCCGCTTCACCACAGATAAAGAATGAACCACTCTTGTCTGGTTGTGTGTGATACCAAATCTTTGATAGTTTCTGAAACAGTGCGTACTCTTCATCGGTTATTTCTTTCATCACTAGTCAAACCTTGTAGTGTTCTTTTTATAATAAGCAATGGCATTCTCATTACTTCGTTTAATACTCTCACGTTCCCATTCTCGTGCTTCTTCAGTATCAACCTCTTCAAAACCTTCGGGGATAGCAGGGAATTTGTAACCGTCCTCATTAGTATACATAGCATATTGCTTTTGAAAGTGATTAGTTTCGGTGTGTTGCAAGTATCTTTCAGTTTTCATTACACTAATACACATACTTTTACAAACTCTCCATCACATACTTTGTACCTCACAACAGCGCAGTTTGAGCGAATGTATGCACGACCTCCATCGATCATTTTGCCGCCCACAGTTTTGTAATCATGACGATGTGCACTATAATGTAGGTTACCGTTGTCATCTTCAATCATACCAAACTCTGCACCTTCGATACGATCAGCATTGGTGATCATCACACGATCCACTTTGTCAATGTACAATCCAAAGTATCGATTGCCGAACTGTGGGTGAGGAGTATCGCGATAGAAGATATCCATTGCTTTCGCTTCACTGCCCAGTGCACTGGTGCACACATACTTGACTGCTACCCCATCCTTTTTAGAGTAGTGTTCAGCCATAGCATCTGTTTTAAAAATGTTGTCATGCTTAATCATAGTAAGTTACGTCCATAGATTTTCGTAGTACCTGCCGAACAATCGAAAGCCGTTTGAGATACGAGCTTGATATGCTTGCATACCTTCTCGATCCACTTGGAATGTATCGTTAGGTCCACGTTTCATTTCGCTCATACCCGACCCGTCGTCGAGCTCTTCAAAGCAAACATCGTGCGTGCCACTGTAAAACTGATCTTCCCAATCCTCTAACTTGGTAGTGAACGCAAAGATCATTTCATCCATTACCCAGTCCCAACGCTCAAAGAACTTGCTATCAGTATCACCATTAATGGTGTAGGCTGTCAGTTCTTCCTTTGTTGGGCGCAACTCTGTTGGCACATCTTCAGGATAAACATAAGGAGCCCCGTGTTTGGTGGCTTTGAGTTGGATCAGCATCGGCAATATAATGTGTGCTAGTGTGCTGTCCATGTTCCAAGTGTCCCAACGATCAATGTGCACACTAACTCTGCGTTTGTCGTGGTAGCTTACCCACCGTTGTGCAACCCGGCTCCACACACCTCCGAACCGAGTGTGTGCTAACCAATCACCTATGTTGAACACCCATTGCGGTTTGTCTTTGAAGAAGTATTCGTCCTCTACATCCTTTGCCCAAAAGCAAAGTTTTTCCACTAACTGGTATGGACCTAGCCAATCAGGATATTTTTTAATCTTCACTTTCACTGTCGTTCTCCACTGGGATATTTTTGATTACTTTCTCCGCGTATATCTACTAGGGTTTAAAACAAGATCCATTACATCTCGACCTATTACCAGCATCCCAAAAGTTGCCCCTAATACGACCATTGCGTTAATATCACCTCCAGTGATTCTGGTATATACCGCCAACGATATCAGTGCTGCAAATACCAGGTACGAACCTATGCGCAATACATAATCTTTAATCGTCATTGTCAACCGCTTCCTTAATCATCCTCTCAGTTACTTCGCGAACTCGCGGATAGTCTGATAACGCACCCCTTAACATGGAGATAAGCACTCCAGTGACGTATGGGTACGACACACTACCATCGAAAGAGAACTCTCTACTGTCCTGCTCGATACCTTCTATGTATTTGTCTAGGATTGAGTCTTTCATAATATATTCCTTCTTCACGCTTTTTTAACTTTTTTATCAGACCAATCGCGGTCCAAGAATTCATTGACCGACATTCCACAAGTTCGGACTATCTTATCAAACTTCTTAACATCGTCCATGGTCCAGCTATGGTTGATAAACGAGCTGTAGTGATCGACGACCAATTCACTCAATCTCTTATAATCTTCACCAGGACGATCAAATATGTAACGTACCTTACGGTTGTAATTCAACTTAACAACTGAATCCATTACTTTGCTCCTTTGTTAGACTGAACTGACACCTTGCCGAACAATGATATTATCACTAGTGATGCCAACCAAGTCGAGAACGTATATGCAATCCCTAATCCAAACAGAGTATTCAACGCCCAAATTAATGCAATGGGCGTACCCACTGCCATCAAAGCTAACCACGCGACAACAATAAACATCATTTCTCTCCTCCACAACTTTCCCCAATTATACAACAATAGCGTATAATGGTCAACAGCTAGACAAAAAAAATCCCACCTAGGTGGGACAATTTTATCAGTTGATGGTGGTCATTAGGGGTAATATTCGAATAGATCTGCCTGAGCCACCTCAGCTTCTTGCTGGATGATCTCAGATGGAGGGGTGAATACACGTATAACCCTATCGAGTGCTTCGATCAGATCACGCTCACTCTCGTCGCAACACGAGCGCTGAAATTGGAGCTCGCTACGAACAATTTCGTCAATTTCGTCATTGTCTACTTTCAATTGCAATGTATAACTCATTTTAAAGTCCATGTTGTTGTTGATATGGCTAATTATACTGCAATGCGCGTGGAAGGTAAAGCTATTTAGATAACTCTTTTTTAATCCAGCGTTGGGCTAAACCATTGCGGGGAGGCATCTTAACCCATTTCTGAATCTCTCGGTATGCGCGCAAAGTACCTTGGGTGATATCAGCATCTTGACTATTGTCTACGATGTGTAGATTGCTACCAAACACTCCTTGAAACTTACCTATGTTGCCCTGAACACTGTTCCACATCTTTACAACTTCATTGTCGGGCAGAGAGCGATTTCTTGCGCGGTTACGAGCCAAAGCGGTTTCCTTGTCCGTATTGACAAAAATCATAGCAGTCTCATACCCGAGCTTTTCAAGCATGTCGCGTTGCTGTTTGATCTTACCGTAATCCTTACCAGTCCCATCAATTACAAGACCTAGCCGTCCTTTGATATAAGCCTCTTGCTTTCTACCAGTTAACGCTTTAGCCTTACCACGGAGCTGTTGACCTTTATCTGAAAAGATGTCATCAGGATCCATTGTCATACCAGCTTTTCGCATAGAGATCTCAAATGCATCATCAGAGTTGACTACTTTGAACCCGAATGATGTTAGGGCCGTTTTGCCTACAACAAACGACTTACCAGATCCTGGACCGCCAGCCAAGAACACAGCCTTAAATATAGCTGGGTCGTTAACACCTTCGTGTAAGAATTGTTTAAAAGATATCATAGGGTTGCCAGATTAATTATGCTAATACTAGTTATTTATAGGCAAGAAGGTCCCAGCTGGGACCTAAAGTTTTTCAAATTCGTGATGTAGGAAGTCAGCAAATATCACTTGAGAGCGTTCACCTGGATGGTCAAACTCTTTTAGATCGTCAATAGCGACACCGATGCTGAATAAATCTTTATGCCTACCCAACCCCACTCGACTGCTGTCGTCCAACGAACTAATGCTCTGCTTTAGCCAGGCAGCAAACTCAGGTACATATTCTGCTATATTCCGGTCATCGGTATTTTCCTGAGATGGTGTATTAGTAAGTACTCTGAGTATATTCTGAAACATCCGTCCGTGAAATGCTCCTTGGATCAGCTTAATGCCCAAAGATTTACAAATGACTTCCATAGTCTTCATCTTAGTTACACCATGACTGATATCTGTTTTAGAGTCATAATGCTTTTCATAGTATTCAGTCAACAACTCTCTACGACGTCCAGGGTTCAACACCGATATTCTAAACGGCGAGAATTGTATGTGATCTAGGGGAGCAGTCAACCCCATAGTTTTTAATCTAGATGCAGGCTGTTCCTCAATAAGCTCCGCGCGCTGCCAAGCTGACCACATGATAACTATATGGGAGGGATTTTCCTTTTCGGGATCATGTAAATGGTCTATTACGTCACGGAAAATACGATCGTTGCTTGACCCACACATTCCCAAATTAACGTACGGCATCTGCAGCTTATCAGCCAATAAATGGGTGAATGTTAGATCCCAGTGAGTTGGAGGGTCATTGTCAAACCCCTCCAGCTCATCACCCCAAACAAAACTGCAACCGGCTGTCAACAACATCAGCTGAACAACTCTTCGTATAACTCAAACACTTCATCAGCTTCGGTGCGCACTTCAGTAGCATTCTGTTTGTGATAGATTGCTGCAATCCTACGCAACTTCTTCTTGTCGACTCCTTCGTTCTGAAATGTGATTTGAACGATGTCGCGCTGGAGTTCTTTTTCAGCATCAACGCGTGCCATAGAGTCCGACAACTCTTTAATCACACCGACAATTTTTTTCTTATCCACATCAATCATATTAATCCTCTATACTATTCAGTTTCAATTTCATCAATAAGCATGTCACGCATTTCACGTGCCATAGCATCTTCTGGGTTATTTACGCTACCACCATTAACAAATTTGTATGCTAGCGTAATGCGCTGACATCCTGCGTATGCGGAATGCCAACATTGCAGGTCAGGTTCGTCACCAGCCCCAAAGTAGAAGTGTCTGCATTGCCAACCCGGCTTATCTTGGATAGTTACAATCTTGTCCTGTGCCTTGTCGTAGTATCTGAAATAACCATCTCCCGTTTCTGACCAGGTGAATAATATTTGATACGCGTTGGCGTCGTAGTTAGTATGCCATCCAACAAACCCGCCTGGGGGATAATACGACAACAGTGCTGAAGTATGGGCTCCGAGCTCTTGTGCGAAGTCATACTTAACCCTTTGCATGAATGGCCCCCACGTCTCAGGATCTTTACGCACCATAGTAGCAATTGGTTGAGCAAAATACCGGTCGGGGGCACCGACCAGCTGGTCGCGCGATAAACACTCCTTCAGATAAGCCTCAGAGCAGTAGTACTCCCCTTTTTCTGTATCCGATGCATCAACGTACGTCCAATATTGCTCATTGTTATACGAAGGTTTAGACAGCATCTCAGCCGAGAAGCTCTCGAGTACCTCCAGGAAGTCTTTATTGCGTATAGTCACTTCACTCATTACGATCTCACCAACTTCAACGAATATCGCCCGTCCATGATACGCTCCCAGACAAGATTGTCACCAGCCTTCCAATTTAACTGTTCAAGCAAATCATCGCTAAGCTCGAGTGCAAGCTCGCCCTCAAACTCCACAACGGGACAGACGAAAGTCTTATTCTCCGAAGTGGTCTCTTTCGAATTGTTCGTTAGCTCTTTTGATGTCATCTTCAGTACATGCTCCATAATTTAATAAATAATTTAACAGGCTCTCTATACCAGCCGTCCTTCCTATCCACTTACCTGTGTAAAATGCTATTGCTAATAGAGCAACGGCTATTAACGTATGGGTAATTGAATCCATAAGGCTCTCCTTTACATTTTAAAGCCTTCGAATTTCTCTGCCGATACTCTTGAACCAGACTTAGAATTATCGAACGCGGGACCATGGTCTTCATCCTTATTTAGGGCTGATTGATTCTGGTCTACATCAAATAGCCTCATCTTACTACGATCCACGCCAATAACAAATCGTTGATGCATCCCAGGATCGTTATAGCGATTCTTGAGCTGTTTAACTAGGATCTGGTTTTGCCCCTTGAGTTCATCATTAGTGATGAGTGCAAACATAAAGTCCGCGGTTGCAGGTAATCCAAAAGACTCGGACGTGTCCTCAAGCCCAACGTCATCATTAGAGTAACCAGAACGTGTCGTTTGTGTTGCTGACATGACCGGCACGTCGAATTCAACGGCAAGACCACGTAGCTCTTCAGCAATCGACTTAATATAAGAATACGAGTTAATAGCACCACCCATTCCCTTCATACGTGACGAAGAACATATATTCAAATAATCAATAAAGATAATGTCTGGCATAAAGTTCTTCTTGAGCTTCAATTCATTCAATAGCGCACGGAAGTGGTTAGCATGGGCAGCGCCAGTAGGATACTCTTTAATGATCAACCTACCTGTTGTCTTGCGCGATATTTCGCCCACCCGATCCGCGAACATATCTTTGGATAGCTTATCCAGCTGATCCATAGGTACGTTCAGTAGATTAGCGTCAATACGTTCGGCGATACGTTCCTCTGACATCTCCATAGTGATGTACAGCACATTCTTCCCTTGGGTAAGGGATGATGCTGCGCAGTGACACATAAACAGAGACTTACCAACACCAGTACCAGCCAAGGCGATATTGAGAGTTTTATTCGGTAATCCACCTTTAGTTACCTTATTGAAATAATCTAAATCGAACTCGATCTTCTCCTCATCGAGGTGGTAGAAGTCAAAGCGCTCATCAACGTTCTCAAGATAATCGTGACCGATATTGGTGTCAAACGATACCGATAACGCTTTACTCAAGATGTCTGGGATAGCATTCTTACTTAGACTTTGATGTTTACCCTCTATCACTGAAATAGACTCCATCACAGCATTGAACACTGCGCGGTCCTGACACCACTTCTCTGTACTGTCGAGTAGCCATTTGAGATCTTCTTTCTGGTAATCGAAGATGTTGGGCAGAATATCCATAGCATGACGGTAATGCTCGTCAGTCATACGATCTACAGAATCTATTTCAATCTTGAACGCTTCCTTTGTAGGAAGGTTATTGTACTTAGCTATGTACTTGGTAAACTCAGAGAAAAGGGAGCGGTACACTCCCTCAAAGTAATCGGGGTGCAGGAATGCTGCGACCTTACGCGTATACTCATCATTAGTCAGTAGATTGCGTAGAATTGTCTGCTGTAGATTGATTTCCATCTTGATCCTTCGTCTTCAATGTACCAGTATTAATAGCAGCTACCAGAATATCTTGCAGGATATCAGCTGCAAACGTTTGTAGCTCGATATTATCCACATTTACTACCGAACTGTCAAGAGTTTCAATCACATCGAAGTTAAATTTCAGCTCCTGGGATTCGCCATCCAACGCAATGTTAGCGAATCTAATCACAGAGTCTTCGAACGGAGCGCGCAGTAGTTTAACGTCCCATGTTTGGGTTTCATCCTCAAATGACGGAACAAGCTGGTAATCAATATGCTCGTTAGGTTTGTCCAAATCCAAATCCTTCATCTATACAGCCTCTACTATAGTTTGTGGATCAATCTCACTATTATACCCTACCTTGTATGTCTTCTCAAGGAATTTAGCAAAATTAGTTGTCTCGAAGATAGGATCCCAGAACTCTGCGCGCAGAGTATCCTTGGTTCGCACCTTTCCGTCTAACAGCTCACCTGTCTGGGTGTCGACTCGCTGATACCAGCCATTACTTGGTTTAACGACATAACCACCTGCCATTGCAACCTCCAGTAACCCGCTGTATCGCTGAACACCGCCCTCCCAAGAAACCCCAATCGGAATTCTCGATTTTTCTTTAACGTAACGCGACTTCTCTACATTAATAACGAAGTTGTATCCCGTAACTTCCTGCCCAGTCTTCTCCTGTTGTCTGCCAATGATCCAGATATTACTTGCCGAGTAATAAATTCCAGTTCCGCCGGACACAACAGCTTTAGGGAACAAACCAAGCTCTTGATAGGTATGGTTGATAGCGAGCATCGGAATATTCTTCATCGTGAGGTACGGTGTACACATACGGAACAACCCTTTAAGCGCCTTAGCTCTCGACATATCAGCAACAGACTTCTCGTTAATAGCGTCTTCCAGTTCTTTCTTGGAAGCTAGGTTACCGATAGAATCTATTACAATGATAACATCGTCGTCACGATCAATTGCTTCAAGCTGGTTGATGATATCAAATTTTAGCTCCTCGACGTTAGCGATAGGGGTATGTAATACCCGGCTAGTATCGATATTAAACTGCTCGAAGTATGATTGAGGCGATCCAAACTCTGAATCGTAAAACAACATCACAGCGTTAGGTTTTGATTCAAGGTATGCTCCGGCCATCAATAAGGCAAAGGATGTCTTGAAGTGTTTACTTGGTCCGGCTAACACTGTAAGGCCGGGCGTTATACCACCATCTACACTACCTGATAACGCTACATTGATCATAGGTACGTTTGTTGGTACCATATCCATCTCGTTGAAAAATTTACTCTGAGCTAGCACTTCCGTACCCTGTACTTTAGAGTTCTTCTTCAACTTATCCATAATACTCATATATTACTCTCCGAATTTAACATTCTGCTCTTTTTCACGTTGATCAAGCTCGTATTGTACCCTATACCCACTGTTAATGTCAAGCACTTTCTTCAATAGATCCATCTGACCTTCCCCGAAGTATTGGAACGCATTGGTATCTTTTGGGAAGCATGCCCCACCAAATCCACGGCGACCATCCGGTCCAGGCACTTGCGTATGACTATTACCGATTCGGTCATCTAGCTTCACTGCACCAACGATCCTATCGAAATCACAATTGTGCTTATCCGTAAGATCTTTCAGTTGATTGAAGAAAGTAACTTTAGTTGATAGATATGTGTTGATTGTGTACTTAACGAACGACGCTTCTGCTGGTGTTACGAATACATTGACAGGATCAGACATCTTGCTGTAGTCGTTGTAGAATGCAGCAACCATTGAGCACGCTTGGTTGGTGCCCCCAAAGACATTGAACTTAGCGTTCTGAAAATCCTCGTTAGCGTTAGCCTCCGTAAGAAATTCTGGGTTATACACAAACCTCGATGGGCATAGGGTTGCTAACGAATCTACAATGTCAGGGGTTACCGTTGATTTCAACACTACCATACACTCGGTATTATCAATCAATTTACGTGTAACATCTAAAACGATAGAGTCGTCGATGCGACCATTATCCGACATGGGTGTAGGTACGCATACGAAAGCGATATCTAGAGGCCTTGTATATAAATCCTCTACACTGGTATTGAGTTTGGGGTCGATAGCCACCAAATCTACACTGTCTGTGTCAAAGCCGCAGTACACAGCTTTACCGACAAAGCCATATCCTACAACCGCCATATTTATTTTAGTCAAACTTATACTCCATGATACTGCTTATACCACTGATAGAAATTGGCAATTCCAACATCAACGTCAGTCTTGGGTTGGTAGCCCAACCCCTCTAACTTACTTGTGTTTGCCCAAGTCTCCAACGTATCCGCTGGGTGCTTCGGGGCAAGGTCTTTGATCGCTTGCTTTCCTGTGTTATTTTCAATCTCTTCAATAAACTGCATAAGCTGCACTTGTTTACCGCGACCTATATTGAAGATCTCGTTATTCTCAATTACATCACCGTTATCTAGAACTACCTCGATCCCATCGAGGATGTCATCGATGTATGTAAAGTCTCTCTTCATATCCCCGTAATTATACACGGTAATAGGTTCTCCGGCTAGGATTTTCTTAGTAAAATCAAACAAAGCCATATCAGGTCGACCCCATGGACCGTATACGGTAAAGAACCGCAACCCTGTATTATTGAGACCGGATGACTGAAACTGACATTCGTTAGCCCACTTAGTGTACCCATACGCATTGAGTTGTTTGCCAGTCTCTTTACCTTCCGTCCATGGAATAGCAGACCCCGCATACACGCATGATGTTGAGGCGTAAATGATTCTTACATCAGGTACGGTGCGCTTACATTCATCAATCAGATTCTGAGTGGCATCGATGTTGTTTCGATGATAAGACTTTTCGTTACCCATAGAATCCCGTACACCCGCCATAGCTCCTAGGTGTAGGATCGTATCAGGCTTGACCGTCTCTATGACCTCACCCAGCTTAGGCTGATCACACAGGTCGCAGTCTAGCACGGTAATACCAAAGTGCTCTACACGGGCTCGTTTGAGTTTAGGGTCGTATAGGTGGCTGTTGAAGTTATCAATGCCGGTTACATTGTAACCGTGGTCTTGTAAGCGCTTCGTTAGCTGGGAGCCAATAAAACCTGCTGCTCCTGTGACTAGTACGTTTTTCATAATTATCTAACCATTTTCGTAAATATATTTAAGGGCGGATTGTGCCTCGACATGCATTGGTCGCGACTCATACCAATTGCCATTTTCTCTATCGAATTGCCGGCACAATTGTTCGATCTGACTTTCCGTTATAGGGTATTGCCTACTGTATGCATTACCTGCTATAGCTACCATAATGTGATACATCTTGGCATACCAACCGCTATCGCTTATAGACATATATTCAACAGCAAGCCGTTTAGGCCAGAATGGACAGTCTCTATAGCCTGTCCATGTAATGTTTGTGTTATTTAGTTGAGACTTACGGTGCTCGATTACGGCGTCCCTCATATGAGGAGAAAGCTGATCGAGGAATGAATTTCGCGACTTTTCTTTGTAGGGGAACTTAGCTATAAGCTCACTAGTATTGACAGCAACACCATCATTACAAAAGAAAAAATCGTAAGCGTTCGGGTAGCGAGCAGGAACATAATACATTCGCGCCATATCCTTGGTTTGAGGATCCCCGAGCTCTTCAACCCATCTATTGATTGCAAACCACAACGGCTTAATTCTCTCTCGCTCGATTGCTTCATCCAGTTCAAATACCAGACGAAACTTGAGATGATCCTCACGGCTAGAAGCTGTAGAATACACCAAATAATTATACTGACCAAAGCGAGCATGTAGGGCCTCCTTCAACGTTTCTACGGAATCACCAAGATTGTGGTCATCCACATCAATAGCACACCAACCGCCCCAACGCAAAGTAGAAACATTACTACGCGTTGCACCGTCTTGGAAAATAGCAGGAGTAATAAGAGGAGAAGAGTTAGGTCCACCTTTGTATCCTTGTAGTTTACTTAGGCCACGCAACAATTCTACGAATTTGTCCCACGTAGGTACCACGACTCGCCTATGAGTCTTGTTGTCGTATTGGCTCTTAAAAATGGTTAATTCAAACATAGCACATCATTATATAACCTCAATCACATACAACTAGTATAGCATAAAGGGGGGTTGAAGTCAAGATTTTTTAACAGAGAATGGATTAATAAGTTCCCTTGGATCTCCACCTCTGTTAAAGTATGGTCCATTGGCATCAACGTAATGACAGAACACCTGTACGTGCTGGTTACCTTGATACGGTTTACGTTGGTGGGGTATTTTCTCTCCCATGTAAACACAACCACTACCTTGGGACAGCACCAGTTCTTCGTCTCCCATAATGATTGGCCAATCAGTACCATCATCCTTGAGCGTTACAGTAATGCTATATTCACATCTCGGACGATCAATGTGTTTCGGTAGGTCATGGCCGTTACGATATACACGGGAGTAAGAATACGTTGGTATGAGGGTTTTACCGGTCCACATTTCCATCTTGGGTAGCAAATAAAAGTTTAGGGAGTCTGTAGCAGAATATCCATATCTCGAATACGCCCCAGGACTTTGTGCATCTCGGAAGTTAATACTATTAGGATCATCAGCCTGTTCGCATAACAACAATGCTCCTGCCAACAATTCACAAGCATCTTTACTCAATACACCATCGACTTTTAAATATAAATTATCCAAAGAAGTCCTCTAAAGTAGCCTTAGGTTCAGCAGACCACCCAACAGCATCTAGGATCGACGTCAGTGGGTCAATAAATGCCTTGTCGAACATTTTATCATAATCCACATACTTATGCAGATTGAGCTCAGGCGGTAACACAGTAGGGTAAGTAACTACATTCTCGCCAATAGGATTAGGCATCTTGAGATATACGAACTTGATCTTCTCACCGTTCTTAATAGACTCATATTTCTTATTTAGACCGGCAGCTTTGAGAGCCGCATTAAAAGTCAGTGCCCCACGTACGTGTATAGGAGTACCTTTCTTGTATACATTATCTCGATCAGACCACTTGTCTATATCGCTAACACCACGAGGGAACGATACGTCCTCTGGTGGTAGTGTACGGAAACTGTTACGGAATTTTAGAATAAAGTCTTGTGTGTCCCTCTGATCCTTGTCGATAATGATTCGGAATGACTCTTTAAACATATCACGCACAATCTGAGGGGTGCTAGACTTGATTGCCTCGATACCCATGATCTTGAGCTTAGGCTCAGGATACTGAACGCCCTCATTGTTATGTACGTTCAGGATATATCTCTTCTTAGCTACCCAGATACCCTTATCAGCAATAACTTCTCTACCCATCTCCATACGAGGCTCGAACGCATTGGTTACGCGAGCTAGCTCGTCATAAGCCGGCTGGATCACTTTTGGTTCGAAATGCTCAGCGCAAATCTTGTCCAAGAACTTAACTGGATCTTTTGGACTAAATTTATCAACGAGATCGTTCATGTTAATGTACAGCGAATCGGTATCGATAGCGATGACGTAATCTTTATCGCCCGTACCAAGTAGCTTATTCATCTCGAGGTTGACGGCGCGTTCTGCCCACTTAATGGACATACGACCACCCGCAGTAATAGATTCAGCAACCCTCTGGTCAAAATATCTGAAGTACTGATTGCCCAACGCCCCATATAATGAGTTCATAAGAATCTTAATTGCCATCTGCTGATTATCAAGCTGTACAATTTTCTTCTGAAGCATCTCGTTTTTAGTATCTTGATATTGCTGATCTACTTTAAGCATCTCCTTCTTGACGACTCGACGCTCAGCATACAATTGAGAGATGATGCTAGGAATAACACCTTGCTTATCGTTCCGGAACTTAATACCCGTGGGAGCTACGGTATAATCGCTACCACTGTAATCGCTCGACCCATCTAAGTAACTTTCAATGGACGCCGGTAGAATTCCATCTAGCACCGTTTCCGGACTCATGTTATACTGGATAATAATGTTAGGGTATAGGGAGTTTAAGTCAAACGAAGTAACCCACTTATGAGCTCCGACGACAGGATCTTTAACATACCCACCCGCATATTGAGTACGACCTTTAGTTTGCTTAGGGGGGCAGGCTATATTCTGCTGCTGCAGTACGCGATAGATGAACGAATCCCATATAGAAGTAGTACCGAACGAATCGCCGTAATTAACACCACCCTTATACGCAATAGTCATAGCTAATTGCATCAATCCAGTTTTGTCGATCATTTGCTGGACCAACTCCACGTCTTTGATATTGTAGTCGATGAACTTCTGGTGGTCTTCTCTATACAGAGTATACAGGTTACCGTGCTCAGAATAATCGAGCTTCTTCTCACCAAGAACTACGCTAGCAACATGATCCAATCTATACGATTCAAGTTGTCCATATGAGTAACCAAACTTCTTGAATACGTCTAGGAAATCCATTTGTTGAACGCCTAGAATCTCGTAGAAGTTGTGCTTCTTGTTCATAATGCTAACAGACCGAGCACTAACTCTATTCCACGGAGAGAACCGATTTACCGCCTTGTCGCCCATTAATTTGCGGGTACGGTTGATCAGGTATGGAATATCAAACATCTTAGTGTTCCATCCTGTAATAACGTCGGGTGTATTAGCCTCATAGTATTCAATGAAACGGCTGAGCAAGTTGAGCTCATCACTACATCGAGTATACACTACGTCTTCACGCTCGGTTTTATAGTCCCCAAGTCCCCACACCACATACTGACCTTTCTTGTCAGTCAATGCTATAGAGATCACTGGGTAGTTGGCGTGGTCTGGTTCTGGAAATCCGTCATCAGACTGAACCTCAATATCGATATTGGTGATGTTGATTAGAGAGTAGTCAAACTCAATATCTTTAGGAAACTTATGAGTGATGTACTGGAACACGAAGTTGTTCATCCCATGAACTTCTACGTTGTCTACATTCTCATATCGCTTGAGGAAGTCTGAGGCCTCAGCCATCTCCTCGAATACAACAGATTTGATGTTGCGACCATCCAAGGTCTTCCATTGACTGTCCTGTGGTGTTTGTAGGAACAGAGTAGGCATAAACCTCTCTTTACGAGCGACTGGTTTGCCGTGTTCGTATCCGCGATACAATATATTGTTACCAAAACGTTCAACCGACGTATAAAACTTCATTCAACTCTCCCTAAAATCAACAGACATTATAACATAACATACGACGAAAGTAAACAGTTTTATTAGTTAATCTATCACCTTGAAAAACTTATGACGAGTCCAGGGTTCGTTTATATGCGAGTCTTTGTAGCTATGGTGATGTTGAGTTACAGCTAATCGTTTCGAGATCACTTGAGTTGTTGGGGTTGGTATACCATCTTTATTATGGTCACTTCCATTGAAGTACTTTCCGCAGTCACGGCCAATGCCTACAGTATCGCAGCTGCCCCACGGATGGATTAGAGTATCTTTGATACCAAAGAAGTCATGATTCACGAGATGGTGGGTAGTGAATGTGCGGAATAGTCGTTGAAGGGTACAGTAAGGACCACAGTTGATTGGGAACTTCGTTGCAGTTAGCATATGATACGCCCACCGAGCAAATCGCGGATCTATTGTGTACATTCCCATAAACAATCCGATATTGCTGTACAATCGACCTTCGCTATACTCAGATAACATCTTGAACGCCTCGAACCTCTCAGGGATCAAGAAGGTGTCGTGTTCCATTATCCAAAACTTTTCCTGCTGTTCGCCCTGGATACGCATAAGCTCCCAGTGGGAACAAAACCCAGCCTTTTCCGTAGGGGAGTGATCGTCTAATCCTTTGACCCTATCGACCCGCATTAAACTCTTCTTCCAGTTATACAGATCGACGTGAGACTGAAAGTCTGGACTATCTGGAGTGATGGCATCAAAGGTTTCTATCGAATCGATATACCCCTCGTCAATAGCGCGCTTGAACGAGTTGCGAGATATTTCAGCGTATTCCTCTGAGCGCTCGTCACCCTTTATTACTATCTGGTATGCTTTCATTTCGGTTTACTCATAAATATAGACTATAAAACGTATAAAAAAAGGGGAATTGCTTCCCCTCTGGTATATATTATAGCATTGATATGCAATAGAACATGGTTGTAAACGTAGAGCAGAATAGTACGGCATGACCGAACCGTTCCAGCTTACTACTTACTACTACTAACCTTGGGTTCATTTGATTTCTCCTCAGAATTAATGGTAATTTTCCGAGGCAGCTTACTATCTGGGACAACTACTTCCAACGTTACGGACAGTAATCCATCTTTGAATTGTGCTCCTGTTACTTCAACATACTCGGACAGACGGAATTGTCTCTCGAACTTCTTTGTCGATACACCCTTATGAATGTATTCGCGACCACGATCTTCGTGCTTACCAACAATGGTAAGCGTACGCTGTCGTACTTGTACATCCAGCTCAGATTGCGAATATCCAGCCACAGCTAATTCGATTAGGTACTTATTCTCGTCCATCTTGAGAATATTGTGTGGTGGAAAGTTATCGCCCGAGTGGCGTGAGATCCGGTCAAGCTCATCAATCATGGTATCGAAACCTACGAAAGCTGAACGGGGGAACAATTGTTTTGCTGTAAGTGTCATGTTACATTCTCCTATTTTACTAGCAAGATTAAAGTGCGGATACCCGACCATCGGCATATCCGCGGCTATTTATACTAAAAGTATAAAATTTTTAAAAGTATGTTGCAGGATCTGGATCACCCTCTATACCGAAAGAGAATGACAATCGCGATATACGCGGAAGGATCTGATGGTGAGTTCCTCTAGGCAAGTATACAAACATTCCGGGCTCAAAGTCAATCTCTTCTTCATTATTAATTCCCTCAACCTTAATACCTATTGTACTGATGACCTGCACAAGAAATACATCCATTGAGTCTTTGTGGCGCGGATAACTGTCTGACTGTAAACCGAATCCAGAGAACGCGATGTTGGTGATACTGTTCTTATCACCATGTAAGGCAAATACGTCTTTAAGCTCAGCAACAATGTTTCTAGCAAAATCCGGAGCACTTGGTCTGCCGTGAAAATTGTTTAGTCCAATACGCATTTTAGTTGTATTCATATCATGGAGCTCAGCTGGGTGAGTATCCATCATATGAATATAGCGGTTCCAATCATAGGCATCTTCCATCTTGAATGGCAAGCGGCCTATGAATGGAGTTTTCGTGCGAATTAATTCTTCTTTATCGTCAAATATTCCATAATGTGTAGACATTATATAAGGTTCCTTCAATTAATTGTTACCTATATTATACTTTGGCTGGAGAACCCAAGCCGACTTATCCTTAAACGAAATAATCTTTATTGTGCGCATCGGGGCGCAATTTTTAGCTACTTCTTTGTTCACTATCCCAACCAATCCCCAGTCGGATAACAGAGTAGCGATTGTGTTGCGACGCTCCACATCCGATTCCTCAAGATTAGACTTCTTACCATCAAGCAAGAACAATTCTTTAAAGTGTACTATGAAGTATCTTCCCTGCTTATGGAGTATGTGACAGGATTGGAATAGGGTGTTATCCCGTCGCGACGCTACACCAATCCGCGTGAGTGTTTCCCGAACTTTAAGAAAATCGTCCGGCTCCGATAATGTTATTTCTAACATCATTTCAGGATTCCATTGAACTAAGTTATTTTCTTCCACCTATTGATACCTTATGTAGTATAGACGTTATTTGATCATCCGTGAGTAAATCCGCTACTTGGCGCGCCTTCTCATCGCTATAACCATAATAACTTTTAATTATATTAATGTTATTTATACCCGCAGATTTGTCCCACTTAGAAAACCTCTTACGCTTACGAACTATATTTAAGAGAAAGTTATACTGCATATCATCATCTAACTGATGATATTTGTTCATTTCGTTGGCAAAATATATAGTGTCTGGAAAGTATGATAAAGATCTATTCACGACAAATGCGTTATAGTATTTAGCGTTTTCCGGGTCTTGACTTATAATATTAACCTTAGTGTCATTTATACTCTTAATAAACTCGAAGGGGGAGAGATTAGAAGATGTCTTGTTGCTTGCACCAGCCATTTTTATAATCCTTTTCATAGAGTTTCTTGACGCGCAATTGCTGGATGCGTGTCAACCCATCATTATACAGTTTAAATTTAGATTCGTTCTTTCTAGTATTTAGCTGTTCTTCAGTCAAGTTGAGCTCACATGCTTCATCCAAAAAAGCTATTAATCTATCCAACTCATCTATATGAACAACCATATCATAATCACGAGGATTACCCATGTACCACGACTGGGTATAGAAGTGATTATTTCTAAGAGATCCAACCTCTATCTCAGATAGTACGGCTTCTATATTTTCGGCTATATGAGGTAGATCGTGTGGCCTACCCAGCTTAATATGATCAGCGCGCTCCCTCACAATATACTCACATGCCGACTTAAAGCGATCCAACGGATCCCGTCTAACAGCAATACGATAGCTATTCTTTCTAAACGGAAGGTTGAATTGATCAGCCATCTCCGTTACGCGTCTATATCGATAAGTTCTACCAACGTAGTCGTCATGCCCCTTATGTATACGAAATATCTCTTTAAGAGAACTCATACCGTTTTTAGGACACAACCGCACATCTATGTTGTTAGGGAAGTATAACACGTTATCATAAGGAGACATCTCATATTTCGTTATATCGATTGAGGGCATTTTTTATTTTATCTCTACGTTCGCCATGATTTCAGTCATGCACGCTACCAAATTAAGTTCGTGATCGGCCACGAACGCATCTTTGTATTGATAATCGGCTAAGATTAGCACCAACTGAGGAATGCTACCTGGAACGACATAATCTAACATATTGTCGTAAATTCCACGGAAAATAGCTGCTGGCTCAATATCAATGTTATTTACCACCCATCCGCGCATTTTCTTGAAGTTCTTTTCCTTAATAGACAAAAAAAGATCGGGGAAGGCTGTGGACACATTTGATGTAACGGTGGTATTGAGCGTACCAGAAATACTGCCGCGTTGACATTCGTTGAGCACACGACGCCAATCTGGTGCATGCTTCATGATGATATTAGCTACGGTCGTGTCTTCGTACGACACACCCTCCTCAGACAGTATGTCTTTGAGACGCTTCATAAACTGACCGCATAGCTGAGCCATCGTCTTCTTATCGAAGTTAAACTCGTAGGCACTACAACGTGAGTGTAGAGGTTCTATGATTTTATTCTTAAAGTTACAGGTCATGATAAACCGGCAATTGTTACTGAACTCCTCGATGAAGTTACGCAGCGCCGGCTGAGTCGATTGTGGGTTGAGATAGTCGGCCTCGTCTAAGATCACTACTTTATACCCACCTTGCAGTGAAACGCTTGAGGCAAACTGCTTAATCTTACCCCGCAGAGTGTCGATGTTGCCATCAGCTGAGGCATTGATCACGATGTAATCTAATCCCAATTCTTCACATAGCGCTTTAGCTATTGTTGTTTTACCGGTACCAGCTGTACCCGAGAATATCATGTTGGGTAGCTCGCCACCAGCAACAATCTTTAGGAAGGTGTTTTTGAGTTCGGGAGGTAGGATAGTTTCGGAAACTTTTCCAGGACGGTACTTTTCGACCCACAAGAAGTCTTTGCTCATTGGTAATCCTCATAATAAAATAAATAGTTGTAGTAGCACAACTTCAGTAATTATACCGCGTTATGCGGTCAATGTCCAGCTTTTTTGTATACCCATCCAATAAGGGAGTATCGCCCTCCAGACTGTATGGGTTCAACCATGTGCTTGTATCCAGTCGAAAAAAACGTGCATACGCCAACACGCTTGGGTACAGGTATGGTGTCTACGTAAAGACTACCTCCCTCATAACCCGAGTTTAAGTTAACGCTGAAATTGTATACCCGCTCATTCTCGTATGGAGGATCATACTCAAACCAAGGTCGATCTCTGTGCCATCCAACCCCTTCCTCTGGTTGATAGTTAGAAATGAATATCTCCATTATGTGCGGTTCAAAGTTATCAATGCCTAGATCCGAACACACGGATTGATGCTCGTCGAACAGCATTGAAGATACTAATTGCCGCACACCTGAATCTTGTATCTGAAGAAGGCGCTGATAACGAGACTCATGACCCCAATCTAACCTAAAAGTGTCAGAGTAATTAACCTCATAAAATCGAAGTAACTCATCACACTCATGACTGGAGAAAAAGTCTCGTTGTGTAAACATTAGAGAGACTGCAGATAATTTATCACTGCCTGAGGACTGGTTTCACCGTATGGATCAGTGGTACAGTTATCCTCAATTCCTGGCTCAACGAAAAACTTCTCAACAACGAAATCGTCAACGATCATTGCATACCGCCACGATCTCTTACCAAAGCCGAGATTGCATTTGTCTACCAGCATATCCATACCCTTGGTAAATTCACCATTACCGTCAGGAATGAACTTGATAGCATCTAAAGCGTTTTGCTCAACCATCCACTTACGCATCGTGAAGGTATCGTTAACAGAGATAACATAGATCTCATCTATACCAAACGATTTGATAAGCTCGGCGTTCTCAACGAACCCCGGAACCTGCATTGTGGAGCACGTGGGGGTGAATGCTCCTGGGAGAGAAAAAATCAGCACACGTTTGTCTGTAAAGACGTCAACGGCTAGCAGTTCGTCCCACCGAAAAGGGTTGTCCCCTTCGATCGAATCATCTCTGACCCTAATGGGCCAGTTAGTTCTTGGTACTCTTTTACCAACTGTCATAATATAACCTTTATGTTTGGTGCCGGCAGAGAGAATTGAACTCCCGACCTACTGATTACAAGTCAGTTGCTCTACCTGCTGAGCTATACCGGCGATTTATTCTTAGACTTACGGTGTTCTATAATAGAACGTACTATATATATTCGAGTAAACGCTGCTATAGAGAACCAGCATGTTACTATGTTTGAGATCCAAAACGGATCAGTTATATTCCAATTGTCTATTATAATCCATAGGAATAAAATATTCAACGGGTAGTTTATCAACGTACCCATTAAAACGTGGATCGATGTTTCTTTTGCAATCTCTTTATTAAATTTAATCATAACGTAAAATGGGGGGCTTGGCCCCCCATCAACTACTTCCTTTTATTCGTCCCCTGGCTGTCGGGTTCTTTAGAGAACCCTCCGACACCCGCACCCCCTGAAGAGGATTTCTTCGAAGACCTTTTGCGTAACAAAAATACTGTTACAGCGACAATTGCTACAAAACCGATGATTAACTCCATAACCTTCTCCTATGTTAGTTGTCACCAACCGTATTTATAATATAATTGCTATTAAGCACTCTGCTGGGAAACAGTCTCGTACAAGGCTACTGCCTGTACAGCCTGATCGCGCAGCTGACCGATAGTGGTTAGCTCCTCGCCTTTGAACGCTCCTCGCGTTACCATTGTATCGATGATTGCGACAGTAGAACGAGCAATACGGTTCGCCAAATCATTCAATTGTTGTTGTTCAGGGGTTACTTTTGTTTTAGTAGACATAATGTTATGCTCCGTAAGTTGACGCTTTCTCTAGCGCAATAAAATATACAATATTTGAGTCGAGTGATTTGAACTTCGAAATCATTCTCGAGCTCGCTTCAACCTCATAGTCCTCGTTGATCAGCTTTAGATTATCAACCGAGAATACCAGGTTAAAATCTGAATCCTCTGGGTACTGTCCATCAACAATAACAGAGAATGAATTCGATGTATTGTCCTTAGGATCTACTACACTCAGCTGGATAGAACCACCGGATGGAGTTACTGAGATCTCCTTGTGTCCTAATGCAGATGACGCTCTTTTAATTTGCTGCAGCACATTAACATTAAGAATAAACTTAACTTCACACGGAGGCATCTCAATGTCCTTCTTCGGATAAGATAGCATCTCTCTATCTGAATAGAAGTACTTGATAGACGATAACCCAGACGCATCCGATACTGTACAGTAGTTGTCGGAGAATGTAATCTGCGGATTATTTACCAATCCAATAACGGACAAGAATTCCGCTAAGTCATATACCCCAAACGATTGTGGAAAGGTTTCTTCAATTGTCGCACTCGAAACTAAGTTTCGGGCAGCCGACATAGTCTTAATAGTGTTACCGCTATCAACCACCAGATTGGCATTGATAGAGGAGAAGTTACGAAGAATGTCGATAGTTCGTGTTGATAGTTGCATGGATATACTTCCTCAATTCATAATGTAGTGGGTATTATACCCAAGTTAATTGTAATAATCAAGTTATTTCTTTCATCTTGCTGAAATTCTTATCTTTAAAGAACTCCACTTTACGCTCAAAATGTGCATCCTCGAGCTCGCTCTTGTGAGAGATAACAAACACGTTGGTATCCTCTTTGAGGCTTTCGATGATCTTCATTAGGTTGTCGACACCATCATCATCCAATGACGAATCGAACGTCTCGTCCAACACAAGAAGATTGGTTGATACCGAGTTCTTCATCTTGGCAATTGTACGCCAAGTAAACAATAAAGACAAGTCTATGCGCTGTTTCTCACCCTCAGAGAATGAATCGTACGAAAACGAGTCTCTGAAGCGAGAGCGTATAGTCTCATTAAAACTTTCATTCAACTCGAAGTGAACGAAGAAATCTAAGATCTGCAGATACTTATTTGTGAGCTCATTGATCACTGGAACATATTGTTTGATGATCTTTGTCTTAATACCCGTGTCGCGCAGTAATTCGCCGGCTATACGGTTGTATGACGCCCTCTCATTCAATATATACTTACCATCGGTGAGTTGTAGTTGCTCGTCCTCTAACGACTGCAGATCGGTGTTTGCTTTTGACATATCGCCATCGCTATCAGCCATCGCAGTTAGGTCGGATCTGATCTTGTCACAATTGCGATTGAGTCTCTCTATAGTTTGTTGGTTGTTGTTCAACATATTCTGATCAGTGAGTATAGATTGCAACTGTATCTCTAGATCACCAATCTTAGTGTTAAATATCTCCAGCTGAGCGTCAGCTTTATCCATCGCCACCTTGAGGGTCCTAGCTTTTTCAGCAGCACCTTCTCTTTTACTTTGACGTAGCTCTATACCAATTACTTGGTCGCAGGTAGGACAACTTTCATTATCCTCGAAGAACTTAGCCTCCTTAACCACTGCCTTGACCTTGGTATTAAACTGAGCGTTGTACTGCTCAAGCTTCTGCTTGCTCTCACGCACCCCAGCTAGCTCCGCCGTAACAACAGGTAACATGGTACTAACGCTATCCGCCAGTCCTGTATTAGCGTCGTTAAGGCTTGTTATCTCCTGCTGTAGCTCCGCTATCTCAGCTTCCTTCTCCTTGCGGTGCTGGGTATTAATCGCTGTTAGATCGCGGATATATTTCTTCTGGGCCGCAATCTTAGTTTTAACTACTTCAATCGAATGGGTGTTTGTCTCGATTTCGGTTTTGAGCTGAGCTGACTTCTCTTTAAGAATTGTATTCATTTTACTGAATATATTAATATCGAGTAGATCTTCAATCACATCTCTGCGTGAAGATGAGTTCAGCTGCATGAACGGAACGAACGAAGATGAGCCGAGAACAACAATTTGGTGAAAAGATTTGTGTGACATTTGCAGCACATTCTTCTCTAGAATCTCCTGATACTCTTTAGCATGAGAGCTCTGGTTGATCATAACATCATCTTTCCAGATCTCAAATACAGCCGGCTTGATCCCACGTCGGACACGGTAGTCTCGTGCGCCTACGGTGAACTCAACCTCAACCACGCATCCCTTATTGTTGATGGAATTTACCAGCTGGCCCTTAGTAATGTTTCGGTGAGACTTACCAAACAGCGCAAACGACAGGGCGTCCAACATAGTCGACTTACCTGCACCATTCTCGCCAACAATTAAATTGGTGCTGGCCTTAGTGAAGTCTATCTCACTGTAATAGTTTCCAGTCGAAAGAAAGTTCTTCCAACGGAGTTTACGAAATATTATCATGCTATTTCTACACTCTGTGCTTCAATCATTAGATCGGAAACAACCGACTTAATGCGGTCTTTATCCAAGTCGGTATCAACTTCTTGTATATAATTGTATATCAAAGTCTCTGTATCATCAACCTTTAAATCTTCGTCTCGTACGTTTTCACCACGAAACTCATTAAAGTCTTCAGCGATCTTGAGTTCATATATCTTCTGCTGTTGAATCCGGTCAATGTATCGCTCGAATTTCTTCATGTCAGACCGATTAGTTACTATAACTTTGACGAACTTGTTGTCTAGGTAGCTAAGATCTTCGAAGTGATTGACTCTTGTTTCATCGTAATATACCTTATGAAAAATAGTCTCGGGGTTTTGCACAGGGATTAGTTGACGCGTCTCTGTATCATATATGTGGAAATATTTTGCATCGTGAGCATCGCTCCACATAAATTCCATCTGTGAACCTAGGTAGTGTATATTACCTTGGTTCGACTTAGTGTGGAAGTGACCAGATATAACAAGCTCAAATGGTGTCAGAGGCTTAGCATCCATACCGTCGCGGCACACATGACCAGCATCCATCTCAAAGCCGCCTAGCTCAAAGTGCCCAGCTATCACGTCAGCCCCGCAAGTCTCTAAGAACTTCATGGAGCGATCATAATTATCCGAACATATCCATGGGACCAATCCAAAATTGACGTCACCATAAGTACGCACTGTAGGATCCATTATGATATCAACTTCGTTGATGTAGTGTCCCATCAACTCCTTGAGAGAGTTGAGGTTATTGGTATTTTTATAGAACGTATCGTGGTTACCTGGAATGATATCCATGGTAATACCATACTCACGTAACTTAGATAGAAACACTCTACGATTGTGGTGCAGCGCCTTGAGGTTGATAGTCTTACGATTATCATAGTAATCACCCAGGTGCAGAATCTGATCTATGTTGTTCTCTAGCAAATATGGAAAGAATACATCGCGGTAGAAACGCTCCTGATATTCCATAAAAATATCGGAGGAATTTCTAACGCCGCAATGTGTATCGTTTAGAATTGCGAGCTTCATAATATACCTATTTAACTATAATGATCGATATTATACCAAAATATCGCTATTTAGTCAAGCGTTTTATTCAAATCAGTCGAGAAAATCTGACAGGTCTGAATCGACGATCACGGCTCGGCGCTTTCGTTTCCGTTCTTCCTTGGCATACTCTTTGAACTGGTTATCAGCCTCTTTGACCACATCTATCCGTTGGCGTAACGAATCTAGGAACGGAGAGTTTTGCTCCGCATCAGATCCATCATCCTCGAATATAAACTCTGATAGATCAGCTTCTGATATAAACTTCATCTTAATGTCTTGCTGCTTCTTCTCTTTCTGAATGCGACGCAGAAAGGCGTACCAAGATATCTGTGTGAAGTAAGCGAACGCATTGGGTAGCCCAGATCGAGTTGCTGCCTCTAGGTTATAGTTTTCAATTGCCTTCAAGCAATTTTCTACAGCATCCATTACCATTTCTTCACGGTACGTATATCTCACGAAGTTGGCTTTATGGGATAACCCCTCAGCAATACGCAAGAAACATTGTGCGATGTAATCAGGAACTATTGGACGATTATTACCAGCGTCTAGTTGCTCCTTACAGCTCACACAATACTCCACTACCGCGGTAGAGAATTCCTTATTGTTCACATAATGTGGCTTTTCTTTAGCTTTCATAATTCACCTATATTAATCTAGTATCACAGACCCTACAATTCGCCTGCGTAAGTCACTTGAAGAGAATCTATGATCTCTCTTGTTATAGTATATCTCAATTCCACGTTTAGCACAAGTGGCACGCCCCGTAAACGTAGTATCTTTATACTCAACACCAATTATTCTTACGTCAATATTGATCATGTTGAGAATATCAACCAGATCATCTTCACTCTGGTAAGGAATGATTTCGTCAACATATTTGATTGCGGCCAATTGAACGTGACGCTCCACTAAAGTTTGAATAGGGGCGTTTTTCTCCGGTCGATCTATTGACGGATCCACCTGTAGACCACATATCAAATAGTCGCATTGTTCCTTAGCTTCTCTCAGCATTTCAACATGACCCGAGTGAAGTAAATCAAAGGTGCTGCATGTAAAACCTACTCTCATAAAAATTAATTACCCATTATTATCAGTCATTGTATTATACTACAGTTGATCCTAGAAGTAAAGGAAAAAAATAAGTTGACTGTTCGCGATTCATGGCGTATAATATCATTTGTGGTTGAAGAGGGGAATATAAGCTAATTTGGAATCAATCCCGTCGTGTCACTGTCTAATGCATCGGTCAAGTGATCACTGCTATCTAGACCGCCTTTAATCGAGTATAGGTTACCGGTTCGTGGTTTAGTCTGCAGGGTGGGCGGATTGTAATACTCCTCCTCTTCGTCAGCCCAGCTAGCCAAGTGTTCAGCTAGCTCTTCTAATGCTTTGTGGAACTGATCTAACATATCAACAGTTGGTATAGCCATACCAACCACCTTATCCGACATAATCAACATAACACTTAACGGAGTGTCTTGATACGTCATAAATGTTCTGAACGTAAAGTACTTGAACCCATCAGCAGTATCTTTTTCGTGCAGTACAAACGCGTTGCGTACAGCAATAGAGTGCGGAGACTCTTCTAGTACTTCGCATATTAGTTCTTCTCCAGTAACCAACTTAAACTGCTTAACCGAATATTCCATCATCTACCTCATTTTTAGGGGGCTTCAGATCAACCGGATAGATCTTATATCTGAACCCTTCTTTTGTGTACATCTTAATGCGTTCTGCTGAATGTTGCAGGGTAAAGTTCTTGTGCTTCTTAGTGTGTAAGTCATCAGCTATATCATACAGCTTAGTGGTAGAGCCGTCATCACTCTGCCTGAGACCACGTCCGATAGACTGCAACACTTTAACCTGAGACTTCGACGGAGTCGCAAATATAATATTATGTAGGTTTCTAATATTGATACCTGTACTGAAGGTTCCTAGACTGGCTACGATGATAGCGTTAGTCTGTCGCTCTACTATACCACGTATTTGCTCACGATCGCTAGCGTCTACCTCACCAGACACATAAAATACCTTACGGTCGCTACCAACCATTCCCCTAATCATGTCATATAACACCTTGCCGTGTTTTTCCACGAACTGAAACATCACTAGAGTGTTACCCTTCTGATTAACAGCTAGATTACTGATGAATTTATTACGGGGCGGGTAACGCACGATGAAGTCTAGTTCATCCTGATATTTCCACTGCTCGGCTTTATTGCATTCGTCCTGGTGATATTTTAACAATACAACTGATATGTCTAAGTCAGCTAGCGTCCCTTGCTTTTGTAATGTCACTGTGCGCGTTACAGTATATGTTGGACCGAATAGACCTTCGAGTACAAGTTTATTGGTCTCTGTACCGTCTAGTGTTCCGGTCAGACCAAATCTATACTTTGCGTTAACAGCCTTGTCCATCATAGTGCTTAGGGACTTAGCTTTAAATAAGTGAACCTCATCACCAAACACTGTATCGAACTGCTCATACCATTCTTTAGGAAATTTGTATATCGATTGCCAGGTTGATATAATGATGCGCTTATCAGTAGCCTTCTCTTTACCACTGTATATTCGGTGACACTCGTTTTCTACATCGTAACCATAGTCCTCGAAGTCTTTATACATTTGTTCGACTAATGATGTTGTCGGAACTACGACGAGTATTTTGCCTTCAGTGACCTCATAACAATAACGTAGAAGATTATAGATAATAAAAGATTTGCCGCTACCAGTAGGACTGAGTAATATGCAGCGAAGGTGCTCAATTCCATGAGCGATGGCTTTATATTGATAATCGCGTGGCTCAAAAGGACAGTTGAGACTAGAGAGAAATTTGACCAAAGTAGGATGGTCAACATCATCTTTCTGACTCGGAACACCGAATACCTCATGCTCCAATATTTCCATCTGATAAAAACGGTCCGCACAAAAGCGCCGTAGGTGTGTATAAAGCCCTACGTTCATTTGTTTCGTTACGGTATTGTATAGCTTTACTCTCCCATCCCAAACTCTGCGCTTAAACGCAGGCATAAACTTATACCCTGGAACAAAAAAGGCGAAGTACTCACGGAGCTCCGCTTCTTGCGCAGGATGACACTCCACAGCAAAGTAGCTGTGGTTTATCATGCGTATGCGAATTTTGTCCTGGACAACGTGTACCATTATGCTCCACTTTCAAACTGTCGCCATGTAATCATATTCTTAATTGTCTGGTGGCGCCATTTTAAATTATCGACTATATCAGTCAATGTACTTATCAATGTTTTATTGTACGCGATTCTCTCTTCTGAGGACTGAATCTCCGGATCAGAGTTGTAGTAATAATCCATGTCACCCTTCAGTATTTTTAATCCATTGAAGGGGTCGGGATCCCACCCTAATTCGCGCAGTCTGCCCTGATCCATCTTACCCTGATAGTATAACCATTTTTCCTTTAGCAGGGTGTATTGCTGCGATTCTGCGCGTTTAAGCTGCAGTTTAGCGACGGCTAAGTAGTGGAGATATTTTGCATGTAATGAGGGTGTTTGACGCGATACCTCATCCAGCTGGTGTTGTGGAATCTGAGCGTCATTCTTCCACTCTTCGAGGATGTTCTCAAGATTAATCATCATTATTCATTCTCTATATGTTCAATACAGTCTAGCCAGAAATCCTTATCACTGCGCTCGACAACAAATGAGTGTGTCATGCGCCAGCACTTAGTGTAAGCAGCATGATAACAAACATTACCTTCATCATATGTTCCAAAGTAGCCTGCCTTGAGCGACCAACCCTTGGTGTCATATATAGTGCGTATTATACCATGGTTATCAATGAATTTAAACCAGCCATTCCCTGTTTCACTCCAAGTAAATATTAAGTTGTACCCCGGAGCATCAGCATTATTGTGCCATCCGATGTATCCCTCTGGTGGATAGAATTGACTTAGTGCGTTAACCTTGACCCCCAACTCCATCATCAGTTCTGTGCTGAACAACTGGAAATCCTTTCTGTATTGGGGATCGGTGCCGAGATAGTGGTCTGGTTTGAGAGCGTATGATCGCGCACTATGCGGGCTACCGGTATGATTAGTCCCCATCGCGATGATTTTGTTCATATAATCTTCGCCAACAAACTCGCGAGCATCTACGCCCAACTCTCCGATCATGTTGTTGTTCTGCTCCACATTCCATTTATTGCGGTGCAGATCAAGAGAATAATTTAGAAGATCAAGAACCCGTGTATTCTTGATATCAATGTGTGTCAGGAACATTACAGGATCTCGAATCGCGTAAACCTAAAAGTTGCATCGAAAGTGAGAAGTGTAGTATCGCCCGACGTTGAGTTAAATTCGATCGAGCCAATTTGTGTGGGGATACAGTCTAGATATCGTATCTCAATGTTTTTATTATTGTGACTTGTTAGTATGAATAGGCTGATGTTAGACTCTAAACCAGAAGTACTCTCAATAGTAGATTCTAACCACGACTGCATCTCTCTATAAGACACCATGTTCTCATCCAAAATCAAGTTGAAAGTTAATTCGGAATGTGTAATCTTATCTCCCATTAGCGGAAGAGAGGCTAGCTTGGGAATTCCCACTTCTGTGGCGTTAACACTGCATCCTGGGTGTTGAACGGACTGAGCGAAGAATTGAAGATTGCGGTATTGATCAGAGATGACCAATTGGAATCCTGTGGCCTGTAGAAAGTTTGGATGTTCTGTTAACATAATATATTGCTCCGTTACATTGTTGTACGTTGATATTTATATTAGGCATAAAAAAGGGGATCCGAAGATCCCCAATCAACTACCTAATATAACTAATGTTGTTATAATTATTTAGTTATTACGCCAAGATGTTCGCGACTGCGAAGCGACGGTAGTACTGGTTAGTACCAGCAACTGCAAGACCATCAGCAGGCGCTGCGCCTACGAATGGGTTAGACGCCATGCCGTAACGAGTTTTGAACCCGATGCGTGGCTGGAAGTCATTCTCGCCAACTGCTTTAACCATTTGTAATGGAACGTATGGGCAATAGAAGATACCAGCGTCATATGCGTTAGAACCTTTGTAGCCTACAGTGATGTAGTCAGAAGCAGCATATGGATCGATGTAAACTTTAGTGCGACCATTCAAAGTACCAGCAAAAGTGTTGCCAGTATCATCTACTTGCAGACCAGTGCTCATTGCAGGAGTGTAGTCCAACATACCAGAAGCAGCAAGTGCAGTAGCAACGTCAGAAGAACAGATAACAACGTTACCTTTACCACGACGAGTTTCTTTAGCAATTACGTTTGCTTCGCGATCTAGTTGGATAACAAGACCTTTGAACTTCTCTGCAGACCAACGGCCATCAGCGTCAGATGACAAGTCGAATACGCCAGGAACAGCGATGTTAGACGACTGAGCACCAACTTTAGCTTGGCTGTTGATTGTGTGAATTACTTCACGGTTGATTTCAGCAAGGATCTCTGTAGACAGAATGTTAGCCAATTCTGTTTCAGCATCAAGACCGTGGATTGCTTTCAGGTCTTGCGCCAGCTCTAAGCTGTACTCAGCTTTAAGCGCACGGCTCTTAGCAGTTACAGTTGCTTTCTCAATGGTGAAACCCATTTCTTGGAAAGCGCCACCGGTGTTGCCAAGTGCTTCAGCATCTGCTGTAGGCATACCTTTACCAACTGTGCTTGCATCAGCAACGCCAGAGAATGCAGAGTTAGCTTCGCCAAAGAATGCTTCAGCATTACCAGTTGATCCGCCGTCATAACGTGACTTCATAGCGAAGATCAGGCCAGTAGGACCAGACATAGGCTGTACGCCAGCAACGTCGTATGCCATCAGGTTAGGCATAGCGCGACGTACCAATGAGATCAATACTGGATCCCAAGTAGACTGTGAGCCGGTGTTGTTGCCAGCAGTTTCAGTCAATTGACCAAAACCAGCATTTTGAGCGCGCTCTTCGTTGATTGCGCGTTCTTGGTTTTCTAGAATAGCCGCTGTAACAGCGCGACGGTGATGATCTTTGATCTCGCCACAAGAACTTTCGTTAAGAACTGGTGACCATTTTTCAACTAATTTATCGAATTGCATGATAGGTTTCCTTATTTGGATGTTTTCTTGATTGCAGCGAGGTAAGACTCCATTACTGAAGATACTTCAATTTCTTCTTCAGCTTCTTCGGTGAGTGCGTCTTCCGCTACAGGGATTTCTTTTGAGAAGTAGTTTTCTTTGATAGCAGCTACCTTTGATGCAAAGTTATCATCAAAGTCAACATTTTCTACCAATTCAGCTAGTTTCTCGGCTTGAGTTTGAGCTAGGTCACGTGAAGCTTCAGCGATAATTGATTTGCGCTTGTACGCTTCAAGTTCTTCAGCAAGTGCGATTGCATCGCCAGTAGTAGAGTTAAGTCGTTCTTCCAACTCTTGTACTTGCTCAGCCAGATCGTCAACTAGGTCCATCTTAGAAGCAGGGACTTCGATGTAAGATTCTACGAATAGATCTTTCATTTTGTCCATAAAGTTTTCAGCAATTTCAGTACGGAGACCGTTCTGAATAGCAACTTTATTGTCTTCCATCCAAGACTCAACCACGTAGTTTAGGTATGAATCAACTTTGCCAACCAAGTCTTGCTTAATAGCAGTAACTTCTTCAGCCAGTTCTTCTTTGTAAGATTCTTCGAGACGCTCTACTTCTTCAGCTAGCTTGCTTTTAACAGCTGCTTCGAAGATGATAGATGTTTTCTCTTTGAATTCTTCTGATAGAGTAGCTTCGCCTTCTACGATTGCTCGTAGTTCGGCATTAGTGTCAACACTTTCAGCAACAAATTCATCGTCAATGTCTAGCGCTTCACAAACTTTACCGTATGCGTCTTGTAGGTCAGCTTTCTTCATTTTAGAAGCAGCTTTATACATAGCATTTAACATACCAGCTTTAGTTTTAGGCAAGTTAGACTTTTCAGAGTTTTTCTTGTCACCTGGGCGCGCCGGTGCCTGTTTAGTAGCTTGAGCTGCTTTATCTACTGTAGAAATAGACTCAGGTTCTGAGACCTGTTGTCCATCAACAGAACCGCTCTTAGCCTTTGGCGCTTGCGCTTCTTCGAGAGTTTCCTCCACGATTTCGTTAATATCTGTATCGCGGATTTCACCTTCGACTTTGTTTAAATCAGTCATAGTGACTCCTTATAGTTTAGATTTGATTAACGAGAGGAAATTCTTAAACTCGCGAATTTGCACTTCAGGTTGAATTGCTTTCGGTGCTTGTTTGATTTCAGTCTCCATCTCTTCAATTACCTGTGGCTCTAAAATGCCGTTGTTCCAAACCCAGTCTACACCTTCCATTATACCATTAACAAAAGCATCAGGTGCGCTAGGGTCTTGAACGATATCTACGGTGGATAGAATAAAATCATCCTTTACGTACATAACGCCATTTTTTTGCTCAAGGCTTCCCATACCACGAGTTGACACGCCTAATTGAACACCACCCTCAAGAAGTCCTTTAACTATCTTGCCCATTGGTGTATCTAATATTTGTGCCCTTCCAACCACATTATTTCCTTCGAATCGAAGATCAGTAATGAGGTGTGAAACTTTATCCAAGTTAACTGTAGGCCCTTCGGGGTGGTTCAACTCACCGACAGCGCGCTTCTTGCTAACTTGGTCTTCAACGTACTTGTTTACCGCTCTCTCCATAATGGCTTTGGGGTAAACACGTCCGTTTCTATTCTTTTGATCTGCTTGAGCGAATACACCTTCAATCGCATAGTTCTTCACGCCGTCTTCCTTGGCTTCAACGATGCACTCAAGATTGGTTTCTGTAAATTCGCTAATTAGCTTCATTTTATTTTCCTAGTGCCTTCAATACCGCAGCTGCAGTATCTTCAGCTTCTTTCCTACTAGTAAAGTTGTCGGCAACGAGATCTCCATCAACGCGGAGCTCTATACCTTTCTTGCCGGTCTTAATTTCTACAGGGATGCCCTTGATTTTCTTTTTCACGAGAAACATCTGAGCCTCTCTAAGTTGTTTAAAAGTTTTCATTACATCTCCTTAGTTGCATATTATTTATATAAAATAAGTTCCCAAGAATACAAATTATTTAATTATACTGATTTAGTATACTTTTTCTTAGTGCTGCCCCACATTTGCTCAGCATATATCTTTCCTTTACCAGTATAGCGTGTTGATCTAATGCTATAATGTACTGGAATAGTATAGTGTGACGGCCATATAGTCAGCTTATGCTTCTCAGCGTCAGGTACAAACTGAGATAACCACCCGTTGCCCGTAGATACCCAAGGCTTGGGATCTAGCTGGTCCGGCGTTAATTTGTGTAACGTATCTATCAACAACTTAACAAAAGTATTTCCTGGGTTACACGCCTGAATAGGTGATACCCAATTAGGAGCTACATGCTCGTCGCGGTCATTCTCGAAAATGGTGTACGCCCAGTCACTAGGACTAGTAAACACTTCGTCCATATTGTGGTAACATACAGCGTCTGCAGGAGGGAGAAACCCTCCTTGCTCATAAAGCAACTCATATCGTATTAAGTCGGCAACGCCAGCATACACCCCCATAGAGTAGTACCTGTCGATTAAATGCTGGTTATGCCAGGTTCTGTCATGGAACATCTGATCAGTGAAAACACTGTAATCCCAGTCTGGATGTTTATCTTTCCAGGTATTCATCCAATGAAGCGGCATATCATATGGACCTATCCATATGTGTGTCATCTTCTTAACTATATTCATAATACAACTTAATATTAGTAAATTGATTTAATATTAATCTTCGTCGTCATCAAGAAGATCTTCATCTTCCTCATCAACGTCAACGTAAGGCTCAGCTCCATTAAAAACAGTGTCTGCGACAGCAATTTTTTCAGCTTCCAATGAGCATTGAACCTTGTCGTCCAACAGGCTATTGAATAACTTTTCAGACTGATTGAAGTCGCCCGCAGCGATTGAGTCAATAAAGTCTCCGATGGGGTCATGCTCTACTGGCGTATCTTCGATTTCTTGTTCTACTTGGCTTTGTGATTCACTCATATTATACTCCTAGGTCATCGTCATCAGCATCATCGCCATTGGCGTTCTCTGCTTCAACTTGTTTCTTCATTTCTTCGATGTCTTTATCATTCATCATCATTACGTTCTTCATTACCCACTCGCGAGAGAAGTACTCCCCAACGTATTGTGTAACCTGATCCATAGTAGATAAGCGTTCACGCAATAACTCTGAGTCCTTCAATTCGGCAAAATGGTTATCGCGGACAAAGTCGACTTGGATATTAGCCTTCCAAGACTCCCAATCTTGCTCAGTACAAATCCCCTTGAGCAGTAATTGTTTTTTAAGTAATCCCAAAAATAGATGAGAGAACTTCCTGCGCAAGCGATCAATAAACTTTTGAAACTTAACTTCGTCGCGTCCAATTTCCGTTGTCCGCCCCAAAGAGAACTGAGATTCTTGTTCTAGTCTATTTAGAGGAACATTTAAAGAGCGATACAACTTCTTCTGAAAGTATAAAATGTCGTCAATTTGACCTAGATTCTCCCCGCCAGGAAGAGTACTAATCTCAGTACCTCTACCACCTTCACGGCGCGGAAGCCAAAAATCTTCGAGCATTGACATATGTTTACGGTCGTCTTTAATCTCGCCCGTATTAGCATCATATACTACCTTATTACGGTAGCGAGACATAATGTCTTTAATGTGCTGCTCAGCTTTACCTTTGGGCATATTGCCCACGTCAATATAAAATATGCGGCGTTCAGGCGCACGAGACATACGATAGATTACTAAAGAGTCTTCCATCATACGCAATTGATTGACTGGCTTAATAGCTTTATGTATGTAAGATATTACACGCTTTTTACTTGAATCTAGTAGGCCTGATGTAACATATGAGACTGAATCGGGGGTCAACTTAACGCCCTGACTCATCCCGGTCTTCTCTTGAAAGATAAAGAACTCGTTGGTCTTGTCTATAACTTTAGCGCCAGTCTTCTGGTCTTTCTTGTATTCAACTTCTTTGACTTTTCTAATCTTGCACCCATCAATCGTACGAATATCTTGAATACCAGCCTTGAGGTTGGACTCGTTCACTACGATGTGGTGATACATTCTACCGTCTACATACCAGCTGCGGAACATATCATGTCCGTGCTCTTCGAAGTTTAGTAGAGAATATATATTTTCAAATTCTTCGATAATTATATCTTTAATGCGATCAGGCGCATCAACCTTGTCTAAGTTGACACTAACCGACGGCTCAAGCTCTGATGTTACTACCGCCTCATTAATAATATCTTCAATCGCCGCATCAACTTCCGGATGCTCAGCAACAGTACGATATTTACGAATGAGTTCGGCATTATCTCTGGCGGTAGTACCTTCAAGATCGACATATTGGGCAAAGTGCGAGCCTGATGCAGTAATATATCCTGCGCCATCCTCGTCAGCTTTAGGTACAATTGACGGAGTTTTTTTCTCGTCGGGTTTTTGTACTCGCTTGATTTCAAAACCGAACATTTGAAGTAAACTGTTATCTGCCATAAGATCCTCTAATAATAAAACAGGGTGCTGAAGTCAATCAGCACCCTCTTACTTATACACCAATTAACTAGTAGTTTCGGCTTCCCAATACTGAACCTGAAACTCAACAGTAAAGTCTTCCACCGTGTCTACGGTATCATATAACAGATCAATCGCTGCCACGTTAGTTGGAAAGCATCCACGGAAATTGTATTTTTTCAATACAGAACCATCTTTGTCCAACTGCTCAACAATCAAGTCAGCTTGATAGTCATTTGGGTTGGTACGACCGACGTTCTCCGAGTGAGCATTCATACCGTTCATCCAACGTTCCATAGCATTGCGAACATTGAAATCTGTGTCGTTGATTACCGTCACCGTCCATGGTTCAAAAGTGCGATCACCCGCAACCTTCAACTGACGACCACGGAAAGGTACATCGATAAATCCAATAACCGATGCTGGCAATTGAGCTCCCTTACACATGAATGATGTTAATTCAATATCACCACCCGCATACCCAGGAAAGTTGACAATGGCACGGAATAGATTCGGACGTGCACCGCCACCTTTCAATTTTGCTTTAAAGTCATCTACTCTTAAAGACATTTCTATTCTCCTTATACCAAGCCGACAATTTCGTCAAACTGGACACCGGTTCTAATAGCTACGAAGTTTAGAGTAACGTAGTTGATAGAGCGGGCTGGTTTGATGAACATTGAGGCAACGAATTCGTTACGATCAACAACTGCTGGTGTATTATTAGTTTCGTCACATACGACGCGGAAGTCTGTGATACCACGACGACCTTGTACTTCACGTAACAGTGGCTCAACGATATTTACGAATTCTGCACGAGTAAACTCATCGTTCATTTCAAACATAACGTTTTTACCAGCTAGGGCAATCGCTCGCTCAAGAGTCAAGAACAAACGGCGTACGTTAATACGGTCGAATGCTGAAGGACGTCTTTGATACGTTTTGTCGCCATACAGTAGTACTCCAGAACCTGGAATATTTGCTACTGGGTTAAAACCAGCTTTGTATAGTTCGTCACGGTCTGACTTAGATGGGTTGTATGCTAAATCTGTTACACCCAAGTATCGTCCACGACGCTCACCAGCTGGTGAGAACCACGGTGCTGATGCTAAGTCGGCCGCTGCAATAATGCCAGCTGTGCTTGATGCTGAAGGAATGTAAATATATTGATCGTTGTACTTGTCATACACTTTAAAGAAGTTATTATCTAAAATAGTATAAGAAGAGCGCGTGCTTGGAGCAGTAGCAAGGATGGCGGCCGTTGGATCAGCATTACCTACTACGCTTATACGAGAAGGTGAAGCGATTGCTACACAGTCTTTACGTTGCTCAGCAATAGCAGTTACTGTATCTGGGTTAACATCTTGTGCTGCAATGATAAAGTCTACTGTAACAGAGTCTATATCATCAAACATACTATACGCAGAGCCCTTAGCTTCGTTCGATACAGCTACATCAGAACCACCTGATAAAACACCTGTCCAAATACCGTTAGAATTTGGGTCGAATCCTTCGCTGTACTCGCCCATCCATACATACGATGATTGGTTGTTGAGTACATCTGTAATGTATATCGTTCCACCCTGTTGGTTTTTAGCTCCAGGAGTTGTTGATACGTATGCGAACGTTTCCAACACCTCTCCTGCTACACCTGTTATACCACCACCGTTATCGCTAATGATAACGTGTAACTCGTCACCTTCCGGTGCGCTATCAAACAATTGGTTTTCTACACCGGCAGGAATAACAGTAACCTTGAGGTTGTTACCTAGTGCACCTGGATACTTAGCATAGAAGGTATCTGGATGTGGGTTAACACGGGTTTCCCAGTAATCGGCGTTTTTGATAACGCGCGCTGCTGGTCCATATACTGCAGGAACCTCGGGCGTCAATACGACTGGGTTATTGTCTGAATCAAGTACTGGATTCATATCAGAATCCATCATGTATTCTGCGGGGATCATAGGAGATATTTCTATGCCCTGTGAGTCGGCAGTTGCTGCTGCGTTCATGCCTTCGTTGACACGCACTACAAACATTGAGCTTGAGTATTTTAAGAAATAAGCAGCAGAGAAGAAATCTACCGCATTGTCTTTTGTTGGGGTTCCAAATAAAGAAACGAGCTGAGTTTCATCAGAAACACGAGTACGCTTATCTACTGGTCCCCATTTAAAATCACCTACAAAAGCACCTGTAGTAGATTGAACATTTGGCACAACGCCAGTTAGGTCGATCTCTCGTACAGATACCGCAGGGGATTGTGATGGAGTTGTTAATGCCATGACCTTTCCTTTTTAATCGGTTGCGAATGATAAGTTAACATGATACGGTGTAATTCCTTCAATAGTACTATTTATAGAATTACCAATCTTCAGATGTAACACGATCGGGCATATCAAAGTCGTGCCACCCAGTGGTATACCTATCATTTTGTTGTAATTCTTGTTGCCTATGCCACTCTTGTCCGTCGTCGATGATACCAAAGGGCGGAACATCATCATCAATTTCTTTCATTCTCTGTTCGAATAGCATTTGTTTAATGTTTACGTTGGACATATCCATAAATGCTTGCGTACTCACGAAGTACCCAAACATGACGAGATTCATCATTAGGTCATCGTGGTTGCCATCGGACGCCTCGTAAGACTGCCCCCGCGAGACAAATGTAGATATCTCCATAATGGTGTTTTCATCCACTATAGTGAGTTTACCACCCTCGATTATATCCTTAATACCAGAGCACCCGATGCGCTTAACTTTACGATCCATACGAATACCGATAGCATCCGCTTTTACCGCAGACTCAAGATGAATATTTTCGTACTCTAGATCCTGGTAAAGTCCAACGCACACCATCATACCCTGGTCATTATTTTCTATAACACAGTATGCCTCATTATATAGTGTGGCATATTTGTATATGATATTCGGATAAAGTATAGGTGAGATTCTATTGTTGCGGTATACGCAAACCTGCCTAAATGGACGAACCGAAACATCGATGATATTAAACGTAGAGTAATCTTGTCCACGTCCTTGTGCTACGTCTACAAGCATTATATACTCATGATCCTTAAAAGGCCTTTGGTATATAAGTAGATCGCCACCCTCCATATACTCAATAGGTGGATGCGCTCGTAAATCTAGAAGTACATTCCCCTCAATGAGAGTGTTACCCGTCCCATAGAACGTATTGCCAAATTCTTGGTCGAACTGCATCTGGGAAGTATTCGCAATGGTTTGCTTTTTCCATTCTTCGTCACGTCCAGGTACATCCCACCAGTCAACTCGAAACGGTTTATATTCATTAATCCTCTGCACCGCTCCTTCCCATATTTTATGATATGTATTACCAATACCATTTGCTGTAGATGTGATAATTACTTTAGTGTCTTTACCAGATGATACAACGGGATACGTAGAAGTATAGAACTCAGCAGCATTCTCTACGAAAGCAAATTCGTCCAAGAATAGTAAGTTAACAGACATACCACGAATAGAAGAACCAGACGTCGCAGCAGCAACAATTCTAGAATTGTTCGAAAACTCAATAGAGCCTTTGTTAAGTGCCTTACAGCCTGGCTGGAGAAAGAAAGGGAGATTCTCCAGCATAAGAGTAATGCGTTGTAGCATTTCTCGAGCAGTAGCTCCTTTGTTAGCTAGAACCGCAACAGTCTTTTCTGGGTGAAATATAGCATACCATAAGATATACCCAACACTCGAAATACTTTTACCCGATTGGCGACAAGCAAGCACAATACTAAATCTGTTTGACTCAAAGTGCTCAAACATCTTTTCCTGATAGGGGTATAGATCGAATGGTACCAATCCCCTATCAAGATGAATGACCTTTACATATTTTTTGCAAAAGTATGCAGGATCCTTCATGCACTTTTTGTATTCGGCTAGTTTTTTAGGAGTCCAATTCTCGTTAACCCCGTCCCGCTTAACGTTAATATTGCCTAGATATGTTTCGCTGTTGCTCATAGTATAAACACCTGTATAGACTCTCGCGAAGGAGCTGATGGCGCCACTGGCGTAGTACAGTGCAATACGCCCCCTTCCTGATACACAGCGACACCACGTTTTGGTTGAATGGCTGTCATAGTAGGCTGGTCGCTGAGTTGATGTATGAAAAAACCTCCGTCGGTTCTATTCCAGTCTTTATTTAAGTATATCGACGCAGCTCCCAAAAAACTACCGTCGTCGTGCCAGTTGACATTATACGGACCGACACTCTTATAATACTGCACACTGTATCGGGTAATGTCTTTCGGGCTATCGAAATTGTGTATCATTTTCTGGGCGATGAAGTCGATGAACTCTTCATCAGAGATTTGGGTAACCTCTAGATTTCCTTGAGTGTTATGGAACAGTCTTTTGTCCCAAACATCTCTATGGTTTTCTGTCCTGAATCTATGCAGCTCGGTTTTTACAAATAAATCGACGTACGAGCACTCATCCTCAGTAAGGAAGTTAAAATCTATACATACTCGTTGGTGTTCATTTGTCTGAGTCAGCATATATCACCTTTTCATCATACGTACCCAGTAACATACGTTGCAGCTCTGTTGTAGAGCCAACGAATAAATTATTGTTGGTAGTGGTAGAGTCTTTAGGTGTATCTGATTTCTGCAGATCTTTATATTTCTTATTCAAATCAATTAAAGAGCCATTGACGTCCGCAATACCCTTGATCATATTAGATAAGACTTCAAACGCTCTTGGGTGCTCACTTTCGCGGGCAACCTCAATCATTAGCTCTAGCGACTCACGACCCTTCTCTATAAGATCGTAATACGTTTCCCGCGAATACTCATAATCCTGTTCGTGGACAAAGTTACGCTTTTCTTCTTCATTGAATTGAACTAATTGCTTATTACTCGAATCGCTCATCATTATACTCTATATTAAACCCATAATCACTATCGGGGCTGACCTGTATTGGGTCAGGTGTAATATTTATGTTGTGTATAAAATCATCATTATTCAAATGATTAACAAACATATTCAGGTTAACTTCACGAATTATAGATCCAGTTGCACGCTCAGGCCCATAGAACATCATCTTCATATCAAAGTTGAGAGTGTATATTATTGTACGTCTTTGGTCTAAAGGACCCTCGTAGTCATCCTGAAAATCCAACCCATTAAGAGTAATTGGAACATCTTCGACGAATTCTGGACGATTGGCAAACGGTCTGACTGACAGTGTGTACTGTGGAGTAAAGTATGGAACAATCTGCTCTACTATCTGTAATGCGTCATCTTGGGTTTTGGCGTATACACTCAGCTGAAATGTCAGAACATAAGGAGTACCCACATAGGTGGTCGTTCCGCCATTATCCCCAGGTAATTTAAACTTGTTGGTTTTAGGAAGTTGGCGTTGAGGATCGTATACCACTGAGATGATCTCGAAAGACATTCTCGGTAGTTTAATAGCAACGCGACGTTCTGCCTCTTCACCTTTGGCCATCTCCTCCAAACGTTCGAGGAAGTTACGCTTCGGGGCATAAGATAAAGGAACTTTTACTTGATTAAGCGTTGACCCGTCCGCACGTTCTCGTATAATATGAAGGTCATCGAAGAGTGATCCGAATACAGACACACAAGTTCTAACGTGCTTGTTATAAAAATGCCCACCCATCATTATCGTATATCTCCGAATGGATTAGATTCACTGAAGTCCACAAAGTCGTTCGCGAAATCATCAAATATCTTATTCTGTGAAAGTGGTTGAATTTCATTCACGTTATCTTGTACGTCAGTTGGGGTAAATCTAGCCCCACTCTCTGATACAATTTCCCGATCGGTATTCCATATATGATATTCACCATCATCTGTACCAGTATGTGCAATCGATAGGACACGAGTCTCACTATTCCAAGCCGTGACCTCACCCTCAATTTCAAAGTTGTCGAATGTCTGATATACGTACTCACCGGTTTTATAGAATCCGCCTTGAGCGGAGTCAGGTTCAGCCATCGTAATATGATACTGAAACGCGTGTTCGCGCTCGACAACATCAATTGCGTCGATGCCAGTATCGAAGTCCTCATCAGAGAATTCGAACAATTCACATTGCATACGGAATAGAGGTAATTTGCTCAGTTGATAAAATGGCGTTTCCGTATCGACAGACTTAACCTCGAAAAGAGACTGGGACAGTGGTAAGAATATTAGGTCACCCTCACGAGGTCTAAATTGCTTATCAGTTAAGCGGTCCCCGATCATTTGTTGCCATCTACGCCTCGCTATCATAAACGTTGCTTGATCTCGCAACTCGACGCCAAATTTTGTGAATAGATCGCCGTCACCGTCGAAGCTATCAGTATTTTCTAAATACATCTCAACTTTATATGCGTCTGAAAACTGGGACTCAATAGCATCTAAAAATATATCTTCACGCTCATGAACTTCGCGCGGCAAATAATAAACGTCCTGGCCATACATCTGTATAGCTTCTACTATTAGGTCTTCGTATAGAGTCTGTTCGCTTTTGACCTTTTGACTCATGTATGGGTTAATAGCCATTATACATTACCCCATGAAGAAAGATGGACCTTCATCCTCTTCTTCTCTAAATTTTTCCATAATCTTTTCGATGTCCTGTAGAGCATCTTCGTATATCTGGCGAGCATTAACCGTCACGCCACCTGGGAGGGTCATGCCATCAAATTTTATTAAGTTCAACCCCCATTGTCGTTTGACTAACGCTGTAGCATACGACTTAACGAATTTGTGATTATAAAGTGAATTGTACGCTAGCACAGCATCGTCAGGATAACGAATGCCATATACTTCAAACACCACATAATCTCCAGCAGTAAGTGATGATTTGGATATGTGCATGTTTATACGATTGTATTGGCGGTCGAATGTGATTTGGGGTTGTCCGACGAGCTTCATATCTAACAACTCTAGCTGCTGTTTCATTTGATCGTAATGAGCTAGATCGCCTATAATACCACCACCCCGAGTAAAGTCCATTACAGTATATTTCATATGCTGCCACGCATCTGAGAACCAACCAGCGTTAGACAAGCTAGCGGTAACCGGAAGCATACGCACAACAGAGGACAAATCTAGATCCGGAAATTCAATAAACTGGTTGTCAATATCTTGCTGAGTAAGCTGGTGCTTTAGATAATACCGTCGTTGTCCATCTGGGTGATGTTCGCGAAACCATTGTAGGGCTTCATCCATACGATCATCCAGCTGTTCATCGTCGATGTTAATTTCAACTACAGGATAGCCTAATGCCCTCAGGCAGTAGTCCATCAAGTCTTCTCGGCTAGTTACATACATTTTTAATATTCCCAGTTAAGCATATCTTGTATTTATACATTTTATTACTAGTATAATAAAAAAGGGGGCCGAAGCCCCCTCTCGTGTTACAACACTATGGTTTAGTTAACTAGAGTACCATCTACACGGTAGACGTTGATACGGTAATAAGCTGGGTCGTTTCCGCCCAAGTTATCAGCATCATGAGTGATCAACTGAGAGCGAACCTCAGTCTCATCAATCGCGATAACACCAGTTACTGGATCAAAAGTGATACACAAGCCACCAACTAAGTCGCCTTTAATCTGGCCTGGGAGATCAATGATATCTTGCTGAGCTTGAGTCATTGAAGATTCAAGTGTAGTGATGCGACCATTGTGAGATACCAAAGTACCTTCAGCAGTAGTCAATCTACCACCAGCATTAATAGCCTGTAGAGCAGTTACATCTGTTTCCAGAGTGCTAATGTCTGCTGCATTGCTATTAATCAGTCCAACCAAAGTGCCATCAACCGACTGGAATTCAGCAACGATTTCTGACAATGAGTTGAGAGCAGTTTGATCTGTGTTAGACAAGATATTGGTTATTTGAGACTGTAAACCAGCTTCAACGCCAGTAGCGCGTGCAGTTTCAGAATCAATCTTAGCATCCAAACCAGTGTCGGCTGCAACCCACTCAAGGCGATCTGAATCCAAGCGGCCTTCGACAACATCCATCTCATTTTCGAGAGTCGATACGCGACCACCCAATGCTGCGTCAGATCCGATCCACTCAAGGCGATCTGAATCTAAGCGACCAGACAACCCACTCAAGTCTGCATCGTGTCCGTCTAAGCGGCTATCTTGCTGTGCGTCTTTAGTATTGATATTGCCGATTTCACTAATGCGCGAAACCATACCAGACTCAAGTACACCAACTTTGCTCTCTGCTGTGGACAGACGTGAGCTGTTTGAAGTGATGACGTCAGAAAGATCTGAATCTACACCCTCAAAAGCTGCAACGATTTCTTGCAGGGTGTTCAGCGTCTCAGGCGAGGTGCCTAGGATAGCTTCTACCTTACCATCGACTACAGCGATAGCGGATTGTACAACAGCATCTCCAGCAATACGAGCAGCTTGTTCAGCATCGACCGCAGATTGTACAGCAGCATCTCCGGCAATACGACTAGCTTGTTCAGCATCGACCGCAGATTGTACAGCAGCATCTCCAGCAATACGAGCAGCTTGCTCAGCAGAATCAGCATCCTGTAGAGCACCTTCGATTGGACCAACGATAGCATTTACACGTTCGTCAGTGAAGTACTTGTTAGAACCTTCAGCCAGATCGCTAGTTGAGAGAGCTACTTTAGTCCAAACAGAACCATCATACACTTCCCAATAGTTGAGGGCTTCATTCCAACGCATTTGAGCAGCCGATTCATCGCCCCGCATAACGCGGATACCAGCATTTTCTGTTGGAGTACCTGTAACTACGTCACTGTTCAAGTCGATAATATTATCTGCGATAGACAGCGTCTGAGAGTTAACAGTAGTTGTTGTGCCCTGAACTGTCAAGTCACCCTGTACAGTTACTGAGCCGCCAAACTCCTTATTCCCAACGTGCGTACCTGAGATTTTGTTATCAACGTAATCTCTGTTAACCGCATCTGTACCAGTAGTTGGTGCAGCGATGTCACATAGATTATTACCAGAGAGGTTTACATCACCACCAAATACAGTAGCAGCCCCGCCACTAGTAGTGATTGTCTTACCTGGAAGCATAACTACATCAGACTTAAAGTCGATAGTTGCTTCACCAGCATTGAAATCGATAGAACCACCAGCTGTTACGCCGAAAGCCAAGTTTTGGCCTGGATCAGCGTACATTGTGATTGTACCGGAGTTATCTTCTAGAATCTTGGTGCCGTTGATATACAACGAGCCTGGACCGATGTATACATCGCGCCAAACTTTATCGGGGGAACCTAAGCTGTAAATGTTGTCCACTGCAGGTACTAAATCTTGACCGATAGATGAACCATCGATCGATACAGTACCACCGGAAACAGAAACACCATCTCCGCCAGTCAAGTTAACTGAGAATTCACCCGTAACTCCATTGTAAGACATACCTTCGCCAGCCTGAACAGCATCACGCGCACGTTGGGGCGTGAAGTACTGGTTAGAGCCTTCAGGGATATCGGTAGTGGAGAACGAAGAAATATCAGTAACAGTTTCAGCCGAGAGGGCCGAGAACGCAGTAATATTCAACGCGTTGATGTATGGGGCATCAACTATCGATTGAACAGCAGGTTCTACCGAAGCAGCAGCAACAAGACCATCCGAGCCAATAACGGTAACGTTACCGATGGATAATTCACCTTCGATATTCGCACCATTCTGGATTCTAAATTTTTTATTAGTTGCCATGTTTTCTTTACCTTTATTTTTTAAAGTTTATAATAGGATTATTTATTATATAAAAGGTGGGGGTTTGACCCCCACCTAGATTATAATCTATTATACGTCAACGTATGTGGCTGAAGCAGTCACTACCGCACCCGAAGATACAGCTGTGTACGTTAATTCTACAACCCCATTCACCACTCGAACATCAGTGTCACCAAGTACATCATTGCCTGTAAATATAATCGCGTATTCAGTGATAAACGCGTCAGTACCGTTATGTACAACTAAACATTCACGAGTTTCGAATTCACCGTTCAACTCAACCGATACGATGTATTTCGCGGATCGGTATACGCTCATTGGGAATGATGAAACTGTAGTAGGTGAAGTCCCAACGATAGCGTCAGAACCTTGCTGGAACACTTTGACGTTTGAAGCTAGTGTTTCCAGTGTTACTGAGCCCGGATCAAGTACACCAACCGAAGTTGACGATGTTGCAACCAATACTGCTTGAGTACCGACTGGCATCGCTCCATTGAATGTAATTGTACTGTTTTCCGTATCGATGAAGTAGTGTACTGATGGATCCTGAATAACACCACCAACGAATACCATAGCATTCTGTTCTGTAACTTCAAAGTTAACAGCAAACGTTGTTTGAGCACCGTCGCCACTAAATACTTGACGCTTAGAACGTGAGAATGATAGTAAGTCTGGTGATACTAACTCGAAGCCAGTTCCGTCTGTCTTAGCACGTAACACGAAGCCTTCTTTATCTGTGATCGCAGAATCAACTACGTCAGTCAACTCAAGAAGTGACTTAGCAGTATCTACAGAGATTACACCACCAGTCTTAGATACTTTTCCTTCACCTGATACATCTGTGACTGAGATAGCATCTTGTGCACGAACATCTGTGAAGTACAGGTTTGTGCCAAGTGGATCTTCCGCAAGGTCGCTAGTATCGAACTGTGAGATATGCTGTGCAGCAAGACCCGCGTCCAATTGACCTTTGTTAACCGCATCTGCAGCATCTGTACCGTTAGCGACACCAGAAACTTTGTTTCCGCCCATCGCCAATTCGCCTGTCATGCTGTCGCCAGACTTGCTAACTTTACCGGCAAGAGCTGTATTAACAGAAGTGCTCAAGTTGTCGATATTAGTTTGCAGTGAAGCGTCGCCAGAAGCACGTGCAGTCAATTCTGCAGCAAGACCTGAAGCGTTAGTTGCAATATCAGTTTGGTTCTGAGATACTAGACCAGTAAGAGTACCGTCAGCAGCCTGGAAGGCAGCTACGATTTCTGTTAATGAATCCAGAGCAGCAGAATCCGTGTTGGCTTTAATAAAGTCGATCTGAACCTGCAACGCATCGTCAGCAGCTGAACGAGCAACCGCTTCAGCAACAATTGCGTCAGCATTACCTTGGATCAAGCCAGCTTGTGTAGCCTCGACGCCTGTTGCACGAGCAACTTCAGCAGCCAAAGAAGCATTCAATGCAGAATCGCCAGCAGCACGTGCCAATTCTTCAGCATCAATTTCAGATTGTAGACCAGACTCGATACCTTGAGCACGTGATACTTCAGCTGCAATTGCTGCGTCAAGTTTAGCGTCAGCATTTTTCAATGAAGTAGCTAGATCTAAGTAGTTAGATCCACTTGGAGCAACGTACGATCCATCAGTAGCAAGACCAGCACCCAACTGAGTAGCAGTCATTTCTGTTTCTAGAGCGGTAGCACGGTTAGACAATGCAGCGTCAGCAGAAACACGAGCGCTTTCTTCGTTAGTGATTGCTGTTTGTAGTACTGTATCAGCGTTCTCACGAGCAACCGCTTCGTCAGCAACGATGTCGTCAGCGTATACTTTCGCACTCGCTTCAGCAGCGTTTGCTTTAGAAGTAGCATCTGCAGCAGCTTCTGACTTGACAACAGCATCCGCAGCAATATATGCGGCAGTGACTACATCATCAGCAGCAGCAAATTCAGAGCGGATAGCAGCTTCTTGGCCTTCGGCACGTGACGTCTCAGCTGTAATTGCTGAAGTGTTGCTAGAAATACTAGACTCGTTAGCAGTTACGCGAACTTCGATTGCGTCAACTTCGCCGTGTACTTCATTAACAGCACCGACAATGGTCTGAGCAGTTGTGTCGAATACACCAGTACCAACTTTTGACTCCAATGAATCAATGTCAGACTCAGCAGTAGTCAATCGGATATCAAGACCAGCGATGTCTGAATCGTGGCCGTCGGCACGTCCTTCAAGAGAAGTAGCACGACCTTCTACAGCATCCATTTCGGATTCTAATGTGGATACTTTACCAGCTTCTACATTTAGTTCACCGTGGATTTCGTTGATTGCAGCAGACAGATCAGTAGCAGTTGTTCCGAGAGTAGCAGAACCAACTTTAACTTGTAGAGCGTCAACGTTACCTTCTTCAACAGACATACGTCCTTCAAGAGAAGTAGCACGACCTTCTACGGCATCCATTTCTGATTCTAAAGTAGCGACCTTACCTTCAACGACAACCATTTCTGATTGTAGTGTATCAACGTGGCCAGCTTCAACATCCAACTCACCGTGGATTTCGTTGATTGCGCCTGCAAGCGAAGTTGCAGTTGTATTTAATGTACCAGTACCAACTTTAGTCTCTAATGAGTCGATGTCAGCTTCGTTAACTGTCAGACGGCTGCCTTGAGCAGACTGTTCAGTTTCTAGAGAAGTAGCACGACCTTCTAGAGAAGTAGCACGAGTTTCTAGGTCAGTAGCGCGTAGTTCTACAGCGTCAATGTCCGCTTCGTTAACTGTCAGACGGCCAGAGTTAGCAGAGATGATTGCTTGGATGTCTGAGTCAGCATCTTCGAATGCAGAGACGATTTCTTGTAGTGTATCAAGAGTTTCTGGAGAAGTACCGATGATTGCATCAACGCGACCAGTTACCAAGTCAACGTCAGTACGCAAACCAGCTTCAACACCAGTAGCACGAGTTACTTCAGCAGAGATTGCCTGTGTATTAGCAAGTTCAGCTGCTTGTGCGCGAGCGATTTCAGATGATAGATCAGAATCAAGACCTGCGATATCAGCAGCGTTTGCGTCAACATCAGTGCGTAATGCAGCATCGCCATCGATTCGTGATTGTACTTCACTTGCTAGGTTAGCAGTTAGGACACCTTCAGCAGCAGTGGCGCGTGTTACTTCGTCAGATAAATCTGATGCGATTTGACCTTCAGCAGCAGTGGCGCGTGTTACTTCAGCAGAGATTGCCGCAGCATTGTCGCCGATGTCTGAAGCGTTTTGATCAACGTCGGTGCGTAATGCAGCATCGCCGGCGATACGGGCAGCTTCTTCTGTATCAATGTTACCCTGCAACACCACATCGGCAGCAGCACGTGTGCTGGCTTCTGTTGTGATAGCAGTAGCATTTGCAGCCTCGGCCGCTTTAGCGCGAGTTACTTCGTTATTGATTGCAGTTGCGTTAGCAGCAGCTGATACTGTATTAGCATCAACATCTGTTCGCAAGCCAGCTTCAACACCAGTAGCACGAGTTACTTCGTTAGAGATTGCAGTTGCGTTAGCTGTGTCAGCTGCGATTCGAGCAGTTTCTTCAGCGTCGATTTGGTTTTGTAAATTAAGATCACCAGCAACACGAGAGTTGGTCTCGGTTACGATGTCAGCAGCTAATCCAGCATCACCAGCAAGACGAGCAGTTTGCTCTACTACGATGTCGGCAGCATTGGCTTCGATATCGGTCTCAGCTGTATCCATACGACCTTCAAGATTGGTCGCACGAAGTGATAATGCATCATCAGCAGCTAAACGAGTAGCGGCTTCAGCAGCAACTTGTTGATCTGTGTAAGTGTTTGCAGCTTGTTGGGCAGTCAGGATACGAGCGGAAACAGTGTTTCCAGCAGTACCGTTTACAGATGCGTCGCCAATAAGAGCAGTATCTTGTGCATCCGCATGGGCAATTGCATCAGCTTCTGCTTGATCAGCTTTAGCGGTTGCATCCGCAGCAGCGGCAGCCTGTACAACAACGTCACGTTCGATATAATCGAGTTCGATTGCATCGATTTGATTTTGCAAGCTGGTGTCAGCAGCAGCACGAGTCCCAGCTTCTGTAGTAATCTTGCCATCCAATACTGTGTCAGCAGAAGCACGAGCGGATGCTTCGTTGCTAATAGCTACAGTGTTAGAGTTAACAAGTGCTTGGATTTCTCCATCAACTTTCTGGAATTCGGCAACGATTTCAGTTAACGAATCTAAAGCGGCAGAATCAGTGTTGGAGATAACGTTGTCCAACTTAGCTTCGATTCGTTGCTCTTCGCCAATAGCGCGAGCCGCTTCAGCTGAGATATCGTTAGATAATAACGTATCTGCTGCAGCACGGGCACTTGCTTCTGTGGTGATGGCTGTAGCGTTAACACCTTCAGCAGCAGTCGCACGAGCAACTTCAGCAACGATTGCATCAGCGTTTGCTTGGATAGAAACGTCTTGATCGGAATCTTTAGCAATTCCAGCAGCCTCAATAACATCGGCGTATGCTTTAGCAGAAACCAAAGTGGCAGCATCGCCAGCTTGGAAGGCTGCAGTCAAGTCCGTACGAACTGACGTATCTGCAGCTATGCGAGCACTGATTTCGTCTTGAAGGTTCGATGCGTTAGCAGCTTCAGCGCCAGTAGCGCGTGTAATTTCATCAGCTAAGTCGCTTTGCAGTGCTGTAATCTCAGAACCAGTCTGTGAAATTTCAGCAGCAAGTCCAGCTTCTAGTGCGTCGATATCACCTTCAGCGGTCGTCAAGCGAGCGTCTAATGCATTATCACCAGCAATCCGTGCAGCCTGTTCAGCTGTCACAGCAGCAGTTAGCTGACCTTCGGCTGTTTGAGCACGTGAGGTTTCAGTTGCGATAGCAGTAGCATTAACACCTTCAGCAGCTGTTGCGCGAGCAACTTCATTGCTGATTGCGTTAGAGTTAGCGATAACTGAGGCAGACAATATATCATCAGCATCTTGGAACGCTTCAACAATTTCTGCTAGTGAGTTAAGAGCGACTTCATCTACGTTAGAGATGATGTTGTCGATGCGCACAGAAAGAGCGCTATCGGCAGCTTGGTATGCAGTTTCAATGCGAGATTCTTCGCCTTGAGCGCGCGATACTTCAGCGGTAATCGCCGTATCTTGTGAATTATCCTTTGCGATACGTGCAGCTTCTTCAGAGTCAATCGCTGCTTGTAGCAACGCCTCTGCGGCAACTGCGCGGTTAGTCTCAACTGTTACCGCGGCCGCGATATCAGAGGCAACTGCCGCTTGCGCACGCTCAGGTGTGAAGAACTGAGCATCGCCTTCCGCTAAGTCGTCGGTGTCGAACGATCCAAATAAATCAGCAGTACTGATTTTCTTTAGAGAGTCTGAACCTACGTCATATAATAGCGTAAAGCAATCTGCAGGATTAGCCATTCCTGTAAGGGTACCCTGACCCTGTACAACGCTTTCATCAAGTTTTGTGCTGATGACTGCTTTGTTGGCTAGTGCAGGTGATTTAATCTGTCTAAATGACATTTAATGTCTCCTAGGTTAGTTTTGTTGGTAATAAACGTTTATAATAATATACTAACGAAATTTAATGTATATCTCCCAGCCAGAAGCTGGGATTTCAAAGAACTGAATAGTATTGCCTATGGTTTCATAAGTTTCTTGGGGAAGTTGTAATACGTCATTGACCCAGACATCGATGAGATCATCGCGAACCGGTGTCCCGTTTAATGAGAACGTAGCAGTATCCCCTGGTGCAATAATATATTGCGCTTCAGGAATCACAGTACGATCATTAGTCGATGATGAGGTACCTTCAATCAGATCGAAGATTTGCGTCTCAGTGCCATCCCCTTGCTCAATAGTTGTTTGTTTGGACTTAGCCAAATTAAACAAGCTCTCTGCAAGGACACGGTTGAAGGATTTGTTATTGATCATATACAGCAACACTACCGAGGCTTAGTTATAGGTGTCTGTATTTATATGTTTATTAGACCGCAGGAAGTGTCAATAGGTCCACTCTAGTTCAATAAATTACCGGTTTGGTCGTAAATATTTATCCTATAATAGGATCCGTGCTGACCATCAAGTAAATCTGCTTCAGTTGCGCTAGTAGCATTACCATTGAACTGAGACGCTGTAACAGTATTGAACACAGCATCGTACGATTCATCGAAAATGAATTCACCGGTATCAGAGTTATATAGTAAGCCATTGTCTCCGGTTACCGAGCTACGAGCGCGCTCTGTGGTAAAGTATTTATTTAATACTCCCTCGGCTAACTGATCCGTGGTGGCAGTTTTATCGAGCTTTTGGTTGATCCAATTCTGAACAGTACCAATGAAATCTGAGTCGTCGCCCAAAGCTGCCGCCAACTCATTTAATGTGTCTAATACTTCAGGAGCACCATCAATTATGTTAGTGATAGCTATATTGATTGCTGAGTCGGTGTATGTGACGGCAGCAGCTAGAGTACTCGAGTCGCCATTATCAGCATATAGGTTTGCAGCAGCTAGAGTACTTGAGTCGCCGGCATCCGTATATAGATTAGCAGAATCCAATAGATTGTATACATCGAGCAGGCTGGAATCAATTGCAGTTGATAGGTTAGATACGGACGTGTCGGTGTATAGATTTGCAACAGCTACCGCTGAATCATACATCAGTTGTGTGAGCGAATCAACGTAATTAATTGTTGGTATATTATTCAAGTCTACAGAAACGGTACCGCTAGCCTGGTTATACTGAATGCCAGCACCTTGATTTATAGTACTTCTGGCCTTCTCTGTAGTGAAGTATTCGTTTGTCCCCTCTGGAACATTTGTGGTGGTTATAACGTCTAGTGTTTCTAGCGCTTTCTGTACGGTGTCATCGTTCCCAGACAAAATGCCGCCAAACAATGAGGTGCTTAAAACAACTTCTGATGCTTGGCTTATTACTTTGGGAATAACGTTTACAGGAACAGGGAATGTTGAGCGGATCGGTTGTGAGCCACCGAACTTAAAGTCGAAAGAAGTTTGATTTGAGGATTCGGATATCCCAAAATACTTCATCGCAACTCTATCGCCAGACCCAAACAATGTACTTTGAATCAGAGCGTCTGCGTAGAACTCCTCGAAAACATCCCCATCGTCGCCGACCAGCTTGGTTAGCGAGGAAGTACCTAAAAGGGTTTCGTTGTTATCAGAATCTATTTTATATACTTCAAAGTAGAACCGAGCTAATCCAGTTCCGTCTTCCGCGTGTCGTCTTATATCACCGATAGTATGGATATTGATGGTGCCTGTAGATCCTTGTAATACCCCCTTGTCAGAAACAACTGTTGCTATGAAGGTGGAATCAGAATCTATAAGTCCGGTATTTACAATCGCCTCGACATCATTATAATCAGAATCGTCCAGCGAGGTAACGAGTTTATTGGCTCCTGGTAAATCTGAGAGTGCTGTGGTAGGATAAAAAACAACCGACGATGACAGGGAGTTAATATCCAGCTTATTGAGCTGCAATTCGTCTAATGCGGCCTGAACATTGGTGGCCAACAATCCATTACTGTCAGCATTATAGGAAATAGCACCAGCCGTTAGATCTAAGCTCTCTACATAAGCACGTGTAACTGTTCCATCGATTAGGACCAACACGTCAGAATCGGTTACTAGCTCATTACCGTTAATAGTTAAATTGCCAGTAATGTTGATTCCGTTCTCACCCATTTCTAAGCGATCGGAATCCCGCCACTGCATCTTAAACGTGTTATCACCATACGCCATATGACGTAATACGGTATTGACTCCATTATGGTATAACTTAGTCTCCTCGTCTGTACCGACTGTAAGTGAGAACCCGTCATCTAGTATCAGGTCTGCATCGATCGATGCACCATCGGAGTTGTAGGCAGCAATCTGAACAACCTGACCTTCATCGATAGGGTATGCGAACGTTATCGATGTTCCGTCTGGAGCAGTATAATCTATACCTTGATGTAATAAAACACCATTGAGGTATACTTGAATTCTTCGAGGGGAAGCTAGATCGTATGAGAGGAAGTTGCCAAAGTCATCCGCACCATTTACGGCTTGTAATGTTCCGTCAGACGTGTAGATATACGTATTAAATGTACTGACGAGACCTGAGCGAGTATCAGCACCAACCTCGACGACTTGTTCAACGTCATCTATTCTTTTCTTTAGGTATAGTTTACCATCGGCTGTGTTGATTGCCAACTCGCCGAGGTTTAATTGTTCTACCGTCGGTATATTTCCAGGAACCGCGGATCTACGGAGCCTGATATCTATATTGCGCGCCAAGCTTGGCTACTCCCATTCATTCATCCCTTATATAAAGGGCAAGTATACTATAATAAACTTCAATTCGTATATGACGATTTACTCAAAGTTTATCAATTATTATTTAGTACGTACCACCATCCAATTGGTATATCGTGGTTGCACCAGCGGCTGACACTAAAAACTGAGCCGAATCGAAAGACGCTATACCAGCACTTACGGTCGATGCATATTCAGCTGAGATAACTAATTCGTTATCAGAATCGAAATAAGCTAAGTCGATCCCTACACCAGCAGTTAGTAAATTTGCTACCTCAGAGTCGATTACCTGCTCAATCGCCGTTCCATTGATAGAGAACGGAGCAAGTATATTTAGACCCTTATTAATATCAATAACATCGTTAGCGGCATTGTATACTATAGACGCGTCAGCACCAGCGATAAAGATACCAGCGCCATCAGCTTCTGCCGGTGTGGTTGCTTCATCCGCAAGAGTAAGTGTCAGGTCATTGACCGACATTACCGTGGAGTTGATTATCGTTTGAGTACCCTGAACAACTAGGTTACCGCGGACTACTAATGTACCACCGTCCGAATCTGTTGGAGCAGGATCAATGTATAAGGTATTTGAGCTATCGGTAGAATATAATGTGTTGCCAACAAGCCGTAAGTTACCAACCTCTAAACTGGTAAGGTTAGATACCTCAGCGTTTAATGCATAATTGATCGTATTCGTTAGCGAGTCGTATTCGACTAATAAATTGTCGGATGCATCAAATGTTACATCAGAGTCTAGTAACGATATTGAATCCCCATTGATTGTGAGTTGAGTAGCAACATCAACTACACCAGCTTGAGTCAATCTACCATCTGAATCAACTGTGAATGTGGGGATTTGTGTCTGTGAACCATACGTGCCGCTAGTAACACCAGTAGGAACGTAATTGACCGATATTGAATTAGTATCACTATCAACGGAGACTTGTAGTCCGTCCCCACCTAAGATCGATAGCGTTTCGGTTTTAAGGTAAACCGAAGCAGATCCTGTATCCCCAGCAATACGTAAATCTGGAGCAAGGTCAGTGATTCTACTATCAACGTAGAATTTTGTTGTGGCGTCAGCAGAATCAATCGGCTCGGCTAGATTGGTAATTCTCGATCCACTTAGAGATAAATCTCCACCCAGCGAGAGTGTTAAGTCACCAGCGGTAGTTAATTGAGAATTGAGAAACGTGACCCCACCAGCCGATAAAGTGTCTACCTTACCATCTGAATCTAGGATCAGTGCTGTATTGGGAGTAGCTACACCAAACGGAGCGTCACCTTCACCACCCAACAGGCTGACGTAGTATGCACCACCGATTACCGTATGGTTGACGGCATCTCCGCCCGTCTCAACGCCAGTACCGATATATAACCGATCGCCACCATCGCCGTTAAAATATGAATAAGCTAATTCACCTTGAGCTAGGGTAGTGGGATTTCCCTGTACGCCAGATCGTTTGATTCTAATAATTGAGGCCATCAGTATTGTCCACCGTTAATTTCTTGTTTGTCTAATAGTTTCTGTGCATGCCACGAGTTATCACTTTCATGATACACGAGAACATCTCCATCTAATGCGTCACTAGCCTGTACATCATTCAACCCGCCTAATGTGCCATTATCAGCGGTGACGCGACGCACAGGCTTACCAACGGTTACTCTTTTGACCTTGGTTGCAGTACCAGTACCTACCCCCGACACATAATGTGTACTGTCAGGATTAGATGGGGATATTTTCCTTATAGGCATAATACTACCTCGTTACAGACGGAGATACCTTTATCTTTCCCTCTAGGATACGTTCTACGATCGTGTAGCCATCACTATCTACATAGTTGAGCTCAACGTCATAGACGTATCTACCGCGGGTAGATAGTGTATCTGTTTGTTCGTTCGTGAGACTTAGTACTACGACACCATCTGTCGCAGGTTGTGCAACAATGGCCGTGAAGTCAATAGTTTTATCAGTATCGCTGTTATAAGACTTTTTCATCTTAGCTTGTACTGAATAACCAGTGAGGTTTTTGGTGGAACCGTCAAGTTCTACGAGCTCGAGTTGGAACGCAACATCGGATCCTTGAGCTATAGTGAAATCTTCGTAAGTGGTTGACATTTATTTTCCTAGTTCTAAGCCTACACAAAACAATTAATTATATTTATAAGGACTAGAAACTAGGAAAATGAAATTATAGGCAATTAAGCCCCAGCAGATATGTCCTCTAGGACCATTTCTCGGAATTCAGCTGAAGTATCTGTCGTATCGAACACATAAGAAACTGTAACACGCCAACATTCACTTTCAGCAGCGTGGTACATCTGCTTTTCTTTCTCTTCATGTGAACCGAAGTATGTGGCTTTACAAGTCCACTTACCAGCGGTATCTTCACACTTGACAACTTCCTTTGTCTCGGGGTGAACATAAGAGAAGTGACCATCGCCCGTTTCCGACCAGGTAAAAATTAGGTTATACCCTGGAGCATTGGCATTGTTGTGCCATGAAATGAATCCACCTGGAGGGTAGATGGCACATAATGCGTTATGCTTAACAGACAAGAAGTTCATCATTCGGTCGTTAAGCTCACCCAACTTGTTAGTGAAGTCGCGCTTGAATACTGGATCAGCATCACTCTTAAAGAATGTGTGAGCGCGCTCCGAAAGTTTGAAGTTATAGGCTACTATCATATCGGGGAAGCCTTCATGAGCTTCGCCCTGATCCATAACCTGCTGGAGATACTCGTCAGACATCCAATGAGGACGTTGAAGAATATGCTCGGCCGCAGTTAGGTGGCAATGTTCCTCGAGCCCGTCCCACGTGTATAGTTGGGAGTATTCGTTTAAAATATCAAGCAGCTCTGGGTTATTGACATCCACGTGCTTTACATATGATTCGTTAATCTGTGTCATAAGATCGGTTTATCCTTTTCTAAGCCAGCAGAGAAGTGACGTAAAATTACGGGTCCTTCTGGCTGAGTTCTCGCCCAATTTAGTGCGTTGTAATAGTTCCATCTTAAATCGTCATCGAAGATTCCAATGTTAAGATCTTTATATTTTTCTTCTTTATTGGTCAACCACCACAAGCTAAACTGATCCCAAGATTTTAATGAGTCAGCATAACCATCAGGCCACCAAGTATCGTTCATCTGCTTATGAGTCAAATCCCACCAATCTTGCATGAACTCACGAACAATGGGCTTAGACATATCGTATAAACAAACACCACCGCAAAGTATGAATTTAGATTTACCCTCTGGGGTGTCAAAATCCCGCTCAGCGTAGATGTAGTCACGATCATCAGTAAGTTCAGAGAAAACCATATCATAGTCTTTCATCTCATCCCATACTTTAATAATATCTTCGTGCTCACATTCCATGTCAGCATCAATATACATTGTTATGTCATATGGTGATTTCGCCATACCCCATAACTTAGCGCGATAGTGGTCGTCGCAGAAGATAACATCATCAGCAACATCGTAACCACGATCGTCAATAAACCTTTCCTCTGTAACTAAGCAAATGTTACAGTCTTCATAATAATCTCTAATGGATTCAGCGAGATTAATAGCGTATAGATAAAAGTTGCGATTTCTGCTCGCAACTATAACAAATCCCTTACTCTTTTCCATCAGTCCCGGCCTCAAGAGCTTCTTGTAAAATCATAATTGAATATAAATCAACTTCAATTCTCGATTTAGCGCGGCGCAGCTTACCCTTGAGCGCACGGTTTTTAGATGCTTTAATCTCATCAACTTCAAATGCTTCTAATTTATAGTTAAATAACTTCTCGAGCTTACGCGCTTTCTGATGTTCTAAGTCGCGCTGCTTATTCTCATCAGCTTCTGCTTTCTTCCGCGTAACTCGATCTGAAGTCTCTCGATCAATTGCTTCTTCGCCCAGCGCCTCAACTACCTCTTCGAACATCGCGTTAGGATTACCCTCACGGTCTGTACGATTCAGCTTCATAACCTGTCGAACTTCGCGCCCCTCATCGTCAACGATTTCTAGAATACAATTAAGCTGTTGCTTTTCATCTGTTTCCCAGAACGCATTATCAAGCCATTTTTTAGTAGCCATCTTATAAAAACTCCAAATAGATTAAAAATTCATATCATTCATGTGTTATATATTAGTATAATAAAGTGGGTCTTCCATGACCCACTATTACCTATATCATACCATACTTCTATGGGGTTAGGCAACCCTTACATACAACGTATACGTCTCAACAATGTTGAACGTTGGCTGGATAGTCATACCAACATAGTTACCAACAAACGCTCGTGAGTAGTTGCCCACGAAGTCTCGCGAGTAGTTTCCAGCATAGCCTCTGGCGTATGCCCCAACGTATTCACCTACATATGTTGATACACGGTTACGGGCATAATCATCGGTATACGATGATGTACGCGCACGAGAGTATGCGCTAACGCGGGTGCGTGAGAATACATTAGTGTAGTTGCCTGTATATTCACCAGCAAATGCACGACTGTAGTTGCCTACATAATCCCCAACGAATCCGCGCGAATAGTTTCCGATATACTCGCCAGCAAAGCCACGAGAATAGTTTCCAGCGAATCCGCGAGTATAGTTACCAGAGTACTCACCAACAAATGTTCTGTTGTATGTGCCGGAGTATTCACCAACAAATGTTCTGCTGTAGTTACCTGCGTATTCACCAGCAAATGCACGACTGTAGTTGCCAACGAAGTCGCCGGTGTAGTTGCCCACATAATTACCTGTGTATTCACCAGCAAACGATCTAGCATAATTTCCAGTAAATGCTCTCGCATAATTGCCAACATAGTTACCTACGTATTCACCAGCAAACGATCTAGCATAGTTACCTGCGAAGGTACGAGCATAGTTGCCAATGAAGTTACCAGCAAAGTTCGTTACACGATCTCTAGCGTAAGCACTAGAACGAGTACGAGCATAAGCTGAAACGCGAGTACGAACGTACGCGGAGTATCGAGTGCGCGTACTTGTACGTGTAAAGTCGCCAACGTAGTCTGTAATACGAGTACGAGCATATGCGCTACTACGGGTACGAACGCTTGTACGAACCGAAGTTCTAGCATACTCTCCAACAAAGTCACCGACGAAATCCCCGATGTACGAGCTAACGCGAGTATAATACCCAGTACGTGTATAGTCCGCAACATAAGCTCTAGCGTAGTTGCCTACGAAGTTTCCTGCATAAACCAACGTACGAGCATAGTTGCCAACGAAGTCGCCAGTATAAGTTAACGTACGAGCATAATTACCTACGAAGTCGCCAGTATAAATTAACGTACGAGCATAGTTGCCAGTGTATGTTACTGCCCTAGTATAGTTTCCTACATAGCTAGCTGCGCGAACTCGAGTATACGCTGGATAGTAAGCACGATCACGAGAATACGCTGGATAGTAAGCACGATCACGAGAATACGCTGGATAGTAAGCACGATCGCGTGAGTAACCTAGGACGGTGGTATAGTTAGTAGCTCTCGTCCTAGTATAATCATATGTTACATTACGAGCATAGTTCCCAGCGTATGTTACTGTGCGCGTGTATATTACAGTTCGCGAATAATATGTAGTGGCGGTTCGTGTGTATATCTGAGGATCACCAGGATCTGGCCCTATTGGTGGACTTGGAGGACCAACGTAGTATGATGTTCCAGTTCTAGAGTACGACAGATTTCGCGAATAATACCCTATAGCAGCCCTATTACGGGTATAAGCTACTGCACCAGTTCTAGTATAGTTACCTACGAAGTCACCAGTGTAAGTCAATGAACGAGCGTAGTTACCGGTATAGTAATATACACGAGCATAGTTGCCAGTATAGTATGCTACACGAGCATAGTTGCCAGTATAGTATGCTGTACGGGCATAGTCACCAGTGTAGCTCGCAGCTCGGGTACGCGTATAATCTAGCGTAGCGGCACGAGCGCGCGTGTATGATGGCGATATTGCATAGTCTGTAATACGTGTACGTGAATACGATGGCGATATTACATAGTTTGTAATACGTGTACGTGAATACGATGGACTCGTGGTGAAGTTGGTTACACGGTCACGGGTATAGGCAGTTGAATAGTTACCAGTATACGCTAGTACTCGAGTAAAGGTTAATGTCGCAGCGTCATCGCGCGTATAGTTCGTTACCCTGGTACGAGCATAGTTGCCTACGAAGTCGCCAACATAATCGCCGACAAACCCACGTGCATAGTTACCTACGAAGTCGCCAGTATATGTTGTGGCGTAATTACCGACAAAGTTACCAGCATAGCCGCGCGCGTAGTTACCAGCAAACCCGCGAGAGTAATCTCCTACGAAGTTGCGGCTATAGTTACCAATAAAGTTACCAGCAAAGTCGGTTACACGGTCACGGGCATACGCCGATGTGCGCGCGCGAGAGTATGCAGAGACCCGAGCACGGGAATACGTGCCAGTGTAGTCAGCAGAGTAAGTTGAAACGCGAGCTCGTGTATAAACAGATGCGCGTGCACGCGTGTATACGCCTGTGTAGTCGGCAGAAAATGCCGTGAGACGAGTACGAGCATATGTACTTACGCGATTGCGTGAATACGTGCCTGCATAGGCTGAGACGCGGTTACGCGAATATGTGCCAGCATAAGACGACACCCTATTACGAGCATACGTACCAGCATAGGCTGAGACTCGGTTACGCGAATATGTACTTACACGATTGCGTGAATATGTGCCAGCGTAAGTCGAAATACGATTACGGGCATAGTTATCAGAATAAGCTGAAGAGCGTAAACGAGAATATACTCCTACGAAATCGCCAGTATATTCCCCTACAAAACCTCGTGAATAATTGCCGGCGAAGTCGCGGCTATAGTTACCAGCGTAATTGCCGACAAATACTTGGCTTGTAGTGCGTGAATATGTACCACTAAAGGTAGACACTCTGTTACGCGTGTAGGCTGAAACTCGGGTCTGTACGTAGCTCGAGTTGCGGCTGCGCGTATAATCGATTTGAGCTGTCGTTAGCTTGGTGTTTACGGCTGTACCAACAACCTTCCACGTACCACCACCGATGGGTGCGCCTTGAGCTGAAGAAAGTAATTGATAGCTACCAATACTACCAACTGACGATCTCAATGTCTTGATACGCTGACCCAACACGTCTTGGATCTCAGCATCAGTCATCTCTTGGAAGCCACCAAAGTTCGAGCCGTCGTATCGTACGCGAACGGGACGAACAGCTCCAACGGCCGTCATTGAGTTACGAATATAGATGTGATAGTTTGTAGATACCCCATCCCCACGCGTGTCAGTGAAGACGTTCGCTATATGGATAGAGTAATCTGATCCAGGTGAAGATGCTGCCAATCGATAGGTACCGATATAGTCATTCTGGACCATGTTACCGAGTACACGATTAGCTAAGTTGGATAAGTCCGCGTCTACCATTTCGTAGAAACCGGGATTAGGATCTTGGGCGTAGTAACCTACAGGAATGTTTTGGCCGCTTTCAGTTGCTGGTCCCGCTACCTGACGAAGGGTCGTAGTAGTTGAACCAGAAGTGATTTGGCTGGCAGGGTGAGTTCCGGGGCTCTGGTTGAAGTATGTATCAACATAAGAACCGACAGCAACTCCCGTTGGGCTAAGCGTTAGTGAACCAACATCAGTTGGGTTTAGTAATGCTTGTCCTACTGCATACGCCAGATAATTTTCTTCTAACGGCGTAAATTCCTTCAGGTCACCATCTGAATTCAGTATTTTTAATGGGATACTAGATGCTGACACTTTTAATCGCTCTCTTTTTTAAAAGTTAATAGGATGCGTTTATTTATATAAGTTTTATCCTTACAGATAATCAAAAGACTAGTGCATCTCTATTAGGACATCCACTAGTCTTAGTGTAAGCTATTTATCAGTCAAAGTCAACACAAAAAATAACTTGACTATAATAACTTTTCATAGTATAGTATTTCTACCAGAAAGGGGAGAGAATATATGTTATGGTTGCATGGGCCATACCAATTCCTCTAAACTAGCAGGGTTGTCTAATGTTGACGGAAAGTCGCGTAGTTGTTGTCTATATACTGCCCACGCCTGCTTTTCCTCTTCTGTTAATGGTGCATCGGGAGATTGAGTCCAATCCGATTTGTATAGTTTATTGTTACGTATACCCTTGATGTCGTTCATGAATGCCACAGCATCCCACTCCCAATCAGTACCATTATATATAGCGTGACGATTTGGAGGTTTTCCTACATATACGAACGATGATCCATCCCAAAAATGCAGTAAGGGGTTCCAACCAGGGCCCATGAAGCCTTCTGTCATTCTATCAGGCGTCACGTGAACTGTGGTAATCCCATTTTCAGTACCTTCTGGTGGTACTGATGCTTGAGGAAATTCTACACACATGATACGGCCAGTATCTTCCTCAATTTTAGCTACATATTTTACTACTGTTGTCATTTCAATAATTTCCTCTTTTTAAATTTGCTCAGCAATCCATATAGGACCATAATTATCATAATAATACGTTGGTTCGAACCCCTGACCACCCGCTGGATCAGGTTCATCCTTATCCATATCTAGGTGGTATGCATTTTGAGTACCAGGCTGTGGGATTATGCAGGCTTTACTTCCTAAGGAATCCCAGTAAGTCCAGTCAGCGCTGATATATTTTGAGGCGTCCGTACTAATTGGATCGGAGCCATATCCATTAAGAGCCCTAGCTGGAATAATAGAATTAACGCGTAATCCAGCATTGAATTTAATTTTTCTAGAATCGAAGGCAGACTCCCCACCAGCCGTCAACACTTGTAAACCATACTCGCCAACCGCGGTTACATTTGTTACATCTTCCATAATAATATACTGGACGGATCTTAGGGCATACGCTTGATTCCAAGCAAACCCATCACGGTTATATGCTGCGTAGTCGGATGATACAAATTTCATAACTGGGCCACCGAGGGTACCGGCTAAAATAGCTACCTCGTCGTCTACTCCCTGTACATAGTTTCCGTTAGCGTCGGTATGGGGTCTAATGAACACTAATCTGTTTTTACCGTAACCGGAAACAGGTACCGACCACCCAGACCCCATGGCGGTGATAACATAGTTGACAAGCCCTCGCTCGGTATCAAGTTGGATAATCTCGTTACCGCCACCATCAAATGATTTAACAACTAATCCGTAACTCATTATGCTATCCTCGCTGCTATTATAACTGGAGCTGATGCGGTAGAGCGATCGTTTATCACTGTCAGTGTGTTGCCTGATACAGAATAGCTTATAGAAGTATACCTGAAACCAAACGCTACAATAACTTTGGTAGGATCCCCTACATCTTCTATTGTAATATTTGTCGTTGAGTATGGTCCAACCGAAACACTACCGTAAAATACTAGGTTTAATACTCTAGTTGTAGGGTTGATAATTTCAGTTACACCATCTGGTCCATATACCACCAGACCATATTCAGCATCCGATGCTGGCGCACCAGTATACGTAGGAGGAGCTCCAGTACCACCAGAAATTGTACTAACACGAGTCGTAGTTCTTGTATAGTCGCCTACAGAAGTTCTGGTGAATGTTCCACTAAATGTGTTCGTAGAGCTTCTAGTATATAATCCGCTGTACCCCCTGGAATACACTCCTAGGAATGATCGGGCATAGTTACCGGCAAATAACCGCGAATATCCCCCAGCTGATGATACTGTATAAAACCCTTGGTACGCTCTTGTGTAATACCCAATATAGTTTCTCGAGTAATACCCAATTGACTCTACGGTTCTAGATCTACTAAACGATCTAACATAATTACCGGTGAAGTTTCCAATGAAATCGCCGACGAATGACCTAGAATAAAACGCAGTACTTTCGTTACCATCCTCAAAATTCGCATATGATATTAGTCGAGTACTAGCAGTACCTGCTCTAGTCCTAGTATAATCTACGACTCTTGGAGTACCTGAAAAGTCAGCTGTAGTGCCTCCTGTTCGGGTGCTAATTCTAGTAAATGTGGAGGTTCTTGTATAATAGGATTCAGGCATTACGGCTCAATCCCCCCATTAGGAGCGGTGAATAATATAGATGTTATTGTACCAGTACGCGATATAGTCCTACTGTAGGTCCCACCATAATAAGCCGTATACACCGCAGCAAAATATCCTTGACTACCCACTCTAGTGTAAAATGGGGTAAAGTATTGATATCTGGAAAATGAACGAACGAAAAGTCGAGAGCTCGTTACCGACGTTCGTGTTCTAGTAAAATTTTGTGTTCTGTCTCTGGTGTATGCAGAGACTCTAGAAACGGTGAACGTTCTAGTATAAGTCCCAGCAAATGATTGGGAATAATTACCCGCAAACGCTCTACTATAATACCCAGAAAAAGTTCTAACAAATGTTCCGGAATAAGTGCTTTGTCTATTCCTGGTATAGGTTGACGGGCGCAGTCGCGTAAAGGTTGCAGAAAATGTATTTGTTGTATCGGAGCTATACGAAGATACACGATTTCGAGTGAACGACGTTACGTAGTTCCCTGCGAATGATAATGTCCTTGTATACGATACTGTAAAATCAGCCATTTTTTAATCCTTTATGCTAGCCGGCCAAATCTAACGCGGGGGTTACCACCAGCATCAAATATCTGCATTAAGTCATTAGTCATTGTCATGGACCCGGCCGTAGTACTAGAGCTTATATTTAGGGATCCTGTAACAGTAGCGTTTGATAGTAGAATCTGGTCACCGTCGACGGTAAATGGCCGAATAGCACTGTCCGATGAGTTTACTATAGCAAACTTATCAGCAAAGATGGACATAGCGGCAGTTTCGCCATTATTGTTAAATTCAATACCAGCTACATGACCATTAGCATCTAAGTTTAGAGTATACCCAACTTCAACACTAAGATCGATACCGTCTATTCTAGTGTTGAGGGTCTGCTCGGCGGTTGCTACCGTATTATTAATCGTTTGTGTTAGTGATGTGGTTGCGTTCTGTACAGCTGTAGTGAGCTCTCCATCCGTAACATATGTATTTGATAATGTTGTCAACGCAGTTTGGACATCACTATCGATTTTGTTGTTAAGAGTTACCTCTAACTGGGAAATAGCATTTAAATTGCCACTGTCGCCTGCTACAACTTCGGCTCTGAGATCGGACACCGCATCTGCAATTACATCGGTTAATGCCCCAGCGCTATCGAGTAACGTTAGCTTAGAGTTTAGGCTTGTTATTGATGCAGATACAACTCCGATTTTATCAGAGTTTGCGTAAATTCTAGTATATAAATCATCAGTAATACCACCCACTGCTGCAGCAACATCATCTGGGTTGATCTCTAATCCACTATCAATGGCATTTTGTAGAGTTACTTGGAAGCTATCAAACCGGCCGGATAGTACTTCAAGCTCATCCGAGTTAGCTGTGGCAGATGCCACAAGATTGGAAATTGCTGTTGAATTAGCTTGTATTAGGGGGGATAATGTACTATCAAGTAATGATAGGTCAGCTGATAAGTTCGTAACGGCCTGAGAGACAACACTGATCTCATCTGAGTTAGCATTTATTCTAGTATCTAATGTGGTGAGTGCGCCACCAATCGCTTGCACAATTACTGCGGAATCCAATTCGATACTGCCAGTAAATTGAGCTTCTAAACTCACCAGATCCTGTGATAATACCTCAATGCCACTATCGAGCACAGATATCTGGGAAGTTAACCCACTATAAGCAGTCGACAGTGCTGATACATCTGAATCTAGATTAGTGTAGTTGGTTGATAGATTGGTATAGTCTTGGGCTAATAATACTAAGCCCCCTTCAACATTATCTACTCTAGCTACTAAGCCAGTCTCAGCTAATATACTGTAAAATTGACTCGAGTCTATAGAACCATCAAGATTCAAATTAAGTATTATGGATTGTATGAAATCCGAATCTATAATATTAATTATAGTACTTTGATCGAGGTAGTTATTGATAGTGTCGCTGTTTATGAATTGATTAATTACGCTACTGTCAATATAATTATTGATAATATTGTTGATGACATCGCTATCAATATAATTATTGATGGTATTGTTGATGGCATCGCTATCCGCCGTCCAGCTGATAAGGTCGAAGTTTTCATTCATCTTATCAACAGCGGCGTTGATGTGATCAGCTAGATTGATTATTTGAAAAGCCATTTACAATTTCTCCACTATTAGAGAAAGCAACGACTTTATTTCTGCTATCTCTTTCTCTAAGGTATTTATTCTATCCAGCTCTTGTTGATGAGCAGCTTTTCTAGCTTTGGCCTGAGAAATCCCAGAGCGATCCATATTGAGAATCGCTCCGGTTCTTTTATCTCTCATTAGATGAGTGTGACCCTTTACTTTTTGTAACATATTAAACAGCCAACGCTATTGTTCTGAAGTCGCTGATGATAGGAATCTTCGAAGAGTTGGTTGATTGCATTACAACCCTAGCTTGGAATATATTGAATTGATCATCAGTGTCTATGGTGTATGAATATTCTCTAAACACGTTTCGACTCTCGTCACTCGGTATGTTATTATCAGCGTCAACCAACACCCACTCAGATACCTCTAGTGAAGATTCGTCTGCTGCTGTTTTAACATAAACCTCAAACTCGACTGTACTTGGCCGATGGGCCGAAAATAGTATTTTAAGCCCTACAGCTGACTCATCTAGGATTACAGGTGTAGTAATATGCTGAGCAGCCGTTCCCATATCAATAACGTTCTCTAGTGTCATTACTGATACCCGTTGAAGATCAATCAAGGGAGATACTTTAGTATCAGTGGTTGATAGAGTGATGTTGAAGGTCATGTCATCAGGCGATGCTATAATCGTCGGTCTATCGTTCAGGTTGAGATCGTTGATGAATACCTGCTTTGAGCCCACAGATGAATATGCACCATTATACAGAGGGTTGTTACGGTTTCCTCCAAACGAGGCTCCAGATGTTTGAGTTACTGTTGCCGTTATACGTGTTCCGTTAGGAGTGATGTTGGCAATGTTAGGAGTCATCTCGTCAATCATGATCTGCTCACTTGCTACAACTGAAGAGCCTCCTCCTAGTACAGAAGCGGTGGCTACTGTCCCCACGTTAATCTGATATCCTTCCCAAGACACACTTGCTATTAGATGGGTACTATTTAAACTTGCTGCAGGGATTCCTCCAATAGTACCCTGGACGCCACTAATCTCAACTTCGTCATTTGCGTTGAATCCATGACCCTGATGGGCAATGTTTACTAACGCACTATTCTTCTCAACTGAGATAGGATTTGGACCTAATGTAATCTTAGGTACTTCTGTGTTAGATAACACTACATTGGCAGTTGTATCAAACTCAGCGCGATATAACTCAAACATTAAGTCTCTCGTTTGATCGGGTGTCCAAGTAGAACCATTCTGTGATAAGAATAGTGAGCCAAGAGTTGGCTGCTTATCCACTCTACCTTCTCGCTGATTCGGCCCAAGGATAAACTCGTAGGTTTCAGCAACGTACGCGTTGTATTCAACCGATTCGGCTAACAGTACTATGGCATACTCTTCGCCTGGGGTTAAATACACAGGTTCATCGAAATCAATATCTGTACCACCAAACAATCGAACATCTGCTATATCAGTATCGGGCGTTAATGGCACCACGTTGATATTCGAAGGGGATACAAACTTATTTGATCCAGGGACGATTCGTGTAGTTGGTATGCCATTTTCTACGGGTCGGATTTGTACTTGTAACGGAATCGCGCTATCTTTACTCTCCATGAATACTTTAACATGGGTTAGGAACAACCCATTAGGATTCTCGACTTGATCGATGAAGAACGTTTGAGCGAGAGGATCTATGCGCTCAGAGATAGTTTCTACGATTCGTGTACTGCGAATGGTGCGTTGTACCGCATCAATACGACCGACCGATTCATAGTTAGCTCTCGATGATGAAATAGCCATATCGTCATCGTTGATGCTAACGTCAAGTAATTTAAATTCTTGTTGACCAGTACGGAATGACATACTGGGGGTGTTTGGTACAAAGAATGACCCAATCAATACACCGTTGTCGTCTGTTACTAGCTCTGTAGACCCATTCGGGTGTCCGCTAGCGCTAGCAAACTCACTTCCGGACTCTCTTGGGTTATCGGAGAAAAGTCTAAATACATTTTCTTGACGCACCCATGGCTGCACAGATTGGTTACCGAAGAAGGCAAACATTCTAGTTTTTGGTCTCAGTCCTTCGACCCGGAAATAAACTTCACGAGATCTCATGAACGGCACTACTTCAACGTCAACAACCTGCTCTCCTAAAAACTCTTGGATAGTGGTTTCTACGATTCGCGATGTAACCCTACCACCGCGTCCGCCACCAGTTCTATCGGTGCTGGTTCGACGTACGTTGGATTGCATAATCTCGGGCAGCTGACGTACTTCTACCCACTCATCCGTAGCTGGAGATAATGTCATGTGACCGGTTTGCGTAATTACAGCGAACGGATTGATATTCATTCTGCCAGTGGCCAGTAGCTGACTAGCTAGTAACGTGTTAACATGAGGCAGTACTGCAACATCCCCTTTCTTAACAGCCGAGCTTTGCCTCATAGCGAGACGCACAGAGTTCTCTCTAAACGACGGCATCAACTCTCCACTTGTTGGTTCAACTGAAGCGCGATAATCGGGGTTATTCAAATCACAGAAGTTTAGTGATCTGAAGTTGTCAGCTATGAATCCTGATTTGGTACGGTTATTACCGAGCTCGTCCAATACCGCCAGTGTTGCTGTATCTGCTTCGAGTAAGCTAAGTGTGGTAAGCTCAAACAAGGTATCGATTCGGTCTTCCAACTTTGCAATGTCTTGCATAGTGAACCGTTTGTGCGGAATCCTAGTAGTAGATAAATCATTCTTATCTGCTGTATAAGCATTCAGATCTATCTGGAATAATGATAGCGAACCAACCGGCACTTGAGGTGGACGGGGATCTAGCGCCGCCTCACCTTCAATTATTTGTAGGCGTCCAGTACCAAGTCTACCCCTCGAATCTAGAGTATTAGCTACCAGAAGGTCTATACGCGGTAAGTAGTAAGTAGCGTCGACGCTGATAATACTTTTGTTTCTTGGTAGTGTGTTGATGCTACTCGACTGAATACCATCCGCTAAAATTACCGGACGGAAGTCTAATACATCAGTCAGTTGTATTGTATCACCAGAAGATGTTTTATATGACGGTACGTTACTGTAAATTGTAGGGTACGACTCGACACTGAAATAGTCCCCGTCCCCATGGAAGTAGTGCTGAAAAATAACAGTATACTGAGAACCTGCTTCTGCAGTTAATCCAGATTTCAGTCTAAGTTTAATTGGTCCGTAATAATTATCACGCTGACCGCCATCAAACTCAAATGACCCAGTAACGTCGTTACCTGAAGCATCAACGATCTGAACTAATTTGGTGCCATCAGCATAATCTAACGTGATAGCGGAGAGATCTAGGCTACTGGCCAACGCTTGACGAGATACGGCATAATAGGTATAATTCTCGCCCGTAGTGCTTCCCTCTCCTTGAGTATAGTAACCGGTGTAGGTACTTGCTCTAGATCGGGTATATGAGGAGCTACGCGTATAGTTTCCGACGAATGTACTTGCCCGGCCTGGACCAGAATAAGTGTTAGTTGCCATTCGGGTGAAAGGTAGCTCTAGAAAGTCAGGCTCACCTGGTCTAAGTTCAATCTCTAAAAATCTAGAGTATGATTCTTCTTCCACACGCGTAAAACCCGGCGCAGCGTAAATGCTGGCTCTGACCCTAGTAAAGTCTAGTGGTCGGACATAGTTACCTACGAAGTCTACATAATTTAGATTGGTAGATGTTGGAGCCGTAAAGGTAGTTGTAAACGTGGGCGTTTGAGTGCTTCCGCGAGTATACTGGAATCCTTCAGCATTAAGGGTAGTGATATCTGATGCACCACTAGCTGTAGTAATCAGCTCACCGTTCCACACAATACTTGCGGCTCCAGTTCTGTTTTCCACTCGCCACATTGTAGTACCCTGTATAAATGTTGGGCCTTGTACAGGGGCTACGCCGTCACCAATAGTAACATTTTCTGTTATAGTGACTGGGATTTTAGATCTAACCCTGGGGTTAGATGATTCAAAGTAATATGTGACTATGTATGGAGTCGAAGGCGTGAGCCCAGTAATTTTATTTGATGTTGTACTCCACCCAGTGGCAAGACCTACTCCAGTCTGGAATATTACGGGAAGATATGACCCATTAATAGTATCGGAAATTAGTATTTCACCAGAGCTGTTTGCCACAGCTTCGATTGTACGCTGTGAGGTAAAATTAGTATCAACAATACCTTGAGGACGTGAGTGAGGAAGTGGAAACAGTAACGTGTTGTCGATTCCGCCAAGTAGGCCAGGAACTTTTAATGTGCACGAACCGCTCACTCCAGTGATAGTTGTTACGTCTCTGAAGTTAGACCCTACAGGCATTTGTATATTGAAAAGATAAAGCCTATATTCACCGCCTACGTTTTCAATAGCACGAACGTTTGCAGTCCCCCCATTACCCAAGCTAACTTGATCGAATGAGGTTAACTCGCTCAATCCGGTACTTTGGGTAGGGTCGATGATCACGTAATTACCGTATTGGGCTATTACGCTATCATTGTTTACGGTACCGGTCGCACGAGCGCGCCCGACATCTAAATTAGTAGTACCGAAGTCTAATCGGTAGCCATCGACATAAGCAGTTCCTGGGGTGACCTCTAGATTTAGAGTTAGATCATCCTTGTCCTGCATTATTGTTTTGAATTCGCGGGCTACATAATCCCCCGATTCTTCTTTGGTACGAGTAGCGAGTAAGTCGTTAATGATATTATAATCATCTTTAGCGTCAACTTCACGCGTGATTACCCCATTGACAATCCGAGCTACAAACACAAAGTTTTCTTCCTCTGTGAGAGCGTCGCGGGTAGTGGGAGTCAATTCAATCTTGTATCGGTGAGCACCTGGGGCTGCGGTGTTTGGAAAAGCACCCTGATTATCGTATAGAGTAACGTCTTCTCCTTCCGTAATAACACTTTCCACTACTTGGAATCCAAAGTCCACGGTTGGCTTGGAATTATACTTGTCGATGTAAGTTGATTGCTGAGGAGAGTGAACGAAATGGCCAGCAACGAAGAAAACTCCTTCGTTGACGGATATACTAGTTCCAGTACCCACAGCAGGAACGTCTCCATCTAAAGCTACGGTAAGAGGAAAGGTTGTAGCTCCTACGGGCGTTAATATCTCGCTTGGGTTGACGCGTGCAGGAACACTCGTGTCAACTACTGCAGAGGTGTCGACGTATCTAACATATAATGTTTGAGGATCTACATCAGTAGCTTCATGGTACTCTTCTACCATGAACTTGATTCCCTGCGCATTTTGGTACTGTTGTCCTACAATATTCTCGGGCACCAGAGTACCAGCTTGCAGCCGGATATACTCTTTAGAGTTGTCGATTATTGAGCCACCAGCTTTAACTGTGGCTCCTTCACGAAAGATGTTACGTCCAAACCGCGCTATCTCTTCATGGAGTATAGTCTGCAGCTCATTTAGTTCGCGAGCTTGTAGTGCTTTACCTGAATTGAATAAAACACGATGATAACCGCTTTCTTTATCATAAAAGTCACGATATGTTTCTTTAAATGTCTTACTGGTGAAATTGCTCATCGGTTATCCTAAATTGTAATCACTATTTTAATGTCTTCTTGCTGTTCAGCATCACGTCTAATACGGTATCTATTCTCAATATAAAGTACATCTCCAGAGGTTCGATCGATACCATTTTTAACCTGCTGATCGCTGATCACTCCAGTGACAACTATACCTTCTTGCGAAACACTTTCGCCAGTATTGAAGCTAACAAATCCGGTTGATTCATTTTGATGATAGTGAACCATGTTATCCTGGGATTCATTTACATATGCCACAGCACCCGTTTGCATTCCTGTAATCTTTTTACCGGGCACAAAGGGTGAGGTATCAGCTAGCTGTAATGAAGGCAACACTTTAGAAGCGGTACCCGCGAATGGTATACCTGATGGAGTAAGAGGATTTTTTATCAATCCCATCTGACGGAATGTATTTTCTACAATAAAGGATCCACCCTCTTCGCCATTAGGTTTAATATTGAACATTATAGAGCTGGTCTTCATATCATTGATAGGATCAAAGCCAAGTCCATTAATGTCCGTAATCACAGCACGTAATTTACCATCAACCCCATCGCCAGTAATCACGAGAGTTGCGTGCGTATAGCTGTGACCATAACTAGTCATTTCAACTTTAGTGATTGTGCCGTTATTAATGTAAGCTGTAGCTGTCGCTCCAGTCCCATCACCAAGAACCTCTATAGAAGGGGCATTAGTGAAGCCGGATCCAGCATCAACAATCTCTGCGCGAATAATTTGTCCTGCGACCGCCGCTTCCTTAACCTGGAACTGTAAGTCTTCGATTGAGTCGCCGCCAGCCAGTGACTCTTCTGGAAGATCTACAGGGATCCAATTTGAAGATAGATGTTGATAGATATTTTCAGGTGTTAGCGAGAATAGGAACTTCCACACATAACCATCACCTGTTTTAAAGTGTTGGGTATGATCGACACCAAGAGCACCGTAGTTAGGCTCTATTGTTGAAACGTTGATCTCGCCAGTTTCAGTCATGCCTGTTTCTAGACAGAGGTATACTTCCTTAGCGTCGTTTAAAACGTAAGATGGGTATGGGCTATTTCCTGAATCACTCCAACCTGAGTAGACCATTCCCGACGACCAGTTATACCGTGCGGCCGCAAAAGATGCTCCCTCAACCTTCTTGATAGATTGTAGGTTATTGCGAAACTCTTTTTCCTCCAATATACTATCTACAGGGTTGATCACCGTATCTGTATCGTTAAAGACGTCAGACTTACCAATACCAATATAGTATTCGTTAGTTGAAGCGATAACATCATTGAGCAGGTCTCTTGCGAGATTCCTGCTCATGGTTTGTCGAATTATAGCTGGCATTGTAATATCCTGTTGAAAATCATATGAACTATTTATATGATTTTAATTAGATATCTCCAAGTTTTACTCGGACGTTTCCTGACGCGTCAAAAATGGTGATAGTCGTGTTGTTAATCTCCATGCGTTGACCGCTAGTAGATGACTTAACGTCAATCTGACCGGTCACTGTGGCATTGGATAGTTTAACTACACCTCCTGCTACAGTGAATGGGGAAACATCCGAAGTCCCGTTGAAGATTTGGAATTTATCAGCAACAACCTTAAATGCTGAACCGCCTGTACCATTATATAGCTCTACACCAGCAACGCGACCGTTGTTATCCAAATCCACAAAGTATCGCTGTTCGACTTCCGTTGCAGTTCCTTCAACAGCCGTCACCCTATTGGTCAATCCTGTCACAGCTGTGGCAGACGCCTTACCGTCAACGGCTGAGGATAAAGTTGTAATAGAGCTCTGAACAGTATCAATTTCACCTTCAGCAGTACTCACTCTGTTGGTGAGTGCATTCAAAGCAGTCGTTGAAGCCTTTCCGCTTACTGTACTCGTCAGCGAAGTTACGCTAGTTTGTAATGTGTCTAGCAACCCTGCTTCTGAGTTAACTTGGTTCTGTAGACTATCCAAAGCAGTCGTTGATGCTTTGGTTCCTACATTAGTTGTCAACGAGGTAATATCACTTTGAACTGCGGTGATATCACCTTCAACTTCCGTTACTCTGTTGGTTAATGTGTTAACTGACGCCGTTGACGCTTTGGTTCCTATGGTGGTCGTTAAAGAGGTAATGTCACTCTGAACTGCGGTGATATCGCCCTCGACTTCTGTTACTCTATTGGTTAGCGTGTTGACTGATGCTGTTGATGCTTTGGTTCCTACCGTAGTGGTCAAGGATGTAATATCTGATTGAGCGGTATCGATTTCACCTTCAGCAGTACTTACTCGAGTAGTCAACGCATTTAACGCGGTGGTCGAAGCCTTTCCGTCAACGGTGCTAGTTAGGTTTGTAATACTCTCTTGTGTAGCATCCAACCGATCACTGTCAGCATCAACACGATCTGATAGCGTAGTAACCGATGCTGTCGATGCTTTACCATCGACTGTTGTACCTAAAGCAGTTACGTTTGTATTGATAGTAGAGATGCTACCTTCAGTAGAAGTAACCCGGGTTGTTAAGTTATTGAGAGCGGTTGTAGACGCCTTACCATTGACCGTAGTGGTCAAGGAGGTCAGGTTATCTTGTACCGTATCAATCTCACCTTCGGTAGCAGTAACACGCGTCGTTAAACCGTTCAGAGCACTCGTAGAAGCCTTGCCATCAACGGTTGTGCTAAGTGTGGTGACGTCCGATTGAACTGCTGTGATGTCCGTTTCTGTAGCTGTCACGCGCGTCGTCAATGCGTTCACGGCCGTAGTACTTGCTTTACTGTTATTCAGTCCAGTAACGCTTGTTTCGAGCGAAGTGATGTCCGATTGAGCTGCTGAGATATCCGTCTCAGTTGCATCCACTCGTGTCTCTAATGCTGACACAGCAGTTGTTGTAGCCTTGCTGCCATCGAGACCCGTAACACTAGTCTGTAATGTTGTTATATCAGACTGGGCCGCTGAGATATCAGCTTCATTAGCGGTTACACGTGTACTTAATCCAGAGATTGCTGTTGCTTGTGTTGAAAGTGTTCCCTGGGCATTGGATACGTCAGTTTCAAGTGTAGTGATATCCGACTGAGCTGTTGTAATAGATCCTTCAGCTGCCGTCACTCGAGTTGTTAAGTTATTGACCGATGTTGTTGACGCTTTACCTGAGTTGAGAGTATTGACGCTTGATTGCAGCGAAGTGACATCCGACTGAACCGATACCAACCCATCGCTATCCAAATCCACACGAGATGTTAATGATGCAAGGGCTGTTTGAGTTGTTGTCAGAGATCCATCAATACTAGCTAGCTCAGTCTCTAGCTCGGTTACATCGGATGATATTGAGGTGATGCTACCTTCGGTAGAAGTAACGCGCGAGGTTAAATCGGACAATGATGAAGCGTTCGCCGTAATAGCAGTCCAATTCGAATCTATACCCGACAAGTCAACCGCATTAATAGCCGCTTCCAATTGAGTGAGTTTGGACGCTTGGGTAGTAACGGTACCTTCGGTAGAAGTAACGCGTGTATCTAAACTTGTTAACGCGTCAGCGTTAGCCGCTATACCCGAAAGATCTAATCCAGCAAGATCTGCTGAGATTTGAGTTACATCTGACGCAACAGCACTGATGTCAGTTCCTTGTTGAGTAACTGTGGTCTGTAAAGTGCTAATAGCGTCCGCATTGGCCGTAATACCGCTGAGGTCAATATTGCCCAAGTCTGCAGACAATTGAGTGACTTCACTGGCAACACTTGTCAGACGATCAGAGTCTTGGTTAACCTTAGTGGTTAGTGAAGAAATAGCATTAGCGTTTGATGTTATACCCGATAAGTCGATATTATCCAGCTCGGCTGATAGTGTAGTAACTTCTTGCGAAAGGGATGTGATACCGCTATCATTAGATGTTACACTAGTCTCTAGGGTAGTGATGGCGTCAGCTAAAGCAACTAATGAAGCTCCTGTACTACTGTCGAGTTGTTGCAATCCAGATGTAAGTGTAACCACGTCTGACGACAGTGCCACAAGAGAATCACTATCTTGGTCTACTCTTGACGTTAATTCAGCTAGAGTTGTAGCATTCGCCTGAATACCTGAAACGTCTAATGCATCAAACTCAGCTTCCAGTTGAGTAACTGATTGCGATATGGTGCTAATTGAGTTTATATTGCTTTGTACAGTAGTCGACAGTCCTTGGATAGCGGTAGCGTTTGCTGCTATACCGCTGAGATCGATTGACCCCAAATCAGCCTCAAGTCGCGTGACGTCTGATGCAACGGCTACTAAATCACTATCGGTTGCAGTGATTCGATTGCTCAATATATTCTGAGCGCTGGTATTGGCATTAACGTTTGCTTGGGTGTCAATAAGCGATGCAGAGAGAGCTGTCACATCTTGAGATAGTATTACCAATGAATCGCTATCTTGATCTACACGAGTTTCTAAAGTGGATAATGCCCCACCAACAGCTTGCAATATAGCATCAGAATCAATACCGTCGCTTAACGCCGCTTCTAGAGAAGTAACTCTTGTAGCTACAGTAGATAACGATTCGCTATCCTGATCTACGCGAGTTGTTAGAGAATCTATGGCCGAAGCGTTTGCTGCAATGCCGGATAGATCCAAAGATCCTAGATCGGCAGACAGCTGGGTAACCTCTGACGAGACTACACTGAGGGTATCACTATCAGCATCTACCCGAGCAACGAGTGATGAAATAGCGTCAGCATTTGCTGTAATGCCCGACAGGTCGATCCCTTGAAGATCGGCAGATAGCTGGGTAACCTCTGAGGCTATAATAGACACGTCGCTATCTGTAGCCGTGATCTGAGTTTGTAAATTATTTATTGCTGCAGCAGTAGCATTGACCGCTTCACCAGCAACGTCGATATTGTTTAATTGGGTCTGAAGTGACGTTATGTCAGCAGCATTAGATACGATACTAGATTCTGTTGAGGTCACTCGCGTTGTTAAAGAGTTAACAGCCGTTACGCTTGCTGCGCGACCATCCAGGTCATTTAAATCAATAGCTAGCTGGGTAACATCTTGCGATAATGCTGTTAATCCATCGCTAGTTTGGACTACAGACGCCTCCAATAGATTGATAGCATTAGCATTCAATGCAATTCCGGATACGTCTATGTCGGCTAGACTGGCTTCTAGAGAAGTGATATCCGATGCTAGCGATATAACACTAGAATCGTTTGCGTCAATACGGGCAGACAGCGATTGTTCCGCAGTTGCGATTAAGTCTGTTACATATCCTGAATCCAATCCCGCATTTGCTAGTGCTGCTTCAAGCGTGGTGATATCCTGAGCTAGTATAGCAATCGCGCTATCACCCTGCTCTATCAGTGTGCGTAGTTCGTCACGAGCAGTAGCAGTACCGGATATCAAAAAGTCTGAATCAATAGCATTGACTACAGTCTCAAGTTGTGTTAAGCGAGAAGCTTCTGACGTGAGACGATCGCTGTCTAGGTTGACGCGTGCTTGCAGTGACTGCAAAGCATCAGCTGTGGATGTTAGCGTGCTGTCTGCATTAGCTAATCCTACCGTCAGCTCACTCAGGTCAATTGCCAATACTTCAACGTTACTATCGGTAGCAGTTATCTGTGTTTGTAGGTTATTGATTGCTGATGATGTAGCGGCGATAGCTTGGCCAGAAATATCTAATGAAGATAAGTCCGTTTGAAGCTCAGTTACTTGTTGCGATAACGCTTGCAGGGCTGCGCTATCGTCATCGATACGCGTCGTAAGCTCTTGTGTAGCGGTAGCTACAGCTGAGGTAATATCTCCAGCTAAACTAACTTCAAGATCCGTGATTTCTTGCGCTAGTACTTGTACGGCACTATCAGTAAGTGTTATTTGACTAGTTAATGTGTTCTCCACATTGGAAGTCGCACTAACGATATCATTGCTAACCTGCGTCTGTAGCAGAGTAACTTGTTCAGCTAATGCTTGCAACGAATCGCTATCTAGATCAACACGAGCCTCCAGACCAGCGTATAATTGTGAGCTGGCTTGTAGTACATCACTGTCTATGTTAAGCGATTGAAGATCAGCTGATAGCTGCGTCACTTGAGAGGCTAGACTAGCCAACGAGTCACTGTCGAGATTAATGCGCGAAGTTAATGCAGTAATTGCTGTATTACTAGCTGATAGGATATAATCCGAATCTATTAGATCTAATGCTGCGCCAAGAGCCACTATATCTTGCGATAAAGTGTTTACAGCGGAGTCTGATGCAACAACCTGAGATGATAGAATACTGAAATTGTTAGTAAGCGCTTGGAGTAAATCGCTGTCGGCTGATAAACGAGCGTTGAGCTCAATAACCGCAAGAGCCACTGCCGCTTGAACGTCCGAGTCACTGACGCTCGTTTCAGCATTCTCTAAAGTCGTAACGGCAGCTGCTATGGCGTCCAGTTCTTGTTGGTTCAATTGTAGAGTAGACGCTAACTGAGCTACTTGAAGAGCAGTGACCGCGATATCGCTATCAGTGCTGCTAGCAGCTCCCTGTAGTTGCACTAGAATAGAGTCGTGTTGGGTTATTCGATCACCCAATTGAACAACGCTGGGATCCCCAGCTATATTGACTGTCCCCGGAGTGGCCAGTTGATTATTAACTGTGCTGAGTATTAGAGAAGATAGCGCTTCAGGGGTCAGACCATCGCCCAGCGAGACTAAACTATATAATTCAGCAAAATTATCGTTGATTTTAACAGTAGCCTGACGTAGAGTATCACCACTTCCGTCGTTAGCTCCTTGCCCGGCATTTAGAATGAGTCTAGCCATTTTAATTCTCTTTCTCTTTATCTTTAGTTGTGAGTATCTTCGTCGAGGGTAGTTAAATCATGAGACGCGTTTAAAAACGCATCAAGTGTAGCTGGGGTAGTCAAGTCAACCAAATCCCCTAGTGTATTGAACCCCTGATCCTGTAAGGACTGGAACGATTCTTGCTGATACGTTGACATCAAAGGTACTGAGCTAATAATAATATCAGCATCATTAACGTCTGTTTCTCTCATAGTAAGTAAAGCATATTCTGGGTCAACGTCAATTTCAACCACGTTACCCATAACAATTGGATAATTTGGTATCTCCAATGGATCGACGGGAGCTCCGGGAACAATGGTTACATTTGCCGTTGATTGAGTTACCACCTCTGCCGACAAATACCATCCAGCTGGGTGTATGAACTTCTTATATAACGCCTCATAGTCAGACAGAGACAATCCTGTTTTGATAAGAATAGAAAATATTTGATATTTCTTATCATCCTGAATAAAATCTAGATGCTGTGGGCCAATCAGACTGGGGCTGTTAAGTATGAAAATGTTTCTCTTTGGATATTCAATCCCCACATTTTCTTTGTAGAATGACTTAAAAAACTGTTCGGCAGATATCTGAGTTCCTTTCGCTCTATATAAGGCAGATATCAATTTTGTCATTAACCGAGGGTTAGCTCCAAACTGAGTGTTATCTAACCCATCACCGATCTCGAATAATATATAATCCAAATACTCTAAAGAAGTGGATGATATATCACGAATATCAAACAATCCACGAATGGTATCATCGAATGATACTGATTCCTCACCGGTATACCGATAATAAGTCTCGAGGAATGAAATTAGAGCTGGATACTCCTGAGCATAAAATTCCGGCAATATGTGAGAAACGATACTACGATGAAACTTAGTCGAAAGTCGTCTAGTATTATTTCTGAACACAGACATTATATATCCTCTCTTCTACCAGTAACGCTAAGAGCGGCCGTGTCTAACGAAAGAATGAAATTCCTTGGTGGCGAAATGGTACTCGGGTTTGCTGGTACAGCGCTGACCTTTATTGTAGAGTTTTGATCTATAGTTAGAGCGTTAATATTCACCGTACCTGTTGCACTATTGTAATACCCTACGTTTAACAGTATAGGGACATTCGACGTATTGAACAATTGCAATCTGTTGGAGCCAAGCTCGTTCTTAATTAAGACAGATTGACCATTACTTGTGAATACAGATGATGTAATAACGTGAGTGTCCTTATCTGGAGACGCTAGCACTACTGGGTATGTTAGCGTATAGTCATGTGGTATGCCAGCGACTGTATTTGAAATACGCTGCTGCATCTTAACATCAACTCTAGAATTGAGGATAGCCTGAGAGAAGTCATCGATACGGGACAGTAATCTGGACCGTCTAAATGATGTGTTGAATGTCTCTAAATTCTCGGAGAAATAATCTTGGACCAATTGGCTGACTTTTACTTCTAGCGATTGAGCTGTAGTGCTAGTCTTTGACGCGTCAATATTAAATTGTACGGTCAACTCAAGAAAGGCTATGTTAGGATCCACGAATTCTGTATCTATGGACATTATCGATATATTAGATGTTAATTGATCCTTAATAATCTGCTTGACTTCTTGCTGGGCCAGATTGCTCAAACCATCTTTGAATTTCAAAGAGGCAAAAACTGCTCCATATTTTGGTGGGTCGTTATCCTCACCGCCCCAAGCAACAACGTCTGATATATATTGAGAGAACGTCGATTTGATGAGAGTTTGATAGTCCTGTGCGGTAACCAATCTCTTTTGGGTAGTGTGAAGTGCTGGGGCATTTTTCTTGATTGACGCGGTAGATTCCTTGCTGGATCCACCAGCCGCTTCTACTGCAGAGTTGACAATAATGGGATATTCAACGCCATTAACCAACAACAAGCTGCCCTCAAACTGTGAAGCTGTGTTAGCAGCAGCCCCTTTAGTCGATATATACTCGACCCTGATTTTATTTCCCGCTACAGGAGCTCTACCTAACACGTTACCGTCACCGAAGAATAACTCATAGTGACCATTAGCAACTTCTCGCAGCATATATACCGTCGATTCCTCATTAACGGTTAGCGCGCGATCGATATTAACGTATGGTGTATAGTTTACAGTATTAAAATTGTCAAATACCTTAACCACTACAGTCGAGCTGTCTAGATTCTCATCTGGGATAACAAATACCTGATCGTCATCTTCAGCACCAACCACAAAGGTTCTTGCTTTCGGCTCGCCTTGCTTAACTTCAACGTCGAACGTATACGTACCCTCAACCTTCGGGGCTGATACATTATTAACGGTTCGAAATATATACGACACCTCATCAACGTCCGCTCGGAATTGGGTATATTCGGGCATTACAATTCTGCTCGGTCCACTTGGAGCTTCCACTGTGACGTTTAGGTATGCTGTCGCTGCCGTAGACGACTTCGGATAATACCCAAGCGCTTCAGCGTGTTGTAGTACAGAAGAACGCAGCTGTGCAGTTGACAGGAAAGACTCGTTGATTGCCATGTTGGCAGTCAATCCATTGATGTGTGTATTATATGCCAGCACATCTAGAATATTGGATAAGCCACTTGCCTCAAAATCATAGTCAGCAAACTCGTCGCTTTGTTTAAAGTAAGTCTTTAGTTTAGTTTTGATCTTCTCAAAATCTAAGTCGGATGTTGATATCGACATTTATCGTAGCCTCGCAACAGTTACTGTCACTGTAACATCTTGGAGCGTATTAACGACTCTAAACTCGACAGTAACATTAGCAGAATTATAATCTGGTGAAAATTTAGCACTTACTTTTGACACTCTTGCCCTCGGCTCATAGTTATCGATTGCTTCTCGTATTACTTGCTCAACATCACTCTCATCGGTTTCGGTGTCCAGAGAGAATATCAGTCGCTGCAGCCGAGAACCAAAGTATGGCTGAAACGGCTTTTCTCCTCTATTGGTAAGCAACAGGTTACGCACAGACTGTTTAACAGCAGCTGCGTCAGTCTTTTTGTAAACGTCACCCGAAGGTCTTTTCTCGAATGAGCAATCGACGTCTTTGTAGGTTCTAGATCTACTAGCGACGATCGGCTTATTCAACAAGTTACCATCTTCGATAGAAAATGCTTTTGCCATAATCGTGTTAAACTCTTTTTTCTTTATTTATACCGTTAAAGTGAAGGTGGTTGGTATACCAATCAGTTTTAATACGTCGCAAAAGTTGAGATCTAACAACGCAAGCAGCTTATCCAAACCTATAGCTTCCAAAAACTCCTTAACCTTCCTGATCCACTGAGCTATCAACTCTTTTTGCCATTGAGCGAACCATTCTTTAGCCTGTCTCATGAGATCTGCAATAAGCTCTTCTCCAGACTTGACATTCTCGTTAATAGGTCCACCTATAATGTCTATAAGTTTCTTGCCGAAGATCTCTACCTGCTCAAGCTCACTGATAATATACCCAGTTACGCTGAAGTTTTTCAGGTCTTCCTCCAGCTGCTTTAATTTGTCCGTTACTTTGTCTTCAATATCCTGGGCAGCATTTTCTACTTTGTTTTCAATATTCTGCACAGCATTTTCTACGTCCGCTGCAGCATTTTCTATGTCACCTACCACTGCTTCAATTTGGTCTTCGATCTCCTTGAGCTTCTCAAGCGCTTTCTGCTCGAGTAATTCTATCTGCTCCTGAATGAAGGTTTCGAGGTCAAAGTCTAGCAACGCTGGTAGATCGGGTAAGCCTAATTCGTCCCATATTTCTTTAAACTCTTTAATCAGCTCTGCGAACGCTTTCCATAGAGCATTATTGAGCCAATCCATTATCTCACTCTTGATATACTGCCAAGTATACTTGGCTCTCCACTCATCGCATTTCGTTTGCCATCTTCCGTTAAACAAATCAGTAAAGGGCTCAGGTAGCTCTGGGATCTTTTCAAGAATCTGTGCTTTGATTCGGTCTTGTTCTTCCTGCGTAAATATTTTAAGTAAATCTATTTCAATACCAAGTATGTTGATATTGAAGTCTATAGGAATAAGCTCACTAATTAACTCCAGTATTTTTACTGGGATATAAATGTGGTACTCTTGTATCAACTCATCCCAACAGTCTTTAGCTTCTTTCTGCCAATTGCGGATCTTACCTTTTTCCCAATAGGGAGATAACACGTCGGCAAACATATCCATCAACTCTTCGATATCTTTTATCAGAGCGTTTATTTGTTCGACGACTTCTGCTTGAAGCTCAGCTGCCCGCTCTATCAGTTGCTGTTTAAGTTTTGCAGGTATCTGTGCTATCTGGTTGAACGCATTGGTTAGATCAGCTTTAGTTGGTAAACTATCACAGGGCACTTGGATTTCAATCGTAAGCGCCGCAGTATCGAATCCCAGCTCGCCAAGCGTAGCTAAACCTTCAGGTGTAGTGAACTTAAACTCCGTTTGGGGGGGTTCGGGTACGATCTTCTCCACCAGATTATCACTATCCACAATTCACCTATGAGTTTAATTTTATATTTTCGCTAGCGTTGATATCAACATTCTTAGCGGTTAGTGTCACATCATTAACGCAACTGATAGATGCGTTACCTTGTACTATTATAGTAACATCTCCACTAACTAATAGAATATCATCTTTTTTTACCACCGTCACGCGTGAGCCATCAGCTCGTAATTCGTAGTAGGTTCCACTTTTATGTTGCTCACGTATACGCTCTTTATCCTTAGTATCATCATATTCCTTATAATGTCCAGATTCAGTTTCGTATACTTTATTGAGTGGATAATTATCCAACGCCTTAGAATTAGTGTCTTCCTTTTTAGGAATACAACCGAGCACAAGAGGTAACTGTGAGTTTTGACCATCTAGGAATATTCCAAATACCTGTGTACCTTTTACTATACCTAGATTCTGTCCTACGCCTTTGTGTATACCAGCCGTCACAGGAACTGTTATTTGGGCCCACGGTAAGTGTTCATCGTCAATATTATCGTATACGCCGAGCGCTTTAACCTTAACGCGACCAATTTTCAGCGGATCCTTTTCAACATCTACAACATGACCCACAAACCAACGTACAGAGTCACCATAAAAATCAACATAAGTCTTGGGTATCATACATCACCATTTGATATTTTAACGCACGTCAAAGCTATAGTATATGCATCTCTAGAAATAGAATGCTTAGCTGAGTATATTAAGTAGTTCCCTGATTTCTTTTTGTCAAAGCGGTCAGAGCTCTTACCTTCATCATTTAAATTGGCTGGAAACATAACTTCCAGCTTATTACCTATAGTACTGTTACCCTCTATCTGTAAAAAATCGATACCGTTAACAATAATACTAAGTGGTTGTTTTCTGATTAATCCAACCATTGCTTGTTGAGTAGAATTCAATTTATATTGACCTACAGTTTCACTCTGGTTATATGAATCAAATCCCTCGAATGCTTGAGTGCTCGCTATTTGAGATATATGCCGACTCTGAATCTCGCCATACGGCGTACCGTTATCCTCGAAGTATAAACTAAACAGCGGATTCTTTTTGATTAAATCATCCTCAACCAATGTATCGGTAACATCGATCATGTTGTGTTTATGGTTAACAACTTCGTTATTGGTTACGTCAATGAATTGATGGGTAGCACCAATAAGACCGCGGTCTATCAAACTATACAGGTTGTCGGTGTCTTTAACTTGGTAATCCATGATTATCCGTCTACGAGAAGTGTCATCGAAATTCTCGTCAGGGGAAGGTATAGCGGATTCGGTAAAGGTATACGGAGCGCCCTCGTTGATTGCTGGCTTTTCCAGCATTGTTTTAAGATCTACTAGGAATAGCTCTTCACCACCCAAATACGAATACAAGTAGAACGGGTAACCCTTCTCAGTGCTTATCTTGTTCTTAATCCAAGACATAGCGTTAAGTGGAGTAAGATTAGGAACAATCAGCTTCATTTTCTGAGGAGGTTCTGTACTAGCCTTTATAGTAGTATCTAGGAACTCAGACGCTATCTTAGCCATAATCGTTGTTGGCTTACCGCTGTATGCCTTGTTGACGTTTTGTAGGTTAGAGCGGTAATTAACGGTCTGAGTCAAGTGCAGTGCTACTAGCTCATTAGTCTCGTTACCTTTAGCTGCCGTGATCACCTTATCGATATAGAATTGAATTTCTACAGGAACCGCTACAACAGTATTAGCCTTCAATACGATGTCTACTGTTTCAGCTCCACTGATATTGAGAGCCGATACTATATTGTCACCATCAGTGAACGAAAGAACTGCTGAGACATACGGCTTATCAATATGCTCGAAAATGTCTATATCCGAAACAACGTTCTTTATATCTACCTGAATTGGGTTAGATGGACTCTGCAGTACTACACTCTCTATCAATATAGCGGTAGCTTTCTCAATAGCAAAATTACCCATTATGAACTCACAGCTTGGTTAAACATGGATACCACTCTATTAACCACAGCGGGTTTCAAGACGTTTATCTCCTTGAGTTTATCGTTTTCTTGTACGTAGTATTCTAGGTTGGTTACTCTAACCTGGTTTTGACCTTCTCCGGTAAACGGTAGATAGTCAATTAACTCTCCATCTATACTATGGTAGCGTGCAGCTAGATGTTCCGGCGTAAAGTATTCCGCAGTGATAGATTCGTTTGTTTCAACGGAGGTAATTAGGTCTCCGTCTACTATATCATTCGGAGAAAAGGCAACAGGAACATATTGCCCGTCCTGCAGCTTTCTGAGATTAGTCACCGTGATATCCCCTAACTTGAGGTTACGGTAAATTATATCCGCGCGAAGACCTGATCTATTGCAGTGGATAGTCTCTCCTACAAGTAGCTTATCGTGAATTACATCATGAGTGTGGATAGTGTAGTCGGGAAAGTCTTTCTTTGCCTTCTGGAGAACCTCCTGTTGATTCAATGGCCATCCCTTTTCCCGCAAATTATCGTTGATCATAAACAAAACCCAATATAGGTGTGGGTCTTTATATAACTTAAAAGCCACCTGGTCTGGGCGCTCGCCCGTTATGATGTGGTACTGCTGATAAAACGCTCCATTGTTCTTAATGTCATCCATAATCTGAGCATAAGCAGCAAGATTTTGAGCGCGAGCAACCTTACCATCGCCAAATGAGTATAGAGTCTTCGGAAAGAAGCTGAAGTATGGCATATTAGTATCCTTGTGAAATAGAACGACGGTCCAGCGTTTTCTCTTCAATGAAGTTTAACGTTAGATCGATTTCTACCGGCTTACCATCTTTATGGAACGCCATCGAACCCGGGTTGTAGTTGGTAGCAATGTTTTTCAAGAAGCATTTGAGGAATTTGTGCCCCACCTGAACTTCCCCCGTTTTAGTTTTATACTTAATTTGGATATCAAACAGATCTGGGAACTTGTATCCTAGTGCAACAGAAGCGCCTACGGATTCGCCACCAACGTCCACAGAGCCACTAGCATCCAGAGTCTCGGGATATGCAGCAAAGCGAAATCTCCGTATGATATCTTCTACCACCTTGGACTCTTCTTTAGACTTAGGGATGAACTTAAACTGGAAACTAAACTCTCGTAAATTTACGCCTTTGAACGAAGAACGTTGGTTTGGATTGATAGTTACTCCGGCAGCAATAGAAGCCCCTTCTTGGACATTACCAGCTCCAGGGACCTTACTTAGCCCTCTTATCAATGCTAGTCTCGCCAAATCTCCAGTCTTAGCGCTACCAGAGAAAGTGTCTGACACCGATTTAAACCCTTGCGTTACAGCTGTGTCAAGTGCGCTCAATAGACCTCCACCTTGACTAACCATGGTTTCACCCATAGCTGCTCCTACCACTCCCAAGCTAGGGTTGTCATACTGCAAGTTATCGTTGAACGTTAACGCTACTGGGGTATACAGAGTAATGGGATCCCCCTTGCCTATCATGCGCCGTGACGTAATAGCCTGATCTTGGCTGGGATCTTGTCCACTGATGTTAGTGTCAACATTATCGTCATCTTTCCCAGTGAACACGTCAACTAGAGCTTCAAAGGCGTCGCCTATAGCGTCGAAGAAACCACCAGAGCTTTCCTCAGCTGCGGATGATGCCGCTGAAACGGCTTCAGTCGACGAACTTACCCCATCTTTTAACGCCTGCGCGGTAGCCTCACCAAATGTAGGTGCCTCAATTTCATATTGACTAAACTTAATAAACCCCTGATACCTATCAACGTTTTCGATAGGGTATCTCAGTGGACCACTTAGGATATCGTCGTCACTAAGAGATCCCGTCGCCGTTTTATCCAGAATTTCTTGTTCTTGTGCAGCTGTTTCATCAGCAACTTCTGTTGGCGGCGTGCTTGTGTTAGTTTCAGCTTCTAATGCCATGATAGACCTCGCTATAAATACTTGTTAACTATTTATAATCAAAAATAAACAATGAAGACATATAAAGGTAGGTACAAGCCTAAGAACCCAGCCAAGTATGCTGGGGATGCTGATAACGTTATATATCGTTCAATGTGGGAAAGGCATGTGTGTAAGTGGTGCGATGATAACTCCAACGTAGTCGCTTGGGCTTCCGAGGAAGTTGTTATCCCATACATTTGCCAGACAGACAAGAGACCTCATCGATACTTTATGGACTTTGCTATAGAGTTCAGTGATGGCAAGAAGATTCTGGTAGAAGTTAAGCCATTCAAAGAAACCGTCAAGCCAGAGAATAAACAGGGCAAACGTCGCCAAACGTTACTGAGCGAGGGGTTGACTTATATTAAGAACCAGTCGAAATGGCACGCAGCGAAAGAGTATGCTCTCAATCGAGGATGGCATTTTGAGATATGGACCGAGAAAGAATTGACGGCTTTTGGTATTATGCCAAAATCCACTCAGAAGCCTAAAGGCAGAGTTGCGTTGAAGCCGATGAGAAAGTTCTCGAGAAAGAAACCTAAAAAATAGTTATAAATACAATTACAATTTTCAACGCGGAGACACTAGTGTCTAATCTTTTTAACAAGCTGGAGATAGAAGCATTCCGTGCTGGTATTACGCCGCGAACACAAGAGTCGCGTAAGTGGTTCATGAATAAAATCAAGAACATGCGTAGTATCAATCGCGAGCAGCTGATGAAGACCGATCCACTACAGCCTAAGGGCAGTGAAGTGATCGGCTCGATGTATATGTTCTTTTATGATCCTAAGCACAAAGACACTTTGCCTTATTATGATGCGTTTCCACTAGTGGTGGTTATTGGTCCAGCTGAGGGTGGGTTCCTGGGACTGAATTTGCATTATCTTCCCCCAGCGCTGAGAGCTAAGCTACTTGACGGATTAATGGATATTACAACAGATAAGAAGTTTACTAACTCAACAAGATTCAAAGCATCTTATAAGTTGCTAGCAGCATCAGCGAAGTTAAAGTATTTCAAGCCGTGTGTTAAACATTATTTAAACACTCATGTACGAGGTCAATTTGCGCTAGTTCCTGCTCCTGAGTGGGAGATTGCTACTTTTCTGCCAACAGCAGATTTCCGCAAAGCAAATAACTTTAAAGTATACAGCGACAGCAAGAGAATGATCAATGGCTAGTATAGAACAACTAAAAACGCAGGTCAGTAGAGCAAACGGCCTAGCGATGACTAATCAGTTTGCTGTTGAGCTACCCAACATCGGTAGATTCACTGGGCGGACACTCAACCTAATGTGTAAGAGTGTAACGCTACCAGGTAAACAGATTACTACCAAAGATCTAACGATTGGCCTGTTCAACGAGAAGGTCGTTGATGGGTTCTTGGTAGAAGACGTCACAATGACGTTCTACGTCTTGAATGATTATAATACCAAGTTATACTTTGATGAGTGGCGTAAGTTGATGGTGGATGAAAAGCGTGGCGAGGTTGGATACAAGAAAGATTACGCTAAAAGAGTTACCATCCACCAGTTACGTAAGCCCGACGGGTCGGGTATCCTCGGTCAAGAGTACAGTAAGGAAATAAGCATTGGTGGTATTTTTAACATTGGATTCGACTTCTTCGCCAATGCTATATACACGGTTCAGTTGAATCAAGCGTTTCCAACATCTTTATCTTCAATTCAACTATCGAACGAACCTGATGGATTGGTTGAAATGTCAGTGCAGTTCTCATATACAAACTGGACTGTCAAGAAAGATTTATTATCAACGTTGAACCGTGGTTTGAAATTCGACATTTAACAATAGGGTTATACAATGGCATTACCGATATTAAACTCGACACCGAGTTATGAAGTGACTATCCCTTCAACTGGACAGGCGGTAACATACCGTCCGTTTTTAGTGAAGGAACAAAAGAACTTATTAATTGCGCTCGAGACGCAGGATCGTAAAGACTTGCTTAGAGCAATCACGCGGACTATTAGAGCGTGCGTTGAAGTTGATCTAGACGCTCACCTAACTACATTTGACGTGGATTACTTGTTTACTATGATACGTTCCAAGTCTGTGGGCGAGACAATTGAGATTCAGTTACCGTGCTCTGAATGCAACGCGGACAACGTAACAAAGGTAGATCTTGAGGGAATAACTATTGCTAACCCAGTAGTAGATCCTACTGTACAACTGAGTCCAAGTATTACTATTAAAATGCGTTACCCAACATATGAAGAATTTTTGGATAATGATGCGTTGTCACAAGCAAAAACTCAAGCGGAAATTATTTTTGAGTTGATCTTGATCTGTATGGATTCTGTGCTTACTGACGAAGAGCGGATTGATTTGAAGGTTGAACCGAGAGAGGATGTTGTAGCGTTCATCGAGTCGATGACTACATCTCAATACGAGAAGATAGCATCATTCATTAACGGTATACCATTTGTATACAAAGATATTGAATATACTTGTAGTAGCTGTGGCCATGAGAATGTGAGAACTTTAAAGGGGATGGATGATTTTTTTTAATCAACCTCTCCCATGATAACTTGGCCAATTATTATCAAGTTAATTTCCAGCTTATGAATAATTACAATTATTCGCTCGAGGAAGTTGAAATGATGATGCCTTGGGAGAGGGAGATCTATCTCACAATGTTGATAGAAGATATAAAAGAGCGAACCGAAAGGTCTAAACGAAAGGGTCAATGATAAATGACAATCGCAACACTAGTCGAGGAGATGAGGGAGTCTAATTATATTGCTGCTGAGAATAATCACATTATCGGCAATATACACGAACACCTTCAAAGTGAGTCCTTAAAGCAGGAGCAAAACAGACTCGACGACTTAGAAGCACGGCGCGACAGCACGGAGGGCTCCGCTTACGGAGGTAGTGCTGGCTCTGCGCCTGTAGCAGGTGCTAAGCCAGAAGGAAGTATGAAGAAAGCTCTGGCTGCTGGGGTTGCGGTTGGCGCCAAAGGCGTTGGAATGGGCGTTGGACTCGCTGCGCTCGGCTTTGGCATAGGTGGTTTCTTCACCGGTCTTGCAATGGGCGATAAGCTGCAGGCAATGATCGGTACCGACATGACAGCTACTAAACAAAATATGATCACCTTAGGGGAAGCGTTTGCTGAAACCCCAGATAAAGGTCTTTTGATCATGGCCGGTATTATGACTGGCGGTGGTGCTTTAGGTGCTCTGTTTGGTGTTAAAAGCGCGGCCAAAGCAGCAATCGGCATGACTGCAATGGGTGCTGGTCTAGGAGGTTTCTTCGCTGGTCTCGCTCTTGGCGATAAAGGTATGGGTCTCCTGAAGGTAGACGGGGAACAAATCAAGAATATGATGATCGCGATGGGCACTGGCCTAAACGCGTTTGACGATAGCGCTCTGATAGCTCTGGGTGGCTTAGCTGCTATAGGTGCTGTACTACCCCCCTCATCAGCTGTTAAGCTACCAGCATTCGGTATTGGCCTTGCTGGATTCTTCACCGCACTTGCTGGTATAGGGGACGCTGCAGCGTTGGTGGGTATCGACGGTGAGGGTATGACTACCATGATGGTCAACCTCGCCAAAGGATTAAACCCATTATCTGCTTTAGATGGTACCAATCTACTGAAAGTCGGTGGGTCGTTGATAGCTATCGGTGCTGGTATGGCGGCGGTGTTTGGAGTAGATTGGATCAAAGGTATCGGCGATTGGGTTGGGTCATTTTTTGGCAGAAGCGACGATGATGATATCTTCAGTAAAACCGCACGTTCCCTGGCAAAGCTCAATGGAATTGATCTAGACTACAAAAACGTTGATGCTATGAATGTAGCTGGTGACGCGTTTAATAATCTAGCTACAGGAGTAATGAATTTAAACTCCGTTAACTTCGATGACTATGAAGATCAAATGCTTAGCTTTGCTAAGAGTACAGCAAAGACCATATATCTAATGAATGCTATGTGGGAAGGGTCTAAGATAGGGTCGGGTTGGTTTGATGGGTTACCTGAGATGGACTTTGCTCCAGGGTTAAAGGTCGGCCATATAGAAGACGTTACATCTCAGCTTAAAGGTATTAGCCAGATTGCTGGAGTTCCTCAGAACACTGTTGGACAAACTATCACTAATCAAACAAGCCAACTCAATAACATTTCTAGCATGGTGTCCCCCATAGTAATTAGCTCACCCAGCACAACAAACGTTAGTAACGGAACGATGGCAGTGTCTTGGGGTGGTGGCATTTCAACTATGGACTCGTTCGATCAGGGTACTAGGTAAAAAAAAGCCACCCGAAGGTGGCTAAGGACATCTGTGGTGGACAGATCTGTTTAGTCTTGCTGGGCCATCTGAGCAAAGTATGACAGGGTGTCATCTTCATCAGCGACTGCCGCTACTGAAGCGGGTTCAGCAGATACGATGGTTGGTTCACTAGCTTCTTTAATACTAGCTGTTCCGGCCGATTGAGCAAGTGCTTCATTTCTCAACGTAGCTCCAGTACCAGTAGCCATACCTAGAACAGTTTCTAGTCGCGACTTCAGCTCATCATAGCTCTTAAACCATTTAGGATCATGTGCTCCTGGGAAATCTGGGGTAACGAATTCGTTTAGATCGTACATCGAATTGTAGGTAGATTCCAACCGCGCATCGTCACCATCGAACAATGCAGCTGGCGCTTTGAACCCTGACTTATCGTAATTGCGATAACCTTCAACCTTACGGATCTTCAATTCAAAGTCAGCGCCTTTCCAGAAGTCGAAAGGATTGACAGGAGTCTCTCCAGGGAATTCAGGCTGCATCATATCCATGATTTTATCAAAGATCTTCTTACCAAACTCATACAACATAACTTTGCCGTTATTTGATGGGTTAGCTGGATCATTGACAACCAGAACGTTAGCGATATAGTGTAGTCTACGCTTCTGTCGACGTACCGTCTCTTTATCTTCTTCGTTACCACTGTTCCACAACCGCGAGTTCATTTCGCCCAATGGGTCAGCTTGACCGATGGTGGTGAGTGAACGCTCAATGTACCATTGACCGGTTGGACCTTTGAAAGCGTGATCCCAGTAACGTACCCATGGTAGGTCTTGACCTTCACCTGCAGGCAAGAAACGTAACACAGCATAACCATTACCACTATCATCGACAGTAGGCTTCCACTTTCGGTCATCTTGGTATTTGTTAGTATTTGTTTGAACGGCGCCTGACGCTTCCTGAGCAGCTGACACTAAAGAGTTGATGTCCATAGACTTGGACTTCAGATTTGCAAAAGACATATTGTAATAACCTCGTATTGTATGTACTTAAATATTTTTTGTATAACAGTTTTATTATAACGTATATTGACTTATTAGTCAACTATATTTATATCATTGAACTTATGGAGTCCTAGCCAAGCAACCAAGACTTTTCTGGTGCCACATATAACCTGCTGTGCCTCATGAACCAAGTCAGATTTAAATATGACCGTCTCACCTATATCTAGATTAATTGGATCACATCCATCAATGTGTAACGCACCACCTTCAAGATCATCCGATTTATCCAGCATAGTGACTGTAGACCAGATTCGATAGTCCTCTAAACGAGACTCGCGGAAAGTATCCTTATGAGGCTTAAAGTAGTCACCGGGCTGGTAGATCAGGAAGTCAAACTGATTCACCGACGTACCGTCGTTTATATGGGTCTCAATAATATCCACAACCTCTGGGAACAGCCTAGGATCAATACGTACAGCCATAGTTTTACGCATTGAAGGATCATATAAGTCTTTACCCTTAGCCGTTACCCCAGTGCGATACAGTCGGGCCGTATCGCCATATTCAACAACCTCTTGAATAAGGTCTGGGGGTATTATTTTGACTACATCATACATCCAACGTATTCACTCTCGGTAGATAGTTTAAATGCCTTGCCTCTGCTTCTAGTTGACCGACTATTGAAGGAGTAAGAAACTTCTTAACATCCTCAATCTCCATACCATTTTTATCACATATGTGTACTATGGCATCCATATACGAAACGTGACGACTTTCTCTAACTAAATTTTCAACCATTTTTGAAAAGGTTTTTTTAGTGAGAAAAACTTCTGCCTCATCCACAGCCATCAGTCTACCAGACTCATCGAAATTACATTGTCCACTCTGAACGAACGCCATGCCTGCTTATCGATAGCAAATGCTCTGACTACAGCCTGATTAACCTTGACTTCACCATCAGTGCGAGCTCGTGCCACTTCAGATTCTGGCAAGTACTCTGGTGACAGCGTACAAGGCATCACACGCGTTTCTCCGTCAACCTTGGTGAAGGTTACTTCATACACAGCAGACTTCAATTGTTCAACTAGGGCATCAAAGGTGTATTTACTCATAGCATAATCTCCTATTTAGAAACGGTCGAATTCGTCGTCGGTGGACGGGGAAGTATCAGCGTCGGCATGCACATACTCTAAGAAAGAAGGACCGCCATCTAGAACGATGATAGTGGTTTCTAGCCCCTTGAGAATATCTTCCATATTACCGATAACTGTTGTATCTTTAGTCTCTTTCTGCTGCTCTTGAACGAACGCGTCTAGAGTTTCTAAATACACGATTCGAAGGAATTCGCGCGCAATCAATTCTACATCATTGCGTGGATATTTACCCAAGTCAATCAGGTTTTCCATTTGTTGTTCAGCCATTATAAGTTTCCTCTTGATTGTTGGCATTAATTACTTCAGAAAAGTAAGCGTTGATATAAGCATCATTAGTCTCGTAGCTAACGGTGTTATTTCTAGTGTCTCTGTCCAGCTGTTCAACCTGCTTGGCGAGACGTTTGTTGGACTTCAGAACCTTACTGCGCTTTTGAATCTTGAGCGCAGCACGTCGAATCATAGCATACCGTTCAGCTTTACTAACATTCATATATTATACTCCAAGGATTAGTTAAGGTAAAGAGTTATTTGATAAAATCGATGATCAAATCTAAAACGAATATGAAACCGGCAAATGCAACCGTACCAACCAAACTGACCATATGAGTTCTACGGAATATGTTGAAGTACGACATACGACTAGTATCTTCTAAGTGGTTGTGCAAATACTCAGCTCTTGTTTTGTAGGATACAAACAAATCAATAGCAAGAAATGTAACATAGCAACTGAGAAGCAACACTACCACATTAAACATAGTACTCTCCATTCTTCTTCGCCTCTTTTTTTCTATCTATGTGGGTCGCTGGACGGGTGAGCTTATCCATATTCTTCTTAACTGGATCGGTCGCCCCAACACGGTTAACACGGCGCAGGTACTTCAAATTCCTTATTCGCATGTGATAACATCTCCTTCACAATTAACGACCATTATACTACACTCTGCAACACAAGACAACAGATCAACCCAATATATCTGAAAAAACCTTGAGCTTCTCGCGCTTCTGCTGACCGTACTCCTCAATGTCAGTGAACGATATTAGGTCATACTCTTGACAAATATCTATCATGCATTGCAAATCACCGATCTCTTCCGCTAGTCGTCTCATGAGACGTGGTTCGTGACCAAAACGCTTTATCTTCGACGCCTGTACTATTACTTCCGCGCATTCTTCTTGTAAAATAGTTAGTACTTCTGTGGTGCTGTAGTTGTGCTTCAACATTGTGTATAGTCTCCGTCAATGTTATCTACGCATGGTAGCGTGTTCTTTGGCTTCTTCGTTGCTAAGGATGGGAACAGCATTACTCTTGTGCATAGTGCTAATACCCTTAATTAAGGTACCGGTATACTCATGCCTAGCTGGTCGGCTACAGTTATGACCTTCTGATACAAGAGAGGGTATATGACTGGTGTCTCCCCGTCTGTACACTTCGGCCGACTTGTACTCGACAAATGGTCTATCTTTGTACCTAGCTTCGTCGCTTTTCTTACTCCAAGCATTATACTTCTTTTTACGTCCGCTAGCATAGGTTCGCATATTACCGTGAATCATAGTACTGTTCTCCTAATCAATACACTATATTACTACTGCTAGACTAATTAGTCAACGTCTTTTTCTACGCCAAAAGGAATATAGCTATACCAAGCACGTTCGTGTAGATAATACAGAACAGTCTTAGTGATAACCTCTAAGCCTCCAATAGCTGCACCTATTGCAAATGACCCAGTGAGTAGCCAGCTAATCATTATGGTATCCATTGTCCCAACAACGCGCCACGTGATTGCTTTAGCAATGTGTCTGCGGTGAGTTATCATTATAGCTTTCCCTCTTTTCTCATTTGCGCACTATATGTTATTATAAATACACCCATTAGCCAACGCTCGACGAGTACGTAATAATCATAGTATACCCGGATTGGCTACAGGTATACCATACTACATGACTCCTGTTTAGTCAACAAATTAATTTGATATAAATAAAAGCATGACAAATGAACTATTCGATTTCGGCTTCACGTTAGTCGATGAGCACGATCTTGAGTCTGTCCAACAGATGGGAGAGCTGCAGTCGACGGCTGATGACGTACAGAATCGGCTTGATAGTCTCTATGACGCTATACAGCCATTGCTAGCAAACTTAAAGGATGCTCCTGAAAAGGATTACATCTTATGGCCAAACCGTTTAGAGAAGATCGAACAGTTTGAAGAATATATTCTTAAAATCTACCAAGGGAAATAACACTAATGTTTTTCAACCTACTAAATGAAAAAATTCTGCGGGATACTTCTGATGGTCACGTATATCAGTACGTACAATCTCAAGAGAAAGAACAGATCGCCCGCCGGTTAAATGGACAATTGAAAGCTGAGCTGAATGAGCACAGTATTCGTCTTATTCACACAACACCAGATGTTAACGTTATAGAGGAAGCTCTCAACCGAGCTCCTATGTATCTGAATGCCATTAAAAATAGAGGCTATCAAAGCATATTGTTTGTCGGTCACTTTAATGCCGACGTACCTTCGTGGGTATTGCCAATCGGTCATGACCGCATCCCTGATGCAGTGACCCCTGAGCGCGCTCAACTAGCTAATGCTGCTGACACGAATGTTGTATTCCAATTCTTACCAATTGTCGCTAAGATGTATGGGTACAAGGGCGAGTTTTGTTACACATCACCAGACCCTGTCAGACACCGCGGTGTAATGCACACTCTGTATAATAACAACGGTTTGCGTGAAGGTTTGATTAAGTGTACAAACCAATACCGACATGGTATGCCTGCTGCTGAGCTTGAATTGAACATGGCGCCAGGTCCAAGGTTCGATGCTGTAGTATTCCTTGGTGTACCTAAAAATCAGGGTGAGGACTTCAGTGCTGACGAAGTTCGTCAGGTATTTGCTCCATACTGTGTAGAAGGATTTGATATGGTCGATCTGTACTACGGTGCACCTGACCTAGGCAGATTTATCGGTGGTGAGTTAAAGGATACTAACGCCGATGTAGGTGTTGCTTGGACGACTCGGGCTCAGTGGGAAGAAAACTTCCAGGCTGACGGTGGTCGACCTGAAGAGCATGATATCTTCAAACGCACATTCAAAGTATACTAGTAATAAGAAGGGGACATAAAGTCCCCTTTTTTATATTAAGAATAAAATTATTCCTATCACCCCAGACCAAACCAGCACGTTTGGGTATATGCTCCAGACCATTGTAAAGTCTTTGTACGTATCGGATACGAATTTTTTTGTGTTATACATAATTGAATTCAAATCAAACTTCATTGCTCGCTCTCCATCACAATAACCTTAACATTATCAGCAGCTTTAAATTTTAAGCCGTTATGACTATGATACACGAAAAACTGTACTTTGTCAAACTCTCTGAAGAACTTATTCCAAATTGGTCTCCAGTTACTTGCCATACGATGTGTGTTTAACGGACTACGATCGCTCTCTAGAAAGGTATCTGTGTGACTCTTGAGATTCATGTCAAACATAGAGTCAAAGCCGTATAAATGCACCTCAGTCGCCTTCATGGACCGGCATGCATAATCAACAGCCATGTGGCCGCAACTGTAGTTAGTACCTGCCTGAGCCAATGTATGGCCGGGTAGTTGAGCGTATGTGGGGATGTGGGTATGAAACCCCTTAATGTTCTGTGAATACTTTAAGTAAAATGTTGGCTGCATCTCCATCCACTTTCGTGGGCGAGTACCCAGTACCCAGTCGTACTGACCCAGGTTGCTCTTTCCTTCTTGCAGAGCCTTCATCATTTTGAAGTCTACCATACAGGTGGCATATACTTCTTCGGAAGTAAAATCGATGGGCGGCATATTGCACACTAGCAATTTTCCTTCGGTCCCACGTTCGAACAGCTTCCAGTGATCACCGTTGCCTAAAATATTTACTCTCATTATCTAATCCCATCTTTGTGGAAGGACCCATATACACAATGCACTAATTCGTGTCCCCACGTAGTCAATTCTTTATAGTCTTTGGCACCGTTCGGTTCTACTACATATATAGTGCAGTGGTTCATCACCGATTGGTCGTTTTTATTTAGTGACCACAACGCTAGCCCTTGTACTTGCTCATCTCTGGTGAGTAATTTTTGGCTGTGGATGTAGTTATTCAGTGCGCGCTCACTATCAAACACCATTACAGTAATTGGGAATTGTTTGCCGCTATAGTCGTGAGTCTTGACTAATTCGGGACCGCGCGCGTTATTATCACACGACAATAGGGTAACCGCGAGCAGCAGTACCGCTGCTAGTTTAATAATACTTGACTGCATATCCTTCCTCTACCAGCAGATCGTTAATATTCATACCCCCGTACATTATTTCGCCTAGGATTCTTCCGTACTTCCCTTGCTTGTGAGTTTTGATCTGGATAGTTGATCCTACCGCTACAATTTTTTCACAGTACTCCTTCGCTTCCAAGCCTCTGCGTTTCTCTTCAAGGTCCCTAGTGCGAGACTCAGGAGCATCAATACCGAATAGACGGACGCGCTTGTTATGAAGAACAATATCAAAGCCAAGATCAATATCAACGTCAACAGTATCCCCGTCAACCCAACGGTTAACCTTTGCAGTATACACATACATATCTACTAACCCAAATATTTTGAGATAATCTCAAGCTGGTCTTCATATTCTGAAATTGCCTTTAGCTCGATCTCAATAGCCCCAATAATATCCGGATGCTCTCCAATACCAACAGGATTGTTTAGATAAACCTCAATATTAGCCAGATGTTTATCGATGTGTCCTTTCGCATGAGACTGTACAGCTTTAATTATACGCTCTCTCATTTTTTACCATCCACTGTCATGACCTGTACTGTGCGTGCCTTTTCTACTGCTCTAGATCCAAACCAGAACGATATAATGGCAGCAAATATTGCTTGGGTATTATCGTCCCACACGATCTGTATAGCTCTACCCAATTCCATCCCACCGTCAATAGCGCTCATTAGAATGGTATATTCAACCATTGCAAATACAATAAAAAACGCGTATGTAATAACTGGTCTAACTGATCGCTGTAGCCCCGAGATGAAGCCTGTGTGTTGAGATATGGTCGTATCATGTAACAGCAGAGCCTTCTGCTCCTCATGTAGCCCCATCTCTTGAAATTTTCTGATCTCGTGGTCGTATCCAGATTTTTGTAACTGGAACATCCTCTCCATCTTTTCGAGCTCAAACTTCTGGTTTTGTTTACTTTTAAAGTGGTCAGTAATAGCAGGTACTACAGACGACCCAAACCCAAGCAGAGATCCTATTAAACTACTAAGCATAATAACTCCTATCTCCAGTGATTTCGTATCCACGATTGTGGCATGTATTTATCTCTGGCGGTTGCAACAATTTCTGATATAGATTGGACTATACTAGGTCTACCATGAAAGCAGATTATAGAAGCCCCATCAATATTATCAGGGTATACTTGATACTTATAAGATTTTATCTCGGACGGATATAATGATTGTAGAAGGTCGCGCTTGGTTACCGTAGCGTTTAAATATTCACCATCCCCTCTGTAGGTTTTGGTGATCGTCTCGCGCGCGAGAAAGAATGTAGTCCATATCCAACTAGCGGACTGAGCATCAAAGCAAAGAATTCCGCTTTGCAGCCTACCTTTCAAATGAGCTTGATGTGGGTTTACACAACCCAAGTCCTCTATACCAGCAAACGATCCTTTATACGAAAGAAGCCAGTCTATGTTATCCACAATCAACGTGTCCAGATCTAGGTAGACAACCTGTCCATCTAATCTACCATCAAACAGCTGCAGTTTATTCCACCAACCAGCTAAGCCCTGATTAAGTACCACAGTATCTATACCTGGCAATAACCTATCCGAGAAGCACACAAACTTATGGTCAACCGTACTATTACGCTGTACAGAAGACTTGAGATTGTACACATAATCTGGGGAGAATTTATCTCCCCATAACACGCAGGCAACCGTAACCATCACTGCTCCAAATATTCAAAGTCGGAACTGAAGTTGTGCTTAGCTAAGCATCCCTGGATTTTCTGAACCGTGCTGTATGAGTCATCAGCATACGCACACCACGGATAATATTCTTGCAGCCACTCAAATCGTCGCTTACTTAAAAATACATCCGGTGTACAAGCATCCGCTTTTGCTGATTCACACAGTACGCGTGCTCCAGCAGGGGTCACTATGTATGCATGTGCTCCTGGGAAGTGAGCTTTTGAGGTCAACTCTCCCCAACCCAATTGGCTTGGATTGGTGTACTTACCATAAGAAGGCTTGCCAATTGAACCAACGAACATCGGTAGCGTTTGAGGTAGAGGGGCGTTGATTACCGCATCATGCTCAAATATTGCATATGGCTCGTTGTGGTTCATACACGACATCCACAGTGTGTAGTGTGATAGGAAGCATGCTAGAACATTATCCCACTTCGAATAATAGTTAGAGAAGTTGCTCGTTGTAATCCCTTCGCGTTTATAGATAGATTCCACAGCGTGTGTGTCAGGTGTGATAGCATCAAACTTTTGTATATCGACGCCATATACCACACCCGACTCGATACAGCGATCCGCACTACGCTGAGATTTAGCGTGGCCGGGTATAGCAATTACGAAACATTTCATCTTTAATCAAATATCAACTTAATGTCATCGTAGTCAACGACCGCGCATTGCACCCCATCGAGCTCAACAGCGATCGCTTTACCCCAATCAAACATAATTACATCACCAGCCTTTAGAGTATTTTTTTGAGCAATTTCAATACTCATTCCGATCACTTGAGCTGGTTTATGACCAGATGGCTTAACAGCGGACAATATAAGACCACTGGCTGTGGTGGTTTCCTGTTCCTTTTGTTGAGTTACCAAAACATTATTATGTAAAACTCTCATTCATTAGATTCCTGCAAAGTAGATAAAGTCTGCTTTTATATATTCAGACTGTAACTATCGGTAGTCTTCTAACGAGAAATCTGTTCCATGCATTTTGTGTAAATCGCGGTCATGGTTGCTGTATACCAATGTCTCTGGATCGTCTATCAGGAAGTCGCACGTCTTACAGTAGTCGGGATAATCTCCGGTACGGTGTCCTTCTCTCAGGGCTTCATACTCTTCACCAAAGAAGATATCTATTACACTCTCTTCAGAGGCATGACCTAACACGGCGTTTTCATCTTGACCTAATACCTGGCAGCATGGATGTACGGCACCAGTCTTACCCTTTTCCATACCACCAGCACGAATAACTAAGTCTGGTGAGAATGGGCGACCACAGGTTTTAATTCCACCAGCTCGAGCATTGTCTCCGATGTCATATACTCCAGACCAGTTGTGCATCTTCCAGATCTCAGTCTTAACGCCCAGTTCATCAACAAGCGCTTTGTACCGACTGAGTTCCTGGTCAATGTTACTATTATCTGTAATAAGGTGATACGTAGCTACGACACAGCTAGATCCGGTTTCCTCAACATACGCCACCATTTCTTTAATATTCTGTTTAATTTTTTCGTACGCACCACCGATGCTGTTATACATCCACTTAGAATAATCTTCCCCAGTAGAGCCGATGAACGAAAATCGATAGAAATCTAATCCAGCATCAACACAATCTCTCATGTACTGCCCTTCCATCTTAAACCCATTAGAGAATATAAATGCTTGAGCGTCATACTTCTTAACAACTTTAATGTACTCAGGTAAGTTCTTCGCCATCGTAGCTTCACCCGATCCATCCAAGTTTACTACACGCAATCCGTATTGAGCACAATCCGCCACATACCTTTCGAATTCGTCTAGCTTCATGATGCGGCGGAAACGCTTATCACGTCCGCCCTCTCGCAAATCTTGAGGGCACATTGAGCATGAGTAGTTACATCCCCCAGCAACCTCAATAACGGCTCGATCGATGTGAAAGTTCTCTCTATTCATTTCCATAACGAATCCTCATATCCTGTTCATAGTTTATTGCTTTGGTTTTAGTGTGACCCAGAAAGTCTGAAAAATTGTCCATCCACCACCATATGTTCATGTGTTCCGTATCTATCGGGTGGACACGAACGGCATTAGGTGTATGGTATAGGGTGACGCCTTCTGGGCTAATAACTGCTGTGGGTCTTGCAAAGTTTTTTGCTACGTAGTGCCACATACCATCATAACATATACACAAGCGCGCTGTTGATATTAGATACATAGCTTCTCGTATAGGTGTGCGGTATGTTATCTCCTGGACATCAAATCCATTCTCTCTCAACTCAGTCATCAGCATACCCCAATCTCTAGCCGTAAATAAGCGTTTCCAGGTTCTTGGAGCTTCAGCGTTGAATACTGGTGTCCACACCACTATACGCTTGGTATTTGTAGGCTGAAAGGAACTCTTCCGGAAAATATAATTGTTGTCTGGTACGGGAGTACCGTCATTATCATCATAAGCACCAGACTCAAACCAGAATCTATTCTTAGGGGAGTTCCCCGATCTAGCGGTAACTCGTGAGCGGCCGTCCTCTATAACAACATCATCAGCATACTTCCAATCAGTATACCGGCCGGTTGAATTGAATACGTGGACAACTGTCACCCTTTCCTTGTCTACATAGAAATTGTGAAGATAGTTCATGCGCTCGATAATGGTTTCCGGGTCTTCATAGTGATGGTAGTAATCCTCACCATGTTCCCAGTGCATCTCGAGCTCTATTTTTACACCCTCGCGTTGGGCATATGCGTGACAGGAGTTAAGCGCCCACATAACGTCGCCAACACCTGGTGTGCCACGCCAACTCACCTTTTCAATTTTCATACTAACCCTGTGTGAGTTTCTTTATTTGTCTACCGGAACCTGTGTTAGCATATAACCCAAACCAAGCAGCACCAGCACCAACTACTACCGAGATCAAACCTGCTTGAGCTGTGTTTGGATCTGGTAGTGTCATAAACCAGTTAACGGTTTGATATAATATAACGATGTATGTGGTGATAAATGCTCTTGGGAAGATTCGCCAAGCATCTACAGCTTCAGCCAGGTCAAGTAGCGCTTGGTATCTATTTCCTAGTATTTGTTTTTGCGTGGTGTCGAATTCAACTTCCAGCGCGATTTTCTTTTTAATCGTTGCCGTTGGCTGTATTGGTTGTTGTAGTACTTCTTCAGTCATATCAAAACACCTTTACTTCATATTTTTGTTCCCACAACTCCGCGTCGTGCTCATCGTTAACCATAGGGCGGCCACGAATATTTAGTGAGGTATTAAGTAGCATAGGAACGCCTGTTCGTTCGTAGTATTCTTCGATCACCTTGCGAAAGACTGATTCACAGTCCTTCTTAACGATTTGAACACGAGCGGTACCATCTACATGAGTCACTGGTGCATAGTCGTGTTTAGCGACAGAAGTGAACTGCATATACTCGTTCATCGGGCCATCGAAGTATTCGCTAGCGAACTCTTCTAACACTGCAGGAGCGAACGGACGATACTTCTGTCGACGTTTGATGGTATTAACCGTGTCTTGCACATCATACCTAACATCAGCAATCAGGGATCGATTGCCAAGAGCGCGAGGACCAAACTCAGCGCGACCATTAGCGATTCCGCAATATTTGTGTTGGAGAAGATGATCGACAACTTCTCGAGGATTAATTTCTCTATCAATGTTGTATCCACAGTACGGACTCCATATAAGTTTATCATTGCCAGTTGCCTTTGCCCATGTCATAGCAGCAGTTCCTAGACCAGAGCCTGCATCAGTCGGGGATACTGCAATATGAACTTCGTCAAACAACTCGAATAAGCGAGAGTTGATAACAACGTTCTGAGCACAACCACCCGAATAGCATAGCTTCTTACCGTATTTAGCTGCTTCAGTCATGATCTGCATAATTGCATAATCAGCGAAGTCCTGTGTTGCTCGAGCAGCAACTTTGTCTTCTACAGCATTAACCTTTGCCCGCAACTCCTCACGGAATACTACGCGATCCTTTTCTCGTTGAGATTTCTCGATGTCCCCTACAGCAATCCCATACGCTACTTCAGGGGCTAGAGTAGATAGATCTTCCCACCAGTCAATCAACCAATCGGTGATAGCCTTTGATTCTGGGCATGTTTCTTGGTAGGCAGATAACCCCATAACAACATATTCATCTTCGAGTGGACGTAAGCCCAAGAATTTAGTTACGGTAGTATAAACGAGACCAACGGATTTAGGATAGTGCCACTCTTTGATTAGGTTGAAGTTGGAGTCCATAATCGTAGCACATTGGAGCTCTCCAACACCATCAATAGACACTAGCACAGTGTCGTGTTTGTCGTCCCATGGACGCGTATAGAACGCAGCTGCGCAATGAGATTCGTGGTGCTTGTGCTTAGCGTCGTATACAAGTGACTCTGGCACTACAACGCGGGAAAACCCTTCCTCCGCATCCCGAGGTTTGTTATTAACAACCTTACTGATGTCGCCTTTGACCCCAGCGCCCCCACGCATATCAAACTTCACTGTATGATCTTCGTAGAATGAAACGTGGTCTTTGTCCGAAACCATATCCCATAGCTCATCGGGAATAAGGGGGTCGTTTTTCTTCTTAGAGTACCGTTCGCCGTGAGTAGCAAACTCAACCTGACCGCTCTGATTTATTATCGCGAAGCCTGAGTCATGATAATGTTCACTGAAACCTACATATTTCATTGTTCACCATATTTTATAGAATTAATATTGATTTAGGTGAACAATATTTATACCCGATTTAACTTCCTGTGATATATTCGTACACAGCTTTCCAGTTGCTACAACGGGGGATGGTGTCGTGTTTATTGTAAACGTGTTCCATCAACAAAGGCTCGAGACCGAATTTAGCACCCGTCTCAGCGTTAGCAACAACGTCTTCGATCCAGATACATCCAGTGTCCTTATACTTGATTAGCTCTTCATCTTTATCAGCTCCAGTATCCAAGTATATGAACTTCTCGAATGCTGTACGGCCAAACAATTCAAGCAAGTTCTTGTTACGTAGATACTGAGCGTACGTATCAGTACTTAGGGAGGTGATGGCGTGAAACACATACCCATGCTCCTCATGCAGTTTACGTACATACTTGATGGCGTCCTTGTGAGGGGGCAGCTTTCGGATCTGAGCGGATTCGTTGAACATACGAACAAACATCCGGCCGGTTTTCTTATCCAGGTTGTATCGTTCGCCAACGTTATACACATCCGGATTCTTTAACTCAAACCCATGACGGGCCATCCATTGTTCAAAAGCATATCCCCAATCTAATAGGACGCCATCACAATCTACTAAAATTACTTTATCTCTATTCATTCAATACTCTCTTTCATACTATATTAATAATCGCCTTCGCGAACTCCCAACATTATACAATAAACTTCACTGGAAGTATACCCTAAATTTTCCAATTCAGTTTTCAACCCAGACCAGTCAGGGTTTTCGCTCTCGTATATGTAATACCGGACCGCGGCTTGCATGTATTGCTCTTTTCTATCCAACCCTTTCACCGAACTCTCACTCATATTCATTACGCTGCCTCTTCCGTTTCCACATAGCTGATATTGCTCTTGCCATCAGCATCCTGCAACCAAGTGCGAAAACCAATAACACGGTTGCTCATATCGTAACTCTTTTGATCTCGAACGCACTCTAGAACACCATTCTCTAGAGTGGCGTAGATAGCAGTGTCCCACTCCTCAACTACCCGATCAGGATCAAAGCAGACATCATCCACCAAATTCTCGCCAATGATATACTCCTCAGAATAATCAGAGCGGTGTGCAATGCAACGACCCACAGCGGCATAGAAGCCAGCGTCCATCGCCTGTTGCAGAGTACACTCGACAACGTAGGTGTCACCACCTTTGTTCTTCCAGTACTGCGGGCACAAACCCTTGCCGTCCCAATCGTGGGCACCGTAGTTCTCGCGGAATTGTGTGTGGATAACTAATTTCATAATTTTTACTCCAGTCTCTTTGAGTTTGATTGTTACGCCGCGTTTCCAAACAGCTGTGACATGCCTTCGTATACAACGTTGTAAGCGCTTAGCTCGTACGACCAGTTGTAGTAGAACTCATCGTCGTCTTGCTCTTCACCGGGCAGGTTAATGTATTCAGCCCAGAGACGGTCCATAGACTTCATACCTTCAAGACAGTCACCGTTTCCACGGCGAGCCATCATTTTCCACGCGTCGTCAAAAGACATCTCAACTTCGTAAAACTCAGGCAATCTAAACATATCAATCTCTCTCTCAGTTCTCATTCAATATAGCTATTATACTTGTTTGAGTGACAAAGACAACAGGCAAAACACTTTTTTTTCAGTTTTTTTTCAATTATTTCGTGTTTTTTTGATGGTGTTCACGCGCAGTATTAGTGGGGCGCGTTTTAGGGGAGCCCTACTCCGAGCGAAGTAGGGGGGGGATTCTGTAGATTATTGCATTATTGCTGGGTTTTATACCGTCTATCATTCCAGTGCTGGACCATATCAATCTTCCAGTCACCGCCCGTATAATGACAAAACTTAGCCTTATCCAAGAATTCTTGTTCTGTGCTGTAGTGGGGAGAGTCGTTCCATGTCTGGTCGATTGTTTCGATGTCAAACTCATGCTTAGCAAACATCGCTGAGATGTATGGTTGATCATTCATAATAGACATATGGAAGTCGCCAGTGTAACACCATTCTTCCCAAGGGGTGAATAGCTCACGAGCTCGTAGTCGCGCTTCGCGGGACCAGATCACTACACCAGTGTTCATGATAGTCATCTTGCTAGGGCGATTTGGTGGTAACGTTGGTAGTACCGGGCACCCATGCATTTCAAACTTCTTACGGAAGTTGTTGAAGGTATCACTGCTACTATCCCACGAGTTGTACCCCCCACCCGAAGCCGTTACGAAGTCAGACTCTAGCACACCATACACGTCAGCACCTGATTGAGCTAAGTCGAAGATATTCTCGTCAGTGTTTACTACAATATCAGTATCGACAAATAGCACGTTATCGTATTGATCAAACATAGGGTCTAACCAGGTGCGCGCGCATTCGTGTAGTAGCGACGTATTACAACCATGACCTTTAGTGGTGATCCGCTCATCCCAGTACAGATGGTCTGCACCGATCTTATCAGCATACTGCTTGAACGATTCTCTAGATATCCGCGCACACTCTTGATACAAATCAGAGCGCTTCCAACCTTGTATATCGCCTCGCTTATCTACTTCGGGTGAAGTGATCATATACTGTATAATAATATTTTTCATTAATATTCCCAGGCGACCGCAGTGTCTTCGCGCCAATCCAAATGTACAAATGTTTTATTAACACCAATGCCGGTTGCTCCCAGCAATAGACCACACTTGATTATTTCATATCGCTCAGCTCCGCCGTTAACCTTAATGTCAACAGCCAGCCCTTGAGCGTGTGTTCCTGGTGTGAGCTTTCTAGCCTCAATTGGGTGTAGTGGACTACGGTATGCTGATGTTATGGTTAGAGGTCGTCCTACCATATCACGTAATTCCTGTATCTTATCGACTACGTGTTTCTGTATGCCGTGTTCGCCGGTATGCTGACATTTAAATTCATCAGCAGTAAAATTTTTAGTCGAATACATACTAAAGCCCTAGTTCATTCTTAGCGATTATGTAGTCTTTCACTAGATCGCTTCTCACGATATCTTCAATCTGGAAGTCTATCATATCAAACTGATCCATTGATTTAAGTATCTTAAAAAAGTCATTTAAGCCCGACTGCTCGCGTTTGCCAGCGAAGTCGTCTTGCCTGAAATCCCCACAGAAGATAATTCTACAGTTAGTGCCTACGCGCGTCATAATACTGTCCAACTCGTGGAAGGTCATGTTCTGACATTCATCTACAAGTATCACAGCGTTATCTATTGTAATACCTCGAATAAATGAGGTTGTCATAAACTCCACAACAAACTTCTGTTTGAGAATCTCATAGGCATCTCCACGCTCAAACATCTCGGCAGCGATATCTTTATAAGGTTCTTCGTATACAGCAGACTTCTCTTTGTCTGTTCCTGGTAGGAACCCGATATCCCTAGTCGGTACCGCTGAGCGAATGATAACCATTCGGGTTTGCTGCTTTTGTGCCAGGGCTCTGTAACCTAGATAGCACGCGACATAGGTTTTACCTGTGCCAGCTACACCGTGCATGATTAGGTGTTTTTCGCTATTGAATGCAATAGCTTGGTTACTTGTTAGTGGTTCTCTTAGTTGTACATTTAGCTGGTTACCAGCTAGCGTGGCAGCTTTTTTAGCCATTGTAAACCTTTAAGTATTGATGGTGTTTTTCTTGCCTGCACCTTTTTTAATATTATTCAGGTGAGATTCCCAGTCCTTACCAGCCATACTCAATGTAGATTTTGATTGAGATACCAGCCCAGGAGCGCTCGTATAGAAGCGCTCCCAGCCTGGGTTATCAATCAACCAATTATCATAATTAGATATGGACAAGAACTGTTCGCAGACCTCTCCCGTCTCTTTGTTTCTAAATTCATAGCTAGGCATTGTTTATATCACTCTTTCGAATAACCCATTTATTACGAAGTTCACTACGACAAGACATTCACCCAGTCTTGAAGAGATTGGGATCACCTCCTTATCTCGAAATTTCCTGAATAGTTTGGGTTAAAAAACTACAGTGTGTTGCTAAATCTACCGTTCGTCTATTTTTGTTGACTACTTGGGCGAATCGCTTCAATTCGTTTCGTTGTTTTTCTAACTCTTCTTGGATTTCCGACATAAAGTCTCCTTTAGTTTTTATTAGTGAAATTTACCGTTTAAACGTTAGGCTCTGTATTCGAATGATGCTCCTGTTAGGTGGTTGATGGGAAGGGTTATATACTAATACTTATCACTGACGGATAAGTTCTGGGAAAGCCTCTTGTACTAATTTTTTAGTAAGATACTTTACCTTCAGATCTTTGTCTTTCATATTGCAAACAAGCTGAGCGTCGGTGGGGTGAATGGCTTCCAACAGCTGAATAAACTTCTGTTCGCGACGGACTGCAGGGAGGGCATCTCCGGTACCACCTACGATAAACAATCCTAGTTCCTTGTGCTTCTTCAATAGGGTAGACGGTACGGATTCCGGTTTATTCGGCTCGTACGGAGGTGCGCCTTCTGGTAGGTTGAACTGTAGGGTGTCATCAAAAGATGCGCGCAGAACGTCTTTCAGCGCCCAGACATCGCTGTATTGTTGAAGCACCGATATACGGTCCTTTTTGCTTTTGGCTTGGCTAAACTTTTCAATTATTTCGTAAACTTCAATACGTCTCATTTTAAGCTCCTCATTATCAAATGGTGATATATCTATAAGTTAGTTATCTTACAAATTGTATATTTGGTAGCAGCGATACTGTATATTTCGTATTGTTATATTCTCGCTATTAACACAATCAGTAATCAATTCACGAGCAATACTTTTATACAGTTCTCTGTCCGCTGCAGTATCCCTATTATATTTGTTGAGCTCAATCAACTGGGCTTTCATCATTTGATTCTGCTTGAATGTATCCACCACATGCAGGGTAAATGCACTAAACAATGCAATTGATAATATGAGTACTGCACGTCGGATAGTAGTTGTAGATCTCATGATAGGAACTCCCGCTATATTACTATATAGGGGAGTCTGGAGTTCTATACAGGCAGTTGTGAGACTCTTTGTTTCTTGAATGTACGGCCCTTCGTTGAGAAGATGTTAGACTTGAAAGGAAAGAACTCGCCACCCTCTTCTCTCTGATACCCGTGTAGACGAGTGTTTCGATCAGAGACATAATAAATGTAGTTATTCACTTTGAAGCCGCAGCCTTCCCACTTTGTGGTTTCTGTCAACTTATAATAATGCATATCACTCATATCTCTGACCCTTCGTTGGTTTGTTTATCTGCATAAAAAGTACACACTGAGACATCGTTCCGCGGAACATCGGCCGATTGTACCGATGTCGTCTAACTTCGTAAAGTCCATCCCCTATCTTTATGATATGCATCATTTCACCTGTATTACTTTACCGACTTCTAAATCAGGAGCATTCTCTTTCTTGTAGAAGAACACTGAGACATCATCACGTCCCTTCACGCGAGCAAAGTACCAATCGATCTCATCGCGCAGCTCACAAGCCTTACTACGTCCAAGAACTTCAACGCGATTGAGTAATTCCTGGAAGTCCTTGCGTCCTTCGTTACTTTCTAGAACTGCATCAATCACATACTTCTGTACTGTATCTACCATAATTATATCCTCATCGACTCAAATTTACAGGAGCATTATCTAACGTATTACAACGTAAGTCAACGCTATTATACAAAATAATTAACCAGCCAAAGTGACCCGTTCATCAAACTCAGTCATGCCCATTTCAAAAGGAACAATCATTTCAGTGCCAACTCGGCTGATATCAAACTCGGTAGATCCTGTTACAGAGTCTGTTACATACACTGTGTAACCATCGCACAGGTAAACCTCTTTATCCATGTCAGGATACGGTTTTCCGTAGATAGGACCTTTAGACAATACACGACCAACCAGGTAGGAATCATTCCGATCAGACATTGGACGGAAGTCCATCGCTTTGATCAGATCACCAACATTAGCAGTATTTTCGAATTTTAACATAATATAGTCTCTCTCAGTTCTCATTCAATATAGGTATTATACATGTTTGAGTGACAAAGACAACGCTTTTTTTCAATTATTTTGTGTTTTTTTCGATTATTTTTGGCTGATCATGTAGTCAAATTCTCTACATTTTATGCAGGATCCGCAATGATCGAGGGATGGGTGCACGCAGGTATGCACTAATTGCTGGATGTGCTCAGGTAAAGTATTCCACTGCTCGAGCTTGGACATATGGGCAAGAGGCGCAGACATTGTGGTGTGTATCCCAAGCCTACCTAATACGCGCTCTATACTACGAAAATGGTCATCCACCCAATCGGTATGCTTATCCCCAAGTTCATCCCCCGCAGTGATTATGCCGCCATTGTACCCATAGTAAATGTTTCGTATCTGTGGGTTATTCAGGTTAACCAGTTGCGCTATATTAGTCCAGATGAAGAACATGGGAGGAGCAGACTGCCCCCACAATTTGTTCCAGTGGTCGACGGTCTGTTGTCTGTCGCAACAGGGGTCCGGATTGAAGTATTCTATAATGCGTAGGTCAACATCCAGTGCTTCCGCTATATTCTGTGCGGCCTGTAGTTGCTGTTGCCAGTGTGCACCCAACTCAACGTGAAAGCAAAGAGGTTTAAAACCTTGCTGTATGCAGTGATACAGAGCTGCTGTTGATTCAGTGCCCCCGGATAACGGTATGATACAATCGTAACTAGTCTTCATTCCACGATTCCTTCAATTCATTAGAGAGGTGCTTAGAATTAATTTTCACTCCAATGAACTCATTATAAAAATCTTCTCTTAGTAGGACGTCATACTGAAACTGTAGCTTAGCTTCGTAATACGAGCATTCGCCCTTAGTTTTACATAGGTGCAGGATCTCTCTTTTGTATCCATCGCCCCCCTGTTCTTTAACTAACAGCTTCAACTCCTGGTTTGACCCGTAGTACGTCATCCAGTCAGATTGAACACGAGTTTTTACTTTGCGCTTCCTAGTCTTAGTGACTGGCAGCGTCTTAGGCTTCCAGAAGAATTTCTTTCCGATGTATTTCTTACCAGTGCTAAACTCGGTAATCAGATAAACGAAACCCTGATAGTCCTCGAGGAAGGACTGATCAGGGTTAAATTGTTCATTGTTGTATAACCACACTATTTGTACACTCTACACTAACCATCGAATGTAATATATAGTGTGTCTGTAACTTAGTCGTCCATATCAGTGGGTTCTGGCTCTACATCCTCTCCGCACATAGGACAGTGAGCTGGACGTTCTTCATCATACCTCACTTCTACTACGGTGAGGATATCGCACACTGGACAGTTTATTTCAAACTGATTTCCCATTAAGCTACCTCTCGTTCAATATAATCCCATCCATAGTCGTCCCCTTCCATTCCGACTACAGAATATTCCGTCACACGCTTCTCGAAAAAGTTATCATGTGACGCCCCATTAAGTACCCAATCCAACCAAGGAAGAGGGTTGTGTTTCGCAGAGAACAACGCTTTCATACCAAGCTGAAGTAGTCGTCTATCTGCAATATGACGTATGTATTGTTTTACTTCTTCCTTATCAAGCCCCTGTACCTGTGTACCGTCTCCACCTGCATAAGCTAGGTCGATAAACTTATCTTCCAGCTTAACAGCGTTGCGAGCCATCTGATAGATCTTAGACTTGAGCTCGTCATTAACAATGCGCGGATGTTCATCACAGAACTCGCGGAACAACTTAGCATTACCTTGTACGTGCAGAGACTCGTCACGGATTGACCACTCAACGATTGTCCCCATACCCTTCATCTTACCGAAACGTTGGAAGTTGAGCAGCATAACAAAAGAAGCAAATACGGACATACCTTCGTTGAATACAGACTGAGCTAACGCTAACGCTAACCCTGTATGAGAGTTGATGTCTCCTTCTTTCATGAAGTTAATCTTATCTGCCATCTCCTTGTATTCTAGGAATTTATGGAAGTCTTCGTCGGGTAACCCAAGAGTGTCATTCAACAAGGCGTATGCCCGTTGGTGTACAGCCTCACGAGCAGCAAATGATGAGAGCATATTACGCACCTCATTATTCTTAAACTTAGGAATCAGCAACTCGTGGTAGTTTTCTCCTACTTGAACATCTGATTGTGTGAACAGACGAAGGATGTGAGTAATGAATTCCTTCTCCTGCTCAGTTAACTTGGTCTTCCAATCTTGCACATCCTCTGAAAGCTCGGCCTCATCTTCAATCCAATGAACCTCTTCGTGCTTCTTAGATAGTTCGACGGCCCACGGATAATGAAACGGTTTGTATGACTCTGAAAAATTTAGTAGTTTTGATTTTGACATATGTAATTTGTATTCCTATTAGGATCTAGCCTTCGCATGCGCGGCAAGAATTATCTTCTTCTGGTGCGTCTATTGAGCACGCTTCTTTGCTCGAGAATTCGCTCATCAGTTCATCGTACCCGCCTACGTAGCGACCCTCGATATAGATTTGAGGAACTGTTTTAACTTTGCGACCTGTAACTTCAGCAGCAGTCTTGCCCATCTGATCCAGGTCTATGTAGTCGTATGGTATGCCGCGTAAAGATAGTTCATCTCTCGCCAGCTGACAGTATGGACATTTAGCCTTACCGTATATGATTGATCTAACATCTCCTTGTAGAGCAACCCGTTCAACTTTCTCACTGACGTTCTCTGCGCGACTCTTAGCTTCTGTGCGCAGATAATACAACCCTTTTAGACCGTCCTTCCATGCCTTGATGTGGACAGCATTGACTACAGACTTATGTGTTCCTGACGGGAAGAACAGATTAACGGACTGACCTTGACAAATATACTTCTGGCGATCTGCAGCGTGTTGAACTACCCAGGATTGGTCTAACTCTTGAGCAGTCTTATATATAGACTTTTCGCCCTCAGTTAGGAACGGTAAATGTTGAACTGAGCCTCTATTTGTGATGATGGATGTCCAGATAGAATCGTTGTTCATACCTCTTTCTTCCAACAAAACCTCAAGGTGTTTGTTTTTAACCAAGAAAGACCCCGCACGAGTACGGTGGGTGTACGCACACGCTTTACTTGGTTCTATCGATGGGGAAGTGGACAGTATAACACCGGAGGATGCGTTCGGTGCAATTGCCAATAAATGTGAGTTTCGTCGACCTGTTCCGATACCATCGGGATACTCTCCCCTTTGTTCAGCGAGAAGTTTAGTTTCCGCAATGGCTTCTTCGTTGATACGTTGAAAGACAACCTGATTGATTCCTTTCGCAGCTTCACTTTCCCACGCCACTCCGTGTTTTTGTAGTAGTGAGTGAAATCCCATCGCACCAAGCCCGATGGAACGTTCTCGTTCTGCACTGTACTTTGCTCTTGAAATTGAATCGGAGGCATGCTCGATAAAGTGCTGCAAGACGTTGTCAAGCATACGAATAAGATCGCGCACAATATTTGTATCTTTCCACTCATCATAGTATTCTAGGTTAAGTGAGGATAGGCAGCAAACAGCAGTGCGCTCAGCAGAAGTTGGCAAATGAATTTCGTTACAGAGATTGGAACCATTAATACGAAGACCAAGATCTTTAAGATTCTGTGGCAGATGTCGGTTCGCTGTGTCGATAAAGTTAAGATATGGCTCTCCAGTTCGGAAACGTATTTCAAGCATACGCTCCCACAGCTTGCGAGCATTAACAGTTTCTTTGACAGCGCCATCTTTAGGATCTCTTAGATCGAATTTCTTATTATTTATAACAGCGTCCATAAATTCATCGGTGATGTTGACCGCGTTGTGCAGATTTAATGCTTTACGTTGCACATCGCCCGTAGGTATACGCATATTCAGAAACTCTACGATCTCGGGGTGACTGACATCCATGTACGCCGCATAAGAACCTTTACGGGTCTTGCCTTGACGGTATGCAATCATATCAGCATCTACGGTGTGGAGGAAAGGCATCGGTCCTGGAGCAATATCACTGACAGTGCGAACGTCTGACCAGTGACCACCTACGCCACCGCCCATGATAGACAACCAACGCAATTCTGCTGTGTGGCTAATCAGACCTTCGAGCGTGTCGGGTACATAGGTCAAGAAACAAGAAATAGGTAGGCCGCGAGTCTTTTTACCCTCTTGAGGGGCGTTGGACAAAACAGGCGAAGCAAACATAAACCATTTGCGGCTCACATAGTCATATAGACGTTCCGAGAGACCTTCGTCCAAATCTCCTTTATACGTTGACCACGCTGCAGCTGCTCTTGCGTACGCTTGCTGGGGTGACGTTTCACCTTCTATCATGTAGAAATCTTTCAACATTCCCACTGCATAATCTGTTAACAACTCGTCCCGAGTTAGATCAATTTTTATTGTCATTGTGTAATCCAAATTCTATGTTGAATAATCGTAAAAAGGTTCGTCTTCTTGGAAGTCGTAATCCTCAATCACCATTTGCTTACCGGATGCATAAAACTTCTCGGCACATTTCTTAATGTATTCTACTTGCTCATCATCGTCAAGTAGTCCTTCCCACATCATGTGATTGAGGAATGACGCATTTATATTCTTGACTAGGGAGCAATCATGTGGTACGTATTTAGTATTCGCACCATGGAGGAATACGTATATACGTTCACAGTCTTTGTAAAGTTCTTCAGTCTGTTGTAATGATTCAGCGCCGACCGGCGCATCAAAGATAACTATCTTGTAGTTGGTACAATCGATCACTTGCATAATATACTCCTTAATAGGGTTAATTATATAGGAGATTGGCTGATAAAGCTAGCTTTATTTGTTGCGACTGGTCATTCTTTTTAGTAGTTCTACCTGATGCTTACGTTTGTTGCGGCGGTCATACTTCTTACGTACGACTACAGTGGTGTTATCGTCACCTGCACCTGGAACAGCTGTTGTGGTCATCGACAGCTCTTCGTCAAACTTCTGGATAAATTGTTGTAACGTATACATGCTAAACCCTTTTAAGTAATATGGCTGTGTTATTACCGCTTCGACTATCATAGTCAAATGTGTACATTTTCTCATATGGAAAATCATCTTTCTTCAAAAAGTGATTCACTAAATCAGTAACGGATCGAAACCATTTCTCGTGATAGTCATCTACTATAATATACTTAACATTGGCCCTGGAACATAATACCAGATCACTTGTAAGGCCTGCAACGGAATGATCCCCATCCACGAAGCATGTATCGAACCCTTCCACTTGGGCAGGAGTCAAGTTTATACTATTACATTCATAGAAGTCGAATCGATCCCCGTATCTTTGCTTAATCTTAGCAGCATTGGGTATTGTATACTTATGTTGGCAAATGTCAACGGAATTGAGGTATAGATCTGGATTTAACTCGAGCCACATACAAGCACTGTGTCCTGCATTGAACCCTATTTCGAAAATGCGGCTAGCCTGAGTGTCCTGTAATACTTTAGTCAGTGCCGCAACCGTTCTATCAGTGGCGACCATATGTCCTTCGAGCGTGCTCTTAACATCGTCGGTTAGAAATGAGGTGTCTATCATTTAGTTAGCTCAGCGGATGAGATTAATATACGTTGATTGGATTTCATATGTATCCCTTCGTAAATGCAGATGCCCAGCACGGAGTGTACCGGAAGCGTTTTGCCTTCCTTAATTCTAATCTGGTCGCCCTTGCGAACAACATCAGCTAAAGAGGTCGTCATACTATCATTCTGAATACGATACACACCTGGGCTAAGCGATTGATCTTTGAGTACGTACCATTGAGATTGCTCAGCTAATATATCAACCATATCAATGTTGGTACTATTATGAATCTTCTCTACATTAGCATCGGATAGCTGACCATGTTCTTTGATTAAGGCTAGTGCAGCTCCATATCGAGCGAGCACTGAGTTACCCCCAGGAGCTTTAGCTAGAATCTTCTTGAGGTTATAGACTAGGCGGTGAAACGTAGTGTAATGCTCATCGTACGCGTTTCTATTCGCTAAAATTTCTTTATCAAAGCTCTTTATACGCTGAGCCTTATCGTCGATTATACCCGCTTTGAACGCCTCAGTTTCTTCGATAGGCGTAGCTAGTAGTTTCAAAAAGCGAATTGTGTATACTAGATCCGCTGCAGATTTTAATAATCCCATTTTATTTGTCTCAGTTTGGTTACAACATGGGCATCCATATCGATACCAGTAATTTCATCGTTCTTGATAATTCGGAGAAAGATCAGAAATGGCTTGAGCGCAGGCCAGGATTCCAGCTCCACTTTGACTGCCAGCATTTCAACTGTTGCCTCTGCCCCAAATACATTATAAAGCACTATTAAATGGTTGAGTATTAGACGTTCAGACATTTCACCAGTTGTACGGTATTTATTAAGTAACCGTTTTACATATTTAATACGCTTTAAATCACTAAAAAACTCATCGCCATCAATGCATGATGGATTATAGTAATGTTTAGCTGCGTACACGATGAGATTAGTCTTTGTTAACTTCATGATATGGGTCAACTATTTCCTTGAGTATAGTGCGTTGGTTCTTATGGTATTTAGTAGTGATACTAACTCATACACGCTCAACGACTAAACGGTAGGATGACTTTTTTTAGGACTAAAGGTATTGGACTGCCCTAAGGAGGCAGTCCATACTATTGTTCACTAGTACATAATATTAGATTATATTACCACTACTTGTAGTAAATATTATTCTCGTTCAGCTGCTTGATCAACGCATCCTTTCTTTTACGGCGATCGAGCTTGATACCATTCTCGGCACCGAGAGCATCAAGCTCTTCCTTCGTCATTTCTTCCAAACTGACGTGGTTACATGGGGCTTCCTTTAAAACGGATGGCTCCTGTTGATCATCTTCATTTCGCTTAAATATAGAATTAATGAAACTCCATAGTAGTTCCATATCTTACTCCTCAACTAAGTCGTCTTGCTCAAATTCAATTTCGTCGGGTTCTGCGGCCAAAACAGCTACATCATGTTTATCACCAACCCCATTACGGGCATCGTGCCACTCAGAAACTTGCTTCTTACTGAATTTTTGAGACTTCAATAATTCGCCAGTCTTAGGGTTGACCCAACCTTTTACTGTCGGCTCTGCACCAACACACCAATTTGGAGATTTAATCATCTTAGTTTCCTTTTACAGGTTTTTTGTCGCCATTAGACAGGTTATCATTGCCACGGTTTGGTGCCTGCTTAGTAACTTGACCAGCTTTAGTCGCCATATCGTGACCTTTTTCTTCGCCATCCTCAATCTTCTTATCAGATTGCTTATGCTTGGCGATGAATTCTTTTGACTTAGGGGATTCTTTAGAATCAATCTCTTCCGGAGCTAATGCGTCCTTTGTGTGACTAGCCGCCTCTTCAATTTGTGACCACAAGGCGATGAATGCTTCGCGAGTATCAACCGATTCAATCTTAGATATTTCTGCTTTCTTATCTGATTGGTGGTCGCTATCCTTGAAGTCTTTAGTTGATGAAGACTTGGGAGCGCCTTTAGATTTCTTGGGGGCTACAACAGGTTCTTCTTCAGAGTCACCATCTTCCACAGCTTCGTTCTTAGCAATAGCTTTGCGACGCTTTTTAAGATACTCGTCGGACTTGTCTGTGTCGCCGTCATTATCGACGTCGTCGTCTTCTTGTCCAACAGGATCCATAGCTTCTTTCTTGTTGTAAAGGCCTTTTGCCATCTTTTCTTTAGATGACATCTTTTCCTCTACTTCCGCCTGCTCTTTGTTTGACTTCATCCGTGAACATGCTTCCATGTATGATTGTAATGACTCACCAAGATCCACAGACTCGTCGAATTCGTATGACTCTTTAACATGCATACGCTCGCCTTCTTTAGTACCGTGCATCAAGGCGCGCGCAACAACTTTATGGCCGCCCCTCTTGAGTTGCTTTTCGTGACGGTGAGCATCGTTTGCAGTGAATACAATTGTGCTATGCTCATTGCCGGTCTTCTTATCCTTATGGTAGATCTTGATACCAGTTGGATTGCCTGACTGCTCGGAGACTTTCATTGACTTGTACGCCTCCATAATTTTCGAAATATTGTTTGACATTAAGTGTCTCCGTTAAACGTTTATTAGCTACCAAAAAAGAGTTTTAGAGCAGCACCAACAACCACTGTAGTAGCTATACTTAGAACAAACTGCATTACTTTAACAGTCTTACCCTGTTCGGTAACTTCATCTTCCAACTCATCCATGCGAGCAGAGAAACGGTTCATTCGTTCAAAATGCTGATTATTTTGCTTTTCAATGTTAATCAATTTCTCCTCAGCCCTGGCCAAGTCGATCATAGCGTCAGATAGTTTGTCAATTTTCTGTTCGATCCGCTCCAGGCGGGATTCTTCGCGTTTTACATGATCAACTAAGTCAAAGTGCTGTTGAGACATCAGTTAAACCTTTTTGTTGTTTTGGGTTAAAATTTTTACTTACACTGTATTTATACAGTATCAACTATCTACTTTTGCTCCGGCGCGCCATTGGTAACATGACCAGTATCGAGCCTTCCACTTAGGTCCGGGGTTATCGCATTTATGTCTTGCTCTAAAACTTTTACGTCGCTCTGGATCATCCCTCTTTATAGAGAGGTTTGGATCACCAAAGTTAACCTTTACCACGTTACCCTTGTCGTTCTTTACGTACACAGAAAACTTCTTAGGACCATCAGGAGTACGGAACGGGTTATTAAGCTCAACCTTTCTCCCCTGATACTCAGCTGCTTCTGAGACTAACTCCTCGCAAGTACATTCTGCTATATAAGACTTAAATGTTAACATTACTGTTTAACCTTCCTTGAAACCAGCAAGTTTAGCCTTAGGTGTTTCAACGGTCTCGGCTTCTTTTTTCTTATCAGAAGTGCCAGCCTTTTTACGTTTCTTCGCCATCATAGCAGCATAGTTCTTCGGTACTTTGTAAGAGGCTTCCTCAACAGAGGATTGTTTTGATTGTATCTCAGTTGATTCGCTGAGAGATTCTCTTAGCTCAAAGAAATCTTTCATTTTTTTGTCATGCTCCGTATAATATCAGCCAGCGCTTTTGCTGAGATGTTTTTGGCGTTATATCGGCGAATGGTTTCAGCCGCCCAGTATTCTACACTATGCCTTTTTGGGTTGTCGCTTTTGGTCATAGATTTGATTGCATCATTAGCAAGATGATTGTAATGTTTTTTCAGAAGTGTTTTTGATGCCACACGACCAATGTCATGGGACCATGCACGTTCGTCTATATCCATGTGGGGGGTATCTTTAACGTACTTCTTTTTCAGTTTATCAGTACCTTCGTCGCCGGCACCGTTTTCTTCAGGGACGCAATTGGGGACGTCTTTGCCACCTTTCTTCTTCATACCAACTTGCTTGTATCCATCCCAACAATCTTCGCTGTAGATATCTATGAACGACTTATTTACTCGTACGCCATCAGTATTCGTTGGTTTAGGTTCTTCAGTTTGTTCACGTTCTTCGATCAGCTCAACTGCATCTAACCATCTGCGAGTTTTAACGCCATTGGTTTCTGTGATTACATAGTTCGCGCCAAGGTGAGTTACTTCTGTGAGATTGCCAGATTCTTTGACAACGACAATGTCTCCCACTTTGTATAGATCCCCTTGAACAAACTTCTCGCGGGTTTCGGATACAGACTCCAATGAGATGTGATGCTTGAATTGTTTTTCTTCTTTGAGACCCATTCCTGCCCGCACGTCATTGAATAACTTGCGCGCATCAGCATTAGACACAGCTTTCGGTACGCCTTGAGAAAATGCTACGAAGTCGTTGTCGACGGCGTTCTGACGTTGTTTAGAAGCAGACATTCCCTCAATACCATCAGAATCAGGATCGCGTTGACCAGCAGAGATAACTTTGATTGATTGGAAGTTATAGAAGCCGTGACGCGCTTCCTTTCCGTTATATTGGTTGAATAGAACGTCGAATTGTGTGACGCGATCGTCTCCAACAACCATAGTGACGTTCTTATATCCTTGGTCATACAGGGCTACCAATACATCGATTGGGGTTTTGATTTTCTTATCGATTATGATGTGTCGCGCATGCTTCGGAAACATTTTACGCGTATACTTGACTTTATCAGTGTATGATAGTGGATTCTTTTTCTTATCTTGGGTTTGTGACACATACACTTTATAGTCAGCCTTACCAGACTTGCTCGCTAACACGTCCATCACTTTGCCGTGACCAATCGTCGGGGGGTTCATTCGGCCGAACGTGAAGAATACCTCACGCTGCTCTTCAACTAAGTACTGACTGAAATTCTTAATCATCTTTCTTACCACCACCACGTTTTTTAAGTAGCTCAGCTTTACGAACTTTAGGCATCAGTTTGCGAGCAGACCGAGTTATCTTCATCTGCATTGCTGGCTTTTCCAAGCGTTTCTCTATTTCTTTTTTACGGGCGTTGGACAGCTCGGATTTTGGAATATTTTTGGTGAATTTTTTAGCAAGGAGATTACGTGCTTGCTTGCGGGCGCGCTTTTGTAGCTTATCTAACGTAGCTACCTTACGCTCCGCTCGACGACGACCCATAGCAATCTTGGCCTTGTTGCGCTTCATAGAAATAGCTTTCTTTCTACGCTGCTGCATATCAAGAGCTTCGTCTTGTACTTTTCGGTCTTTAGCTGCTTTAGCTAATTCGTAATCGCCTGTCATAGTGTAATCAACAGCCACGAATTGTTTGAACGACAATGGTTTGTCCATTGCTACTTATTCCTTTTATTTGGTTAACCCATTAGTTGCGACTCGCTGAGTCCCATCCTTTTAATATGTCTGGAGAAAAGTTGTTGTATGAAAATTCCATACGATCAACCAATTTCACCGCATCACCACCAAGTGTATCAATCGCTACATAACCTTCTTCACCGGTCACTTTATACCCAGTAGAAGTTTTTACGAAAGTATCGATCGATTTCAGTTCATTAAGTTTATTTATAAGTTTTATTTTAGCTAGCACTATGATCTTCTGTAACTCAAACATATTTACTAGCGATTGCTTGTTTGTATCGCTGAAAAACGACATTACTTCGTCTTTCTTAGCAATCTTACCCGCCTTTCCACGTTCCGATTTGAGCTTATCAACTTCTGCATTAAACCGCTTGTCTATAAACGAGATTAGCTGGTCTACATGCTTACGGGGATCTGCAATAACCTGTTGATTGCGTACCAGCTGGTTATTGAAGATCTCGATCAAACGTGGAAGTTCTGGGTGAGATTCCAAGGCGCGTAACGTAGTACCCGATATCTTGTTAAACAGTTTACCGGCTTGGGACAATAGTTTATTGACCTCTTCAGTATCTCGCTTAGACATTGTAGCCTTCGATAGGTCGGTTAGCATAGCATCCTGAGACCATACGTTAGCACTACGCTTGAGTGCCTTGACGTTGACTCCGTAATCTGCCTTCATGCTTTCAAACGTATTGCCCTTATATGTAGTATGCCATACGATACCAATCTTAGCCTTTAGTATCTCCTGCGCCTGGTCTACTGGTACAGCATATACAATGGTATTCGGATGGAACACTACGTAATTCTGACCGTCGATCTTCTTTTTGGTTAAGTCACCAGGACCAAACAAGAAGTCCCCTTGAATAACGCCCTTGATTCCTAACGATGGAAGATACTGAAGTGCTGCTTTGAGTTTAACAGCCAAGTCACCAGATGTATCATCATCGATATCCTGGTCGGTCTTATACACCTTAGGGTTCTTATTGAAGATACCTTTCTTCGCTACGAAGAACTTACCGTCGGATGGATCAGTGCCACAGAAGATTGCGGGAGCTCCGTCCCATTTAACAGACACCTTACCGGTGTGCTTTCCTGCTAGCATGTCACGCAATGAACGTAAAGCGAATATAGCTTGACGAGTCCCATCAACGCCCCCATAGATGACCTTATCTTCGATATGAGTCATATGAGTGTTTTTTTGTTCGCTTATAAATTGCTTGAAAGAATTCATTCTATACCCTTACCAATGGCTTAATACTTTTGCTAGTGAAGCGCTCCATCTCTATGTCTTCCTTCTTCACTTCCTTAATTGTTATGATCTCTCCGTACTGTGTATCCCTAGAGTCGTTGAGAACAAATATAACTTTGTGCCCCTTGAAGTAATGCTTGTACGCTAACTCTTTATACCGTTGGCGCAACTGTTCATATGTGTCTGGGCTTTTCTTTTGTAGCTCAGCAAATTTGGATCCAGATATTTCAGGAGCTCCTTTCGAAGGAGTAATACCAGCTGCATAACATGCTTCCTGTATATCCACTTCCAACTGACTCATCCCAGGGATGTTGCCTCCAAGTTTGAAATCGCTAACATAATCTTTAGTCGATTTACTCTTCCACCGTACAGCTTTAACCTCAAACTTCTCACTGCCGTTAACCAAGTCGATACCAGCTGATGAACCGCCACCCAAGTGGCCCTTCTGCGTGAGTAAAAACAATACTGCCTCAGAGGGACCTACACCTTTCAAGGGCAGGTTGTGCAGCTTATCGTACTGGCTAGCACTATCCTTTTTAAGCAGCTTTACCAGAGCATTATACTTAGCTTTGTCTATATTGGCAACAGCTTTGTCTGGATCAAATGACCCAAACATATGGGCGGCATACAAGTGTTGAATCTCTTTCTTGTACTTGTTAGTAGTGAAGTCATTACTCGTTAAGTTAAATGACGTCACCCGAGTCGCCCGTCTGATAAAATCGTTGTCTAGTTCCATCGCTTACCGCTGCCTAATAGGTTGATGGAAGTATTTATACAATTCGACTAAACGTCTAGTAATGGGGCGGGGGCTTGTTCAGCTTTGTGCTGGGCTATTGTTTGTTTGAGTGGGCGTACCCAGTTGTCGCGGTGCTCGATGAACACCTGAGGAGAGTGGCCGTCGACCGTTATTAACGTAACAAGCTGGGTGATAGGCATGCCAGTGCGTTCTTCCCACATGATAGCATAGGCCGCTTCCTGCATATAGTAGTTAGTGATCCACTTGGCACTCTTAGGCTTCTTCGATGTTTTGAAGTCGATGATTGATATCTTACCATCAAATTCAGCTACACAGTCGACTCGCCCAGCAACTCCTAGGTGAGTTGAGTATAGGGGTGCCTCTTGGGCATACACTTTACCAATACGGGTGTCAAGTATTGGCTGCAGATCGAGAAAGCTGGCTATAATGTCGGGAGTGTATCCGTCAGTATAATTGTCATCATTATCAATGTATTTCTCAATCAGTTCGTGAACAGCAGTACCGCGGGTTGATGCGCGATGCATAATCCTATCTGCCTGCTCGTCACCAACCTTTTTACGCCAAGCAGCAATTCCATCTCGCGACAGAATAGAGAGCACTGTTGTAATGGAAGGTAGTTTTTGCCCATCAGGGGCATTATACAGTCGTCCACTTTCTGTAGTGGTCGCCGTAAGCTCTACCAGTTCAACCGGCTCATGTTTAAATATCATCGTCATTATCATCCCAAAAACTAATATCATCAAAGTCTAAATCATCTACCCACAGAGTGAATATTTTATACAGCCCATATATAACGGGGGCCACCAAGAGCACTACAACTAAAATTATCTCACTCATCCAGCTTGTTTCCATAATAGTCGTGTGTACCCATACGGTAGTTTTTACGTCTTTCTGAGGTTTCGGCGGCTGCAGCGAATGAAGCTACCACCCAAATCCCCAGAACGGCTAAACCAAAACCCGCAGCCATGATGTTGAGTAAAATATCAATCATGTTATGCCACCTCTTCAGTAAGAGGAGCAATAAAGGCATACTTCGGTTCACGGCACCATTGACCGATTTCGTCAAACCCCAACAGAACGAACCCATCAAGTGGATCAGTGCCGTCTTCAAACTCTACTAGGTCGTAACCAGGACGCATGCTGGTGACTTTGGTGATATCGACGATCTCAACTGAAAATTCCATAATATATCTCTCTCTGTTCAATGTAGGGTAATTATCTCATATTCAAGGCAACAGGGCAACAGTTTTTTTCGATATTTTTGAAAATAATTTATACCCTTAATGCCCTTAATACCCGCCGGTCTTAAACCAGCCCTTACCCTTCAACTGAAATCCACCGGTAGTCGTGATCACCTTAACGTGATCTGTTTCCTGTTCGCACACAGGGCACGGCAGTTTCATTTCAGACTTAGTTTCACTCATACTCATACGAAAGTCGCTAACTCCATAACACAGCGAACATCTAAAACTGTACGTCATCGTTTACTCCACATCATTATTTCTTCAATATAGTTTCAGAAATTTGTCCATCATACAGTCCATACTGTATTGTGCTTCTGCCCCTCTTGGTCACTAACTTAGCGCCATCAAACGAGGTAACGCGTTCCTTTCCCTTCTTCTCTATATCGTTTTTAAATTGCCCCAGGGAATTATAGGTTTTCATCTTGTATTCCTCGTTAATGTTTAAAAGGTGAGGGAGACGACCGAGAATCCTCAATCCTTATCCTCATTATCAACCTACGCGTACGCCATAGGAATTACAATCTCAACTGAATAACCACTATCGTAGTCTGTCACACTACAATCATTTACCCTACTGCCCGTAGGCGTAGGCGCCACAGTGTGCATCGCTGAGAGGCAGGGCGGGTCACTTGTTACTTCCCTTTCTGTTCTACAAACTCATACAGCTCAGCAGCCTTCTTCTTGATTGCTTCTGACGTTGGCATTTCAGGAAATGCTTTCTCAATTGTACTTGCGAGTTCAGTCAATCGTTCGAGCGTTAAACGCTCATCGACTCGACCATCAAGCATATTGAGTTTTTCGCAGATTTCGTTGTGCAATGTCCAGAAAGCATTCATCTGTACCTCGTACTTCGACATTTCAGCATCTCGTGCCATTTCTAGCACTTTAAAACGTAGTTCATATGGATTAGACATAATTGTCTCCTTGTTGTGTGTGTGTTGTGTGTGTTTTGGAATTTTTAGAGTCATTCCACGACTTTGGAATTTTATAGTGCACCCTCTTCCGAATATGTCAGAAACCACTTTGGAATACTTCGGTTTGTCCACTTCATATCAAACCTGGATTGTTTAGACTGGTAGAATTTTCGGTAAGAGGCGACAGGATCACCTTCTACGATACACTCAGGTTGTGTCTTAAATGCTAGCTTGAATGCTGTAAACCCACCTCGAGGAATGTTCACAGGGGCGCGCGAGAGCGCAATACCGAACTTCTCCCACGACTTGTGTACCTTACCGTAACGGTGCGTATACTCCCTACACAACTCCATCCAGTGACGATAGTGCCACAGATAGTTTGAGTCCGACTCCATAGTCCACAGAGTAGAGGGATGTTTGGGGTGAGCGATCTTATATAGGTCTTCGTTACCACCATCCAGAATACGGTGGGCGGTACATAGCATCTGAGCAGATTCCAACGGCATTTTAACGATGTGCTTATCACACTGAGAACGCGCAGAGTCGATTGCATCAGGGAACCTGAATGCTCTCTTCTCATCATACTCGATACCAAATATATTCATCACATGCTCCTCAAACCATTACAAAATGGGCGCCCTAGGGCGCCCAGCTCCAGCTTACGCAGCGGTCGCGAACTCAACCGCCTTCTCGATCGCCTTGATCTTACGGGTTTGGTTAGTGCCAAACCAAGCTGATTGCATACGCTTATCTGCGCTGGTACCCATGTGGTGATCAGTCAAGTACGTGACTGAGTTGAATGCCTGCCACCACGAACCTTCACCAAACTTAGCTCCAGGCTGAGTCTCCAACGCTGAGAACGCTGCCTGACCATTCTTAGTTAAGTCTGCGATCGTCTTAACCTGGGTCTGCTTGTTCTTAGGTTGATATGTGCGTGGGAACACTTCGTTGTAGTACTGGATCAAAGACTCAGCGGTAAAACGCTTAGACGCTAAGAAGCTGGCAACTTCCTTATACTGCTCAAACTTATTGTGAGCAATACCAAGCTGATCTTTGACCATGTCCGCATTGAACTGTGAGCGGTGACCAACTTTAACACCATTTTTAGCTTGACCAGCAATCGCCATCGATAACGTGTTGTTACATACAACGCGGATCGGGGAGAAGCGAACGTCAATTGATTGACCATACTTGTGTGGGTTAGACAGCAGCAAGTATGAATCTACCTGGTCGCCGCCAAGGATATCAAAAGACTCCTTAACCTTAGCTAGACACCAAACGATACGGCCGTCATCCAACGAACCAGCAGTGTGCATCTCCATGTCACCAGCCATAACATACTCGTTGAAGAACTCGAATGCATCAGCATTCTGGAGTGGCTCCCAGTTTGGACCGACGTTAGTCAGGATTCTGTTATCTGAAGTGCGTACAAGAGACTCTTGACCAGTAGCCACTTTCACTCCACCAAGCTCAACGAAAGAGGGAACTTTCTGAACTTTCCAGTCGCATCCAGCCATCTCCATCATCTGACGGGGAGAGAGGTCATTCGATACTCTTGTACCGAGGCCGTGCCACGGTGTTTCACCAGCGTATGCCATTTGAGCCTGACCGTTAACCATTTCAATATTGTGCATAATGTATTCCTCTTAGGGGTTAATTTCTCAATTGTTGGGGTAATTATAAGGGATTGTTTGTGTAAAGTCAACCGATTTAGCTATATTTTTTTCGGCAATATTACGTATTTTTCATCCTGTAGTAATCGCGGACATTGTCCCAACCACATTCAGTCAATCTAAAGGTGCCAGCTGGTAGGATCCAGGTTTCGCCGTTTTTGAATCGTAGATACATCATAAAAAAGCCCTCATTCATTCAATATAAGGTATTGTACTATATTGACGAAGTGAGGGCAACAGTATCCATCGTTTTATTTGAGGATTAATAAGAAGTGCTAGATTTGCGATCGTAGGCACGACTCCACGATCGATGGCTCTAGCTGGCCGCCTGCTACGGTCGTTTTAAACGACCTAAGGTAGCGCAGGTTCGTTGTAATACTGTAGCAACCCAATCACTATCTACATCTAGATATGTTGTGTATTGTTGTTCCTGGGAGTGTTGATTTAACAAGGCTATAATGTCGTTATCCACCTGTTGTGACTGTTGTTCGTTATGTAGCCGTCCATTATCACTAAACTGATGACAACGTGGTATAACGAAGTTGACACGGGAGTACATTGTATGAACTTCCCAGATCAAGTCATCCAACACTGAAGAATATTTATCGTCGTTCCACAGGTGTCTATACACTATACCCAACAAAGATGGTGAATCAGTCACTACAACGTCGACCTTGCCTTTGAGACGATTAATTCTATGATGTTGTTGGGCTGCTACCAGGAACTGATCCTGGAGCAACCTTTCACAATCCGACCAAATTAAATCTTTAGCAAATTCGCTTACATACTCTACAGCGTAACCTTTCTTCGATAGTTCAGCGTACACTTGAGCAGCTAATGTGCTCTTGCCTACACCTGGACCTCCGAATAGATTAACTACCAGCATACAGCTTGTCGTCCATCTTGCCAGTGCCATAGTCACCACTATAATTGTGTAGTGCTTCAGCCTCCCAGATTAACATCTGACCAACGCGAGTACCCTTCTGGATAATAGCGCGACCCGAGTTGTTGTGAATCACACCAGCCATCACACCCGAATAGCCGGTATCGTATAGCCCTGAAGTCAGGAACAGCCCATTGCGGTTCAGGGTAGAACGAGTGATGATGAACCCAGCTTCGCCCTCACCAATCATTACAGAGCCCTCAGCCAAGAACTCGTACGATGTACCAGGCTCGAGCTCGAAGTTACCAAACTCATCTGGTTTAATCTCTACTGAACCACGATGCTGTTTGATATCCTCGTTGATATGAAACAGCTCGTCGTGCTTGATCGCAAACAACTTGTCAATCTTAACATCAACTGCATTCGGTTGTACTTGGCTTTGTTCAATAATAGACAAAGCCGAGCGAGTTTGATCACTCGCAATATTTTTCATACTCATTGTTATAGTCCCAATACCCTACTAACATCTTGATTCTCGTTCAGAGAACCTCCACTGCGCAAATGATCGACTAGCTGTTCAAAGTAAAAGGATGCTTCCTCTTTACCCGACAGCTTCAGCTGATCACTGCAACGGGTAAGAAACCGTACGGTTCCCATACCAGTATTATCATTCATAGCCGCTGGTTTCATTCTAGCGTTTCTCTGATACATAATCTAATCCACATCCACTTCTTCGGTAGACTTGTTCTCCGGATACCCTAACGAGTTGAGTAAGAACACACAGTAGTGCATGATCTTAATTACATCCTTAGGATTATACCCAGCCTTTTTACCGAAGCGCTTATAGTATTTCGAGATGTTGCTCAGAAAAGCCTCTTTCTCAATACCCATGTCGGTCCAGTCGTCGACTACGTCGCGACCATTCTCGTTGGTGTAGTGAGCGTCATATGTGGAGTTGATGTACTCCATAAATTCGCGAACAATCTTAGCTTCGTTACGTTTATAGTTTATGCCCATTCTTACCATCCCTCACATAGCATGTCTATATAATCGATATTGTTAAATACCGCTTCATCTAGTACGGGATTATCGCATAAAGGTAGATCGAAGTCAACTTCTTTTTCAAACTTACCATCAACCAATCCTGAAGGACTGTTGTCAAACTCCATGGCGTGGAGACCCAACCATACAGCAGCTGACGAATCCCAGGTATCGATGTACCGATGATACTCAGAAACCAGTTCGATTTCATTTGGACCATCTACCATCCCAAGAAAGTGAATCTTCTGACCGTTGCGCTTGAACAAATCCAGGATACCGTTGTCATCAAGAATCTGCATGATCTTCCAGCGCGCTAGGAACCGTTGCAGCTTGTTATCGCGCTCGACTCCAAATGCTAACGGAGCTCCTAGGATAGATACCCCAACATAATCGACGAGCTCAGGATTATCAGCAGCCCATTCGAACGCACTAATATAGTCATGCAGATCACATTCCTCCGACTGAGGAACGAAGAATGTACCGAACCCAGCTTGCTTGAGTTCTGGTGCCATTCTGATAGCAGCATCAATAGTCTTTTGTGCTGGCTCGCCTGGATAATCAGACATAACGATATAATCGGCACCGATGTTGTTACCCATCTCGATTAGCTTTTCCGATGGGTACATTTCGCGTCCCTGCTTATACATCTCGAACGCCGAGTTGTCCATAACTATGCTGCAGTTAGCTCGAGCTTTTTGTTGCACATAAAAATCAGTATATGACTGATCCTGCTCAATCAAATGAGCTAGCGTGAGGTGAAATGGACGGTCGGAACAGTACAGGCTTAGATAGGCAGTTGGACTGATGTGAGCAAAGTCAATCATAATATTCTCCACAATAAATTCATTATATTATACAATAAAAAAGGGGGTTTGTCAACCCCCCTTTTCTTAGTAACTATCCATGAAGTTAGTTACGTGCATCTCGAAGTTTTTGGTGTTACCAAATTTCTTCTTATACTTCTTTTTAAGCTCTGTATGGTCAATGTTGGTATCACCCATATGATGGAACACGAACTTACGCTCTTCGTGCTCTTTACCTTTACCTTCCAACACAGCCTCAACGGAAGCGATTAGATCTTTTAGATCATCTTTAGCATTCGGAGTCATTATTATATCCTAGTTGTTGTCGACAGTGTACACTGCAGTTGCCCCATTCTCATTATCTTCTGATATGGAGATGCGGAGGTTCCTACCAGGGTATTTATCTAAAACATAGTCTGAGAGGTCATCACATAGCATCTCACACGATTTATAGTCGAGCTGTAAGGTACCCTGGTCGTATAGACCTTCCAACTCTCTCTTGAATAGAATAAATTCTACATCGCGATCGTCATGGAACACCTGCATCTCCACCTCGAAGTGGAACATATGGCGGTGTGGATGTCCCAAGAACGATACTTCGGCTAACTTAGGATCAGTCAAAGCAGCGGGGTACTTATGTATACCCTCTTTCTGAAAACGTACCCATATTGTCTTATCTACTTTCATAACTACTTCCTTACACTGTAACGTTTAACTGGTGAAAACATTCGAATGCTAATCCGGTTTCGTGTTTGAATGCTTCCTTCTCCCACGGAGCGTTCTCGTACGAAGTGTTGGAATGATTCTTAGCTTTCCACATAGTCTTACCTTGTCTCTCACGAAGCTCCTTACGAGCATACTGTTTAACGTGAATCATCTCATGACACACAGTACTAATTAGGTCGAACAACGACAGGTCGCGCTGAATAGACAACGTATACTCGCGGTCCGTTTCCTGTAAACAATACCCATAAGCATCGATCTTACCAAGCTGGAGAGTGATGTCTAATGTTCTCATCCGAGGCATCAGTTTACGTATACACCAATAAACGGTCTTCTCAGCTATTTCACGCTCTTTAACCCGTCCACCAATAACAGTCACTGTATTCATAATATAAGCTCTCTCAATTGATTACAGGTACATTATACGCAAATCTAGAAGAAAGACAACAGGGAGCAACGAAAAACAATTCGTTTGAAATCAACAGGTTACAAATTATTTGCCTTTTTGCTGATTTTTATACTTGAGTGAATCCCTTCCTATTCATCCGGATCGACGTTTCGTAGGGATACTGGTCGTGGTTGAGAGGGGGGTTGAGCATACGTATGATCATCCCTTCTTCAATTTCACCCTGAATGCGTGATATCTCGCGAGGCTCCTGGACCCACCTAAACTGCCACTTGTGACCAACAGAATTCAATTGACCACGGAACCGTGTCCATTTTCCGTTAGGGAACTTAGCGTAGTTGCGATGATTCCACTCAAGCTGTTGCAGTGACTTCCCGCTGCTTCCCACATACATCAGAGAATCATCTTCCGCGTAACATCCGTAATGACCAATCATACTCTAACCACCGCATCTTTGTCACGCAGTAAGATGTCCTTCGCCAGGTTGTCCAATTTGTAAGCATTAGCAGAAACTGCTATAGCTAGAAACTTTCTGGCTTGTGACTGGTATTGAAAACTACTGATCATTTGGTTAACCAATTCGCGTTTCTGGTCAACATCTTTGGTGGACCAAACTTGTTGGGCTAATTTATCAAAATTTCTCATTATGTAACACTCCTATTAATTAGGCTACAAGGGATAGTGTACCTGCTTTTCCGACATGAGTAAACGCTTCTCTCCAATTATTTTTCGAGAATGTCACGCAGGCATAGTGAGAGCGTAACAACGGCTTCTTGGCGTTGGAAACAGGCTTGATCACTAACAAGCGCGACACCTTGGGAGAGTCTGCATACTTGTCGAATAACTCAGGATCCGTAAAGTTGGATCCGAGCTTCTTCAGCTCAGTGGTGTGCTGGTCGGTAACAATATCATACCCAGCCATATTGTCGATCCCAAACACACTCCCTCTGTCGTAGAAGCAAAAGAAAAACTCACCAGGACCAACTTGCACATTGCCCGGCTTGTAATTCATTAAAGCATATTCGGTAATAGCGTATAGGGGGTGCGATGTAATGGCGGGACTTAGTAAATCGCTCACTTGATGCAGCTTGCCATCATCTACGACACCAACAATCTCATGTACTTGAGCCACTGTGAGAAACATAGTGATGTCCTCAGTGGTCAATGTATTCTCATGAGCTGCCCCACACAATATACCGGTTAACTCACGAACGAAGATCGGATAGTCTTGGGAGTTCTTAGGATTACACAATCCTTCCCGTGATTGTAAAAATTCGTCGACTCGGTTATAAACAACAGAATAATTGATCATAATATAACTCGCAGCAGTGTGTATAGTAAAGGACCCTAAGGAGACTCGCCCCAATAGGGTCCGACAAAACTATCGGTTGATGTTAGCCATCACTTCTTTACGTAAGTCGTTATCAGCTTCACCAAACCTACCGAGACAGCAAGCGGTGACAGTCGACGACTGGGTATCTTTGATCCCACGTTGACTGACGCATGTGTGACCAGCTTCAATCACAACCATTACATCATCGCTACCCGTAATAAACGCAATCGCGTGGGCAATCTGCTGGTTCAATCGCTCTTGAACCTGAGGACGCTGGGCGAAGTATTGAGTGATACGGTTTAGCTTAGATAGACCCAACACCTTCTCGCCTGGGATGTAAGCAATGTGAGCTTGACCGATGATAGGACGTAGGTGGTGTTCACAATCGGAGTACAAGGTGACGTTCTTCTCTAGTACGAATTCGTCTCCACTACAGAACTTATTCTCAACAGTGGTGCACTTAGGGAACGTGTCGTACCGTAAGCCAGAGAAGATCTCATCGACGTACATCTTAGCTACGCGCATTGGCGTCTCTTCTAACGAATCGTCTGTTAGATCAAGTCCTAGGACTTGCAACATCTCTTCAGTTAGCGATGCGATCTTATGAATCTTGTATTCCCGATCCTCTTTAACGAGGGGGGTGATAGGAGTGTTGATACCGAGGGTATCGAGGTGCTTGTTAACTAGACGACCTAGTTCAGCATTAGATTTAGACATTAACATATTCCTTTCGAGTTAGTTTAACGTCAGCAAAAAGGGCAAGGGCTGACACCTTGGCCGGTATACTGTACCGGAAAACCACTATTATATATCATTACAACTCTTCGATTATACCCAGAGTTTCTGCAAAGATCAACAGGGCACCACCAATAAAAATTGATCCTAAACAAAACGCTACACCAGCTGCAATCCGCACAGCTGATTTGGCTAGGCTGACGTAGAAATGAAATAATCCTGGATCTTTACTAGCTGTCATTGTTTACTCTCCGTAATGCGTCGAGCGGAGCTTCCCAATCCCACTTAGGTTTCTTGAGAAGTAATTCTGCACCTGCAGACTGCAGTGCATTAGCGCTACGCAGAGCACTATCACGATCAGCTTCTAGGAATCCTGAATTACGTTCATGCTCGAACACCTTGACCTTCTCCACGAACACACGGTTATCAGTCTTCCACATAATATAGTGGTTAACGTGCTCCCATATGAACAACGAAGACATCTCCATCGATACACCACTAGGCAAGATGCGCAGCTCAGCCAGAGGACCACCTGGTTGAGCAGCACCCTCGATATTAGACAACCGAGGATCATCAGCAGGCAACACCGTAACATGATCGAAGTAATATTCCAAGAACTCCTTAACCGGTTTGAGGTCTGGGCCGAACGGAAAGATCCATCCGTGTTCATCAACCTGACCGCTAAACGTTAGTTCAACTGATCTATCGTAACCATGAATAGATGCGCAATGTCCTGGAGTACCATCAGGGTTAGTATCGAACCACTGAGCATGCCCACAGGGCAGGTTCAGGAACTTCTTAACACTTTTAATTTCAATAGCCATTTTCTTATCCTATATACTTTCTTGTTCAGAGTAATCACCAAACGCTTTGTTTGGTTGCTCCCACCAGAAGCACAGGTCCTGTACTTCATTGTCATAATAATCCCCGACGAGATCACACTTAAAAATGCTATGCGCGTTTTCAAATAGACTTACTGTCAGAATATTATCGTATTGTACACCAAGAGATACTAATTCGTCAACAAGCCATCCGTAGTTTCTTCCAGATATTACGCCAGCTTCGCATAGAATAAATTTAGTGTACTTGCTACCATCATAGTTGGCTGATATGTGTTTCCATGTATCACGCAATCGCTCTTTGTAGAACTCAGGGTCTTCGCCTGGATCAGGTACATGGATACTATCGCTGTACATAGCCACCCCTTGAGTGGATAGACCGTGCGAAATGATGGTTGAAGCTATCCCCGAGAAGTCAGGAGAAACGGTCAGCATTAATGTGTTTTCAGCATCCATAAACTTAGGGTACTTACGTTTGATCTGGTACACTAGTTTCTGAGCCATAGCCGTTTCAACTGGCTGACTTATAAAGTGCAGCCGCCTCATGATACCTTCTCCCACGGCATGACCACCCAACGTGGGTCATCTAGTCGTAAAGCGGTTACATCAACTCGCGTCCTGCTATCAACCTTCTCTACTAGAGTAGCAAATGTGATATTAGGGTTCTCACAGATATCGTATCCATAAGCGGTCCGTAACTGCTCGACCGTAGTGCCCGTATCGTTGATGTCATCAACAAATACAACATGCTTTCCATCGAGTATAGAGTCTTTAATTTCTTGGTTGTGCTCTTGGCATTGCCCATCACGAGTCTGCCACGTAATCACTTCCATGGGACGTTCGAGCTCATGTGATAAATGTAATGCCGGAACAATACCACCACGTTTGATTCCGACAATCAAATCAACATGGCGCGTCTCTAGATGATAAGCTAGGTGCTTGACCATCGTGAGTATATCGTCATAGTCGAGTGTTATACGGTTCTTTAACTTCATACTATGTTCCTATTGCATTACCAAATAAATACGTGTGTACGCGAGCAGATACGTTATATCCCCGCTCAAACGCCTTGACGGCCACATCACCAGCTGAAGCTAACTGCTCCTCTTCTCTGGCACCTGTAGGCATCACCCAAATGGGATAATCTACAAGTTGTTCACGGAATAAGTCGATAACCTCTTCCATATCAACCCACTGCTCTTCTGGCGCACCAACCACGAACTTTAGCTGGCCCTTATCAGTCAACCTAGCATACTCAGCCACATACTCTGGCTTGATAGCTCTACTCCTCTTCTCACCCGCCACTGTCCACAATTTAGGACTAACAGATAAGAATAGCTCGATACCCTGATCCTGGAAGTACTGCCAAGCTTCAATGAATTCACTGGTCAGCTTCTGAGTACCGTTGGTCTCATACGTTACAGAAGCTGGAGCGTTATCATCCTCTAGAAACAGACGTATGATATCAATCGAGTTCTGCTGAGCATGTTTCATTAAAGGTTCACCACCCGTAAAACACATATGCATATGTTGCTTCGAGCGAGGATGCATGAATAATCCTTCCGGATTAGACTCTGTGCGCAAACAGTCCTGTAGGCGCTGCTTAATCTGTTCGGGGGTCCCCTCTTGCATCAGGTGTCGGAACTTCTTCGACCACGTGTAGGACGAGTCGCATCCTTTCTCAAAAACCGGTAGATCTTCTACACGTGAGATATCGGTGATATCGATACGCTCATATGGTAGGTCGTAGGTTTCAGGTTTAGTTGGCTCATCCTGGCCGAATCCGTCACATTGCAGGTTACACAAAAAGTATCTCAGCCATAGCGTAGGCACACCTGTGTAATTTCCTTCACCTTGAATGGAGTTAAATATCTCACTATAGCGAGTGGATCTAGACATAATATTTCTCCGTTATGATATCAAAATACGCATCGGTTATCGGTTTCCCACGATACTTGTAGAATTCTCGCTTTTCGTTAATACGATACAAAATACGTTCCAAATTAATTCCATGGTCCCTACTAACAGGAGACCAATCCTTATATAATACAGCATCGAACACATTCCAGTCAACTACTCTTTCATCTGGCTTGATGTCATAACCACGAGCTTTTAGCTCATCGATCAGTTGGTGCCACCGCTGATGCAACCATTTACCTTTATTGTAGAAGAAGGTAACGTGTCCTTTGTTGAGAGTGTATTTAGCAGGTATGTTATCCAACACCAATCCCTTCTTGCTGGCCTTAGACCGCCTAAGAGAAGCGTGTACCATAGGAAGCTCACGGTACTCGGCCATAAGATGTTGATCAGTTAATGTTGTGACGTCGATTGTATTGATGCGTGTCATTACTTACACGCTCCGTAAACAACCTCTTCGAGTGCGTACGCCTCAATTTCCCATGGGTGTTCAGCATAGGGTACACCAACGTATGCTTTACCATCGAAGATTTGTTTGGTGGTTAGCTGTTGAGAACCGTCTTGTCCTTTGCGGAATACAAATCCCTTATTGACTAAACGGCCTTCAGCTAGCTGACGCGCGTGAACCATTTCGTGAGCAATATTAATCATTAGATCCTTAGTGGGGACTTTACCAGCTCGATCATTGCGTGCAATTTCGATGCAAACGTGATCCTCATCGCCATTCGCATAACCACCAGCACCAGCAGCACACTCTTTGACTATTTCAACATCAACGAGAGCATCGAACGCGTCTAACTGTAAATAGTCATATACGCGCTCAATGTATGCGATCAAGCTCTTGCTTTGTGTTCCAATAATATCTAGATTCATAATATATCTCCAAACTGATTCAATACAAGCTGGGAAATCACGTAGGAATTATTACCAATTTTCGAAAATTTCCAACTTATAAGGAATTATACCGCAGTATGTTGAAATAGTCAACAAAAGGATTGGGGGGAGGGATAGGAAAGGTTCCCTACGGAGCATGGAGATTGACATTAAGTTGTTGGCTGACGGTGATGATGTTTGCTTGGACTTTGCCTGAGTCCAGACTGCGATAAAAATACTACGCTGGTGGGCTGCAGTTTACAAACATTGCGCTGTTCGCGATTTTTTGAATCGCCGGACATTTTTAAGCGCTCGTCATATTGGTCTAATGTTTCTCCATGCTCCTCGTAGGGAATATCATTGTATGGTGGAGTCAGAGGGAATCAAACCCACGACCTTCTGCGTGCAAGGCAGACGCTCTCTCAACTGAGCTATGACCCCGTTAACTATACCTATTTAGCTATAGCTTAATTGCTAGTAATATGAAGATCCCGAATAGTATCAAATTAGTAAAAAATATTAATACAGCGAGTATTGTGTGGTACCATATCCACCGCGTCTTGTATGCGTTTTCTAATGAAAGGTCATCCGGATCTATTTCCGACTCCATTGTTGGAAGAGTGTGCATTATTGCTTGATCCACCTGGTTCTTCTCAACTGGAGTGTTAAACAAATTTAAAAATTTCTGCCATAAACTCATAACTTTCTGCCATAAACTCATAACGTTACCACTCTCTTAGTATAGTACTAAGAATCATGAATCCCGATACCGTGTTTAACATAATCAGCGCGCGATCTTTCCATATAACAGACACCCATGTCCATAGTATGATTCCAACAAACCCTATTGTTAGGTCATACATTCGGAATTCTGGACCAGCAGCTCGCATCGCCAACGATGCCAATACAAATATCGACGCGATCCATTTAAGGTACCAATCGAAGTCTTCAGGATACCAGTTACGATCGGGCTTTGTACGGCCGTCAGCTCTTACTGTTGGATCTCCACGACCAGCCTTAGGTGCCATATTTAAATCCTTTCTTAAAGAAGTCATTATACTACCAAATCGCCACTATGTCAACAAATAGGCGGGGGGATTCGAAAATCCCCCCTATTTATCACTACTGAGCATAGATGTCAAAATCATCGACAGTATCGCAATGGCTCTCAATCGAAAGCACACTAGGATCCCGTTCTAAATCTTGAACAAATACATAAGCTGTGTGGGGGGAAGCAAAACTTCTCACCATAGGCTCTGCAAAGTTATCATCACGAACGTACCGCACAATTATGATCTCCATAATAGTTTACTCCGTTGATGATTAGAACTCAGTTCAAGTCAGTTAGATTAATGCATTGGTGAGGCAATAAAGAAGAATAGCGACCCTCTTATTTATACGCCTCTTACTCACACCCCAAGTCTATCCGAGAGCTGTAATCGTCATTAATTCGACACTTACCACTTGGCAAAGTGGCGGGCTCATACCGCTTCAAATCCGGGTCTGTTAGCGACACTTCAAGGAAAGACGTCAGCCAGTTTATTTCATCCTCTGTCAGATTGAGTGGTACAAAGCGCGGATCTAAGTTATCTATATGCTTTTGTGTTACCGCATAGTTCTTGTATGAAACAACCTCGCGCACATTGTTAAATGAATTACCGTGACCGAGGAAGTCTGATTGAACTATATTGTACAGAGGTGGAATCTTGAACTTATAGTTATCCTGTTCATCCCCTGTAAATCCACCACGGCCCAGCCTATCCGCATCTTTAACCTCACCGACGATCACGTTGTAAGCGTCAAGATCAGAGAACCCTATAGCCATGAACATCTGGTCTGCCGTAGCATTAACTGGAGACGATAATGCTGGACCACTATGACAACCTGCACATTTACCCTTACCGAAGAATACTTTAGCACCAGCTATTTCTTCTTCACTCATAGCTTCCTTATCCCCTTTCAACCACCGTTGGAACGGAGCCTGGTTGGATAAAATTGTTCGCTCGAATGCTGCAACAGAAAGCGCTGCAATATCGTGGAGTGTACGTTCTTCGAAGTCGGGACTATCTTCAACAGCTTTGCTGACAAGTTGCTTGTACTGGTCATTGGTAGTTAGGAGTGAACTTTCGCCCATCCACATTCTGTGAACAATGGTACCAGCAATCGCCTGAGACTCTATACCTGAAAATCCTCGTTCATTAACAGTTTTCGGTGTACCTGCAGTCAGCAGTTTCTCGGGGTCAACTGTAGCGTTAACAGATCCTTGAGAGTTGCCAAACTGACCATTCCACAGCATAACATCCTGAAACGCTACATTTAAGATAGTGGGAGATGAATTCGGCTGATGGTCAACAAGAGTCTGATCTGCGAGATTAAACGCAGGCATTCTCATCTCGCCTCTCCAACCATACCCCTCACCGCCGTCACCGATACCCTGGGCGTTGCCAGATTTAAATCCAGCACCAGCTTGGTGACACGATGCACATGACCATGTACCTGGACGTCCAGTCAGACCAGGCATAGTCAATCCGGTGTCATGATATAACATCTTTCCCAATTCAACTTTGCTAGCGTTGATCGGGTTGAGAGGATCCTGTGGAATCTTATCGTATTGATCACTGTCTGGAATGATAAACGCTGACAAGGTACCATCAGGAGATGCTAGCTTAATCAGCTCTTCAAGCTGAGGTTGTGGGGGGCTGACAGTGGTATTATTAGTACCAGACGATGCAATCGCCGCTATATCTGCGACGTTATTTTCTGCCCCACCACCACATGCGGTGACAGTTAGAGCAGCCAGCATAGCTGTTAACGGTTTTATCTTCATTGTATACACTCACTTTATTCATCATATATTATACTTTAACACTGGGCCATTATACCATACCGCACACCATAAGTAAACGTTTGATCAAAAATAATTACTTACCGCGAGCAGCTCCGCGGTCAATACGCTTCCCACCGCGTGAGCGTGTAGCTTTAACGTTACCTGGGACGGGTGCTTGGCCGTTGTATACGTTACCTGCAATCTTCTCTTGACTGTTTCGCTTGTTCTCGAGTGACGCTTTCATTAATTCCTTTAACTTCATAGCAATTTCCTTAGTTTATGATTATTGCAACTCTTCGACTAATATACACACATATCCTCTGTCACCGGTAACATATATTGTGTATTCGTAATTTTCTATATGAGTATACATAGGATCACTGCTGACATCTTTAGCTGCCCACGCAATCGCATCCACATAGTCTGCATATACGTTGACTACAGCTCCATCATGATCCACGATGACATACACGACAGGGTTGTCTAGATTCCTACCGGAGTCTACCGACCGTAATTCTCCCATTCCTTATTTCCCGCATACTAAGGGTATATGATACACCATTAGTTTATTATTGACAAGGTTTATTTGGTCTTCGTTTGTGCTTGGTATTCTCTCTTGAGCCACCACTTGTATGTATTGAAATACTCTGTAGACGTTTTGAATGACCTTTCTCTTATAATGTCAGACTCGTCTAAGTACTCATACCATTTCTGCATACACCAGTATCTAAATTGCATGGTTATTTGTCCTCTTTGTAGAAAATATGATCGCCGATTGTTCCTATCAATCTCATATTACGATTCCATCTAGGGTCTACGTATTGGGTGTGATAGTGGTTGGCCCCTTCAGTAATCCCGCGGAACCGTCCATCATGTATAATACTCTTAGACACTTCCACTGCACGGAACCAAGCATCTCTTTCGGTAGGCACATCAGACTTTCCGTCACAGTACCAACTAAAATGACATTTATTCCTAACCGGATGGCCGTCCCACATTTGCGCTTGGTATATGACCCCGCAAATAGTCGAAGGGAAGCGTTTAGATTCGACCCTGTTTAATACTACATCTGCGACAGCATACTGCCCTGCTAGGCTTTCTGAGCGCGCTTCATGGTATACGTTGAGCGCTAGGCAGTACTCTTGATTATTTATAATATCAGCCTGGCTGGTGTGGGGTAATAGAAATAAAGCGGCAGCTAGAAAACTCTTCATAACGATATCCTCTCTCAGTTCGTTAATACGAGTATACCATAGTCTTAGAGCGAAGTAAACAAAAAAA
>Ga0209652_1000019_pt1 | contig 128669 bp, 126 predicted proteins | sample SaaInl74LU_5_DNA_FD_184641 | JGI IMG/M metagenome (GOLD analysis project Ga0209652, IMG submission 184641) | Marine microbial communities from expanding oxygen minimum zones in the Saanich Inlet - ESP_74LU_5_DNA (SPAdes) (version 2) | ecosystem: Environmental > Aquatic > Marine > Intertidal...
AGACCAACTCCTCTGTGGTGAGCCAGCCCGCGCCTTGCACGAACCCGCCCTCTACCTGCCCGATATCAAGGGCGGGGTTCAGGCTCGCGCCCGCATCATGCAAGATATCGCTGCGCAGGATGCGGTTCTCGCCAGTAGCCGTGTCGATCACGACCTCCGTGCAGGCCGCACCATAGGCGAAGTAGAAAAACGGCTGCCCTTTGCCGGCGATACGATCCCATGCGATGTCGGGCGTCTTGTAGAACCCCGTGGCCGACAGGCTGACGCGGGCGGCATAGGCCGATTGCACGGCCTCGACAAAGCTCAGCCTGTGGTCATGGCCGATAGAAACGCAGCCATCGCCGAAATGGATGTCGTCATTGCGGTAGACCCCCGCCAGATGCGCCGCGATCCGGTCGCGGACCGTGTCGCAGGCGGCCTGCACGGCCATGCCGTTCAGATCGGTGCCGGAACTGGCCGCCGTGGCGGAGGTATTGGGCACCTTGCCGGTATCGGTCGCGGTGATCTTGATCTGGTCCATACCAACGCCAAAGCGGCTTGCCGCCACCTGTGCCACCTTCTGGAACAGGCCTTGGCCCATCTCGGTGCCGCCATGGTTGATCTGGATCGATCCATCTTGATAGACATGCACCAGCGCGCCTGCTTGGTTGAGATGGGTCAGCGTAAAAGAAATCCCGAACTTCACGGGCGTCAGCGCGATGCCGCGTTTTAGGACCGGGTTCGCGGCATTCCAGTGCGCGATCGCCTCCCGGCGTTCGGCATAATCGCAAGACTGCGCCAAGCGTTCGGTCAAGCCATGCAAGATGAAATCGCGCACCTCCATCCCATAGGGCGTGACACCGGGGCGGGGGGCGTCCTCGGCCATCTTTGCTTCATAAATACTCCCGCCGGAGGCCTCGGACCGGGCCACGCGCGCCTCTGGGTAGTAATTGAGGCGCCTGATCTCCAAGGGGTCGCGTCCCAGATGATGGGCGATATGATCCATCACCCGCTCGATCCCGACCATGCCTTGCGGCCCGCCAAAGCCGCGAAAGGCCGTGGCGCTTTGCTGGTTGGTGCGGAGCCTGTGTGACGTGATGCGTGCAGCGGGCAGGTCATAGGCATTGTCGGCATGCAGCATGGCGCGATCCGCCACCGGCAGCGACAGATCCATCGACCAGCCGCAGCGCAGCGCATGGGTGAAATCCAGCCCCAAGACACGCCCGGTCTGATCAATACCGACCCGATAGGCGATCACGATATCATGGCGTTTGCCGGTGATCAGGAAATCATCGTCGCGGTCATAGCGCATCTTGGCGGGCCGGCCCGTGCGCGCGGCGGCCAGCGCACAGGCGATGGCCAACGCGTTGCCTTGGCTTTCCTTGCCGCCAAAGCCGCCGCCCATGCGGCGCACCTCGACGCGGACGGCATGCATGGGCAGGCCCAGCGCATCGGCCACCTTGTGCTGAATCTCGGTCGGATGCTGGGTCGAGGCATGGATCACCATGTCGCCATTGTCTTGCGGCAAGGCGAGGGCGGCCTGGCCCTCCAGGTAGAAATGTTCCTGTCCGCCAAGGGTGATCTGGCCCGCGATCACATGGGGGGCGGTCGCCAAGGCGGCGTCCACATCGCCCTTGGCGTAGATGCGCGGCCCATCTTCGAACCGTGCATCTGCGGCCAACGCCTCTTCGACGCTGAGGATCGGCCGCTCTTCGGCAAGATCAAGGCGCGCCAGTTTCGCAGCCTTGCGCGCGGCCAGATGGCTTTGTGCGATGACCAAGAAAAGCGGCTGGCCTGCGTAATGGATCGTGCCATCGGACAAAAGCGGTTCGTCATGGGCGGCGGGCGCGCAATCGGGGATTTTGTCGAAATCTTGCCCTGTCAGCACGGCGACCACGCCCGGTGCCGACCGGACGGCGGAGAGGTCCATCGCCGTGATCGTGCCGCGCGCGATGGGCGACAGGCCAAAGGCCAGATGCAGGCAATCGGCGGGCGTTGGGATGTCATCGACATAGCGCGCGCGCCCCGTCACATGCAGGCGGGCCGCATCATGCGGTAGGCTGTCATGCGCGCTCATGACCGCACCTCCAGCACATTGACGGCCTCGCCCCTGCTTTCGCGGAAATAGCGCATCAGCATGCCCTGCGCGCAGCGCAGCCTGTAGCTGGCCGAGGCGCGCATATCCGAGAGCGGTGTGAAATCGGTGGCAAAGGCCGCTTGCGCGTCGCTCACGCTGGCCTCTGTCCATGCTTGACCGATCAGCGCAGTCTCGACCGCATGGGCGCGTTTTGGTGTGCCTGCCATGCCGCCAAAGACGACGCACGCCGACGTCACCAAACCTTCGTCAATCGTCAGGTTAAAGGCCCCGCAGACCGTCGAGATATCTTGATCGAAGCGTTTGGACAGTTTGTAGCAGCGCAAGCGATCGGGCTGGACGGGAAGCGAGACCGCCGCGACAAATTCGCCGTCTTGGCGGTCTTGGCGACCATAGGCGAGAAAGAAATCCTCAAGTGCGATCACCCGGCGCTTATCCCCCCGGCGCAGATGCAGCTTTGCCCCCAGCGCGATCAGCGCGGGCGGGCTGTCCCCGATGGGCGAGCCATTGGCGATATTGCCGCCGATGGTGGCGGCATTGCGCACTTGGGCCGAGCCGTAGCGGCGGATGAGTTCGGCAAAGCTGGGATGGCGATCGGCGAAAAAGCTGCCGAGATCGGCGATGCTGGTCATCGCACCGATGCGGATTGTTTGCTCATCGGCAACAATCCCGCGCAGATCGGCGCATTGGTTCAAGAATGCGACAGACCCAAGATCGCGCAACCCCTTGGTGACCCAAAGCCCCACATCCGTCGCACCCGCGATGAGCGTCGCGTCGGGGTTGTCGAGATACCATGCGGCCAGTTCATCGGCGGATGTCGGACAGGTGGGGGGCTGTCTGCCCCTTTCGCCATTGTCGCTCGGACCAATGGCGCTCCACTGGCGACCTCCCGAGGATATTTGTGAAACAGAGAAGGAGGCGGAACGGAGCCCTTTCGGATCGCTACGCATCCAGTCGGGGATAGGGGCCGTGCTCGCGGCCTCGGCCGCGCGGATGATCGGGGCGTAACCTGTGCAGCGACACAGGTTGCCGGCCAATTGATCGTCATGGTCGCGCCGCCCATTCAGATGCGCCACCGCCATCGAAACCACGAAGCCCGGTGTGCAAAAGCCGCATTGTGACCCGTGATGATCGACCATCGCCTGTTGCACCGGGTGCAGCGCGCCATCGGGGCCTGCGATCCCTTCGACCGTGCGTACCGCCTGGCCTGCGAGTTGCGGCAAGAACAGGATGCAGGCGTTCAGCGCGCGCGCTGTTCCGTCGGGTGCGGTCACCATCACCGTGCAGGCGCCGCAATCGCCCTCGTTACAGCCTTCCTTGGTGCCGGTGAGCCGCCGTTGCTCGCGCAGCCAGTCAAGCAGCGTCGCGGTCGGGGGCGCATCGACATCCACAGGTTCCCCGTTCAGAAGAAACCGGATCGTCATGAGATCAGCCTGCCGCGATACCTGTATTCGGGGGGGTCGTCCGGCGCTCGATGCGGCGTAGAGCGCGGCCCCAAAGTTGTACGACCACCGCCTAGAAAAGCGGGGTTGGGCCGATATTGCAAGCTTTCGCTTGCGTCGGGTCGCATGGCGCGTCGGCTGCGCCCGATTTCTGTGCAATCCGCGAGGTTGCGGTTCCATCGCGCGTGGGGCTGGGATAGCGTGCGGCTATGGCCGATCCAAAATTCATTCACCTGCGCTTGCACACGGAATATTCGCTGCTCGAAGGGGCGATGCGGGTGAAAAAGCTGCCCGGCATGGTGGCCGATGCGGGCATGCCCGCCGTCGCTGTGACCGATAGCAACAACATGTTTTGCGCCTTGGAGTTTTCGGAAACCGCCATCAAGGCAGGGGCGCAGCCGATCATCGGCTGCCAGATCGATGTCGATTACGACCCTGTCCGCCCCGGCGAGCGGCCCGTGCCGCCCGCGGCACTTGTGCTTTTGGCGCAAGACCGCTCGGGCTATGAGAATTTGATGAAGCTGAACTCGGCGCTGTATCTGCGCGGGGATGGCAGCGCGCCGCATGTCACGCTGGATGAGTTGGCCACGCATGGGGCAGGGCTGATTTGTCTGACGGGTGGGCCTGATGGGCCCTTGGGCCGCTTGCTGCGTACCGGCAATCACGCCAAGGCCGAGGCGCTTTTGACGCGGCTGGCCGCGATCTATCCCGACAGGCTGTATATCGAATTGCAGCGCCACCCGGGCGAGGGCGGCCTGCCCGAGGCCGAGCAAATGACCGAGCGGCCAAGTATCGAATTGGCCTATGCGCGCGATCTGCCGCTGGTGGCGACCAATGATGTTTATTTCCCGAAAGCCGATATGTTTCAGGCCCATGACGCGCTGATCTGTATCGCGCAGGGTGCCTATGTCGATCAATCCGAGCCGCGCCGCCGCCTGAGCCCGCAGCATTATTTCAAATCGCCCGAAGAGATGGCGACACTTTTCGCCGATCTGCCTGAGGCGCTGGAAAACACGGTCGAGATCGCGCGGCGCTGCGCCTATCGCGCGCGCACCCATGCCCCGATCCTGCCGCGCTTTGCCGAGGATGAGGTGGAGGAGTTGCGCCGTCAGGCCCGCGCAGGGCTTGCCGCCCGTCTGGCGGTGATCCCCCATGCAGCCCCGGTCGCGGAATATGAGGCACGCCTTGATTTCGAACTGGGCATTATCGAGGGGATGGGGTTTCCCGGTTACTTCCTCATCGTGGCCGATTTCATCAAATGGGCCAAGGATGTGGGTATTCCCGTGGGTCCGGGTCGTGGGTCGGGGGCGGGCAGCCTTGTGGCCTATGCGCTGACGATCACGGACCTTGATCCGCTGCGCTATTCGCTGCTGTTCGAACGATTCCTGAACCCCGAGCGTGTGTCGATGCCCGATTTCGACATCGATTTTTGCATGGACCGCCGCGAAGAGGTGATCCGCTACGTGCAGGAGAAATACGGCCGCGACCGGGTGGGCCAGATCATCACCTTCGGCGCACTTTTGTCCAAGGCCGCCGTGCGCGATGTGGGCCGCGTGCTGCAAATGCCCTTTGGGCAGGTCGACCGGCTGTCGAAAATGATCCCCGTCGAAGGGGTCAAGCCGGTCTCGATCACGCAGGCCGTGACGCAAGAAGAGCGCATCCGCGAAGAAATGCGCGAAACCGAGCAAGATCGCCGCGAGGGGCGCACCAACCCCGTGCGTCGCCTGTTCGATTATGCCGAAAAGGTCGAGGGGCTTTTACGCAATGCCTCGACCCATGCGGCGGGTGTGGTGATCGCCGATCGCCCGCTTGACGCGCTGGTGCCGATCTACCGCGATCCGCGCTCGGATATGCCAGCCACCCAGTTCAACATGAAATGGGTCGAACCCGCCGGTCTGGTTAAATTCGACTTTCTTGGCCTCAAGACACTGACCGTGGTGCAAAACGCCATCGCCTTGATCCATGCCAGCGGTCGCCAACTGCATGAAGGCCCCGACGGTACACAGCTTTATGCGCCTGCGCCGGGGGCCGAGAACCAGATCAACGCTATCCCGCTCGATGATCCCAAGACCTATGCGCTTTATGCCTCCGCCAAGACGGTTGCGGTGTTCCAAGTGGAAAGCTCGGGCATGATGGATGCGCTCAGGCGCATGAAGCCCACCTGTATCGAGGATATCGTGGCGCTGGTGGCGCTTTACCGCCCCGGCCCGATGGAAAACATCCCCGCCTATTGCGAGGTCAAGAACGGCCTGCGGCCGCTGGAATCGATCCACCCCTCGATCGACCATATCTTGCAAGAAACCCAAGGCATCATCGTTTACCAAGAACAGGTGATGGAAATCGCGCAGGTCATGGCGGGCTATTCGCTTGGCGGTGCCGACCTTTTGCGCCGCGCCATGGGCAAGAAGATCGCCGAGGAGATGGCCAAGGAACGCCCCAAATTCATCGAAGGGGCGACCGCCAACGGCGTGAGCCAGCAAAAGGCGGGCGAGGTGTTCGACCTGCTCGAGAAATTCGCCAATTACGGCTTCAACAAATCCCATGCTGCGGCCTATGCGGTGGTCAGCTACCAAACCGCATGGCTCAAGGCCAACCATCCGGTTGAATTCATGGCAGCCGTCATGAATTGCGATATCCACCTGACCGAGAAACTCGCGATTTACCGCCAAGAGGTGGCAAGGCTGGGTATCGAAGTTGTGCCACCATGCGTCAATCGTGCGGCCGCGAGCTTTACGGTTGCCGAGGGCAAGATCCTTTACGCGCTGGGCGCGCTCAAGAATGTGGGCGTCGATGCCATGCGCCTGATCGTCGAGGCGCGGGGGGATAAGCCCTTCCGCTCGCTGTTCGATTTCGCCCGCCGGGTCGATTTGAAACGTGTGGGCAAACGTTCGCTGGAAATGCTGGCGCGTGCCGGCGCTTTTGATGCGCTTGATCGCAACCGCGCAAGGGTCTTTGCCGGGCTTGATGCGCTGGTGGCCTATTCGGCCGCGATCCATGATGCGGCCGCCTCCGATCAGGTTTCGCTTTTCGGCGAAGCAGGCGATGACCTGCCCGAGCCGCGCCTGCCCGACACCGAGGATTGGTTGCCCGCCGCACGGCTTGCCTCTGAGCATGCGGCGGTGGGCTTTTACCTCTCGGGTCATCCGCTGGATGATTACCTGCCCGCGCTGGCGCGCAAGGGTGTGCTGACACTGTCTGATGTGATGGCCAAGGTACAGGGCGGGGCCTTTGTGGCGCGCATGGCCGGGGCGGTCTCCTCGCGCCAAGAGCGGAAATCGCAAAAGGGCAATCGCTTTGCCTTCGTGGCGCTCTCCGATCCGACGGGGCTTTACGAGGTGACGATGTTCTCCGATGTGCTCGATGTCGCGCGGCCCCACCTCGAGACGGGGATGAATATCCTGCTGCAGGTCGAGGCGACATTCGAGGCCGATCAGCTCAAACTGCTCTGCCGGGGCGTGCAGCCGCTTGATGCCGCTGTCGCGAGTGCCTCCACGGGCCTGCGTGTCTTTGTCGATGGCGCGGCCGGGATCGCCTCGGTACAATCGCTGCTCGCGCGCATGGCCAGTGACGCGGCACGCGCTGTGCGTGGGCCGATCCATCTGTGCCTGATGGCCCCCGATCTGCCCGGCGAGGTCGAGCTTGTCTTGGGCGATGATTTTCCCGTCTCGCCACAGATCAAAGGCGCGCTGCGTGCCATGGACGGGGTCGTGACAGTCGAAGAGGTCTAAACCCCCTTCCCAAGGTCGCGCGCCAAGCCTAGCCTCGCGCCATGAGCGCCACCACCACCGCCCCTTTGCTTGACAGCCGCGCGTCTTGGATGCGGCTTGGCCTGTCGTTGTTGATCTCGCTGATCGGCAATGTCGGCATGTGGTCGATCATCGTCATCATGCCCGCGATGCAGGCCGAGTTCGGCGTGGACCGGGCCGATGCGGCAATCCCCTATACGCTGACGATGATTGGCTTTGCGGCCGGCAATTTCGTGATCGGGCGCGCGGTGGATCGCTTTGGCGTGGCGCGGGCCTTGGCTGCATCGGCGCTCTTGATGGCGGCGGGCTTTGCTGCGGCGGCGCTTGCCCCCAACATCGCCACGCTTTCGGCGCTGCAACTGCTGATCGGCTTTGGCACCGCGACCAGCTTCGGGCCGCTCATCGCCGATGTCAGCCAATGGTTCTTCAAGCGGCGCGGCATCGCGGTCGCGATGATCGCATCGGGCAATTACCTCTCGGGTGCGATCTGGCCCTTGATCTTGGCCGATATCCTTGCCGGTCCCGGCTGGCGAAGCGCTTATCTGGTGATTGCCGCAAGCGCCCTTTTCATCATGCTGCCCGCCACATGGCTGTTGCGCCGCCCGTTGCCTGCCGGCGCGATGGAGGCCGCCGACACCGCCGCCGCCGCCCGCGCGCGCGACAGCGGGCTTGGCACCCGCGCCCTCACTTGGCTTTTGGCGGCAGCAGGGATCGGCTGCTGCGTGGCCATGTCCATGCCGCAGGTCCATATCGTCGCTTATTGCGCGGATCTGGGCTATGGCCCTGCGGTCGGTGCAGAAATGCTCAGCTTGATGCTGATGGGCGGTGTCGCCTCGCGGCTGATCTCGGGGCTGTTGGCCGACCGGCTGGGCGGGGTGATGACGCTTCTGATCGGCTCTACCCTGCAAATGCTGGCCTTGATGCTCTATCTGCCCAGCACCGGGCTGACCTCGCTCTATCTTGTCTCGCTGATCTTCGGGCTCAGCCAAGGGGGCATCGTGCCTGCCTATGCGATCATCGTGCGCGAATATCTGCCCGCCCGCGAGGCAGGGGCAAAGGTGGGCTTCGTCATCATGGCCACGATCCTCGGCATGGCACTTGGCGGCTGGCTGTCGGGGCTGATCTATGACCTCACCGGCTCCTACCGCTGGGCCTTTATCAATGGGATCGGCTTCAATGCGCTGAATGTGGCGATCATGCTTTTCATCATCGCAAGATCACGCCCACGCAGACCCGCGGCATTGCCTGCCTGACCCGCACTCAGGTGAACGCCCCCCATCTTTGCTTCCCAAATACTCCGGGGGGAACGGCCAAGGGCCGTCGGGGGGCAGAGCCCCCCGCAAACGCAAGAAACGGGGCAGAGCCCCCGCCTTGTTCACCAATGCGGCGGCTTTTGATCGGCCAAGGGCACGCTGCCCCCTGCCGCATATTCACGCTCTGCCTCGCGTGCCATGATCATCTCGACGCGGCGGGTCAGCCGGGCGATCTCGCTGTCTTGGCGCGCAACGACCTCCGACAGATCATCGACCATCCGCGCCAAATGGGCGATGCGTTCTTCATAGGCGGTCATATCGGTCATCTGGCCTCACTTTGCCGCCATCGCGGCGCTTCGGTCTTTCTTCTACAGCTTGCCCGCGTCGCGCACACCCCCCGCCTGCGGCTTGCCGATTGCGCCCCCCTCCGCTAGACGGGGCGCGACCCCGAGCGCAGGGATATGCCACCCATGGCCAAAGACCGTAAACAGCCCCGCCCCAAGGCCGAGACGCCCAAAGGCTTTCGCGATTATTTCGGCGCCGAGGTGCTGGAACGCCAGCAGATGCTCGATGCCATCGCGCGTGTCTATCACGCCCATGGTTTCGATCCGCTGGAGACCGCCGCCGTCGAAACGGTCGAGGCTTTGGGCAAGTTCCTGCCCGATGTCGACCGGCCCAATGCCGGTGTCTTCGCCTGGCAGGAGGAGGAGGGCGAGGGCGGCAATTGGCTGGCGCTCCGCTATGACATGACCGCACCCTTGGCGCGTGTCGCGGCCCAGTTCCGCAACGATCTGCCCAGCCCCTATCGCCGCTACGCGATGGGCCCTGTCTGGCGCAATGAAAAGCCGGGGCCGGGGCGGTTTCGGCAATTCTATCAATGCGATGCCGACACCGTGGGTGCGGCCAGCGTTGCCGCCGATGCTGAGATCTGCGGTATGCTCGCCGACGCGCTCGAGGCCGTGGGGATCGAGCGGGGCGATTACATCGTGCGGATCAACAACCGCAAGGTGCTGAACGGCGTGCTTGAGGCCATGCAGCTCTCCGATCCTGATCAGCAGGCAAACGTTTTGAGGACAATCGACAAGTTCGATAAGGTCGGCGTTAAAGGCGTGATCGAACTGCTTGGTAAAGGGCGGCTGGACTCTTCAGGAGCCTATATTGATGGCATCGGCTTAGGTTCTGAACAAATCAAATGCGTAGTTACCTATCTAGAGGCGCGCAGCATGTTTGGAAGAATGTCCGAGCCCGATGGGCAAGGTATCCTGCCAGCTTCGCCAGGTGATTTGAACACGGCGGTGTTGAACAATCTGTTGAGATCAGTTGGGGGCTCTCAACAAGGTCGGCAGGGGATCGATGAGCTTATGGAGATGGTCAACATCCTAGCTGGCCAAGGATTTGGACCGGACCGGATCATAATTGACCCAACTGTCGTCCGCGGCTTGGGCTATTACACCGGCCCCGTCTATGAGGCCGAGCTGACCTTTGAAATCCTTGATGAAAAAGGCCGTCCGCGCCAATTCGGCTCGGTCGCCGGTGGTGGGCGCTACGATGATCTGGTCAAGCGCTTCACCGGGCAGGAGGTGCCTGCCACGGGTGTCTCGATCGGTGTCGACCGGCTCTTGGCGGCACTGCGCGCCAAGGGGCGGCTTTCGGGCGAGAACCAAGGGCCGGTGATTGTTACCGTGATGGACCGCGACCGCATGGCCGATTACCAGCGCATGGCGGCCATCCTGCGTGCCGCTGGCATCCGGGCCGAGGTTTACTTGGGTAATCCCAAGAATTTCGGCAACCAGCTCAAATACGCCGACAAACGGCAATCACCCATCGCCATCATCCAAGGCGAGGATGAGGCCGCGCGCGGCGTGGTGCAGATCAAGGATCTGATCCTTGGCGCGAAATTGGCCGAGGAGGCGACGCTGGAAGAATGGAAATCCCAGCCCGCGCAGATCGAGGTGGCGCTCGATGATCTCGTCGCCCAGACCCAAGTCATTCTGGATCGCCACAGGTGAGCGACAAATCCGCCCTTCGGGCCGAGGCGGCACGGCTTCAGGCCATCTTCATCGCGGCGGGTGCGCAGCCTGTCGAGGCCGATCTCTTGCTGCCTGCCGAGACGCTGCTTGACCTTTACGGCGAGGATATCCGCGCGCGCGCCTATGTCACCCATGACCCGGATCGCGGTGAATTGATGCTGCGCCCCGATTTCACCGTGCCCGTGGTGCAGATGCATATGCAGGGTGGCGCTGATCCCGCGCGTTACAGCTATATGGGCGAGGTGTTTCGCACGCAGGCGGCGGGCTCGGGGCGGCCCAGCGAATATCTGCAGCTGGGCTATGAGGTCTTTGATCGTGCCGATCCGACACGCGCCGATGCCGAGGTTTTCGCGCTGTTTGCCAAGGCTTTGCAGCCGCTCCCCCTGCGGGCGGTGACCGGGGATATCGGCATCCTGACGGCAGCGATCGACACGCTGCGCACATCGGATGCGCGCAAGGCCGCGCTGCGCCGTCACATCTGGCGTCCGCGCCGCTTTCGGGCCTTGCTTGATCGTTTCACCGGCCAACAGCCGGCCCCGCCCACGCGCGCGGCCTTGATCGCGGCGCTGAAAGACAAGGGTGCCGCCGGGCTTTTGGCAGGGGCCGCTCCCGAAATCGGCTTGCGCAGCATGGCCGAGGTGGGCCAGCGTCTCGATACGCTGGTCGCTGATGCCGCCACGCCGCCCATTCCCGCCGCGCAGGCCGAGGTGCTGGGCAGTGTCTTGGCGCTCAAGGCCATGTTGCCCGATGCGCTTGAACATCTGCGCGATATTTGTGTCGATTTGCCCGGCTTGACCGCAGCTGTCGACCGGCTTGAGGCCCGCATGGCGGCCCTGTCGGCCGCGGGCGTCGATGTCGCCACCCTTCCTTTCGAGGCGAATTTCGGACGCACGACAATGGAATATTACGACGGCTTCGTCTTTGGCTTTTGGTCGGCCACGCGCGCCGATCTTCCGCCTGTTGCCTCGGGTGGGCGCTATGACGCGCTGACGCGGATCTTGGGCAATGGGCGCGCGATCCCGGCGGTGGGTGGCGTGATCCGGCCCGAATTGGTCACGCAGTTGACCGCAGGCGGTGCGCCATGACGATCCGGCTGGGTGTGCCGTCCAAGGGGCGGCTGATGGAGAAAACATTTGGCTGGTTCGCCGATCGCGGGGTCGAGATGCGGCGCACCGGGTCGGACCGCGAATATGCCGCCACCGTCGATGGTGTGGATGTGGAGTTGATGCTGCTTTCAGCCGGTGAGATCCCGCGCGAATTGGCGGCGGGGCGCATCCATCTGGGGGTGACAGGGTCGGATCTTGTGCAAGAACGCATCCCCGCTTGGGATCAGGCGGTCGAGGTGGTGGCCGCGATGGGCTTTGGCCATGCCGATCTGGTGATCGCTGTGCCCGCTTGTTGGATCGACGTGACCAGCCTTGATGATCTTGATGCGGTGGCGGCCGCGTTTCGGCGCAAGCATGGGTTTCGACTGCGCATCGCCACGAAATACCACCGCCTTGTGCGCGAGTTTCTGCGCGAGGCGGGCGTTGCCGATTACCAGCTGGTCGACAGCCAAGGTGCGACCGAAGGCACGGTGGCCCATGGCACCGCCGAGGCGATTGCCGATATCACCTCGACCGGAGAGACATTGCGCGCAAATCACCTGCGTATCTTGGAAGATGGCTTGATCCATCGCTCTGAGGCGACGCTGTTTCGCGCACGCGGTGCGGAGTGGGGTGGCGCGGAAAAGGCGGCCCTAGCCGATCTGGTGGCCCTGATCGGCACGGCATAAAGCGGCCGCTACAGAACACCGATTTCAGCCAGCGCGTTTTGCAGCGCCTGCGGGAGCGCCTCTTCGGCCTCGCGCCCTTGGGGCAGATCGCGCGGTGCATCCTCGGGGGCGAGGTAACGCCAGCCTTGAAAGGGGCGCTTGGCGGTCGGGGCCACGCGGATCACGGTCGGGTCGAGCACGATGCCGCAGCGCGCGATGCCATCGCCGCGATCCACGGCATCGAGCCGCAAGATCGGTTGGCGACATAGCACCAGCCCTTTGAACACCCAGTAAAGCGCGCCGCCATTCAGCACCTCGTCGGCGCGTTTGGGCCACATGCGGGTGACATGACGCGGCAAGCCGTCGGGCCCCTTGGCGCGCGCGCTTGCCTGCCAATCGGTCAGGTCTTCGACCCGCTCTGCGCCGACGCAAAGCTTGATCAGATGAATTGTCCCCGACTTACCCACAGAATGCTCCACAGAATCCCGAATTTCTACCGCATATCGTAGGGCGTTCACGCGCCGCTGCAATCTGTTGATCGCAGCGACCTGTCGCGCTATGTTGTTTGTCTTCCCAAAGGAGCCCTGCAAATGACCCGTTTCGCTGCCCCCATCGCCGAGCAAATCTGGGATATGAAATATCGCCTCAAGCAAGGCGATGGCACGCCGATCGACGGCTCGGTCGAAGATACATGGCGGCGCATCGCGCGCGCCTTGGCCGATGTCGAAGAGGATAAGGCCGGGTGGGAAGACCGCTTTTACGGCGCGCTTGAGGATTTCAAATACCTTCCCGCGGGGCGCATCGTGGCGGGCGCTGGCACGGGGCGGTCGGTGACGCTGTTCAATTGCTTTGTCATGGGCACCGTGCCCGACAGCATGGGTGGCATTTTCGACAATCTGAAAGAGGCCGCGCTGACCATGCAGCAGGGCGGCGGCATCGGTTATGATTTCTCAACCATCCGCCCCAAGGGGGCCGAGGTGCTGGGCGTGGCCGCCGATGCATCGGGGCCGCTTTCCTTCATGGATGTCTGGGATGCGATGTGCCGCACGATCATGTCGGCGGGATCGCGCCGTGGTGCGATGATGGCGACCTTGCGCTGTGATCACCCCGATATCGAGGCCTTCATCGACGCCAAATCCGATCCCGCGCGTTTGCGCATGTTCAATGTCTCGGTCTTGGTCACCGATCCCTTCATGGAAGCGGTCAAGGCGGACGGGCCGTGGGATCTGGTCTTTGGCGGGCGGGTTTATCGCACGGTGCAGGCGCGCGATCTGTGGAACAAGATCATGCGCGCGACCTATGATTACGCCGAACCCGGCGTGATCTTCATCGACCGCATCAATGCCGAGAACAACCTCAACTATGTCGAGACGATCGCGGCGACCAACCCCTGCGGCGAGCAGCCCTTGCCGCCTTATGGTGCCTGTCTGCTCGGGTCGATCAACCTGTCGCGGCTGGTGGATGATCCCTTTGGTGCGGATGCGCGGATCGACCCCGCCAAGCTGTCAGAGATGGTCGCGCTGGCGGTGCGGATGATGGACAATGTCGTCGATGCCTCGCGCTTCCCGCTCGAGGCGCAGGCGGCCGAGGCGCGCGCCAAGCGCCGGATCGGTCTGGGTGTCACAGGTCTGGCCGATGCGCTGGCGATGGTGGGCTTGCGCTATGGCGCGCCAGAGGCTGCCGAGATGACGGGCGAATGGCTGCGGCTGATCGCCAATGCCAGCTATCGCGCCTCGGCGCTTCTGGCGGCAGAAAAGGGCGCTTTCCCGCTTTATGACGCGGCAGCCTATGCCAAGGCGCCGATGATCTTGCGGCTGGATGCGGATGTGCAGGCCTTGATTGCACAGCACGGTCTGCGCAACGCGCTTTTGACCTCGATCGCGCCCACGGGCACGATCAGCCTTTTCGCGGGGAATGTTTCCTCGGGGATCGAGCCGATCTTTGCCAATTCCTACAAGCGAAAAGTGTTGCAACCCGACGGAAGCCGGACCGAGGAAGAAGTGGTGGATTACGCCGTGCAAGCATGGCGCGCCCATGCCGGTGATACCGCGCTACCCGATCATTTCGTCACCGCCCAAACGCTGGCGCCACTCGATCATGTGCGCATGCAGGCCGCGGCCCAGCCTTGGATCGACAGCTCGATCTCGAAAACCATCAATGTGCCGGCCGATATCGATTTCGAAAGCTTCAAGGATGTCTACACCGAGGCCTATGCCACCGGCTGCAAGGGCTGCACGACCTATCGGCCCAATGATGTGACGGGCTCGGTCCTGTCGGTGTCCGAGGCCGATGATAAGGCCGATGGCGTTGAGGCCGCAGAGGCGGCAAGCGGCGAAGTGATCTACATGTCAGAGCCGCTCGACCGCCCCGCGACGCTGGAGGGGCATACCTACAAGGTGAAATGGCCCGATAGCGAGCATGCGCTCTATATTACGATCAACGACATCGTGTTGTCGGGTCACAGGCGCCCCTTCGAGGTGTTCATCAACTCCAAGAACATGGAGCATTTCGCCTGGACCGTGGCGCTGACGCGGATGATCTCGGCGGTGTTCCGGCGCGGCGGCGATGTGAGTTTCGTGGTCGAGGAACTCAAGGCCGTATTTGATCCGCGCGGTGGCGCATGGATGAACGGCAAATATGTGCCGTCAATCTTGGCGGCCATCGGCGGTGTGATCGAGCGGCACATGATCTCCATCGGCTTCATCGCGGGCGAGGGGATGGGCCTGAAATCCGACCCGCAGGCCGAAGTGGTCAATCTTGGCCACAAGCCGGGGCCTGCCTGTACCTCTTGCGGTCAATACGACATGCGCATGGCCGAGGGGTGCCTGACCTGCAACACCTGCGGCTATTCGAAATGTGGCTGAGGCGCCTGCGCGCCTTGCCACATTTTCGCCGCAATTGCCCGCATAAGTCGGCCTGAAGTGAATGGCGGCTTCGCCGCCGTAGCGCGCAGGTCTATGTCATGCTTGTTGGTCTTGCCCGGTTCGGGGCTTTCGTTTTCGTCGCCGCATCGCTTGCTGCGCCCGCTTGGGCCGATGACCAAGCGGGGCGGCAAAACCTCGGCATGGCGCGGGTCTTTACCAATGACACCATCGCCGACAGGCAGGATCGCTGGCGTTCCGGCGGCTACGGGATCAGCGCGTTTCGCGGCTCGGAATGGTTCGGCGCGCTGCCCAGCCAGCCATTCGAAATCATGGAATACCGCCTGCGTGGCGAGGTGATGGCCCCCGACAATCTGGCACGCCCCGCGCCGGGCGACAGGCTTTATGCCGGCAGCCTGTGGCTTGGTGCGCATACCCATCTGGGATGGCAGGGCCTCGACGTGACGGCGGGTGCCGATCTGGTCGTGACGGGCGAACAATCGGGCGTGCGGCGCTTGCAGTCGCAGATCCATGATTGGTTCTCGATGCCGCGGATGGATGTCGAAGGGTTTCAGGTCGCAAATGGCGTCTATCTGCACGGCACGGTTGAAATGGCGAAAGCGGTGACATTGTCATGGGGCGAATTGCGCCCCTTCGCCGAGCTTCAGGCCGGCGTCGAGAACATGGCGCGCGCCGGTGTGGATCTGACCATCGGCAGTTTGGGCCAAGCTGGATTGCGCAGCCGCGATCCGATCACCGGGCAGCGCATTGCGGGGATTGTTGATGCCGAGGCGAGTGGCTGGTCCTTTCTGATCGGCGGCGATGTCGCGCATGTCGACAGCTCGATCTTCCTGCCCGAAAGCCGGGGCTACATGGTCGAACCCACGCGTCAAAGGCTGCGCCTTGGGGCGAATTACGCGGTCGGCACCAGCAATTTCTTCTATGGCATGACCTATATGTCCGAAGAATTCGTCGGCCAGCCCGAGGGTCAGCTTGTCGGATCGCTTAGCCTGAACCTGCGATTTTGATCTTTTGCGCCGCCGAGCGAATCGAAAGCTATACATCGCGAATCACTTTTGATAGCCTTTGCGAAAGGCATGGCCGATCAACGGCTGGCCGCGTAACGAGTATGAGGCGGGGCAATGGCTACGGGCTTTCGGGGCGCGTTCGTGATCGCATGGGCGCAGACCATGTTGGATGGGTATCCGGCGCAAGGGCAGTTTCATCTTTCCGAAGGCATGACATGGCGGTGGCATGGTCGCGCGATGCCCTTGGCAGGCGAGGGTGGCGCGCTGTTGCTGCATGACAGCGCCGAGCATGCCGAGCTGCGCGCCCGCGCGGCACGGGTGGTGCGCAAGCTGATGCAGCGCCCCGCACCCAGCGCCGCCGAAATTGCCGCCGATGAGGCCGACCCGATCTTTCGCGGGGCATTTGTCGTCACGGATCAACGCAAGCTTTTTACCATCGTTCCCATCAATCTGGGTGATGCGGCTGAGCCGGTGTTGTTGTTTCTGGGTGAGATGCCCCCACCGGAGCGTGATTTAACGGTTTTGCATTGCTCTGAGCGGACCATGCGCATGACCCCGTCCGAACGGCCCTCGGTCATCTGTTTCACGCCGGGCACGCGGTTGCGCACCGAAACAGGCGAGATCGCGATCGAGGATTTGGGGCCGGGTGACAAGCTGTTGACGCGCGATAGCGGCCCGCAAGAGGTGCTGTGGTCGGGTCATCGCCGCATGTCGGGCGCGCGGCTTTTCGCCATGCCCGAACAGCGCCCCATCCGTTTGCGGCGGGGGGCCTTGGGCGTGGACCGCCCCGAGGATGACCTGATCGTCAGCCCCGAGCATCGCGTGCTGGTCAAGGGGCGCGCTGCGCGCGATCTGTGGGGCGAGGACGAGGTTTTGGTGCGTGCCGCCGATCTGGTGGGTGACCGCTTCATCACCGTCGATCATTCCCTGCGCGAGACATGGTATATCCACCTGATGCTGGAACGCCACGAGGTGATCTGGGCCAATGGGCTGGAGGTCGAGACCTTCCATCCGGGTTTCATGGGTCTGGATCATCTCAACGGGGCGCAACGTGACCTTTTGTTCGATCTGCGCCCCGAATTGTCGGGCAATCCCGATCTTTACGGCCCGCCCGCCCGCCGCATGGTCAGCCGCGCCGAAGCGGCGATCCTTTTGCATGGCGCGCCTGCCTATGCGGTGACTGCCCGGCATTGACAGCCCGCTGTGTTCGGCCTAAACGGCGCGCTCATGCAGCGGTCTGAATGGGCCGCTGTACATATTGGTGTTGGTGGCCCCCGCAAGGGAATGCCTGTCGCCCCGGCAAAATCCGGGGAAAGGACAACGCCCTCTCGTTGAATGAAGAGGAGATCAGACGGTGACCAAACGCACCTCTGCCAAGTATAAAATTGACCGCCGGATGGGTGAAAACATCTGGGGTCGTCCGAAATCCCCGGTGAACAAGCGCGAATACGGCCCCGGCCAGCACGGTCAGCGCCGCAAAGGCAAGATGTCCGACTTCGGCCTGCAGCTGCGCGCAAAGCAGAAGCTGAAGGGCTATTACGGCGATCTGACCGAAAAGCAATTCCGCCGCATCTTCACCGAAGCCGAGCGTCGTCGCGGTGATACCGGTGAATTGCTCATCGGCCTGCTCGAGCGTCGCTTGGATGCGGTCGTCTACCGCGCCAAATTCGTCGCCACCATCTTTGCCGCACGCCAGTTCGTGAACCACGGCCATGTGACGGTGAACGGTCAGCGGGTGAACATCCCCTCCTACCGCGTGAAGGAAGGCGATGTCATCGAAGTGCGTCAGAAGTCGAAGCAGATGACAGTGCTGCTCGAAGCGGTGCAATTGGCCGAGCGCGATGTTCCCGACTACATCGAGGCCGATCACTCCAAGATGATCGCGACCTTCGTGCGCACACCCGGTCTGGGCGATGTGCCCTATCCGGTGGTGATGGAACCGAATCTCGTTATCGAATACTACGCACAGAACTGATATCTGTTGCACGCAAGTTTATGGGGCCGTGCCAAGCTGGCACGGCCCTTTTTGTTTCGGTCAGGCGATAGGAGGCCCGCACATGGCGCAGACCCATCCCATCTATGGTCGTATCGACGGCCCGATCGTCATCATCGGCTTCGGCTCGATCGGTAAAGGCACCTGGCCGCTGATCGAGCGGCATTTCGATTATGATGCCGACAAGCTGGTGGTGATCGAACCCGATCCCGCGCAAGCCAATTTCCTGCGTCAGCATCGGCTGCATCATGTTCAAGAGGCGTTGACGCCCGAGAATTACCGCGACGTTCTGGGGCGATTGCTGGTGCCGGGCAAAGGGTTTTGCGTCAACCTGAGCGTCGATACCTCGTCGCTCGACCTGATGCGCTTTTGCCGCGAGATCGGTGTTCCCTATATCGACACCGTGGTCGAGCCTTGGGCGGGCTATTATTTCGGCACCGCCGATAATGCCGCGCGCACAAATTATGCGCTGCGCCAAGCGGTGCGCGACGAGAAAGCCAAGAATCCCGGTGGCACGACGGCCGTCAGCTGTTGTGGCGCCAATCCCGGCATGGTGTCGTGGTTCGTGAAAGAGGCGCTTTTGACCCTTGCGCGCGACACCGGCCATGATGCCAGCACACCCAAGGATCGCGCCGCATGGGCCGCGCTGATGCGCGATCTGGGCGTCAAGGGTGTGCATATCGCCGAGCGCGACACACAGGCCCGCCGCGTGCCGCGCCCACGCGGTGTGTTCGTCAATACATGGTCGGTCGAGGGCTTCATCGCCGAAGGGTTCCAGCCGGCCGAGCTTGGCTGGGGCACGCATGAGCCATGGTTTCCCGAGAACGGCTATCGCCATGATAGCGGCTGTCAGGCCGCGATCTGGCTGGACCGTCCCGGCGCGATCACGCGTGTGCATAGCTGGTGCCCGACGCCGGGGCCGCAATTCGGCTTTCTCGTCACGCATAACGAGGCGATCTCGATCTCGGATTACTACACTGTCGGTCAGGGTGCCGCGCCGGCGTATCGGCCGACTTGTCATTATGCCTATCACCCTTGCGATGACGCGGTGCTGAGCTTGCATGAGATGTTCGGCTCGGGTCGGGCGCAAGAAAAGCACCATATCTTGACCGAGGATGAGATCGTCGAAGGGATCGACGAGTTGGGCGTACTGTTATACGGCCACGAGAAGAACGCGCTGTGGTTCGGATCGCGCTTGTCGAATGCCGAGACGCGTGACCTGGCCCCTTATCAAAACGCCACCGGGCTACAGGTGACCAGCGCCGTTTTGGCCGGGATGGTCTGGGCCTTGGAAAACCCCAATGCGGGCATCGTCGAGGCCGATGAGATGGATCATGCCCGCTGTCTTACCGTGCAGCGCCCCTATCTTGGCCCGGTCGAGGCGCATTATACCGATTGGACCCCTTTGCAGGATCGCTGGGAATTGTTTCCCGAAGATATCGATCCCGAAGAGCCTTGGGCCTTTCGCAACGTGCTGGCCAGCTGAGCCTTGCCGTGAGCGCAAGGTGCAGCCTTTGGCTGCACGCCTTTGATCTCACCCCGCCGATGGCGGGGCTCGGGTCACGGGGGCGCTGCCCCCGCACCCCCGGAGTATTTGGAAAGCAAAGATGACGCCGTGATCGGCGCTTTCATCGCGATGGACGCGGGGCTTGAGAGGGCGTAAGGGGCGGCGCATGGCATATGGCGATCGTTTCAGCACCCTCACGCTTGCGCAGGCGCAAGACTTGCCGTTTTGGCGGCGTCCCATCGCGCTATTGGCGCTGATGGCCTTTGCCATGCCGGTGGGTTTTGCCACATGGTCGGCACTTTTGAACAATTTCGTTATCGAGATGGCGGGATTTGACGGGGCCGATATCGGTTGGCTGCACACGGTACGCGAGATACCGGGGTTTTTCGCCATCGGGGTCATTGCCTTGATCATCTTTATCCGTGAGCAAGTTTTGGGGCTGGTGTCGCTCTTGATGCTGGGGCTTGCCACGGCCTTGACCGCGCAATTCCCCAGCTTGGGCGGGTTGCTGATGATCACGCTGATCAGTTCGATCGGGTTTCATTATTACGAGACGGTCAACCAATCGCTGCAATTGCAGTGGATCGACAAAAAGCGCGCGCCGCAGGTGTTGGGTTGGCTGATGGCGGTGGGTTCGGGGGCGACGTTCCTTGCCTATGGGCTGATCGTTCTGACATGGCGGGCCTATGATCTAAGCTATGATCTTGTTTATTGGTTGGCCGGCGGCGTGACGGCGGCGATCGCGCTTGTGTGCTTGTTCGCCTTTCCGCAATTCGAAAGCCCCAATCCGCAGACCAAGAAGATGGTGCTGCGCCGGCGCTACTGGCTTTACTATGCGCTGCAATTCATGTCGGGCGCGCGGCGGCAGATCTTTGTCGTGTTCGCCGCCTTCATGATGGTGGAGCATTATGGCTTTGCGGTGCATGAGGTCACGGCGCTGTTCATGGTGACGCTGCTTGCCAATATGGTTGCCGCACCGCTTTTGGGGGCGGTGGTGGCGCGCTTTGGCGAGCGGTTGGCGCTGATCGTGGAATATGGCGGGCTTGGGGCGATCTTTTTGCTTTATGCCGCACTTTACCTATTTGATTGGGGGCCTTGGGTGGCGGCCGGGCTTTATATCGCCAATCATTTGTTCTTTGCCTTGGCCTTGGCGATCAAAACCTATTTCCAGAAGATCGCCGATCCCGGTGATATCGCACCGACGGCGGCGGTGGCCTTTACCATCAACCATATTGCAGCGGTGTTTCTGCCCGCGCTTCTGGGCTATGTCTGGCTTACCTCGCCTGTGTCGGTTTTTGTGCTGGCTGCAGGGATGGCGGCGGTGTCCTTGGGCCTGTCTTGTCTTGTGCCGCGTCATCCCGTGCCGGGGCATGAGACCATCTTGGTTGCGCAGCGTGGCGCGCCCGTTGCCAAGAGCGAGACAAACGCGTAGGGGCAGGGCGACGTAGAACCGACCCGAACGGAAGCTGACCCATGCCCACCTGGACCGCGCTGACGAGCCTGCCCGAGAAGATCAAGGCCGAGGCGCTGGGTGCCGCGCTGGAAGAGTTAATGCCCGAGCCGACAGGTGTTGGCGTCTTCGAGATGGAGGACGGATCGGGGTTATGGGAAGTCGGGGCGTATTTCACCGAAGGCCCCGATGAGATCGCGCTGATGTTGCTGGCCGCAGCCCATGGGGCAAAGCCTTTCGCGATATCGGCGTTGCCTGAAACCGATTGGGTGGCGCATGTGCGCCGTGAATTGCATCCGGTGAACGCCGGGCGCTTTTTCGTCTATGGCGCGCATGATGCCGACAAGGTACCGGCCGGTCGGATCGGCCTGTTGATCGAGGCTGCGATGGCCTTTGGCACGGGGCATCATGGGACAACACAGGGTTGTCTCGAAGCGATGGACAAACTGTTGAACGCTGGGAATTCGTTCAAAAATGTGGCCGATATCGGCTGTGGAACGGCGGTTCTGGCCATCGCCGCCGCCAAGGTTTTGGAGGGGGATGTGATCGCCTCCGACATCGATCCTGTCGCGGTCGAGGTTGCCTTGGCCAATGCTGCGGCCAATGGTGTGGCGGGGCGGGTCGCCTGTGTCGAGGCGGCTGGTTTCGACCATGTCGATCTTGCCGCGCGCGCGCCTTATGATCTTGTTTTTGCAAATATTCTTAAAGGCCCATTGATCGAGTTGGCGCCCGATATGGCCGCGCATTCAGCCGCGAATGGCCATGTCATTCTGTCGGGGCTTTTGATCGATCAAGCGCCCGATGTGACGGCCGCCTATGTCGCGGCGGGTTTCGTGTTGAAGGACCATCGCGAGATCGGGGATTGGGCCACGCTGACCTTGTGCCGTAAAGACGCCTAAATCCCGCCCCAATTCACTCGCAGTTTTCGGCGATTCATGGTAAAGATCCACGTGGTGGGGGCGACTTTGAACGTTCGAGTTGCCCAATGAATCAGGACTATCCCAATTTTCGATCCCGCGTGGATCGAATTAACCGTGCCCGGCGTGACCGGGTGGTGGGTGAGTTCGTGTTGCAATCGAACGGTCTTCTTGTGCCGAAACAGCGTCGCCTGAGATTTGGTTTCCCGCTCAAGGGCCTGATTTTGGCTTTCGTCATCGCGGTGATGGTGAAGGCCTATCTGATCTGGTTCCTTGGCTTGGAGCTTTATCAGTTGGAGATGCTGCGACTGCTGAGTGGATCGCGCTTCGAACAAGCCGCGGCCCGTATCCTCATGCCCGATCAACTGACCATGTGGATGGTCAGCCAATATGATTGGATATGGGGGTATATCATGGCTTGGCGACAATCTGCGGCGGCCCTTTGACGGGCTGGCCAGAACGATCTCACCACTGAAAGAAAAAGGCGCCCCTGATCCGCTCAGGGGCGCCTTTGCTTTGGGGGGTGGTTGGTTCAGCCGCGCTGATAGGTGCCGCGGGCGATATCGTCGATGTCACCGCGCACAAGGCCCAGATCTTCCAATTCGCGGTCGGTCAGTGCCGAGAGGCTTTTGCGCGTGACGCGCGCATCATTCCAAGCGGCGATCCGGCCGAACACTTCGGCCAGAAGACGGGTGGCACCGAAGCCGGCGCCGAGGGGGCGGTTCGTGATAATGGCCATCTGGCGTTTCCTTATGGGTTCATCATTTCGGCCAAACGGTGAAAGACCGCCGGTCGCTTGATCAGATGCCGCATCTAGATGTGCAGATTGCGTCACACAATGCGCGATTATGCATGGGTCACATGCAATTTGCGCATGCCTCGCATGATGCTGTTTTCGGCAATGATTAAAGGGCAAATCGGCCATACGCGTGTCGTTTTCATTGCGTCGGATGACGCTTTTTGGCTGCGCATTTCCGACATCTGTCAAAAGCGACTTTTCGCGCGCGCTAAGGGACCAATCGCTAGGCAATGTTCGCCTTTCGTGCTAGTGATGCAGAAAGGCCACGAAATGGGCTGTAAATTGCGGGGCGAGGACGGGCAGATGCGGATAATCGGGATCGACCCGGGGCTGAGATGCCTTGGATGGGGTGTGATCGACGTTGAAGGCTCGCGGCTCAGGCATGTGGCCAACGGGCAGATCCTGTCTGGTGCAGGTGATTTGGCCGTGCGGCTTTTGGCGCTTTATGAGCAATTGAGCGCGGTCATCGCGCGCCATGCGCCACAGGCGGCCGCCGTCGAGCAGACCTTTGTCAACAAGGATGGTGCGGGCACGCTCAAGCTGGGTCAGGCGCGCGGTATTGCGATGCTGGTGCCGGCCCAAGCGGGGTTGAGCGTGGCGGAATATGCCCCCAACGCGGTGAAAAAGGCGGTCGTCGGCGTGGGTCATGCCGAAAAGCAGCAGGTGGAGCATATGGTGCGGCTGCAATTGCCGGGCTGCGATCCGGTGGGTCCGGATGCCGCCGATGCGCTGGCCATCGCGATTTGCCATGCATTCTACGCGCAATCGGCGGGTCGTTTGGCCCAAGCGATCGGGGCTGCTTCATGATCGGCAAGCTGACAGGGCGGGTGGATTACAAGGCCGCCGATCACCTTCTGCTCGATGTGGGGGGCGTGGGCTACACGGTGCATTGCTCGGATCGCACCTTGGCCGCATTGCCCGGCGCGGGGCAGATGGCGGCGCTTTATACCGAGCTTTTGGTGCGCGAGGATCTGTTGCAGCTTTTCGGCTTTCTCACGCCGTATGAACGGGAATGGCATCGGCTTCTGATCTCGGTCCAAGGGGTGGGGTCCAAGGCATCGATGGCGGTCTTGGGCACGCTTGGCCCCGATGGTGTGGCGCGCGCGATCGCTATTGGCGATTGGGGCGCGGTCAAGGCCGCGCCGGGGATTGGGCCAAAGCTTGCCCAGCGCGTGGTCAACGAGTTGAAAGAGAAAGCGCCGGGCATCATGGCCTTGGGCGGCACGATGGGGCAGGCGGCGGGCACCAGCCCCGATCCGTTGATCGAAGAAGATGGCCCGGCCAAAGCGCCGATGCCACAGGCCGCACCGCCGTCATCGGGTGCGGCGCAGGCTGACGCACTCTCGGCCCTGACAAATCTGGGCTATGCGCCATCCGAGGCCGCGCGCGCCGTGGCCGAGGCCGCAGGCAACGCACCGGGGTCAGAGGCCTCCGCGCTGATCCGCGCGGCGCTGCGCCTTTTGGCGCCAAAAGAGTAGGGGGTGGCGTGCGCTTGACGCCTCAGCCATAGATGCAAGACATGACAGACCCCGACCCAACCCTGCGCCCAGCGCCCATGCCCGAGGATGCCGACCGCGCCCTGCGCCCGCAAAGCCTTGATGATTTCATCGGTCAGGCCGAGGCGCGGGCGAACTTGTCGGTTTTCATCGAAAGCGCGCGGCGGCGGGCCGAGGCGATGGATCATGTGCTGTTCCACGGGCCTCCGGGCTTGGGCAAGACCACGTTGGCACAGATCATGGCGCGCGAATTGGGTGTGAATTTCCGCATGACCTCTGGCCCGGTCTTGGCGCGGGCGGGTGATTTGGCCGCGATCTTGACCAATCTCGAAGCGCGCGATGTGCTGTTTATCGACGAGATCCACCGCCTGAACCCGGCGGTGGAGGAAGTTCTCTATCCCGCGCTGGAAGATTTCGAGCTAGATCTGGTGATTGGCGAAGGCCCTGCCGCGCGCACGGTGCGGATCGAATTGCAGCCCTTCACGCTGGTGGGTGCGACCACGCGGATGGGTCTTTTGACCACGCCCCTGCGCGACCGCTTCGGCATTCCCACGCGGCTCAATTTCTACACCACCGAGGAATTGACCCGGATCGTGGCGCGTGGCGCGCGCCTGTCGGGGATCGATGCAGACCCGCAAGGCGTGGCCGAGATTGCCGGTCGCGCGCGCGGCACTCCGCGGATCGCGGGCAGGCTGCTGCGCCGCGTGATCGATTTCGCGCTGGTCGAGGGCAATGGGCGGCTGACGCAGGCCATCGCCGACAGTGCGCTGACGCGGCTGGGTGTCGATCATCTGGGCCTTGATGGGGCGGACCGGCGTTATTTGAGCTTGATTGCCGAAAACTATGCGGGTGGGCCTGTTGGGGTCGAAACGCTCTCGGCGGCGCTTTCGGAAAGCCGCGATACGCTGGAAGAGGTGATCGAGCCTTATCTGCTGCAACAAGGCCTGATCGCGCGCACACCGCGCGGGCGGATGCTGGCGCACAAGGGCTGGACGCATCTGGGGATGCAAGCGCCACCCGCGCCGGGGCAGGGCGAATTGCTTTGACGATGCCGATGACGATGACCGATACCAGCCTTTCGCCCCTCATCCCCGACGCCGTTACCGCCCTGTTCACCCGTGCGGATGGCCAATTCCTGTTCGCGCGCTGGGGGCGGCCCATTGTGCCGGTGGTCTTTGGGGTCGAAGATGGCACCGTGTCGATCCTGAAAGGCGCGATCGAGGCGGTGGTGGCGCTGGCCGGCCATAAGATGGCCGAGACCGACCCGGAACTGGGTGCCAATCTGATGGTGTTTTTCATCCGTGATTGGGCCGAGTTGACGGCAACCCCCAATCTTGACCGGCTGATCCCCGATCTGGCCCCTTTGGTCGCGCGGCTTGAGGGGGCGGATGCCAATCAATACCGGGCCTTTCGCTTTGACGAGGGCGGCGGGATCAAAGCCGCCTTTGTCTTTATCCGCATGGACGCCGCCATGGCACAGGCCCCGGCCGAGACCATCGCGCTTTCTCAAATCGTGCAGACGATCCTTTTGTGGTCCGACACGGCCTTTCTTGGGCAATCGCCGCTTGCGGTGCTGCGCGATGGCGGGCCTGCGATCCTCAAGCCGCAGATCGCCGATGTGATCCGCGCGGCCTATGACCCGGCGCTGCCGGTGGCATCCACCGATCCGGCGTTGGCTTTGCGCATGGCTGCGCGTTTGGGGCGGATGCAATGACCCATCGCTGGCCCATCCGCGTTTATTACGAAGATACCGATCTGGCGGGGATCGTCTATTACGCCAATTACCTGCGCTTTATCGAGCGCGCGCGCTCGGAACTGGTGCGCGCGGCGGGCATCGACCAAGTGGCGATGAAGGCCGCGGGGTTGGTTTTCGCCGTGCGCCGGGTCGAGGCCGATTACCTGAAGCCCGCCCATTACGACGACCAGATCGAAGTGCGCACAAGGCTGTGCGATGTCAAAGGTGCCAGCTTTGCCATGCCGCAAGAAGTATGGCGCGAAGATGAGCTTTTGTTTCAAGCACATGTCACGATTGTCGTCTTGAACCAAGCCGGGCGGGCCACGCGGCTTCCGGCGGAACTTCGCGCAAGGCTCGATGCCTTCACGGCAGATGTCAGCCGCTGACAGAGAAGTGTTCGCAATCCCCCTTATAAGCTGATATCATCATACCTTAATGAGGCATGAAAAACGTGCCCATATCGTATTGAGGCCGGGGCAGAGGAAACTTTTAGTCACTATGGAAACCGAAACACTCGCTGTCGCGCAGCAGGCGGATTATACCGTTATTGCGCTGTTTTTCCGTGCAAGCATCACGGTCCAGCTTGTCATGATCGCCTTGATCGTGGCTTCGGTCTGGGTTTGGGCGGTCACCTTCACAAAGTTCAAGATGTTTCGCAGCGCACGCACCAATGCGAGCGCTTTCGACGCGGCCTTTTGGTCGGGTGAACCGCTCGATGAGCTTTACGACCGGATCGCCGATGCGCCCGCCAGCGCCTATGAACGCGTCTTTGTCGCGGGCATGACCGAATGGCGGCGCTCCTTGCGCGATGATGGTGCCTTGATCCCCGGCGTGCAGCAGCGCGTCGACCGCTCGATGGATGTGGCGATCGCGCGCGAAAGCGAACGCTGGACGCATGGCTTGGGCTTTTTGGCCACGACCGGATCGGCTGCACCCTTCGTTGGGCTTTTCGGCACGGTTTGGGGGATCATGCGCTCGTTCCAAGAGATCGCGATTTCCGGCAATACCTCGCTTGCCATCGTCGCACCCGGTATCGCCGAGGCCTTGCTTGCCACCGGCTTGGGCCTGTTGGCGGCGATCCCTGCGGTGATCTTGTACAATATGCTCAGCGCCGATGCCGACCGCCTTGTCAGCGGGTTGGAAGGGTTCGCCGATGAATTCTCGACACTTCTGTCGCGGCAGCTCGACTGATGGGTGTCTCGGTTTCAACCAATAGCGGCTCGCGCCGCCGGGGCCGGGGCCGCCGCGCCAATCTCAAGCCGATGTCCGAGATCAACGTCACGCCCTTCGTCGACGTTATCTTGTGCCTGTTGATCATCTTCATGGTGGCCGCCCCTTTGATGACGGTGGGTGTGCCCATCGATCTGCCCGATACCGCCGCCGAGGCCCTGCCATCGGAGGAGGAGGAGCCGCTGACCGTCACGCTTGCGCCAAATGGCACGGTGATGATCCAGACCACCGAAGTGGCACTGGACGAGATGATCAGCCGCCTTCAGGCCATCGCCGCCGAGCGGACATCATCGCGGATTTTCCTGCGCGCGGATGGCGCGATTCCCTATGAGGATGTGATGCGCATCATGGGAGCACTGAACGCCGGCGGTTTCCGCGAGATCGGTCTGGTGACCGACTCAGGTGGTCCCCGGCTTGACGGCGGCGGACAGTAAGGGGGGAACGGATGCGCCGGTCCCTTTACGCCTCGACAGCGATACATGTCGCGCTCTTGATATGGGTCGCGCTGGGCGATGGTCTGTTCAAGGATAGCCCAGATCCGGTGTTCGAGGTGACGGGTGTCACGATCTTGTCGAGTGCGGAATTCGATGCGCTGACGGCTGTGGCCACGCCTGTCGCGCTGGAAATCGCACCACCCCCGCCGCGTCCCGAACCCGCCCCAGAACCCGAACCCGCGCCCGAACCCGAAGCACAGCCTGAACCCACCCCGCCAGGTGACGTGACCGATACGCTAGCGCCCCCCGCACCGCTTTCGGGCACCCCCGACCTGCCAGAGGATGGCCGCCCAACCCCGCGCGCCGCCGACCGCATCGCGCCCCTGCCTGCGCCCGCGCCCGAACCCGAGGTCGAGACCGCCCCCGAGGCCGTGACCCAATCCACCGCTCCCGCACCTTCGGCAACGCCCGTGGAGGCAGCGCCGGAAGCCGCCCCCGAGGAAGCCACAACCGAGATCGTGACCGAGGCGGAAACACCCTCTGGCGGGCCGTTGGGCCCTGTCGCCTCCATCCGCCCGCCGACCCGGCCCGAACGCCCCCGCCCGGTCGAGACCGCAGCCGCAGCTCCTGATCCGACCCCGCCGCCACCACCTGAACCCGAACCTGCCGTCGATCCGCTGGCCGCCGCGATCGCCTCGGCCGTGGCGCAAGCGGTGCAAACATCAAGCGCACCATCCGGCCCACCCTTGAGCGCGGGTGCGCGCGAAGGTTTCCGTGTTGCGGTTTCGACCTGCTGGAATGTCGGCTCGCTCAGCACCGAGGCGCAGGGCACGACCGTGGTGGTCGGTTTCGACATGACCCCCGAAGGGCGACCCGTCGATGGCTCGCTGCGCCTGATCTCATCGGAGGGTGGCGGGAGCGTGGCCGCACAACAGGCCTTCGAGGCTGCGCGCCGCGCGATCCTGCGCTGCGGTGCGAATGGGTATAACCTGCCTGTCGAAAGCTATGATGACTGGCGGCAGGTCGAACTTGTCTTCAACCCCGAGGGGATGCGTCTGAGATGATTTTGTCGCGCGCCCTTGTTAGCATAAGCTGGCGGAACCATTCCGCGTGGCCAGAGGTGTATCCATGTTGTTGACCCGTCGTTCCTTGATCCGCTCTGCCTCGGTCTTCGCGGCGGCAGCGACACTGCCTGGCCTCGTGCGTGCGCAAAGCCGCCCGCTTCGGCTTGAGATCACCGAAGGTGTGATCGAGCCCTTGCCCTTTGCTATCCCCAGTTTCATCGCGCGCAACGGGGCCGCCGCCGATGCGGCCGCCGACATCACCCGCGTCATCGCCGCCGATCTGCGTGGCACGGGGCTGTTTCGGCAAATTCCCGACAGCGCGCATATCTCGAGCGTGACCAATTTCGACGCGCCCATCCTTTACCCCGATTGGCAGGCGATCAATGCCCAAGCCCTGATCGTGGGCGAGGTCGAGCAGCAAGGTGGCCGTTTGATCGTGCGCTTCCGCCTGTTTGACGTTTTCAGCCAACAGCCCCTGGGCGATGGGCTGCAATTCGTGGGTAACCGCGATGGCTGGCGGCGCATGGCCCATAATGTCGCCGATCAGGTCTATGAGCGGATCACAGGCGAGACGGGGTATTTCGACACGCGTGTTGTCTTCGTCCATGAGGAGGGGCCGAAGAACGCGCGCCTCAAGCGCTTGGCGCTGATGGATTACGATGGCGCGAATGTGCAATTCCTGACGGACAGCCGGAGCCTTGTTCTCGCGCCGCGGTTCAGCCCGACAGGTGACCGCATCATCTATACCAGCTACGAAAGCGGCCAGCCGCGCGTCTACCTGATGGATGTGGCCAGCGTCACCCGCCGCCCGCTCGAGGCGGTGTCGGCCGGCAACATGACCTTTTCGCCGCGTTTCACCGCCGATGGCGGCAGCGTCGTCTTTTCGATGGAGCAGGGCGGCAATACCGACATCTACCGCGTGCCTGTGGGCGGCGGTGCGCGTAGCCAGTTGACCAATGCCCCCTCGATCGAAACGGCACCCTCGTTTTCACCGGATGGACGGCAGATGGTGTTCGAAAGCGACCGCACCGGCGGCCAACAGATCTATGTCATGCCCGCAGGCGGCGGCGAGGTGCAGCGCATCAGCCGCGGCTCGGGGCGTTACGGCACCCCGGTCTGGTCGCCGCGTGGCGATTACATCGCCTTTACCAAGCAAGAGCGTGGGCGCTTCCATATCGGGGTGATGCGCACCAATGGCTCGGAAGAGCGGCTTTTGACCGCCTCCTTCCTCGACGAGGGGCCGACATGGGCGCCGAATGGCCGCGTCTTGATGTTCACCCGCGAAACCGCCGGTGCCGATGGCGCACCCGCCGTCTATTCCGTCGATATCTCGGGGCGCAACCTGCAACGCGTCGCGACGCCGGGCATGGCATCCGACCCGTCATGGTCGCCGCGCCTGCCCTGACCATAACCGCGCATGGACGCAGGCCCCGCGCCCATGCTATATTGAGAAAAACAACAAGGACCGAGCATCATGACCATGTCCCTTCGCGCAACCGCGCTGATCTTGACCGCCGCAATGGCCCTTTCCGCTTGTGCGCAGGGCGGGCTTCGTGGCGGCGATGACGCCATCAACCTCAACAGCGCGCAAGGCGCCTTTGGCTCGGTCTCGGACCCGAGCAGCATCGCCTATTTCAACCAGATCGTGGGCGACCGGGTACTATTCGCGGTCGATCAATCCACCATCGACGCTTCTGCCATGGCTGTGCTGGATGGTCAGGCCGAATGGCTGATGACCAATCCCGAATTCACCGCCCTTGTCGAAGGCCATGCCGACGAGCAAGGCACGCGTGAATACAACCTTGCACTTGGCGCGCGGCGCGCGGCGGCTGTGCGTGATTACCTTGTCTCGCGCGGGGTTGCGGCCAATCGGATCAACACGATCAGCTTTGGCAAGGAGCGCCCGCTTGAGATTTGTTCCAATGAAAGCTGCTATAGCCAGAACCGCCGCGGCGTGACGGTTCTGAGCGCGGGCGCCGGGGTCTGAACCGATGCGCCACGCCCTGATCCTTGCGCTGTTGATCGGCTTGTGCCCGCCCATGGCGGTGGCCCAAGACCGCACCCAATCCTTGGCTGATATCCGCCAAGAGCTGTCGGTGCTGTTTGTCGAGATGCAGCGCCTCCGGGGCGAGTTGAACACGACGGGTGGCGCGATGGGCGCAGGTGGCGGCGGCACAGTGCTTGCGCGCATCGACGCCATCGAGGCCGAGTTGCGCCGTCTGACTGACCAGACCGAGCAATTGCAGATCAGGGTCGAGCGGGTCGTCGCCGATGGCACCAACCGCATCGGCGATCTGGAGTTTCGGCTCTGTGAACTGACCCCCGATTGCCGCATTGCCGATCTGGCGGCCACGCCTGCTTTGGGTGGTGCGGGCGATGCAGGCGCAAGTGGCGGTGCATTGCCCGCGACCCCGGTGATGCCCAGCGGTGCCAACCTCGCCGTGGCCGAACAAAGCGATTTCGATCGCGCACGCGCGGCCTATGAAAACGCCGATTACGCGCAAGCAGCCCAGCTTTTCGAAGCCTTTACCCAGACCTATCCCGGTGGTCCGCTTTCAGCCGAGGCGCATTTCCTGCGCGGTCAATCCGAGGCGCAGCAAAGCGCATGGAACCGGGCGGCGCGGGCCTATCTCGACAGTTTCACCGCCGATCCGTCGGGCATGCGGGCCAGCGATGCGCTGCTCAATCTCGGGCTTGCCTTGGGTGAGTTGGGTCAGCGCGACGAGGCTTGCCTGACCTTGGGCGAGGTCGGCGCGCGCTTCCCTGCAAGCCCCGCCGCGTCCGAGGCGATCGCGGTGCGGAGTCGGCTGAACTGCACGTGACATCCGACACGCTCGAAGCACGCTTTGCCGCGCGCATGGGCGCGCTTCTCGGCCCTGATTTTCCGCCTGCGATCGGTCTTGCCGTTTCGGGCGGGGGCGACAGCATGGCGATGCTGGCGCTTGCGCATGGCTGGGCGCGGGTCATGGGGATTGGTCTGCATGTCGTGACAGTCGATCATGGGCTGCGCGCCGCCGCCGCCGATGAGGCCGCGATGGTGGCCGCCGAATGCGCGGCACTTGGTCATCCGCATACAACACTGCGCTGGCAATGGGACGGGCAAGGCAATCTGCAAGATGCCGCGCGACAGGCGCGCCGCGATCTGATCGGCGCGTGGCGGGGCGATCTGGCCCATGTGCTTTTCGCCCATACCGGGGACGATCAGGCCGAGACCGTCTTGATGCGGCTTTTGCGCGGCTCGGGTGTCGAGGGTCTGGCGGGGATGTCAGGCGCGCGTGCCGTGCGTGACGCCAGCGGAAGATGGTGGCTTGTGCGTCCGCTCTTGGCCGAACGGCGCGCCGATCTGCGCCATTACGCGGTGACGCTGAAGCTTCCCTTTGTCGACGACCCATCAAATGATGATCCTCGCTTTGATCGGGTTCGCGCGCGACAGGCGATTGCAGCCCTTGGGCTATCGGTCGATGGCTTGGCCCAGACCGCCGACCGCATGGCGCGCGCAGCCGTTGCCTGCCGGGCGCGTGCCGCCGAGGTCGCGCGCCGGATCGTGACCGAGGATCTGGTGAATGATCTTCACACGGGCGATTTGCTCATCGACCGCGACGGGCTGGCGGAGGTGGAACGCGATACCCAGATGCGGATCTTGGCGGCTGGGCTGCAATGGGTGGCCTCGGCCCTTTACAGGCCGCGTGCCCATGCGCTTGAGGGGTTGCTGGACAGGCTCTTGGCGGGCGGTGGCGGCACGTTGCACGGGGTGGATGCAACGATACATGCTGCGGCGATCCGCCTCTCCCGCGAGGGTGCGGCTTTGCGTGATGAGCAAGTTCCCGCTCGCCCGGGCGCGCTTTGGGATGGGCGCTGGGTGGTGGGTGTGGCGGCCCCGCCGGGGGTGACGCTGCGCGCGCTTGGTCCTGAAGGATGGGTGCAGCGCCCTGAAAACAAGGCGCTTTCGGCGCCTGCGCGCGCGGCCCATGCTTGGCCTGCGCTCTTTCGGAACGACATCTTGGTGGCCTGTCCGCTCTTGGGTGTGGGGCCGGCGCTGGCGATCATTTTCCGCCCGGGTAGCGGCCATTTCGCCCAGTTCTTGGAATCACATTGAAGTCGGCCCCGTCATCTCTATCTTTCAACGATAAGGCACGGGCGTTTGTCCCGTCTGGCATGTAAGGAGATATTCCCTTGGGCAACGCGAGAAACATCGCATTCTGGGTCATCCTGTTTCTTCTGATTCTGGCATTGTTCAACCTGTTCTCGGGTGGCCAGACCCAGGTGGCTCAGCGCGGCGTGGCCTATTCCGAGTTCATCAGCCAAGTGCAGGGCGGACAGGTTCTGTCGGCCACATTGGATGGCGAGAATGTGCAGTTCACAACCGCCAGCGGGACATTCGGCACGGTTGCGCCGGGGGATGCGAACACCACGCAGATCTTGCTTGACCAAAGTGTGCGCATCGAGGCGCGCCCACAGGAACAATCGGGTTTCCTGAGTGTTCTGTCGCTATGGCTGCCGGTTCTGGTGCTGATCGGCATCTGGATTTTCTTCATGAACCGGATGCAGGGCGGCGGCAAAGGCGGGGCGATGGGCTTTGGTAAATCCAAGGCCAAGCTGCTCACCGAAAAGCATGGCCGCGTGACCTTTGATGATGTCGCGGGCATCGACGAGGCCAAGGAAGAACTGGAAGAAATCGTCGAATTCCTGCGCAACCCGCAGAAATTCAGCCGCTTGGGCGGCAAGATCCCCAAGGGCGCGCTGCTTGTTGGCCCGCCCGGTACGGGTAAGACGCTGCTTGCACGCGCCATCGCGGGCGAGGCGGGTGTGCCGTTCTTCACCATCTCCGGCTCTGACTTTGTCGAGATGTTCGTGGGTGTGGGTGCCAGCCGCGTGCGCGACATGTTCGAACAGGCCAAGAAGAACGCGCCTTGCATCGTGTTCATCGACGAAATCGACGCTGTCGGGCGGTCGCGTGGCGTGGGCTACGGCGGTGGCAATGACGAGCGTGAACAGACGCTCAACCAGCTGCTTGTCGAAATGGACGGCTTCGAGGCGAATGAAGGCATCATCATCATCGCGGCCACCAACCGCCCCGATGTGCTTGACCCCGCTTTGCTGCGCCCCGGCCGTTTCGACCGCCAAGTGCAGGTGCCGAACCCCGATATCAAGGGCCGCGAGCGGATCTTGAGCGTCCATTCGCGCAAGGTGCCCTTGGGTCCGAATGTGGACCTGCGCATCATCGCGCGTGGCACGCCCGGTTTCTCGGGCGCGGATCTGGCCAATCTTGTCAACGAGGCGGCGCTGATGGCCGCGCGTATCAATCGCCGTTTCGTCACGATGGAAGATTTCGAAAACGCCAAGGACAAGGTCATGATGGGCGCGGAACGCCGCTCGATGGTCATGTCCGAAGATGAGAAAAAGCTGACGGCCTATCACGAGGCAGGCCATGCCGTTGTCGGCATGAATGTGCCCGATCACGACCCGATCCATAAAGCGACGATCATTCCGCGTGGCCGTGCGCTGGGCTTGGTTTTGTCCCTGCCCGAGCGCGACCAGCTGTCGGTCAGCTACCGCAAATACACCTCGAAAATCGCCATGGCGATGGGTGGGCGCGTGGCCGAGGAATTGGTGTTCGGCAAGGATATGGTCACCTCGGGGGCAGCGTCGGATATCCAACAGGTCTCGAAGATAGCGCGCGCCATGGTCACGCAATTCGGCTATGCTGAAGAGCTGGGCTATGTCGATTACGCCAATGAGCAGCAGTCCTATCTTGGCTCTTACGGCGGCGGCACGAACCATTCGGCTGCAACCCAGAAGATCATCGACGACAAGGTGAAAGCCTTGGTTGATGAAGGCTATGAAACCGCCAAGCGTATCTTGACCGAACGGCGCGACGATCTGGAGCGGCTGGCACAGGGGCTCTTGGAATACGAGACCCTGACAGGGGGCGAGATCCAGAAGGTCATCAACGGCGAGCCGCTGAACAAGGGTGATGATAGCGGCGATACAGGCGACCGCTCGGGCGGCACGCCCTCGATCACGGCAATCCCCAAGCTCAAGCCCAAGTCCAAGCCTTCAGGCGATATGGAGCCTGAACCAAGCGCCTGATCATCTGCGAACCGCATGAAATGGCCCGCATCTGCCAAGATGCGGGCCTTTTTCATTCCAATTGCGGGCGGCTTATCGGTGGGCCACGGCCCATGCGACGATCGGAAAATCAGGATCATTCGTCAGATTGTCGATCGCGGGGTCGTATTTCGCCCATTTCTTCGCGCAGTCACGTTGGGCGCTGGCAAGATTGCCCCATTGATCTGCGGTGATCCCCGCTTCGGGGAAACCCGCCTCGATCAAGAGATTGGTCAGGCCCCTTGCGGTCCAACGGCTGCAATCGACGGGAAAGGCATGATAGCGGACGTAAAAGGGAACGCAGATATAGAACACCCCGCCGGGGTTCAGCATCTTGCGCACATTTTGCGTGGCCGCATAGGGGCGGTCGAGATGCTCCCAGACCTGATCGGCGATGATCATGTCGAATTTGCGCAATCGCCCGTTCTCGCTCCGGAAAACATCCGTGCAGATATCGAAATCGGGGTAATGGAATTCTTCGAAACTTTTGAAAGGAAAACCGCGCCCCAGCCCGCCCGAGATCTCCGCGCAGCTGCGTGATGGCGGGTCGAGCGCTGTAATCAGCCGCTGCGCGACCTGTTTATAGACAACGCGATTGAGAAAAGCCATGTGTCGGCAACGCCCCTTGTACCACTTACCAACGCGGGAACACCGATCTGGTCACGCCCCATCGCAGCCTAACAAGGCCTTATCACCAAGGCCACCCTGTTCGGGCTTGCTATGCGGTGGGGGGCCGCTCCTTGCAAGATGGGGGCGGCCGGGTTCAAATATGCTGTCTTTCCGATAGGAGCCGTACTTCATGCCCGCGCTGATCCCCACGCAATACACCGCCACCGTCACATGGATGGGCGTGAACCCCGACCGCGATGCCGCGCTGGAAACGCAAGCCTTGCGCGAAATGGCCCTGAGTTTTGCGGGTCATGCGGGTGAAAGCCGCGCAGGGTTGGTGCGTCCCTCCGACAGCCGGGTCTTGGCGCAATACAAGCGCGGCACACCGATCAGAAATACCCGCCAACTCGCGATCTTGTCGGCCGAGGATCTGGATGCCATCGCCGCCGAGATGGGGATTGCGGCCCTAGACCCCGCCCTTGTGGGGGCCTCGATGGTGATCCGGGGCATTCCCGATTTCACCCATGTGCCGCCCTCATCCCGGCTGCAAGACGCGGCCAGCGGCACGACTTTGACCATCGATATGGAAAACCGCCCCTGTATGCTCCCCGCCAAGCCGATCGAGGCACGCCATCCCGGCATGGGCGCGCGGTTCAAACGCGCGGCACGAAACCGACGCGGCGTGACCGCTTGGGTCGAGCGCGAAGGGGTCATCGCGCTTGGCGCGACATTGCGTCTGCATATCCCCGATCAGCCGGTCTGGCGGTTTCTCGATGATGCGCGCGAGGCCCACGGTTAAGGGCAGCGGTTTCGCATCGGAAACGCCGCGTGACGAATGAGCTTGGGAATGTGTCGCAATCGGTCCTCACGGCGCGCCTAGCACCCGCTATAGCCAAGGGTGAGAAAACACGCCCGCATGTGGGAAGGGAGCCCGCCTGACATGGCCTTCAAGACAGATATCGAAATCGCCCGCGAGGCGAAGAAAAAGCCGATCCAACAGATTGGTGAAAAGCTTGGCATCCCCTATGAGGCATTGCTGCCTTATGGGCATGATAAGGCCAAGATCGAACAAGACTTCATCACCGGACTGGCGGATCGCCCGAATGGCAAGCTGATCTTGGTGACCGCTATCAACCCCACGCCTGCGGGCGAGGGCAAGACCACCACCACCGTGGGTTTGGGCGATGGCCTGAACCGCATCGGCAAGAAAGCTGCGATCTGCATCCGCGAGGCAAGCCTTGGCCCGAATTTCGGGATGAAGGGGGGCGCGGCCGGTGGCGGCTATGCGCAAGTCGTGCCGATGGAGGAGATGAACCTCCATTTCACGGGCGATTTCCACGCGATCACCTCGGCGCATAACCTGCTGTCGGCGATGATCGACAACCATATCTATTGGGGCAATACGCTGGGCATCGACGAGCGCCGTGTCGTGTGGCGGCGCGTGATGGATATGAACGACCGCGCGCTGCGCGATGTGGTCGTCTCGCTTGGCGGTGTCTCGAACGGTTTCCCGCGCCAGACGGGCTTTGACATCACCGTCGCCTCCGAGGTGATGGCGATCTTGTGCCTGAGCGAGAACCTCGCCGATCTGGAGCGGCGCTTGGGCGACATGATCGTGGCCTATCGCCGCGACAAATCCCCGATTTATTGCCGTGACATCAAGGCTGACGGCGCGATGACCGTGCTGCTCAAGGATGCGATGCAGCCCAATCTGGTGCAAACGCTGGAAAACAACCCGGCCTTTGTGCATGGCGGCCCATTCGCCAATATCGCCCATGGCTGCAACAGCGTGATCGCGACCAAGACCGCGCTGAAACTGGCCGATTACGTCGTGACCGAAGCCGGTTTCGGGGCCGATCTTGGCGCCGAGAAATTCATGAACATCAAATGCCGCAAAGCGGGTCTTGCCCCCGATGCGGTGGTGATCGTGGCTACCGTGCGCGCGATGAAGATGAATGGCGGCGTCGCCAAGGCCGATCTGGGCGCCGAGAATGTTGCGGCCGTCAAGGCGGGTTGCGCCAATTTGGGTCGTCATATCGAGAACGTCAAAAGCTTCGGTGTGCCGGTTGTGGTTGGGATCAACCATTTCGCAGGTGATACCGACGCCGAGGTCGAGGCCGTCAAAGCCTATGTCGCGGCTCAAGGTTCCGAGGCGATCTTGTGCAAGCATTGGGCGCATGGCAGCGCGGGGATCAAGGATCTGGCGCATCGTGTGGCCGAACTGGCTGAGAGCGGTGCTGCGAAATTCGCGCCGCTTTACCCCGACGAGATGGGGCTGATGGCCAAGATCGAGACCATCGCAACCAAGATCTACCGCGCGGGCAGCGTGACCGCCGATGCAAGCGTGCGCGCCCAGCTCAAGGCGTGGGAGGATGCGGGCTATGGCAATCTGCCCGTCTGCATGGCCAAGACGCAGTATTCCTTCTCGACCGATCCGACCCTGCGCGGCGCGCCCGAGGGGCATACCATCCCCGTGCGCGAAGTGCGGCTTTCGGCGGGCGCGGGTTTCGTCGTGGCGATCTGCGGCGAGATCATGACCATGCCCGGCCTGCCCAAGGTGCCTGCCTCGGAAACCATCAGGCTCAATGATGCAGGCTTGATCGAAGGCCTGTTCTAGGCCAAGGGGCGCGGCGTCGGGGGCATCAAACCTCCTCCGCCGCCGCGTCGCACCGCCAGAGGCGGCCCGGCCGCCCCGATGCGCGTTGGCGCGCGTATTTTTGGAAAGATGAAGGATCAGGCATGGTTGCGCAAATCATCGACGGGAAGGCCTTTGCCGCGAAGGTGCGGGAACAGGTGGCCACCCATGTCGCGGGGCTGAAGGCCGGGCATGGGATCGTGCCGGGGCTTGCCGTGGTCTTGGTCGGCCAAGATCCCGCCAGCCAAGTCTATGTCAAGAACAAGGGTGTGCAGACCGTCGCGGCGGGAATGGCGAGTTTCGAGCACAAGCTTGTTGCCGCCACGCCCGAGGCCGAGATCTTGGCGCTTGTGGCGCGCCTCAATGCCGACCCTTTGGTGCATGGCATCTTGGTGCAATTGCCGTTGCCCGCCCATGTCGATGCGGCCGAGGTCATCAACACGATCGATCCAGCCAAGGATGTGGATGGGTTTCATATCTCGAATGTTGGGCTTCTTGGGACGGGGCAAAAGGCGCTGGTGCCTTGCACGCCCTTGGGCAGCCTGATGATGCTGCGCGACCATCACGGCAGCCTTGCGGGGCTGGAGGCGGTGGTCGTCGGCCGCTCGAATATCGTGGGCAAGCCCATGGCGCAGCTTTTGCTTGGCGATAGCTGCACGGTCACGATCGCGCATTCGCGCACCGCCGATCTAGGCGCGGTGTGCCGCCGTGCCGATATCTTGGTGGCCGCTGTCGGACGGCCCGAGATGATCACCGGCGATTGGATCAAGCCCGGTGCGACTGTGATCGATGTGGGCATCAACCGGGTGCCGCATCCGGATGATCCGGCCAAGACGCGGCTGGTGGGCGATTGTCATTATGACAGCTGCGCCGCTGTGGCGGGGGCAATCACCCCTGTGCCTGGTGGCGTGGGGCCGATGACCATCGCGTGCCTCTTGGCCAATACGCTGACGGCGTGTTGCCGGGCGCATGGTCTGGACGAGCCTGTTGGCCTGACCGCCTGAGGTTTTCCTGTCCATCTGCCGGAATGACTTGCGCCTTGGGGCATCTTGGGTAGGGTGCGCGGGCAAGTTTTCGCCTTCAAAAGTCGTTGTTCATGGTGTTCGCGCGTAACGATCTGGCTGGTCCAAGGCAGAGCCCACTCCTGTCATTGATGCTGTTGTGGCTTTTGGGCAGTGTCGCGCTTGGCCTATTGGGGCCATACGGCACATGGGTTCTTTTGCCCTTTGTGTGGCGGTTGGCGTTTTGGGCTGGGATCTTGATCGCCGCGCTGACGGTGGCCGGGGGGGCCGCGTTTCTGGCGCGGGTGATCTTGCCACAGCGCCCCTATCTCGGGCTCTTGGTGGAGGGTGGGTTAACCGCGCTGATCCTTGGGCCGATGATCTGGTCACTGTGCTGTGTCTTGCCCCATGCCGATCCTGCGCTTGTGCCACCACCGGGCAAGATCATGCTGGCGGTTTTCGCCCTGTGGCTTTGCGTGGTGCTGTTGCGCGGCTTGCCGCGGAGCGCACCGATGCCGGTCGCAACGCCGGTGAACAGGTCCGACGTGGTCACCATCCCACGAAACGGACCGACAATTGCGCTGCAACGCGCAGCTGCGGCCACCATCCGACCCGCATTCTTGGAACGCAGCGACCTTCACCTGCCCGGGGCGGTGATGCGGGTGTCGGCCGATGATCATTATCTGGTGATCCAGACCACGCATGGAACGGGGCGCATCATCATGCGGTTCCGTGATGCTTTGCCGGATTTGGCGGATTTGCCGGGGTGTCGCATCCACCGCTCGCATTGGGTGGCGACCGACGCGATGCTGCGGGTCCGGGCCGAGGGGCGCCGCCATGTCATGGATCTGATCGATGGCAGCAGCTTGCCTGTCAGCCAAGCCTATCTCGGGCCGTTGCGCGCCTTGGGGCTGTGTGATCAGCGGGGCATAGGCAGACAGATGGGCGGTGATCCCAACAAGATCGCCTCGGCCTCGCGCGACATCAACGCAGCGAGTTCGGGGCGGTCGCAGAATAACCCCCCTGTATAGGCACCATAGGCGGGCAAGATCAGCCGGGCGTCATCGCGCAGGATGCAGCGGCGGCTGATGCTGCGCCCACGTAAGGTGATGCGCGCCTTGGGGTGGTAATGGCCCGAAATTTCGCCCATCGCCCCCACCTCTGCGATATGGCGAAAGACAAGCGGGCCATCGTCGTATTGTGCCAAATGGCTGCCCGCCAGATCGAGTGGGCCGGGGTCGTGATTGCCCGCGATCCAGATCCAGCGCCGCCCCGCCATCAGGCTGATCAGACGCGCCTTGAGCGGATCGGCCAAGTCTTGCGCAGCGGTCAGGTCATCGAAGCTATCGCCAAGACAGATGACCGTTTCAGGCTGGATCGCCGCGATATCTTGGGCCAGCCGGTCGAGTGTTTCGATTGTCTCATAGGGTGGCAATAGCGCGCCGCCTTGTCGCGCGATCCGGTCGGATTTACCCAAGTGCAAATCCGACACGCACAAAAGCGCGCGCGCAGGCCAAGACACTGCGCCCGTCGGCAGGGCGTGCAGGGTTTCGCCACGGAAAGAAAAGGGCAGGGTGGTCATCGCCTGCTCATAGGCGCTTGGGTGCGCTCTCAGCAAGGGGGCGTCAGGGGGCAACGGCATCCAAACCCGCGGTGGCCATCAGGCGCGCGGCCTCGGCCTCGAGCAGGCGCTGATCGGCCATGCCCGCGATCGGCACGCGGCCCGGTTCCAAGAACAGGGGCGCGGCCAGCGGGCTGACGCGGGGCAGGCGCACATGGTCGATACGATCACCGATGCGCGCCAGCATCCCCTCGATCCGACCGAAATCGACAAGGCCGCGCATCGCCTCGGCGCGTGTGATCGCGAGCATGATGTGGTCTGGGTCGTATTTGCGCAGCGTGTCGTAAAGAATATCGGTCGAAAACGTCGCCTGTCGCCCCGATTTGCGGGTGCCACCGGGCTGGTTGCGCTCGATCAGCCCCGCGATGAGCGCGCTGGCCTTGAAGGTGCGCTTCATCACCGCGTTATCGGCCAGCCATGCCGCCATGGTTTCCACCAGATTGTCGCGCGAAAAGAGCATCGTGGGGTCACCCGGCGCGTCAAGCCCCCAGATCAGCGTGGCATAATCCGTGGCGACGAAACCCATCGGGTTCAGGCCCATCTCCTCCATCCGTTTGGTGATCAAAAGGCCCAGCGTCTGCTGCGCGTTGCGGCCTGCAAAGCCATAGGCCACGACATGCTCACGCCCGTCATGGGGAAAGCTTTCGACCAAAAGCCTGTCGCGCTCGGGCAGGCGGCTGAGCCGGCGCTGCAGCGCCAGCCAGTCGCGCGTGTGTTGCGGCAGATCGGGCCAATCGTCTTGGCGAAACATCTGCAAGATCCGGTCGGACAGCTGGGTGGAGGTTGCGAATTTCGTGCCCATGAAGGTCGCGATCTTGGGCTTTTGGGTGGGTGTGCGGCTGACCTCGACCACCATCTCGCGCATGCCCTCGTAGCGGACAATCTGACCGCCGATGAGAAAGGTGTCACCCTTGCGCAGCATTGCGGCGAAATATTCCTCCACCTCGCCCAAGGGCGCGCCACCGCGTGATTTCTGAAAGCGGACCTGCATCTTGTCGGCATCCACGATGGTGCCGATGTTCATGCGGATGCGCGCGGCGCGCCGTGGATCGCGCAACTGCCACTGCCCATCTGGGCGCTGGATCAGGCGCTGCCACTGGTCATAGGCCCTAAGCGCATAGCCCCCCGTCGCCGCGAAATCGAGGCAGCGATCGAAGGTGTCGCGCGGCAGGGCGGCATAGGCACCGGCGCTGCGGATTTCCGCAAAAAAATCATCGGCATGAAATGGCCCGGCGCAGGCGCGGATCAGGATATGCTGGCACAAAACGTCAAGCGGGCCAGTGTGGTCCGTGTCACCATCGAGCGCATGGGCGCGCACGGCGTCCAGCGCTGCGGTGCATTCGATCACCTCGAAGCGATTGGCAGGCACGATCAGCGCCTTGGACGGCGCGTTGTAGCGGTGGTTGGCCCGCCCGATCCGCTGGACCAACCGCTTGACGTTCTTCGGCGCGCCGATCTGGATGACAAGGTCCACATCACCCCAATCGATGCCAAGATCCAGCGACCCGGTGCAAACGATGGCCCTCAGCCGCCCCTCGACCATCGCCTGTTCGACGCGCTCGCGCTGTTCGCGGGCCAGCGCGCCATGGTGGATGCCGATGGGAAGCTGGTCGTCATTGGCGAGCCACAGGTGGTGAAAGAACAACTCTGCCTGCGCGCGGGTGTTGTGAAAGATCAGCGTGGTGCGGTGGCGCTTGATTTCCTCCAGCACCGCGGCAATGGCATATCTGCCGCCGCCGCCTGACCACGGGGGCGGGGCCGCGGTCGTGAGCATGGCGATATCGGGGTCGGGGCCGGGATCGGCCAGCAAGACCTCGCAAGGGTCGGGGTGGCGGGCGAGGATACGGGCGATGGCGGCGGGGTCTTCGACCGTGGCCGACAACCCCACACGGCGCAGGCCGGGCGCAAGGCTTGAGAGCCGCGACAGCGCCAACATCAGCTGATCTCCGCGCTTGCTTTCGGCCAGCGCGTGGACTTCGTCGACGATGATGCGCCTGAGGCCCGCGAATGTGCGATGGGCATCCTCGAACGACACCATCAGCGCGAGGGATTCCGGCGTGGTCAGCAAGATATGCGGCGGGTCGGCGCGTTGGCGGCGCTTGGTGTGCGATGAGGTGTCGCCCGTGCGATCCTCGACCCTTATGGGCAGACCCATCTCGGTGATGGGGCCGGTCAGGTTGCGCTTGATGTCGGCTGCCAGTGCTTTCAGCGGTGAGACATAAAGCGTGTGCAGGCCCTTGTGCGCGCCATCGGCCAATTCGGCGAGCGTTGGCAAGAACCCCGCCATGGTTTTGCCGCCACCCGTGGGCGCGATCAGCAGCTGACAGGGTGCATCAGCGCGCGCCAGCATGTCTTGCTGGTGCGGGTGGATCGACCAGCCACGGCTGTCGAACCAGCCGGTGATTTGGGGGGGCAGGGTGCGCGTCATAGACCCCTAGATAACCGCTTGCGCGCCTTTGGCCATGGGGGGCGGTTCTGCCGCAACAAAACCCAAGGGAAAGCGCCAGTGTTCCCATGCGGAAAACTGGCGCTTTCGCGCCCTCAGTGAACGATCTTCTCGTCCTTGACGAAGAGGTTCTCCCACGCGCGGTCGATGAATTCGGGCCGCATCTGGTAGGGGATGCCCTCGAAATCGCAGATCGCCTTGATCTGGTCGCACAAGAACACCGGGTGATAATTGGCGTAGTTGTGTCCGATCATGGGGTATTTCGTCTTCAGCAGATGCACGAGCGAGGCCTGATCAAGCGGCACGCCCTTTTTCTTGGCGACCAGCGCGAAGATCTTGAGGAACTGCTCCTGCGTCGGGCCGTCGATCTTGACCTTGAAAAAGATCCGGCGAAGGGCCGCTTGGTCGAAGATCTCGTTGGGGTGGAAGTTGGTCGAAAACACCACCAGCGTGTCGAAGGGCACCTCGAACTTCTCGCCTGATTGCAGGGCCAGAATGTCATAGGCGTTTTCCATCGGAACGATCCAGCGGTTGATCAGTGCCTGTGGTGGCTCTTCCTGGCGGCCAAGGTCGTCGACGATGAAGACCCCGCCCGTGGATTTCAACTGAAGGCTGGCCTGATAGGTGCGGCTGACCGCGTTGTAATTCAGATCGAGCATCGAGAGCGTCAATTCGCCCCCCGTCATCACCGTGGGGCGCGTACACAGCAGGTAGCGCGTGTCATGGCGTGATGAGGCTTTGCGCAGCGGGCTATTCTCGGGGCTGTCGGCGGAAGGGGTGACGGGCGTATGCACGATCGGGTCAAACATCGTGATCACCTGTCCCGCATAAGACAGCGCGTGCGGGATAAAAATATTGTCGCCCATTGCCTTGCGGATGCCTTCGGCGATCGAAGATTTGCCGTTGCCGGGCGGGCCATACATCAAGACCGAGCGCCCTGATCCGACCGCTGGGCCAAGTTGATCCAATAGGCCATGGGGCAAGATCAGATGGCCCATCGATGCCTTGAGCATGGCGCGCGTCAGTTTGATGTCGCGGATCGACTGGCGCTTGACCTGTGCCTTGTAGTCTTCAAGCGGCACGGGCATCGGCCCGTAATATTCGGATTGCGACAGCGCATCGAGTGCGCGCGCCTTGCCGCCATCGGTCAGTTGAAAACCCATCTCGGAGCTCGAGGTGGCGTGCAGCGTGCCGGTGGCCTGCATCAGCCCCAGATCGCGCAGATTGTCGATCAAGGCCTGCGCCAAGGGAATGGGAAGCGCGATGGCGCGCGCGATTTCCGACGCCTTTTCGACATTCTTGCGGAACACGGTCTTGAGAAGGATGTCGCGCATCATCACCGGCGTCAGGCCGGTATCAGATAATTGCCGCAGCGGCGGCGGCGCCAAAGTATCGGTTTGCGAGACTTGGATATTCATTGCTCTACCCCACGCATTTTGCTTTCGCATCCAATAGCTTGGGATTGCGGCGCTTTGTGGGCGAAGCTGGGATCGCGATGGGGCTTAAAGCCCCGCCACGGCCCCCATGATCAGGTAGATGGCCAGCGCCCCGGCAAGCGCCACGCCCATCGGGAAAAGCTTGTTTTGATCCCATGATTCCCAATCGGCCGTCGCGCGGCGCAAGACCGGCACACGCCCCGCCAAACGATGCGTCACCCATGATCCGATCAAGACCATCGAGAACAACATCAAGAAGAACAGCCCATCGCCCGGCACCACAAAGGGCGCCATGGCGGCGGCGAATTTCGCATCCCCCGCGCCGACCATGCCCAGCGAGGTGATGACGAACCCGATGACCAGCACCACGCCCAAGGCCGCAAGCCGCCACAGATAGGCATCGAATGGCATGACGATCAGGCCGATGGTCAAGAACACGCCTGTCAGCGCCAGAACGGCGATATTGGGAATGCGCATCGCGCGCAGGTCGCTATGGGCGACCCAGATGCAGATCGGCAGGACGAAAGGCAAAAACCAAAGCGCCTCAGTGGGTGTCAGAGCAAGCGACATTAGCGGCGAACCTCCGTCTCAAGGGTGTCGAGCGCGCGCACGGCGGCTTCGAAATGTTGGGGGTGGGTTTCGATGGCCTCGGCCAAGAGGCCACGACCGACGTCGGTTTTCCCTTGGCGGATCGCGGCAAGCCCTGCGGTGTGCAACAATTGGGCGCGTTCGATCTCGCTCATGCGGACCAAGGGCATCTGGTAATTGCCCTGTGCCGCGCGCGCCATGACGAGGTTGTTCTTGGCGGTGAAGAGCGCGGGATCATAGCGGATCGCCTCGAGAAACAGCTCTTCCGCGCCATCGAAATCGCCGCGCGACAGCCGCGAAAAGCCCCAATTGTTCAACACATTGGCGGGGCGTGTGGTCAGGCCCACGGCGATCTCGTAGAAATGATCGGCCCGGTCCCATTCTTGATTGCTATCGGCGACCATCGCTTCGAGCCGGTAGCGCTCATAGGTCTCAAGCGTGGGCGGCACGAGGTCGAGTTGGCGCTCGGCCTCTTCCCAGTCGCCCGCCCGGATCAAGGCGCCTGCAAAATCGATACGGTCTTGTTCGACGGTCTCATTGCCATTCACGATCTCGCGCCACAGTGGCACGGCCTCGTCGGCGCGGCCCGCGCGTACGAGGCTGGTGGCCAAGCCACGGCGGAAATCGACGCGGTCGGGTTGTTCGCGCACGGCGCGTTGAAAATAGGCGACCGCTTCATTGGGCGCTGCGGCGGTCAACATGATGTCGCTGAGGTTGGACTCATCGATCACATTGATCGGGTCGAGTGCCCGGTTCACATCGGGTGTGCGGGTCGTATCGCATGCGGCCAAGCCGATCATCGCGATCGCGACCACCGGAAAATTCCGGAGGCGGAGTGTCATGGCGACCTCTTACTGCTCATACTCTGGTCCCCGATCCCGGTCATGGTTCGGCAAGAAGCACATAAACGCCCTCGCCGCGCCGGATCAGTCCGGGGCCCTTTTGATTATTGTCGTCACTATAGATAATATTTTCCATTCTTGCGATAGCCAGTCGCAGGTTCTCGCGGATCGCGTCCGATTGGCCACTATCATGGGCGAAGGCCAATTCGAAAACGCGCCGCGCCTCGCCGAAAGCATCACGCTCCATCAATGCGACGCCCAGATTGTTCAGCGCGGGCACATGCGTTTCGTCCAGATCGATGGCTTGGCGGAATTGGCTTTCAGCCTGTCCCATGCGACCCAGCCGTAGATTGGCCGCCCCGATCGCGGTCAGGGTTTCGGGGTTCAATCCCTGTTCGCCCGCAGCCCGGTAATAGGCGCGCAGCGCCAGCTCGGGCTGGCCTGCATCCAGCAGCCTGTCGCCGACCAACAACTGGTTGACCTCGTCTTGTAAAACGACGGTCCCTTGGGGTGCCGCGATCTCGAGCCCTTGGGCGATCGGATCAAGGCGCCGATCATCGTCGGTATTCACACAGGCCATCAGCCCGGTCAGTGTCGTCAGGATGATGAGCTCCCTCATCACGCCCTCCCAGTTTGGGGATTGCAGCGCGCCGATCAGCGCGACTGCAAATCCATTGCGATGCCGTAAATCGATGGTCCGATCAGGATAATCAAAAGCGGTGGCAGACAGAAAATCATCGTGCCAAGCGTCAGCTTGGTTGGCAGCTTGTTGGCCTTTTCCTCGGCGCGCATCACACGCTTGTCGCGCATTTCATCGGCGTAGACGCGCAGCGCCTCGGCGATGGAGGTACCAAAGGTCGCTGATTGGATCAGCGTGGTCACGAAACTGCTGACATCTTGAATGCCCACACGTTCGGACAGGTCGCGCAAGACGCGCGCCTTGTCCTTGCCGGCCTTCATCTCGAAGGCGACGATCTCGAATTCCTCGGACAGCGCCGGAAAGCCCGAGGTAATCTCTGCTTCACGGCCCTGCACGCGACGCTGCACCCAGTATTTGGGTGCGTAATAGCCAACCGCGCCCGGCACCAGAACCATCAGGATCGAGCTTTGCGCCGAGCCACCGCCCGAGATCATCACATAAAAAGTGCCCAGCAACAGGCCGCCGATCCCAAGCGCGAACTGCGCGAAGTGAAACATCTGCACCGCGCCCTTGGAGCGGTAACCGGCGCGCACCAATTGCAATTGCGCAGCGCTGAATTGGGCTTGGTCTTGCGGTTCGAGATATTGTGCAAAGCGGTTGAGGCGCTCGTCCTTGCCGCCACGCCGCAGGCTATGGGGCGTTTCGCCTTGATCTTGGTTGATATGCATCTCGCGGATGCGGTCGAGCGGGTCCTTTTTCTTGAACAAGATCGACGGCAGCGCCACGAGGATCAGCAAGAGCCCAAGGCCACCTGCAACGATCAAGGGCCCCAGATCGCCCAAATGCTCGACGATCAGGGCATTGGCTTCGGCGAAGAGATTGGAAAAGAATTTCATCGCGCGCCCCTCAGACTTTGATGTTCACAAGCATCTTCATGAACACCATGTTCATGAGGAGCATCACGCCCACCACGGCACATGCCGGGATGAAGATCGGCGTTTGCATGACTTCGCTATAATAGTCGGGTTGCATCACATTGATGCCGACCAGCGCCAACAGCGGAAAGACCGACAAGAAAGTGCCTGACCATTTCGCCTCGCCGGTGATCGCCCTGACCTTACGAAACAGCTTGAAGCGGGCGCGGATCACAAGGGCGAGCCCGGCAAGGATTTCGGCCAGATTGCCACCGGATTTCTGCTGAATGCCGACCGCCACGGCCAGAAAGCGCAAATCCTGGCTGTCGAGCCGTTCGGCCATCGCGCGGATCGAGTCCGAGATATCGCGCCCATAGGCCGCTTCATCGGCGATGACGCCCAGTTCGAAGGCAAGCGGATCTTGGATCTCTTTGGCGACCGTGTTGATCGCGGAGACGAAAGGATGGCCCACGCGCAGCGAGCGCACCATCAATTCGACCGCATCGGGGAGTTGTTCGTCGATCATCGCAAGGCGTTTCTTGGCCTTGGAGTTCACCCAGTAGAAAACCCCGCCCGCGCCCATGCCTACGCTAACCAAAAGCCGGATTGGTAGGGATGTGGCGGTCAGGATCGTCAGCGCCATGAATGCGGCCACGCCCAGTGCCACCATGACCAAGATCAGCTGGGGGGGCGTAAAGGCGATATTGGCCTTTTGCGCCTTATCGGCGATCATCGCGTAAAGCGGCAGGCGCGTGGCGCCTTTGTGCTGGTCCATCTCCTTGCGTAGCTTGGCCAGCACATCCTCGCGGCTTGTGCCCTTTTCCAGCAGGGTCAGGCGGCGGTTGACGCGCGCATTCAAGCTGATGGATTTGCCGAAGATCGCCAGATAGATCCCCTCGACCAGCATGATGATGCCGACGAAGATCCCGATATAAATCAGCGGTTCAATGGAAAGCTGCATGGCAATCACTCCGCCGCGATCGGTTCGTAGATGGAAGATGGCAGGTCATAGCCCCACTGGCGGAACCGCTCGGCGTAATGCGAACGCACACCGCAAGCGGTGAAATGGCCGATAATGGTGCCATCGGGCTTGAGGCCGGTGCGCTGGTAGCGAAACACCTCCTGCATCGAAACAACCTCGCCTTCCATGCCGGTCACCTCGGTGATCGACACCATCCGGCGCGAGCCATCCTGAAGGCGGCTTGCCTGCACGATCAGGTTCACGGCGCTGGAAATCTGCGCGCGCACGGCTTTCAGCGGCATCTCGATGCCCGCCATCGCCACCATGTTTTCCAGACGCGAAACCGCATCGCGGGCATTGTTGGCGTGGATCGTGGTCATCGACCCGTCATGGCCGGTGTTCATGGCTTGAAGCATGTCGATCACTTCTTCGCCGCGGGTTTCACCCACGATGATGCGGTCAGGACGCATCCGCAGCGCGTTGCGCAAACAATCGCGTTGGGTCACCGCACCCTTGCCCTCGACATTCGGAGGGCGGCTTTCCATCCGCCCCACATGCACCTGTTGCAGCTGCAATTCGGCGGTATCTTCGATGGTCAGCACGCGTTCCTTATTGTCGATGAAGGATGACAGCGCGTTGAGCGTGGTGGTCTTACCCGAACCCGTCCCGCCCGAGACGATCACATTCAGGCGCGTGGCCACGGCCGCTTGCAGATAGGCGGCCATTTCCTCGGAAAAGGCGCCGAACCGCACCAGATCGTCGATGCCCAGCTTTTCCTTCTTGAATTTCCGGATCGACACAAGGCTGCCATCGACCGCCACAGGCGGCACCATCGCGTTGAAGCGCGAGCCGTCTTTCAGGCGGGCGTCGACATAGGGGTTGGATTCGTCCACGCGGCGGCCCACGGCCGAGACGATCTTGTCGATGATACGCAAAAGATGCCGCTCATCCTTGAAGCGCACATCCGTCAGGCTGAGCTTGCCCGCACGTTCGACGAAAACGCGGTTGGGCCCGTTGACCAAGATATCGTTGACATCGGGATCTTTGAGCAAGGGTTCCAGCGGCCCGAGGCCCGTCACCTCGTCGAACAACTCGACATTCAGGGTCTGGCGATCCTCGCGATTGAGAACCATGCCAAGTTCAGCAAGCTGTTCGGAGACGATCGAGGTGATCTCGGCGCGCAGATCGGCCTCTTTGGCGGACTCCAAAGCGGCAAGGTTGAGGTTGTCGAGAAGCCGAGAATGCATCTCGGTCTTGATCTCGTCGAGCCGTTGGCGGCGCTTGACGTCCTTTTCCTCTTCGGCGGCCTTTGCTGCTGGACGCGGTGTTTCAGCGACAATCTGCGGTTTGCGCAGGCTTGCCAGAGCGCCAGCATTTGCAGTGGCTGGCGCGTCTTGGGCGGCGTCGTGCGCTTTTGGCATCACCTCGGCGGTGCCGGGTTTTTTGTACTTACCGAACATCTTGCACCCCCGTGATTATTTTGCGGCCTTCGCGTCGCCGAGCATCGCTTTGTGTAGCCCATCGGCGAGCTTCACGATTTCCTTGCGCAGCGCGTTCTTGCGGACGACCTCGGAAAGTGGCTGGCCGTGGTCACCGGCTTGCATCACATGTTTGCCGCCATCGGGCAGCAGGGTCGCGATTTTGACGCCGAGGCTTTCGCCCAGTTTCTTGACGCGGGCCTTGCCATTGAGATCGGTCAATCCGGGTGCGCGGTTCAGCACGAAATTCAGCTTTTCCACCGGCAGGCTTTCGGCGCGCAGCGCCTTGAGAAAGCGCATCGCGTTCTGTGCCGAGCGCATGTCGAGTTCCATGGTGGTGAAAAACACATCCGCGCGGTTCAGCACCGTTTCGGTCCACATCACCAGCGTATGGGGCATATCCACCACCACAACATCGAAACATTGCGTGGCAAGATTGAGCAGCGCCTCGACCTCCTCGGGGCCGATCATGTCGAGTGGCAAGACCTCGGGCGGGGCGGGGAAGATCGACAGCTTTCCCTCATAGCCCAAGAGCGCCTGTTTGAAGGCGTCCACATCCATGCTGCGGGCGTCTTGCAACAGCTCCACCACCATGTCGCGGCGCGGTAGGTCGAGATAGGCCGAAATGGTGCTTGCCTGCAGGTCGAAATCGATCAGGCAGACCGAGGGCGATTTTTGCTTGTCGATCGTGGCCAATTCCCAAGCCAGATTGACCGCAAGCGTCGATGCACCCGTGCCGCCGGCAAGCCCTTGGACCGCGAAAACAGCGGCCTTGCCGCCAAGGCGCGGCGCAATCGTGGCTGGTGCTTCGGTGTTGCGCGCCGGTTCTTGCGCGGCAACTGGCGCGATCACCGGTGCCGGGGCGGCGGGTGCGTCATGGCGCAGGCGCGCGATGGCATCATGCAAAGCACCTTCGCCCAGCGGATAGGGGACGAAATCTTCGGCGCCAAGGCGCAGCAATTCATGCAGGCTGGCGGGTTTGAGTTCATGGGCCACCAGAATGCAGCGCACGCCGCGCGCCTTGGCTGCTTGAATCAGCGCACCCCGCATGCCCAAATCGGCCTCATCTTCGGGCGTCAATGCCAAGGCCAGAAATTCAAGACCATCGGCCTCGGGTTGCGCGATGAAGCTGCGCGCTTCGTCGAAGCTAAGATCGCCCCATGCCTCGCCAAGTTCGGCTTCCATATCCTCGATCAAAAGATCGAAGTGATGGACATTTCGCGACACCGTACAGGCCAATATCGGTGCCGGGTCTGCTCGCAATGCAAGTCCGCTACTCATTCCTCAAGTCCTTCACTGCCCGGGTTTCCCGGATCATCATCTTGCTCGGGCGGAACAGCCGCCGCTGTGGTCGCGATCAGCGCTTCGAAACGGGCGGATCACAGCCTCATGCAAGGAAGGTGCTTGGCAAAAGGGGCAACAATACGACGAAAACAGGGGATTTCGTTTGCAATTCTCGAACATAGTGGCGCTGCGGATGTGTTGATCGCCCGCAGACCCGCGATCATTCACCGCCGGCAGTTCCGCCGCCCTCGCCGCCACCACCACCCGCGCCCGCAGAATAGCCGCGATAGACGATCTGTGCGTAGCGCCCGTCGGTGACCAAGGGGGCGGAGCGCACGAAGCCCGACACTTCGGTCACGGTGCGGCGATTGCGGCGCTCTTCGTCTTGTGTCGCAACAAGGGGCTGCGTCTCACCCAGCGAGACCAGCGCCGCGAGGCGTCCGCGATGCACACCCTGGGACACGAGGAAATCCACCACCGCGCGCGCGCGCCGCAAACCAAGCTGCTGATTGTAGCTTTGCGATCCGACCAAGTCGGTATGGCCATAGACCGAGAAGCGCGCCTCGGGGAAATTACGAATGAAGTCAGCCTGTTGGCGCAGGATCGCCCGCGCCTCGGGTTCCAAGGTGGCCGAGTTGAACGCGAAAGTGATGGTTGTCGGAACTTCGGTCGCAAAGCGATCGGCCAAAACAGTGACGTAGTCGCGCTCGCCCGTGTGATAAAGGATGTTGTTCATGGTGGGGTTGCCGAACCCACCTTCGTCAAGCCGCGCGCCAAGTTCGTTGTCGTCGCATGCCGCCAACGTCAGCGCCATGACCCCCAATAAGGCAAGCCGGGCGGGGCGGATCGGGGCGAAAGAGCGTGTCAGCAACATCATGGCCTCAATCCAACACATAACCATAGGAGCCGGAAAAATCCTGCCGGGCGACATCGGCGGCGGCGGTGCCTGCGCGCGGTGCGCCGGAAAGCCGACCATGCAAGAACAATTCGCGATCGGTGGGAATGGTGATGCGGTCGGTCGGCAGCGCAAGCGCCTCGCCACGCACGGGTTGCACCAGATGCGAGGTCACGATGATCACAAGCTCGGATTGTTCGCGCTGATAGCTGGTCGAACGAAACAGCGCCCCGAGGATGGGAATATCGCCAAGCCACGGCACCTGGCCGATCGAGTCGCGGAAATCATCCTGCAACAGGCCCGCAATCGCGAAGCTTTCGCCATCGCGCATCTCGACCGTGGTTGCCGCCTCGCGCGTGCGCAGACCGGGAATGCCGGTATTGTTGCCCTCGATTGCCGCATCGATTGAGCTGACTGTGGCCGACAGTTGCAGGTTGATCACATCGCCATCAACGACAGTGGGGGTGAATTCCAACTCGATCCCGAAGGGTTGGAATGTGACGGTCACCTGGCCTTCGTCATTGCGGCTTGGCACCGGGAATTCGCCGCCCGCCAAGAACGAGGCCGTCTGGCCCGAAAGCGCCGACAGGTTGGGTTCGGCCAATGTTCTGACCAGACCTTCGGTTTCGAGCGCTTCGAGCAGGATGTTGAACTCGAAATTCGTGCCATTGAGGCCAAGCGCCAAAAGCCCGCCGGGCGGATTGGCCTGCACCGGGAAATCGACGAAATTGCCCGAATTCACGGCCGTGGCGTCGCCGCCTGCACTGATATTTGCGCCGGTCATGCTGATGCCCAGCTCTTGGCGGATCGTGCGGTTCATCTCGGCAAAGCGTACTTGCAGCATCACCTGCTGGCTGCCGCCGACAAGCATCAGGTTCGACACGCGGCCCGGCGCGTAGCGCTCGGCCAATTCCATCGCGCGGTCGACGACCCGGCCCGAGCTGACTGTGCCGGACAGCACGATCCCGTCATTGGCGGGGCGCACTTCGATATGCTCGCCGCGCAAAATCTCGCGCAGGCGTTCGCGCAACTCGGCGACATCAGGGACGACCTGCACCTCGACATTGGCGATCAACGTCCCGTCAGGGCCCAACAGCGTCATCGTTGTGCGGCCGGGCGCGCAGCCCAGAATATAAATGCTGCGCTCCGACAGGGTGGCGATATCGGCAATCGCCGGATTGGCGACGCTGATCTCGGCGAAAAGCAGATCGCTTTCCACCACGACCGCGCGGTTCATCGGCACAGACAGGGTCGCCGATGTTTGGCCCTCGACGACGCGAAGCTGTGCATTTTGTGCAAATGCAGCCGTGGGAGGCATTATCGCCAAGGCGCAGCCGATAAGGCCTGCGCGCAGGAAACCCAGCATGTTCATCGCGATCCTGCCTCTCTGATCACTGCTCTCTAGCGTCTTTTTGCGCTTATCTTTCGAGCAATATGAACGAAAAAAGAATTCACCGCAAGAATCAGAAGCATGCTGCACGTGCTTCATGTGCCATTTCGACAACGCAGGGCTTGAAAATGCATGACGGCCCAGCGGCGTGAAAGCTGCTGGGCCGTGCGATGTGTGGGGTGTCGTTCAGTTCGTGCAAGGCACCGGAACCACGACCAATTGGCCGGCGTTGCGCTGGCGTACGGTGCAGACGCGCGGGGCTTCGGGGGCTTCGGCGACCTCTTCGCGCACGCCCAGAAGCGAGTCGCGCGAAACCTCGACGGTTTCGATCTCGGTGTCGTCGTCGATCCCGACCAGTGCCAGCGTCAAACGGCCCGAGGCCTGTGCTTGCGTCAACGCCGCGATATCTTGCGGATGGGCGGCAAAGGTGATGGTGCGCGCGATGATAGGGTTGTTGCGGTCGCTATCGGCGGTCTGGTCAAGCGCCATGATCTGCAGGCCCGAACGGATCAGACGCGTCAAGCCGTCGCCATTGCGTCCGGTGCCGGTCCAGTAGACATCGACACGGTCACCGGGGCGCAGAAAGCCCGACACGCCAGCCACGACATCGATCTGCAAGGTAAAGGCGCGGGTGCCATCCTGCAGCCGCGAGGCGACACCGGCATCATCGCCGGGGCCTGTGACCTTGGTCGACAAAAGCGGTTCATGCTGTTCGATCACCCGCAATACAGTGCGCAGCCCATCTTGATCGGCGGGGAAGAGATCCTCCATCCGGGTGAAGGCACCGAAAGGCACGAAATCGGCAGGCCAGCGGATCGCCTGCACATCTTCGGGCGACAGCCGCTCACCATAGCGTAGCTGGCGGGCGGCGACATACACCTCGGTCGTGGGCACGATGGCCGCGCGCTGTTGTTCCAGCGCGACCTGGTATTGGGTGAAGCGATCCATCGCCACTTTGACGGCAAAGCCTGCAAGGCCGATGCCCAGAAATAGAACGAGGCCGAAAACCAGTCTCATCGGTCTTTTCCTTTCTCTTGGGGTCCGCCCGTTTCAAACCTGCTCGTCGGGTCGGACACATCATTGCATCCTGCTATGGCGGGCAATTGCGGCGGCATGATGGTGCAATCGGGGAAATCACTTGCCACAGCTGCGCAGCGTGGCATTGAACCCGGCAAGCGAAAGGGCCGCATCCTGTTTGGATGCGGCCCTTTGTCGGCCCGGGGAAGGGGCGTTTGCGCGGCTTACTGCAGCGCGATGTCGTTCGAGGCCGTCACGTCGGTGTTGGTGCCGAAGGGGTTGGTCGAGGGGTTGGTGTTGGCCAGCGAGTTGCGGATATCGGTGCCGAGGTTTTCGACGCCCGAGGACACAACAGCCATCACGGCGAGGCCCAGGCCAACCAGTGCTGCGGTCAGAACGACCCAGTCAATGGTCACGGCGCCGGATTCGGACTTGGCGAAATTCTTGATCAGTGCGGTCATGGTTCAGCTCTCCAGGTTTGCTTTCTGCGTTTGCCTTGCCGGGATTGTCCGGCTCGGATGAGGCGTTTTTGACCGCGGAACATGGCCGGAATTGGACCCAACAGGGAAATTTTCTCGAATTGTGTGGGGAAGTTTGGGGGCAGATCACGGTTGTTTTTCGTGCTAGATTGCGCCTCATGCGGAAGGTTTTTCTTTAAAAACAAAAGCCCCGCGCGGTGTAACGAGCAGGCAGTGATATGATCGGTAAATGGTTTGCCCGCGGCTGTGCGGTTTTTTTCTGGTCGGCGACATGCGCACCGCTTTGGGCGCAGGATACGCCGATCAGCCCCGGTGTCAGGTTCATGGCCCCTCCGGCGGCGGGTCATGCTGGGCCACGGATCACGATCCAGATCACCCCCGAAGAACATCTGCGCAACAGCAACCCACCCGCCCTTGACCCCATTGCAACGCGGGTGACGCCAGCGCCGGACATCGGCGCGGAACGCCCTGATACTGGTGGCACAGCTTGGTTTTGGGATGCGATTTCACCCAGCTTTCCGCCCGATCCCGGTCGCTTTTGGGCCGCGCAAGACCTGTTGTCCTCGGCAAGCGCGGCGGCTGACATCTCGGTCCCACGGCTGAATACCTTGCAGCAGATCGTGGCGGAGCATGGCACGGCAATATTGGGCGCCAGTATCGCGACCGAGGTGTCGCCTGCGCTGATCCTTGCGGTGATGGCGGTCGAATCCGCGGGCCGCGCCGATGCGCAAAGCCATGCGGGTGCGCAAGGCTTGATGCAGCTCATCCCGGCCACGGCCGAACGTTTCGGCGTGGCCGACCCTTTCGATCCGGCCCAGAATATCGCGGGTGGTGCTGCCTATCTGAACTGGCTGCTCAAGGAGTTTGACGGCGATCCGCTCTTGGCCTTGGCCGGGTACAATGCAGGCGAGGGGGCCGTGCGTACCGCAGGTGGGGTGCCGAATTTCAGTGAAACACGCGATTATGTGCCAAAGGTGCTGGCCGCATGGATGATGGCACGCGGGCTGTGCCGCACACCACCCGATCTGATCTCGGATGGTTGTGTCTTTCAGCCGATGGCGGTGCAATGACCGCCCCTTACGCCTCGGGGGGCAAGGGCCGTGTCACGCCCGAGGCTGAGATTGCGACGAAAGTGAAATCACCCTCGGTTACCAGCATCCGCTCGCCCGTGCGCTGGCGGCGCACCCAAGCTTCGATATGCATGGTGATCGAGGTGCGCCCCGTGCGGGTGATCTGGGAATAGACGGAAAACAGATCACCGACGAGGACGGGGGCATGAAACCGCAGCGCCTCGATCGCGACGGTGGCGCAGCGCCCCTGCGCGCGGTCCATCGCGGTGGTGCCAGCGGCGATGTCCATCTGGCTGACAACCCAGCCACCGAAAACATCGCCGCCCGAATTGGTATCGGCAGGCATCGGCACGGTCTGCAGCGTCAGCGTGCCTTGCGGGCTGCGTCCCGCCGCGGATCCGGCAACTGGATCAGACAAGCGTCGCCTCGGTGGCTGCACGCAGTTCAGCCTCGCTCACGCCATCGGCAAGCTCGAGGATCTTGAGGCCGCCCGGAACCACCTCCAGCACGCCCATATTGGTGATGATCAGATCGACCACACCCGTGCCTGTCAGCGGCAGGGTGCAGGATTTCAGCACCTTTGATTCGCCATGCTTGTTGGCGTGATCCATGACGACGACCACGCGGCCCACGCCTGCCACCAGATCCATCGCGCCGCCCATGCCCTTGACCAGCTTGCCGGGGATCATCCAATTGGCCAGATCGCCTGTCTCCGACACTTCCATCGCGCCCAAGATCGCCATGGCGATCTTGCCGCCCCGGATCATGCCAAAGCTTTGCGCGCTGTCGAAATAGGCGGTGTGGGGCAGTTCGGTGATCGTCTGTTTGCCTGCATTGATTAGGTCGGCGTCTTCCTCACCTTCGAAGGGGAAAGGGCCCATGCCCAGCATCCCGTTTTCCGATTGCAGCGTCACGGTGATGCCTTCGGGGATGTAGTTTGACACCAAGGTCGGAATGCCGATGCCAAGGTTCACATACATTCCGTCGCGCAGTTCCTTTGCGGCGCGGGCGGCCATCTGATTGCGGTCCCACATGGGCATCACTCCTCTATCGGTGGTCTGGGCTTGGCCCCGACGATTGTCGGGTCAAGGGCTAGCGCAAAGGCGCGGAAAAGCGAAGCGCCAAACGCGGCGTTCATATGGCGGTGATCGTCGAGAACCCGATCGGCGGTACGAAAATCACCCGCGGCCTTGCCGAACGCGGGGCGGGTGAGAAAAGGGGAAGCGATCGTATCGGCGGGCTGCGCGACCAAGGTCATCGCGCGCGCTGACAGTGCGCGGTCAAGCGCCGTTGTGTAGAGCGCCTCGATTCGCGCGGCTTCCGGATGCGCGGCGATCGCGGCGAAGGGTTCAAGCCGCAAGGGGCCGCGCCGCGTGACGACCGTCGTGGGGTAAGGCGCACGCGCGACCAAAAGCGGTGTGACCCCTTGGAACCGGCGGGCCAGATCATCGGCGGCCGCTTCGATCACCTCATTTATCATGGCAAGAAAGGCCGCTTGGGACAAAAGTGGCTTGTCGCTGCGATGGGGCCAATCGACCACATCGTAGCCGCAGGCCACAAACAGGATCTGCGGCAGGCCCATGGTGTCGGCGATGACCAAACGCGCATCGGCGCGTGACAAGTCGATCATGTCAGCCCCGTTGATGCGCCGCGCCATCTTGAGCGCCTCGGCATCGCCGGGTGCCGTGCGCAGACAACCGGAAGCATCGACGGCGCAATCGGCGAATTTGCCACCGGGCAGCCCCCAGAACGCCAGCGCCAGATCCGGGTAGGCGGCGGCGATGGCGGGGGCGGCGTATTTCACCGCCCCGATATTCGAGGTGCCGACGATGGCGATGCTCCGGGTCATGGGCGGAACGCGTCCAAAAGCACATCTTCGCAGATCGCCTCATCGGCGGCTGCGGCATCCCCCGCCGCGTCTTGCGCGGCGGGGGTCAGCCCATGGGCGGCCAGAAACAGCGCCATGATCCCTTCGACCACCTCGGGCCGTACGCTGCGCAGATCGGGGGCAAAGGCCCCGGTTGGGTGGGCGGGCGACATGACCAACTCGTAGGAGGGGAAATAGTCGATCCGCGCCGAGCTTTCGCGCGCCATGTCGCAGACGACCCGCAGCACCGCCTTGGATCGTGCCGTCGCGGTGAGCACATGGTCCTCGGTCGCCGTGGCGGCCAAAGGCACGGGCGACACCGTCAACAGCCATTTCAGATCTGGGTTGATCTCGGCCAGCATCTCTTCGACGGCGGTGAAATCTTCCAGGATCTCGGCCACGCCGTAATTGCGGAATATGAAGTGGTCAGGGTCGAATTCCCCCGCGATGGTGCCGGGTGCGGTGGGATAGGCGGTGCCGCTTGCGCGATGCTCCCACCCTTCGGTCAGGCCAAGGGTGAAAACGATCACATCGGCCTGTGAGAGCGCAAGGGCCAGCGCCCCGATATGCTGGGCGCGCATCTCGGCCACATCTCGGGGCTGGCCAGCCCGTCAGGCTCCACCCCGGGGCGCAGCGCGTCCCAATAGCGGCCATCCTTTTCCCATATCGGCAGCGCGGGGGTGAACAGGCCCAACATCTCTTCGATCAGCTGGCGGAACTGGCGCACGGTGTAGATATTGCCGAAGCGTGCCGCATAGGTGCCATAGCCAAAGCGTTTGGCGGTTTCGGGTGGCATGCCGCGCAGGGCGGGCTCTGTATCGATCACCTGCAGCCCCGCGCGTTTCATCGCCGCGCCGACATGCTGGGCGAAACACGATCCTGCGGTGAACACGCGCGTCTCGCGCGTCAGCGCAAAGCGCGGGCTGTATAGGTCGGGCTGGTCGAGCGGGCCTACACCCGCCACCCCACCGCGCCAAAAGGCACGTTGGGGCAAGCCGCTGTAGGGCGACCGCGCCATGCGGGGATCAGGCCGCGCGGGGCCGTGTTGTGCGCTGTTCGATCCGCTTTTCGTGTTCGCCTTGGATCAAGCGATGCACATAGATGCCGGGCAAGTGGATGGTGTCAGGGTCAAGCGAGCCTGTCGGCACGATCTCTTCGACTTCCATGATGCAGATGCGCCCACACATGGCCGCAGGCGGGTTGAAGTTGCGCGCGGTCTTGCGGAACACGGCGTTGCCGGTTTCATCCGCCTTCCACGCTTTGACGATGGCGAGATCGGCAAAGATGCCCCGCTCAAGGATGTAATCCTGCCCGTCGAAATTCTTCACCTCTTTGCCCTCGGCGATCACGGTGCCGACGCCCGTCTTGGTGTAGAAACCGGGAATGCCAGCACCGCCTGCGCGCATGCGCTCGGCCAGCGTGCCTTGGGGGTTGAACTCCAGCTCCAGCTCGCCGCTGAGGTATTGGCGCATGAATTCCGCGTTCTCGCCCACGTAGGAAGAAAGCATTTTCTTGATCTGCCGTGTCGCCAAAAGCTTGCCAAGCCCGAAATCATCCACGCCCGCATTGTTCGAGGCCACGGTCAGATCCTTGGTGCCTGCCGCGACAATCCCGTCGATCAAAAGCTCGGGGATGCCGCAAAGGCCAAAGCCGCCGGCCGCGATCAGCATGCCGTCAAACAACACACCATCCAGCGCTTCCTTGGCCGAACCGTAGATCTTTTTCATGGCGCACATCCTTCAAAAACACGTCGCGCGCACCCTGCCGCCGCGATGCGGCGAAGTCAACGCGGCGCTCAATGATCCAGCGCTGCTTCCATCTCGGCGAGAAGCGTTGCGCAATAGGCTTCGAACCGGGGTCCGGGCTGTTGGCCATCGATCCGATCTTTCAGCGGGTCAGGCGCGCGGATGTCGCTACCTGCCAGCGTTTCCAGGACCGCATGGCCGCAAAAGGGAACATGCGCCTCGGAATAGCCGCCCTCATGGGTCAGCATCAGGCGGCCCGCGCACAGATCGGCGGCCGCCTCCATCACCATGGCGGTCATGGCGCGGAAGGTGTCCGAGCCTGCCATCATCCGCCCCAAGGGATCGACGCCCGAGGCGTCAAAGCCGCAAGCCACCACGATGGCATCGGGTTGAAAGGCGTAAAGCTGTGGGATGACCAGCCGCTCGAAGGCCTCCAGATAGGTGGCATGCCCACCGCCGGGGGGCAGCGGGATATTGAGGTTGAAGCCAGCACCCGCACCCGCGCCGCGATCTTCGAAATCGCCACTGTCGCGGGGGTAGTTGCGTTCTTGATGGATCGAGATGGTCAGCGTATCGGCGCGTTCGTAATAAATGGCTTCGGTCCCGTTGCCGTGGTGCACATCCCAATCGATCACCGCGACCCGATGGGCCAGCCCTGCGGCGCGCGCCGCCTCAACCGCGATGGCGATGTTGTTCAAAAGGCAAAACCCGTTCGGAAAATCGGGCAAGCAGTGATGGCCCGGCGGGCGTGACAGCGCATAGGCATTATCAAGCCTGCCCTGCAGCACATCGAACAGCGCCGCCTTGGTCAGCCCGGCGGACAGCGCCGCGATCTCGTAGCCATCGGGGCCAAAGGGCGTGCGCAGGCCCAACTCGCCACCGCCCTCGGCGCATTTCTGGCGGAATGTGTCGATATAGCTGGCCGGATGGATGCGCAGGATATCTTCCTGCGTGGCGGGGGCGGCGCTGGGCGTAGCCAGCTCGCCCATCAGCCCGGTCACCTCAACCAGATTGCGAAAGCGGCGCTTTGTCTCGGGGTTTTCGGGCAAGCCCGCGCCGCTGGCAGGCTGCATCAGCCCACCGACAGGCACCAGAAAGCTGTAATTGCCACCCGAATGCCAAAAGCAGCGCTCATTGACGAAAAAGCCCGTGCGCATGGTGATTGCCCCCTGTTTCCCGGCGCCGATATTGCGGCGCGCTTGGGCGGCTGTCCATCACAATGGCGCGCGTTAGCGTTCCAGCCGATAGACCCCTTCGGGCAGGTTCAGCGCAGCCGCCAGATCGCGCAGCTGCGCCATCGAGAGCGTGACCACCTGTTCACGGTCATTGCGCGCGTCATACTGGGTCAGCGTCACGCATTCGGCGAAAGCGGCGATCGCGATATCTTCGAGCAAGGGCTGGCTGTCATCGCCCTCGTCGACAAGGGTGATGATCGTGGCGTCGAAATCGTGCTCGATTGTGAACATAGCCGCAGCCTAGGGCTGCGCATCTTTTGGTGCAAGACCCCGCGCTTCGCGCCGCATTTGGCGGTGGTAAAGCCAAGGCGCGGCAAGGCGATTATAGGCCAGATCGGCGATGTGGCGCAGCCCCGGCAGCATCACCAGACGCGCCATCCAGCCCATGCCGGGCAAACCGGCCCAGATCGCGGCAAAGGCGGGAATGCCGCTGATGATCCGCCCATCGGGCAGCGCCGCATGCATGCGCCGCTTGGCCTGATCGGGGCTAAGTTGCCACCCACCCAGATCGGCGGTGTTGAGATCCTCGAACACCAAGGCCGCGCCCGATGCGGCAGCACGCGCACGGTAATGCGCAATCTCGGCCCGGCAGATCGGGCAGCGGTCGTTGTAAAGGATGCGGGTTGGTTCCATGCCCTGCCAGCTATTGCGCCGGGCCCCTGCGTCAAGCGCACTCCGGCCACAAGCGCGTGATGGGGGTTTTACGCCGCGCGTGGTCCGATTACCCTAATGACCGAAATGATGGGGATGACGATGCGTAGCTTTGCCTTGATCTTGGCCAGCGCCGTGACGCTTGGCGCCTGTGTACCCGTGACACCGCCAGCCGCGCCCCCTGCACAAAGCCCCTCGCTCAGCCCGGAACAAGCGGTCATCAATTTCCGCGAGGTGATCGACCGGGTCGAACCCGTTGCCGAACAGGTCTGTCGCGAACAAACCCCCGACCAGCTTTGCGATTTTGCCATTTATGTCGACCGCGACCCGCAAAGCGGGGTGAACGCCTTTCATACGATCGATGACAACGGCCAGCCCGCGATCATCTTTACCATCGGCTTGATCGCGGTGGCCGCCAACACAGATGAGCTGGCCTTTGTCATGGGTCATGAGGCGGGCCATCATATCGGACGTCACTTGCCGCAGGTGCAGGCAAGCGCCGATCTGGGCGCGCAGATCTTGACCCAGATCGCACGGGCCAGCGGGATCAACGAGGCGGCGCTGGGCGGTGTGGCGCAAGTGGGCGCTGTCGTCGCCTCGCGCCAATACGGGCGACAGGCCGAGCTGGAGGCCGACGCCATCGGCACCATCATCGCGCAGCGCGCAGGTTACGACCCGTTGCGCGGCGCGGATTTCTTCACCCGTATCCCCGACCCCGCACGTAGTTTCCTTGCCACCCATCCGCCCAATGCTCAACGGATCGAAACCGTGCGCCGGACCTTGGCCGGTCGCGTGCCGGGTACTTGATCTAGGTCAAGGTGCATCCGTGCCCTGCGCGTAACCTGTTGCCATGTTGGATCGTCCCATGTGGGACAAAACAGGGATGCGAAAGATGCAGGGCGACAAGACCCGCGCGCGCCATGCCGCGCTGATGCACCAGATGGCCGAAACGCTGGGTGCCGATCTGGACCGGGCCGAAATGCGCGGCGCACTGCCGCCCGAGGCGCGCGAAGAGATGCTTTTGGCCTGCACGGGCTGTGCCGATCCGACGGGCTGTGCCCATTGGCTGGCGCGCAATGCCAAGGCGGAGACAGGGCCGGATTATTGCCGCAACACAGATATCCTGCACCGATTGGCCGCCGAATAAGGCCTAGCCCGTCACCCGGCCCCAGAGATCGTATTCACCCGCCTCTTCGACCTCGACCGTGACCATGTCGCCGGGGGCAAGCCCGTCGAAGCTTTCGTCGATAAACAGGTTGCCGTCGATCTCGGGCGCGTCGGCCATGGTGCGGCAGGTCGCGCCATCTTCGTCCACCGCATCGACCAGCACCATCATGGTTTGTCCGATCTTGGCCTCAAGCTTGGCCTCCGAGATGGCCTGCGCCTTTTGCATGAAGCGGTCCCAGCGCTCTTGCTTGACCTCTTCGGGCACGTGACCCGGCAGCGCGTTCGAGCGTGCGCCGGCCACGTTTTCGTATTTGAAACAGCCCACCCGGTCGAGTTGTGCCTCGTCCAGCCAATCGAGAAGCGTCTGAAACTCATCCTCGGTCTCGCCGGGATAGCCCACGATAAAGGTGGAGCGCAGCGTGATATCCGGGCAGTCGCGCCGCCATGCCGCGATCTCGTCAAGCGTGCGCGAGGCGGCGGCAGGGCGCGCCATACGCTTGAGCGTTTCGGGATGGGCGTGTTGGAACGGAATGTCGAGATAAGGCAAGAGCCCGTTGGCCGGATCGGCCATCAGCGGGATCAGATCGCGCACATGGGGGTAGGGGTAGACATAGTGCAGTCGCACCCAAGCACCCAATGTGGACAAGTCTCTGGATAGATCGAGAATCGGAAACTTGCTCTCGCGCCCTTTCCAGTCGGTGCCATAGGCGGATGTGTCCTGAGAGATGACCAGCAATTCGCGCACACCCGCCTCGACCAGCTTTTCGGCCTCGCGCAGCACGGCCTTGGCGGGGCGGGATTGCAGGCGGCCCCGCATGTCGGGGATGATGCAGAATTTGCACTTGTGATCGCAGCCCTCGGAAATCTTGAGGTAGCTGTAATGGCGCGGCGTCAGCTTCACGCCACCGGGCGGCAAGAGGTCGATGAACGGATCGGGCGAGGGCGGTACGGCCGCATGGACCGCGTCCAACACCTGTTCATACTGGTGCGGCCCGGTCACGGCCAAGACCGATGGATGCGCGCCGGTGATATATTCAGGCTCCGCCCCTAGGCATCCGGTCACGATCACCCGGCCATTTTCGCGCAGCGCCTCACCGATGGCATCAAGGCTTTCGACCTTGGCGCTATCAAGAAACCCGCAGGTGTTCACGATCACCGCATCCGCACCTGCGTAATCAGGCGAGATGGCGTAGCCCTCGGCCCGAAGCCGCGTCAGGATACGCTCGCTATCGACCAGCGCCTTGGGGCAGCCAAGGCTGACCATCCCGATCCGGGGCTGACCGGGGCGGGCGACATCGGGCACATGGGCGCGCGCAAGATCCGGGCGCAATTCGGGTGGGTTCTGGCTCATGCTCGCGCAGATAGCGTGACGCGGCGCAAAGGGGAAGGGTATGCCGGAAAACGGCTGCACAAGCCGCGCGCGGCGGGTTAGGTTACCGGCGATAGTAAGGGGTTTGCGGATGCGTTGGATTATTCGATTGCTGGGGGTGGTGGTCACGCTCGCCGTGTTGGGGCTGGCCGCGCTGCTTATGGTGCCGGCTGAACGGATCGCGGGCTTGGCCGCCGCGCAGCTTGGACAAAGCCTTGGGCGCGCGGTGACGATCTCGGGCGCTGTGCAGCCCATCTTTTGGCCCCACCTGGGGGTGCGTGCCGAAGGGGTGGGCGTGGCCAACCCCGATTGGGTCAGCGAGGGGCCGATGCTGAGCGCGACGGCGCTGTCTGTTCGCCTCCCTTGGGCTGCGATCTTGGACGGCACCCCGCAAATCGACGAGATCACGCTGATCGCCCCTCAGATCACCTTGGTGCGTGCCGCCGATGGCCGCGCCAGCTGGGAGGTGGCGACAGGCACAGCGCCCGGCGCAGGCACGCAAAGCACCACAGCAGCCATCGCCATCGCGATGGCCGAGATCACAGATGGCAGCTTGCGCTATATCGATGCGCAATCCGGTCAGCGGGTCGCACTCACGGGCATCGACGCGCGCCTCGCCTTGCCGCGCGACGGCACGCTCAGCCTTGCGGGGCGGGCCACGGCACAGGGCGTGCCGATGTCATTCTCGCTAGAACTTGCCGCCTTGCCCGATCTGATGGCGGGCCGGTTAAGCGCGGGCGCGCTGGGATTGGAATGGGCGGGCGGTACGGCGCGGTTCGATGGCCAGCTTGGATTGACCCCGGTTTTCAATGGTCAACTTGCGCTCGATGCCAGCGATCTGGCACCGCTGGCAGGGCTTGCCGGTGTCGCCATGCCCGATCTGCCGCAAGGGTTCGGGCGGCAGCGCGTGGCACTATCGGGGCAAGTCGCGCTCAGCGATGAGGGCTCTGCCCATCTGCGTGACGGGCGATTGCAGCTTGACCAGACCAGCTTTGCGCTGGCGCTTGACCTGACCCAAGGGGCGGAGCGTCCGATGATCCGTGGCACGGTCACAGGTGATGCGCTGACACTGCCCGGTGGCGGCGATGACAGCGCTACGGGCGGTCAGGGTTGGTCGCGCGCGCCGATCGATGTGAGCGGGCTTTTTGCCACTGATGCCGAGATCGCGCTGCAATTGGGTGCGGTCGCGCTTGGCGATATCGCGCTTGGCCCTGTCGATCTGAACGCAACGCTGACGCGGGGGCGGCTGGTCTTCGATATCGCGCGGATCACGGCCTATGGCGGGGCAGTCTCGGGGCAATTCGTGGTCAATGGGCGCGGCGGGTTGTCGGTGGGGGGGGATCTCAGTGCACGGGATATCGCACTTTTGCCGATGCTGCGCGATTTCGCGGGCTTTGAGCGGCTGGAAGGGACGGGCGCTGGCCGCTTGCGCTTTCTGGGGGTGGGCAATGATATGGCCAGCATCATGGACGGGCTGTCGGGCGAGGGGGAATTGCGCCTTGGGGCCGGTGTGGTGCGGGGGATCGATCTGGCCGCGATGATCCGCAACCGCGACCCCGGCGCACAAGGCACAGGCGCGCGCACGGTCTATGACAGCGTCAGCGCGCGCTTTGTCATCGCCGATGGCGTCTTGGCAAATGAGGATCTGACGCTTGCCGCCGGATGGGGTGGCGCGACTGGCGCAGGGCGCGTGGATCTGGGTGGTCAAAGCTTTGATTACAGGATGATTCCAGCCATCTCACCAACCGCCGACATTGGCGCGATCCGGGTGCCGGTGTTGATCCGTGGGCCGTGGTCCGGCCCGTCGATCAGGCTTGATCTGGAATATCTTGCCCAACAAGAACTTGCCGCCGAGCGCGCACGGCTGGAGGCCGAGGCACAAGCGCGGATCGATGCCGAGGTTGACCGTCTGGAGGCCGAAGCGCGCGCGCGCGCCAATGAGGCGCTTGGCACCCAGTTGCAGCAAGGTGACACCGTCCAAGACGCGCGGGACGCGCTGGAACAACGCCTGCGCGATGAGGCTGAACAGCAACTCTTGCGGCTTTTGGGGCGGGGGAATTAAACAAAAGGCCGGGCTGAAGCCCGGCCTACCGCCTGTCATTGCGCCTAGGCGCGATCGCAAATTCAGCGGCGACGGTCGCGGCGTGCCGACATGGGTTGGAAGGCCACGCCCACATGCGCCTCGCAATAGGGTTTGCCTTGCTGCACGGGCAAGCCGCAGAAGTAGAAATCTTGTGTCGCCGGATCGCCGATGGGCCATTTGCAGGTCCGCTCGGTCAATTCCATCAAGCTGATGCGCTTGGCGGTTTTCTCGACCTCATGGACCTTGGCCAAGGCCTCGGGGCTGATTTCATTGGCCGAGGGCTGCGGCGGCAGCGGTTGGCCCGCAGGCACGATGGGCTTGCGCAGCGGCGTCACATTGCTGGGGCGCGGCGGCGGCGGATCGTCGCTGACGAAAGCGGGCGCGCGCTCGGGCTGTGCGGGTGCGGCTTTCGGCTCATCCTTGCGGGCGGGCTTGGGCGCTTGGCGCAGCTCAGGCTCGGGTGCGGCTTTGGCTTGCGGGGCAGGCGTTGTGCCACCACCGCCCGTGCGGTTCGACAGGCCAAGGCGATGCACCTTGCCGATGACCGCATTGCGGGTGACACCGCCAAGTTCCTTGGCGATCTGGCTGGCCGATTGGCCCTCGCCCCACATCTTTTTCAGCGTCTCGACGCGTTCGTCGGTCCAGGACATGCCCGTCTCCTGATCTGAGGGCCGAATTCAAGCAGCGCGGCCCAAGACCACCTCATATGACGGGGTCTTGACCGGAATTGAAGCCCCATTCTATCCGGGCCACGGTTGGGCGCAAGGCCAAGCCTTATTTGTTGCGCCGATGCACAGCCTCGCGCCAAGCCAAAAGCCCCGCGCCGCAGATGATGGTCAGCGCGCCCAGCAGGCTGACCGCGGTGGGAACGACGCCGAAGATCGCCCCGTCATAGATCGCCGCAAAGACCAGCGTGAGATAGGAGAACGGCGTGATGAAGCTGGCATCGGCACGCGCCAAGGCATTGATGAAGAAGACCTGCGCACAGGCCATGACGCAGCCAAGCGCGATCATGCCCGCCCATTGCGCCCCCGTGGGCGGCTGCCAGACCCAGAGGACCGCACAAGCGGCGATCACAAGGCCGATGGAATTATTGAGCAACAAGATCTGCGCCGGGCGCTCGCGGCCCGACAGCCGTTTCATGAAGATCAACTCCAACCCCAGCGCACAGGCCGCGCCAAGCGCCAAAAGCGCGCCGGTCTGCATCACCGCGCTGCCGGGGCGGATCAAGATCATCGCACCGGTCAAGGCGATGGCGGCGGCCAGCCAACGCCAGCGGCCCACACGCTCGCCCAAAAGCGGGATGGCAAGGACCATCGCCAGAACCGGGTTGAGAAACGAGATTGCGGTTGCATCCGAGAGCGGGATGGTCGCGGCGGCAGCGAACATCAAGGTCACACCGGCCCAGCCGCAAAAGGTGCGGATCACATGGGTTTTGACGTCGGGTTTGCTGAATTGCGGGCGCAAAGCCGCGACCGTCGCCGCGATCACGACCCATGCAAAAAGAAAGCGCCCGAAACTGACCTGAAGCGGGTGAAGGGCTGGGCCGAGCCTATCCGTGCCAAGCGCCTTGGCGATCAGGGTGGTGCCGGCCAAAAGCGCCGTGGCGCAGATCATCAGCGCGATCGCCCGGCCCGGTTCTGCATGCCGCTTGGGTGCGGGCAAGGCCGCTGGTGGCACAAGCGCCTGTGGCGTCAAGGGCGGCGTCTTGGGCAAATCCTTTGGCCTTTTCGCGTTATAGCCCCAGACACCAGCGCAGGATCGCCTTTTGCGCATGCAGCCGGTTCTCCGCCTCGTCGAAAACCACCGATTGCGGCCCGTCCATCACCGCATCGGTGACCTCTTCGTTGCGATGGGCGGGAAGGCAATGCATGAACAGCGCGTCGGGCTTGGCCTGCGCCATCAGTGCCGCGTTGACCTGATAGGGGCGCAGCTGGTTATGACGGCGCTCGCGGGTGGTTTGGCTGTCATGCATCGACACCCAAGTATCGGTCACCACCAGATCGGCCCCCGCCACTGCGCGGGCGGGATCGCGGATGATCTCGACAGCCACGCCTTTGGCGCGCGCCTCCTCGAGGAAAACCCGCTCGGGGTCCAGCGGCTCGGGTCCGGAAAAGGTCAGGTCAAAGCCGAATTGCCCGGCTGCATGGGCGAAGCTTGCAAAGACATTATTGCCATCCCCGCACCACACCACCTTTTTGCCCGCGATGGGGCCGCGATGCTCCTCGTAGGTCTGGATATCGGCCATGATCTGGCAGGGGTGGGTGCGGTTGGTCAGCCCGTTGATCACGGGGACGGTGGCATGTTCAGCCATTTCCAGCAGCACATCCTCTTCATAGGTGCGCAGCATGATCAGATCGACATAGCGCGACAGCACGCGCGCGGTATCGGCGATGGTCTCGCCATGGCCGAGCTGCATCTCGGAGCCGGTCAAGACCATGGTCTGCCCGCCCATTTGGCGGACGCCGACATCGAAGCTGACACGGGTACGGGTCGAGGGTTTCTCGAAGATCAGCGCGACCATGCGACCGGCCAAAGGCTGGTCGTCATCAAGCGCACCCTTGGGGCGGTCTGCGCGCGCGCGCTTCATCGCCGCCGCCTGATCGATCATGCCGCGCAGCTGGGCGGGATCGGTTTTGTTGATATCAAGGAAATGGGGCATCGGTCTGGCCTTTCGGCTAAGGGTGGAGCGAGGGGGGCTGTCTGCCCCCCTCGACCCCCCGAGAGTATTTGGAAAGCAAAGATGGGATCAGGCCGCCGCAATCTTTTTGCTGACGGCGCTTGCAGCAGTATCAAGTCGGGCGATGCCTTGGGCGATCTCATCTTCGGTGATGGTCAGCGCCGGCAGGATGCGCACGACATTGTCGCCTGCGGGCACGGTCAGGATTTCGGCCGCGTAACCGGCGGCGACGATATCGGTGTTGAGCGCCTTGCATTTGAGCCCAAGCATCAGCCCCGCGCCGCGCACGCCTTCGAAAACATCGGGATGGGCGGCAACAAGCCCTTCGAGCTTTTGGCGCAAAAAGCCTGATTTCTTGCGCACATCCTCAAGGAAACCGGGCTTGGTGATTTCGTCCATCACCGCCGCCCCCACGGCGCAACCAAGGGGGTTGCCGCCATAGGTCGAGCCATGCGTGCCTGCCGTCATGCCGCGCGCGGCGCTTTCGGTCGCCAAAAGCGCGCCGATCGGGTAGCCGCCGCCGATGCCCTTGGCCACCATCATGATGTCTGGGGTGATCCCCGCCCATTCATGCGCAAAGAGCCGCCCCGTGCGGCCAACACCGCATTGGATCTCGTCAAAGATCAGCAACAGCCCATGTTCGTCGCACAGATCGCGCAGCCCTTTGAGGCATTGATCGGGCAAAGGCCGGATGCCGCTTTCGCCTTGCACGGGTTCGACCATGATCGCACCCACATCGGGGGCTGCCGCCGCTTCGCGCAGTGCCGCGTGATCACCAAAGGGTAATTGCCGGAAACCCGGCAAAAGCGGGCCGAAGCCCTTGGTCAGCTTTTCCGAACCCGCCGCCGAGATCGCGGCGATCGAGCGGCCGTGAAAGGCCCCCTCGAAGGTCAGGATCGTCGTGCGCTCAGGCGTGTCGCTCTCATGCCAATATTTGCGCGCCATCTTGACGGCAAGCTCTGTCGCCTCGGTGCCCGAGTTGCAAAAGAACACCGTGTCGGCGAAGCTATGTTCGACCAGCCGCTCGGCCAGCGCCTCTTGCTGGGGGACGATATAGAGGTTGGATGTGTGCCACAGCGCATCCGCCTGTTCGGTCAGTGCCTTGACCAGTGCAGGGTGCCCGTGGCCCAGCGACATCACCGCGATGCCCGATCCGAAATCAAGGAAACGTCGCCCGTCGCCCGTGATCATCCACGCGCCTTCGCCTTTGACGAAGGACAGTTTGGCGCGGTTGTAGCTCGGCAGGACAGGCGAAATCATCTCCGTCTCCATGACTGGACCTAAAGATCCTGCATTGCGCAGGGCGTGGCCCGAGTCAATTGATGGATCGTGATGGAATCGCATCACCGCGAAGATCGCTGCCCCTTCTCTGTTTCAAAAATATCCCGGGGGAGGCCGTAGGCCGGGGGCAGAGCCCCCTCTTTGCTTACGCGACCTCTGACAAGGCGACCTTGGGCATGACGCCCAGCGCGGCACAGACATCGCGCGTGAGGTCGGGGGCGTTCAGCGTGTAGAAATGCAAATCCTCCACCCCGCCTGCAATCAGATCGGTGCAAAGCTCGGTCGCAAGCGCGGTCGACAACAGTTGTTCGCGCCCGTCACGGATCGCTTTGTCATAGGCCTCATCCAGCCACGCAGGGATCGCGGTGCCGCAGCTTTGGGCGAATTTGCGTACACCGGTCCAGCTATTGATCGGCAAGATGCCGGGGATGATCGGCGCGTGGATGCCCGCGGCCGCGCAGGCATCGCGGAAGCGAAAGAATGTCTCGGCCTCGAAAAAGAATTGGGTGATGGCCGAGGATGCGCCCGCATCGATCTTGCGCTTGAGGTAATCGACGCAGTCTTGCATCGATCCCGCTTCGGGGTGGGGGTCGGGGTAGGCACCGACGCGCAGGTGAAACTTGCCCGTTTCGGCCAGTGCCGCGATCAAGGCGATGGAATCTGCGAAACCATCGGGGTGTGGGGTAAAGCGGCCCTGACCTTTCGGCGGGTCACCGCGGAGCGCCACGATCTGGGTGACGCCGGCGGCGGCATAGCTTTCGGCGATGGCCAGCGTCTCGGCGCGGGTGGCATCGACGCAGGTCAGATGCGCGGCCACCTGCACACCGTAATTGGCATGGATCGTCTTGACCGCGTCATGGGTCAGCGTGCGCGTGGTGCCGCCCGCCCCGTAGGTGACCGAGACAAACTCGGGCGCAAGCGGGGCAAGCACGCCCAAGGTCTCCCACAGCCGGAAAGAGGCTTCGATGGATTTGGGGGGAAAGAACTCGAATGAAACGCGGGGCGGGCGGGTCATGACATATCCAATGCTTGATCTCTTGCCCGCAGATGTCGCATAGAGTGGGCCTTGCGGCAAATTCATAATCTTCAAGATCAATATGAGTCACACATGCATCTCGAGTTTCGGCATCTGCGCACCATCAAGGCGATTCATGAGGAGGGCGGGCTGGCGCGCGCGGCCGATCGGCTGCACATCACGCAAAGCGCGCTGAGCCATCAGATCAAGGGGCTGGAGGATCAGGCGGGGCTTGAGTTGTTCGTGCGCCGCTCCAAGCCGATGAAGCTGTCGCCCGCGGGGATCAAGCTATTGCGGCTGGCCGAAGAGGTCTTGCCGCGCATCGCGGCGCTGGAAGATGAGTTCGACAATCTGCGCAAGGGCAAATCAGGCCGCCTGCATATCGCGATTGAATGTCATGCCTGTTTCGATTGGCTTTTGCCGGTACTCGACGCGTTTCGCGTGGGCTGGCCCGATATCGATGTCGATATCCGCCCCGGCCTACAATTCGAGGCGCTGCCTGCACTTTTGCGCGAGGAGGTGGATTTTGTCGTCTCCTCCGACCCCGAGAACTTGGCCGGTGTCGATTTCACGCCGCTGTTCGATTACGAGCCGGTTTTCGTGTGTGCCGCCGACCATCCGCTGGCGGCCAAACCTTTTATCGAGGCGGCTGATTTCGCCGATCAGGCGCTGATCACCTATCCGGTGGAGCGCGCGCGGCTTGATGTGTTCAGCCAGCTTTTGTTCGCGGCCGGGGTCGAGCCGAAATCGATCCGGCAGGTGGAATTATCGGCGGTGATTTTGTTGCTTGTCGCCTCTGGGCGCGGGGTGGCGGTGTTGCCTGATTGGGTGGTGCGCGATCATGCCAAGCATCCTTCGCTGGTGACGCGGCGGCTGACCGAAAATGGGATCACGCGGCGGCTCTATGGTGCGACGCGGGCCGCTGATACAGCCAAGCCCTTCATGGCGCAGATGCTCAAGCTGAGCCGCAGTGAGCCGCCCAAGCTACAACGCAGATGAGCCGCCATCCCTTTCTTGATCATCCGCGCCCTTTGGCCGTCGCCCATCGCGGTGGATCGCTGGAGGCGGAGGAAAACACCATGGCCGCGTTTCAGCATGCGGTGGACCTGGGATACACCCATATCGAGACCGATGTGCATGCGACCCGCGATGGGGTGGCGGTGATCCATCATGATGCGACGCTGGCGCGGATGATGGGCGATCCGCGCGCAATTGCCGATCTGGATTGGGCCGAACTGGCGCTAGTGCGCAGCTTGCGAGGGGCGGCCATCCCGCGGGTTGATGCGCTTTTGGCGGCGTTTCCCGATCTGAACATCACCTTCGAGTTGAAATGCGACCGGGTGGCTGCGTCCTTGGCCGATGCGATCATGCGGGCGGGTGCTGTGGGCCGGGTCTGTGTCGGGTCGTTTTCGGCTGCGCGGACGGCGGCGATCCTAAGGCTTTTGGGCCCTGATCTCTGCTGGTCGCCCGCTCATGCGGGGGTGGGCGCGCTTTGGCTGGCGGGGTTCGGCCTGCCCCTGCCGCGCCCCGATTTCGCCGTGGTGCAGGTGCCGCCCGTGTTTCGCGGTATTCCGGTGGTCACGCGGCGTTTCGTGGCGGCGGCCACGCGGCTTGGGGTCGATGTGCAGGTCTGGACGGTCAATGAGCCCGACCAGATGGTGCATCTGCTCGATCTTGGGGTGGGGGCGATCATGACGGATCGGCCGCGTGTGCTGCGCGATTTGCTGCAAGCGCGCGGTCAATGGCAGCCCGATCCGTCGCGCGCATGAGGCGGCTGTGATCTAGCGGCTTGGCATTCCCCGGTCCGGCGCTTATACGCGCGGCTTGTCTGCGACGGAGAGACCAGCATGCAAGGCAGCGCCAATCTCAACATCATGCTCAAGGCTGCCCGCAAAGCGGGGCGCAGCCTCGTCAAGGATTTCCGCGAGGTCGAGAACCTTCAGGTCTCGGCCAAGGGGCCGGGTGATTTCGTCAGCCGTGCGGATCGCGCCGCCGAAGAGATCCTCAAGACCGAATTGATGACCGCGCGCCCCAATTACGGTTTTCTGGGCGAGGAAGGCACGCGCATCGAAGGCATCGACCCGACGCGGCGCTGGATCGTCGACCCGCTTGATGGCACGACGAATTTCTTGCACGGCATGCCGCATTGGGCGGTCTCCATCGCGCTCGAGCACAAGGGCGAGATCGTGGCCGGCGTGGTCTATGACCCCGCCAAGGACGAGATGTTTTACGCCGAGAAAGGCGCGGGCTGCTGGCTGAACGACAGCCAGCGTTTGCGCGTCTCGGGCCGCAACAAGATGATCGAATGTGTCTTTGCGACGGGTATCCCCTTCGGCGGTGGCAAATACCTGCCCGCCACGCTGCAGGATCTGGCGCGTTTGATGCCCGCTTGCGCGGGTGTGCGGCGTTGGGGCTCGGCTGCGCTTGATTTGGCCTATGTCGCGGCTGGCCGCTATGATGGCTATTGGGAGCGTGGTCTGAACGCTTGGGATATCGCGGCAGGGTTGTTGCTGGTGCGCGAGGCGGGCGGTCTGGTGCAGCCGATCCGCGAGGGCCAGGATATGCTGACCGACGGCCAGCTTGTCGCCGCATCCGAGCCGATCTTTGACAATTTCGCCGCGATCATCCGCGACCGCGGTTAAACGCGGGCCGGCACCAGTTGCTGGATGATGCCCACCAACAGCAGGTAAAGTGAGCTTGCCGTCACGATGCCGGTCAAGATCGGGTTGGGGCTGAAATCGGTCAGTGCCGCCGTGGCGATCGAACCTGTCCAGATCAACGCCATCGGCAGCGTCAGCCAACGCCAGCGTGCGGTGCGCACGGGGTGGACGAATTTCAGGTTCAAAAACTGCGCCACGCAAAGCGCCACGACAAGGCCCAAGATCATCTCCCACGGGGGGACGATCACCAACAGCGCCAGCGCGACCATGTTCCAGCATCCCGGAAAGCCACGAAAGCTTTTGTCTTCGGTCTTCATCCGCGTATCGGCGAAATAAAGCGCCGAGGCGAATGGGATCAGCAAAACCACCAGCCAGCCCGACCAGCCGGGCAAAAGACCCGATTCGTAAAGCGCATAGGCCGGGATCATCACATAGGTCAGAAAGTCGACAATCAGATCGAGCAATACACCATCGATGATCGGCGCATTCTCGGTGACCGCGTAGCGCCGGGCCAAGGGTCCGTCGATCCCGTCAACCACAAGGGCCACGGTCAACCAGATGGTCATCATCGCCCAATCATGATCACCCGCCGCAAGCAGCGCGAGCATCGCAAGCGATGCGCCGATGGCAGTGAAAAGGTGAACGCTATAGGCCCGAATTCGCATTGAAGTCAGATGACGGGTTCCGCGCGGCTTGGCAACCGAAGATGTGACAGTTTCATGACGTTACGCCTTGGGGTGGGCGGCGGCATAGACTTCCATCAGGCGCGCGGTATCGACGGCCGTATAGGCCTGTGTCGTCGAAAGCGAGGCATGGCCCAGCAATTCTTGGATCGCACGCAGATCGCCGCCCGCATCAAGCAGATGGGTGGCAAAGCTATGGCGCAGCGCATGTGGCGTGGCCGTAGCGGGCAGGCCCAGCTGCATGCGCACCTGTTCCATCACACCTGCAACAAGGCGCGGGTTGAGCGGGCCGCCGCGGATGCCGCGAAACAGCGGCGTGCCGGGGTCCAGCTGATGGGGGCAAAGGGCGCTGTAACGCGCGACCGCGCTGCGCGTGGCGGGCAGCACGGGCACCTCGCGCTCCTTGCCGCCCTTGCCGCGAATGCGCAGCGTGTCGGTGAGCGGCAAGCACCCGGCGTCCAGATCCAACGCCTCGGACCGGCGCAGGCCGCAGCCATAAAGCAGCATCATGATGGCGACGTCGCGTGCAGCCACCCAATCGCGCGCGTCATTCTCGCCCACCGCAGTGATCAGCGCCTTGGCCCCATCGACCGAAAGCGGGCGGGGCAGGCGGCGGCCGTGCTTGGGGCTGCGCATCGACAAGATCGCGGTCGCATCGAAGCCTTCGCGTTCTGACCACCAGCGGAAAAAGGATTTCACCGCCGAAAGCCGCCGCGCCAGCGAGCGCGAGCCGACGCCGCGCCCACGCTGCGCGGCCATCCAAGCGCGCATTTCGCCAAGCGACACATCACGCAACATCGCCGGGCTGAGGATGTCGCCCGCATGCTGTGCCTGAAAATTCAGGAAATCGGTCAGGTCGCGCCCATAGGCGTCAAGGGTGGTGTCGGCGCGGTTTGCCAAGCTGCCCAGTTGGCCCAGCCAGCTTTCCAACAGGTCGCGCACTGCGGGGCTGAGCGCGAGGGTCATGGCGACCTATCCCAGCCAGCGCCGCATCTGACGCTCGAACACACCGGCGAAAAAGGTCAAAAGGTTGGTGCCTTGGCTTGGCCGGAACTGGTGGGGGTCTTCCGCGCCCATGACCAACATGGCGGGCAGGCGCCCCTCGCCCAGGTCGAGCAGCAAAAGCGCCTCGGATTTGATCCAAGCGGCGTCCGCGCCGAAAATCAGCGCGCTGCCGTCACCCACTTGGCGCAGTGTCACCTGACGATGCGGCACTGCGCGCCCTGCGGTGATGTAGCCTTCGACAAAGCCCGGCGCGACGATGGTCAGCACATCCTCCAGCTTTTGGACATGCGGCGCGGCGGTGGCCGTCGTCTCGGCGCTTTCGAGAACGAGGCGGACGCGATCGACCCGAAGCGTGCTGGCCACATCGGTGCCCAAAGCCTTGAGAAAGGTTTCGAAATCGGGCTGGTCGAGCAGCTTGAGGATCGCGCGATGGATCTGGTTTGTGCCCGCCAGATTTTCATAGGCCGCCGCGATGACCGAGCGGTGGGTATCTTCCAACCGATCCAGACGGTTTTCGAGCCGCTCCATCGCGATGCCGCGCATATCGACGATATTGCCGCCCATCTGCCTGTCATTGGCCGTGATGAGCGCCCGCATCAGGTCGCGGTCGTCAAGGATCAGGTCCGGGTCCGCAAGGGCCCGGGCCCGCCAATCTTCGGTTGCATTGGACGACAGATCGTTGGCTTCAACGCTGCTCACGGGAACGGCCTCATCGTTTTATTATCGTTGCGCCCGGACCTTACAGCAAAGTCACAGGATTTTCTGCCCTGTTTTTGCCCAATCCTGCAAAAAGGCGTCCAGCCCCTTATCGGTCAGAACGTGATTTGCCATGGATTTGATCACTGCGGGTGGCGCAGTTGCCACATCGGCGCCCAAAAGCGCGGCCTCTTTCATGTGGTTGACCGTGCGGATCGAGGCTGTGAGGATCTCTGTGGGGAAATCGTAATTGTCATAGATCTGGCGGATCTCGGCGATCAATTCCATGCCGTCGATATTGATATCGTCCAAGCGGCCGACGAAGGGCGAGATGAATGTCGCGCCTGCCTTGGCGGCCAGCAGCGCCTGATTGGCCGAAAAGCACAGCGTGACATTGACCATACGCCCCTCGCCCGTCAGCACCTTGCAGGCTTTCAGCCCTTCCCATGTCAGCGGCACCTTGATTGCGATATTGTCGGCGATGCGGGCCAGTTCACGCCCCTCGGCGATCATGCCTTCGGCGTCGAGCGCCACGGTCTCGGCTGAAACCGGCTTGCCGGGGATCATCGCGCAGATCTCGGCGGTCACTTCTTTGATGTCACGGCCCGATTTGGCGATGATCGAGGGGTTGGTGGTGACCCCATCGACCATGCCCAGATCGTTCAACTCACGAATTGCAGCGACATCGGCGGTATCCACAAAGAATTTCACGGCGGCCCTTCCTTTCTGGCGGAGGTCATGGTGTGTTGGGAGGCTTCTAACGCAGCGACCCCCGGGCGGGAAGGCATGACCGACAGCTATTTCGAGGAAGGCACCCTTGTCGGTGTCCTGACGCCCGAGCCGATTGACCGGGTGCTGGATTACCGTGCGCCACAGGGCGGCTGTTTCTTGGGGGCCTTTGTCGAGGTGCCGCTTGGGCCGCGCAAGGTTTTGGGCGTTGTCTGGGGGCCGGGGCGGGGCGATTGGGATGCGACCAAGATCCGGTCCATCGCACGCGTGCTTGACGCCGCGCCCATGCGGGAAGAGTTGCGGAATTTCCTTGAAAAAGCAGGGGCCTATACGCTCACACCCTTGTCGCAGATGTTGCGGCTGGCGACCCGTGTGCCGGGGCTGTCCGACCCGCCATCGATGCGCAAGATCTACCGCTTGGGCCAAGGCACGCCGGACCGCATGACCGATGCGCGCGCGCGCGTGCTCGCCACGCTGGTCGAATATGGCGGGCTTGGCTTTACGCTGAAAGAATTGGCCGATTTGGCGGGCGTGACATCCTCGGTCGTCAAAGGTTTGGCGGCCCAAGGTGCGGTGGTCGAGATCGACACGCCGCGCGATGCGCCCTTTTTGCCGCTTGATCCCGAGCGGCCCGGCAAGCCCCTGACCGATGATCAGCAAGCCGCCGCCGATGCGCTGCGCCTGGCAGTGCGAAGCGGTCGCTACGGCACGACGCTGCTCAAAGGTGTGACAGGCTCGGGCAAGACCGAGGTGTATCTGGAGGCAGTGGCCGATTGCTTGCGCGCGGGGCGGCAGGCGCTGGTGCTTTTGCCCGAGATCGCGCTGACCTCGGAATTCCTGCACCGGGTCGAGGCGCGGTTTGGTGCCAAGCCCGCCGAATGGCATTCGGGCGTCACCATGACCGAACGCCGCCGCGCATGGCGCATGATCGGGCAGGGCGAGGCGCAGCTGATCGTCGGCGCGCGCTCGGCGCTGTTTTTGCCCTTTCGCGATCTGGGGCTGATCGTCGTCGATGAAGAACACGACAGCTCTTACAAGCAAGAGGAGGGGGCGCTTTACAATGCGCGCGATATGACGGTGCTGCGCGCCTCGCTCAACAGTGCGCAGGTGGTGCTGGCATCCGCCACGCCATCGCTGGAAAGCTGGGTCAATGCAGAGGCGGGCAAATACACGCGCCTTGATCTGACCGCGCGTTTTGGGGCGGCGGTCTTGCCCCAGATGCGCGCCATCGACATGCGGGCCGAGGATTTGCCGGGGCAGGCGTGGATTTCACCCACCCTACAGGCCGAGGTGCGCGCGCGGCTGGAACGCGGCGAGCAGGCGCTCTTGTTTCTCAACCGTCGCGGTTATGCGCCGGTGACGCTTTGCCGGGCCTGCGGGGTGCAGGTGGGGTGCGATCACTGCGATGCGCGCATTGTCGAGCATCGCTTTCAAAAGCGGCTGGTCTGTCACCAATGTGGTGAGACAAAGCCCCTGCCCGAGACCTGCCCGGCCTGTGGTGTGACCGGCAAGATGGCCGCCATCGGGCCGGGGGTCGAGCGCATCGCCGAGGAAGCCGCGCGGGTTTTTCCGGATGCCAAGCTTGCGATCCTGTCATCCGATCTGTTCGGCTCGGCTCGCGCGCTGAAGGCGCAGATCGAAGAAATCGCAGGTGGCCAGACCGATATCATTATCGGCACCCAGCTTGTGGCCAAGGGTCATAATTTCCCGCGCCTGACCTTGGTCGGCGTGATCGATGCCGATTTGGGGCTACAAGGCTCCGATCTTCGCGCCGCCGAGCGGACCTTTCAACTAATGCGGCAGGTCTCGGGCCGCGCGGGCAGGGCCGAGGCGCCGGGGCTTGCGCTTTTGCAGAGTTTCCAACCCGAACACCCGGTGATCCGCGCGATCCTGTCAGGCGATGAGGAAGGATTTTGGCGTGCCGAGGCCGCCGAGCGGGAGGCAACGGGCATGCCCCCTTACGGGCGGCTCGCAGGCGTCATCATCTCGGGTGATGATGCCACGGCTGCCTTTGATCTGGGCACGCGGCTTGCGCGCAATGATGGCGCGCTGCGCGCGGTGGGTGCCATTGTCTATGGCCCGGCACCTGCGCCCATCGCGCGGGTGCGCGGTCGTCACCGGGTGCGGCTTTTGGTCAAGGCCCCCAAGGGCGCGGCGCTGCAATCCGCCATTGCGCAATGGATCGCGCCCATCCGGCAAAGCGCGAAACTCCGCCTTGCGGTCGATATCGACCCGCAAAGCTTTTACTGATTGCGGTTTTCATATCCCGCGAAGCCCGCTAGAGAATTTCGGCAACAACCCAAGCCCGGTGCCTCCCATGTCCGCCCCGATCCGCCCACAACCCGGTATCCTCGAGATCGCGCTGTATCAGGGCGGGCAATCAGCATTGGCGGGCCATGCCGCGCCGCTGAAGCTGAGTTCCAACGAGAACCCTTTTGGCCCATCGCCTAAGGCGATTGATGCGATGGCGGCGGCGCTGGGCGATAGCCACCGCTACCCATCAACCGATCACGGCACCTTGCGTGCGGCGATTGCGGCGGTCGAGGGTTTGGACCCCGACCGGATCATCTGTGGTGTCGGCTCGGATGAGATCATCCATTTCCTGTGCCAAGCCTATGCCGGGCCGGGGCTGGAGGTGATGCATACCGAACATGGGTTCGCCATGTACCGCATCAGCGCGCTGGCCGCTGGCGCCACGCCCGTCGAAGTGCCGGAACGCGACCGCCTTGTCGATGTCGATGCAATCCTCGATCGTGCCGGGCCGGATACGGCGCTTGTCTTCATCGCCAACCCCGCCAATCCCACGGCGACCTTCCTGCCGATGGATCAGATCACGCGGCTGGCCGATGGGCTGCCCGAAAGCTGCATCTTGGTGCTTGATGGGGCCTATGCCGAATTCGTGGATGGCTATGATGGTGGCGCGGCCTTGGTCGATCAACGCGACAACATCGTGATGACGCGCACCTTCTCCAAGGCGTACGGCTTGGGCGGCTTGCGTGTGGGTTATGGCTATGGCCCGCGCGCGATCATCGACGTGCTCAATCGCATCCGCGGCCCCTTCAACTTGTCGGGTGTGGCCCTTGCCGGTGCCGAGGCGGCGATCGGTGATCGGGACTGGGTGGCCGAGTGCTTGCGCGTCAATGCCGATGAACGCGCGCGTTTGGTGGGTGGTTTGCGCCAGCTTGGCATCGCTTGCGACGACAGCCATGCCAATTTCGTGCTGGCCCGTTTCGCCGATGAGGGCGCGGCGCTGGCCGCCGATGCCCATTTGAAGGGGCAAGGAATCATCGTCCGCCATCCGAAGAATTACGGCTTTGCCAATGCGCTGCGCATCACGGTTGGGCAAGCGGCCGATAATGACCGCGTCTTGGTGGCTTTGGCCGCATTCAGGGGCGCGGTATGAGCGTGATCTACACCCGCGTCGCGCTGATCGGTCTGGGCCTGATCGCGGGCTCGATGGCCCATGCGATGCGGCGTGCGGGCCTTGCCGGTGAGATCGTGGGCAGCGCGCGCTCCCCAGAGACACGCGCCATCGCCGCCGAGATCGGGCTATGTGATCGCATCACCGAAACAGCGGCCGAGGCGGTCAAGGGTGCCGATCTGGTTGTGCTGTGCGTGCCGCCCGGTGCAATGGGTGCGGTCGCCGCCGAGATTGCGCCGCATTTGGCACAAGGGGCGACTGTCACTGATGTGGGTTCGGTCAAGCGTGATGTAATCACGCAAGTCGGCCCGCATTTGCCGCAAGGCGTGCATTTCGTGCCTGGTCATCCGCTGGCGGGGACCGAGCATTCAGGGCCGCGCGCGGGTTTCGCGGAATTGTTCGACAATCGCTATGTGTTGCTGACGCCAGAACCCGAAACCGACCCTGCGGCCACCGCCAAGCTGCGCGCGCTTTGGGAAGGTTGCGGCGCGCGCGTCGAGGAAATGGACGCCGATCACCATGATCTGGTCTTGGCCGTGACCAGCCACACACCGCATTTGATCGCCTATACGATGGTGGGTGTGGCCGATGATCTGCGCCGCGTGACCGATAGCGAGGTTATCAAGTATTCAGCCGCGGGTTTCCGCGACTTTACCCGGATTGCTGCCAGCGATCCGACCATGTGGCGGGATGTGTTCCTGACCAACAAGGAGGCGACCCTCGAAATCCTGGGTCGTTTCACCGAAGAATTGTTCGCCCTCCAACGCGCCATCCGGCGTGGCGATGGCGACCACCTTCACGCGTATTTTACCCGTACTCGCGCTATTCGTCGCGGCATTATCGAGGCAGGTCAGGATACGGACGCCCCCGATTTCGGGCGTGTGAAGGTGAAGCGCGAACCGACCGAACGGTGAGGCGCGTCGCAAGATACGCAGCGCTCGCGCTTGCGGTCTTGTTGGCCCATCCGTTGATGGCCAATGCGCCCGATCGGTCGATGCGGCCAGAGTTGCGCCCCGTCGCCGGTGCAGACATTCCCAATCCTGCCACGCCTGCACAAAGCCCGTCACTGGCGCGCGTTGCCGTTGTTGCCGGGCCCGGCGCACCCGCAGTCTCGGCCAGACCATCCTTGCGGCCGACCCGGTCCCAGCCGCAGAGCCCGGCCCCGACTGTGATCGCGCGCCTCTCAAGCGCAAGCGCGCTGGCCGTTGCGCGGTCAATGCGCCCCAGTCTGCGCCCATCGGGTCTTTCCCGCCCCGTCACAGGCGCCGCGCCGCGCGCGGCACCAGCATCGGCATCCGTGGCAGCAACTGGCCAGCGCGGGCGGCTGTGCGGTCAACGCGGTTTGGTCGGCGACAGGCTTGCGCCAATCCGGGCGCGCACCAATGGCTGTGGGATCGCCGAACCCGTCAGCCTGCGCGAGGTCGATGGCATCACGCTGAGCACGCCCGCGACGCTGAACTGCGAGACCGCGCGCGCACTACAACAATGGGTGCGCCAAAGCCTTGTGCCCGATGTCGGGCGCTATGGGGGCGGCGTGCGGTCGCTGCGAGTTGTGGCCTCCTATGCGTGCCGGACCCGCAACAACCAACCCGGTGCGCGGATTTCCGAGCATGGGCGCGGCAATGCCATCGACATCGCAGGCATCGGCTTGGCCGATGGGACCGAGTTGACGGTGCTGAGCGATTGGCGCACCCGGCGGGAGGGGCGTATCCTGCGCGAGTTGCATCGCGGGGCCTGTGGGCCGTTCGGCACGGTCTTGGGGCCGGATTCCGACCGATTTCATCGTGACCATTTCCACTTCGACGTCGCGCGCCACCGCGGCGGTGCGTTTTGCCGTTAACGCAGCCTGATCCTCGGCCCTTCGCCCACGGGCAGCGGCCCGAGAAACACAAAGCCCTGATCGAGCCGCAAGGTCACATCGAGGTCTTCGCGCCGCCCCGATAGCCCCGCCAAGAAGCCAAGCGCGCTTTCGGCTGTCGGGCGCAACCCCGGCGGCAAGAGCCCTGCGCGTTCGGCCATGGCCAGCATCTCGGGCCAGTTCTGCGCACGGATCGCGATCTCGCCCGTTGGGCGGCCCTCGGCATCGATATCAAGCATGCCCGACAGGCGCAGCATCAAGGCCCCCCATTCGGCGCGCGCCTCGGACAGATCGATACGGGTGGGCTGCGGGCGGATATCCTCGATCGCGCCGATATCCCATGGGCGGTCGAAATCGACCAAGGCCGTGGCGCTGACCCCGGGGATCGCTTGGGGCAGCACGCCCGCTGGATCGAGCAGCTTTGCCACCTGTTCGGCAGGCACAAGATCGTTGGCTGAAAACCGCATATCATAGCGCGCAGTGGCCCCGGTTTGCCTGATCATGTCGATCTGCCCGTGGGCAAGCTGGCTTTGCCAGCCAAGCGAGCTGGTAATGGCAAGCCCCTGCATCCGGGTTTGCGAGGCGTCGAGCGCCATCCGTGCGCTGGGCCGGACATCGAGCGTGGAGGAAAGCCGCTCGGCGCTGATTGTCAGCCGCTCATCTGGTGAGGCGATCATATGGCTTGGCGGCCAGATTGCGGTGATGCGCGACAGATCCCATGACGGATAGCGCAAGGTGAATTCTGGCGCCGTCCATGCCAGCCCCGTCGCGGGATCGGCGAGCATCAACCCGGTCAGCCGTGTCTCGAAGGTGCTGGGAAATCCGGAAACGGTGATCTCATCGGCTGCAACCTGCCAGCCCTCGGCCAAGCGCGCGGCGAACCAGTTTTCGATCGCGCGCTTGCTGAATGCCGCCCAACCGAACCAAGCCGCCACGCAAAGCGTGCCGATAACCGTCAAAATGACCAAGATCCGCTTCATGCAATACCTACCGCCGCGTCGCAGCCTTGGGTATAGCCGCCCCGAACGCTGCTGACCATGCGGGAGAACGCGGGCATGAAGGATCTTTGGGTATTCGGCTATGGTTCGCTTTTGTGGAACCCCGGCTTTGCCGTGGCCGAAACACGCCAAGCGTGCCTGCATGGCTGGCGGCGGAGCTTTTGTATGACCTCGATCCATCACCGCGGCACGCTTGATGCGCCCGGTCTGGTTCTGGCCCTTGACCAGGCCGAGGATGCGCTGTGCCACGGGGTCGCCTTTCGCGTGGATGCTTGCGATGCAGGGGCGACCTTGGCTTACTTGCGCGAACGCGAATTGGTCTCATCGGCCTATCTGGAGACACGCCAAAGCGTGACCTTGGATTGCGGCCAGATCTTGGATGATGTGCTGACCTATGTGATCGATCCAGATCACGCGCAATATTGCACATGGCCGCTTGAGGCGCAGGCCCAGATCATCGCCCATGCAATCGGCGGGCGCGGGCCGAATGACGAATATCTGGAGAATACGGCTCGCCAGCTTCAGCTATTGGGCCTGCCCGATCCTGATCTGGATTGGCTGGTCGCGCGTGTGCGCCAGATCAAGGCCGGATAGGCGCGTCATGCATTGGCATATCGCGCCTGTCGCTGTAGATTGCCCCTGCACAGAAAGAACCGGGCCGGAGCCATGGCGAGCAGAGAAGACACAGGCGCAGAAAAGCGCCTAACCCATATCACGCGACCGACGCGCCAGATCGTCTTGATGGCGATCATTTGTGCGGCCGTGATCGTGGGGGGTGTGGTGATCTGGCCTGCGGTGCAGCCTGTATTCTTGGCGTCACCCGTTCTGAACGGCACCATCGGCATCGTGTTCGTGGTGGGCGTGTTGGCCTGCTACATGCAGGTATTTCAGCTTTTCTCCTCGATCACATGGATCGAGGCGATCGCGGGCAACGCCCCGCAAGATGCGACCGAGCGGCCACCGCGGCTGCTTGCGGCGATGACCGGGCTTGCGCGGGTGCGTGGGCGGGCGATGCAGGTGACCGGGCCTGCGGCGCGCTCGATCCTCGATTCTGTCGGATCGCGGATGGAAGAAAGCCGCGACATCACGCGCTACATTGCCAATCTTTTGATTTTCCTCGGTCTTTTGGGAACCTTCTTCGGCCTTGCGACGACAGTGCCGGCGGTTGTGGACACGATCCGCTCGCTGCAACCGACCGAAGGCGAAGAAGGTTTGGCCGTCTTTGGGCGGCTGATGGACGGGCTGGAAGATCAGTTGGGTGGCATGGGCACGGCCTTTGCCTCGTCGCTTTTGGGGCTTGCGGGCTCGCTGGTGGTGGGGCTGCTCGAACTTTATGCAGGCCACGGCCAGAACCGTTTTTACCGCGAGTTGGAGGAGTGGCTGGCCTCGATCACGCGGGTCAGCCTCGCGGCAAGCGAGGGCGAAGGCGGCGTTGATCGCAGCGCGATTGCCACGGTCCTTGATCACATGGTCGATCAGGTCGAAACCCTGCAATCGCTTTTCGCCCAATCTGAGGCGCGCCGTGCCGAGACCGAAGGGCGGATGCTGCAACTGGCCGGAGCGATCGAGGGGTTGGCGGGCCAGTTCGGACAGGCCCCCTTTGCCGCGACCGAACGCTTGGCCGCGGGTCAAGAACAGCTGGTCGAGGTCTTGGCCGCCATGCAAAGCGCGCCTGCCATCGACGAGGAAAGCCGCGCACGGCTGCGCTCGATCGATGTGCAATTGCTCAAGATCTACGAAGACCTTGGCACGACGCGCGACGCCGAGATCTTGCTGTTGCGCCGCGACATCACCGATTTGACGCAAGCCTTGCGCGATCTGGTGGCGGCTGCCCGCGCACCTGCCCGCCAGCCGCGCGGCCCAAGCGGGGGCTGAGCGGTCATGGCCTTTCAGCGCCGCGCCGGCAATCGCGTTTCAGGCGCCATCTGGCCGGGTTTCGTGGATGCGATCACCGCGCTTTTGATGGTGATGATCTTCATCTTGACGATCTTCATGGTGGTGCAGTTTGTGCTGTCCGAAGAGATCAACAATCAAGACGATGAATTGAACAGTCTCAACGCGCAGCTCAACGCCTTGTCGCAAGCGCTTGGGCTGGAGGAGGCGCGCGCCGCCACGCTTGAAAGCCGTGTCGCGACACTTTCAAGCAGTTTGACCACCGCGCAAGGGGAGTTGGCCGCCCAAGCCGCGATGATCGCGGATTTCGAGGCGCAGGTCGCCTCACTCATCGCGGCTAATACATCGCTTGGTGCCGAGCGTGACCAAATACGCGCTGAGTTGGCCGAGAGCCTGAGTGCGGCCGAGGCGTTGGAGCTGGCCGTGGCGACCGCGCGCAGCGAGATCGACGCCGCCGCCGAAGAGGCCCGCCTTGCCGCTGCCCGTCGCGAAGCGCTTGAGGCTTTGATCGCCGATCTGCAAAGCGATGCCGCCAACCGTGATGCGCAGATCGCGACGCTTGAGACCGATTTGTCCGAGGTCGAGGCCGCGCGGCTTGTCGAAGCTGCCGCCGCCGAGGCGTTACGCGCGCGCCTTGAAGGTGCCGATGCAGAGCTGACGGCGATGACACTTGCGCTCGAAGAACAGCGCCGCCGCGCCGAAGAGACGCTGACGCTTTTGGCCGCCGCCCAAGCCGCCACCGATGCCTTGGCCGAGGCCGATGCAGCACGCGCCGCCGCGATGACCGAGGCCGAGCGTCAGGCCGCACTTTTGGCAGTTGCCAATTCCCAGCTTGCCGCGGCCGAGGCGGCCAGTGCCGAGAGCCAGCGGCAGGTCGCGCTGTTGAATGAACAGGTCGCGGCCCTGCGCCAGCAATTGGGCGCCTTGCAGGGGCTCCTTGACGATTCCGCCGCGCGCGACGCAGCGGCCGAGGTGCAGATCGCCAATCTTGGCACCCAGCTGAACGCGGCCCTTGCCCGCGTCGCCGCCGAGCAGCAACAGCTTGCGCGCGAGCAGGCCCGCGTGGCCGATCTGGAAGCCGCCGAGGCCGCGCGCCTTGCCGCCGAAGCACAGGAGTTGGAGCGGTTTCGCTCCGAGTTCTTCGGGCGATTGCGGACCCTGTTGGAAGGGCGCGAGGGTGTGAATATCGAAGGCGACCGTTTCGTCTTTTCTTCGGAGGTGCTGTTCGAGATCGGCTCTGCCGATCTGGCACCTGCTGGTTTGGAGCAGATCGCCAACATCGCCAGCTTGCTCAACGAGGTGGCGGTCGAGATCCCCGATACCATCGATTGGATCTTGCGGGTGGATGGGCACACCGACAACCGCCCACTGCGCGGTGATGGTGATTTCGCCTCGAACTGGGAGTTGAGCCAAGCCCGCGCGCTTTCGGTGGTGCAATATCTTGCAGAAGAATTGGGCTTTCCTTCGGACCGTTTGGCCGCGACGGGCTTTGGCGAGTATAACCCTGTCGCCACGAATGATGCGGCCGCAGGCCGTGCTTTGAACCGGCGGATCGAATTGAAGCTGACCGAGCGCTAGCGCGCGTCGCTTCAGGGCGTGATGACCACGCGGGTGGTGTGGCGGTCGATCTCGGTCGTGCCATCGCGGATCAGCGTGACCTCGCCGATATAAAGGCCGGGTGGCCAGCCAGCGGCCGGGCTGCGCCGCCCCGTTGCGCGGAACAATTGCGCCTGCGTCCGCTCAAGCGTGACATCTTGGGCATGGATCGCATCGCCTGTGGCTGTGGTGATGCGTAGGCGTAGAATATCGCCGCTGCGCGCGCTGTGGATATAAGCCCAAAGCACAAGCGCCGGATCGGCGGTGGTGAGCTCGCCATGATCGGCGGCACCGGTCTTGATCGCATCGAATTCCGGCACGGCGGGTGCAAACCCGGCCGACAAAACCTCGCCCGCCACATGGGGCAGAGCATCGCGCCACAGCGCAGCCTCGCCACTGCCGCAACTGCCCGTGGCGGTGGGGGCGAAGGGGTCGATCACGCGGCCCTCGTGGCGCAAGATGAACTCCAGATGCGGAAATTCCGTCCGCCCGGAATAGCCGATCAGCCCAAGTTCCGCACCTGCGGCAATCTGTTGGCCCTCGCGTACGGTGATGGAGCCTTGCATCAAATGGCAATATTGCGTCTCCCAGCCATCGGCATGGGTGAGTGCGACGCCGTTGCCGCAACCTTGACCGTCACCCATGCTGGCGGTGCCGCCATCGGGCACGCCATCGCGCAAGGCGCGCACCACGCCATCGGCGGCCGCGACCACCACCATGCCTGCGGCCATCCCCGCCATATCGGTTGTACGAATATCGGTGCCGGTGTGGCCATCATAGCTTTGCGGGCCGCAGGCGAAATCGCGCGCTCCCGGTCCAGGGTCATGATCGACGAATTGTTGCAGAAAACAGGTTTCGCCCAAGCGGCAATCGACCGGGAAAAGCAGGCGCGGCGCATCTTGTGCGGCGACGGGCCAAGCCAGAATACAAAAGAGAACAGAAAACACGCGCATGTGGGCAGCTTACCTTATCGCTGCAAAAGAAAAAGGCCCGGCATGGGTGATGCCGGGCCTTTTGTCGATCTGGTCGCGCAGGATCAATCCGCCGTCAAAAGCGGTGGCTTTTTCGCGCTGATACGCGGCGCGCCGGGGGCTTCGATCTGCAGGTCGATCTTGTTATCCTTGACCGAGACCTTCACATTGCCGCCCTTGGCAAGCGAGCCAAACAGCAACTCTTCGGCCAAGGGCTTTTTGATGTGTTCTTGGATCACGCGGCCAAGTGGGCGCGCGCCCATCCGGTCGTCGTAGCCCGCATCACCCAGCCAAGCCGCAGCCTCGGGCGTGAGTTCGATGGTTACGTTGCGATCCATCAGCTGCGCCTCCAGCTGGAGGACGAATTTCTCGACCACCTGCATGATGACTTCTTTCGGCAGCGAGCCGAAGGAGATGATCGCATCCAGGCGGTTACGGAATTCGGGCGTGAAGGTGCGTTCGATGGCGGCCGTATCCTCGCCCTCGCGCTTGTCGCGGCCAAAGCCGATCGCGGCTTTCTGCATATCGGCCGCGCCGGCGTTCGAGGTCATGATCAAGATCACATTGCGGAAATCGACCTTGCGCCCGTTGTGATCGGTCAGCGTGCCGTGGTCCATCACCTGCAACAGGATGTTGAAGACATCGGGATGGGCTTTCTCGATCTCGTCCAAGAGCAACACGCAATGCGGGTGCTGGTCGATCCCATCGGTCAAAAGCCCGCCTTGGTCGAAACCGACATAGCCGGGCGGTGCGCCGATCAGGCGGCTGACCGCGTGCTTTTCCATGTATTCCGACATGTCGAAGCGCAGCAGTTGCACACCCAGCGTATCGGCCAGTTGCTTTGCCACCTCGGTCTTGCCGACGCCGGTTGGCCCCGCGAACAGGTAGTTGCCGATGGGCTTTTCCGGCTCGCGCAGGCCAGCACGGGCCAGCTTGATCGCACTTGCCAATGCCTCGATCGCGGTATCTTGGCCAAAGACGACGCGCTTGAGCGTCACCTCAAGATCCTTGAGCACGCTGGCGTCATCCTTGGAGACATTCTTGGGCGGGATGCGGGCGATCTTGGCCACAACCTCTTCGATCTCCTTGGCACCAAGCGTTTTGCGGCGCTTGCTTTCGGCGACCAGATGCTGGGCGGCACCCGCCTCGTCGATCACATCGATGGCTTTGTCGGGCAGCTTGCGGTCGTTGATGTAGCGCGCGGACAATTCCACCGCCGCCTTGATCGCGTCGGCGGTGTATTTCAGCCCATGATGCTCTTCGAAATAGGGCTTGAGGCCCTTGAGGATCTTGATCGTGTCTTCGACCGAAGGCTCGTTCACGTCGATTTTCTGGAACCGGCGGCTCAGCGCGCGGTCCTTTTCGAAATGCTGGCGGAATTCCTTGTAGGTGGTCGAACCCATGCAGCGCAGCTTGCCGCCCTGAAGCGCGGGCTTGAGCAGGTTGGAGGCATCCATCGCGCCACCCGAGGTCGCACCTGCACCGATGACGGTATGGATCTCGTCGATGAACAAGATCGCATCGGGATGCTCTTCCAGCTCGTTGACCACGGCCTTCAGCCGCTCCTCGAAATCGCCGCGATAGCGGGTTCCGGCCAAAAGCGCGCCCATGTCGAGCGAATAGATCGTGGAATTGGCCAGCACCTCGGGCGTGTCACCCTCGACGATCTTCTTGGCCAGACCTTCGGCGATGGCGGTTTTGCCAACGCCGGGATCACCCACCAACAGCGGGTTGTTCTTGCGGCGGCGGCACAGCACTTGGATGCAGCGCTCAACCTCGTGATGGCGACCGATCAGCGGGTCGATATCGCCCTTGCGCGATTTCACGTTCAGATCGACGCAGTATTTGGCCAGTGCCGAATCCTTTGCCTCGCCACCTTCGGACCCGCCGGGCGTGCTTGTGCCGGTCTCATCTTCCAGATCAGTGGCGCCTGTGATCGGCCGGCTTTCGCCGTAGGAGGGGTCTTTGGCGACGCCATGGGCGATGAAATTCACCGCGTCATAGCGGGTCATGTCCTGTTCTTGCAGGAAATAGGCCGCGTTGGATTCGCGCTCGGCGAAGATGGCGACGAGAACATTGGCCCCCGTCACCTCTGTCCGGCCGGAGGATTGCACATGGATCGCGGCGCGCTGGATCACGCGCTGGAAGGCAGCGGTCGGCACAGCCTCGGAGCCTTCGACATCGGTTTCCAAGGTCGACAGATCATCATCGATGAATGCCACCAAGGTTTCGCGCAGCGATTCGATATCGACCGAACACGCAAGCATGACTTTGCGCGCTTCGGGTTCGTCGAGCAGTGCCAAAAGCAGATGCTCGAGCGTGGCGAGTTCGTGGCGACGCGCATTCGCATTCGCGAGTGCAGCGTGAATGGCCTGCTCAAGTGTTGTCGAAAAAGACGGCACGGTCGTGCTCCTTTACGCGTGCATCGGTTCTGCTTTGGGCGGCGCCGATGATGGCCTCATAGTGTTAAGCTTCGCTTTCTGTGCGTCCGTTTCAAGGAGAAACTGCACAAGGTTTCGTGTGCGGGGCGTGTTTTGCCCTCTAGTTCTTGCTCTGTGGCAGGCTGCATAAATTTTATGCACAGCCTGGCAGAGGTCTTAGAACGAATCCTTGAGGCTGCGGATCCGCGCAAAGACGACGGCGGGATCTTGCCCATCGCACCCAAGACTGCGCGCGATACCGGGTTGGGCTGCGCGCAGAAACGGGTTTGTGGCCAATTCCGTGGCCAAGATCGCGGGCACCGTGGGCCGACCTGCGGCACGCGCTGCTGCGATCTCCTCGCACCGAGAGATAAGCGCGCGATTGTCAGGTTCAATGGTCATCGCGAAACGCGCGTTGGATGCGGTGTATTCATGGCCCGAGCAAACCAAGGTATCAGGCGGCAGTGCGGCCAGTTTTTGCAAGCTGTCCCACATCTGCGCGGCGCTACCCTCGAACAGGCGGCCGCACCCAAGCGCCATCAGGCTATCGGCGGTAAAGACAGCGCCCGCAGCGGGCATATGATAGGCGACATGCCCGATGGTATGGCCCGGCACATCGATGACATGGGCGATAAGCGTGCCGATGGTGACGCGGTCCCCCTCGGCCAGCGCGTGATCGAGCGGGGGCAGGCGATGGGCATCGGCCGCCGCGCCCCAAACCTTGGCCCCGGTGGCATCGCGCAATTCCGCCACGCCTTGGATGTGATCGTCATGATGATGGGTGATCACGATATCGGACAGCTGCCAGCCGCGCGCGGTCAATGCGGCCATGATCGGCGCCACCTCGGGCACATCGAAAACCGCCGCCGCGCCGCTGGCCGGGTCATGGACCAGATAGGCGTAATTATCCGTCAGACAGGCGACAGTCACGATTTCGGGGCTTTGTCCGGTATCTGGCATGGAAATTGTCACATCCTTGGGTCAAACTCGGGCGGCGCGCACCCTCGCGCAGTCAACAAGCTAGTGCAATGCATCTCGACGTCACCGATCTGCGCCAATTCTATTACCGCACCCGTTTGGGCCGCATTGCGCAAAAGGCGGTGCGCGACCGGATGCTGGCGCTGTTGCCCGAGGCAAAGGGGCAAACAGTCGTGGGCTTTGGTTTCGCCGTGCCGCTGTTGCGCCCCTATTTGGGGCAAGCGCGCCGGGTGATCGGTGTCATGCCAGCCGAGCAAGGCGTGATGCCATGGCCCGCGGGCATGGAGAATGTCTCGCTCTTGTGCCGCGAGGGGTTGTGGCCCTTGGCAACGGGGGTGGCCGACAAGATCGTCTGCCTGCACGGGTTGGAGACATCGGAAGATCCCGCCGCCGTACTGGAGGAATGCGCGCGTGTGCTGGGGCCGGGGGGCAAGGCGTTGTTCATCGTGCCGAACCGCTCGGGCCTTTGGGCGCGGCGCGATGCCACGCCCTTCGGTTTTGGGCGGCCCTATTCGCTGGGTCAGCTCGAGGCGCAGATGAAGCGCCATGATTTCACCCCCGAACGCCATGCAGCAGCCCTGTTCGCGCCGCCATCGCATCACCGCTTTTGGCTACGTTCAGCCGAGTTGTTCGAGAAGATGGGCGCGCGCCTGTCACGCCACTACGCGGGTGGCGTGATCATGCTCGAGGTGTCCAAACGCGTGCACGCACCGACCAAACCGGGCTTGGCCGAGCGGATGCGCCAACCGCTGAAAGTGCTCGAAGGTGCGCCAGCGCCCGTAGGTGCCATCAATCGCGACAAGCCCTAGGCGACGGGGCTGATGGCCGATGTGGTTGTAAAGACCGTGGCCGCGGAGATGGTATCGCCCGTCAACTGGGCGAGTTGAAAGCCGAGCGAGGGGCCGTCGAATGCGGGCGGTGCGATGCGGGTGTCGACGGGGTTGGTTGGGTCGCTTTGATCAAGGCTGCCCAAATCGCCGACCGCCATCAACTGGATGCCTGCGGCAAGATAGTACGCCTCCAGCGACACGGGGCTATCGCCCGCGCCCAGTACCGTATTCGGCGCGGCGAAGCCGTCAGGCGCATGCACGATATGATAGAGGTAATCGGTCACACCCGCGCCGCGGTCGATCGCGTAGCCGATGACAAGGCTGCCCGAGGGTTCGATCTCGATCACATCCTCTGGGCCTGCTTTGATCACGGGCACCTCGTCGTAGATTTGGGCAAAGCTGGCGGGGGTGTCGACATAGATGATGTCGGCATCGGTGTCGTCATTCGTGACGATCGTGTCGTTCAGCCCGGCGAAGATCTTGTCCTCGCCCGCGCCGCCGATGATCGTGACAGCCGTGGGATCGCCCGGCGGGTGCAGGATCACATCGACAAATGTGCTACCCATGATCACGTCGCCATCATTCGGGCTGAGAAATACCCTTTCCTCCCAATTTTCCTCGCCCCCGGAGGGTGTTCCGGCAACGGTTTGGAAGGCGTAGGTTTCGACAGTGGTCTGGAAATCAAAGAACGCCTCGGGGCCTGTAACAGGCTCTGAGGCCACGACATTGCCGAACATGAGGCCGAGGAGTTCCTCGTTGTTGGTCAGTTCGAACCACGCGATGTCGCGATTGGCCGTGATCTCGGGCAGGAGGGTGCGGTCGTCGAACCGGATCTGATTGTAATCGCCTGAAAAAGTCCCTGCGACGGGGTTGATTTCACCCTCCTCGCCAAGATCCCAGTGTTGCACAAGCTCGACGCCGATCGCTGCGAAATAATCGGCGCGATCGAGGGTGATCCCGGCGTCACTGCTCGCTGCGAGGAAGGTTTGCCAGTCGAAGCTGTTGGCCGCCTCCTCGAAATCGACGTCATCAGGCACCAGAACAAGCGTCAGGCCGTAGTATTCGCCACCTGACACGGATGAATTGCCGGGAATGAATTCAGCGGCCGAGAAGAATGCCATCAAGCGCCCGTCTGCCTCGGGGGCGACGGTGATGTCGGTGGCACCGGTGACCGGGTCGGTTTGCAGCGTGAACAGGGGGGCGGGTTCCGCATCAGATGCCGCATCAGGCTCGGCCTCTGGTTCCGGCTCAAGCTCTGGTTCCGGCAACGGCGCGCTCTCGAGCGGGGGCGGGGGCGGGGGGGTGTCGTCCTCGGGCGGCGCGGTGTCGTCATCATCGACAAAGGCAAGCGCGGCAAAACTCGCGGCAAACATGAAAGCAAGGATCGCCAGCATTCACACACTCCCAAACACATAACACACCGCAGGCTGATGAAAAAAAATGTCAATTTCAAGAAAAATGGGCGGCGTCCTCGTCGAACCGCCCTGCCTTGGGTCTTGGTGGCCATACTCTTGGACAAGATTCTTTGACCGCGCCGCGCAATCGGGTGCTTGCGGCGCGGTCAAAGCGTCGCAGATCGCATCCTTGGCGATTGTGCTTTGTTTTCTTGGTGCTTTCTATCGCGGCCTCGGGTCATATCGCGGTTGCAGCATTGCGGGGGCTCTGCTAGATCATCCGCAATTTATAGGACACTGGCGGCGCTTTGCGGCCAAGACGCGACTTGCCCGGGGGCGTATCTTCGCTCTGGCCGGGCCACCTATATGAGAAAGGGTGGACGTGAGCGAACCTGCTTCAATCTCGACCGGCATTGCCGCGCGCTACGCGACGGCGTTGTTCGACCTTGCTGAAAGCGAGGGTGCGCTCAAAGCCCTCGAGGCCGATGTCGGCGTCATCGAGGCCGCTTTGGCCGAAAGCGCGGATCTGCGCGATGTGATCGCCTCGCCGCTTTATGGCCGCGACGCGACCGAAGGCGCGATGGGTAAGCTTGCCACCGCGATGAAGCTGAACAAGATCACCGGCAACACGCTGCGCTTGATGGCGCAAAAGCGCCGTTTGTTCATCTTGCCCGCGCTCTTGCGCGCGCTGCGGGAAAAGATCGCCATCCATAAAGGCGAAGTGACCGCCGATGTGGTTTCGGCCAAGGCACTGACGAAAACCCAAGCCGATAAGCTTGCCAAGGTTTTGGCGGCTTCGGTCGGGCGTGACGTCAAACTGAATGCGACCGTTGATGAAAGCCTCATCGGCGGTCTTGTCGTAAAGCTGGGCTCGACCATGATCGATACCTCGGTCAAGGCAAAGCTCAACGCACTCCAAAACACGATGAAAGAGGTCGGTTAACATGGCGATCCAAGCTGCAGAAATCTCTGCGATCCTGAAGGACCAGATCAAGAATTTCGGCCAGGATGCCGAAGTGGCCGAAGTTGGCCGTGTGCTGTCGGTTGGCGACGGTATCGCGCGCGTTTATGGCCTCGACAATGTACAGGCCGGCGAGATGGTCGAATTCCCCGGCGGTATCCGGGGCATGGCGCTGAACCTCGAAGCGGACAATGTCGGCGTCGTGATCTTCGGTTCGGACCGGGACATCAAGGAAGGCGACACCGTCAAGCGCACCAAGGCGATCGTGGATGTGCCTGCGGGCAACGCGCTGCTTGGCCGGGTGGTCGATGGCCTTGGCAATCCGCTCGATGGCAAGGGGCCGATCGCGGCATCCGAGCGTCGCGTGGCCGACGTCAAAGCGCCGGGCATCATCCCGCGTAAATCCGTGCATGAGCCGATGGCAACGGGCCTCAAGGCGATCGACGCCATGATCCCGATTGGCCGTGGCCAGCGCGAGTTGATCATCGGCGACCGCCAGACCGGCAAGACCGCCGTGGCGCTCGACACGATCTTGAACCAGAAATCCTACAACGATGCCGCAGGCGACGATGAGAGCAAGAAGCTCTATTGCATCTATGTCGCTGTCGGTCAGAAGCGCTCGACCGTGGCGCAGCTGGTCAAGAAGCTCGAAGAGGCGGGCGCGATGGAATACACCATCGTCGTGGCAGCCACCGCATCCGACCCTGCGCCGATGCAATTCTTGGCCCCCTATTCGGCCACCGCGATGGCCGAGTTCTTCCGCGACAATGGCCGCCATGCGCTGATCATCTATGATGATTTGTCCAAGCAGGCCGTCGCTTATCGCCAGATGTCGCTCTTGCTGCGCCGCCCGCCGGGCCGTGAAGCCTATCCCGGCGACGTTTTCTACCTCCACTCCCGCCTGCTCGAGCGGTCGGCCAAGCTGAACGAAGACAATGGCTCGGGCTCGCTGACCGCATTGCCCGTCATCGAGACGCAAGGCGGCGACGTGTCTGCCTTTATTCCGACCAACGTGATCTCGATCACCGATGGCCAGATCTTCCTCGAGACCGAATTGTTCTTCCAGGGCATTCGCCCCGCCGTGAACACCGGTCTGTCGGTGAGCCGCGTGGGCTCCTCGGCCCAGACCAAGGCGATGTCCTCGGTCGCCGGTCCGGTCAAGCTGTCGCTGGCGCAGTATCGCGAAATGGCGGCCTTCGCCCAGTTCGGCTCGGATCTCGACGCTTCGACCCAGCAGTTGTTGGCACGCGGTGCGCGCCTGACCGAAATGATGAAGCAGCCGCAGTATTCGCCGCTGACCAACGCCGAGATCGTCACCATGATCTTTGCCGGCACCAACGGCTATCTCGACAAGCTGCCCGTCGCCGATGTGGGCCGTTTCGAAGAGGCGCTGTTGACCTTCATGCGCACCAAGAAGGCCGATGTTCTGGAGTGGATCACCAAGAGCGATCCCAAGATCAAGGGTGCTGATGCCGACAAACTGAAGGCTGCAATCGACGAATTCGCCGCCGATTTCGCCTGAAGGGTCTGACAGATGCCCAATCTTAAGGACCTCAAAAACAGGATCTCGTCGGTCAAATCGACCCGCAAGATCACCAAGGCGATGCAGATGGTCGCCGCCGCGAAACTGCGTCGTGCGCAGGAAGCGGCGGAGGCTGCGCGCCCTTATGCCGAGCGCATGGACGCCGTGATGGGCGGTCTTGCCCAAGCGGTCGGCGCCTCGGCGGGCGCACCGCGGCTTTTGTCGGGGACCGGCAAGGATGACGTGCATCTGCTGGTCGTCATGACCGCCGAGCGCGGCCTTTGCGGTGGTTTCAACTCGACCATCGTGCGCAAGGCGCGTGTGGCGATCGACACGCTTGTGGCGCAAGGCAAGACGGTCAAGATCTTGACCGTCGGCAAAAAGGGCCGTGAGCAACTCAAGCGCGATCATGGTGCGCGGATGATCGGGCATGTCGATTTGTCCGATGTGAAGCGGCTCGGCTATGCCGATGCGGCCCGGATCGCAAGCGATGTGCTGGGCCGGTTCGATGCGGGCGAATTCGATGTCGCCACCATCTTTTTCAACCGCTTCCAGTCGGTGATCAGCCAGATCCCGACCGCGACGCAGATCGTGCCCGCGCAGTTCGAGGCCCCCGCAGCGGGCACCGAGGCAAGCGGGGCGCAATACGACTACGAACCCTCGGAAGAGGCCGTGTTGGAAGATCTTCTGCCACGGGGCGTTGCGACGCAGATCTTTACCGCGCTGTTGGAAAACGCCGCCTCGGAACAAGGTGCGCGGATGTCCGCTATGGACAACGCGACCCGGAACGCGGGCGACATGATCGAGCGGCTGACAATCGAATATAACCGTTCGCGTCAGGCCGTGATTACCAACGAGCTGATCGAAATCATCTCGGGCGCCGAAGCGCTCTAAGAACCGGAGACACGACATGGCAAATGCAGTCGGAAAAATCACCCAGGTCATCGGCGCTGTTGTCGACGTTCAGTTCGACGATCACCTGCCCGAGATCTTGAACGCGCTCAACACCGATAATGGTGGCAAGCGGCTTGTGCTCGAAGTTGCCCAGCACTTGGGCGAAGGCACCGTGCGCACCATCGCGATGGACGCCACCGAAGGCCTCGTGCGTGGCCAGAAAGTCACCGACACCGGTGGCCCGATCATGGTTCCCGTGGGCACCGCGACGCTGGGGCGCATCCTGAACGTGGTGGGCGAGCCCGTGGACGAAGGCGGCCCGGTCGAGGCGGAAGAATTCCGCTCGATCCACCAGCCCGCACCGGAATTCAGCGAACAGTCGACCGAGTCCGAGATCCTTGTGACCGGCATCAAGGTGGTCGATCTCTTGGCCCCCTACTCCAAGGGCGGCAAGATCGGCCTGTTCGGCGGCGCAGGCGTGGGCAAGACGGTTCTCATCATGGAACTGATCAACAACATCGCCAAGGTGCACTCGGGCTACTCGGTGTTTGCAGGCGTGGGTGAACGGACCCGCGAAGGCAACGACCTTTATCACGAGATGATCGAATCCAACGTGATCAAGCCCGACAACCTGTCGGAAAGCCAAGTGGCGCTGGTCTACGGCCAGATGAACGAGCCTCCGGGCGCGCGTGCGCGTGTGGCGCTGACCGGCCTGACCTTGGCCGAACAGTTCCGCGATGCCTCGGGCACCGATGTTTTGTTCTTCGTCGACAACATCTTCCGCTTTACCCAAGCGGGTTCTGAGGTGTCGGCGCTTCTGGGTCGTATTCCTTCGGCCGTGGGCTACCAGCCGACGCTGGCCACCGACATGGGCCAGATGCAGGAGCGGATCACCTCGACCAAGTCGGGCTCGATCACGTCGATCCAGGCCGTCTATGTTCCTGCGGACGACTTGACCGACCCGGCACCGGCCACCACCTTCGCCCACCTCGACGCCACGACCGTTTTGTCGCGCGCGATCTCCGAGCTTGGCATCTACCCGGCCGTGGACCCGCTCGACAGCTCGTCGCGCCTGATGGACCCCAAGATCCTTGGCGATGAGCATTACCAAGTGGCCCGCGATGTGCAGGGTATTCTCCAGCGTTACAAGTCGCTGCAGGACATCATCGCCATCCTCGGGATGGACGAACTGTCCGAAGAGGACAAGCTGACCGTGGCACGCGCCCGCAAGATCCAGCGTTTCCTCAGCCAGCCCTTCGACGTGGCCAAGGTCTTCACCGGTTCGGACGGCGTTCAGGTGCCGCTGGCTGTGACCATCGCCTCGTTCAAGGCGGTTGTCGCAGGCGACTACGATCACCTGCCCGAGGCGGCCTTCTACATGGTCGGCGGCATCGATGAAGTGATCGCGAAAGCCGAACGCATGGCGGCCGAAGCCGCGTAACGCATCGGTGGGTGATACCCACCCTACGGGCGAGATCTCGTAGGGCGGGTGCAACCCACCATCTGCCCCAAAGGAGAGCCGCGAATGGCTGCCAAGATGCAATTCGATCTGGTCTCGCCCGAGCGGCGCCTCGCCTCGATGGCGGTGGATGCCGTGCAGATCCCCGGCGCCGACGGTGATTTGACGGCGATGGCCGATCACGCGCCGCTGATCACGACGCTGCGTCCCGGTGTTCTCCGGGTCGACGGTGCCGAGGGCGGCGCTGAATCAGCTTATTTCATCACCGGCGGTTTCGCCGATGTCGCCGGCCCCGCGATCACGGTTCTGGCCGAACAAGCCATGCCCGCGAGCGAAGTCACCGCCGATGTGATGGATGGTTTCATCAACCAAGCCCGCGCCGCTTACGACAAGCTGCGCGATGTCGACGCCAGCCAAACCGGCGTGGACGCAGCCGCCAAGCTGGTTGCCGACTTGGAACTGGTGAAGGCGCAACTGGTCGGATGACCGCGCATAAATGACGAAAAAGAGGCCCCGCACGCAAGTGTTGGGGCCTTTGTTGTAACCAATGCCCCGGGATTGCCGGTATCTGTTCATAGTATCGGCACAGTAAGCCCCGATGGTCGGTAGATCGCATGGAATGAGCGCACCGATGATCAAGCAGTTTCGCCACCATATGCTGGGCGCCGAGCAGGGTTCGGCCATGTTGTTCAGCGATTTCGCTGATAACGGCCCGATGTGGGCCGGGGATGGCCCGCGCGAAAAGCGCCACTTGGTCCGTTTCACCCAACCCTTCCTTGCGCCGCCGATGGTGCATGTCGCGATTTCGATGTGGGATATGGATGGTGAAACCAATCAGCGTGCCGATCTTAAGGCCGAAAAGATTACCGAAACCGGCTTTGCACTGGTTTTCCGTACATGGGGTGACAGCCGGGTTGCGCGTATCCGTGCCGACTGGATGGCGCTGGGAGAGATCGCATCCGAAGATGATTGGCAGCTTTACTAGGTAAGCTTGGCGCGACGGCGCGCGTTGCCGCGGCGATGGGTGCGCTTTCGCCATCTTGCCAAGCGCGCACTCGCCATGGATAGGGGGCCATGACCCGTCCAACCGGCCCCTTTTTGTTCATTCTCGCGACGATGGTGATCGATGCCATCGGCATCGGCATCGTCTTTCCGATCATGCCCGATTTGATGGACCGCGTGGGCGCGACAGGCGCGGGGCAGGGCGCGTTTTGGGGCGGTGTCTTGCTGGCCTCATACGCGGCGGCGCAATTCATCTTCGCGCCCATCGTCGGTGCGATTTCGGATGCCTTTGGGCGCAAGCCGGTCTTGTTGGCGTCCTTGGCCTTTCTGGCGCTGGATTACGTCATCATGGCGCTGGTGGATAATTTCTGGTGGCTCTTGGTGGGCCGCACGCTCGCTGGTTTGGCGGGGGCGACCTATATCACCGCCACGGCCTATGTCTCAGACATCACCCCGCCCGAGGGGCGCGCGGCGCGCTTTGGCTTGATCGGCGCGGCCTTTGGCCTTGGCTTCGTTTTGGGCCCTGCGCTGGGTGGGGTTGCGGCGGCCTGGCACATCACGGCCCCCTTTTGGCTGGCGGCGGGGCTGGCAGCGGCCAATGTCATCTTCGGGCTTTTCGTGCTGCCCGAATCGCTGCCGCCTGCGCATCGTCGGCCTTTCGCGCTGCGTGATCTCAACCCCTTTGGCACGATCTTGCGGGCCTTTCGCCTGCCGGGTCTTACCATCCCGCTAATCTGCCTTGGGCTGTTTGAATTCGCCAATATGGTCTATGTGACGCTGTGGTCTTTCTGGGGGCGCGAGGTTTTCGGCTGGTCCACGCTGGTGATCGGCCTCAGCCTTTCGGCCTATGGCATCCTTGCCGCGCTCTCGCAGATCTTTGTCATGCCGCGCGCGATTATCTGGCTTGGTGAACGGCGCTTGATGCTTTTGGGGCTGATGCTGGCCTTTGTCGCATTCGCGGGCTTCAGCCTTTCGACCGCAATCTGGGCGGTGGCGATCTTGCTGGCGCTCTCGGCCTTGACCGATCTTGTGCCGCCCACGCTGACCGCGATGGCCGCCAATAGCGTGGAAGAGGATCAGCAAGGCATGGTTCAAGGTGTGATCGCGGCCTTGGCATCCTTGGCCGCCGTCATGGCACCGCTGGTCTTTACGCCGGTCTTTGGTGCCTTTGTGGGTGATGACGCGCCGATCTACTGGCCGGGCGCGCCATTCGCCTTGGCCGCGTTGATCGTGGCGGTGATCTTGCCCATCGCGTGGCGGCAGGGCAGGGCGCGCTGAGCGTTCAGCGCCCCCACATGCCCTTGGGATAAAGCCCCTCGTAGATCGGCACGAGGCTGGCGGTATCGAACAGCGACGAGACGCTGGTGCCGTTCCAGATGTTGACGATGGCTTGGGCAAACATCGGCGCGGTCGGCACGACGCGCACCCGCGAACAGGCTTTGGTCGCGGCGGTCGCTTCGATCGTGTCGGTGGTCACCAGCGATTTCAGCACCGAGCCCGAGAGCCGCTCGATCGCGGGGCCGGACAACACGCCATGGGTGGTGTAGGCATGCACCTCGGTCGCGCCTGCCTCCATCAGCACATCGGCGGCTTTGCACAGCGTGCCGGCGGTGTCGCAGATATCATCGACGATGATGCATTTCTGACCGGTGACATCGCCGATCACGGTCATGCCCGCCACTTCGCCTGCTTTTTCGCGGCGCTTGTCGACGATAGCCAAGGGTGCGCCGATCCGCGTCGCCAATTCACGCGCGCGCGCCACGCCGCCCACATCGGGCGAAATGACCATGACATCGGACATGTCGCCGCCGAACTGGTGCAGGATATCGAGCGCGAAAATCGGGCTGGCATAGAGGTTGTCGACGGGAATATCGAAAAAGCCTTGGATCTGGGCGGCGTGAAGATCCATTGTCAGCACCCGCTCGATGCCGGCTGCGACCATCATATTTGCGACAAGCTTGGCCGAGATGGGCGTGCGCGCCTTGGTGCGGCGATCTTGGCGGGCATAGCCGAAATAGGGAATCACCGCCGTGATCCGCGCAGCCGAAGACCGGCGCAGCGCATCGGCGATGATCAGCAATTCCATCAAATTGTCATTGGCGGGCTTGGAGGTGCCTTGCACGATGAACATGTCTTCGCCGCGGACGTTCTCATAGACCTCGACAAAGATTTCTTGGTCGTTGAAGCGTTCGACGCGGGCATCCACGAGGCCCACCTGCATGCCGCGATGCATCGACATCCGGCGCGAGATCGCCTCGGCCAGTGCGCGGTTGGCATTGCCGGAAATCAGTTTCGGATCTTGTGCAGGCATGGTGATCTTGTCCCCTTTGGCAGCATCGTCACACGCGGTCCCCACCGCGCAGCGTTGACACCCCCTAGCACCCGGCTAGTGTCGCGCAAAGCCGAAAAGGGAAGAGCTGTCCAATGGCACATATCGACTACTATTTCTCTACCATGTCCCCTTTTACCTATCTTGCGGGTATGCGGATGGAGGCAGTGGCCGCGCGCCATGGTGCCACGATCAGCTATAAGCCGATGGATTTGACAGGTGGGGTTTTGCCGCGCACGGGCGGCGTGCCCCCGAAAGAGCGTCACCCCGCGCGGCTGGAACTGCGCGCGCAGGAATTGCGCCGCCTCTCGGCAAAGCATGGCCTTCCCATGCATCTTGATCCGCCGTTCCGCGCGGTGAATGCGGCCCCTTCGGCCTATGCGTTTATCGCGGCATCACATGCGGGTGGCGGCGATCTGGGCAAGCTGGTGCATGCCTTTACCGGGGCGCTCTGGCGCGACCGCCGCGATATCGCCGAAGATGACGTGATCGCCGATTGCTTGGCCGAAGCGGGCTTTGACCGCAGCCTTGCAGGCATGGCGATGCTGTCCGGTGCCGAGGAATATGTCCGCAACACCGAAGAGGCGGTCGCCGCCGGTGTCTTTGGCGCGCCGTTCTATATTGTCGACCGGTCCGAGAAGTTCTGGGGTCAGGACCGGATCGAGGATCTGGATCTGTTTCTTTCCGGCAAGCTGTGATCGCAGGGCTCAGGCGCTGGGGCGATGCGGGTGATGCAGGCGCGGTGGCGATGCTGCTGCATTGCTCGCTGGCCCATGCCGGCGCATGGGAGGGTGTGGCGCGCGCCTTGGCGGATCGCTGCGCCTTGCTTGCCCCTGATCTGGTGGGTCATGGGCGCGGCCCGGCCCGCGAACTGGACCGTGATTATCACGATCATTGCACCGAGGTGGCCTTGGGCCACCTGCCCGATGCGCCCTGCCATCTGATCGGTCACAGCTTTGGCGCGAGCATCGCCTTGCGGCTCGCGCTCGATCATCCGGCACGGGTGGCCAGCCTCACGCTTTTCGAACCTGTGCTTTTCGCCGCAGCAAAGGGCCAACCCGGGTGGCAAAAGCATCGTGCCAGCATGGCAGGGTTTGGCCCCTTGCTTGCGGCAGGCGATCTTGACGCGGCGGCTGCGCATTTCTTGGCGGAATGGGGCGGCGGCGTGCCATTCTCCGCCATGCCAGAGGCGCAGCGCGCCTATATGGCCGCGCGGATCTGGGTCGTGCCGGAAAGCGCCCCCGCGCTGGAGGAGGATCGCGCCGCGATCTTGCCGCGTCTGGGGCAGTTGGACTGTCCCACCCTTTTGATCGAGGGCGCGCAATCGCCGCCCGTCATCGCGGAAATTCAAGCAACCTTGGCCGCGGCCATCCCGCAATCGCGCCGCGCGGTTGTTGCGGGTGCGGGTCATATGGCCCCGATCACCCATCCCGCCCAAGTCGCAGCCGAGATCAGGGCGCTTTGGGGCTGAGAGGGCGGCAAACTTTAGCCCGCCCAAGCCGCCAGCAATTGCTCAACATCCTCGGGCGTCTTGGCCCAATCGCACACGATTCGGCAGCGCAAGGGCCCGTCAGATGGCCCATCGTCCAGCGTGCCGTCAAAGAGATAATATTGCGCCCCGGCGGCAAAGGCCCGCGCATGGGCCGCGCGCGGCGCATCGATAAAGGCCAGATTGCCCGCAGCCGGGTGGCATAGATGTGCGCCCGGCACCCGCGCCAAACCCTGCACCAGCTGCGCCATGCGCGCATTGGCGGCGATGGCCATGTAAAGCCACAGACTATCGGCGCAATAGGCCACCATCTGTGACGACAGGTAGCGATGCTTGGAAAACAGATGCCCACCGCGTTTGCGGCGCAGCGCCAATTCGCGCCCATGGGCGGGGTTGAAGAACACCACCGCCTCGACCCCCATGCAGCCATTCTTGGTGCCGCCAAAGCTGACCGCATCGATGCCCGCGTTCCATGTCATCTCGGCCGGGCTGCATCCCAATGCCGCGCAGGCATTGGCGAAGCGCGCCCCATCAAGATGGGTCGCCAAGCCATGCGCACGCGCAACCGCCGTAAGCGCACGGATTTCGGCCAAGCTATAGGCGGTGCCGCGCTCGGTGATATTGGTTAGTGTCAGCGGGCCGGGCTGTGCGCCATGCACGCCGCGCCCCTTGCACTGCATGATCGCGGCCTCAAGCCCCTCGGGCGTGATCTTGCCATCCGCGCCATCGATCAGGATCGTCTTGGCCCCGGAGTAGAAATCAGGTGCGCCGCACTCATCCTCTTCGACATGGGCGGTGCGATGGCAAAATACGCCATCCCAGGGCTTTGCCAAACAAGCCAAGGCCAGCGCATTGGCCACGCTGCCTGTTGCCACGAATTCCACCGCCGCCTCGGGGGCTTCGAACACTGCGCGCACCGCGTCGCGCGCGGTGGCTGTGATGGCGTCATTGCCATAGGGCATGGCGTAGCCGTCATTGGCGCCCATCACGGCATCCATGATCTTGGGATGCACCGGTCCGGTATTGTCGCTGGCAAACATCATGTGCCCGGCTCCTCGATGATATAATCTTCCCATTCTTCCTCCGGCACCTCGAATTCCGGCACCGAGAGGCCGCGCACGCTGATCCCGGCCTGATGCACGCTTTCCGGGTCACCCGAGACCAGCGGATGCCACCATGACAGCGGCTTTCCCTCATGCAACAGCCGATAGGCGCAGGTCTGCGGCATGAAATAGGCCACATCGCCCATGGTCTGTGGCGTTAGGCGGATACATTCCGGCACCAAGGTTTTGCGGATCTCATATTGCCCGCAGCGGCAGCTTTCATCATCGAGCAGGCGACAGGCAACGCGCGTCAGCGCGACCTCGCCTGTCTCTTCATCTTCGAGCTTGTTGAGACAGCATTTGCCGCAACCATCGCACAGCGCCTCCCATTCCGCAGGCGTCATGCGATCCATCGGCACACGCTCCCAAAAGCGGTCCCTCATGTCAGATCCAAGGCGGCGCGCGCCGCGAGGCTATCTTGATCCATCTGCACGATCAGCGCATCAAGCCCATCAAAGCGCATTTCGCCGCGCAGATACTCCACCAGACCCACCGACAGCGCGCAGCCGTAAAGATCGCCTGCGAAATCGAACAAGAATGTCTCAAGATTGGGCGTGTCGCGCGCGAACATCGGCCGGATGCCCAGATTGGCGACACCGCGATAGGTGCCTTGATGCGGTCCCTCCAACACATCGACCAACACTGCATAAACGCCGAGTTTCGGCACATGCAGCCCCTCAAGCGCCATGTTCGCCGTGGGATAGCCCAACAGCCGCCCGCGCTTGTCACCATGCAGCACCGGCCCCTCGATCCGGTGCCAATGGCCCAGCATCTCGGCGGCCTCGCGCGGCTGGCCCGCGCTGAGTGCTGCCCGGATCGCGGTCGACGACACCGCCCCCGCTTCTGCGGTCAACAGATCGGCGATGGTGACATCGAAGCCAAAGCCCGCCCCGAAATCGCGCAGCATCTGGGCCGTGCCGCTGCGCCCTTGTCCGAAACAGAAATCCGCCCCGACAACCACATGGCTCAGCCCCAAACCCTGCGCCAAGATATCGCGCGCAAAAGCCTCGGCCGATAGGCTTGCCAGCCGCGCGTCAAAGGGGAGTTCGGCCAAGATTTCCACGCCCAGCTTCTCCAGCCGATGCGCGCGCGCGCCCGCATTCATCAGCCGAAACGGGGGGGCGTCGGGTGCGAAATATTCGCGCGGATGCGGCTCGAAGGTCACCACGCCCAAGGGCAGGCCCGGCCGGCGGGCCAGATCGATCACATGGCAATGGCCGCGATGGACGCCATCGAAATTCCCGATGGCCGCCGATGCGCCGCGATCTTGCGGGCGGGTGTATTGTGGGTCGCGCAAAATCCGCATGGCCATTGGCGTAGCCGCCCCCGCGATGATGCGCAAGCATGCCCTGTGTCAGTCGAACTTTCGCGAGGGGGCCAAGACCACGGCCTCACCTTTCAGCACGACGGTCGCGCCGACCTTGCAATGGGTGGCCAGTGTCACACGCCTGCGGCCATGGTCGATCTCGGTCACCTCGACCTCGGCATGGACCATGTCGCCGGGGCGCACGGGCGCCATGAATTTCAACGTCTGCCCCAGATAGACCGTGCCATGGCCCGGCAGCTGCTCGCCGATCACCGCCGAGATCAAACCCGCGGTCAGCATGCCATGCGCGATGCGGCCCTCGAAAATCGTGTCACGGGCATAATCATCATCCAGATGCACCGGGTTATGGTCGGTCGAGACCTGCGCGAAGAGCGCGATATCTTGATCGGTCACGAGTTTTTGAAGCGACCGCTTCATCCCGATCTCGAGATCCTCGATGACGATGGTGCCTGTGGTGATGTTGTCGAGCATGGGCGGCGACTCCTACGATACGCGACTGGCATAGCTTGGTTTCACTCATTCTGCAATGCAGAAAGAAATAAAACACAATAAAGAACCGCATTGTCGCAACTATATTACGCGACAGTTTTTCAACCCATCTTTGCTTTGGAAATACTCCAGGGGGGTGCAGGGGGACAGCGTCCCCCCGTCGGTCGGCGCGCGCCGCACGGCCAGATCAGCGGCTCAGCGCAGCATGCCGATGGTATAGCCCGGCTCCATCTGCGCGCCCGTCAAGAACCGCGCCAAAAGGGCAGGAACGGGCTGTTCGGCGGTGCCTGTCTCTTCGCGGGCCAGCCCGCCCGAGATGAACAGCGTGTCGATATTCTCGCCCATCCCGCCTTGCACATCGGTGAAGATACCGTCGCCCACCGCCAAGATCCGCTCAGTGGCGATGTCGCGGCCGAGCTGGGCCAACCTGCGCCGGGCAAGATCATAAATCGGCGGATGGGGCTTGCCGAAATATAGGCTTTCGCCGCCCATCTCGGTGTAAAGCCGCGCCAGCGCGCCTGCGCACCATTCGCGTGTCTCACCGCGATCGACAACGATATCGGGATTGGCACAGAGCAGTTTCAGCCCGCGCGTCTTGGCCAAAAGAAACTCAGCGCGCATCACGCTGGGGTCGGCCTGCGGGTCGAAGGGGCCGGTGCAAACGATGCCCTCAGCCGCGTCCAGCGCGACACGCGTGATCGGGGCGGGGTTGTCCAACATCTGCAACGGCTCGAAAAAGGACGCATCCTGCGGCTCGCCGATATGCCAGATCTTGTTGCCCACCACGCCGCCGAACATCGCCGCGCGCGCGCTGTCGCCCGAGGTGGCGATCACATCCCAGCAATCGCGCGGCACGCCGATGCGGTCCAGCTGACGGGCCACCGATGCGCGCGGGCGGGGCGAATTGGTCACCAGCACCACGGTGCCGCCTTGCGCCTTATAGGCCTGAAGCGCCGCGACCGCCGCGGGAAAGGCGCGCAAGCCATCATGCACGCAACCCCATAGATCGCAAAACAGTGCGTCGTAATCGCGCGATATCTCGGCAAGGCTTTCGATGATGCGGGTCATGGACGGTTCCTCAATCCTGTGGCCCCACCCATACGACAGCCGATGCGCTGCGGCCAGCCATGTGCTGCGAAAAGGGGCGGCAGCCTGGGGCCGCCCCGATGAACGGCCCTTGCCCGGCGTCAGAGTGCGAGATTGGGGATGATCTGCTTCTTGCGGCTCATGATGCCGGGCAGAACCACTGTATCTTGGCCCTTGGTATCGGCCCCGAAACTTTTCGCCGCGATCTGGGCCACAAGGTCATTGGGCACCAACAGTGTTGCCTCTTCGCGCAGGATATCGACCACGAACAACAGCACCTGATCGGCCCCATCGGCGGCGGCCACATCGGGCATGGCGGCCATCAGCGCATCCTTGCGCGACAAGACGGTGGCGGGCGAAGTGGTTTCCAGCACGCTGACGCGGAACTGTTTGCCACCCACTTCGTATTCCTTGCTGTCCATGCGCAAAAGCTCTGCCTCGGAGAATGCCGAAACATCGGATTTCGCGGCAAACATCTCGGCGGCGTAGCTGGCGATATCGATACCCAGCTCAGCGGCCAGCGCCTCGGCCACGGCGCGATCCTCTGGCGTGGTGGTGGGCGAGCGGAATTCCAGCGTATCGGACAAGATGCAGGTCAGGATCGTGGCCTTGATCCAATCGGGCGCGCGGTTCATGTCCGTGCCGATCATCTTGTGCATGATCGTGGCGGTGCAAGCCAAAGGCTCCATGCGGATCGCGATCGGTCCTTTGGTCTCAAGCCCGCCCACCAGCTTGTGATGGTCGATGATGGCGGTGATATCGGCGGCATTGATGCCGGCTGGCAATTCGGCGGGGTTGTTGGTGTCGACGATCACGACCTTCTGGCCCGGTGCCACATCGGCGATGATGCGCGGCTTGGGCAGATCCCAACGCGCAAGCAAAAACGCCGCTTCGGTGTTGGGCTCACCCAGCAACACTGCCTCGGCTGCCTCGCCCATGATCTCGTTGAGATACCACGCCCATATGATCGGCGAGCCGGTGGAATCGGTGTCGGGCGATTTATGGCCGAATACGAGCGTTGTCATGGTGTCCTCTTAAACGAAAGCAGTGGAAAATTGCGGCCCTCATAGCTTTGGCTTCGCTGCTTGTCACGGGGCAGTCGGTCGCGGCGGCCGATCAATGCGGGAAGGTGCAATTTTACACGCGATGCCCGTTGACTCCCCCCTTGGTCATTCTTATCTGCCTGTTGTTGGCACTCACCCGAGCTGAGTGCTAACGTGGTAATAAACCGAACCCGAGAGGAGAGTTCGAGAGATGGCATTCAAACCGCTGCATGACCGTGTGCTGGTCCGCCGCATTCAGTCCGATGAAAAGACCAAGGGTGGTCTGATCATCCCCGACAGCGCCAAGGAAAAGCCCTCCGAAGGCGAAGTGATCGCTTGCGGCCCGGGTGCGCGCAAGGATTCAGGCGAGCTGATCGAAATGGCCGTAAAGGCCGGTGATCGTATCTTGTTCGGCAAATGGTCGGGCACAGAAGTCACCATCGACGGCGAAGAGCTGCTGATCATGAAGGAATCGGACATCCTCGGCATCACCGCCTGAGCATGAGGGCGCAGCTGCGCCCGCTTCCATTCCAATCATTCAACGATATTCCAAGGAGAGCCCACAATGGCTGCTAAGGACGTCAAATTCTCGACCGATGCCCGCAACCGCATGCTGCGCGGCGTCAACATTCTGGCCGATGCCGTCAAGGTGACGCTCGGCCCCAAGGGCCGCAACGTCGTGATCGAAAAATCCTTCGGCGCGCCCCGCATCACCAAGGACGGTGTCTCTGTCGCCAAGGAAATCGAACTGGAAGACAAGTTCGAGAACATGGGCGCGCAGATGGTGAAAGAAGTCGCCTCGCGCACCAATGACGAGGCCGGCGACGGCACCACCACCGCCACCGTTCTGGCGCAAGCCATCGTCCGCGAAGGCATGAAGTCGGTTGCCGCTGGCATGAACCCGATGGATCTCAAGCGCGGGATCGATCTGGCCGTGTCCAAGGTCATCGAGCATATCAAAGCCTCCTCGCGCGCTGTCGCCGACAGCGACGAAGTGGCCCAGGTCGGCACGATCTCGGCCAATGGCGAAGCGCAGATCGGCCGCATGATCGCGGACGCGATGCAGAAGGTCGGCAATGACGGTGTCATCACCGTCGAAGAGAACAAGGGCCTTGAGACCGACGTCGAAGTCGTCGAAGGCATGCAGTTCGATCGCGGCTACCTCTCGCCCTATTTCGTCACCAATGCCGACAAGATGACCGTCGAGCTGGAAGATGTCTTGATCTTGCTGCACGAAAAGAAACTCTCGTCGCTGCAGCCGATGGTCCCCCTGCTTGAGACCGTGATCCAGTCGGGCAAGCCGCTGCTGATCATCTCGGAAGACGTCGAAGGCGAAGCGCTGGCGACCCTCGTGGTCAACAAGCTGCGTGGCGGCCTGAAGATCGCTGCCGTCAAGGCGCCGGGCTTTGGCGATCGTCGCAAGGCGATGCTGCAGGATATCGCGATCCTGACCGGCGGTCAGGTCATCTCCGAAGACCTCGGCATGAAGCTGGAGAGCGTCACGCTCGACATGCTGGGCCGCGCCAAGAAAGTCGTCATCAAGAAAGACGACACCACCATCGTCGATGGTGCCGGTGCCAAGGCCGAGATCGAAGCGCGCGTTGCACAGATCCGCGCCCAGATCGAAGAAACCACCAGCGATTACGACCGTGAAAAGCTTCAGGAACGTGTGGCCAAGCTGGCAGGCGGCGTTGCCGTCATCCGCGTCGGCGGCATGTCGGAAATCGAAGTGAAAGAGCGCAAGGACCGCGTCGATGACGCGCTCAACGCGACCCGCGCGGCTGTGCAGGAAGGCATCGTCGTTGGAGGTGGTGTTGCGCTCGTTCAGGGTGCCAAGGCGCTTGATGGCGTCAAGGGCGACAACCCCGATCAAGATGCAGGCGTCACCATCGTGCGTCGCGCCCTCGAGGCACCGCTGCGCCAGATCGCCGATAACGCAGGCGTCGATGGCTCGGTCGTTGCTGGCAAGATCCGCGAATCCGCTGATCTCAAGTTCGGCTTCAACGCGCAGACCGAAGAATATGGCGACATGTTCAAGTTCGGCGTGATCGACCCCGCAAAGGTCGTGCGCACGGCGCTTCAGGATGCGGCCTCGGTCGCTGGCCTGTTGATCACCACCGAAGCGATGGTGGCCGACAAGCCCAAGAAGGAAGAAGCCGGCGGCGGCATGCCCGACATGGGCGGCATGGGCGGCATGATGTAATCGCACCGCGATTTGCATGATCGGAAGGGGCCGCATTTTGCGGCCCCTTTTGTTTTGTGACGCGGGTTTGGTTGTTCCCGCTTGGCCCGCATGGCATGGTCCAAAGGCAGAGCGATGGGGGTAGGTATGGATCGGATCGGCGTCATCGGCTTGGGCCGGATGGGAAGCGAAATCGCCACGCGTTTTGCCGCGCAGGGCGTGCCCGTCACCGGATGGACGCGCAGCGGGCGCACTGTTGCGCATGTGCCGACCGCCCCTGATCTATTTTCGCTTGTCGCGCGCGCCGATATCATCGTGCTGAGCTTGTTTGATGATGCGGCGGTCAGCGAAACCCTTGCCGCGCTGCTTGATTGTCCGCTTGGCGGAAAACTCGTCATCGATACCAGCACCATCGTGCCCGGCACGCTTTTGGCCTATGCCGCACAGATCGAAGCGGCAGGCGCGCATTTGGCCGATGCCCCGATCTCGGGCGGCCCGGAAATGGTGGCAAGCGGCAGTTGCGGGATCTTTGTCGGCGGCTGTCATGACGCGGCGCACCGCGCGCAGACCGCACTTGCCCCGCTTTCAGAGCGGATCTTTCATGTCGGCCCGCTTGGCACCGGGCTTGTGATGAAATCGATCAACAACGCGATGATGCAAAGCTATTTCGCGGGTCTGGCCGAACAGATGCGCGTGGCCCGTCATGCCGGCCTGTCGCTGGAAATGGCGCTGACGATCCTCAGCGGTGGGCCTGCGGGTGCGCCGGTGCTGAAAGATCGCATGCCGCGCATCTTGGGCCATGACGCAAGCGTGGGTTTTCCCATTCATGGTGCGGCCAAGGACAATGATGTCTTCCGCCGCGTTGCTGCCGAAGCCGGGGTTGCCACCCCGACGCTTGACGCGGCAAGCGCGATGATCGCTGCGGCCATGGATGCCGGTCTGGCCGAGGCTGATGTCGCCGCCTTGATCGCGATGGCCTATGCCGATGCCTGATCTGCCGCCCATGCGCCTGACCGGGGCCGAAATCTTGTATGAGAACGGCCTGCACCGCGATGCGATCAGCATTGCGGGCGGGCGGATCGCCACCAGCGGTGGGCGCGAGATCGACCTGTCGGGCTATCGCATCCTGCCCGGGATCATCGATCTGCATGGTGATGGTTTCGAGCGCCACATGGCACCACGCCGTGGCGCGGTCGACAGCCCGGCAGCGGGTCTGGCGGGGCTTGATGCGGAATGCGCTGCAAGTGGGATCACCACCGCCGTTCTGGCCCAATTCTGGAGCTGGGAGGGCGGCATGCGCAGCCCGGAATTCGCCCAAACGCTCGCCCAGGCACTGCACGGGGCCGAAACATTGACCGCGATGCATCTGCAACTGCGGGTCGAGACGCATATGATCGACACGCTGGATGCAATGCTGGCCTTGGTGCGGCAGGCGGGCATTTCCTTTGTCGTGTGGAACGACCACCTGCCGCATAAGCATCTGGCGGCAGGCAAGCGGCCCCCCGGCCTGACAGGCCAAGCGTTGAAGGCGGGACGCTCGCCCGAAGATCACGCCACGCTTCTTGCCAAATTGCATAGCAATCGGCCGCGACTGGCGGCGGCGCTGGCCCCCATCACGTCAGAGCTTGCAGCCCTTGGCGTGCGCATGGGGAGCCATGATGACAACACCCCTGCCGACCGGGCGCGGTTTCGCGCGCTGGGCGCCGACCTCTGCGAATTCCCCGAGACCGAGGCCGCCGCCCGCGCCGCCAAGGACGCAGGCGAGCCCGTGATCATGGGCGCGCCCAATGTGGTGCGCGGTGCCTCGCATAGCGGCAAGGTCGCGGCTGAGGTGCTGATCGAAGCGGGGCTCGTCGATGCGCTGGTGTCGGATTATCACTATCCGACGCTGGCGCGCGCGGCGCTCAAGCTGGTGCCGGCAATCGGCTGGGCGGCGGCATGGGGGTTGATCTCCTCCGGGCCTGCGCGGGTGATGGGATGGCAGGATCGCGGGCGTATCGCGCCGGACGCGCGCGCCGATCTGGTGATCATGGACGGCCAAGGCCGGATCTGCGGCACCATCGCGGGTGGGCGGGTGTCGCATCTCTCGGGTGCGTTGGCCGCACGGATGCTGGCATGAGGTTGATCGCTGTCAGCGTGCTGGTGATGGTGGCCTTCGCCGCCAATTCGGTGCTGAACCGCGCGGCTGTTGGTGGGGGTCAGATCGGGGCGCTTGATTTCGCGCTTTTGCGCGCGGTGGCGGGCGCAGGAATGTTGATGGTGCTGATCCGCTTGCGCGGTGGCGCTGTGCCGCTTTTGGCGCCGCGCCGGGTCTTGGGCGGGGTCATGCTGTTCACTTATCTGATCGGCTTTTCGCTGGCCTATCTGGCGATGGATGCAGGGCTTGGCGCGCTGATCCTGTTCGGCGGCGTGCAGGTGACGATGTTTGCAGGCGCGCTGGTGCTGGGCGAGCGCCCGCCCGCGCGGCGCTGGTTTGGTGCGGGGCTGGCGCTGGTGGGGTTGGTCTGGCTGGTCTGGCCGGGGGCAGGGGCCACGGCATCGCTTTGGGCGGTGGGTGCGATGGCGGCCGCCGCGCTGGGCTGGGGCATCTATTCGTTGATCGGGCGCGGCTCGGCCGACCCCTTGGGCGACACGGGCGCGGCCTTTGTCTGGGCCACGGTCTTGGGCTTTGTGGCGGTGCTGGTGCACACGGGCGGCAGCATGGTCAATGACGCGACATGGGCTGGCATGGCGCTGGCCGTGATCTCGGGCGCTGTCACATCGGGTTTGGGCTATGCGCTGTGGTACCGTGTCTTGCCGCGGATCGGTGCCTCGGTCGCGGGGCTGATGCAGCTTTCGGTGCCGGTGATCGCGAGTTTGGGCGGTGCGCTTTTGCTGGCCGAGGCACCGACGCGCGCGATGATCTTGGCGGGTGCCGTGGTCTTGGGCGGCATCGGCTGGGGATTATGGCCTCAACGCACCAAGGGTTCCAAGGGATCGTAAAGCAGGCTTTCCCCCCATGCCGCATCGGGCAGGCTGTCGGGCTTGTAGCGGTAGCGGTGCATCTGATCCCGCGCGATCAAATGGCGCTCGGTCACGATGCCTTCGGGATCGGTCCAAGGGGCCATCGGGTCGCCCGAAATGAGCGTGACGCGGAAGTAGATATCGACCTGATGGAAATCATGTCCCGGCGCGTGGAACTCATTGACAAGGCAAGGCGCGCCGACGGCGATGGTCAGGCCGGTTTCCTCGTGAAATTCGCGGATCAGATTGTCGTGAAGTGAACTGTGCAATTCCACCCCGCCACCCGGCGCGCACAAGAGATCGCTTTTGCCGCCGCCCCAAGCATTCACCAACAGCAGGCGATCCTCGATCAGCAAGAGGCCGCGAACGGCAAGGCGGGGGCGGGGGGCGGTCATGGCGCGCAGACTGGCCTTTGGCGCGGCTGCGCGCAATCCCCCCCTCGCAGTGCGGCCCGCGCGCCCCTATCTTGGGGGCATGCGATGGTCCGCCCCGATTTTCTTGTGTTTGCTGCTCTGCGCCACCCCGGCGCGGGCGGCTGATTGCGTGATCTTGCTGCATGGTTTGGCCCGCAGCGAGGCCTCGCTTTTGCTGATCGAAGAGATGCTGGAGGCCGAGGGTTATGAGGTGGTCAATCGCGGCTACCCATCGCGGCGCGCCTCGATCGCGGAGTTGGCCCCTTTGGCGCTTCTGCCCGCATTCGCGCGCTGCGAGGGCCGGGTTGTGCATGTGGTGACCCATTCGATGGGCGGCATCTTGCTGCGCTATTGGTTGGCCTTTCACCGGACCGCCAATCTGGGCCGTGTGGTGATGCTGGCCCCGCCCAACGCGGGATCGGAAATCGTCGACGTGCTTGGCCCGATTGACCCGTTTGAATGGATCAATGGCCCAGCTGGGATGCAGCTTGGCACCGGTGTTGAGGATTTGCCGAACCGCTTGCCGCCCGTTGATTTCGATCTCGGCGTGATCGCGGGCAATCAATCGCTGAACCCGGTCTATTCCGCGATGATCCCCGGCGATGACGATGGCAAGGTCGCGGTCGACAGTACCCGCGTGGCGGGCATGGCCGATCACATCGTGTTGCCGGTGACGCATACTTTCATGATGAACAACCCGCTGGTCATCGCGCAGGTCATGGCCTTTTTGCGCGATGGGCGTTTCGACCGCGCGCTGACCTATATCGAGGCCATCGAGCGGATCATCGAATAGCGTGCTTTAGGCCGGGCCTGTCACGCGGTTGATATGGCCCATCTTGCGCCCCGGCCTTGTGTCGGATTTGCCGTAAAGATGGATCTGCACGCCCGCCTCGCCCGCGAGCGCAAAGGCGCGGTCCACATCGGCGCCGATCAGGTTTTCCATCACGACATTGGCATGGCGGGCGCCATTGCCCAAGGGCCAGCCGGTGATGGCGCGGATATGCTGTTCGAACTGATCGACGGCACAGCCCGCTTGCGTCCAATGGCCGGAATTATGCACGCGCGGTGCGATCTCGTTGACGACAAGTCCTTGGGGGGTGACGAACAGCTCAACCCCCATCACGCCGACGTAATCAAGGGCTGTTAGGATGCGCGAGGCGAGCAAGACCGCATCTGTGCGCTGCTTGAGTGGCAAGGTGGCGGGAACGGTCGTCGTGGCCAAGATGCCGTCCGTATGGACGTTCTCACCCGGATCATAGGCCGCGACACTGCCATCGCGCCCCCGCGCGGCAATTACGCTGATCTCGCGCGAGAAGCGCACGAAACCCTCGGCGATGGCAGGCGCGCCTTGCAGGCTGTCAAGCGCCGCCGGGCCATCGGCGGGCGACATCACACGCGCTTGGCCCTTGCCATCATAGCCAAAGCGTCGGGTCTTGAAGATCGCGGGCGTGCCGGTAACCGCCAGCGCCGCGTCGAGTTCACCGGGGCCGTCGATCGCGGCGAAAGGGGCCGTGGTCAGCCCCAGACCGGCAAGAAAGGTTTTCTCGACCAGCCGGTCTTGGCTGGTTTCCAGCGCGCGGCGGTCGGGAAAAAGCGGCGTGGTCTGGGCCAGCACATCCAGCGCGGGGGCAGGGATATTCTCGAACTCGAAGGTGATGAGGTCGCAGCTTTGGGCAAAGCGGCCAAGTGCCTCCAGATCGTCATAGGCGCCTTGCGTCCATGCATGGGCCACATCGGCGGCGGGCGCGCTGCCGGGTTCATAGATATGGCTGCGATAACCAAGCCTTGCGGCGGCCATGGCCAACATGCGGCCCAATTGCCCACCGCCCAAAATGCCGATGGTCGATCCTGGCGCCAGCCGGTCAGTCATCGCTGGGTGTCTCGGGGATGGAGGCAGAAAGCGCCGTGCGCCACGCGTCAAGCCGTGCGGCCAGCGCCGTATCCGATAGGGCCAAGATCGCGGCGGCCATCAGCCCCGCATTGGCCGCACCCGCCGCCCCGATGGCCATGGTGGCGACGGGGTAGCCCTTGGGCATCTGTACGATGGAGTAAAGCGAATCGACGCCCGACAGCGCCTTGGTCTGGACCGGCACACCGATCACCGGCACCCGCGTTTTCGAGGCCATCATGCCCGGCAGATGCGCCGCCCCACCGGCACCCGCGATGATGACCTTCAGCCCGCGCCCAGTGGCCGCAATCCCGTAATCCCACAGCCGATCCGGCGTGCGATGGGCCGAGACGATGCGCGCCTCATATGCGACGCCAAGCTCATCAAGGATGGCTGCCGCCTCGCGCATTGTGGGCCAATCGGATTGACTGCCCATGATGATGCCAACTTCGACATCCGTCTTGTCTACCATCTGTCGCGCCCTCGCGGCCTTGGAATAAGCGGCGCACTATAGCCGCGCGGCGGCGCGGTGCAATGCGCTGTGATTTGCAAATGATCGCCGTACCTAGGCCAAGATATCGGGGATCAATTCATCCTCGATCCGCGCGATCTGGTCCTTGAGCATAAGTTTTTGTTTTTTCAGCCGCTTCAGCGTCAACTGATCGGGGTTGACGGCGTCGTGCAACGCCTCGATCGCGATGTCGAGGTCGCGGTGTTGACGCTTGAGCACCTCAAGGCGCACGCGCAACACATCTTCATGGTTCATCTCGCTGGGGCCGGAGGGGGCGTTCATGGCCTGGCATGTCCGATCGCTGGGTCTGTCCTCGGTCTGGACGATGTAGTTTAGCGCGCGCAAGGCGCGCCGCCAAGTCTTGCACATGGGTGAACAGCCCCCATATCGTAGGTCTCGGCGCATCGCCGCAACTGGGGTGCGCCATCACGCAGATCGCTTTTTGCAAGGATGTGCTTTGGATGACGAAATTGAGCCTTGGCGCGCACCCCTTCTTGTTGGGTTTTGACCAATTGGAACGGCTGGTCGAGCGCACCGCCAAATCCGGAAACGAGGGTTACCCGCCCTATAATATCGAACAGATCGGCGAGACCGCCTATCGCATCACCTTGGCCGTTGCAGGCTTTGCCGAAGATGAGCTTTCCATCACCCTCGAGGATCGCCAATTGGTGATCCGTGGCCGACAGATCGACGATAGCGCGGAGCGTGTCTTTCTGCATCGCGGGATTGCCGCGCGCCAGTTCCAGCGTAGCTTTGTTCTGGCCGATGGGGTCGAGGTTGCGGGTGCGGTCTTGCAAAACGGGCTGTTGCACATCGCCTTGCAGCGCAGCGTTCCCGATAGCGTGGTGCGCAAGATCGCGATCACGGTGGCCACGCCGGATGCAGGAAAGGGTGAGATATGACCAACGAACACAACGCAACGCAGCTCAACGCCGGGCGGATCGTCTATATTCGCCCGATCGCGGTGGCCGATCTGCCCGATGACTTGCGCCAAAAGGCCAATGGGCTGGTGACGCTTTACGCCATCGGCAGCGAGACGGGCGAACGGCTCGCGCTGGTGCGTGACCGCGATCTGGCCTTTGTCGTCGCACGCCAAAACGATCTGACGCCTGTCAGCGTGCACTAGACCTGCGCCACGGGTGCGCCTTCGGGCGCACAACCTGCCCGCTTAACCCTCGTCTCGCCAGCGGTTCACGATCGGATAGCGTCGGTCGAGCCAGAATGCCCGTTCGGTCAGCCGCGCCCCGGGTGCTGACTGAAAGCGCTTGTATTCGCTGATATAAATCAGGCTTTCGATCTTTTTCACCGTCGCCCGGTCATGGCCCATTGCGACAAGATCAGCCACCGACGCCTCCTTGTCGATCAGCAAATCGAGGATCTCGTCCAGCACCGGGTAGGGCGGCAGGCTATCCTCGTCCTTCTGGTTCTCGCGCAACTCTGCCGTGGGGGGCTTGTCGATCACGCTAGGTGGGATCACCTCACCGCTTGGCCCTTGCATCCAGTCGAAATGATGGGCGTTGCGCCAGCGGCAGGTCTCGAACACGCGGGTCTTGTAGAGATCCTTGATCGGGTTATAGCCGCCCGCCATATCGCCATAGATCGTGGCATAGCCCACCGCGACCTCGGATTTATTGCCGGTGGTCAAAAGCATCTCGCCGAACTTGTTCGACAGCGCCATGAGCATCAGGCCGCGCAGGCGGGATTGGATGTTTTCCTCGGTCAGATCGGGGCTGGTGCCTGCAAAAAGCGGCGCAAGCGTTTCAAGCACCGTGTCATGTGCCGCGCCGATCGGCACGGAATCGAGCGCAACACCCAAACTCGCGGCCACATCCGCGGCATCGTCGAGCGAGCTTTGCGAGGTAAAGCGCGAGGGCAGCATGACGCAGCGCACCTTGTCCGGCCCCAGCGCATCAGCGGCGATGGCGGCCACCAGCGCGCTGTCGACCCCCCCCGAAAGCCCCAAGAGCACACGGGAAAACCCCGCCTTGGCGACGTAATCGCGCAGGCCCATGACCATGGCGTGGTAATCGGCCTCCCATGTGTCGGGCAGGCGCGTCTTGTCGCCCGGCACGGCCTGCCATCCCTCCGGCCCCTGTTCGAAATCCACATGGAACAGCCCGGGCAGGAAGGCGGGCATCTGATGGGCCAATGCGCCATGCGGGTTCAGCACAAAGCTTGCCCCATCGAAAATCTGGTCGTCTTGCCCGCCCAATAGGTTGAGATAGACAAGCGGCAGCCCTGTCTCGATCACGCGGGCGACCATGATCGCTTGGCGCGTGTCCATCTTGCCCCGGTGATAGGGTGAGCCGTTGGGCACCAGCAAGATCTCGGCCCCGGTCTCGGCCAAGGTCTCGGTCACATCGTCGAACCATGCATCCTCGCAGATCGGCACGCCGATACGGACCGGCCCCACCCGCACCGGACCCGAGGGGTTGCCAGCATGGTAATAGCGCTTTTCATCGAAGACATTGTAATTGGGCAGGTGGTGTTTCATCACCTGCGCCGCGATCTTGCCACCTTGCAGGATGAAATAGCCGTTGAACGGCTTGTCGCCGCCCGGCAGTGGTGCGCCGATCCCGATCGCGGGGCCATCCGCGCAATCTTGCGCCAATTGCGCCAAGACCTGTTGCACATCGGCGGCAAATGCGGGTTTGCCCACCAGATCCTGCAGCTGGTAGCCGGTCAGAAACATCTCGGGAAAGGCGACCATATCCGCGCCTGCGGCCTTGGCTTGCGCCCAAGCGGCCTTGGCCTGCGCGGCATTGCCACGCAGATCGCCCACGGTTGGGTTGAGCTGTGCAAGGCTTAGACGGAAGCGCTCGGCCATCTGGCGCCCTTTCACGCTGAGGCGGGTTTCATCCGCGCACATGTAACAGAAAGCGCCCCGAGGCCAAGGCCGTGCGGCATCGCAGATTGGCAAAGCCGTTGCACCCGTGCGATTGAGCCCGTAACTTTAGCGAGCCGAAACCTGCGACGCTCCAATCCCAAAGGGGGCCCTATGGCCGTGACCAAGACACAATACGCCTTGGCGATTTGCGCCGCCATCTTCTGGTCAGCAGGCGCATCCGCACAACAGGCCGACGCCATCGTCACCGATATCCAGCAATACGACAACGGCGGGATCTACGAGGGCGAGTTTCGCAACGGCGTACAGCATGGTCAGGGCACCTATCGCTTGCCCAACGGGTATGAATACACCGGCACTTGGGTCGATGGCGAAATCCGGGGGCAGGGCCGCGCCGTTTTTCCCGACCGCTCGATCTACGAGGGCGAATTTCTCGCCGGGCGCCCCCACGGGATGGGCAAGATCACCTATGCCGATGGCTCCACCTTCGAGGGTGAATGGGCCGATGGCAGCATCCAAGGCAGCGGGACAGCGGTCTATTCCAATGGGCTGACCTATACCGGCGCCTTCGAGAACGGCCAGCACCATGGCCAAGGTATCATCACCGGCCCCGGTGGGTATCGCTATGACGGGACATGGGTCAATGGCGTGATGGAAGGCCAAGGTGCGATTACTTATCCCGATGGCACGACCTATGTGGGTGGGTTCGTCGCGGGTCTGCGCGCGGGCGTCGGTCGGCTCGAAATGCCCGATGGCGCCACCTACGAGGGTGAATGGGCCGATGGCCAGATCAATGGCTCGGGTGTGCTGACGCAGTCCAACGGCGATATCTACACAGGCACGCTTGTTGCCGGTCAACGCGCCGGGCGCGGCAGCGTGCGCTATGCGAATGGCGATCTCTACGAGGGCGATTTCGCCAATGACCAGCGCCATGGCACCGGCACGATCACCGCGTCTGATGGGTTCAGCTATACCGGCGACTGGGCCGAGGGGCGTATTCGCGGCAATGGCCGCGTCACCTATCCGGATGGATCGGTCTATGAGGGTAGCTTTGTTGATGATCTGGCCCATGGGACGGGTACCATCACCTATCCTGACGGATCGGGCTATTCCGGCGACTGGGTGGAGGGTGTGATCCAAGGCCAAGGGACCGCCACCTATGCCAATGGGCTGACCTATGTCGGCCAATTCCTCAATGCCCGCCAACATGGCCAAGGCGTGATGACCCATCCCGACGGCTACCGCTACGAGGGCGAGTGGCAAGACGGGCTCCGCCACGGGCAGGGCCGTGCAACCTATGTCGACGGCACGGTCTATGATGGCACCTTCGTCGCAGGCGCGCGCGAGGGGCAAGGGCGGCTGACAATGCCCGCGCCCAATGCCTTCTCATATGTCGGCGAATGGGCGGGCGGTGAGATCAACGGCTTTGGTATCGCCACCTATTCCAATGGCGATGTCTACGAGGGCCGCTTTGTCGATGGTCGCCGCGAGGGTGAAGGTACGATGCGCTATGCCAGCGGCGAGGTGCTGCGCGGCACATGGGAGGATGGGCTGCCTACCGAAGGCGCCGCCGTTGACGGGCCCGCACCGGCGGCCGACCCCGACACAAGCGAAGCAAACCCGGCCGCAACGCCAACTCAGGCCCCGTAGGCCGGTTCCTTCTTCGTTTCAAAAATATCCCGGGGTCCGGGGCAGAGCCCCGGCGCGGTGATCGTCACCCGCGCCGGGCATGTACCGCTCACGCGGCGATGAGCCCCATGCTCTCCAGCTTCAAAAGCACTTGATGGGCGCAGTAATCCACATCCATGCCCTCGGTATCGACTACCAGCTCGGCCGTGGTCGGCGCCTCGTAGGGATCTGAAATCCCAGTGAATTCCTTGATCTTGCCTTCGCGCGCCAGCTTATAGAGGCCCTTGCGGTCGCGGCGTTCACATTCCTCGATGGAGGTCGCGACATGCACCTCGATGAAGGCGCCGAAAGCCTCGATCATCTCGCGCACGGCGCGGCGCGTGGCCGTGTAGGGGGCAATCGGCGCGCAGATCGCGATGCCGCCATTCTTGGTGATCTCGGAGGCCACATAGCCGATCCGGCGGATGTTGATGTCGCGGTGTTCCTTGGAAAACCCAAGCTCCGATGACAGGTGCTTGCGCACAACGTCACCATCCAAAATGGTCACGGGCCGCCCGCCCATCTCCATCAGCTTGACCATCAGTGCATTGGCGATGGTGGATTTGCCTGAACCCGAAAGGCCTGTGAAAAACACGGTAAAGCCCTGCTGGCTGCGCGGCGGAGAGGTGCGGCGCAATTCCTTGACCACCTCGGGGAAAGAGAACCATTCGGGGATCTCGAGGCCCTCGCGCAAGCGGCGGCGCAGTTCGGTGCCGGAAATATCAAGGATGGTATCGCCCTCCGGCACCTCGTTGGCGGGGTAATACTGTGCCTTTTCCTGCACATAGACCATGTGTTTGAAATCGACCATCTCAAGCCCGATCTCGGCCTCGTGTTCCTTGAAAAGGATCTGCGCGTCATAGGGGCCGTAGAAATCCTGACCTTGGCTGTTCTTGCCGGGGCCGGCATGGTCGCGGCCCACGATGAAATGGGTGCAGCCGTGGTTGCGGCGGATCAGCCCGTGCCAGACCGCCTCGCGCGGGCCTGCCATGCGCATGGCAAGGTTCAAGAGGCTCATGGTCGTGGTGGCGGATGGGTATTTGTCCAGCACCGCCTCGTAGCAGCGCACGCGGGTGAAGTGATCGACATCGCCGGGCTTGGTCATGCCGACGACCGGATGGATCAGCAAGTTCGCCTGCGCCTCTTTCGCGGCGCGGAAGGTGAGTTCCTGATGCGCGCGGTGCAGCGGGTTGCGCGTCTGAAACGCCACGATCCGCCGCCAGCCGAGCTTGCGGAAATAGGCGCGGAGTTCATTGGGCGTATCGCGGCGCGCGCGGAAATCGTAATGCACGGGCGGCTGAATGCCAGTGATGGCGCCGCCCAAGTAAACCGGCCCCGCCACATGGTGCAGGTAATTGACCGCCGGATGGGCCAGATCATCGGCGCCAAACACCATCTGCGCCTCGCGCGCCTTGTTGGGGATGTATTTGTCGCTGATCGACAAGATCGCAAGGATCACCCCCTCGGCGTCGCGCAGCGCGATATCTTGGCCCGGCTCGACCTTGGCGGCGAAGTCTTCCGAGATGTCCAGCGTGATCGGCATGGGCCAGAGCGTGCCATCGGCAAGGCGCATCGTCTCGACCACGCTTTCGTAATCGGCCTGACCCAAGAAGCCCTTCAGGGGCGAAAAGCCGCCATTCATCAACAATTCCAGGTCGCAGGTCTGGCGCGCGGTCAGATCCCATGAGGGTAGATCGCCCGCCTCACGCTTGAGCTTTTGCGCGCTGTCGGGTGAAACATAGAGTTCCTGGATCGGAGAAAGATGGGTCTGCATCGCTTGGGTCCTGGTCTTAAGGGAAAAAATACCGCTTCCCGTGCCGGTCAATTCGGCATGGAGGGCGTCATACTCGGCAAGTTTGCGTGACAGGAAACTGTCGGTGAGGCGGGCCTTTTCGGCCGCACCCTGCGGGGTCAGCGCATAGGCCATGCGGCTTCTGCGATCGGTGCTGTCGCGCGCGGCAATGCGTACCAGCCCCGCGTCGGTCACCGCGTGCAGCACTGCGTTAAGCCGTCCAAGGCTGATCCCCAAGGCCTGCGCGGTCGCGCGCTGCGACAGCTCGGGGGCTGCATCAAGCTGACGCAAAAGCCGAAACAGCAGGTCTTCATCGGGTAGGTTCGGGGCGTTTGACACGGGTGGGCCTTATTTGTTCAAAAGTGAACATAACGCTCGAAAGTTGAAAGAGCAAGATGTTTGTTCAAGTTTGAACTAACATCCCAAACAAAAAAGCCCGCCACAACGGCTGTGGCGGGCTTTTCTCAGAAGTGAAAAAAATAGGGACTGGCGTTCAGCTTGGCGCGTGTTCGGCCAACCATTTTTCCGCATCAAGGGCCGCCATGCAGCCCATGCCAGCGCTGGTCACGGCTTGGCGGTAGACATGATCGGTCAGATCGCCCGCCGCAAAGACACCGGGGATGGAGGTATGAGTCGTGCCCGCCTCAACCTTCACATAGCCGCCATTATGCAACTCAAGCTGGTCTTTGACCAACTCGGTCGCGGGGGCATGGCCGATGGCCACGAAAAACCCCTTGCAGGGGATTTCCGTGATCTCGCCTGTCTCGACATGCTTGGCGCGCACACCTTCGACGCCGCGCGGGTTATCACCGCCGATGACCTCGTCGATTTCGTGATTCCACAACACCGCGACCTTGGGGTTTTTGAACAGGCGGTCTTGCATGATCTTTTCGGCGCGCAAGCTGTCGCGGCGATGGATCAGCGTGACCTTGGAGGCGAAATTGGTCAAAAACAGCGCCTCTTCCACCGCCGTGTTGCCGCCGCCGACCACCACGATCTCTTGCCCGCGATAGAAAAACCCGTCGCAAGTGGCGCAGGCCGAGACACCGAAACCTTTGAAATGTTCCTCGGACGGAAGACCCAGCCACTTCGCCTGTGCGCCTGTGGCCAAGATCACCGCATCGGCGGTATAGACAGTGCCGCTATCGCCCTCGGCTCGAAAGGGACGGGCCGACAGGTCAAGCGACTGAATATGATCGGAAATGATCTCGCAGCCCATTTCCTTGGCGTGATGCTCCATCCGCACCATCAGATCGGGGCCCATGACGGATGCATCGCCCGGCCAATTTTCGACATCGGTGGTGATCGTCAATTGACCGCCGGGCTGGATGCCTTGCACCAAGATCGGCTCGAGCATCGCGCGGCTGGCATAGACCCCTGCCGTATATCCGGCCGGGCCCGATCCGATGATCAACAGGCGGGTGTGGCGGGCGTTCTGGCTCATGGTCTTGCTCCTTGGATGCTTCGCCTGTCGCTTGGAGCGCGGCGCGGTTGCCTGTGGGATATAAATCGGACAGTCCCCGGGCGAAAGCCCTGCGGCACGGGGTTGCACGCGCGGTCGGAATGATACATTTATTGCGCAAGTGTGAAATAAAATTGCGCAGATATTTGTAACGCGGTTCGAATCGCAATCCGCGCTTGGGGAAATGCAGCAGATGGCACAGACAAAGCTCGATCCGATCGATCGTAAGATCCTGTCGGAATTGCAAGACGACGGCCGAATGACCAATGTCGAACTGGCCAAGCGTGTTGGCATATCCGCGCCCCCTTGCCTGCGGCGCGTGCGCACTCTGGAAGAGGCGGGCTATATTCGCGGCTATCATGCCGATGTCGACCCAAGGCTTTTGGGCTTCGAGGTGCAGGTCTTTGCCATGGTGGGGCTGCATAGCCAGGCCGAAGCGGATCTGGTCGCCTTTGAGGAACGCTGTCGCGATTGGCAGCTTGTGCGCGAGTGCCACATGCTCAACGGCGAGATCGACTTCATCCTGAAATGCGTGGCCCCCGATCTGTCGACCTTTCAGCGCTTCTTGACGGGCGAACTGACGGCCGCACCCAATGTGGCCAGCGTGCGCACTTCGCTGGTGATCCGCGGCTCCAAGGACACGCCGGGCGTGCCCTTCGATGTGGTCGAAGAGCGCGTGGCGCAAAACATCTAAATTCCAAGCTGTTCACAGCATGAAAAAAGGGCGGCCATTCTGGCCGCCCTTTTTGCAAGCGAGCGCATCGGTTGCGCTGACGCGGTCCGCCTTATCCGGCGGCCTTCAGCAAGGCCGGCTTTGCCGACCGCCGCTTGGCGCGCTTTGCGCGCGCCCAGGGCATTTCGATTTGTTCTTTCTTGGCTTCGACCAGAACCGTTTTCATCCAACGACGCGTTTTCATCTGCCTTGTCCTTTGTGCCTGTATGTATCGGTTTGCCCGTTTCCGGGCTTGAAACAGAATGTGCACATTCTTTCCGGCAGACTTACGGCAAACTTCTCAACGCGGGGTAAATGCGCGCGGCCATTTTGTGGCGTGGCCGCCAGCACGATCCGCCATATTTTCTTGTGGCTTTCCGGCTGCCGCTTTTGCTTCACGCGCGGATCGGGGCAAAGTTGGGGCAGACTTCGACCAGAAGGTGCCTGATTTGTCCGGCAACAGCGACAATTCGGGCGATGCTGCCCGATTTCGCAGCATTCAGAGACGAATCACCGAGATCAGCCGCCCGTAATCGGCCTCGCCGCGATGGGTGGCGCGGCGATAGGAATAAAACCGCGCCTCATCGCTATAGGTACAGTGACGCGTCCATTCCGCCGAGGCGATGCCAGCTCCGCGCAGGCGCATCAGCCCATAGCCCGGCAGATCGAACAGGTAGCGCCCCGCTTGGCCATTGATGAAAAAGCGCGCGCTATCGGGGTCTTCGTCCAAGAAACGCTCGAGGAACTCTTGCCCGACCTCATAGGCGCGTTGGCTGATGGTCGGGCCGATGACGGCGTGGATATCGTCCAATTGCGCGCCTGCGGCCAGCATCTGGTCGATCGTTGCCTCAAGCACGCCATCAAGCGCGCCTTTCCAGCCTGCATGGGCGGCCCCGATCACCCCCGCTTTGCGGTCTGCAAACAGCACTGGCTGACAATCGGCGGTCAGGATCGCAAGCGCAAGGCCGGGTGTATTGGTGACGATCGCATCGGCGCGTGGCCGGTCGTCCGGGCGATCGTGCAAGGTTACGGCCGTTGCGGAATGAACCTGATGCACACTGATCAGCCGTTCGGGCGACACGCCCATCGCATCGGCGACGCGGTCGCGGTTCATCGCGACGATCTCGGCCTGATCGGAGGAACCGCCGCCGCAGTTCAGCCCTTCGAAGATTCCCGATGAGGCGCCACCGCGCCGTCCGAAAAAGCCATGCGCCACGCCATCGAGCAGCGGTGAGGTGACGATGTCGAGGGTCAGTGTCACGGTCATGGTGGGCCGGGATCCAAGGCAGGGGGCAGCGGGCTACCCTCAGGTGTCAGGGCAAGCACTTTGAAAAGGTGGCCCATCTCATCGGGGTGCGTCAACCGCTTGTGCGCGGCGATATGCGATTGCAGGGCCGCACCGCCCAGTGATCGGGCAAGTTTTTCGGCCCGTGGGGTTATCCCGAGGCGTTCGAGAAACACCCCTTGCGGGCAAAGCGCGCTGGCACGCGCCGGCAGGGCGGCCTTGGCAATCGGGCCAAAGGCGACATGGGCCGTCAGATCAGCTTGGCCCGGTGTGGCCAAAGGGTCGACGTAGGCGTGGGCGGCAAGCGCCTGAAACGTATCGCCGCGGCTATCGCGTTCACCATAATCGATGATCAGCGCGGCCCCGCCATGGGTGGCGATGCGACGCCCGATCTCGCCCGCAATTGCGGTGGCTGGGGCGCAGGTCTCGACGATCTGGCCGGTTTGCATGGCGTGATATGCGGCCAATTCTGCCAAGGGGGCAGGCGGGCTTAGCCCCCAGGTCAAACGGTCGCCATCGGCCCCGATCATTCGCTCGGACCAATCATCGCCTGCGTGTTTTTGGAATTGCCGGATCGGCAGCGCATCGAAGAATTCATTGGCGATCAAGAAAAGCGGCGCATCTGGCAGGTCGGACAGGTTGTCATGGAAACTGGGCGCATAATCGGCCAAGGTCGCTGCCTGCACAGCGCGCAGCTTGGGTGATGCCTCGACCAGATGCACATGCATCGCGGCGTGAAACCCCGGCACGCCGCGCGTGGCGCGCAATGCGTCGGCCATCAGCGTGCCGCGCCCCGGCCCAAGCTCGGCCAAGGTAAAGGGCGCGGGTGCGCCTTGATCCATCCAGACCTGCGCCAGCCATGCGCCCAGCAATTCGCCGAACATCTGGCTGATCTCGGGGGCGGTGATGAAATCCCCCGCCTGGCCCAAAGGGTCGCGGGTCGTATAATAGCCGTCTGTGGGATGGAGCAGGCATTCGGTCATGTAGTCCGCGACGCTGAGCGGCCCAAGGCGCGCGATCCGCGCGATCAGCCGATCTTTCATTGCGCTCATGCCGCCCGCCGTGTGCGCGCGATCACGACCAAACCCAGCCCCAAGGCGATCATCGGCAACGACAGGATTTGCCCCATCGTGAGCCCCCATTCAGGTGAAAAGGCCAAGGCAAAGCCGACCGGGTTATCTTGTGTCACGAATTGCGCATCGGGTTGGCGGAACATCTCGACGATGAGCCGCGCCAGACCATAAAGCGCAAGGAACATGCCGGTCAGCGCGCCGGGCCGCTTGAACCAGCCCCGCCCCCACGCAAGCCAAAGTAAGATCGCACCCATGACCAACCCCTCAAGCCCCGCTTGGTAAAGCTGCGAGGGGTGGCGCGCGCACATCGCGCCGAGATCTGTCATCACGATCCCCACCGGCCCCGCGCAGGCCTGTGCCGCCTCGCCGGGGAAGATCACCGCCCATGGCACATCGCTGGGTCGGCCCCAAAGCTCGGCATTGATGAAATTGGCAAGCCGCCCAAGCCCAAGGCCGATCGCCACCACCATCGCCATGGCATCGGCCACCGAAAGCGGCGAGACCTTGTTGATCCGACAAAACAGCCAGCCCGCCACCGCGACACCGATCAACCCGCCATGAAAGGCCATGCCGCCTTGCCACACGGCCAAGATCTCGGCCGAGTTTTGCAGGTAATAGCCCGGTTGGTAAAACACCACATAACCCAGCCTGCCGCCCAGGATCACCCCCAAGATAACAGCGGTCAAAAGCCCTTCGGCCTTTTCGGGCGGCATCGGTGCCGTGTCATTTGCCCATAAAGCGGGCCGTGCCAGCGCGCGCGCGATCAGCCACCACCCGGCCATCAACCCGACGATATAGGCCAATGCATACCAGCGCAGGGCCAATTCGAAACTTCCGATCGTGACCGAGAACAGCTCAGGCGACAGATCGGGAAAGGGAATGGCAAATGGCATGGCATCGGTTCCGTCTTGGGTGCGCTTTGGCCCATGGGTGGTCGCGCCCTGCGGCGAAGTCAACCTTGATCCGGCGGCCATGCAGGGCCATATCCTCTCTGACAGGACAGGAGCGCGCGATGCAAACCCGCAATAAGATCATGGAAGATATCAGCCAGTTGATGACCAACGCGATGGGCGTGGCCCAAGGCGCGAAGGAAGAGGCCGAGACGGCGATGAAATCCCTGCTCGACCGCTGGCTGGCCGACCGTGATTTCGTCACCCGCGAAGAATTCGACGCGGTGCGCGCCATGGCCCAAAAGGCCCGCGAAGAGAACGAGGCGCTCAAAGCGCGCATCGCGGCGTTGGAAGCGAAGGGGTAAGGGCGAAAGATGCCCCTGTAGGGTGCGCCTTCAGGCGCACCATGCCTGCATAAGGTGCGCCTAAAGGCACACCCTACACCTGATTGCCCAGATCAAGTGCCACGCCTGGCATCCCGTCTCGGTGGATGGAAGAAAAGGGCCAATCGAACGGATCCGTGACTAAGCCATGCTTGACCGGGTTGACCCAGCAGTACCGCGTGAGCGCCGCCAATTCCTCGGCCGAGCGAATGTGGCGCTCCCAATACCTGCGTTGCCATAATCCCGCTTCGCGCCGCGCGATATGGCTTGCACGACGATTCCTTGTGTTAGGCACGACTTGCGTGAAACGTGCCTTAATCATGCGCCAACGGTTCGGGAAATCGCTATCGCCGTTTGGCAGCGTCCAGATCATGTGCAGATGATCGGGCAAGATGACCGCGGCCTCG
>Ga0209652_1000020_pt1 | contig 126293 bp, 119 predicted proteins | sample SaaInl74LU_5_DNA_FD_184641 | JGI IMG/M metagenome (GOLD analysis project Ga0209652, IMG submission 184641) | Marine microbial communities from expanding oxygen minimum zones in the Saanich Inlet - ESP_74LU_5_DNA (SPAdes) (version 2) | ecosystem: Environmental > Aquatic > Marine > Intertidal...
ACCAGGGCATTTTGTGACTCGACTGGGGCTCGAACCCAGGACCCATACATTAAAAGTGTATTGCTCTACCAGCTGAGCTATCGAGTCATTCTCGCTTTTTCAACGAGGGTGCAAATATAGCGAGAAACTTTAATTCAATTCCTTCTGCTCGGGAAAAATCCGATAATTTTGAGCATGCACAATCGCTACTATCTAATCGGCTACATGGGGGTGGGTAAAAGTACCTGGGCCAAAAAGTGGGCTAAGGCGAGCCAGCTCCCAGTACATGACCTCGATAAGCTGCTGGAATTAAGACTTCAAATGTCTATCTCTGAATATATTAGCGCCTTTGGGGAGCTGGCCTTTCGAAAAGAGGAGCGAGAGGAAATTCGTCGAAGTGGCAACCTCGAAGGTATTATTGCCGTAGGAGGGGGCAGTCCGTGCTTTTATGACAATATGGACGTGATGAATGCCCAAGGCGAGACGATTTACCTTCATGCTCGCGTAGGTTTTCTCAGTAAGCGATTGCAAGATTCCACCATGGCGGGCAATGAGCGACCCCTTTTAAAAGGCCTCGAGGTGGCTATGTATCCAGAATTTGTAGGGAAGCATTTACTCGAGCGAATGCCCTATTATGACCAAGCGGCCCACCGAATTTCGGTTGAAAAAGAGGATGTATTAGCGGCGTTGCACTCCTTGATGCCCCCTTACACCAAGTAAACAGCTTCATTCCCGTCGAGATCTACCTCTACCCGGTCTTGCAGGCTAGTGCTGAGGCTCATTCCCTTGATGTCTGCTTTGATCGGAAACTTCTTAAAATTCCGGTCAATTAAAACCGCCGTAGATAAGCGCTTCACTGGGGCTTGAAGGAAAAAATGCACCGCATAAATGAGGGTTGCGCCCGTGTTTAAAACGTCATCAATAACTACGATATTCTTGCCTTCAAATTCGCTTGGACGCAAACTGCATTCCGTGGGTCCGGAGGCTGGAGATCGCTTATTCACGGAGATTTCGGCGAGGGCGATCGGGCTAGGGCTAATAGCTTGAATTCTCGCTTGAAGTAATTGAGCCAGGCGGAAGCCAGATTTGCTGACCCCTACGAGGATGACGGACTCTTCACTGCCATGGCGTTCCAAAATTTGCCAAGCCATCCGCTCAAGCATGCGGTGAATTCGTTCAGGGTCAAGAATAAGCGTGCGTTCGGTCATAGTGATTGCAATGTAGCACAGAAATAAACTTCTTTATCCGCCCTGGCCTTGATGCTCAAAGGGTGAGGGCGCAAGGCGGTCAGTTCGAAAGGAAGGGAGAAACGCTGTCGGTATTCTTCCGTACTTCCACCAAATGGAGGACCTTGATCGGTCAAAGGGAACGTAAACAGGAGGCCGCAGATTTGGCCACCCGGGCGCAGGATTTGCGCCATTCGCTGAACATAGTTTTCCCGTTTTTCGGGAGGTATGGCACAATAGAAGGTGCATTCCAAAACAAGATCGAAATGATCTATCCATGGGCTTTCCGTGGACCAAGTGAAGAAATCACCGGTCAAAAAGCGATCTTCTGGAAAGTCAGGAACACGGGTTAAAAAGGCACGTTTGGCGCTTTCTGCCCAGTCGCTGAGATAGACATGGCGGTATCCCGCCTTGTGGAGTGCTTCGCCGTCCCAGCCTAAGCCACAGCCTGGAATCAGGATGCGGGCATCTTTAGAAATAGTGGCCATCACGGCTTGCAAAACGGGAGTGGGCCCTGCTAAATCCCATCCTGTTTGGTCTTGCTGGTAGCGATCTTCCCAATATTTGGCGCTATTCGGCATGGTGATTTTTTCGGACGAGTAAGGCAATGTTCTCGACATGGTGCGTTTGAGGGAACATATCCACCGATTGGACAATCTTTACATCATACGTCTCACTTAGGAGAGCCAAATCTCTGGCTTGGCTTGCCGAATTACAGGATACATAGACAATCCGAGGTATGTCTAGGCTCAAGAGTCGTTCCACCACTTTTGGGTGCATCCCATCCCTTGGAGGATCGGTCACCAGCACATCAGGCTTGCCATAGCGGTCCCAAAGCTCTTCGCTAAAGGCATGCCGCATATCGCCCACCTCAAAGAACGCATTGTGAATCTCATTGGCTTCTGCGTTCTCCTTGGCCGCATCAATGGCTTCGGGCACCGATTCCACTCCAACTACTTTTCCAGCAACTTGGGCCATAAAAAGAGCGATAGTCCCTGTGCCCGTATATAAATCGTAGACGGTTTCACCCCCTTTTAAATCGGCGAGCTTGAGGGCCTCGCTATACAGTCGCTGGGCTTGTTCGGGGTTGGTCTGATAAAAACTCTTGGGCCCAATCTTGAATGACAGCGCTCGGCCACCATCGATTGCAGAGGCCATGCGCTCCGTAAGATGGCTCACGCCGTGATATAGCTGTAAATCCAAGTCATAGATGCTATCATTCGCTTTCGGGTTGTGGGCGTAATAGATGCTTACGAGTTCAGGGAACTGTGCTTTCACGGCGGTCAAAAGGGCCAAGCCTTCCTCGCCTGGTGCTTCAAAAAGTTGAAGTACCATCATCCATTCCCCCGCTAGCGTGCATCGGAGCATGAGAGTGCGCAACAGGCCATGTTTTTCACGTGGATGAAAAAATGTCAGGCCATGTTCCTTCGCATAGCTGCGAATGAAGTTCTTAATAGCGTTGGAGGGTTCGGGTTGGAGATGGCAGGTTTCAATATCCATGATTTTATCCCACATGCCAGGCACATGGAACCCAAGGGCATTTCCTTTTTCAATGGGTTCGTTAGAGGCAATTTCATCCCATGTCAGCCAACGACTTGCCGAAAAACTGAATTCTAACTTATTCCGATAGCGCAATGCCTGGGGTGCAGGCACAATCGGTCGGCTTTCTTCAACGTGCACACCGCCGATTCTTCGCAAATTTTCATTGACTTCGACTTCCTTGAATCGCGCTTGTTCTTCGTAAGCCACATGTTGCCAGCTGCAACCGCCACAGTGCGCAGCGTACATGCACGTGGGTTCTACGCGATGAGGAGAAGGGATTTCCATGCGTTCAATGACTGCCTCCAAGTGTTTCTTTCGTTTGCGAACCACCTTGATCGTGGCAACGTCCCCTGGGGCGGCCCCAGCAACGAGGATGGTTTTGCCATCTGGGGCATGGGCGATACATATGCCTCGTCCCCCCGCGCGTTCCATTTGAATTCCTTCTAAAATCATTGTCCAAAGATAGTCCTCTGTCTGACCTTATCTTTGAGAAAAACCTATTTGATATGACTCGTAGTGCAGCGGATTTCATCGCTCTCGAAGACCAACATGGAGCACATAACTACCACCCACTCCCCGTGGTACTTGAACGGGGTGAAGGAGTGCTGGTGTGGGATGTAGAAGGTAAAGAATACTATGATTTTTTAAGTGCCTATTCTGCTGTAAATCAGGGACATGGTCACCCAAAAATCGTGAAGGCCATGCTGGAGCAAGCTCAAAAGCTCGCCTTGACCTCGCGTGCATTTTATAACTCTGAATTAGGTCCTTTCGAAAAAGCGATTACCGAGCGGTTTGCCTATGACAAGGTATTAGCCATGAATTCAGGAGCAGAAGCCGTAGAAACCGCCATCAAGCTCTGCCGTCGCTGGGCCTATGAAGTGAAAAACATCCCTGCCAATCAGGCAAAAATCATTGTCTGCGGCGATAATTTTCATGGCCGAACGAGCGCCATAATTTCTTTTTCTTCAGATCCTGATAGCTATGCGGGATTTGGACCATTTATGCCCGGCTTTGAGCGGATTCCTTACAATGATTTAACCGCTTTAGCGAAGGCCCTAGAAGATCCGCATGTCGCAGGTTTTCTCGTCGAACCGATTCAAGGTGAAGCCGGTGTAGTTGTGCCGGATGCCGACTTTATTCCCCGTGCAGCCGCGCTCTGTGCTTCCAAAAATGTCCTGTTTATCGCCGATGAAATCCAAACAGGCATAGGTCGGACAGGCGCATGGCTCGCGACATGCGGAAATTGCCATTGTGCTTCCGGCGCTTGCGAGCGACAAGCAGGAAGCTATACTCGGGCGGATATTCTCATTTTGGGAAAGGCCCTTTCGGGCGGATTGTATCCAGTTAGCGCGGTGCTTGCCGATGATGCCATCATGCTGACAATTAAGCCTGGGCAGCACGGGTCCACCTTTGGAGGGAATCCCATCGCGGCGAAAGTTGCTCAAGCGTCCCTTGAGGTGATTGATGAAGAGGCATTAATGCAAAATGCCCGCCTGAGAGGTCAGCAGTTTAGAGATGGATTGGCCCAAAGAATTGGACACCTGCGACTGGTCAAAGGCATTCGAGGCAAAGGGCTACTAAATGCCATTTTGATCAACGATAGCCCCGAGTCCAAAACAGCGTGGAATCTATGTATTGCATTACGCGATGCCGGAATCCTGGCAAAACCTACCCACGGCAACATCATCCGGTTTGCCCCACCCTTAGTTATTACAGAAGTGCAAATGGAAGATGCCTTAGCACGGATGCAAAAAGTTTTTGAAGCAGCCGAACAAAATCGCTAGTTAGGCGTTCATAACTTGTCCGCAGGGGGGAACAAGGTTTCTTCTTGTTTGGTGTATAGGGTAGTTAAACTCCCTGCGGACTTTTTACTCCCACGTTTTTTTCCAGTCCACGTACATGCCGTTGAAGTGTCCCCGTACCGCTTCAATCCATTCGCTTTGGATGCAGGACTTCACCGCCTCGACCGTAGGGAATCGCTCTTTACTAAAACGATAAGCCTGCCGCATAGGGCCGGCTTCTATCTCCACAATGAACTGATTATCAGTGGCATAAATCAGCAAGCGGAAATCGGGGTGGGGAATCTGTTCAACGATGCGCATTAGAATTGGTATTGAAAAATCAAATTGATCAGACGATTCGTCAAGTAATTGGGTACGGCATATTGACGGGCGGTAGAAATATCCATAATCCAGAAATAGGAGGCCGTGTTGCGAATCTCTAGGAGGTTAAACACTTCCAGTCCCAGGCTTGCTTTGGGTCCAAATTCATGCTGAAAACCTAAATCCATCCGGCGGTAGGGTGGACTACGGAAGTCCTTACTTGCCTCCAAAGGTGCTGAAAATGGAAATCCTCCCGTGACATTTATCTGCATGTAGACTTTGTCATTCAAATTGCCTGGCAAGGCATCTTCTACGCGTAAGGAAAAGCTAAAGCGGTAATCACTTCCTCGATCTGACCAAATGGGGGAATCAAAGCGCTCTTGGGCGCGGAATAATGAGAGCGAAGCCCAAGATTCAGTGCCCGGAAGCCATTCACTGTGAATGCGGTTGTCCACTCCAATCACCCGCGCTACACCGGGCCCTTCGCCCAAATAGCGCACCCGCATGCCATCTTGTTCAAATGGAAAAGCCCGATCTAAGTATTTGATGTAGGCTTCACCTCGCCAGAAAAAGGGGCGTCCTTTCGATTGAAATTGATGTTCTAAGGCCGCGATGCCATGCCAAGCATGCTGCATTCGTGCGGTGGACAAAAAAGCGCCACTTTTCCAATCCCGCAATTCTCGAATACTCGCCGTTTGGGCATAGGAACCGACAGCCAACTCAAGACCATACCCTGAGGCCAAGGACCATCGTCCGGAGATTCGTGGGCTTAAACGTTGCTCAGCACTCCGGCTATCGCGCAAATATCTCAGCCCCGCACGCCAGGAGAAATCCCCTGTTTCACTTTGGCCCTCCCAAAGCATATGGCCACTAAGTTTCCCGTTGACTAGGGCCCCTTCACTGTTGTTCACCAGAAATAGGCGTAGACTTTCTTTGGGATTGCGTATCGTGTCTGACCCTTGCAAGGTGACTTGAGTCGGTTGGTGGGGAAGGCTATAGCCCGCCGAATCGAGGTTAACCCATTCGTGTACCCGATCGATTCCATCTTGAAGGCGATAGGCCAAGGAGGCATCCCAACGCTGTTTTTGACTTTGGTATGTCCAACCTGTTTTTACTTGAAATTCTCTGATCCACAGGTCATTGCGGGCATAGCGGTGATGGCCGCCGGACCCTCGCAAGTAGGATAGTTCTCCAAAATTATCTGACCCCAAATTGTTGTTCACTTCTCCGAGAAGATAGGCGGATTCCACGTCCATGTCTTCTTGTTCCAATGCTTGAACCATGCTCGTTTCGACATACATCGCATGGTCCTCATTCAAGTGGTACCGGCTTCGGCCTCCGACAAAAACATTTTGGTACTGATAGCGTTCCAACCCCGTCATATAGACATTCAATCGAAGCACTTCGGTCACCGTTCCAAATTCCGTCACTCGGGAACTAGGGCGCAGCGCAAAAGTGCTTGTTTGGGCGATAGCGAGGAGTTCATGATTCCAGCGAAGACCTGAGGATTCGTAAAAAAGTTGAAGGTCCTGAGCGTCTGAGCGCAGGTCACCTTGCACATCGCCTCCGCGAACAAACGGGGCGTTGCTGCGGTACCGCACGCCCAAAGCAAGGCTCGCATATACGGGCCCATTTTTACCTTCATGATCCAGAATCCGACTGGTAAACGCCCGCCCGGAGAACAAACCAAAACGAACTTTATTTTGAGGCAAATCCGCTGTGCCTCGACTGCGATAGGTCATATCCAGGACGGAGGAAAGTTTATCCCCTTGGGAGGCGTCAAATCCGCCGGCAGAAAACTTTAAAAACTGCACAAAATCCGGATTGATGGCGCTTAAACCTTCTTGCTGCCCACTCCGAGCAAGTTGAGGGCGGTAGATTTCAAACCCATTGATAATCAGCAGATTTTCATCAAAATTGCCCCCTCGAACGGAATATTGAGAGGATAGCTCATCGCTGCCGGCAACCCCCGAAAGGCTTCGAACCATGCCTTCAACGGAGCCGCCTACTTGGCCAATTCCTCCAAAATTGGCCGTTTTTAAAACGAGGGTGTTAGTGCTCTTGCGCTCACCGGTAATTTCAATTTCATCCAACACCTTCACTTTCGGAAGGCTGTCATTCTCCATAGGAGCGATGGCCGTCCAGATGCCTGCGCTGAGGAGCAATGCAATCATTACCGCTTGAAATCTCCTCGTTTGAGGGCATTGAAGAACTGAGACCAGGCAAATGGGTCGCTTAATCGTCCTAGAATCGCGGTACCTCCATTGCTTCCATAGTAGCGATTCGCGTTGTGAACGGATTGAGCCTGAGCAGTCATGATGTAGCGCTGCATTTCTCCCGCATCCATACCCATGGCTTTGGCTTGTTCTTTTAGGGATTGAATGGCTAAATTTCTCAGGGCGATGTCTCGTTCTGTGGTTTTTACTTCCATGGCCAATAGTTCCCGATTTAAGTCTTCGGGCCTCGGCCAAGGGTAGAGGGTTACTTCATCCAGCTCCAGGGTGTTCCATGTCATTTGGATGACGGCCAAATACGATTCTCCTTTGAGGCTATCAGGGACCCAGAGGCGCTCCACTTCAAATCCAAAGCGGCGAAATAGGACCGTGTCGCCCGGTACGGCAGCGATGCTAAAGAAACCATCATCTCCGGATTGCGCGATCAAGGGGCGCCCCTTGACCTGAATTTTGGTATTCGGAATCGTTTGACCGGTAGAATCTTGCGTCAAGATTACCCCCGATACCTGCACGGCTTGTTGTGCGTGACAGGCCAAACCAAAGGAGAGGGCCAGAGCTGCGAAGAGGGGGCGAGTCATGTTCATGGTATGATTATGTCAAAGGTACTGAGGTTTCCTGCCTCGTCTTTGGCGCGAACCCGCATATTTGCCCCGTGAAGTTCACTTAGGTCTTCTGACTTTGGTATATGTAAACGTTTGTTTTTGGCGTCATAGTATGCCCATTGCCACTGGTCGTTGATCCAGACATCGTAGTCCACAATATCGAGCAAGTTGTCTTCGAGTCGCAAGGACCATGCCGCTTTACCCTGAAAAGTACTGGTGCCAAAGGAGCTCATCTTGGGCGCTTCAAGGTCTTGGCTGATGCGTAGGTCGCCAAAAATCTTGATGCGAAAGTGAATCCGCCCGTCATTTCGTGCTTCACCAACGATGCGATAAGAACCCCGCGCATCCCGTCCGATGAGTACCGTTTTTGATCGCCAAGCAGCTGGATAGTCTGCGGGCGGGGTCCATGTGTAGTCCAAGGATTGCAATACTGGGACATCCGGAAGCCCTTTCCAGTGCGATGCGTCCACTTCTACTAGCTCGGGAGAGAAGGCTTCGGTGAAACTCGCTTTGGCCCAGCGCAATTCCATATGTTCCGTAGTGAGTTGACCCGCATCTCCGGCAAGAACACCTACACCACCTTTCCATGGACTATCCCTATTCGTGAGGATCACCGGGCCCTCAGCCGTAACGACCTCCCCATTGGCTGCAGTCGCCCGCAGGCGCAAGTGATATCGACCCGTGCGTGAATAATCGGGGGCGCTTCCTGTCCATTTGGGGCTTTTCGCTAAGGAAGGGGCGATCCGATAGGTGCGCTTACTCGTCAGTCGTTTGACTTCTGGTTGCATATGCCCGTCGGCTGAGCGGGTCTCATCAAATGAAAAGCGCTTCATTTCCCAGCCTAGATTGCCTACCTGGCTTGAATCCTCCATGTAAATCCACTCGGTTTCCAAACGTTGCATCCCCAGACTCAAACCTTGGGGATGCTTTCGGTCGAGAAATTCAATACCCAAATCCGGCCACGCCGAGAGTGCGATAGGCTCTTGCCAGCGACCGTTACTGATAATAGCCCGCTTTCCTTCCGCGTTGTAAATGGAAATCAATCGAGGCGAATAGGTGTCTACCCCATAGAATAAACCATATTCAAACGGATTCAAAGGCTCTTCACTGCGTGCGTCTCGCCACTCAAAATGTAGGTGTGGGCCAGCCGAGCCGCCTGAATTTCCGGACCATGCAATGGTATCGCCCGCACGGACGGGGTAGGCTCCCGGTTCGAGATAGAGGTCTAATTTGTGGGTCTGGCTTCTTCGAGCGCGGTCTAGGGCTAGTTGATTCCATGCGGGCTGAAAATCATCTAGGTGTGCATACACCGAGGTGTATCCCGATGGATGACTCAGGTAAAGGGCCCATCCAAAACCATCAGGGCGCACGACGATTCGGCTTAAATACCCATCGGCCACGGCACGAACGGGCATGCCCGTCCGTCCACCCGTCCGGAAGTCCACCCCAGAATGAAAGTGGTGATTGCGCAATTCTCCAAAGGTTCCTGCAAAATCCACAGGCCCAGCCAATGGTTGGACAGCGATATACGGCTGTGCACCCAGGGGGGCGAAAGAAAGGCTAAAAACAAAGAAAAAAATGCGCTTCATATTCGAAGGGGAAGATAGGAAATGCCCCAGAGTTTGGCTAAGTTTGAATGTTCAATATCCCCTTCAATGTCCACTCCAATAGACCAAATTCAACGCATTCAAGATCAGGTGCATACCCTGATTGAGCGTTATCGATTGGCTGTTGGGGAGTTGGAGGAGAAAGCTAAGCAGGTGGAAGATTTGCACGCGGAACTCAAACTCCAAAAGCAAAACTCCTCGCAATTGCGAAGCGAAATTGAACAACTTCGTTTATTGATGGCTTTCAACGGCACCCAGGCAGAGCGCCAAGCCTTGAAGACGCAATTGAATGAATGGGTAAGGGAAATCAACAAATGCCTCGCGCAGCTGAACGCCTAATCCCAATTGGAGCATGAATGATACGCTAAAAATAAAAGTCAGCATCGCCGGAAGAACGTACCCTTTGACCATTGAGCGTCAAGAAGAGGAGCAAGTTCGAAAGGCGGTGTCTATGATACAGTCTGCGATGCAGCGTTTCGAAGAACGTTACGCGGTCGGGGACAAACAAGACGCCTTGGCCATGTGTGCCCTCCAGTTAGCCAACCAAATGCTTGGCTTAAAAGGAGGCGCGGATCACAGCAAGGAGTCGGAGGCACTTTCCGGGCGTCTTCAAAGCGTACAAGCCCAATTGGATGCGGTGTTGAGCCAGAGTTGATCATCCGGAGCCCGCCCTGTGTAGAGCGTCTATACAGGTGGACTTTGATATTTGACGACCATGATAATAATGATCCTGGTAGGTCTGGCAGGGATAGCAGCGGGTTCCATTGGAGCCGTTGTTTTGCAGCAGACAGCCCTAAAATCGAAGGCGGCGGCCATTTTACGCGAAGCTGAAAAAGAAGGCGAGGCGCTTAAGAAAGAGAAAATGCTTCAGTCCAAAGAGCGCTATCTCGAGCTCAAAGAAAAACATGAGCAGCGTTCCTCCGAACGGGAAGCCAAAATCCGAGAACAGCACGGGCAACTGAAAGAAGCACAGCGCGACCATAATAAAAATGTCGAAGAGCTGCGCCGCAAAGAAAAAGATGTGCAGCGCCTCGAGGAGTCCTACAGTCGCAAGCTGGAAGGAATGCAAAGCAAAGAGAGTCAGTTAGATAAGACACTGCAACAGCAATTGCAGAAATTGGAAAGTCTCGCAGGCATCACGGCTGAGCAGGCGAAGGAGGAGATGATCATGGCGGTGAAAGCGCAAGCTAAACATGAAGCATCTTCATACATTCAGACTGCCTTGGAAGAGGCAAAAATGACCGCAAATCAGGAAGCCAAGAAGATTGTTATCCAAACGATTCAGCGGATTGCCACAGAGCAAGCAAATGAAAATGCGGTGTCGGTATTCCACATTGAAAATGACGAAATGAAAGGCCGAATCATTGGGCGTGAGGGCCGTAACATTCGGGCGCTCGAAGCTGCAACGGGCGTGGAAATTGTTGTGGATGACACCCCCGAAGCAATTATCCTGAGTTGTTTTGATCCCGTGCGCCGTGAGATTGCTCGGCTTTCTTTGCACCGACTCGTTACAGATGGCCGAATCCATCCTGCCCGAATTGAGGAGGTGGTAGAAAAGGTCACCAAAAGCATCGAAGACGAGGTTGCCGAACTAGGGAAGCGCACCGCGATTGAATTGGGAATTCATGGCTTACACCCAGAATTGATGCGCATGGTGGGCCGAATGAAATATCGATCCTCTTACGGTCAAAACTTGTTAGCGCACTCCAAAGAGGTGGCTAAACTAAGTGCGGTAATGGCCTCTGAACTGGGTCTGAATCCCAAAGCCGCTAAACGCGCTGGACTGCTCCACGATATTGGCAAGGTGCCTTTTGAGGAGACAGACTTGCCACACGCTTTGTTGGGCATGCAATGGGCAGAGAAGTATGGAGAGAAGCCAGATATCTGCAATGCTATCGGGGCGCACCACGACGAAATTGAAATGACTTCTCTTCTTTCGCCCATCATTCAAGTATGTGATGCCATCTCTGGTGCGCGCCCTGGGGCCCGGAGGCAATTGGCCGAAAGCTACATGCAACGCCTAAAGGATCTAGAGCAAATGGCCATGGGATTCCATGGGGTCAATAAAGCCTTTGCAATTCATGCTGGACGAGAACTTCGGGTCATGGTAGAAAGCGAGCGCGTCAGCGACACGGAAGCGAGCACTATTGCGTTTGACATCTCGCAAAAAATCCAAAACGAAATGACATATCCTGGTCAAGTTCGGGTGACGGTTATTCGTGAAACACGCGCAACGAGTATCGCGAAGTAGACTCTTTTTCAATGAAAAAAGCCGGCATGTAAGCCGGCTTTTTTTATGGTTCTAAGTTCCTTATCGAACCGTCTCTTCCCGTAGGTCCAGGCAGGTGAGGTCTTGAGCCTGACGTGCATTCCAATATGCTTTGTACGAGTCGGATAGCTGCATGCGTCCCTCCACCACGGCTTCCCATTGGCCAGATTCCGTGAGATAGCGTTCAGCAAACCGTCGGACCGCATGTTCAGGCTGTAGGGTCCAGTCCACCCATCCTTGATTTACCGCATAATGATAGGTTTCTTCACAGGCTTCCCGGTAAACCATGGCGCGCAAACCAACCTGAGCAGCCAATCCAAAATCAAGGACATCATCGAAGACAAATCCCCATTGGGCTGCATCGACCTTCCACGCCTCGCTTAAGGGAGCAATGGCTCTGCGTTTGTCTTTAGCGAAAAAACAGAAATGAGAAAGGTGCTCTCGACGTGCAAAGGCTTCTGCACTTGGGTTGAGTTCCCCCGTGACAATGGCTACAGGTAGTAGCTTTTTAAATTTGAGATAATAGCCGTAGCGCAAAAGGTTCAGGCCCATGCTGTCGATTTCAGAAAAGCTACTGCTACCATCGGGCCCCTTTCGTCCCTCGTGAAAAACCCCGTCCCAATCGAGTACGAGGGCCTTCATGCCATCAAATCTTGGACATCCAACAATCCCAAAACACGTCCGTCTTCGATCACAACGAGCTGGTCCACTTTGGCCTCAGCAAATCGTTTCTCTGCTTCTGCAAGTTTCGCAGTTGATTGAATCCACGCCGGATTCGAAGGGGGGCAAATACTTGACAATGTCTGATCCATAGAAGGCTTGGCTTCGGATTGAAGCCAGCGACGAATATCTCCGTCGGTGAACATGCCCACAGGCCGTCCTTCGTCGGTGAGCACTACGGCGCCAAAACCGCCTTTTGTCATGTGGACGAGCGCATCTTGCACCGATGCAGAGGGCGACAGACAAACATCCACCTGGCGCATAGCTTGTGCCACTGTGGTGCTGACCTTTCGGTTGTCGACATAGAATTGATCGGTCCCTAATTGGGTCAGGTGGTTGGAGGTCATTTGTTGCATCACCTTCCAAGGCACGGTAATCGTATCTACGCCGAGCTCAATAGCATTGCGGACATGTTCTAAGTGCCGGACGCTAGAAAACATGATTTTGGTGTCATAGCCATGTTGCAATTTCATGTCGACAATGGCTGCAACGAGGCCCAGTGCATCACTGCCTTGGTCCTGCAGACGACCAACCAAGGGGCAAACATAGGTAGCTCCGGCGGCCATGGCGATGTAGGCTTGCTGGAGTGTGTAGACCAAATGGAGATTGACTAAAAAGCCTTCAGAGCGGAGCATTTTGCAGGCACGCGCCCCTTCCATGGAGATGGGGATTTTATATACGGTACGTGCGCGATCCAGTCCCAGGGCTTCTTGGCGCTTTGCTTCGGCAACAATTTCCTCTGCGGTATGGCCAAGGGCTTCGATTTGAAGTACCGGCACGATGTCGGCGAGTTGAACAATTGTAGTATCTACATCAAGCACCCCTTCGCGCTGCATAAAGGTGGGTGTGGTGGTCAGACCGGCTAGAAAGCCAAGTTTGAAGGCAGATTCAATCTCTTTGAAGTCTGCTGAGTCCAGGTACAATTCCATGGGGGCCAAAGTACGGAATCTGTGCGTACTTTGCAGTGGAAAACCCCGCTATGTCTAGGATTCACAAACTACTGATTGCCAACCGAGGAGAGATTGCTGTTCGGATTGCCCGAAGCGCCAAGGAGATGGGCATCATTACAGTGGCCGTGTATTCCGAAGCGGACGCTCGGGCCCCCCACGTGCAGGTGGCGGACGAAGCCTACCTGATTGGACCCGCGCCAAGTGCCCAGAGTTATCTGCAAATAGATCGAATTTTGGCTGTGGCCAAAGAATCAGGGGCAGACGCCATCCATCCGGGGTATGGTTTTTTATCGGAGAATGCCCAGTTTGCAGAACGTGTAAAGGAAGCCGGATTGCGCTTTGTCGGCCCGAGTCCGGAAGCAATTCGGGTAATGGGTGACAAACTTTCGGCCAAGCAGGCGGTAGAAGCTTTTGGAGTTCCCCTTGTGCCTGGTACAGCGTATGCCATTGAGTCCGTGGAAAAAGCCATTGAAGAAGCTCGCCGGATTGGATTTCCTGTTATGGTGAAAGCATCAGCGGGTGGTGGAGGCAAGGGTATGCGCATTGTGCACGATGCGGACGGCTTTGTTGAAGCTTTTACCATGGCCGTCTCCGAGGCAGAGAAGTCCTTTGGCAATGGGGCGGTTTTCATCGAAAAATATGTGCAAAAGCCCCGGCACATCGAGATTCAGATCCTTGCAGACCAACATGGGCATTGTGTGTACCTGCATGAGCGTGAGTGTTCTATCCAGCGCCGTCATCAAAAAGTCATCGAAGAGGCGCCTTCGGTTGTTTTGACTCCTGCCCAGCGTCAAGCGATGGGAGAAGCCGCTGTAAAAGCGGCACAATCCTGCCATTATGAAGGAGCGGGGACGGTCGAGTTCATTTATGATGCGAGTGGCGAATTCTATTTTCTGGAGATGAATACGCGCCTTCAGGTGGAGCACCCCGTAACAGAGTGCATTACTGGTCTCGATTTAGTTCGGGAACAACTGCGCATCGCGGCGGGTGAACCTTTGGGGTATGAACAATCAGAAATTCCCTTGTTGGGACATGCCCTAGAGCTTCGCGTGTATGCCGAAGACGTCAAAAATGGTTTTGCTCCCGACATAGGCGCGCTCAAAGTGTACCGACGTCCGCAAGGGCCAGGCATTCGAGTGGATGATGGCTTGGAAGAAGGAATGGAAATCTCCATTTATTATGACCCCATGATCGCCAAGCTCGTGGTCCATGCCCCCAATCGCCAAGCAGCCATCGAGCGCATGCTGCGGGCCATTCAGGATTACATCATAATTGGCGTGGAAACGACCTTGCCTTTTGGACAGTTTGTACTTGGACATGAGGCCTTTATTTCCGGAGATTTTGATACGCATTTCGTCCAAGATCACTTTCTCCCAGAGCTCCTACACGAGGGTCAAGAAGCCGGCATAGCCGCTGCATTGGCGCAGTTTCGCCAACAACAGGTCCAACCTGTGCTGAGCGGGTCGGTTGGGAGTATTTCTGCATGGCGACGTCGTTAAAAGTTCTCTCCTTTTTAACGCTGACGCTATGGTCAGCCACGAAGTTGACGGCCCAAATAGAAATCATCTATGAGGGAGAAAAATCGAAAGCCAGCGTAATAGGTCAAGACACGATTCCATGGGTTTTTCTCGATGAGATCATGGTATTGGACAAGCCGACCTTTTCGGATGCGGAGGCTCGGCTCAATTACCTTCGGCTCAAGCGGCGAGTCATAAAGGTCTATCCTTACGCCAAAGGCATGGGCGAGCGATTGGATAGTCTCAACATGAAGTTGGCCCAGGAGAAAAATTACTTCAAACGAAAGCGCTTGACGAAGCGCTACCAAAAGTATCTGGCCGATCGATTTGAGCCGGAGTTGCACAAGCTTACGGTGTCGGAAGGTCAGATATTGTGCAAGTTGATTTATCGAGAAACGCACACGACGGTCTTTCAAATTGTCCGGGAATACCGATCCTGGATCCAAGCCGTTGGATGGAGCGCTACGGCTGCATGGTGGGACATTCGCATCAAAGAGGAATATGAACCTAGCAAAGTGGAGGAAGACGCGTTGATCGAACGAATCCTTCAATCTGCTTTTGCCTCTGGTCAATTAACCCCACGGACCTATTTTTACTACCCACCAAGCGTCGAATAATGCAGTTCCATCCTCAACCAATTGAAGGTACCTCCCTCGCTCAGCGCGTGCGCACCCTGCGTCACGGGGAGTTTGCGCGTTCGGCACATTTGAAGGGGCTGGGTGATGACTTCATCCGATCGCGTAGTGCCGGGTATTCGGCGACCTCACGGACGACATTGGTCTCGGTTCTCCGGGATCAGTATGCGACTCAAAAGCTGACGGAGGCTCAAGAGGCTCAACTCCAGGCCTTGGCACATCCGGGAGCGGTGACAATGACCTGCGGACATCAGCTGGTGTTGGGAGGCGGTCCGCTATATGTTCACAGCAAGATTCGCGAAGTTTCCGCATTAAGCAGCCAGTGGGAGGTTCCTGCTCGCCCCGTGGTGCCCATTTTTTGGATGGCGACAGAAGATCATGATGTGGAAGAAATCCGGCATATTTCGTTTGAGGGGAAACGCTATAGCATGCCGAATGCCTATGAAGGCTGGGCCACAGGTTCGATTCCCTCCGAAGCTGTTTTACCTGTACTTGAGGCCATCGAAAAAGACTGGGGGCAGCACGCTGCGATAGGGGATCAACTCAAGATTCTAAAGGCATCGTATGTCCTCGGGGAAACCTTAACAGATGCTACCCGTCGCATGATGGCTCACTGGCATCCCAACGTGCTTTGTTTGGATGCCTCAGATGCCCGCCTAAAAGCCCTGGCCAAGGATCTTTGGTCCGATGAAATCCAGCATCAGCGTATGTTTGCGCTCCAAGAGCCTGGGCCTTGGGGCGCTCGAGGCTGGGAGCCTCCCGTAGAAGTAAAGCCCTCCACACTATTTCTTCTTGAGCAAGGACGTCGAACCCGTTTGGACTATCAGGGGAAAGGGGAGTGGCTCTTCGGAGAAATGAAGTTGAGTGAAAAGGAACTACTTGCGCGTGTCCAAACACACCCAGAAACCTTCAGCCCCAATGCGATCCTGCGGCCAGTATACCAGGAGTGCATCCTGCCCAATGTTTTGTATGCGGGTGGGTCTGGAGAGATGGAATATTGGCTTCAGCTCATTCCATATTTCCGGGCTCAAGGCATGGCAGAAGTGCGCATGCACCTTAGAACTTCCTTTGAATGGTGGCCGGTCAAGTCGTGGCGAAATTGGCAAAAGCTCGCCCCTCATGGGTTGCGCTACCATGCGACGATTTCCGAAGTTCGTGAGGCTTGGTTAAAAGAGGAGGCAGCTCCTCAGGAGAATGCGCATCCTGTGACGGAAGCTTTGGCGACACTCGTTAAACAGGAATATGGTAAATACTCTGATTTAGAGCGCTCTGCTGATGCCTGGTTAAAGCGAATATCCAATGAGGAAACGCGCATGCGACAACGTGCACGTCGTGCGGCACTGCGCACTCAGAACGATCGATGGAAGCGCTTTCTAGCCATAAAAGCGACCCAGTTTCCAGGTTCAGTCGAAAGCGGGGGAGCAGGGTCCATGCAAGAACGCACATGGACCGCTCTGGATTTAGCCTACCACTTTGGCCGTCTTTCTTTTGATGCCATGGAAGAAGGGCTTGTGAAGCATCTGGACCTGAATGATGGCCTTCCCTTTTTATGGGGCTGGATGCTGCCGGATTCAGGCGAATAAACCTGTTGAAAAACCTGCCTTTTAGGGTTCTGCACCCTCTGGATGCGAAGTATCTTTGTAGTCCATGCAAGACGCCATTCTTATTCTCGATTTTGGATCGCAATACACGCAGCTAATTGCTCGACGGGTACGCGAACTCCATGTGTATTGTGAAATTCATCCGTTTCACCACATTCCGGATCATTTTGCAGAGTTTAACGCCGTTATTCTGAGCGGCTCTCCATTCTCCACGTTGGAGGAAGGGGCGCCAAATCCAGATTTGTCGGGTTTTTTAGGTAAAATGCCGGTCTTGGGCGTTTGCTTTGGAGCGCAATACCTCGCCAAAACACGTGGTGGAGACGTAGCGCGTTCCACTCACAGGGAGTATGGTCGAGCCACGATGGCCTCTGTGACCGCTGATTCACGTTTGCTCAAAGGAATGCCTGTGGGATCGTGTGTTTGGATGAGTCACGGGGATACCATCGTTTCCTTACCGCCCAATGCGGTGGTGGAAGGTTCTACCGCGGACGTGCATGTTGCCGCCTATCGATTCGCGGGGGAGGAGACGTACGCCATTCAATTCCATCCTGAGGTGCATCATTCCGAACATGGGGTGCAGTTACTGAAAAACTTTGTTTACGATATCGCTGGCTGTGCGCCTTCATGGACTCCGGATGCTTTCATTGATAGCACGGTGGCAGCCCTCCAAAATCAAATAGGAGATGGCAAAGTAGTCCTCGGTTTGAGTGGTGGCGTCGACAGTACCGTCGCGGCCATGTTGCTCAAACAAGCAATAGGGGATCGCCTTTATTGCATCTTCGTCAACAATGGCTTACTGCGCAAGAACGAATATGACGCTGTGTTGGAGCAGTATGCCGGGTTGGGTTTGCAGGTAAAAGGCGTCGATGCTTCGGAAGATTTCTATTCCGCATTGGCCGACCAAGAAGAGCCCGAAGCAAAGCGTAAAGCAATCGGTCGCGTGTTCATTGAAGTGTTTGACCGGGAGGCCATGGCCATTCGTGGTGTGGAATTCTTGGGTCAGGGCACGATCTACCCGGATGTCATTGAATCTGTTTCCGTCAATGGTCCTTCCGTAACGATTAAATCTCACCACAACGTGGGTGGTTTGCCGGACTTTATGAAGTTGAGCATCGTGGAGCCATTGCGCTCTTTGTTCAAGGACGAGGTTCGAAGAGTAGGGAAGGCCCTCGGTCTATCCCATGCTTTGTTGGGACGCCATCCCTTTCCAGGCCCCGGTTTGGCCATCCGAATTTTGGGGTCCATCACGCCTGAGCGTGTTAAAATTTTACAGGAAGTCGATCACATTTTTATCCAAGGTCTTCGCGATGCGGGCCTCTACGATGAGGTATGGCAGGCTGGGGCGATTCTTTTACCCATTAAGTCTGTAGGGGTTATGGGGGATGAACGCACCTACGAACAAGTGGTCGCACTCCGAGCGGTGCAATCCACCGATGGGATGACCGCTGATTGGGTGCACTTGCCCTATGAGTTTTTGGCACGGATTTCTAATAGCATCATCAATAATGTTCGTGGCGTAAACCGTGTCGTATACGATATTAGTTCCAAGCCACCGGCAACGATTGAATGGGAATAAGGAAATTTATATGTGCTGCGTTTTTGCTCTTGACACTTGGAGTCAAAGGGCAAGAAGCCTTGGTTCATGAGCGGTCAGACTCCAATGTGGAACGCTCGACGTGGGTAATCGCATTGCCATTTGAAATGGTGCAAGACTCCAACGCGTTGGGTCTGCCCGGAAGTTTTGTGTTCACCAATCGTATGGCGACCCAGTTTTACACGGGTTTGCGCGCAGGGGTGGATTCGCTCAATCATGCGGGGGCAAACATCCATTTAATCTTGGTGGATCACGATGAGGCTCAAGATGTCTATAAAATTGAGCATGAGAATGCAGACTACACTTGGTTCGTTCGCCTAGACCCTGAAGCGTTCATGCGCCAATGTGAACGATGGAATGTCGACAAGATTATCGGCCCCTTTCGTGGAGAAGCCTCCGAAGTATTAGCTTCTCATTCTACTGGAATTCAAGTAATTAATCCCCTTTCCCGCAAAGTGGATGTGGCGGGTAAGCCGTATCTAGTCGCTGCTGCCTCCTACCGAATGGCCGAGGTAGAGCGGTTGGGCGAAAGGGCAGCGCAAGCCAAGCAAATGGCTCCTCGCAGCAAAACTCTCTTACTTCGCACCGATGCCTCTTCGGCAGGGGCTGAATCGGTCTTCATGCAAGCGTATATCAAAGCAGGTGGCAAGGCAGAGGATGTGCAGATTCAAGAATACCGCCAATCTGCGGTGCTTCCCGTGAGTGCCGCCTCCATGACGGGATTGACACGCATCATCTTACTCGATGACAAAGTGCTAATTGCGGCTCGTGTGCTCAATCAACTGCGACCTTTTGAACCTTCGCGCACCGAATTTTGGACGTTGGGTAATGTGCTTTCAAGTTCGGCGCTCGATGCCCAGTTGTTAATGCGTCAACCGCTGATTTGGTCCCAGGTTGAGCGTCTAGACTACATCCAGTTTCGAAGCTTGGATGCACTGCTTTATAGCGCAGCGAAGACCACTCCTGGACGTTGGGAATGGCTGGGGTTAGACATGGCTTGGCTGGCTCAATTTATTGGAAATCAGTATCCCAATGGGTTTGAAGGACCCCGGCGATTGTATGTTTGGGATCATGCGGAGGGCTCGGGATTCCGAAACCACGCCGCTTTAATTTTTCGCTATGATCGCACGCATGGAATTCAAGCGGAATGGACTCCTACGATTGAATATGGGGAGGAAGAATCCATGGAGGAGATCGTTCCTTTGCCGTTAGATAGTCTTTATACTCCCGCAGAACATCTTGAAGAAATAAACTAATAATCCCGTATACCTATGCCACTTAGTCAACTTGAACCCCGAGCCGTCTGGACCGCTTTTGCGGAACTCAACGCAGTGCCCCGTCCATCGAAGCGAGAGGAGCAAGTGCAAGCCTTTGCCGTGCAATTAGGTGAATCCTTGGGGTTAGACACGGCCAAAGATGCGGTGGGAAATGTGCGCATAATCAAGCCGGCGAGTCCAGGAATGGAAGCGGCCCCCACGGTAGTCATCCAAGCGCATTTGGACATGGTGTGCCAGCAAAATGAGGGAACTGGACATGACTTCGATAAAGAAGGCATCGACATGTATACCGAAGATGGGTGGGTGAAAGCACGCGGTACGACCCTCGGCGCAGACAACGGCATTGGAGTCGCTTTTGCCATCGCTACACTGCGTTCTTCCGAGATGATTCATCCTGCCATCGAGGTACTGTTTACGAGTGACGAAGAAACGGGAATGACAGGGGCTCTAGGGCTCGAAACCGGTTGGATTAAAGGGAAATATCTCTTGAATATTGATACAGAGGATGACCGTGAATTGACGATTGGCTGCGCTGGTGGCATAGATGTAACCGCCAGAGGAAAAGCAAGTTATCGTCCCGCTCCGGTGGAGGACCCCATGGGCTTTCGCCTGACGGTCAAAGGGTTAACGGGAGGGCACTCCGGAATGGATATTCATTTGGGCCGTGGCAATGCGAATTTGCTGATGATGCGTTTGCTCAGGGACTTAGAACGTGAAGCGTGTATTTTGATCACGCAAGTAGAAGGTGGGAATTTGCGCAATGCCATTCCCCGGGAATGTCAGGCGACGATCGTGATGGGCCAGGCACACGTGGCCTTGCTTGAAGATGCGCTGTCGCCGATGGTTGCTGCCTTGAAAAAGGAGTATGCGAGCACGGATCCACAGATGGAAATCTCTTTGGAGCCGCTTGGCGCTTCAAACTCCATGGTGTTGGCTGCACAGGCCCAAACCGATATTATCCAAGCCATCGCCGCAAGTCCGGCTGGAATTTTGCGAATGAATCCCGATGTGGACGGCTTGGTCCAGACCTCAAATAATGTGGCGCGAATCAGTATCTCCCCAAATGGGATTGAAGTGCTTTGTTTGACCCGAAGTAGTTCCGAATCCGAAAAGATGGATGCGGCACAACGCCTTGCCGGATTGTATAAAATGGCGGGACTTGAAACGAGTTTTGCGGGATCGTATCCAGGTTGGGAGCCGGCTCCCGGAGGAACGCTCGCCTCGCTAATGCACGAGTCTTACGTCGAATTGTTTCAAGAAGAGCCCCATGTAAACGCCTGCCATGCCGGACTGGAATGTGGGATCATCGGGGAGCGCTGCCCGGGGATGGAGATGATTTCCTTCGGGCCGAATATCCGTGGTGCCCACAGTCCCGATGAGCGGGTAGAGATCGCCAGTGTTCAGAAATCTTGGCAATATTTCGTGGATGTATTAAAGCGCTTGAGCGCATTGAACTAAGAAAGACGCGGCGTGTTTAGAACATGATGATTCCTTTTCTTTTTGGCTTAGCCGCCTATGTTTTGATGGAAGGTGCTGCGTGGGCAGCGCACAAATATTTAATGCATGGCCCCCTATGGTTCTTGCATGAGGACCATCACACGAAGGACCCTGGTTTCTTCGAAAAAAACGACTATTTCTTCTTGATTTTTGCCATCCCGAGCTGGTTGTGTATCATGTTGGGGATGATCTATGGAGTGCCCGAATCCGTGGGCTTCGGTTTTGGAATCGCTGCGTATGGATTAACCTATTTTTTAGTGCACGAGCTTTTTATTCACCAGCGCTTTCGGTTTTTCCAAAAAACGGAATCTCCCTATTGGAAAGCCGTTCGCTTGAAGCATAAGATGCACCATAAGACCTTGGGCAAGGAGGGCGCGGAGCACTTTGGTTTACTCTGGGTTCCGTTAGTTTGGATTCGAGATCAAAAAAAAGCAGTTTAAGTGGAGTCTCGCTTATACCTACTCATTGATCTCCTCGTGTTTTTTGGACCATTCACGCGGGCATTTGAACCCCGAATCTTCTACATAGGCAAATGGAAAAGACTTCTGGCGGCCACACTCGCCGTGATGACGCTGTTCATCCCGTGGGATATTGCCTTTACGCAGCAAGGAATTTGGGGGTTCACGGAGCGTTATCTCATTCCTTGGGATTTCTTCGGCTTGCCGTTGGAGGAAATTCTGTTTTTCGTGGTCGTGCCTTGGGCGTGTTACTTCATTTTTGAAGTGCTTCAACTCTTTTTTCCCTGGAAATCCACCCATAAACTAACCTACCTAGCGACCCTGGCTGCAGGCCTGGCTGCCGTGGCCTTTGCGTTGAAGCACACTCATCAAGCCTACACCTTTTGGACATTCCTTTTATTAGGTGCGGGATTAGGCTTGGCCTATGTCTGGAAACCTTGGTGGTTGGCGGCGTTCTATCGAAGTTGGGCGCTGGCCATGCTTCCTTTCTTGATTGTCAATGGGCTTTTAACAGGCAGTGGATTGGAGGAACCTATTGTCTGGTATGACAACCTCCAAAACCTCGGCATTCGCCTGGGAACCATCCCCATCGAAGACGCCTTTTATGGCATGCTTATGATGCTCATTTATACCGCCGTGGTGCAATGGAAAAAGAACCCCAAGTCCTCTACGTAGACGGCTGGATAGCCGTAATCGTAAAGCCTGCGGGCCTTATGGTGGAACCTGACCGCCTAGGGCACCCCAATGTGCAAGATTGGGGTGAAACGCAATGGGGAGGTAGAACCTGGGCGGTGCATCGATTGGATCGACCGACCAGCGGTTTACTGGTCGTAGCGCGTAAGAAAACGGCCTGTACCCGATTGATGGAGCAATTTGAAAAGCGGCAAATAGGCAAGCGCTATGTGCTCAGATCTTCTGCGGACTTGCCCTCAGGAGAGTGGTTTTGGGAGGATCACTTAGAGAAGCGGCCAGCAGAATTTCGTTCGATCGTGGTGGAGCCTCCCGCAGGCCAGCGGGCCAGCATGCGCGGTCAAAGTCACTCGAATACGGAGGCGGAAGTTGAGCTCTTTACCGGAAGGTATCATCAAATCCGCGCTCAAGCAGCGCATCGAAACATGGCGATTTTAGGGGATGAATTCTATGGGGGAGTGGCTTGGGACCAAGAAGGTATTGCCTTGCATGCCTGCTATTTGCGCTTCCAACACCCTCAGACTGGTGAGCTCATGGAGTACCAGAACTACCCCGATTGGTATAGCTCGGCACCTAGATGACCTGTTCATAGGCTCTTTGAATGCATTTAGCGTCGTACTTTTGACGCTCAAATACGTTCTATGCTTACCCGTCGACACATCCGCATTAAAGTCATGCAGGCTTTATTCGCCTACTATCAAGGAGAATCCCTTGATCGTCAACGCGCCCTGGAAGGGCTCAATGATAGCATCGAATCTATCTATGAACTATATCTCTACGAACTGCGCATGTTTTGGCAGTTCCATCGCTTTTTAGAGGAGCGCTTGGAGATTGAAAGCAACAAGCAATTTTCTGTTCAGGTCCGCAAGGAACGCATCCAAAGTTTATTAGACATGCCCTTCATGCATGCGCTTGTGCATGATGAGGGCTTGGTCGGAGCCTGGGAGAAAAAGAGAGTTTTTTGGGGTGAAACGGTGGATGTGCTCCGCACGGCGTTTTTTGCCTTTTGGAACGGCGAAATCGAGTCAGGCTGGCTCGATGGCGAGGAAGAACTGACGGAACAGGATTGCATTATCTGGTTCAAACGTTTCTATCGGGAGGCCATGGCCAATAATGAGTCGATTCACGCCCATTATGAGGAGGTCAGTATGCACTGGGCTGACGATCTAGACGCGGCCCAAATGATGGCCGTCCAAACCCTTCAAAATGCCAAGCGTGGTAAGCCTTTGTTAGTGCGATTGTTCAAGGATGCCTCGGATGAAGCCTTTGGCGCATCGCTATTTTTAAAATCCGTCAACGCTCATGAAGAGTGGATGGACCGCATTCGCTCCAAAGCGGATAAATGGGATTATGAGCGTTTGGCGCCGGTGGAGCGTTGCATCATGGAAATGACCCTTACCGAAGTGGTCAATTTTTCGGAGGTCCCTGTCAAGGTCAGCATGAATGAGGCCATTGAATTAGCGAAGCAATATGGCTCTGAAAAAAGCCCAGGTTTTATCAATGGCTTGCTCGACGCCATGGTGGCCGACCTAAAAGCAGATGGACGAATCCAAAAGATAGGCCGAGGCTTAATTGAGTCGTAATTTCACCTCAAATATGTAAACCCCATGAAACAGTATTTAGCCCTCCTGGCGGGCCTTTTAACCTTAGCATCATGCTCTGATGCTACATCGAAGATCAAATCACCCGAGGAGCGTATGGCCATAGAGGCGGCCACAACCGCCCAGCTACCTGTTTTTCTATTTGAAAAAGAGAGCCATGATTTCGGTGACATGAAGGAAGGGGATGTCGGTACGACCGAATTCAACTTCACCAATGAAGGGGAGGTGCCCTTGATTATCTCTTCGGCCCAAGGAAGTTGTGGTTGCACGGTGCCGGAATATTCTAACGCGCCGATCGCTCCAGGAGAGCAAGGCACGATCACCGTCCGGTTCAACAGCCAGGGCAAACCAGGTAATCAAACGAAGACCGTTACGCTTTCGGCCAATACGGTGCCTAATACAAAAGTCTTGACCATTACGGCGAAAGTCGAACCAAAAGCTAATTAATCAGAACTATGCATTCATTATTCCTCCAAGAAGCTGCCCAAGGTGGTATCGCTAGCTTCCTTCCATTGATCGCCATCGTGGCGGTGATGTATTTCTTTTTCATCCGCCCTCAGATGAAGAAGCAAAAGGAAGAAAATAAGTTTCGTGCAGCCTTAGAAAAAGGCATGAAGGTGGTCACAACCAGCGGCATCCATGGCAAAATCCTCGAAGTCGATGAAAAGACAGTTCTACTTGAATGCGAGAATTGCCGCTTGCGCTTTGAGCGCGCTGCCATCAGCAAGGATATGACTTCCGGAGTGAATCCGGCGGTCGCCAAGAAGTAGTACGTTTTAAATCCGGCGCATTTGCGCTTGAAGCATTTTAAGCTGGTCGGCGAGGAGTCCCTTGTCGTCCAGCTTTTTTGCTTCAGTCAACAAAATTTGCGCTTCCTTCTTTTTGCGCTTGGTCATGGCCATGGCGGCCAATTGCATTTTGGCCAAGGCCCGATCTTGCTTCAAGCGTAGACCGGTGTTTAACGCCTTTTTCATCCAGGTTTCACTCTTGGATAAATTCGTTTGCGAGGTCATCAGTCCGCGAAGGAAATAATAGTATGCCAACTGTCCTTTGATGAGGGTTTGCTCCGGTTTGGCGATAGCATCCAGTTGCTTTTCTGCTTTGACAAAGTCTTGCTTACGAACGTGCCACAAGGCCAAAAGAATGCGCTCATTCCGAAAGTGAAATAGCACGGGAATTCCAGTCAATAATACCAAGAAAATGCCATTGCCAATTTCATGGTCAGTAAACTGCCAAACAGCTGTGCCTATAAAAAGGACGGCGATGGCCAAGCGGAGGTACTTACGAATCATGCGGCAAAAATAGGGTTCCTTAGCGAAGGATGAGGATTCGATTTCGACCAAGTTCCAATCGGTCTTCTGATTCGAGCTTTTTTAGGAGACGCGAAACCACTTCTCGGGAAGAATGAAGCGCTTGAGCGAGGTCTGAGTGGCTCATTTCTATCGTATTGGTCTCATTCAAACGAGATTTTTCCACTAAGAAATTCCAAAGACGTTCATCGAGTTGACGAAAGGCGACTTCATCCAAAGCATGAAGCGCTTCTTCAAAGCGCATCTGATAACTGCGTAGGACAAATTCGAGCCACTCTGGATAGCGGTGGATCCACTTAGAGGCATATTCATTGGGAATGCAAATCAAATCGCTGTCTTCCTCAACGACGACTTCGACCGTCACTTTTTTGCCCGTCATACAGCAATTAATGGTGCTGGAACAGGTAGAGCCGGCCGTTAAAAAGTATAGGAAAAGCTCTCGATCATGGGCCTCATCCTTCCGCATGACCCGCAAATTGCCTTTAATGATCAATGGCACAAAATCGACAGGCATTCCCGGTTCGGCAATGAGGTCTCCACTCTCAAAGGAGCAAAAGCGTCCGTGTTGGAGAATGGCCTCAATAAGTTCTGGGTCTTGGAACCCAAAGTGTTTAGCTATATCTGACGGGGTAGGATGGTGCATCTGCGGGGGGTCACATGTTATGGGAAAGTAAGCCAAAGGTTATTCTCCATTACCTGTTAAAAACATCGTGAAACATCCGGTAGGTAGTCGGATTTCTTCCCCTAAATTAACCCTAAATCCAAGAAGAAACCATGCCTCGAACCAAGAAAGCCCCACGCAAGATTTTTGTCCTCGACACGTCGGTTATTTTGTACGATCACAATGCCATCATGAATTTTGAAGAACATGATGTCGCCATTCCAATTCCAGTATTAGAAGAACTGGATGAATTCAAAAAGGGAAGTGACACGAAGAATTTTGAGGCGCGGGAGTTTATCCGCATGCTCGACAAAAAGGCTTCAGACAAGCCTTTGACGGATTGGATTGATCTCAATGGCGGCAAGCGTGGGAAATTTCGCGTCATCATGTCAACGCCTCGATTGGATGTCGACGCCACAGAGGTGTACGGCAAAGGAAAGAATGATCACAAGATCATCAATGCAGCGCTCTTTCTACAGCAAGAGGAGCCTGAACGCCCGGTTATTCTGGTCACAAAGGACATCAACCTCCGGCTCAAGGCCAAAGCATTAAACGTAGCTGCAGAAGACTACCTCACGGGAAAAGTGAAAGAAACGGATACCCGATTTACAGGTCGAGGCGAAATTGCTGCCTTTCCCCCTAAGGCATTACAGTCGCTCTATGAAAGCAAATCTGCTGAGCTAAGTATGGATGTAAAAGGGAATCAAAAACTCGGGCTGCAACCCAACCATTTTTATATTCTGAAATCTGCCCGATCCTCCGCCTTGGGCTTTTACCACGGGGCGTCCGAACGGATGGAATTGGTGGAGAAGTCCAGCTATTATGGGATCAAACCGCGCAACAGCGAACAGACCTTTGCGCTCCATGCCATTATGCATCCCGACATCAAGCTGGTGACTCTGACGGGAGTCGCCGGGACGGGAAAAACTCTGTTGGCTTTGGCGGGCTCTCTAGAGCAACGTAGAGACTTTAAGCAGATATATCTCGCCCGACCCATCGTGCCCTTATCGAATCGGGATATAGGTTTTCTGCCGGGCGATGCAGAACAAAAGATCAATCCTTACATGCAGCCCTTGTGGGACAATTTAAAATTTATCAAGAACCAATTTGGTGAGCGCGACCGCAATTACAAGCAAATTGACGAGATGGTTGCCAATGAGAAAATCCTTGTGACCCCTTTGGCGTATATCCGTGGTCGATCCCTTTCGAATGTCATCTTCATTGTGGATGAGGCACAAAACCTAACCCCTCACGAGGTAAAGACGATTATCACTCGGGCGGGTGAAAATTCGAAGTTCATTTTCACCGGGGATGTGCACCAAATCGATACGCCCTACTTGGATGAACAATCCAATGGCCTGTCCTACCTCGTGGATCGCCTCAAAGGTCAAGATTTGTACGCCCATGTCACCTTGGAAAAGGGAGAGCGTAGTGAGTTGGCCAATCTGGCGAATGATATGTTGTAAAAAAAGAGCCCCGCTCTATGCGGGGCACTCGTTTTCGATACAATTAAAGGGTTCTATGCAATTAAGCAAGGACCGCTTGGACTGGTCCCCCTAGTTTAATCGCTTCAGAAGAACCCGCCTCGTAGGTTTTAAAGTTCTCGACAAATCGCTTCGCAAGGTTCTGGGCTGCCGCATCATAAGCCAATTCGTCGGCCCACTGGCTTCGGGCATCTAATACCGCTGCATCTAGGCCAGGGCAGGAGCTAACCCGCTGAAAACCGAAGATGACGTCTTTTTCAAAGGACAACTCCAAGCCTTTTAGGGCGGCAGTGATCATGGCACGGGTGTATTTCAACTTGATTCGGGATCCAACCCCATAGCCTCCACCGACCCAACCGGTGTTCACCAGCCATACGTCGATGTTTCCTTCCCGCATTTTATCCATTAACATGGAAGCGTATTCGCTCGGATGCAACGGCATGAAAGGAGCTCCAAAGCACGCAGAGAAAACGGCCTTGGGTTCAGTAACTCCTGCTTCTGTTCCAGCAACCTTCGCTGTATACCCGGACATGAAATGGTATGCTGCTTGTTCTGGGCCCAGTTTTGAAAGAGGAGGCAGGACGCCGTAGGCATCGCAGGTTAAGAAGAAAACATTCTTCGGGCTAGGTCCTTTTAGGCCTGGCGCAATGTGGCTTATGTGGTCGATAGGATAGGAAACCCGGGTGTTTTCCGTGATGCTCTTATCACTGTAGTCCGGTTTTCCATGGGCATCCATCACAATGTTCTCCAGGATGGCTCCTGGGCGGATAGCTTTCCAAATGTCCGGTTCTTTTTCTTCAGAAAGGTCGATGACTTTGGCGTAGCACCCACCTTCAAAATTGAATACCCCGCCTTCCGGAGTCCAGCCGTGCTCATCATCCCCAATCAGCATACGATCTGGGTCGGCAGATAATGTGGTTTTCCCCGTACCGCTTAGTCCAAAAAACAAAGCGGTATCCCCATTTTTGCCCAAATTGGCCGAGCAGTGCATAGGGAATGTTTGATTATCAACGGGATACAAAAAGTTGAGCGCAGAGAAAATGCCCTTCTTGATTTCTCCTGTGTAGCCTGTGCCCCCAATCAAAATGGTTTGATCCTCAAAGCTGAGGATGGCAAAATTGCTTTGTCGGGTGCCGTCCACAGTTGGATCCGCATGAAAGTCAGGAGCGTGAAGAATGGTCCATTGTGGTTTGAACCCACCTAGCTCTTCGGCACGGGGCTCAATGAACATGTTGTATGCGAACTGATTGTGTTCTGGATGTTCATTGATGACCCGGATGTTTAGACTCAAGCGATCCTCAGCACCCGCTTTGGCATCGCGCACATACAGTTTTTTGCCATCTAAATAGGCGATCACCTTGGTTTTTAGGGCGTGATAGGCCTGTTCGTCAAACTTTTTGTTGACTTTTCCCCACCAAACTCGGTTGCGAGTGAGATCATCCTCTACGATGAAGCGGTCTTCCGGAGAGCGCCCAGTAAAAGTTCCCGTAGCAATGCTAAGGACTTGGTTTTGTGTCAATTTAGCCCGGCCTTGAGCAAGGGCTTCCTGGCTCAATAATTCAGGCGGGGCTTGGTATACCAGGGAGGCATTCTGCAAGCCCAGGTCCGAAATCCACGTTTTGGTGGATTCCGTTCCGGAGAAGTTTGTATACATGTGAATTCAATCAAGGGTTAGAGCAAATGTAAATTACCTTCGTCCTAGAAAGTCCCCAAAAACAATCAGTTTTCAACAGCCTTGTAGTGAAATCCATCGTAGTTCTTGGTGCTGGTCGCAGTACCCCCGCTCTTATTGAATATTTAGCCACCCATGCCGATGCTCCCCATTGGAGCCTTCACGTGGTCGACTTGGATGCGAGTTCCTTGGCGGCAAAGTGCGAGGGATATGCGCATGTCATCCCCGTCTCCGCGGACCTGTCCCAAGCAGAAATACGTTCTGAGTGGATTTCAAAAGCAGATGTCGTGGTCTCTATGCTGCCCGCCTTCATGCATCCAGAAGTGGCCAAAGAGTGCTTGCGCCAAGGAAAGCATATGGTAACGGCTTCCTATGCAAGTCCAGAAATGAAAGCTTTGGATGAAGAAGCCAAAGCCAAAGGGTTGATATTCTTGAATGAATGTGGCGTTGATCCGGGTATTGATCACATGTCTACCATGGAGATTATTGAAAAAATTCGTGCCCAGGGGGGTGAGATCACCTCCTATGAGAGCTTTTGTGGCGGAATCCTTGCCCCGGAAAGTCCGAGCAATCCATGGCAGTATAAATTCACTTGGAATCCTCGAAACGTGGTGATGGCCGGGGCAGGTGGAGCGGTCAAGTTTATCCAAGAGGGCTTGTATAAGTTTATCCCTTATCACAAGCTCTTCCGACGCACGGAGTTTGTGTCCATTCCCGGATACGGACGTTTTGAAGGTTATGCGAATCGTGACTCGCTTAAGTACATCAGTGAATATGGCTTAGACGGAATTCCCACGATGTATCGAGGTACGTTGCGCCGTCCAGGTTTTTGCCGCGCTTGGGATGTCTTTGTTCAATTGGGAGCCACAGATGACAGCTATCACATGGAAGGAGTGGCGTCACTCACACACCGTTCCTTCATCAACAGTTTTTTGGCCTATCACGCCTCGGACAGTGTGGAACTAAAACTCATGCACTATTTGCAAATTCCACAGGACTCCGAAATGATGGAAATGTTTGAATGGCTTGGGCTATTTGATCACGAGCCCATTGGCTTGGAGCAGGGCAGTCCTGCGCAAATTCTTCAGCACATCTTGGAGAAAAAATGGACCATGCAGGCCGAAGACACGGATATGTTGGTCATGTGGCATCGCTTATTTTACCAGCAAAATGGGGCGGAGTACCGGCTGGAGTCCTCGATGGTCTGTAAGGGTAAATCAGCCCAAAACACCGCCATGGCCTTTACTGTAGGCTTACCCGTCGCTATGGCGACTCGTTTGGTGGCCTTGGGTCAAATTCAAGAGAAAGGCGTCTTATTGCCCATGCGCAAGGAGGTCTACGCTCCAATTTTACGCGAATTAGCCGATTGGGGAATTCGTTTCGATGAGCGTTTAACGAAGTTAAGTGACTGACCTATAGGTTGTATAGTTCTTCTGGCGCTTCGATATGGATGTGCTTCTTGACTTTGTCCACACGCAAGACAAAAGCCTCCACGAGCGGAATTAGCACTGGGTTTTCTTTGGAAGCAAGTCGAAGCACTAAAAGTGGTTGGCCCGGACGGTCCATAACCTCTTCTACCGTCATCATTTCGGATACCGCGGGATCTGAAGCGCTGTAGCCAATTATTTCATGATAGTAATATTGGTCATCGCTCAATTCTGCGAGCGCGTCTTCCGGCAAGTAGACGGTACGACCTACCACGGCATCGACCGACGCTTCATCATCCACATCTTCTAAGCGCACAATGTACTCTGCCGTGATGTGACTGCGGATAGAAGAAATAAAATAGGGGATAGGGGCTTCTGCTTCCTCTAAAAAAAGAACATCCAGCGACGCATAGCGTGCTGGATGATCTGATTCGATATGGAGAATAATCTCTCCTTTATATCCGTGCTTTTTGCGGAGGAATCCGAGTTGGAAATACCCCTCCATCAAGGCAATTATTCTGCGGATGCCTCTTCGGCCGCCTCTTCAGCAGCAGGAGCTTCTTCAGCAGCAGCCTCAGCTACAGGAGCTTCTTCAGCAGCAGCCTCAGCTACAGGGGCTTCTTCGGTAGCAATAACTTCTTCGGTCGCTTCTTCAGCTACAGGAGCTTCTTCTTCGACTACTTCGGGCTCAGGGGCATTCTTTGCTGCAATGGCGGCGGCGCGTGCTTCACTCACAGCAGCCTCTGCCTTCAGACGATCCTGCTTGGCTGACTTAGCGCTGTTGTTCAAGTTTTCAATTTTGGCGTCGATGCGACCCGCTTTATCGGCAGACCATGACTCGAAACGCTCTTCTGCTTGCTCAGCTGTCAAAGCGCCCTTCGCTACACCTAGAAGGAGGTGCTTCTTCATCATAACACCCTTGTACTTCAAAATAGCACGCGCTGTATTGGTAGGCTCGGCGCCTTTCATGATCCAATCCAATGCGCGATCGAAGTCTAGATCGATTGTCGCAGGGTTGGTGTTCGGATTGTACTGACCTAAGTTCTCAATGAACTTTCCATCGCGCTTTGCACGTGAGTCAGCAGCAACAATCGTAAAGATGGGGCGACCTTTGCGGCCGTGGCGTTGTAGGCGAATTTTAGTTGCCATAGGTTAATTGTTTTAAAAGAGTCCTAAACTCGGTTAATTAAGGAGGCGCAAAGATAATACGAATCAAGCAATTCTCGTCAGCAAATCATGCCGGCTAAGAATATGATGCTTGCCGCCACCTAAATCGACCAGCAAAGCATTGTGTTCTTTACTCAAGGCCTCAATACCTTCTTGTAACGAAGCTTGACCGGAGAGTGTAGGGAAGGAGCTTCCCATGACATGCTTCACTAAGGTGTCCATGCCAAGGCCTTCTTCCGATAAAGCCCGAATGATGTGGCTTTCTGTTAAACTTCCCACAAAGCGCTCTCCGTTGTGCACGGGCAATTGTGAAATACTGTGGCGCTTCATGGCGACCACCGCGTTCATCAAGGGTTCTTCTGGTTGCACCGTGACCAAAGGCAGATGCGTGTTGACAGAAACTGCCTGAGCAAGGTTTCCAGAAACCTCCTTTAGGAATCCGCGCTCGCGCATCCAGTCATCATTGTAGATTTTGCCGACATATCGGCTGCCATGGTCGTGAAACAGGACAACCGAAACCGCATCTTCTGGGAGAAGGTGCTTTAGCTGGCGCAAGCCTTGCAGGGCCGAACCACAGGAGTAGCCCAATAAAAGACCTTCTTGTCGCGCCAATTCACGGGCCACCAAAGCGCCATCTCGGTCGGTCACTTTTTCAAAGCGATCGATTAAATCAAAGTCTACGTTTTTAGGAAGAATATCCTCCCCAATTCCTTCCGTGATGTATCCGTAGATTTCAGATTCGTCAAATACTCCTGTTTCGTGGTATTTCTTAAAGACGGAACCATAGGAATCAACCCCCCAAATTTGTATGTTGGGATTCTTCTCTTTGAGGTATTTGGCCACCCCAGAAATGGTGCCTCCCGTCCCAACACCCACGATGAAGTGGGTAATTTTTCCTTCCGTTTGTTCCCAAATCTCGGGCCCCGTTGATTCATAGTGGGCCGTGCGATTACTCAGGTTATCATATTGATTCGGGAAATAAGAATTTGGGATTTCCGCATTCAATCGCTTCGCTACGGAATAGTATGAATCGGGATGTTCCGGGGATACGTTCGTTGGGCAGACATAAATTTCAGCCCCGAGTGCCCGTAGGACATCCATTTTTTCCTTACTCTGCTTATCGCTGAGGGTGCAGATCAAACGATAGCCTTTCACCACGGCGGCTAGGGCCAAACCCATCCCGGTATTCCCCGAGGTGCATTCAATAATCGTCCCTCCGGGTTTCAGTAAGCCCGCTTTTTCGGCGTCTTCCACCATTTTCAAAGCCATTCGATCCTTGGTGCTATGACCCGGGTTGAAGTACTCTACTTTGGCCAAAACCTTGCCTGGAATACCCTCCACCGTGCGGTGCAATTGAATCATGGGCGTTTGGCCAATCGTTTCTAGAATGTTCTGAACGACAGCCGGGGTGGGGCGGGATGTATGCATGGGGGCAAAGTTAAGGGCTACGGAAGGCTTCTAGTCTCCTGAATATGGCGTGGGTCGCTGAACGGACCGTTCGCCCAAGGTGATTTCAGATTCAGCCTTGAGCATGCGCCCGAGCGTCATTTGCTTGAGGCTATGTACGGTGTCATTGCGCACTTGAACTAAGGCATCTTGTAGCCCACAGGTTTGAGGGTCAGGGCACTCGTCGCAAGGCGTGTAGAAGCGATGCGATGCGCAGGGGAGGAGGGCAATGGGACCTTCGAGAATTCGCACCACCTCTGAAAGTGCCAGATCCAAACCTTGATTTCCCAGGCTATATCCACCATCTCTTCCAGCTTGCGATCGCAGGAGACCTTCCTCTTTGAGCTCGGCCAAGATGCGTTCTAAGAACTTCCGTGAGACCCCGAGGGCCTCCGAAATCCGTCCAATCGGTATGACCCCGAGATGCCGGTGCCTCGCTAAATAGAGTAGCGCATGGATGCCGTAGGTGGTCTTTCGGTTCAGCACGAATTACTTCTTTTTCTTGACCGGCTTGGCGTACAACTCATTGAGAATGCCTGCTAAACGAACGCCAGCCTGAAGTAAACGTTTATTCAAGGTCTCGATTTGGTCGTAGTTGTAGGAGTAGCCCAACGAAGTGGCGTCGCCAGAGGGGTAGATGCCCATGCGAATCGCCTGCGACTCGTGTGCCCAATCCATGACGCTGCTGCTCTGCCATTCGGTAATCTGCTCGGAGGACGCATGGTCCACCCAAGCCACATATTCCGTGTAGCTCAGTTGCTGGTGGTCAATCAAGTCCGAATCCCACACGCGGTGTAAATTGCTATTCTCGCCAAACCACTTGATTTTACGGTCGTTTCCACCCTTGTCGGTGCCGTTGCCCACGTGCAGTGGCTGGTGAAGGTCGCCCACCAAGTGCGCGAGCATCTTTACCGCCATGGCCTCGTTTTCCGCTTTGGAATACGTACCGGTTTTAATCTCTTGAATCAGTGCTGTGATCGTTTCAATCACATCGCCTTCTGCCGGGTGGTCGCAAGTTTCGTAGGTCAAGCCATCTGGAATGGTGCAATAATGCCAAGGATTCATGTGGTTGTACGCACGGTTGGATTTGATGTGATCCATCCAGTTCGCGCACATGGCCAAGGATTCATCGCCAAGAAGCCCTCGAACCGCTTCGGCGGCCTGCGGATGCAGGTGGTTCGCCGCTATTTGTCCCACCACACGGTGACCTGTTTGCCCCCAGCTAAATGCGGAGAAGGATGCAAATAAGAAGCCCCATGTGAAGGTGAATCGCAGGAGGATGTTTTTGGAAATTCGCATGGAATCAAAGTTTAATCTGTGCCCTAAAGATACATCGGGGACCTGCTCCCTATCTTAGCCACTTCATTAAGATTATATGAGCTACAGCGCACATCCCACGGCCGTTATCGATGCGGGAGCCCAAATCGGAGAAGGCACTAAAATTTGGCATTTCTCGCACATCATGGGGCCATGTACCATTGGTGCGGGGTGCAATTTGGGCCAAAATGTGGTCGTTTCACCTGAGGTGATCCTAGGAAACAATGTGAAGGTTCAGAACAACGTGAGTATTTATACGGGAGTAACCTGTGATGATGACGTTTTTTTAGGCCCTTCTTGCGTGTTTACCAACATCACCAATCCTCGCTCTTCGGTCATTCGACGTGGACAATATAGCCGAACCCATGTGGGAAAAGGAGCAAGCATCGGCGCCAATGCTACCATTGTTTGTGGGCATGACATAGGACCGTATGCCTTTATTGGCGCCGGCGCCGTAGTCACCAAAAACATCCCAGCCTACGCCTTAGTCGTCGGAAATCCCTCTCGGCAGGTGGGATGGATGAGTGAGTATGGCCACCGTTTAGACTTTGATCAGGAAGGACGGGCGACATGCCCTGAAAGTGGAGAGGTCTATGAACTTTTAAACGGCGCAGTGCTTAAGAAATAACGATTACCCCCAAAAACAACACACCCAACCCTTGAATATGTACCCGATACAAGCCCAAAACAACCCCGAACTCGACGCCATTCGCGAGGCCGCTCATGACTTCGCGCAGCAATACATTGCCCCCTTCGTCATGGAATGGGATGAAGCCCAAACATTTCCTTTGCAGGTATTCCAAGCGATGGGTGAAATGGGCTTCATGGGTATGCTCGTCGATCCGAAATATGGCGGTTCGGGTCTAGGCTATGCGGAGTACATCACGGTAATTGATGAAATTTCACAGGTATGTGGCAGTATTGGTTTGTCCTTGGCGGCACACAATAGTTTATGTACCCAGCATATCAATCAATTTGGCACAGACGAACAGAAAGCCAAATGGTTGCCTCGCCTCGCCAGTGGCCAAATTGTTGGCGCCTGGGGGCTGACTGAAACGGGTACAGGAAGTGATGCCGGAGGGATGCATACCACGGCCACTTTGGATGGCGATGAATGGGTCCTTCAAGGCTCAAAAAACTTCATCACCCATGCGATAACCGGTGAAATTGCCGTAGTTATTGCTCGAACAGGGGAGAAGGGTGATTCGCACGGAATGTCCGCTTTTGTGGTTGAAAAAGGCACAGCTGGTTTTTCTGGCGGTAAAAAGGAAAATAAGCTCGGCATGCGAGCGAGTGAAACGGCATGCTTGTTTTTTGACAACTGCCGCATCCCAAAAGATCATTTGCTTGGAAAGGTGGGCGAGGGATTCATTCAAAGCATGAAAATTCTCGATGGCGGTCGAATCTCCATTGCCGCATTGTCGTTGGGGATTGCAAAAGGAGCTCGCAACGCAGCCCTTCGCTACAGTCAAGAGCGCGAGCAATTCGGTAAAGCCATCAGCAAGTTTCAGGCGATTGCCTTCAAATTGGCCGACATGGACACGGAGATTTATGGATCAGAATTGATGATTCGCCATGCCGGCTCGCTCAAGGATCAGGGATTGAAAGTGACGAAGGAGTCAGCGATGGCAAAGTATTATGCCAGTGAAGTGGCAGTGAGAGTAGCCAACGAAGGTTTGCAAATTCACGGAGGCTACGGGTTTACAAAAGATTATCCGGCCGAAAAGTACTACCGAGACGTCAAGTTATGTACCATCGGCGAAGGAACTTCCGAGATTCAAAAACTCGTGATTTCCCGCGATATGCTGAGCGCTTGATGCTCCGGAAGTGAATGAAGCACATCGTTCACTCATTAAGTCCCGACTTTCCTGCAAAGGGTGGGTTCGGTTCCCAAATCAATGGCTTACATTTGAAATGATATAAAAACACGTATTGTGAAGCACGTTTTTAGAATTTTTGCCTTCCTATTATTCGCTCAGTCTGCATACGCCTCTCACTATTTGGGGGGAGAAATCACATGGCGGTGTTTTGATAGTGGTCCAAACGCAGGTAAGTATAAGTTTTATGTCATCCTTTACCGCGAATGTGGAACTGGGGCATCTACCTTCTTGCCAAATCCAGTTGTTCTCACGACGAATGCTCCAGGTGGGTCGATCTCCTGCGCACAGGTAGGATCCGCTACAGACGTATCGCCCAACTGTTGGGATGGAACGCAGGAGATTAACTGTAACGGAGTGACTTCAGGCCAAGGAGCTGTAGAGGAGCGTCGCTACGAGTCTGGTTACGTGACCTTGAGTGGTGTGCCGCCCGCAGGTGGCTGGTACTTCACCTTCACGGACTGCTGCCGCCCTTCCATCACAAATTTGACCGCTGCTTCCAGTTCCTACACGCTAAGAGCGTATATGTTCCCTTACACCATTAATGGGGTTGCTCAGAACGCCAACCCATGCTATGACTCATCTCCTCGCTTCTTGGAGCCTCCCAAGTCGGTGATCTGCTCAGGCTACGAATACACCTATGCCCACAACGCGTTTGACGACGATTTGGATTCAGTAGTGTACGACTGGGCCTATCCTCAGACAAGTTCAAATGGTACGAATGCCTCGTTCAATACTGGCTATGCGTACAACAACCCATTTCCTAATGGCGGCAACACGGTAAGCTTCAATCAGCAAACGGGCGCCATGACCTTCAATCCTTCCGCGGGTGGTTCGTTTGCCTCTTGTGTTGAGGTGAGTGCCTACCGATGTAACCAGAAAATTGCTTCTGTGTACAGGGACATTCCGGTCATCATCCGAACAGACTGTGGCTTTAATACCCCGCCAACGGTTCAGATTAATAACATTCCCAACTACCCAGCGCTGGTACCTGTAGTGAATTCGGGGGATACCTTGTATTGGGAAACCACGGTATTTGCGGGGCAGCAAGTCAAATTTGACTTGGTCTCGCAAGATGCCCAATTATTGCCCAACTTTTTGCCTCAAACCATCGAGTTTTCGCCGTCTGGAGGTCAGCTGGGTACTCCTTTAAATAACCCGAACTCCGGCTGTCTCAATCCTCCGTGTGCCACGGTAAATCCAAAGTCGCCTCAGACTTCCTTTATTTCAACATTGAATAATGAGATCGCATTTGATTGGGTAACAAATTGCAATCACATTTCATATCAGAACAATTCCTGCGGAACGCCGACGAACCGATATGTTTTCGCGCTCAGAATGCAGGACAACTTCTGCGTAGCTCCAGCTATTCGCGTAGCTGCGGTAGTGATTAATGTCATTTCAACCATCCCAGTACCTCCGGATTTAAGTCAATCCTGTGTCTCCTTGGAGCCAGGAGGAGGGTTGACCGTAGATTGGGGAACTCCACTGGACACCGGGATGAACTTTGATGCCTATGTCATCTTCCGTGGTTCATCACCCACAGTACCCTTTATCGCGTTAGATACCATTTGGGATTACAGTACGCTTAGCTATACAGATCCGAGCCCATTAAGTGGGGCAAACTACTATTATCTCCGCTCCATTGGAGGCTGTGGTTATACCTCGGTTACGTCGGATACGGTGCGTTTGATGGAAATGTCTGTGACCCCTATTCCTCCGACGAATTCTTCGGTGGCTCAATTGGATTGGAATGCCCCATATACAGGCGCTACCCCGACCTATGAGATTTGGAGACGCCCGCAGGGAACTGGCGCTGCAGGATGGGCTCAGGTGTCAACTACGACAAGCACCACCTTCAATGATACAGTGAATATTTGTGGTCAAGATTTAGAATATCAGATCCGTATTAATGGAGCCTGTAACTCGACCATTGACGGTGGGTTCTTCTCAGACCAGAACAATACGGACGTACTCAAAATTGACTCAGTTAGTGTCATCGGTGGGACGGCCTACATGTCTTGGACGCCGGGAACGAATGGTGACATTGTGAACTATGACATTCTTGAATGGGTGCCCGGGACCGGCTGGAGCTCCATTGCTACGGTGCCTAATACCGTCCCCATGCCCTACGCCATTCCAGGTTCATTGCCTTTAAGCCAAGTGAAGCGCTACAAAGTGATGTCCACGGATAGCTGCGGTAATCAGAGTTCCGACTTATTAGTTTCGGCGCACAACAACATGCTATTGACCGAGAACATGGATCCATGTGAGGGCATCATGCGTTTGCGTTGGAATCAATACAATGGATGGGCCGGCGGCGTGAAAGAGTATCGCTTGCTTGCCGATGTAACCCCTCCCGGAGGCCCAACCCAGATGGGTGTGCTCTTAGCCACAAAAGCCCCAGGGGATACGGCATTCAATACACGCGACTTGATCGGTGGTTGGAGCTATTGTTACTATGTTCAGGCGGTAGATACTGCAGGCCAACGCTTCAGTACCTCGAATGAGGTTTGCATCAACTCTTTAGCCGTGCAGCGCTCACGCTTGCTCTATTTAGCTAAAGCTTCCGTTCGCAATGATAATGCGGTTGAACTCGTGACCTTTATTGACAAGGACGCAGACATCATTCACTTTGACTTGCAACGTGCAGATCGTGACGGCGCACCCTTCACTTCTTTGGGCTTGATTCCTAAGCCGGTTTCCCCTCCATGGGAGATCCGCTTCAAGGACTTCTCTGCAGATCCAAACAACCACCGCTACTTATACCGCTTTGTGGCCACCGATAGCTGTGGAGGTATTGATACCGCTTCCAACATCGGCACCAACATCCTATTGGAGGTGGAGCCAGTGGATAATTTGACGAATATCTTAACATGGAACCCCTACCGAGACTTCATGGGAGACGTACTTAAGTATGATATCTACCGTTCGATCGGGGAAGGTGCAGGGATGTCCTTCATTGGAACAACGACGGATACGGTATTCTCGGATAATATTCGTCCTACAGGGGACAACGTGGGTATCTTCTGCTATAAAGTGGTAGCGACGGAAGGTCCAAGTTTGTTGAATTTCACGGATTACGATGGCTCCGTGTTCACGTCCACATCAAATGTGGCTTGTGCAGAACATAAGCCTCGCATCTTTATTCCGAATTCTTTCAGTCCTAGTTCTGATGTCGCAGAAAACCGCACATGGCGTCCAAAGCAAGTCTATGTAGAGTCTGGAAGCTACAAGCTGGAGATCATGGACCGTTGGGGGAATATCGTGTTCTCTACGAATAATGAAAACAAAGGCTGGGATGGCACGATTGATGGCACAAAGGCGAGCGAAGGCAGCTATATCTATCAGTTGAATTTCCGCTCTAAACAAGGAGAGCCGATCGAGATGCGAGGCACCCTCTTGCTGATCTACTAAGCCGATTTAACGATTCGTTAAAAGCCGCCCCTAGCAGGGCGGCTTTTTCGTTACTTTTGCATGCAATTTAGACCGTAAATTGCGCCATGGAATCAAAGCTTACCAAAGTCATCGGAGAATACCTCACATACGATGACGTTCTCCTCATCCCTGCTTACTCAGAAGTCCTGCCACGCGACGTGAGCATTGAGTCTAAGTTCACACGACATATCACCCTAAAGACGCCCATCATCAGCTCTGCGATGGATACCGTCACAGAAGCTGGAATGGCCATTGCGATGGCGCAAGATGGTGGAATAGGCGTACTGCACAAGAACATGACGGCGGATAAGCAGGCCATGGAGGTACGCAAAGTCAAACGTGCAGAAAGTGGTATGATCATGGATCCCGTGACGCTGCATTCCGCGTCTTTGCTTGGCGAAGCCAAGCAGTTGATGGCCGAGTACCGCATTGGAGGAATTCCGGTGGTCAATGAAGCAAAGCAATTAATAGGCATCATCACGAATCGCGATTTGCGCTTCGAAACGGATGATCACAAAACGGTTGGGGAGGTAATGACCGCTCAGCCCTTGGTCACTGCATCCGAAAACACCACGATGGAGGAGGCCGAAGTCATCCTTCAAAAAAACAAAATTGAGAAACTCCCGGTAGTCCGAAAGGATGGAACGTTGCTCGGGTTGATTACCTATCGAGACATCAGCAAAAAACGCAATAAGCCCAATGCCAATAAAGATGCTTTTGGTCGGCTTCGCGTGGCGGCAGCTGTAGGCGTGACGCCGGATATTTTAGAACGCGTTCGTCTTTTGGTCCAAGCCAATGTGGATGCGATTGTGATTGATACGGCACACGGGCATACGCGTGGCGTCGTAGATGCCTTAAAGAAGGTGAAAGGTGAGTTTCCTGACTTAGATGTCGTCGTTGGAAACATCGCCACTGCCGAAGCCGCTAAGTATTTGGTGGAAGCTGGGGCCGACGCCGTCAAAGTGGGTATTGGACCTGGATCCATTTGCACGACTCGTGTGGTTGCAGGGGTAGGAGTGCCTCAGCTTTCGGCCGTTATGGTGGTTGCAGAAGCCATCAAAGGTTCGGGCGTACCGGTCATTGCGGATGGAGGCATTCGATATACGGGAGATATTGTCAAAGCCATCGCCGCCGGTGCGGACAGCGTCATGCTTGGTTCGTTATTAGCAGGGACCAATGAGGCTCCAGGGGAATCCATTATTTTAGATGGACGCCGATTTAAGTCCTACCGCGGTATGGGCTCTGTTGAGGCCATGGAGGCAGGTTCAAAGGATCGATATTTCCAAGATGTTGAAGATGACATTAAAAAACTTGTCCCAGAAGGAATTGTAGGGCGTGTGCCGTACAAAGGAGAGGTCAAGGATGTCATGTATCAGTTTATTGGTGGCCTGCGTGCTGGAATGGGATATTGCGGCTCTCGAAACATCGAAGAAATGCAAAGCAAAGGCCAATTTGTGCGTATTACGGCTTCAGGTATCGCGGAGAGTCATCCCCATGATGTTACTATCACCCGCGAGGCGCCGAACTATAGCCGATAAATTTATTTCGAAGCTTCTTCCTCCTGGATCGCTTGAAACTCCTCAAAGCAGCGCATCAGGCTGCGCAGGAGTTCATAGTCTGTGGGCGCGTATATCGCCGTTTGATTCCAGTGACAGAACAGTAGAAACTCCTCCACCTGAGCGGGGGTGAGGCCGGTGAGCTCAAAGAGTGCGCTTCGATTATTGCTCTCAGAGAGTTTTGCTCGAAAAGACTCACTTTCTAAAATCGCTTCGAGTTCACGCAATTGCCGTGGTCGGTTTCCAAATTGATCATACAAAAGGTCGATGGGATTCGCCATGGTGGGCTTGACCTTTTGGGGAATCTGGATATCTCCCCCTTGGGGCCGATTGGGCGAGGCTAAGGGGATCTCCTTGGGGAGATTGCTTGTGAGCTTATAGGCTGTAACGGGTACTTCGTCCAAAAGATAGTTCTGCGGCAATAATTCAATCGACACATCGCTTTGGGATCGTGCCCATGCATACCGGTAGGCAAATCCTGGTTTTGAAAAGACCAAAGTATCTCCCTCGGCAGCGTATAAATCAAAAAAACCATCCTCATCGGAGGTGAATGCCGTTTCATTTCGGGCATTGACGATAATGACCCAAGGCACGGCTTCCTTCGATTTTTCTTCTATGACTTGGCCCGTGAAATGGACATTTTCTTGACCCAAAAGGGTCCATGGAAGGAGGGTAAGAAAAAAAAGGACAGCGTTCCGCATGAGATTTGGGAAAATTACAACAACCATGCCTGAGACAATGCCGATATTTGTAATTCAAAACCACGCACATGTCTGACGATAAGAAAATCATCTTTTCTATGTCGGGAGTCTCAAAGATTCTCCCGAATAACAACAAAGCCATCCTGAAGGATATCTATTTGAGCTTTTTCTATGGTGCCAAAATCGGCATCATTGGATTGAATGGCTCAGGAAAATCTACGCTCATGAAAATTATCGCGGGCATTGAAAAGAATTTTCAAGGCGACGTGGTGTTTTCGCAGGGTTACACCGTGGGCTATTTAGAGCAAGAGCCTCAGTTGGATGAAACCAAAACCGTCATGGACATTGTCAAAGAAGGCATGGCAGAAACGGTAGCTTTGCTTGACGAATACAATACTATCAACGATCAATTTGGCTTGCCCGAAGTGTATGAGAATCCTGAAAAAATGGAAAAACTCATGAATCGTCAGGCAGAATTGCAAGACCGCATTGATGCGAGCAATGCATGGGAACTAGAAACGGTGCTCGCGCGCGCCATGGATGCCCTGCAATGCCCGGAGGGAGATACGCCCATTCATGTGCTCTCAGGGGGTGAGCGACGTCGTGTTGCGCTTTGCCGGTTGTTGTTGCAGAACCCAGATGTACTTCTTTTGGACGAGCCGACGAACCACTTGGACGCCGAGTCTATTCTGTGGTTGGAGCATCACTTGCAGCAATACAAAGGGACGATTATCGCTGTCACGCACGACCGCTACTTCTTGGATAATGTGGCAGGTTGGATTCTGGAATTGGATCGCGGTGAAGGCATTCCGTGGAAAGGCAATTACTCTAGCTGGTTGGAGCAAAAGACGAAGCGACTTGAGCAAGAAGAGAAACAAGCTACCAAGCGTCGTAAAACCTTGGAGCGCGAGCTAGAATGGGTGCGTATGAACCCCAAAGGCCGTCAGGCCAAGTCCAAAGCGCGTCTGTCCAGCTATGATAAGCTCATGAATGAAGAGCAAAAGGACAAGGAACAGCGCCTGGAGATTTACATTCCCAATGGTCCGCGCCTCGGCACGAATGTGATTGAAGCCGAACATGTGAAAAAGGGCTTTGGCGATCGCTTGCTCTATGAAGATTTGAACTTCAATCTACCTCCTGCCGGTATTGTTGGGATCGTTGGGCCGAACGGCGCAGGTAAGACCACCATCTTCCGCATGATTATGGATCAGCTTCAGCCGGATGGCGGAGCGTTTAAAGTGGGCGAAACGGCTAAGATCTCCTATGTAGACCAAAGCCACGCTAAACTTGACCCCGAGAAGAGCATTTATGAGATCATTGGGGATGGTCAGGAGCAATTTGAATTGGGCGGACAGATCGTGAATGCCCGCGCATACTTGGCTCGATTTAACTTCTCGGGTGGAGATCAGTCCAAAAAAGTGGGCATTCTTTCGGGAGGAGAGCGAAACCGCCTGCACTTAGCTATGGCGTTGAAAGAGGGCGGAAACGTCTTGCTTTTGGACGAGCCAACCAACGATTTGGACATCAATACCCTGCGTGCACTGGAAGAGGGCTTGGATCATTTTGCGGGGTGTGCGGTGATAATTTCGCACGATCGATGGTTCCTTGACCGAGTATGTACCCATATCTTGGCTTTTGAAGGGGACTCTCAGGTGTATTATTTTGAGGGATCGTTCTCCGATTACGAAGAGAATAAAAAGAAACGCCTCGGAGGCACCTCCGCTGAGCCTAAGAAATTCAAATACAAGAAACTCGTTAAGTGATGAAGCCCCGCGTAGCCAAAGGAACACGAGATTTTTCAGCCCACGAAGTGGCAAAGAGAAACTATGTCATGGGTATCCTGCGGGAGACTTTTGAAGTGTTTGGTTACAGCCCGTTGGAAACTCCTAGTTTCGAAAATCTCGAAACGCTCATGGGTAAGTACGGGGAAGAAGGGGATCGTCTCATTTTTAAGATTCTCCGCTCAGGCGACTTCATGCGGCATGCGGCGATACCCGCTGAGGCCAAAGGGTCTGAAATCGCAGATAAAGCCTTGCGCTATGATTTAACCGTCCCTTTCGCGCGCTATGTCGTACAAAACGCGGGTCAATTGGCGCTCCCATTCAAGCGATATCAAATGCAACCTGTCTGGCGAGCAGACAATCCGCAGAAGGGTCGCTTTCGTGAGTTTTATCAATGCGATGCCGATGTGGTCGGGTCTCGCAGTCTGTGGCAGGAAGTGGAACTTATCCACTTGTATCAACAGGCCTTTCAAGCGCTTAAGCTCCCGGTGACCATTCGCCTAAATAATCGAAAGGTTTTGGCGGGAATCGCTGAGGTGAGTGGCGTGGGAGATCGCCTGGTGGACTTTACAGTCGCCCTCGATAAGCTCGATAAAATCGGCAAAGATGGTGTTCTTTCAGAACTTCAATCAAAAGGTTTTAATCCACATGAATTGAGCGCATTAGAGCCTTCAATGCAATCGTTTCAGAGCGCCTCTGCGTCGCTAGATTTCTTGCGTATTTGGCTCGCAGACTCTGCCGTGGGAATGCAAGGGGTGGAGGAATTGAGCTTCGTCCTAAAACACGTGGGGAGTGCCCCTTTGTCTATTGACATCACCTTGGCGCGTGGGCTGAACTATTACACGGGTTGTATCATGGAGGTCACCGCGAATCAGGTCCAAATGGGCAGTATTGGTGGTGGAGGGCGTTATGATGATCTGACAGGAATTTTTGGCCTCAAAGACACTTCAGGAGTCGGTATCAGTTTCGGTTTGGATCGAATCATTTTGTGCCTTGAGGAATTGGGTCGTTTACCTGAAACCTTGGGCGATGCTCCCGTGGCCCTCGTGTTTACGTTGTCTGAAGCGGATGCTCCCTATGCCTATGATTGGGCGTATCGTTTGCGGAAGGAAGGACTGCGTGTTGAGTTTTACCCTGAAGTGGCTAAACTGAAAAAGCAGTTTGATTATGCCGAAAAACGTGGGATTCCCTATGTCATCATTGTGGGCGAATCCGAACGTGAAGCAGGACTCGCGCAGTTAAAGCATTTGGAGCTGGGTGACCAAGAAGCTCTCTCCTTCAGCGATTTAACGGCCCGCCTGGCCACGTACTAGCCGGCCCAGGCCCCTTGGTAGGATCCATCTGGATCGTACTGTGCAGCTTGTTTTTCTGTGTTGAATTTTCGAAATGGTCTCGGATCATTGCCCACTCCCGCGATGTAGGCCCAATTCCCCCAGTTCGAGGCGGCATCGTAATCGAGGAGCATGGCTTCGAAATATGCGGCACCTACCCGCCAGGGCTGCTTGAGATCATGAATCCAATAGGAAGCCGCGTTTTGCCGAGCACGGTTGCTTTGAAAGCCGGTTTCTTTCAGTTCACGCATCGCAGCATCGACGAGGGCATCGCCAGTTTGACCTTGCGTCCATAGGGCAAATGCTGTAGGGCTTCCCGCCACAGAAAGCGGCTTCAACGGCTCTTTAAGCCCCTCTCTGCGGAAGAGTTTGGCGCCCGCTTCATAGGCTACCCATTGGAAATACTCTCGCCATAAGAGCTCAAATCGAATCCAGTAGACCTCTTCGCAGCCTCCCGCGGCGGCTTCGATTTCCAAACAGCGGTTCCACACTTCTTGAGGATGAAGTAGCCCCATGCTGAGATAAGCGGATAGCTTGGTGGAGTCTTGGACTCGAAGCAGTCCATTTCTACGTGATTTATAGTGTCTCGCGGGGCCCTGGTGGGACACATAGGCATATAAATGTGCGCGCGCTTCAGATTCGATGGGACTAAATGCATTTTGAAGCTGTGCTCGACCCTCAAATGGTTGAATATTCGGGAAGGGTCTATCCCCTAGGTGCTCCTCAGTCTTTTTTCTGTAGGGCGTATAGGTTGAAGGCAGTGGGGATTGAAGCACCTGACTAGCCGATTGGAGGGTACGGCTATAAAATCCGTAGCACGTGACGTCCGTGGCCAAGACTCGTGCTTCCAGTGCCCGTTCGTCGAAAGCGGCGCCGTAAGTGAAGAAAAGCGAATCAATGGCATGGTTTTCAAGCCATGTGGAAAGGTCTTCGTGGACCTCCAGCATGGATATGTGTAGGGCTGTTAATCCTTGACGCACGCTATCCAAGCAGGCGGTTGTGTAGTTCTTTCGCGCATTCGAAAGTCTTGCAATTGGCTCGGGGAATTCGTCCAAAGAAACCGGATCGAGTGCCATCGGAAGGTAGATAGCCCTAAGCGTACCGGAAGTGCGCTCCCGCCACGCCAGGGCCGCCTCTAGGGTGGGATTATTCGCGATGCGAAGGTCCGCGCGGAGCAACCAAATCGCTTGTTTCACAATGACTCGACATGTTCATGAATCCACTGCGCACGCTCCAGTAAGGCATTTTTATGCGCGCCTTCCATGCGATCCCATGTGCGGTAAACCATCCCTATTCGAGGGTTTTTTTCAAGTAGGGGTCGATGCCGATGATGAAACTCCCAATATAAGGCATTGAAGGGGCAGGCGTTGGGCCCAGTCTTATCTTTTACCGCATACGCACATGACCCGCAATGATTGGACATTTTGTGCAAGTAAGCACCACTTGACACATAGGGTTTACTGCCGACTTTTCCGCCATCGGCGTATTGACTCATGCCGCGAGTATTCGGCATTTCGACCCATTCAATGGCATCGATGTAAATACCCAAATACCATTGGTCGACTGCATCGGGATGCAATCCGAGGAGTAGGGAGAGATTTCCCGTGACCATAAGTCGTTGAATGTGATGCGCATAAGCATGATTCAGGCTTTGCTCAATCGCTTGGGATACACAGCGCATTTTCGTTTTCCCGGTGTAGAACCAGGAGGGCATGGGTTGCTGATGATCAAAATAATTCAGGTTCTGATACCCAGGCATTTCAGCCCAGTAAATACCACGAACGAACTCCCGCCATCCCAAAATTTGACGAATGAAACCCTCAGCAGAATTCAAGGGAACATGCCCCGTGCGGTAGGCCTGTTCCGCTGATTCAATGACTTCTAGGGGGCGGAGCATCTTCGTGTTCAATGCAAAACTCAGCAAAGAATGGTATAGAAAGGGCTGATGTTCCACCAATGCATCTTGGAATGGTCCGAAATACGCAAGGCGATGGGCAATGAAGCCTTCTAGGGTTTGGAGCGCCTCTTCGCGGCAGAGCGGCCACGGAAAATGCGCTGCCTGGCTCTCTCCCCATCGAGGGATTCCCGCGGCATCGAGTGCTTCATCGATGTCACGGACATCGTGGGAAAAAAAGGCTGTAGGGGGAGGTTGGTGTCCTTTTGGCCATGGTTGTCGGTTGTCGGCGTCATAATTCCATTGGCCACCGCAGGGCTGGTCCATGTCCATGAGTATGCCGTGGCTTTTGCGCATTTGACGGTAAAAAGACTCCATGAGGTAGGTTTTCTTGCCTTCAAAATGCTTGGCAACTTGGCTGCGCTCAGTCAGAAAATGCTCAGAAGACACCACTTTATCCACGACAGACTTCAGAAGTTGATCGATCCGGTATTCATCTGGCTCCTGGATTTCCCAGGTGCGCACGCGCCCTTCCGTTTTTTCTTTGGCTAAGAAGCTGGGAAGGTCTTGGACGGTATGCGACAGGTCAACATAGCAAACCTGATGACCATGGCTCCGTAATTGCGCGGCAAACCGACGCATGGCGGCCAAAAATCCCACCATTTTTTGTCGATGATGTGGCGCGTACTCCAGCTCCTCCTTAGCTTCAATGAAGTAGTAGGTTACGTGATCTGGTTCCACCGTATCAAACCAGGAATGGAGCGGATTCAGCTGATCGCCGAGGATTAAACGTCCAATCATACGGTTCTTTTTTGTTGGGAACATCGCTGGGAACAATACTTTACCTGATCCCAATCGCGCTCCCATTTTTTGCGCCAAGCAAATGGCCGACCGCAAACTAGACAGTCCTTGCTCGGTAGATGGGCTTTTTGGATGCGTTTAGGGGCGGGCATAGGGTAGGGGCCCATGGGGCATGACGGCATGACCATAATGTTCAAGTCCTTGACTGTGAAGCATTTTTTCTGACAAAGGCCAATGACCGAGGGTATCGGGTTGTGCATTCGAGGTGACCTCTCGGATGTCGAACACATAGAGAGAGGTTCCATTTCGCAAGTCCAAAACCTCATGTACTTCCAGACAAAGGCTAAGGAGCGCATCGTCTAACGCTACCACGGGATAGGCGGTCCATGGGCAGTGGTTCCAACCAAGTAGGGACAGTTCCGACGCTTCTGGACCATAGGCTGCGCTGGCTTGATGTACGCGCTCGGCGTCTGAAATCGGCATGAAATGAAGACTTGCCCAGGGTTGACGGGTTAAATTGCTGCGCGTTTGATGGTTTTCACTATCTGGCCGCATGAGCACGCCCACTTGCGGTGGATGGGCACCCACATGCAGAATTTGGGACACGGGGGCGGCGTTCCAAACAGCGCCTTGTGTGCAGAGCAGGCCGACGGATCGCCCGCCATAGAGTGAGTTAAAGAACCGGCCACGGTAGTGGCGATCCCATTGACTCCAATCCTCTAACTGCCAAGATGATCGGTTTGTCATGATATACGGAGCCGCCCCATACCGCCATTCACTCCAAGAACTTCCCCGGAGATCCAGTTGGACTGGAGAAGCATGATGGCGACTTCTGCGATGTCGTCTACATGGCCGACCCGCTTGAGCGGGTGGCGTTCTGCGGCGGCTTGCGCTCGAGCCTCATTTCCTAGCAATTTATTGGCCAATGGTGTAGCGGTCAGTGAAGGCGCGATGGCATTGACTCGAACATTTGGAGCCCACTCCGCCGCCAAACTACGTGTAAGTCCCTCAACGGCTCCTTTGGCCATAGCAACGGACGCATGGAAGGGCATACCCTGACTCACCGCGACGGTGCTGAAAAGAACCACAGCGCCATGTCCCGCTTTCAGTGCTTTTTCAGCGCATTGCAACACGTGCACGGCATCTAGGGCATTTTGCTGAAAATCCGCTTGAAAATCGGCGGGTTTCAAGCCTCTAAAGGGCTTTAGGTTGATACTACCCGGAGCATAGACTACCCCGGAAAGGACTTCGGGGAGATCCTCGGTGCGTACATCGGCAGCGGCGGAAAGACGGCTGTCGAGATTGGGATGGCTAAAATCCATGGCCTGGCGACTGATGCCTAGGACGGAATGGCCCTGTTGGAGTAGATGTTCAGTAATAGCTAGACCAATTCCTTGGCGATGCCCTACGACTAAGATGGGATGTTGCATGTGGGTCTAACACCGCAGGACCTATTTTTGTTGAAACCCTGATGCCCTCTTCCTCATGAAACGGATTGAACTTTCATTACATGCCGCTTGGTCACTTGATGACTGGAATGCGCTCGCTTGCGGCAAGGCGAGAATCCATTTGGACCCTGAAAGTCAACGTAGGGTAGAGGCGAATCGGAAAGCATTGGTCGACCGCATTGCGCGCGGGGAGGTTATGTACGGGGTCAATACCGGTTTTGGGTCCTTGTGTACCACCATCATTCCTCAAAATGAACTGGAAGCCTTACAAGCGAATCTAATTCGCAGCCATGCCGTGGGTACGGGGCCTCAAATTGACAAACCACTCGTGCGATTAATGCTTGCGAGTAAAGTGCGGTCCTTATCCCAAGGGTACTCTGCGGTGGAATGGCGTACGGTAGAGGCCCTAAATGCCTTGTTAGATCATGATATTTTGCCCATCATTCCGTCGATGGGAAGTCTGGGTGCCTCCGGAGACTTGGCGCCCTTGTCTCATATGACTTTAGTCTTGATGGGAGAGGGGCAGGCACAGCTTGGATCTCAAATCATGGGTGGGGCGGAGGCCCTAGCTCAGAAGGATCTGCGCCCGGTGGTCTTGGGAGCCAAAGAAGGATTAGCCCTAATCAATGGTACCCAGTTTATGCTGGCCCATGGCTTGTGGCTCGCCATCCAGAGCCGCAGACTAGCTTATTTGGCGGATGTCGTCGCAGGCGCATCGCTGATCGGATTTGATGGGTGTTCGGCGCCCTTTGATGCACGCATTCATCAAGTGCGTCCTCATGGAGGGCAAGCCCTAGTCGCCGCGCGCATGCGTGATTTCCTGCAAGACAGCTCAGATTTCATTCCGGTTAAGCCCCATGTTCAGGATCCGTACTCCTTTCGCTGTATTCCCCAAGTACATGGGGCTTCGAACGACGTTTGGGCCCATGTGGCGGAGGTCATGCTCCGAGAATCTGAAGCCGTAACCGATAACCCCACTGTCTTTACCGAAACCGGAGAGGTCATTTCTGCGGGTAATTTTCATGGTCAACCTTTGGCACTGGCCTTGGACTATGGCAAAATGGCCCTTTGTGAATGGGGAAGCATTTCGGAGCGTCGAATCAATCAGCTCTGTTTGGCTAAACGTGGGCTTCCCGCGTTTCTCGCTCAAAATCCCGGAACAGAAAGTGGCATTATGATTTTGCAATATTCGGCAGCCTCTCTGGTCAGTAGAAACAAAGTCCTCTCCCATCCAAGTAGCACGGACAGCATAGATTCCAGCGCAGGTCAAGAGGACCATGTGAGCATGGGCAGTATTGCCGGGGTACATGCGGTGGAAGTGCTCGATCGGGTGTGGACTATCCTCGCGATGGAGTGGATGGCGGCTACGCGAGCCATCGATTTAAGCAAGCGTCAACCTGGAAGCCTCATTGAAGGACTCATGGAGGTGTATCGACAGTCCGTCCCCGAAGCCAAGGGTGATCGTGTTCTGGCCGATGAAATCGAAATTACCAAAGACTTCTTGCAGTCCATCCCCGTGGAGGATCCAGACTTTTTACGCTTCCCAGATTAATCGGTCTTATCGCTGGGCAAAGGCGGCGACCGCATAGAGGCCGGCCGTTTCGGTCCGCAAGCGATGTTCACCTAAATGGACATGATGGAAACCGGCCGCTTGGGCCAAAGCAAGTTCTTCTGCCGAAAAATCACCCTCTGGTCCTATCATTAGAAGTACAGGTCGTTCGGGATTTTTACGAACGAGTTCTACCCAGGATTCTTGCGGGCTATCCATGCAGGTGGCCATGCAGGCTAAGCTGGCTGCGGCGTCTTCTTTGATCAGTGATTCGACGGTCCGCGGGCTGTGGAGTAGAGGTAAACGTCCCTTACGGCTTTGCGTGCACGCCGCTTTCATGATGCGAAGTGCCCGTTCTTCATTCCAATGCCTGCGCTCCGAATGAAATGCGACGAGTGGGCTGATTTCATGTATGCCCATTTCAACCGCTTTTTCCAAGAAAAAATGGATGCGATCCACATTTTTCGTTGGGGCGATGGCGATATGAAGGTGCCCCGAAACGGCTCCATAATCTTGGAGGGTTTCTAGGTGTTGGGCCAGGACGTACTTCTTATGCACTTGACTCACGCGCCCCACATACACGTCCCCAGAGCCATCAAACACTTGAATGACATCGCCTGTTTCGACCCGGAGTGATTTCACCGCATGGGCGAGCTCCTCTGCGTCCAATCTGAGCAAATCTCCTTCTCGTTGACCCCAGAAACTATGCATTAGGCGCCGATTTTATCCTTGGTCTTCACTTGAGACAATTGGTAATTTTCCTCCATGTACTGGATGATGCTTCCAGCGACATCGATGCCGGTGGTGCGTTCTACCCCCTCCAGGCCAGGGGATGAATTTACTTCGAGGATGAGTGGTCCGCGTTCACTTTGGAGGAGGTCCACTCCAGCCACTTTCAGACCGAGCGCTTTCGCCGCTTGAATGGCTGCATTTTTTTCAGCGGCCTTCAGTTTGATCGGTAGCCCATGGCCTCCCGTGTGGAGGTTGGAGCGGAATTCGCCTTCCTTGCCTTGACGCTTATACGCAGCGACCACCTTGTTGCCTACGACAATGGCACGCACGTCTGCTCCTTTGGCTTCTTTGATGAACTCTTGGACTAAGATGTTGGCATTCAGTCCATAAAAGGCTTCAATCACCGACTTGGCTGCCGTTTTTGACTCGGCAAGAACCACACCTTTGCCTTGGGTACCTTCGAGTAATTTGACGACAAGGGGAGCTCCGCCCACCTGCTTAATGAGGTAGTCTACATCGGTGGGCTGTTTTGCCACCGCAGTTCGTGGGATGGCGACATTTTCTTTGGCCAAAATTTGAAGGGCGCGCAATTTATCTCTAGATCGGACCAAGGCCAGGGAGGATACGGGAGTAAAAATCTTCTTCATCTCAAATTGGCGCAGCATCGCTGAACCATAAAAGGTCAATGAAGCACCAATCCGAGGAATGACCGCATCTACGTTTTCAATTCGATGATCCCCATAGTAGATGTCAAGCTCTCCTTTGGACAACACAGCGTAGCATTTGCGCACGTTCATGACCTTAACGGTATGCCCGCGCTCCTCTGCTGCGGCCACGAGCCGGCGAGTGGAGTACAAATTGCGATTTGCAGATAGAATGAGAATATTCATAAGAAGGAGCTACGCCAGGGTAGATTTAATGGACTGATTGGTTTTGCGGACATCGACAATAAAACCGTGCCTTAAAAATGTGCGCCCGAGAAGGACGGGGAATTTCATTTCGGTTCGATTGGTCAGGGTAAATTCGGTAGTAAAATCCGTGCCAAAGATTCGGACTGGAAGTTCAACTAAATATCGAGTTTCTGCGATTCCGTTACTTGATTTCACGGTCGTTTCAGAAAACGCGTAAAAATGCTTTTCACTATGGCTGTCTTCCCCTTGAAAAGTGACGACGAGGGTTTGACTGCCATCCGCATTTTGTTTGAGATGAATGTCATCACAGTGCATGCTCGAGCGAAACGCACCGGTGTCAATTCGACATGGGACTTGATTCCAAGGGATACTCGGAAGGTCAATGATTTCAGTACGACCTACAATGCGCTTAGCCATGAACAATTCGTTTAGGTTGTGCGGCATCTTTCATCTCCGCAAATTGGGATGCCGCCCATGCAAATTGCCCAGCGGCCCCCACCATCGCGGCGTTGTCTGTGGTGTAGGATAAAGGCGGGAGGTAGAGGTCCCAGCCCAGCGATTGGGCCAACCCTTGGACCTCCGCGCGCAAATGACTGTTGGCAGAAACTCCGCCCGCAAGGGCCACACGTCGAATCCCCGTTTGGGATGCCGCTAGGGTCAGGCCCTGAAGCAATGGCGCAATGAGGGCTTCTTGAATACTCGCACACCAATCGGAAACACGTTCAGTCAGACTCTCAGGATCTTCCTTGACTTCCTTTTGCATCGCCCGTAAGATGGACGTTTTTAATCCTGAATAGCTAAACTGCAAATCGGGCATGTTTGGCTGGGAAAACCGAAATGCGGGCTGTCCCTTTTGAGCCAGTCGATCGATGATGGGTCCCCCGGGATAGGGCAAGGATAATAACTTGGCGGCCTTGTCAAAGGCTTCACCCACCGCGTCATCTTGAGTTTCCCCGAGGATGGTGAAATCATTCCAGGCATTGACCTGGACCAACTGTGTATGCCCGCCAGAAACAGTCAAGCAGAGATACGGGAATCCAGGTATAGGCTTTTCTTGGACGCCAGATTCATAGAGAAAATGAGCCAGCATATGGGCCTCCATGTGATCTACATTCACATAGGGAATATCCAAACTCAGCGCCAAGGATTTGGCAAAAGAATGCCCTACGAGTAAGGAGCCGAGTAACCCAGGACCTTGGGTGACGGCTATGCCGTCGAGGTCCTGGAAGTCTTTTCCAGCGCGCGCCAAAGCCGCTTTCACCGTGGGCAAAATAGCCTCCGTGTGTGCCCTTGACGCGAGTTCAGGGACTACTCCGCCAAAGGCCTCGTGCATCACTTGACTGTGAATGACATTAGCCAAAACTTCAAAGCCATCCAATACCGCGACGGAAGTGTCGTCACAGCTGGATTCAATGGCTAATAAAATAGGTCCTGACGGTGTCATGCTGCAAAAGTACCTCATACCTTCGTGTTCATGCGCCGAAGAATCTTAAGAAGCCTCTTGATCTTCCTTTCTGGGCTTGTCCTGGTTGGGCTAGGTGCGGTGTTCTACGTGGTGCGTCACCCCGAAATTGTGAATGAAACCCTGGAAACGTGGGCAAAAAAATACGTGGAAGCAAATCCCTTAGCGGATTCGGTGGAACTGCACTGGTCGGGCATTGCTTGGCAGCCTTGGACAGGACTTAAGCTGGCCGAAGCGCATCTGGGCCGCGGGGATGACTACATCGCGCTGTATGGACTGTCTATCGATGGTTTAGGCTATCGAGCACAGGGATTGCAGGCCAATGCGGTGCAGTGGGATTCTCTGTGGATTGTGGGTCAACCCGATGCATCCTGGCTTGATTGGATTGCGCCATGGATGGATACCACGCGTGCGAGCTCCCCCTTCGCCCTTCAAATCGGTGATGTTTCGGGAAAGATCGTTTGGAAATCCTCCTTCAGCGAGGAGGAATGGGAGTTCACTCCCCATGTATCCAATTTTGTTTGGAATGTGGACGGGACCCCCTCGTTTGAGGCGTCACTTCAGCCTGGTTTTAAAGCCTGGTCTCGCATCGCCATGCATGGCTCCAAGGAATCCGATTCGTGGCTACTTGGCATGCAGAGCGAGGAATTCTCTTTGGATGTACAGCTGCGCATGGATTCGGTCCAAACCCTTCTGCAATGGGATTTTGTGGGAATACCATGGGAAGCCAGCGCTTCCGGAGTTTTGTTGGGCGATGCGCGTTTTACACATTGGCAAGCCTTAGGTAGCCAGGCGTTTTGGAGAGATCGATTTTGGAATGCCGAAGGAGACTATCACCAAGGACAATGGTCCATGAACCTGCAGGAAAAGGATGGAGAGAAAACACTTGCCGAACTCAAGGCCCAAGGAAACTTGGATGAATTTGAAGTGGATTTGCGATGGAATGACTGGCGTGCGGACCTTCTACAGCTCGAATGGAATGGCTGGAAAGTCCACGGAGACAGCCACGGCCAGGGCCGTCGAAACGAAGAGGGAAACTGGGTTTGGTCTTTTGAAGCACAGGGTAGCCATGTGGCATCTGAGGCGCTAAAACTCCAAGATTGGGAAATTCGGTCTCACGGGGATGGCCGGGAGGTTGACCTCTCCATTGCGGTGGCCGATCCGTACGTGGGTCAAGCAGAGTTTCACTACGAATGGGGAAACGATGCCTTGGATTTCCGTTGGGCTTGGGATGAGCAGATGCACTTTCTAGATTCGCTCGGCCTCCCTGCTCGAGGAGCTTTAAAGGGAGACTTCTCTTGGGCCAATGGGGGATATGCCCACATCGAAAATGCCTTGGATGCCGCCTATTCGCCTTGCTATTTAGATTGGAGCAAGGGACCCTCCGGAAAGCACGAAATGGAGGCTCGACTGGGAGATTATCGGGCGGGATTTACATCCAGCCACAGCCCGTTGACGTGGCAGCTTCCGCTCCAAACACGACCTGATTACCTGGTTTCTCAGTGGCTCGATGGCCAATGGGCTTGGTGTCAGGCCCAAGGCATCGAGTATTTATGGCTGGATGGGCCCGATTGGAAACTGAATTATCAAGCACAGAAAGGCTACCAACGGATCGAAGCGTCAGGAGATTGGCAGTCCACCGCGTGGAGCTTTTCCTCTGCGGCGCCGTCCAAAAGTCTTCGTCCCGTGGAAAGCCGTTTTCACATGGATTTAGCCCAAGGTCCATTGGACTTGGAAGCCTTCAGTCGCAAAGGTCAGAAAGATGTGTTTCGTCTCGACTGGGATTGGAAATCATGGAATATCGGTGGGCATGTGCGCTGGGAACTAGATCGACGTCCAAATGCCTGGGAGGCTCGAATATTGCCTAGTGCGCTGAGCTTATTAGGACACCACAGCGCGGTTCAAGGCGGTGAGCATATCCGCTATGATTGGGCCCAAGGGAAGCTCTCCCTCGGAGAAGGGCTTCAGTGGAAAAGCCCCGTAGGGAGTATTTCTATGTCGGGTGCACTAAGTGCGGATCCCTCCGAAGTCATGCGCATCCATTGTGCCGATTTACCCTTAAAAGATTGGACCGCCCTATTTGTCGAGTCCTTGCCGGTAGCAGGGAATGTGTGGGGTCAGTTGATTTTGGCGGGAGCCATCGGTTCTTGGAATACGAGTGCAGATATCTGGATACCGGAATTGACGTTGGAGGGGCAGTCTTTAGGTTCTGTCCAAAGCCAATGGGATGTGAATGTAGAATCTGGCGCAGTCAATATGCGTGCTCAAGCCGGATGGGGCGATAGCCTATGGTTAATGGCCTCTGGAGATCGCTCCGACCGATGGGACATCGAATTAACGGTTGACCGATTGCCCCTGCATTACCTCGAGCCCTTCACGGAAGGGAGTTTGGAGCAATGGCAAGGTCAATTTATGGCAGAGGTGCTCCTTAGAGAAGAAAAGAAAGGCTGGACCCTACTTGGGTCAGGCGAACTGCACGAGGCGAGCTTCTCCCTACCAACAACCGGAGTGACCTATCAAGGGAGTCCCCGGCTGAAATTCCGTCAAGGAGACATCCAATGTTCGGGGGTCTTAAGAGATCATCGAAAAAAAGGCCTCATTCGTTTAACCGGCGGCTATGATTATCATGCCGCCCCGGGCAAGGCGCTCCAGCTTCGAATGGAGGGTGAACGCTTCTTGGCCCTGGACTTAGCCAAGGGAACCGATTTTTATGGACAGGTAGTGGCCAAGGGCTATGCAACGCTGAGCGGGGGTCTAAATGCTCTGCGCCTTGAAGTCGATGCCAGTCCATTGGATTCCTCTGTTTTTGCTCTGCCCATGGATGCCCCGGTGACCCTGGAAGATGCCAGTTTCATTCAGTTTAAAGCGCGGCCTAAAGGACCACAGATTCGTCGAGCCCAAACCAAGTCGAGTCCACTTGAAAGCGAATTTCAATTTGATTTTGGATTGTCCATACATGTCAACCCGAACATCACAGCGCGCATCATCCTCGATGAAACAGTAGGGGATGTGATTGAAGGCAAGGGGAATGGTGAATTGAGAATCGATTATCCCGCCACCGGTGAGCTGGAAATGAATGGGCTCTTGACACTTCAAGAGGGCACCTACTTATTCACTTTGGAAAACTTGATTAATAAGCCTTTTAGTGTGGAACCCGGTGCAACCTTATCATGGACAGGGGATCCGTATCATGCAGCCGTGGATCTTACGGCCGTGTACAAAACGCGCACAAATCCCAGTGCGTATTTGGGTTTGGCGAATCAAGAACGACTCGCAGTGGATGTAAAGCTGGCGGTAACAGGGGACCTGATGCAGCCAGATTTAGGCTTTGACATTGATCTGCCGACGGCGAATTCAGCCATTCAAGCGGCCTTGCAAAGTCGGTTGGTCACCCCAGACGAAAAAACCACCCAGGTTTTGAGTTTGCTGACATTGCATAGCTTTTGGGATCAGGGGCAGGGGTGGTCCGCCACCGGGGTATCGGCATTGGAGACCAATACCACGCAAGTTTTGGCTCAGCAGTTTTCCAATTTTATGGCCCAAGGGCTCGGCGAAAATTGGGACATTCAATTGGCATATGCCAGTGATTCAAAGGCTTTGCAGCGCCAAATGGATGCCAGCATTGGCCGAAGCTTTTTGGATGACCGGCTCAAGGTCATGACGGAATGGGGCATTCCTATGGGGAGCCAGCAGGCAAATATGGGACTGGGAGATGTGACTTTGAGTTACCAGCTTACGGAAGACGGACGTTGGACGGCTTCTGCCTATTCCGTGCGAAACGCAGACATGGCTTTCAGTGGGCAGCCCGTGGCGCAAAAACAAGGTCTCGGGATTCAAGCCCAATGGATGGGTGATTCCTGGTCGGCATTGTGGAAAAAGTGGTTTGCTAAAGGAAACTGAGGCTCACTGCAGCATTTCATTGGCCACAATGTGCAAGCCATAGCCCTCGATGCCGACGCGTTTCATCGGATGGTTGGTCAATAAAGCGACTTGACGCACGCCAAGATGGCGGAGAATTTGGGCGCCCACGCCATAATCCAAAGGATCACCACCGAAAGACTTCTCTTGGGAGGAATCGCTTCCCATGGCATCGAGGAAATCTAACAGACTCCGTGAGTCTTGCTGTTGATTTAATCCAACAAACACCCCAGCGCCCGCGTTTGATATGGCTTGGAGGGATGGGCCAATTTTAGAAGATCTACCCGTTGGGCTCAGCACATCATCAAGCATGCTGCGTCGAGGGTCTCCACTTTGCATTCGGACGAGCACGGTGTCCTCTTCATTCCATGAGCCATATGTCATGGAGAAGTGCACCTGGTGGGACGTCGTTTGCTCATACACGCAGACATCAAAAAGACCATAGGCCGTGGGTAGTTGGAAGGTTCGGTGGACGCGAATCAGGGATTCGCGATCCAAGCGATAAGCAATCAACTGCTCGATGCTAATCAACTTCAAGCCCCATTTCTTAGACAACTCTATGAGTTCAGGCAAACGGGCCATGCTGCCATCTTCATTCATGATTTCTACAATGACACCGGCAGGTTGTTTCCCTGCCAGACGCGCCAAATCAATGGCGGCTTCGGTGTGTCCGGCTCGACGCAAGACCCCACCAGGGCGTGCTCGAAGAGGAAACACATGACCCGGACGTTGAAAATCTCCCGGTAAACTTTCTGGATGGACCAAGGCCTGCACGGTTTTAGCGCGATCTAAGGCTGAAATGCCCGTAGTTACCCCATGGCCTCGAAGGTCGACAGAAACGGTAAAAGCCGTCTCGTGTGGATCCGTATTTTGTTGAACCATTGGCGCCAAACCAAGGGCGTCACAACGGTCATCAGGTAAGGGAGCGCAGATGAGTCCCCGCCCATGCGTCGCCATGAAGTTGATCGTCTCGGCAGAAATGCCCTCGGCTACGGCCAAGAGATCCCCTTCATTTTCGCGGTCTTCATCGTCCACGACAATCACCATTTTGCCTTGTGCCAAATCGGCTAAGGCTTCTTCGATCGAACTAAAGGGGGAGGTGCTCATTGATTGTTGCGCTTTGTAGGCTGCCATACCCCGGAAGTGTTCCGAGGGCTGCGCAGGAATTGGACTAACCCGTGAATCAAGGCGATGTTCATCCAGGTAAAGTAGGAAAGAGATTTAATGGGCTTGGCGATGGCTTTGGGCAAGAAGGTGCGGGGATAGAGTAGGAGCGCTGCCACGGTGCCAAAGGTCAGGAGATTCCATGCCACCAAAGCAAATTCATGGTAGTACAGCCCTGCGCCCAGCTCGAACACCAGCGCCGCACTGACGATCAACGGGAAGATCCACCTTAAAAGTTTATGCCCCACAAAAGCCAAAGTGACTCCCAAAGAACGGAGATTCCAAGGCATGCGGTATCGGAAGATGTTTTGCCAGTTGCCATGGCTAATGCGGACTTTTCGGCGGTATTCCATGTGTGCATCGTTGCTCACATCTTCGGTGCAGGTCGCCAAGGCGGCATGTTGCACGCGTTTACCATGGGCGAATACCCGGATGGTGAGAAAGAAATCCTCCATGAAAGTTCCTGCAGGAATGGGGGTAAAAGCCTGTCGACGAATGGCATAGCACCCACCTTCGACGCCCATCGTCATACCCCAGAGCTCACCTTCACAGACCTTGGTCCGGTTTTCCCAACCGATGTAGGACCGCTCCTCGGTTGCGATGCTTTTGTAGCTGTCTCCTTGGCCTAGACCGCGGTAGGTCAGTTCGCCCCCGACCAAATCCGTTCGGCCATCGAGCACGAGGGGAGCAACTAAATGCTTCAGCGCCATGGGGTGAAAGAAAATATTTGCATCGGTACCGACGATGACGTCACTGTCCCCTTTACTTACGAGGTGGTTGATGATTCTAGACTTACCAGATCGCTCAGCCATCCGTTCCCAACGAAGTTCCGGCATGACTTGAGCGAATTCGGCCAAAATTGACTCCGTGCCATCGGTGCTTTGATCTGAACCGACCCATACGGTCAATTGTCCCTTAGGATAGTCCAACTGCTGCAAGCTGTGGAGCTTTTCGCGCAAAACCGCCTCTTCGTTGTACGCAGCAAAAACTAAATCTACCCGCGGCCAGAGGGATGCATCGGACACATCGAAGGCATTCGGGGTGGGGGTCGGGCGTTTTAACAGTTGTAGAATGCGTATAAAGCTGGGAAAGAGGAGATAAGGGATAGCCCCCGCGACCAACGCGGTCCCCAAGCAGACCCAAATCAAATAGGTCGACCCAAGGAAATTCAAAAGGTGGGGTAGCTCGATCATCACATGCTTCCTAGATCCATCGACCGGAGTTGGTCAACAAACACATCATCGGCAAAGGTAGCAAGTGCATGAGCGCGGGCCGCCTGACCTTGACTTTGCCTGAACGCCTGGTTTTCGGATAACTGACGGATTGCCTGGGCAAAGTCTTCCGGACGATCCGCGATAAGTACCCCAGGCGCACCTTCGAGCCCCTCCGCGCCAATAGCCGTCGTGACAATCGCTTTACCCCGAGCCATCGCTTCCAAAAGTTTAATGCGCATTCCACTGCCCGAGCGAATAGGTGCAATGAAGATTCCATGCATGTCAAAGTCAAAGCCATCCTCCAACCGTGCCATATGATGCAGCTCCGCAGGGCGGTGTACGTGACTTGGCCAGTGCTTCGTAATAACCGTAATCGGCCATGGAAAAAGAGGATGTACCTCGTCAATGTACCATTGCATCCCTTGGATATTGGGTAGCCAATCCAGCGCCCCCAAGTGATACACGCCGTGGCCCGATGCCCCACTTTCAACCCAGGGCCCCTGTGGATCAAAACTGCAAGGAATCGCTTGACACTCCCCGGCCCCTAGCGAGCGAAAAAGGGTAGCGTCCTCCGAGGAAATGGCCCAAATGCGGGCGGCTTGAATCACGGAAAGTTCCCACCGTTTTAACCGCTTCGTCTGCCACGCAGTAAAGTACTTTTTCAACCCAAATGGGCTTTGGGCCAAGCTGCGCTCCCAAATTTGATGTTCCACATTGTGCGCCCGAAGAATCCATGGGGTAGCGCCAAAACTATCTCGATAGACCGCCATGAACAATGAATCCACCACAATGATATCCACCTGGGAAGCCCAGTGAAGGATGCGCTCACGCACGCTGCCATGATCAAATCGGGAAGCAAAGTAGGAGGCCGGATGGTTTAAATGGCTCCAGAGACCCTGAAAGCTTGGGGAAACCTTGACATCCAGTGCTTCGAGACTCGTGCCTGGAAAAGGCTTCGGTGCGTGGACATAATGTTTGTCCGTATTCAATGCGATTACATGGACGGAATGTCCCGCCTTTACTTCGAGTCGAATCAGCGATTCCATGGCGAGACTACTTCCGTCACGCCCAGGGAAGGGCACCTTATTGCACACGTGTAGGATTTTCACTTCGCAGCCGATTGTTGTTTCCAAAATATGAGCCGTTTCCGCAGTCGAGCGAAGCTATTCATGGTGGCATCATTGGCCGCCCAGATAGTCATCCAAATAGCCACAGGCAAAAGAATAAGGTTGGGCAACCAAATGGCCCACATGGGAGAAATAAGCCATTCACGCCCCATTTTTTCAAAGATGATCGTCAAGATATAATGGAATAAAAAGAGCAACACGGAGATCACGAAAGGCAAGCCAAATCCTCCTTTTTGGATGATCGCGCCCAAAGGCGCTCCGATGAAAAACAGCAGAATACACGCAATGGCTACGCTGAATTTTTTGTGAAACTCTAAGTAATGTCGGGCGATGATTTGATTTCGCCAAACATATTCCGATTGAATCTGCTCCATGTAATCCCGATTGGATTGTACCGCATGGATAGCATTATTTACGGCCCGAAAGAGATAATGCCCCCGCAAGCGGTCCTTCATGTGGAGCGATGCTACGGCATGGTCTTCCAGCGCAAGCGTATCACTGGAATTCCATCCGTAGTATTTATTGCGCATGATGAGATTGACCTCATCCTGCCGCATGCGATATTGTGCATACAACTCGTTTATAGCGTGGTCCAGTTGGCCGACCCCAAGCATGTTGTATTCATCACTGCGATTGACGGAATAGAGATTTCCCATTTCAAAAGAACCCATGTTGACTCGAATGATCATGCGGTCAAAACTGCTTTCTAAAAAAGGTTTGCGGTCTCGTTCTTCGCGCTTTTCCGCTTTGTACTCTTGGTATGAGGTTCCGTGGAAAAGTTCCATTTCCATCCAGCGATTGCCCTCCGTGTAATGCAACACCGCTTCCGGCGCCATGATCACCGTGTGATTCCCTTCACCGCGCTCTCGGTGATCATAAATCAAGATATCGCTGACTGTATTATCCGTCTTCCCGCCAATTTTGATGCTGTAGCCGTCGATGCCGCCATAGAAAATGCCCGGTTGCAAGTTGAATGTCGGCCGTTGTTTGGCAATGTTGATGAGTAAATTCTCCCCCTTAAAGTTGGCTACAGGGATTAAATTATTCGCCACAAAAAACATCCCGGTAGCGATCAGGGCAAGAGCTAGGAGCACAGGGCGAATCAAGCGGTAGAAGGACGCGCCGGAGGATTTCGCCGCGGCAAGTTCATGACTCTCGGCCAAATCTCCATAGACCATGATACCAGCGAAGAGGACGGCCACGGGGGCGGCCATGGGCAATACCGAAGCGGACCAATAAAAGAGAAGTTCTAGAATAATCCACCAGTCTACACCACGACCGGCCAGGTCATCCACATATTTCCAGACCATCTGCATGAGCAGAAAGAACACAGAAATACCAATGGTTTTCAGGAAGATCCCGGCAAAGGACCGGAGCAGGTACCAATCAATCCGCTGCATAGGAGGGCTTACATCCCCTTGGGAGCCATATAATCGTATCCCGGGTACTTGGACTTGTTAAACGTGACTTTCTGCTCTGTAACGCCTTGATTCACGTCATATTGTAAAATCTTCAACGTGGTTGTGACGTCATTCGTGCCATATTCTTGGTAGGAATGGATTCGCTTCGTTCGTAGGTTGATGCCCAAAACCACATCGCGCACATCCACATTGTTCTTTGGCTTCATGCGGATATAGACCACTTTGGTCCCTCCAGCAACAGTCTCTTCGCCTGCCCACTGGAAATTAGACCCCGTCTCATATTTCTTGACCAACGCAGCGGGGGTGTATTGGGTTTCATCGCCATCTAATTTTCGGACAACTATTTCCTCATCCTCCTCGCTCACGGTGGTCACGCGCGAACCATCTAGATAAATCATCTGCCCATTGAGTTCGAGAAGGGCTTTTTCTCCCACGACCAGCACTTGGCCTGAAGTTTTGCGCTGCACCTTCTTCCCATCTCGCCCGGGAGCTTCAATCACCATGGCGAATTGAATCGTTTGATCCGTGTAGGCCAATGTCTTTTTTTCCACTTCTTTGAGCAATGTCAGCGGATCGCCGGATTGACCCATCAAAGGAATCGTCAGAAACAGAAGCGTAGCGAAAGGGAGGAGGAAGGCTAATTTTTTCATTGGGTTGGGCCGTTTAGGCGTTCCATCAAATGGTGTTCATCTTGAATAAGGACCTGTCGAGCTTTGGATCCTTCAAAAGGACCTAAAATTCCCGCATCTTCTAGCTGATCGATCAATCGACCCGCTCGATTATAGCCCAGCTTCAACTTTCGTTGCAAAAGCGATGCCGAACCCTGTTGCGTCTGCACCACAATGCGGGCCGCATCGACAAATAGGGCGTCGCGTTCATCCGCGCTGTAGTTACCGCCCCCGCTCGAGCTACCATCCTCACCAGAATACTCCGGTAGGGCATAGGCGTCGGGATAAGCCTGCTGAGAGCCAATAAACTCACACACTTCTTCCACTTCAGGCGTGTCCAAGAAGGCACATTGGAGACGGATGAGATCGTTTCCTGCCGAAAAGAGCATGTCCCCCTTTCCTATGAGTTGCTCTGCGCCGCCAGCATCGAGAATGGTGCGAGAGTCAATCTTGGCGGAGACCTTGAAGGCTATACGCGCTGGGAAGTTTGCTTTGATGATCCCCGTGATCACATTCACCGAGGGCCGCTGCGTCGCGATGATGAGGTGAATGCCAATTGCTCGGGCTAATTGCGCCAGTCGAGCAATGGGGGTTTCTACTTCCTTGCCGGCCGTCATGATTAAATCAGCGAACTCATCAATGACCAGAACGATGTAGGGTAAATACCGGTGGCCTTCTTCTGGGTTGAGTTTGCGGCTTGTGAACTTCTGGTTGTATTCCTTAATGTTGCGCACCATGGCATCCTTGAGGAGGTCATAGCGGTCATCCATCTCAATGCATAAAGAATTGAGCGTGTGAATCACCTTCGTGGTGTCCGTAATGATGGCGTCGTCTGTATCCGGTAGTTTGGCCAAAAAGTGGCGTTCGATCTTGTTGTAGAGGGTTAATTCTACTTTTTTGGGGTCAACCAATACGAATTTGACTTCCGAGGGGTGCTTTTTGTATAGAATCGAGGCTAAAAGCGCATTGAGTCCTACGGATTTACCTTGACCCGTAGCACCGGCCATGAGTAGGTGAGGCATTTTAGCCAAATCAGCCACAAAAACCTCATTGCTGATGGTCTTGCCCAAGGCAATGGGCAGGTCCATGGTGCTATTTTGGAATTTCTCCGAAGCCAAAACCGCCTTCATGCTCACCATTTGGGGGCTGCGATTAGGCACTTCAATTCCGATAGTGCCTCGTCCAGGAATGGGGGCGATAATCCGAATGCCCAGTGCGCTCAAGCTGAGCGCAATGTCATCTTCCAGACTTTTAATCTTAGAAATCCGGATTCCAGCCTCCGGTACTATTTCATACAAGGTCACGGTCGGCCCAACGGCAGCCTTGATTTTGGCAATCTCGATTTTATAATTCCGCAAAGTCTCAATGATGCGCTCTTTGTTCGCTTCGAGCTCTTCGGCGTCCACTTTGGCATTGCCCGCAGGGAAGTCTGCCAATAAACTCAGCTTAGGGAATTGGTAGCGTGATAAATCTGCTCGTGGATCAAAGGCCGTACCCAAGGAGCCTTTCTTGCTGGCAGATGCGTCCTCCAGGAGCGCCTCGCTGTGCACGGGAATCGGTTCTACCTCCTCGAGTTCCAAACTGGGTTCTTCTTCTACAGCCGGCTCCGGGGTCGGGATCGGGGCTGGCGGAATGGGTGGGGTTTCCGGGGTTTCCGGGGCATGCAAGTCCCACTCCAGTTCTTCAGCCGCTTCGTCTGGAATACTCAGCTCCGCCTCGGGAACTTCTTCGGGCTGAAGGGATTCATCGTCCCAAGGTGCAGGTGCTGTGCTGCGCTTCCACGTTTGGGGGGTCATTTTAAATAGCCACACCACGTGGGCTAGGGTCAAGCTGCTCCAGGCCAACCAAGCGCCCCCCGTGCCCAACCATTGCGTGGACCAAAAGGAGAGATAGTGGCCAAGGTCTCCGACCACCACATCCCCAAGGGGCCAGGGGAGTAAAGCAGTTCCCATGCAGAGCATTAACGTCCAGAAAAGTCCTCGGCGCAACCAGGTTCCCACTTTAAAGGCAAGGCCAAAACCCCACTTTAGCGAGAGCATCAGCATCCAAATCAAGGGTAGGAGGAAGGTCCATCCGAAGCTTTTGACGGTTAGGTAAAAACCCACTGCGGCCCCCAGCTTTCCAAAGGTATTGGCCATTTGGACGTTGGGGTCCCATAAAATATCTGAGAATCCACCTTCGAAAGCGCTGTAGTCTGAGGACCATGAAGCCAAAGAAGAAAGGCTCGAAAGCAACGCAAATCCCGAAATGAAAAGGAGTCCAATCCCAAAAACCGCATGCAAGGATTTGTTGGTCTGGATATCTAACCAAGCCTGCTTCACTGCAGAAAAGAATGGGGTGGAGGGGCTGCTTTTAACCTTTTTTGCCATGGGGATTAGTTCCTGAGTCTCAAAGGTAGGCCAATTCCTACCTTTGCCCATATGCTTCAACTGATAACAGCGATGTCCGAATTGGGTGCAGGTACTCGAGGCTCAAGCCTGGGTTATGCCGCTATTCGAGGTGCCTCTTTCCATATCCAGCCTAAGTTTTTCCGAAGCTTGGCACCACGGAAGGTTCAAACCAATAATGCGTTGCTCTACCGGCATCCGGAATCCCCCTATGGGAAGCGGATTCGAGGCATTGTGCGCATGTACCGCCGCATTTCGGCCGTGGTGGCAGAAACCCTCGACGATGGACAATTTCCCATTGTGATTAGCGGTGACCATTCGAACGCGGGTGGCACGATTGCAGGGATCAAGCAAGCCTTTCCACTTTCACGCCTGGGTGTGGTTTGGATCGATGCGCATGCGGATTTGCATTCGCCATACACTTCGCCCTCGGGCAACATGCATGGAATGCCTTTGGCCACAGCGATTGGCGCCGACAATGTGGCGTGCAAAATAAATGACCCGAGCCCAGTTACCGTGGATGCCTGGCAAAAGTTGAAAGGCCATCCGCAGCGGGTGAAGCCTTCCGATGTGGCTTTCATCGGTCTTCGATCGACGGAATCACCTGAGGATCATCTCATTGCAGAACACGACATGCGCGTTCATCGTGTAAATGAAGTGCGTTCAAAAGGCTTGGCCGCCGTGGTTGAGGCCGTCATGACCCAGTTAAAAGAGTGTGATATGGTCTACGTATCCTTTGACGTGGATAGTATGGATCCGAGTATTTCAGACGGCACAGGCACACCTGTTTCGGATGGCTTTACCTTGGAGGAAGCACGCGGGTTGTTAGAGCTCTTTGCAGACGAACCCAAAGTTATGTGCATGGAGTTTACCGAAATCAATCCTCTTTTGGATAATGGCGGCAATGCTATGGGTACCGCTGCCTTTAAATTGCTGCAAAGCACCGTATTTAGATTGCAAGAACGCCTCGGTTTACGAGGTTCATTTTAAGCCCAATGAACACAGGACTGGAAGCGGCTATTGCCGCCACCTTGAAGGAACTTTTTGGTATTGAAGAGACCCATGTTGACCTCCAGGAAACACGCAAAGAGTTTGAGGGGGATTTGACTTTGGTCGTGTTCCCATATCTCAAGGCCAGCCGCATGAGCCCGGAAGCTACCGCTGAAGCCATAGGTAAAGCACTGCTTCCGCAAGCTGAAGACGTTTCCGCCTACAATGTTGTCAAAGGATTCCTCAACCTCAGCCTGTCCGATGCCCCGATACGTGCGGCGATGGACCGCATGCTGTTGGACGAGCAATGGGGCATAGTGAAGCTAAATCCAGACCTACCAGCGGCGATGGTTGAATACTCTTCGCCGAACACCAATAAGCCCTTGCATTTGGGGCATATTCGTAACAACTTGTTGGGTTACTCCGTGGCGAAGCTGATTGAAGCCACTGGAAAACCTGTACTTCAGGTACAGATCATCAATGATCGGGGCATTCATATTTGTAAGAGTATGTATGCTTGGAAAATGTTTGGCGGAGGGGAAACTCCCGCGAGTACGGGCATGAAAGGCGATCACCTGGTGGGCAAATATTATGTGCGATTTGACCAACAGCTCAAATCCGAAGTAGCCGACTTGGTAGCTCAGGGTTTATCAGAAGAAGATGCCAAGAAATCAGCTCTTTGCATGAAAGAGGTTCAACAAATGCTTCAAGACTGGGAATCCGGCGATACGGAGGTCTTAAAGCTTTGGAACACAATGAACTCCTGGGTATATGAGGGATTCAACGCCACCTATGATCGCTTAGGGGTGCAGTTCGATAAGAACTATTATGAATCTCAAACCTACGTTCTTGGTAAGAAAGACATCGAAATTGGTTTGGCGCAGGGCGTTTTCTACCGCCGTGAAGATGGATCCGTATGGATTGACTTGACCGAGGACGGACTGGATGAAAAGCTCGTACTCCGAAAGGATGGAACCTCCGTCTACATGACCCAAGACATCGGCACAGCCATTCAACGATTCTCGGACTACCAAATGGATTCCTTGACGTATGTCGTAGGGAATGAACAAGATTACCACTTCAAGGTCCTCTTTTTGATTCTTCAAAAACTAGGCTACACATGGGCCAAAACCCTTTCCCACTTGTCCTATGGGATGGTAGACTTGCCTTCAGGGCGTATGAAATCCAGGGAAGGCACCGTGGTCGACGCCGATGATCTCCTGGATGAAATGGAATCTACCGCCCAAAAACTCTCCGAGGAGTTGGGCAAAGTGGAAGGCTTATCGGAGGCGGAACGAGCATCACTGTATCGCACATTGGGACATGGGGCATTAAAGTACTTCATCCTCAAGGTGGATCCGCGCAAGCGCATGGTGTTCAATCCCGAGGAGTCCATTGACTTTAACGGCAACACCGGGCCCTTTTTACAATATACGCATGCCCGGATTTGCTCTATTCTGCGCAAAGCTGGAGTGATGGGCTCCTGGTCTTGGGAGGATTTCACGTTAGCCACCAAGGAGAAGGAAGTGATTAAGTGTTTAGCTAAGTTCCCATCCATAGTGCAGAAGGCCGCAGCCGATCAGAATCCAAGTGATGTGGCCAGCTTCCTGTACGAACTAGCCAAGACGTATAATGGCTTTTATCAAGTACACTCTGTGCTTAACGCAGAAACGCCGCAAATTGCGGCGTTTCGTGTGGCATTGTCCGGCCAAGTGGCTGGGGCGCTCCAACGCGGCATGGCCTTGCTAGGCATGGCCGCTCCGGAACGCATGTAATTACATTCCTTTGGCAATCTTCTTTGGAACGCCCTCCTTGTGAAGAAGGATGGAAAGCGTCTTATAGCGCACAAAGGCCTCTGAGGCGTAGATGTAGCCGTTGCGGTAGGCGTTTTCACGTTCACCCCAAGAGTTCTTGACAATGTAGTAGATGCCGCCATCTTGGTCTGCAACTTTTCCTACAATCTGCATCCCATGATCATCGGTAGACTCGTAGTTGTCATAGGCGATTTGTCGGTTTTCCTGCGTGACAATCATCTCCTCATGGGGTCCGGTGTAGACTTGGCTCTTCTCTTCATCACTCATTTTACTCCAAGGCTTGGCAGGTAGTACGGCTACTCCGTTCTTGAGTGAGAAGCCTTTTTCAGAAACATCCGTAGCCCACGCAATGGTGTATCCGTTTTCCAAAGCATAGTCAATGGTGGCCATCATCTCATCCAGAGGGACGTTATAGGAAAGCCCCCAGGTCCAGTTATCAGGCACTTCAATGGCGAACCAAGAATTGAAGGGATGGTGCGTATACGAAGTGAGCTGCACGTAGTCGTCGGGGTTGATGCCTAAAACTTGATCCGCAAAGGTGCGTGGCGTGTAAGATTTGCCGTTGTGCTTGAACATGCTGGGTTCTTCGCCCAAATAGGCGTCCAGAACTCCAGTAAATCCTTGCTTCCAAACGGGGGTAATGGTTCCAGAATTCTTGTTCACTACCGCATCCACGATGCCTTTCAAAGATGCCTCGAGCTCATCGTGGTCATTGTAGTCTTTGCCATAGTTGAGGCCTGCATAGGCTTCTTGCGGAACCGCACCGTAATGTTTGATGACATAAAGCATGTCGGGCATGGCGCCGCCCTGGGCAAAATTGAGGTAGCCATGCAGGCGTACATAGCGATCTGCCTTGTCTTGGTAGACTTTGCGCACCGTATACATTTCGGACAAATCCATCACAGGCTTGCCCATGCGGATAAGTTCCGATTCGATAAAACCGGTCGTAGAGTAGGACCAACAAGTGCCCGTAGAGCCCTGGTTCTTTACCGGGGTAGCTTCCAGGTCGACCAGCGTTTTGAATTCAAACGTGGCACCAACCGAGGCCCCATTGCCGGAGACTTTATTGATCAAGTTTACTTGAGCGGTTAGGCTGAGCGCTGAAATAGCGAGGGCACTAACAAAAAGGGTTTTGTTCATTTTTTCTTGAATTAAGGATTTAACGCAGGTAAGCGACTGGGGCATCTTTTAACCCCCCGGAATAATCATAAAAACCACGTCCAGACTTCACGCCCAAATCTCCCGCGGTGACGAGATTTACGAGCAGCGGATTCGGCGCATATTTCGGCTGCCCCAATCCCTGGTGAAGCACGCGTAAGATGCTGAGACAAACATCTAAGCCAATGAAGTCAGCCAGTTGCAGAGGGCCCATGGGATGTGCCATCCCAAGCTTCATGATGCCATCAATTTCTGCGACACCAGCGACACCCGTTTGCAGCGTCTCAATCGCTTCATTGATCATGGGCATTAGAATGCGGTTAGCGACAAAGCCAGGGTAATCATGGCATGCGATGGGCGTCTTCCCCAAGGCCTTGGACAATTCGATGACCGCATCCGTCGTCGCGTTGGAGGTTTTGTACCCTCGAATAATCTCTACCAGCTTCATGACGGGCACGGGATTCATGAAATGCATCCCAATGACGAGTTCTGGCCGCTGCGTGACCGCCGCAATCTTCCCAATTGAAATGGAGGAGGTGTTGCTCGCGAGGATGCAGCCGGCAGGAGCTTTGCTATCCAGATCTCTAAATATTTGAAGCTTTAACTCCTCGCGCTCGGTGGCGGCCTCAATGACCAAATCTGCCTGTCGCAACGCCGCATCTAAATCAATGAAGCACTGAATGCGACCCAAGGCCGCTTGCGCTTCCTCTGCAGTGTACATTTCTTTGGAAACCTGGCGATCTAAGTTCTTTTGGATCGTCCCCATCGCCTTGTCCAACGCAGGTTGGGCAATGTCAAACAGCGAGACGTTAAAGCCATGGCTAGCGAGCACATGCGCAATTCCATTGCCCATCGTGCCGGCGCCTAATACAGTCACATTTTTCATGACCCGAAAGATAGGGCAGCAATTACTTCCCGCGGCCTTGGATCACCGTCCAAACAGTATAAATACCCACCTTGATATCATTGAAAAAGGACATATTCTCGATGTATACCAGATCATATTCCATTCGCCGAATCATTTGATCGACCGAACTGGCATACCCATACCGAACCATTCCCCAACTAGTAATGCCTGGTTGCACCTTGTAGATATGTCGGTATTGCGGGGCCTTTTTCAAGATTTGTTCCGCAAAAAAGGCACGCTCAGGACGAGGCCCAACTAAACTCATTTCCCCCATCAAGACATTCCAAAATTGAGGAAGCTCATCCATTCGGTACTTGCGCAACCATTTTCCAACGCGCGTGATCCGAGGATCATCCTCTGAACTCAATTGCGGCCCCATATGTTCCGCCCCGATGCGCATCGAGCGAAACTTGACAATATTGAAAATTTTAGCTTTTCGACCCAGGCGTTCTTGCCGATAAAAGGCAGGACCCCCGTCAAGTTTGACCACGGTAGCCACGATAAGAAGAATAGGACTAAGCAGCAATAAAGCGAATGCACTGATGGCAATGTCTGCCATGCGCTTTGTATTGCGCTGCCAGGGATCCATGGGATCCAAGTGCCATTCCATCAGCGGGAGGCCATGCTCATCAATACCCACCATGCCGGATAAAATGCCATAAGTGTCCGGCAACATAAAGATCCGCGCACCCAGCATCTCTAGGTCTAACACCAAAGGAGTGAGACGATCATGCTGTTGAGGGGGAAGGGCCAAGATGCAATCTTCCACATGGAGCTTCTCCACCCATTGGCTGACCTCATGGATAGAACCAAGCATGGGCAGATTCTCTAAAGGAGACTGATCCCCGTTGTCCTCCGTGTTAATCCAACCTGCCAATACCTCTCCAGATTCCTTCGCATGGCGCAGGAGGCTTTCCATGGTTTGACTTAAGGTCTCCCGATCTCCGATAAGAAGGGTGGGGAAGGTGAATTTCCGGAGTTTGATCCGGTGTCGGATCAGGTAACCTAAAAGGATTTTCCCAAGGATGGTCCATAGTAGCAAGAATCCAGAAAAGAGGCTGGCACTCTTAAAATAGCCACTGTATCCATCGACAAAGTCGTCCAAAATAAAGAGGATAAAGTAGGCAACGCTGAAAATGGCCCAGACTTGGAGCGCTTTACTTAACTCCTTGAGGCGACTCTTTCTCAATGGACGTAGATATAAACCCACCATCATCATTGAAATCAACCAAAGCCCTGCTGTGATTAAGGCGCCATAGTAGAAAAAGTTATCCCACGCCATTTCGGGTAATCCAAAACGCGCGGGCTCCAAGATGTTTTTTCTAAAACTATAGAGGAGGGTGTAGGCGAGTAGTCCACCGAGTACATCCCATGCTTGGTAGGCCAAGCGCCATGCTTGGGCAATCTGATTGAGTCTAGGACTGCGTGGGCTCATGGGCGGTATACCAAACGAACATTATCAATGAGTACCGTATCTAGCTTGCCGTTGCCCGCTTTGATGGTACCGATGTAGATCCGAAAATCTGAAGCGTCGGGCACCCCAGACACCTCGGTGATCAAATTCACATAGGCATGATTCCAGTTCGCACTTGGATTCAGGGTGGCGGTGGGCATTTGAAGAATTTGACCCGGCCTGTAGGCAATGACTCCTATGCTCAACGGTTGGCTGCAGCGGTAATCTAGTTCAACGTAAACGTTTGCATTCAATTTGGGTAGCTCATAGCGATCGAGGCTATGTACTTCAAAACGGCTTATTCCCGTATCTAGTATGGCCATTCCACTATACACATTGGATTCTCCGACGGGGGCGGGAAATTTAAGTGCCGCATCATTGACCAAAATCCAACTGGTGTCACTCTGATTCGTTGCGATGAGTCGTTGACCAACAGATTCAAAATTTTCCAGGCTTTCAACAATCAAAGTACCTCCAAGGCCACTAAAGTCATAGGCAAGGACATTCGGGCCGCCCGCCGGGACCTGGCTCGTTTTGCCCCGTCTCAAATTCACTTGAGCGCTGTACTCGGAGTAAAAGGGATAAATCCCTCGAAAACTTGCAATGCCATTGATATTGATGCCCGGGTAGAGGCGAACCTCTGCAGGACCTTCTTCATCGATAAGGATGGGCAGATTTAAAGGCAAATGATGGGCGCCTAGATTTTCTCCGTTGACCTCAACCCAGGCTGTGGTGACCTTGGAACTCGTGTTGCCGTAGGGTGCATTAGGATCGGCCTTCATCGAGAGCGACTCGACGTGCAGAAAAGCGGGTTCTTGGATCTGTGCCCGGTCACAATTCCAAAAAGCACCAAGCATACCTAGGCCTATTACCGTAATTCGTTTAAAACTTTCCTGCATGGGGCAAAGGTAGAGCAGGGGCGGCTTTGTAATTTGCAGGCCTCCATGCGAAGCGATTCACCCAGGCACCAAGGCCAACGTTTACAACTAGTTGAGCAACTTCGCGAACGCGGTATTGTCGATGAGCGCGTTCTCGAAGCCATAGGTCAGGTCCCGCGCCATCTTTTTTTGGATAGTTCATTCGAGCAGTATGCCTACCGAGATGCTGCCTTTCCTATTCGCGCTCAACAAACGATATCTCAGCCCTACACCGTCGCATTTCAAACGGAATCCTTACGCGTTGCCAGCGGGGCCAAGATCTTAGAAATCGGAACGGGTTCTGGATATCAGGCAGCCGTTTTGGCTGCCATGGGGTATAAAGTGTATACGATTGAACGTCAAAAAGAGCTGTTTGACTTTTCGAAAGGTCTTCTTCGAGAATTGGGTTATCGGGTCACGCAGAAATTTGGCGATGGATACAAGGGAATGCCAGCCTTTGCCCCCTTTGACGGTATTCTTGTGACTGCTGCAGCACCTTCCTTGCCTCAAGAACTGCTCGAGCAATTGCGTCCTGAAGGCCGTTTAATAGTTCCTGTGGGGGATGTAGAAAGCGAGCAAAGCATGCATGCCGTTTGGATGGATACAACTGGAGCGCGCCATGAAGAGGTTCTAGGGCAATTTCGCTTCGTCCCTATGTTGAAGGATGTAGATGCCGGGAGATAGGACGACTACAACTCTCTTCGAGCGTCGCGGTCAATGTCGCGTTCTTTGATGGCCGCCCGCTTATCGTGCAACTTCTTTCCTCTGGCTGTGGCGATTTCGAGCTTCGCCCAACCCCTAGAGCTAAAGAACAACTTTAAGGGAACGACCGTGGTGCCGACGTCTTTGAGGGCCTTTTGAATCTTCACCAATTCATTCTTTTTCAGAAGCAATTTGCGTTCACGTAGAGGCAGGTGGTTCATATGTGTACCTAGTCGAAACTCCGAGATGTGCAGATTTTTAATCCATAGCTCGCCTGAATCGCTGATGTAGCAATAACTGTCAGAGAGATTTCCTTTTCCTTCACGCAGTGATTTTACCTCCGTACCATACAATTGCAGTCCGGCAGTGAAGAAATCTTCCAATTGATAGGCAAAACGAGCCTGGCGATTCTGAATAACGGGGTTCACGGGGCAAATCTAACCCTACTTTTGTGGAGTATGCTCTACCACGATTTGCTTCGACCCCTGCTTTTTGCGCTTTCTGCAGAAAAAGCACACAATTTGACCATGGCACAACTCAAAGTACTTCAGTCGAGTCGCCTTGGACGGGAGTTGCTGCGGCTCTGGGCAGGGGAGATAGCTTCCCACCCGGTAAAAGCCATGGGGCTTGATTTTGCCCATCCAGTCGGTCTTGCGGCGGGTCTAGATAAGAATGCGGAAGCTGTGAGAGGCTTCTTTTCTTTGGGCTTTAGCCATGTAGAGGTCGGCACATTAACCCCTCGTGCTCAACCCGGGAATCCCCAACCACGGTTATTTCGGCTTCCAGAGGATCAGGCGATTATCAACCGCATGGGATTCAATAATCGAGGGGCTGAAGATGCTGCTAAACGCTTAGCAAAACGAAACCCTCACTGGGGAATCGTGGGGGGCAACATAGGAAAGAATAAAGACACCGCGAATGAAGACGCGGTCAATGACTATGTCCGAGCCATGCAAGCGCTTTCTGGTACCGTTGATTATTTCACAGTCAATATTTCCTCGCCAAATACGCCTGGACTAAGAGATTTGCAACATGAAAAGGCGCTGAAAGTACTGTTAGAGGCCGTAGCCGAGGAGAATAATCGTCTGGGTGCAATTCCACTTGCCGTAAAAATAGCTCCTGACCTAAGTAAAGATGAAGTACAAGGCATGGCGCGCTTAGCGGTTGAGTCTGGTTTTCAAGGTCTGATTGCCACGAATACAACCATTGATCGTTCTGGATTGCGTGCGACCGCTCAGCGGATCCAATCTATCGGCGCGGGAGGATTATCTGGCCGACCTATAGTTGCGCGTAGCACGCAAGTCGTGGAGTGGGTGCGCGAAGCCGTGCATGATCAAATTTCCATCATTGGAGTCGGAGGCGTGTTTCATGCCCAGGATGTTCGCGATAAGCTAAATGCAGGGGCTGATCTTATTCAAGTATATACAGGCTTTGTGTATGAAGGGCCTGGCATGTTGCGAAATTTACAGGAGGCATGGAAAAGAAGTTGATATGGGTTGAATGCCCGCGGGATGCCATGCAAGGTTATCCGCATCCCTTTTCTACCGATTCCAAGGTGGAGTACCTCGAACACTTGATGGACGTAGGCTTTGACAGCATAGACATTGGGAGCTTCGTCTCTGCTAAAGCTATTCCACAGATGGCGGATAGTGCGGAAGTTCTGCACAGACTTTCGATGGTTAAAGGGAAAAACCGATTCTTAGTCATTGCGGCTAACCGCCATGGGGTATCGTCCGCATGTGCGCACCCTGTTGTGGATGTCATCGGATTTCCTTTTTCGGCCTCCGATGAATTTCAGCGACGTAACACCAATCGAACACGGGAACAAGCGATGGAGGAACTGTGCGATCACGCGAAGATGATCCGTCAATCAGGAAAGTCTTTGGTGGTCTACGTCAGCATGGCTTTTGGAAACCCGTATGGGGACCCATTCAGCCTAGAGGAAGTTGCTCATTGGGTTGATCGCATCCAATCGGAGGTTGCACCCGAGGCGATTTCCCTGAGCGATACGGTCGCTATGGCACGTCCCGAAAGCATCCGGGAATTGGTCGCTACGTGTCGGCAGGTTAGTCCTGCAGCAAATCTCGGCTTACACCTTCATGTCCCTTCAGGGTTTTCATTGCGCTCAGGTTTAGTTCAAGCCGGATGGGAGGCAGGGGTTCGTCGATTTGATTCCGCTTTACTGGGGTACGGAGGATGCCCTTTGGCCCAAGATCAATTGTGCGGGAATTTGCCTTCGGAGAGCTTGTTAACCTTCGCTTTGTCCGAAGGTATCCAGACCAACGTGTCCCCTCTGGCGCTTGAAGCAGCACATAATGCTGCGCGTCGCCTTTTTCTATAAGTTTGTGGGGTTCTTGCGTGCCTTTTAATTAGAAAGGCTTAAAAGGGAATCCGGTGTAATTCCGGAGCTGTACCCGCAGCTGTAACCTGTTTGATGCGCTTCGTAAATATGCCACTGGATCGTCTGGGAAGGCCACGAAGCGACAGGGAGCCAGAAGACCTGCCAAGTTCTATACCCCCGTCAGTGCCGGGCCTAGCGCTGAAGCGATATGAAAACTCGACCCTTTGTAGTCCTACTGGGACTCAACTTGGGCGCCGTGGCAAGTTTTGCCCATAGCCCAGACAGCACCCTTCAACTTTCAACGGTTCCCGTGTGGAGCCAAACTGCAGCCACCCAGTCCGTGGTTTCACAGCCGGATGCCTATGGACTCTGGGCTAGTGGGGCGGATATTCGCATGACCTCACCAGGCGGCTCTTTGCTCCTCAGTCGGGACGGTTATCCAACGGCCTATGTGCAGGGCTCTTGGGAGGGACTTCCCTTGCTCACGCCGGACTTGGGTGTCGCGGACTTTTCCTTACTGCCTCATTGGGGACAGCAGCGCACCTGGGGCAGTCCATTGGCTTCACAGTACCAGAGCGGACAGGCCCTGGGAGAGCTTTTGGATGTGCGAGGACAGTCGAAAGACCTCCTAGAGCTCAAAGGCAGCAGCCTCAAAGGAGCGGGCATCGGAGGGATTTGGACCCTTTCGAATGGGCCAAATGGGACTATTCGCATGGGTGGTGGTACCGAAGCATGGAAAAACGACTACCGCTTTGGCGATGCAGGGATGCGTCGCAATGGAGCAGATGGCAGCCGTCATGAACTCTTTTTGACCCAACAGCGCAACTACTCCGGGGGACGTTGGAGCACGGGCGGGACGGGGTACGTCGTTTCCGCGGATCGAGGTCTTCCTGCGTCCATCTATGACCTTGAGGGCACACCTGCGCGACAACAGGATCTGCGTGCTCAAGTTAGCACGTACCAATCCTATCACTTTGAGCACCTTCACTTCCGCACCGAACAGGTTCTCTGGAGCCAAGATCAGTTCTATCAGGGACCTTGGTATTCTGACACCAATGCCAGCCAAGGTGCCTATATACGTTTTTACACGGGCACGCATTGGAAAAACTGGAAACTGTATAACGAAGAAACAGTTGGCGTCAACCGCATGAATGGGGCCTTCAAGCCGGATGTCACCATCGACTATGTCACGCTCAACCTTCTGGCGGAATCTCCAATGACTCGTTTGGGGAAATTCACCCTAGGCGCTAAGTGGTCCACATGGGGCCGCAAGAAAAGCCCCTTAGCTCCGCAAATCCTCTGGGAGAAAAGGATGCAAACGTGGACCTTATACGGCCACCTGCGCCAGATGTTCCGCTTCCCAACGATGAACGACTTGTTCTGGACAGGTTTTGGCAATCCGGACTTAGACCCCGAGCGAGGCTGGGAAGCGCAAGGTGGCCTTCGGAAGTCCTTCCAACAGGGCTACCTAGATGCACAAGTGTTCAGTACCCAGTTGCAGCAAGCCATTATCTGGCTTCCGGATGATTTTGGCAACTGGCGCCCGGTGAACCAGAGTTCCTGGGATCGTCAAGGTGCCAAACTGACGGGACACTATGCTCTCGGAAGCTGGATTTTGGATGCCAATCTGCGCTATGTCCATGTGACCGATGAGGAGGGAAATTTAGCTCCTTACGTTGCTCCATGGCTCGGGGCTGCCGGGTTCGCTCGACGTTGGGGCAAAGGGGAATGGGGCGCTACGTGGACGGCTCAATCCGCGGTTCCTACCTACTGGGTTGCGCCAGGATCTGGACCCGAGGCCTACCTTGCTGGGCAATCTGCCGTGGCTGTCCGGTTTGCACGCGAATTCACGGAGACCCTTAAAGCGCAGATTTCTGTAGAAAACCTCTTCAATCAAACGATGGTTTTCCAGCCAGGGTATCCTATGCCCGGACGCTACTTGCACATGCGATTTTCGTACGCTCTCTAAAAAAGAAAGCCGGGCAAATGCCCGGCTTTTTTTTCACATGGTCAGGGTGTTTATGCCATACCGAGCGCACTGCGCTTGGCATAGGCCCATTGCAGCAGGGCGCCATACACGAGTGTGCTCGCCGTGGACGATACAAAGAAGGGGATAGCCTCCACATACGCCATGAATAAGCCGGCGCCAGTTTGGGGCAGGGCAGGATTGCCATACCAAAAACCCACATTAGAAAGCTCAAAAAACACGAGGTTGGCCATGACTGCATGACCAGCACCGATAAGACCGTGCATTTGGCGTGCCTTCTGGCCCCAAAGAACCATGGCGATGTGGCCTGCATACACCCACACCATGCCGGGATAGCCCCAGGTAATACCCCCGCTCACTGAGCCATAAATCAGATTGTTGAGCACAAGATCACTCACGAAGAGTAAGGCTAAAGGCAAGAGCATGGCAGCTGGACGGCCTTTACTCCAAAAGCCACCCACCAATGCGACCGCCCCGATGGCGGTAAAATTGGGGAAATGCGGAAGAAAGCGCGTCAAAAGTGCTAGGGAAAGAAGGCTAACGGTAGCCATGAAAGGAGAGATATTGCGCATGATTATAAGCGTTTAAAAATGTATATCACAAAGAGAAGCATCACCACACCTAATCCAATTTTTAGGTTACTACCATAGTGCATAGCATGGGTGCGAGCATCCTTGCGATAACTCCAAAAAAGGTAGCTCAAAAAGCTGAGGGTAAAAATCCCAGCAAAAATCCAATGTCCTATGCCTATGTTTTCCAAGAGTGGTAATTTGTGACAAAATTAACTGACATGCAGGAACAAATTGCCGCCGTGACCAAATTCCATGAAGTTTATCGCATTCCGTACTGCGAAAATCCGACTACCGAGGTAGACGAGGGCCTGATTGCCCTGCGGCATCGCCTAATGGCCGAAGAAAATGAAGAATATCTCGAGGCAGCTATGGCAGGCGATTTGGTTGAAATCGCCGATGCGCTCGGCGATATGCTCTACATCCTGTGTGGCACGTTGATTACGCATGGCATGCAAAACAAGATTGAAGAGGTTTTTCGTGAAATACAGCGAAGCAACATGAGCAAGCTGGGACTTGATGGCCAACCGATTTACCGAGAAGATGGAAAAGTCATGAAAGGCCCAAACTACTTTAAGCCGGATATCGCATCCATTCTAAACGGGCGCTGAGCGCGCGTTGGTCGATGACCAGGGAGATGCGTGGAATTCCCAGCAACGGCTGATGTCACCTCACCTTGGGGTCCTTTAACAAATTGAACTTCTTCTAAGCGGCCATCCTCGAAGAGTAAGAAGATTTCTGCACTCAAAATTTGTGAGCTCCTTTGCGGATCGGGGTGGAATAGGGCCTGCGCATTTCCTTGAATTCGCAGTCTTTTCATTTTTTGCTGCGACATAAAGCCACTGAGTAGGGTTCCCGCCATTTCATCCGAGCGCAAGGAGTCGACCTCCTTGCTCAAATGAACTAAGCCATGTCCATAGATGGAGTCTAAATCCGGTTGATAGTGGAGGTAAAATCGCAGCGTATCTGCGCAAACTTGATAGTCTTCCGCCCAAACCACGGGCAATCCGAACAGATTAAGTATGGAATCCGTGGCATTCCATCGCATGGCATCCGAATGGCTGACGGTTCCCTGAGCAAACGTGCTTACATCCCCATCTGCCTGTGCCCAATCTTCCGTTCGCACGATGACCATGCCGTGGATCTCCATACTGTCTGGACCCCAATCAGCCCATTGGGCTGCGGTGGACTTGCCGTAAAGCTCTGTTTGTGAGACCGCATCTATTTGGTATACGCTATCCGCTCGAAATTGAATGAGTGAATCGACTCCTTTCACTCCGTGATAAAACTGACTGATTTTGGGATCCGTTTGAAGTCGTGCCTCCCCAAATTCCATGGCACCGTGTTCCGTTTTGGCGTGCCCTCCGAGAGGAAGGAAGTACCGGTGCTGATTTGGCCATTGCTCCATCTTGGGGCAGTCCAAAATGTAGTCTTCCGTCACGGCATGCACGTTTCCCGAGAAGATGAAATGCTCCTCTGCCGCGGAATATCGGCCTGATTGACAAGTTAATCGTCCGTCTTCCGTTTCGATTTCGCCCCCTTGATTAAACTGTCCGGTTTCGGCTTGCGTATCATAGCGAAGGGTAGGTGTTTTAAGTGTTTGGCCTTTGTGGACCAAAACCACATCGCCTCGTAAAAATGCGATTCCCTTACTATAATCGAGGAACTGCGAGCGCAGCTTCACTCCATCCTTGCCTTGGTAACGAACATTTCCAAAAGCCACAAAAACATCTTCTTTGCGACGCCAATGGGCCGAGTCGCAATAGAAAATACCATCTCTGTTTTTGAGCGCAACCTCTCCACGAAGGATGGTCAGTGGTCCACTTTGGGTGCGTTTTACGGTGACTGATGCGCTATGCAATAAGTCTACACGTTGCCCAGGCCGAAGCTGCCCGAAGGCAGTCCACGACAAGACGACGAGTAGTGCGGCTAAGAGCCGCTTCATGCACGCCATAAGGTTTGTTCACGGTCAGGACCCACAGAGATTAGAACGACCGGAACGCCTGTTTCTTGTTCAATAAATCGGGTGTAGTCGATCAAGGCTTGGGGCAGGTCGTTTACATCGGTCACTCCGGTTAAATCTTCATCCCAGCCTGGCAAGGTGGTATAAACGGGCTCCAAGAGGTCCTCTTCTAAGGAATACGGAAGGTGACTAATGGTTTCCCCACGGTAGGTATAGCTCGTACAAACTTCCAGTTCCTTCATGCCGGAAAGGACATCTGCCTTCATCATCATCAACTGGGTGACCCCATTGATTTCCACGGCGTAGCGAAGAGCAGGAAGGTCTAACCAACCGGTACGGCGAGGTCGGCCCGTGGTACTGCCGTATTCATGGCCTTTATCCCGAATGGCTTGGCCAAGATCATTGTCCAGTTCAGTAGGGAAGGGGCCACTGCCCACGCGCGTGCAATACGCTTTAAAAATACCTAGAACATCTCCAATTCGATTGGGCGCGAGACCAAGGCCCGTACAGGCCCCAGCAGCGGTGGTCGTGGAAGAAGTCACGAAGGGATAGGTTCCGAAGTCCACATCCAACAAGGTGCCTTGCGCTCCTTCTGCTAGAATTCGTTTCCCAGATTTATATGCTTCTTGAATGAGTACATCTGTGTCAGCCAATTGCATGGGACGTAAGCGCTCAATCGCGGCCATCCAGGCTGCTTCGGCTTCATCCAGGTCGAATACGGGCACAAAATCTCCAAGCATATGCATATGCTTAGCCTTCAGTGCATTGTAGCGGTCCAAGAAGTCTGGCAATTCAATATCTCCAATGCGCAACCCATTTCGGCCTGTCTTGTCCATATAAGTTGGGCCGATACCCTTGAGGGTCGAGCCAATTTTATTCTTGCCCTTGGCGGCTTCGGAAGCGGCATCTAGGAGGCGGTGTGTAGGTAAAATCAAATGGGCCTTGCGAGAAATCTGCAAACGCTCTAAACACTTAGGTTCTAGATCCATCAACTTATCTATTTCCTTACAGAAAATGACTGGGTCCATCACCACGCCATGACCAATGATGTTCATGGCGTTTTCATGAAAAATCCCTGAAGGAATGGTATGTAGTACGTGTTTGATGCCATTGAACTCCAAAGTGTGTCCCGCATTTGGTCCTCCTTGAAAACGTGCAACGACATCATACTTTTTGGTGAGTACGTCTACAATTTTACCTTTTCCCTCGTCCCCCCATTGCAGGCCGAGCAAAATGTCTGCTCCGTGATTCATTCCTTTTTGGATTTTGCGTAGATATAGAGTTGGTGCCCCGTCACTTCGACGCCAAACACTTCCTCAATGCTTTGTTTGATTTGCTGTATGCGTGGGTCGCAAAACTCTTTTACTTCCCCGCTGTCGACCAAAATAACGTGGTCATGTTGTTTATTGAAATAGGACTTCTCGTATTGAGCTTGGGTTTGTCCGAATTGATGTTTGCGCACCAGGCCGCACTGTAATAGCAAGTCCATGGTGTTATACAACGTGGCTCGGGACACCCGGTAATTCTTGATTTTCATTGAACCATAAAGCGATTCAATATCAAAATGATCGTCCTGAGAGTAAATTTCATGGAGTATAGCATAGCGCTCGGGCGTTTTACGCTGCCCGTTGGTTTCTAAAAACTCCGTAAAAACCTGTTTGACTTGGTCAAACGATGAAGCACTCATGGCCGTTGTGGATCAAGGGGCGAAGTTACAATTTTACGCGCGTACCTTCGTGCTATCTGATGGGTATTCGAGTCATTTTATTCACGCTACTTTGTGGATGGAGCATCCCGCTTCTAGCTCAGAGCCGGGCCGCTGTTTCTGCCTACCAAAAAGGCATTCGCATGTATTTGGACCCAGCAGGCAGCCCTTCGAAAGCGGAAAAGCATTTTCTGCGCGCCGTCAAGCTAGATCCCGCCTACCCAGCTCCTTGGTTGGCTCTTGGGGAACTCTACGAAGAGCGTGGGGATTCCGCGCGGTGCTTCTATTCCTTTACCGAGGCCGCAAGAACCGGATCAGCTCGCGCTGGTTACTTCAATCTTGGTCGCGCAGCATTAGCCTTTGGGGGCTATCAAACCTCATTAAAAGGCTGGACCTTCTATCTCGCGCTGGAACGGCTTCCAGACGCCCAAGTGGCCGACGCCAAGCGCATGCAAGCCAATGCAGCCTTCGGACTTAAAGCACGGCAAAACCCATCTCCCGGTATTCAGCCTAGGAGCATAAAAAATGCTCAAACCAGCCGTCAGTTCCCCGAATCCTATTTCTTTCCAAGCATTTCCGGCGACCAAAGCACCCTCTACTTTACCGGCCGCAATTACCATCAAATGCCGCGGGACGAAAACATCTTCGCCACCTTTTCCAGCGACACCCTGGGTTGGGTCCGTCCCCACAAGGTAGAAGGCTGGATCAACACCTTGCTTAACGAGGGCGCGGTTTCCGTACAGGGGGATGAACGCCGAATGGTCTTCGCCGGCTGCGAGCGCGAAGACGGCTACGGTTCCTGCGACATTTATTTGTCCGAACTCACCCCTTTTGGTTGGACCCAAGGGAAAAACATGGGCGCAGCCATCAACACCCCTCAATGGGAAACCCAGCCCTGCCTTTCTGCGGATGGACAGTACCTCTTTTTTGTGCGCGATTCCAAGAAAATGGGCAGCCATTCCAACATTTGGATGAGCCGTTGGGATGGAGCGCAATGGAGTAAGGCAGAAATGCTGCCTGCCACGATCAATGGGGACGGGAATGAATTCAGCCCCTTCCTCCATGCGGATGGAAGGACTTTGTACTTCGGCTCCACCAGTCATGTAGGTATGGGAGGGATGGACCTCTACAAGTCGGAATGGCAACCGGACGGAAGTTGGTCTACACCTGAAAACCTCGGGTATCCCATCAACGACCATTTGGACAATTTTGGCCTCGTTGTGGCCCCCGATGGCCGTAGTGGATTTCTCTCCGGGGGACTGTTGGGCGAATCAGTGTGGGACGAAGAGGTCAACACCTACGGCGGGGATATTGCCCCAAATTCGTACAATTTGCCCGTCATTTTTGAGTTTGAATTGCCTGATTTAGCGCGCGCAACCCCCATTGTGTGGTTAGAAGTTTATGCCGTGGACGCCCGTAGCCGTGCGCTTCTTTCGGAGGCGAAGTGGTCCATTTCCCGGCAAGGATTGGAGCAAGAGGTGACGCATTCGGGCTTTTTGTTTGAGACCAGCTTGCCTCTTAACACGGAGATGGCCTTCAGCGTCCAAGCACCGGGCTACAATTTTGAAAGCTACCGTCTGCTGACAGAAGAACGTGTCGGCACGCTTCAAAGGGACACCGTGTTTTTGCGTAAAACCCAAGTGGGTGACGCCTTTCGCCTAAATAATTTACTCTTCGCCTTTGATGAAGCGGTCCTACTGCCCGCCTCCATGGTGGAAATACACCGGATGGCCACCTGGCTGATTGAAAATCCTTCGTTGCGCATTCAAGTAGAAGGGCATACCGACAACCAAGGTTCTGCAGCCTACAATCAAACGCTCAGTGAAAAGCGCAGTGCTGCGGTTGTGGACGCATTGGTAACAGAAGGCGTCCACCGGGAGCGCATGCAGGGCAAAGGATTTGGCGCAAGCCGACCGGTCGCTTCCAACGAAACGGAAGAGGGGCAAGCCCTGAACCGCCGAACAGAAATCAAGATTCTTTCGACCAACGGGCGTTGAGCCATTCCGAGATACGTTCTTCGGTTGGATTCTCTCCGGGCGTGTAAAACTGCTTTTCAAATAGCCCTTTGGGAAGATAGTTTTGATCAATGAAACTGCCCGAGAAGTCATGCGGATAACGGTAGGCCTCTCCATAGCCTAAATCCTTCATGGTCTGAGTCGGGGCATTTCGCAAATGAAGCGGAACTTCCAAATCCCCTGACTGTTGAACTTCTTTTAATGCAGCATTGATGGCCAAATAGGCCCGGTTTGACTTTGGGCTACTCGCCAAATAGATGGCACATTCACTCAAAGGAATCCGGCCTTCAGGCATGCCAAGACGCTCGACCGCATGGAAACAAGCCGTAGCCACGTTCAATGCATTGGGATTGGCTAAGCCAATATCCTCCGCCGCGGCAATCAAAAGTCTTCGAGCGATGAAGGTGGGACTCTCCCCACCAGCGATCATTCGCGCTAACCAATAGACCGCCGCCTGCGGATCGCTGCCTCGAATCGATTTAATCAGTGCCGAAGCAATATCATAATGTTGTTCCCCCGCCCGGTCATACTTAGGAGCCATTTTTGGTGCGTGCTCTAGCACAAAAGCGGCATCAATCTGCGTATTGCCTTCATTTTTAGCGACCAGACACAGGCTTTCAAGCGTATTTAAAAAACGACGGGCATCTCCACCTGTAAAGGCATAGATGGCATGAAAATCCACTTGGGCAACCGCCGTGCTCTGCAAGAAGGCATCAGAATCTAATGCTTTCATTCCTAGCGGGATGAGCTCATTTTCTTCAAGTGATTTCAGCACAAATAATTGGCAACGCGATAGAAGAGCAGAATTGACTTCAAAACTGGGGTTTTCTGTCGTGGCTCCGATCAAGGTAATCGTGCCTTTTTCAACGGCAGCGAGCAAGGCATCTTGTTGAGACTTGCTAAAGCGGTGAATTTCATCAATGAAAAGCACCCGTCCACGTGGGTGAAACATTCGATCCTTTTCTGCCCGCTGAATTTCCTCACGCACCTCTTTCACGCCGCTGGAGATGGCGGACATTGCGGTGAAAGGCATGTCCACCTGCTCGGCTAACAATTGCGCCAACGTTGTTTTTCCGACGCCTGGAGGCCCCCAAAAGAGGAGTGAGGGCAATCGCTTTTGATCAAGGGCAGGCTGAAGCGCCCCTTTGGCACCCACAACATGATGTTGGCCGGCATAATCGCTCAGTTTTTTGGGCCGCATTCGTTCGGCAAGGGGGGCGTTACTCATCGGTGGGAAGGTACGAAGGCCGTGTAGGCATCACCAACAAAGCCTTCCTTTAAAATCCCCGCTTCGCCGAGTCCAAAGAGCGCAAAGTCATATCGTACCGGGTCGTGAGGGTCCATGCCTCGCAACGCATGATCCAATTCCAACACCGCCTTTTGATCATTCGCCTTCCGTTCCAACAAGCCTAAAGCACGTGCGACTTGGCCGCTGTGCACATCCAAGGGGCAGGATAAATAGCTAGGGTCCATATTCCACAGACCGAAATCCACCCCGCGATCAGATGAACGCACCATCCAGCGCAAAAACAGATGAAGACGTTTGGCCGCAGATCCTTGGGCCGGGGAGGCTAAATGCTTGGCGGACCGGGTGTCCAGCCATGGGCGCGCAAAAACATTGCGAAATCGATCAATAGCCTCATGATAGCCGTTTTCTCCCGGACGCAACGCGAATCCATGGGCGAGACTGTGATGATGTTGATACCACCCTTGGAGCGACTGCATAAATCGAAGTCCATCTTCAGGTAAAAAGGTGCGGTGAGCCCATACGAGATCCATTAAATCGTCCGCATTGGCATCTACTAAAAAGGCCACAGGGGAAGCCCCCATGGGCTCAAACATGCGATGAGCACTCTGCAGAATAGAGGCTCTCCGGCCCCACGCGATCGTGGCTGTCATAAAGGCCACGCACTCAATGTCTTCTGGTCGCTCGTATCGATGGGGAATGGAAATAGGATCCAGTGGAATAAAGTCCACTTGCTCATAGCGCTGCGCCCATGCATCTAGCCAGCTTTTTAACTCATCGGTCGGAATTAGCTGCGCCATGCGCCATCACTCAAGTGTAAGGTTCGATCGGCTTTAGAGGCCCATTCCTCAGAATGGGTTACCACCACCATGGCCACGTCACTGTGCTTGCGCACGTCTTGAAGTATGTCGAATAATTCAGATGACCGTTGACGATCTAGATTCCCAGAGGGTTCATCCGCCAGTAGTAGTTTTGGACCATGCACCAGAGCCCTTGCAACCGCCACGCGCTGTTGTTCACCACCACTTAGGGCCGATGGGAGGTGATTCAGACGGTGTGCAACGCCTAACGCCTCAGCCCAATGCAATGCGCGTGCTTCGATATCCTCGTGTTTTCCGATCCAACCAGGCATACAAATGTTTTCAAGCGCAGTGAATTCTGGGAGCAAATGGTGAAATTGAAAGACAAAGCCCAAATGCGTGTTGCGAAAGCGATCGACCGCTTTGCTTTGACTCGGATAGGCTTCGCCTTCGAAAAACAAATCCCCCGAATCGGCATGATCTAGGCCTCCCAAGATGTGCAACAAGGTGGACTTGCCAGAACCTGAAGGGCCAGTAATAGCCAGAAAATCACCGCGTTCTATCTTGAGAGATAGATTGTTCAATACGGATACCTCTCCGTAGGTTTTGACTAAATGGCGGGCTTCAACTAAGGTCGACATAGACCCCAAAAGTAGCGCGGATTTCCAGGAATCGAGAAGTACCTTTGTCCCGCACTTAAGTAAAGCTCTACGTATGAATCTCCACGAATACCAAGGAAAAGACATTCTCGCCTCATATGGCGTACGTGTTCAACGCGGCAAGGTCGCAAGCAGTCCAGAAGAAGCTGTTGAAGCCGCAAAGGCCATGACAGAAGAAACGGGAACCCAATGGTATGTGGTAAAAGCACAAGTTCACGCCGGCGGACGCGGCAAAGGCGGCGGGGTGAAGTTGGCCAAAAATCTCGAAGAGGTAAAAGCTCGTGCAACAGATATCATCGGAATGCAACTGGTAACCCCTCAGACCTCCAAAGAAGGCAAGAAGGTGCATCAAGTGCTGATTGCGGAAGATGTGTACTATCCGGGCGAAAGCGAAACGGAGGAGTACTACATGAGCATCCTTCTAGACCGCGCTGCGGGACGTAACATGATCATGTACAGCCCCGAAGGCGGCATGGACATTGAAGCCGTTGCAGAGCATAGTCCCGAAAAAATCTTCACTGAGAGCATTGACCCTTCGGTGGGGCTTCAAGACTTTCAAGCACGTCGTATTGCCTTCAATTTGGGGCTTTCAGGCGTTGCATTTAAAGAAATGGTCATCTTCGTAAAGAGTTTGATGGCCGCCTATCAAGGCATTGACGCGAGTTTATTCGAAATCAACCCTGTGTTAAAGACAAGCGACAATAAGATTATGGCCGTCGACGCCAAAGTCGCTTTGGATGGCAATGGGCTTTTCCGTCACCCAGAATTAGCCGCCTTGCGCGACTTCCGTGAAGAGGACCCCACCGAAGTCAAGGCAGATCAAGCGGGCTTGAACTTTGTCAAGCTCGATGGCAACGTAGGCTGTATGGTCAATGGTGCCGGACTGGCCATGGCTACAATGGACATCATTAAAATGGCCGGGGGCAATCCTGCAAACTTTTTGGATGTGGGCGGTACCGCCAATGCTGAGCGCGTAGAAAAAGCCTTCCGCATCATCTTGGAGGATCGAAATGTCAAAGCCATTCTAGTCAATATTTTTGGAGGGATTGTCCGCTGCGACCGGGTAGCTCAAGGTATTGTGGACGCCTATGCGAGCATTGGAGAAATTCCTGTGCCCATTATCGTTCGACTTCAGGGAACGAATGCCGCTGAGGCTAAGAAGTTAATCGATGAAAGTGGCCTGAAGGTCTACTCTGCGATTCAACTGAAAGAAGCCGCAGATCTCGTGAAAGAATTGGTGGGATAAAGAGTATGCGCTGGGTCGAAGGATTTTCTGCCCTGTTTAATCTCCTCTATGTCTTAGGGCTCATTCGCCATAAGCGATGGGCATGGCCGGCCGGTTTCTTGGGCTGTTTAATGGCCGTGATCCTCTTTTATGATCAGAAGCTGTTCTTAGAATCGACACTCAATTTGGCCTATGCTGGATTGGCTGTATTTGGGTGGATCCAATGGGGACTCCCAGCGCGTCAGGTTTCAATTACTTCACTTTCATTCTTTACAGCCATTCAAATAGGGGGTATCGGCCTAATCATTTCCGGGATCTTGAGTTACGTGTTCGCACGTTTTAGTTCCAATCCCAACCCAATCCTTGACTCTGGTATTTTTACTTTCAGCATTCTTGCGACCTATGGTCAAGCCAAAAGAATCTTACAAAATTGGCATGCCTGGATTCTAATCAATCTAGCCATGGTCATTCTTTGTCTTTGGCGCGATTTGACGATCTATGCGGCGTATTCAGCCCTGATGACGGTCTTGGCCTTTGCGGGATTGCGCTCCTGGAAACTCGAAGACCGCCCTTAGGCTAGTTGATTCTTCAACCACACAAGCAAATCGCTAAAGCAGGCTGGACTGATCGTGTGGGGCATCGGGTAGATGTGAACTTCAAGCGGAATACCGAAATCCTCCCGTGCCTTTTCATAACTGGGTAAGGATAGTTCACTGGGAACCACCCCATCCTCTGTTCCAATAGCTACCCAATGTGGTACGGGGTGTAGGGGAGATTGGATAAACGCCCACTCCACGGGAAAGTAACTGGCAATGGCTGCCACCGACCGAATCAAGTCGGGATACAGGGTCGCTAGGGCATTGCTCAAAATTCCTCCCTGAGAAAAACCAAGAAGAATGGGCCTCGGGGACTCCGGAAAGGCGTGCGCATGCCATCGCAAGGCATCCGCTACACGCTCGATAGAATCCCGCGCTTCTTCTTCATTCGTATGTCGAATGCCCCGCTCATCAAAGGAAAGTGCATACCAAGCATAGCCCCCAAAATCAAGCGGATGGGTGGCTCGAAGCGAGCGAATCGCAAAGGTTTTCGATAGATAGGGTGCAAATCCAAATAAATCATCCTGATGGCTCGCATAGCCATGAAGTAACCAAATCTCCTGTGGGTTAGCTTCTTCCGTTTTGCAGGGTGCAAAGCGGGAATCTCGAAGGGCGTCGGGAGCAGTAAGGTCCATCTATCGCTCAATGTGCCATGTGTGGTCCCCCATCAGGCGCACACTGTGTACAAATCTCCCAAGTTGTCGGGCACTGGATGCAAATTCTTCTGGGCTCAGCAGCGACAAGGTAAAGCTGCCATCTTCTCGCTCATAAAGGTGGTAGACATGATTAACTTCTGGCTTAAAGGAAATCTTCGCGCTGTAAATCCATTCAGAGACTTGCTTTCGACGTTGAATGCTTCGTGCTTGTTCCGCCAAAAGCTCCATCTGTTCCTTGATTTGGCCAAGCTGAAGGTCTGTCTGGAAATCCATAGAGGACAAAGCTGATGACCGCTGCATGCCTTCTTGCGTGGGCACAATGGGTACCCCTCCCACGTGGTGAGCGTAGGGCAAAAGACCGGGGTTTTCGGCCACCTTGTCTTTGTCTATGGGATTTTGCTTTAGGGACTCTGCCATGCGGTAAAATTAGGACCCAAAGAGCTCCTCAGCGGCTTTGAATCGGAAGGAAAAGATTTCTTCTAATCGCGGGCGAACAAGAAAGGGGTGTACAATGCGCCCTAGAATCCCCAATGGGACTTGGTAGTGGACGCGATCTGTCATTCGTACGCCACCTGGGATCGCTTCAAAAAAATGCTCGTGATGCCAAATGGAATAGGGGCCTACCCGCTGCTCATCCACGAAATATTCCATGGGGCGGATGTGCGTAATCTCTGTCGTCCACTTCATCGGAATCCCAGCCAAAGGGGACACTTTGTAATGAATAAAAAGCCCTTCATACATCTGATCAGGAATCTTACCAAGAACCACAAAGCCCAAGTTTTTGGGAGTGATTTTGGCCAAATTATGAGGAGAGGAGAAGAAAGCCCACGCTTCCTCTAAGGAAATGGGCAAGTCTTGACTGCGTTCAATGAGATACATGACCCTTTAACCGCGGGATGGGCGAATGGTTTACAGCAATGGGCGCCGAGTTTTTATCTCAAAATGATCCCCTTCAATGAGGATGATGGTCTCAATACCCGTTTGATAGGAGGTAGGTACGCTCCCCGCTGCATCCTGCACTCTGCTAGGGTACTCTTTTGAGTTCCCCATGACCACATAGTAGAGGTCAAAGTCCGGAAATTCCCGAGTCAAGGACTGTGCTAACGTGAGGCTGAGTTTATTTCGACCATTCACAACATGTGAAATTGTCGCTCGGGATGTGCCGAGCCGATCCGCTAACTGAGAGGCGTTGAGCCCCTTAAACTTCATCCAAGTAACTAGTCGCTGATTTTCGGGGTAAACTTCTCCAGGCATGGTGCTACAAAGGTAGCAATTTCAATAATTTGTTAACTACTGTAACACCCTCTTTATTGACCAAATCAACCGTTAATTCCGATTGGCCATCCCAATGGATTCGAGCATAATGGGCTTCGCTCACCAGGCTATTCTTCAAAAGGGACCGGTTGGCCTTCAGTTCTTCCTTACTCGGGTTGTGTGTAGTAGAGGTCAGCGGTGAAGCGGTAATCTCGGTCAACGTTACCCCATTCACCTTCTTCTGGCTAATCTCCCCATGGTGACGGTCGCCTGTTAGAAATACGATCGGCATGCTGGCCCGAGCGCAGAGCTCTAAAAACTCCTCACGTTCCGCAAAACGCGCATAATTCTCAAATACCTCGGCATCATTCAATACTTGTGAGCCAATGGCTATAAATACAATAGAGGCATCGGAATGCTCAGCCAAGGTTTCCGCTAACCAATTCAATTGACTTTTACCTAGGATTTGGGTCCCAACCGGCCCCCGATGAAAACGGTCATCTAGCCCAATCATTAATGTGGAGCCATAGCGTTCAGCCCATCGAATGTCGCCGAATTTATCTACCTGTGTGGGTGTTTCCATCCAGTGCTCTGCAAAAACACGAGCACTTTGACGACGACCAACAAAAGAAGAGTCCGAATCATTCGGGCCGAAGTCATGATCGTCATATATCGCTAGTTGACGGCTACTTTGGAGTAGGGCCTTTACTGGGGCAGAGGCGGAAAATCGGCGCTCATAGGCTTGGCGCATCTCGGATTCACCTTGCCAATCCTCCTTTTTGAAGTAGAGGTTGTCTCCAAGCCAAAGGAAAAATGACTTCTCTTCTTTTGCTATTTCCAGGAAGATGGACTCTGCTTCGTCATTGCGCAGGTCCGCACAGCTACCTGCGCAAAATGTAATAGGCTGGGCCGCGGCATTCAATGAAATCCATAGCGCGGCGAAGATGATGGTCTTTTTCATTTCACAAACATCGGGCAGGATGAGCAATTGTAGCTGCGTACATTTGAATCGTGCGTTATCAATCTTTTAATCTTCGTCTCGAGCGTGTTCGTTCGCTTGCCCCGAAACGAGCGTGGACAGAACATGTCGTGGGTACTTCGTTCGAAGGTCGACCGATTATCGCATTTCAACAAGGTGGTGGCTCCAAGCGAATTATGGCCTGGTCCCTCATGCATGGCAACGAGCCCACAGGCTTTGAGGCCCTACTTCAGCTTATGGCGGTCGCCGACCTTGAATCCAGTTACTTACTCATTCCTATACTCAATCCAGATGGGGCCGAAGCGTTTACCCGATTGAATGCCCAAGGGATTGACGTCAATCGGGATGCCCGAAATCAAGTTAGTGCAGAAGCCAAGGCCTTAGTGGCTGCTTATGAAGCGTTTCAGCCTGAACTGGTGCTCAATTTGCATGACCAACGGCCACGTTTTTTTCCGAAAGGAGGGAAGCAGCCTGCGAGCTTCTCTTTACTTGCGCCCAAAGGACACCCTTTGAGACCTAATCTGGCGCAGAATAATGCACAACAACGGGCCAAAAGAGTACTCGCCAAATGGGCGAAAACTTTGGAAGTGAAGTGGGCTGGGGGAGTGGCTCGATTTGACGATCAATTCTATCCCAACGCTTTTGGAGAATTTTTCCAGGAACAAGGCGTTGCTGCGATTACATTCGAAACAGGCATAGGCTTGCATGATTGGTCGAGGTCCTCGGTAGCGGCTCAGCTAGGTGAATTGCTGGAAGACCTAGACAAACTGCCAGGTTGGGAAAATTTGGACCTAGACACGTCTGCGTACGAGAATTTACCGATGAACGAAAGCCCAGCCAATGAATGGCTCATCCACCATGCAGAAGGCTGTATTCATCTACGTCTGCATGAATCCGTTCAGCAGGGCGTGTACTATGCGCACTGGCTGGTAGATTCTATAGAGCACACAATGCCAAGCTGGAAGGAAAGTCATTGTAAACAATCACTTACACATCTTGAGCTTGGCACCGTATTAACCCTGGATCAAATTCATTCTTTCGGCATTTCCGAGGACTTTGGACTTAATAATTGAAGGTCATTGCCCAGGATTTCTGTGCGATAAACCGTTTGCCCTTGAGCATCTTCATAGCTCCGGTAGACTAGCTTGCCTTCGAGGGCGCACAAGTCGCCTTTCCGTAGATAACTTTCAGCAATTTGAGCCATGGGTCCCCAGAGGACAATGGAGTGCCATTGTGTGTCTTCGCGAAGCGCTCCCTCAGTCGATTTAATCTTCTCATGGGTAGCCATCGAGAATTGACAGCGCATTTTACCTGAGTCAAAGGTTTTGCTTTCCGGAGCTTGCCCCACCCGACCAATAAGGGTGATTCGATTTTTCATGTTTGCCATTTGGATGTTTGTATTGATTTCAACCAAAAATCCACACCGGAAAACGCTCATTCGGTAGCATTGATTTACAAATGTTAATAATTATGTAAATAAGTATATCCGTTTACAAACAAGTATCTCAAATGACACTCTATAAATTGCCCGTAATTAACTCATATCACATAACAAGACGAAACAATGAAACGAAATCAAACTTATTGCCTCCAGTGCGGATTGCCGCTTGTGGGGCGCGCGGACAAGAAATATTGCGACGATGGTTGCCGTAATTCTTATCACAATGCCCGCATGATGGATGCCAATAAAATATGCCGACCCTACCATCGCAGCCTCAAGCAGAATTATGGTGTTCTCGCCGAACATTTTAACTCTGGACAGGACCTGGTATCGAAGGACGAGCTACTAATGCAAGGGTTTAATCCGAAATACGCCACCGGTATGGATTTGCTCGAGGATGGAACCATGTGCTATGGCCTCTATGACTTGGAATATTTCGAACAAAGCGGGCGCTTCATCAAAATCCGCAAAGCGGATATTCCGCCCCCAGTGATTTGGGGGCATTGAACTGAGAAGAATCCCCGTAATTTTGTCAGGTGAGTGCTTCATATTCAATCGCTATTCTTGGTGGAGGAGCCGCCGGTGTCTTTGCTGCCATTGCCGCTGGAGAGGCCTCACCTGATTCACAGATTCATGTCTTTGAAAAATCAAGCACCTTGCTGGGCAAGGTGCTTATTTCAGGCGGCGGACGCTGCAATGTGACTCACGGTTGCTTTGATCCGCATGAACTTGTTGAATATTACCCTCGTGGCCAGCGAGAATTGCTTGGACCATTTCACAAATTTGCCTGCGGCGACACCATGGAGTGGTTTACGGACCGTGGGGTCGATTTGAAAATCGAGGATGATGGTCGAGTTTTTCCGGTGTCAAATCAATCCTCAAGCATTGCCAATTGTCTATTAGAATTTGCTGAACGGGCAGGGGTAGAATTTCATTTAAAGTCAGGCGCGAAAAGGATTGATCCTCGGGAAGATGGTGGGTTTGATCTTGTTTTGGACTCTGGCGAAACCAAGTACTATGATCGGATCCTCTTGGCTACTGGCAGCTCCAAGCGCATGTGGGATAGTGTCCAAAACATGGGACATCGCATCATTTCCCCCGTGGCATCCCTCTTTACTTTCAACATTCGCGACCCGCGCCTGAAAGATTTGGCGGGTGTTTCTGTTCCTAGCGCACGTATTACGCTGCCCGTGGGTGGTTTTGAAACGGAGGGCCCCTTGTTAATTACCCATTGGGGGCTCAGTGGACCTGCGGTACTCAAGCTCTCTTCTTTTGGCGCCCGTTGGATGGCCAAGCAAGACTATCGTTTCAACATCTATGTTGATTGGGTCCCAAATATGGATGCTGAAGATCTGTTTGAAGAGCTCAATGGACACCGTAAGGACTTTGATTTTCAGCGTAAGCGCGTAATTTCAAACGCACTGTATGGCTTGCCTCTCCGGCTTTGGAAGGCACTTTGTACCCATGCTCGCATCCCCGAAACGGCTAATTGGTCTGATTTAAGTAAGCCCGTCGTTCGCCGCTTGTCAGAAACGCTGACCGAATCTAGTTTTCAAGTAGTCGACAAGAGCACGTTTAAGGAAGAATTCGTTACGGCAGGGGGGGTCGCGCTGGAAGAAGTGAACTTTCAAACTTTCGAGAGCCGCTTGCAGCCAGGCTTATTTTTTGCCGGGGAAGTGTTAGATATAGATGCATTAACGGGTGGATTTAATTTCCAAGCAGCATGGACTGGAGCATGGCTTGCGGGGCATGCCATGGTAGATAGTCCGCTACATTCTGACTAAAAAAAATTTGCACAATCGCTAATTACTAACTAATTTAGTATTCTAATTTAATTAGTAAAACAAGATGGAGCTCGCAAATAGCCTGAAATCACTTCGCAAAAAAAACGGATGGACTCAGCAGCAACTTGCTGATAGAGTAGGAGTTAAGCGATCATTAATTGGATCTTACGAAGAGGGGAGGGCTGAGCCCAAGCTAGAGACCCTCATGGCTTTTTCCCGTGTGTTTCAAACAAGTCTCGATGATTTAGTCGGCGGCACAGACCCAGCATCACCCTCTAAGGATGTCGATGCAGAGCGCCTCGCTGGCCGAAAATTACGCGTGCTAGCCGTGCCGATTGATCCAGAGAGTAACCGGGAGCGCATCTCCCTCGTTCCTGTCAAGGCTGCTGCCGGCTACCTTGGGGGCTATGGAGATATTGACTTCGTTGAAGCGCTCCCTCAGTTTTCATTGCCCATTCCCGAACTATCCTCCGAGGAAACTCGACGCGTATTCCAAATTCAAGGAGACAGTATGCTTCCATTTCTCCCGGGTTCATATGTGATTTCTAGCTATATACAGGATTGGCATTCCATTAAAACAGGAGAACTCTACGTATTTCTCACTCAGGACCAAGGCGTTGTATTCAAGCGAGCAAGCAATCACATTCTTTCCTCTGGAGAAATCGAACTCATTTCAGATAATCCAATCTATGCGCCCTACCGCGTACATGTTGAGGACCTCTTAGAGGTTTGGAAAGTAGAGGGGAGTATCCAGTGGGACCTCTCCGCTAAGTTTGGAGGCGATGACGCTGTTCTAAATCGCCTCGACGCGCTGCAGCAAGAAGTGCGCGCACTCCGGACGGCATTAAACCAAAACGTCGCCTAATTCGCTCCGAATCCAATGCAACGCCACGTGCTCCATATGGACTTGGACAGTTTTTTCGTGTCCGTCGAACGCCTGCAGGATCACCGTCTGGAAGGGCGCCCCATTCTTATTGGAGGCACCTCTGACCGAGGGGTTGTGGCTTCCTGTAGCTATGAAGCGAGAAAATTTGGGATACGTTCCGCTATGCCCATGCGAATGGCGCGAAGCTTATGCCCTGAGGCTGTCGTCATTCGAGGAAATTCAGCGGCCTATGCTAAGCAATCCAAGCTAGTAACAGACATCATTCGAGAGCAGGTTCCCTTGCTCGAAAAAGCCTCTATTGATGAATTTTATGCTGATCTAACCGGCATGGATCGCTTTTTTGGGGCCCTATCTTTTTCTTCTGAGCTCCGCCAGCGCGTCATGCGGGAGTCTGGACTCCCCATTTCCTTTGGCCTTTCTATAAACAAAACCGTTTCCAAAGTAGCAACAGGAGAGGCTAAGCCCAATAACCAACGCCATGTGAACCTAGGCACAGAGCGCAGTTTTCTTGCGCCTCTGTCTGTCCGAAAGATTCCCATGGTTGGAGAGAAGACCTATCAAACCCTGAGAAACCTAGGGGTTCAGAGCATTGGAACGCTTCAGGAAATGCCCGTAGACATGCTCTACAGTGTGTTTGGAAAGCCAGGGCAAAGTCTTTGGGAAAAGGCTCAAGGATTGGACGAGTCCCCCGTACGAGCAACGAATGAGCGCAAGTCAATTTCTACAGAGCGCACCTTTGATCAAGACAGTGCCGATGTAGAAAAGCTTCAAAGCATTCTCGTGGCCATGGTCGAGAACCTAGCCTTTCAGCTCCGTCGTGGGCATAAGCTAACGAGCTGTGTGCGAATCAAGATTCGGTATGCAGACTTCCAAACGCATAGCCAACAGGTCAGCATGCCCTACACGGCATCAGATGCCATTCTAATCCCAAAGGCCAAAGAATTATTTCAACGCCTCTATGATCGAAGAGTGAGGATTCGTCTCATCGGCGTTCATTTAAGTGGGCTCGTTGGAGGAGGGGAGCAGTATCATTTGTTTGAAACCTGTGACCGAAACGACCGGCTCTATGCCGCAATGGATCGCATTCGCATCGCCTATGGAGATCGTGCGGTTGTTCGCGCCTATGGATTAGGGGCCCGAACTATTGGCCGCGGCAACCCATTCAATGGAGAGCCGCCACCCTTGCTTGCCAATCGAAGATCCTAAAGCTAAAATGAGTCAAAACAGCTCATAGATAATATCTATAGTTATATTTATAATATTGTAAACCAGTATTTTAACATATTTAATTTAAATCATTAAGTAAATACTATTATGTGCGGACGCTATGTTCAAATAAGCCGGATTGACGTCGTTGAAAAGCGCTTTGGCGTCCACGTTCCCCAACCTGAACTATTCCCTCATAACCCTAATGTTTCGGCGAGCGAGCGCGCGCCCGTAATCGCTAGTGACCGCCCTGGAGAGATTCAGCTGTTCCAATTTGGCCTGGTGCCTCACTGGGCACAAAAGCCCATGTGCCTCTTGAATGCACGAGCGGAAGGAGATCACAATCCCGAAAACGACCCAGAATACCGCGGAGCCAAGGGCATCATCCAAAAGCCCAGCTTCCGCAAGGCTATTCGAAGTCAACGCTGTCTTGTCCTTGCCGACGCCTTCATCGAGGGCCCAGAAGACCATAAGCTTAGCGAGCCCTACCTGGTCTACCTTCGAAAACAAGAGCGCCCCTTTGCCTTTGCCGGAATCTGGGATGAATGGCAGAACCCCACAAGCGGAGAACTCATTCGCTCTTTTGCCATCATCACAGCTGCGGCAAATAGTGTAACACAGCGGATACGCCACCACCGATCTCCCGTCATAATCCCACGGGACGCGGAGCGCGACTGGCTTTCGCTTGACAGCGACCTATCCGATATTACTGAGCTTTTGCAACCCTATCCAGGAGAGCGCTTAAACGCTTATCCCATATCTGCCGCCATTAAAAACCCGCGCAACAAAGACGTCAAAACCCTTCTACCCATTGGGGAACGCCTATTTAGCGAAGAAGAGTACGAAAGCAAAAGTGACCTGCGCCTAGAGGGCATGCGCCCCTCCTAAATCATGATACTCAGCCACACGGCGTACAGCTTCCGATTTGGAGTGCTGGAACCCAAAGACGTCCTAAGCCTCGCGGAAATGCACGGCTGTAACCCTCTAATACTAGCGGAAATCAATGGCACGGCGGGAATCCTGCCTAGCCTTCAGCTCGCTAAGTTGCCCATACAGCCCGCTGTAGACCTACGGATTGGCGGAATTCGCATGGCTGTTTTAATGCCCGAAAGCCCCTTGGGTTTCCAGCAAATCAACGCCTGGCTTAGCCAGGCACGACCCCGACAGATTGAAGACCTTCCTCAACTTATGGATGTTCGAACCATCTATCCGCTGGCACGAGCGCCGGAGCGGAGGCTCCGCGCGGACGAGTGGATCGGCATTGAAGAAAGTGAACAGCGCCGCGCAGAGCGACACCCTGAACCCCAACGCTGCCTAGCCTGGGGAACCATGGCCTTCCGCGGGACGGGCGACTTCAATAGCCATCGGCTGCTTCGAGCCATGGAGCTCAATACCGTACTAAGCAAATTGACACCAAACGACCACCTACCCAACGCCCATCGCTGGGAAGATGCACAAAGCCTAGCTACGCGCTTTTCAAAGCGACTCTGGACTCAGGGGCAGGAGTTCCTTGCCAGCCTAGCGCCATGGGATGCGCAACTGGGAAAGGGGAGTGGGGGGAAAAACCAACAAACCTATACGGGTTCCAGCCTCAAAGACCAGAACCTCCTTAGACACCTGTGCCTGGACGCCATTCCGCACCGCTACCCCCATGCGAGTCGCGCAGTCCATGAACGCCTAGAAAAAGAACTTCAAATCATTCAAGAAAAAGCTTTTACCGCATATTTCTTAATTAACTGGGACATCGTTCGCTACGCGCAGAAACAGTCGTATTTCTATGTGGGGCGCGGCAGTGGCGCCAACAGCATCGTGGCCTACTTGCTAAAAATTACCAATGTCGACCCCATTGAGCTCGATCTCTATTTTGAACGATTCATCAACCTCTATCGACAGTCTCCGCCTGATTTTGACTTGGATTTTTCGTGGCGAGACCGCCAACACCTGACAGCATACATTTTTAAACGCTTTCCACATACGGCCTTACTTGGCGCCTGCAACACATTTCAATATCGCGCGGTGGTGCGTGAACTAGGCAAGGTCTTCGGCTTGCCAAAGTTTGAAATTGATGCCATTGCCGACGGAAAGATCCCCGCAGGGGACGAAAGCACCCAGCGTCTACTACAATATGCGCATCGACTCCATGGCCTCCCAAATCGGATGAGTATTCACTCCGGGGGTATTTTGATTGCGCAGGAGCCGCTGCATGCCTTTTCGACCACGTTTTTACCACCCAAAGGCTTTCCCACCGTGGATTTTGACATGTATACAGCCGAAGATGTTGGCCTACACAAATTTGATATCCTGGGACAGCGAGGACTCAGTAAAATCTCCGAATGCATCACCATCCTTAAGGAAAGCAAGCCCGCAGAAGTAGCCCAACTCGACATACACGACGTGGGGCGTTTCAAAACAGATCCTAAAAGCTTGGCGCTCCTCAGAAACGGAGGCGCGATGGGATGCTTTTATGTAGAGTCCCCCGCTATGCGCATGCTTATGTACAAGCTGCAAACCAGCAATTACCTTGAGCTAGTCGCCGCCAGTTCTGTCATTCGCCCAGGCGTTGCGCAATCGGGCATGATGCGCGAATACATTGAACGGCATCGTTATCCCGAGAAACGGGCGCAGGCGCACCCAATTTTATTGGACATTATGCCCGAAACCTACGGCGTCATGGTCTACCAAGAAGATGTTATCCGCGTAGCCCATTATTATGCAGGACTCAGCTTAGCCGAAGCAGATGTGCTACGCCGAGGTATGTCGGGCAAATACCGATCTCGAGAGGAGTTTTTGGCGGTAGAACAGCAGTTCTTTACCAATTGTCGAAGCAAGGGATATCCAGATGCGGATGCCCGAGAAATATGGCGGCAAATTGAAAGTTTTGCAGGCTATGCCTTTGCGAAGGGGCATTCCGCTTCCTATGCCGTAGAAAGCTTTCAAAGCCTCTACCTAAAGGCTCACTTTCCCTTGGAGTACCTCGTGGCCACTGTCAATAATGGCGGAGGATTTTACCGAGCGGAGTTTTATCTCCATGAGGCGCGGCGACACGGCGCGCTCGTCGAAGCCCCATGTGTCAACGAGGGAAGGGTTACGACAAGCCTCATCGGAGCAAAGCGCATTCTGCTTGGCATGGAGCGCATTTCAAGCATGGACATAGGGTTTTGCCACAGCATCGTCCAGGAGCGTTCGCGTCAAGGATCGTTTTCCTCCTTAGCAACCTTCATTGATCGAATGCACCGCGCAGAGCATCCTATCCCCATGGAATCCCTGCTTTTACTGATTCGAGCTGGCGCATTCCGCTTTACACAGCAAGCAAAAAGAGCCCTTTTGTGGGAAGCTCATCATCGCCTCGGACACAAGCCCCAGGCCGCACCGAGCTTATCGCTTTTTGAAGCTCCCACACGGATGTTTACGCTGCCTGAACTCTCTCAGCATATTTTGGACGATGCCTACGATCAATTAGAACTATTTGGCTTTAGCCTCGGACATCCCTTTGATTTATTCACAGGCTGGCAAGGCAAGCCTTTTACCCGCGTGACGCAGTGGAAAAAGCATTTGGGCCAAACCATACAGGCGCTAGGCTATGTGGTTGCCGTCAAAAACAGCAAGACCGTCAAAGGCGAACACATGCAGTTTGGAACCTTTCAGGAATTCAATGGAGATCTATTCGACAGTGTGCATTTTCCACCAGCCGTGCGACGCTTTGCCCTTAAAGATCGCGGTGTATACATACTGCAGGGCAGAGTTCAGTCCGAACATGGTTATCTCAGCTTAGAAGTTGAGCATGTAGAGCGTTGCCCAATGGTGGCTGATCCACGCTATGCCGATGCGGGACTTGGACATCCTGTGATTCAAATTCCGCGACGCAGACCCAGCAATCCTTCGGTTAAGCGATTGCCTTCATAGAGGACGGTCAAGGCGTGATCCGCGCTACAGAAGGAGGATTCCATCGGGATGGGCACGAATTCCACGCAAGAAGCTATCGTGCAACATTCAGGGCTGAATTCGAAACAAATCAATTCGCCCATAATATATATTATGTTAACTAACAATTTAAAACATCCTGTCACTCCATGCCGACCCACCACTTCTTAACCGAGCCGATACATGAAGAAATCCAGATCACCCGAATAAAAAAACGCGCCCCGATTGGAGCGCGTTTTCTAAATCAGTTAAAACTAGGATTAGATATTTCCCATTTCCTCCATAATACGCTTAGCGTCGTCGTATTTGCCAAGCTTGTAATACACTTCGCGCAAGGCTTGCAACGTTGCTTCGTCCTTCGCATTGATCGCGTAGGCTTTTTCAAAGAACACTAAGGCTTTGGCCAGTTCGGCATCCTTCTCTCCGTTGAGCTTGTCATACTCTTTCTTCGCGTTACGAGGTAAGGCATTCATTTTCTCGACCACCACGTTTGACTCGTCGATATGCATCAAGCCCAGCATGTAAACAGCATCCAAATAATTGGCGTCCGCTTCCATCGCTGCTACGTAGTATTCGCGTCCTTTGGCGGCATCCTTTTTCTTCTGATGGTAGATAAAACCTGCATTGTACAGATACAAGGCATTTTTGGGGTCACTGACCAAAGCTTCTTCCAAGTTGGCCAGAGCGCCATCAAAGTCTTCTTTGTCCAAGAAAGTCTGCAATTCCATCTTCAAGAGATTGTCATTGCTAGGAAACTTGGCGCGAGCCACCTTCATCAAGGCATCATACGCTTCTTGCTGATCTGTTTCGCTGTACACCCACAACAGTTGAACATAGAACTCATGGGCGATACTTTCAGAGCGCTTTGGCTCAGCAGCACGCTCCGTGGTGATATAAAAATCTAAGGTCTTCTTGTCTGGGAAAGGATAGCGATTGCCATCTTCCAAGAGGATACCTGTCCACATGATGTTTTTAAAGTCCATCTGAATCAAAGACTTATATACTTCCTCCGCACGGGCGTAGTTCTTGATATCCTGTGACAAATATCCAATGTAACTCAGCGTAAGCGTATCCATTGTGCCCAATTGCATCCGGAGTTTGTATGCTGATTCGTAGGCAGTTATTGCCGCTTCCTTATTGTTCTTGTTGAAGTTATTGTCTTCCGCTATGGTGATGTAATCCGAAGCGATATACGGGAGCAACTCCTCTGCTTCCTTGGAATAGCGCTTCTTCTTGCTTTCCGCTTCAAAGGCGATACAGTCCGCAAAGCTCTGGGCTGCCTCATCCAGGTATTCAGGCTTCGTCAAAGCCTCATCTTGAAAAAGCTTGTAATACACCTGACCACGGTACGCATAATACTTCGGCATCAGCTTAGGATTCTGCTCTGCCGCGGGCTGAGCTTCGATAATACCCGTCGCCTCATCGATGTACTTCTTGGCTTCAGTTAGATCTCCACGATCCATGGCGATTTTGGCACTCGAAACGCTCGGTGCCTGGGCGAACATGGAGATGGACAACACCATAGCTCCAAAGAATGCAGTCGTTTTCATAGAATTAGATATATGGGACAAAGATAACGCCCGACCTGTTAGGGCCGGGCGTTTGATTAGAAAGTTAGCGCATTATTCTGCGCCTTGCTCCGCTGCTGGGCTCTCCCCGGCTCCTTCCGCTTGGACTTCCGTTGCTTCTCCCGTGATGTCCACCACCTCTTCTTCTTCTTGATGAGGCACTTTCGCCACGGATGAAATCACCACTCCAGATTTTAAGTTGATGACACGGACGCCTTGTGTGGCGCGGCCCATGACCCGGATCTCTTTCATTTCCATCCGAATCATAATGCCATTTTTGGTGGTAATCATCAAGTCGTCCTCGTCAGTAACTACTTTGATCGCAACCAAACTTCCCGTCTTCTCCGTAATACTCAACGTTTTAACCCCTTTACCACCACGGTTAGTCACCCGATAATCTTCTACGAGGGTACGCTTGCCGTATCCATTTTCACTGACAACCAGGATGGATTCCTGATCACTGTCGGTGCAGACCATTCCCACGACAATGTCGTTGTCCGTGTCCAGCGACATGGCACGAACGCCAGATGCGTTCCGACCCATCGGACGAACCTTCTCTTCAGGGAAGCGAATCGCCTTACCAGACCCTACCGCCATCAAGATTTCCATGGAGCCGGTAGTTAAACGCGCTTCCAACAGCTGGTCGCCTTCACGAACAGTGATCGCATTAATTCCATTGACACGCGGGCGGCTGTAGGCCTCTAGGGTGGTCTTCTTGATAATTCCCTTCGTCGTGCAAAGCACCACGTAGTGCGAATTCACGTACTCTTCGTCCTTGATGTCCTTTGTATTAATGAAGGCACGGACCTTATCATCTTGGGGGATATTAATCAAGTTCACGATGGCTTTACCCTTGCTCGTCCGATTTCCCTCAGGGATTTCGAATACGCGCAGCCAGAAACAACGTCCTTGCTCCGTGAAGAACAACAGATAGTTGTGATTGGACGCTACAAATACGTGTTCAATAAAGTCCTCGTCGCGTGTTGTGGCTCCACGAGACCCCACTCCTCCTCTACTCTGTGTGCGATACTCAGTTAAAGGGGTACGCTTGACGTAACCCAAGTGAGAGATGGTGATGACAACATCTTCGTCGGCAATCATATCCTCGATGCGCATATCCCCACCGGCATATTCAATTTCAGAACGTCGCTCATCGCCATACTTGTCACGCACCTCCACCAACTCTTCTTTGATGATGCTCATGCGCAAGTCTTTTTCGCTAAGGATGCGCTTGAAATACGCAATCTGCTCCATCAACTCATTGAATTCCGCTTTGATTTTATCACGCTCTAGGCCGGTCAATTTTTGAAGACGCAATTCCAAAATGGCTTTGGACTGGATTTCGGACAAGCCAAACTCCTTCATCAAGCCATCCTTTGCGTCATCGACCGTCTTAGATCCGCGAATCAAGGCAATCACCGCATCTAAGTGGTCAATCGCAATCAAAAGTCCTTCGAGCACGTGGGCCCGCTTCTCCGCTTGACTCAATTCGTACTTCGTTCGACGAACGACCACCTCGTGACGATGCTCCACGAAGTAGTGAATCATTTCGCGCAAATTCAAGGTCGCGGGACGACCCGCCACCAAGGCCACGTTATTCACACTAAAGCTGCTCTGCAACTGCGTGTATTTGTACAACTTGTTCAAAACGACATTTGGCACCGCATCGCGCTTCAGCACATACACCACGCGCATGCCGTTCCGATCGGACTCGTCTCGGATGTCGCTAATTCCTTCAAGCTTTTTGTCATTGACCAACTCTGCCGTTTTCTTGATCATTTCCGCCTTGTTGACCTGATACGGGATCTCAGAGACGATAATGCAGTCCCGACCGTTCACTTCTTCAATGGTCGCGCGAGCGCGAACAACGACGCGGCCACGTCCGGTATGGAAGGCTTCTCGCACGCCATCATAGCCATAAATAATACCCCCAGTCGGAAAGTCTGGCGCCTTGACATATTGCATCAAGCCATCTACATCAATCTCAGGGTTGTCCACATATGCGATAGTGGCATTGATCGTTTCTGTCAAGTTGTGGGGGGGCATGTTCGTCGCCATACCCACCGCGATACCTGATGCTCCATTGACAAGCAACGCAGGGATTCTCGTGGGAAGCACTGTAGGCTCCTGGCGAGAATCATCATAATTCAGTTTAAAATCGACCGTTTCTTTGTCGATGTCCTTGACCATCTCTTCGGTAATCTTGCGCATCCGAATCTCGGTGTAACGCATAGCTGCGGGAGAGTCTCCATCCACCGAGCCAAAGTTTCCTTGGCCATCAATCAACATGTAGCGCAAAGACCAGTTCTGGGCCATACGCACCGCCGTATCGTAGATCGCGGAGTCACCGTGTGGGTGGAATTTACCCATCACCTCACCTACGACCAAGGCTGATTTTTTATAAGCTCGAGAGGAGAAATTTCCCATCTCATTCATTCCATACAGGACACGGCGATGCACCGGCTTGAGGCCATCGCGTACATCAGGAAGGGCACGAGAGACAATCACCGACATCGAATAGTCGATGTAGGAGCTCTTCATCTCCTCCTCAATGTTTATTGGAATAATACGTTCAGCGTCCGCCATTTTGTCAGATTAAAGTGTATTCTTCAAAAATACGGCCTGATGCCCCCTTAAATTCAGTATTGACGCGGATTTTAGCCACGTTTTATGCACAATTTGCTGTTTATAAATGTTCTTTACCAAACAAGGCTAAGTGTTGGCATTGTATTGGTTACTTTGGAAGTATGGATGAGAATTTTTCCCCCCGCGTCAAAGACGTCATTGGTTACAGCAAGGAGGAAGCCCTTCGCTTGGGTCATGACAGTATTGGTACCGAACATTTAATCTTGGGCTTGGTCCGCGAAGGCGAAGGCTCCGCTGTGGAGATACTTCGCTCTATGGGCGTGGATTTGAGCGCCTTGCGTGGCAAAATCGAAGGCCTGACAGAATTAGGAGACGCGAGTTCCGCCCCGAGAAAGAACATCCCATTGACCCGCCCCGCGGAGAAAGCCCTCAAAACAACCTTCCTGGAAGCGAAACTTTATGCGAGTGCCGTCATACGTACCGCGCACCTCCTTTTGTGCATTCTACGCAATGAAAACGACCCTGTAACGGGCGTTTTCAAGAATATGGGAGTCGAATATGAATCCGTCAAGGCAGAATATCAGTCCAAATTCATGGATGATGCCAGTTCAAGTCGGAGTCAACCCACATCAGCACTGCACGATGATGAAGAAGATGAAAACCCCACTCCCCGCGCCTCTTCCAGAAAAGTAAGCGCGGACCCCAAGAGCAAAACGCCCGTGCTGGACAACTTTGGTAGGGACCTCACCAAATTAGCCGAGGAGAATAAACTGGATCCTGTGGTGGGGCGCGAAAAAGAAATCGAACGCGTGAGCCAAGTGCTTTCCCGTCGTAAAAAGAACAACCCCTTGCTGATTGGCGAGCCAGGCGTGGGTAAATCCGCCATTGCAGAAGGATTAGCCTTGCGGATTGTAAAGAAAAAAGTGAGCCGCGTACTTTATGGAAAGCGGGTTGTCACCTTAGACCTCGCCTCTCTCGTCGCAGGGACCAAATACCGTGGTCAGTTCGAGGAGCGCATGAAAGCCTTGATGAACGAGCTTGAAAAGAACGATGACATCATCCTTTTCATCGATGAATTGCACACGATTGTGGGTGCCGGGGGTGCAACGGGATCTTTGGATGCCAGCAACATGTTCAAGCCTGCCTTGGCACGCGGAGAAATTCAATGCATTGGAGCTACAACTTTGGATGAATACCGCCAGTACATCGAAAAGGATGGGGCGTTGGAGCGCCGATTCCAAAAGGTCATGGTGGACCCTCCCACCCCGGAAGAAACCCTACAGATTCTTGAAAATCTTAAGCCCAAATACGAGGAACACCACAACGTCACCTATAGCCCCGAAGCATTGGAGGCCTGTGTTCGTTTGACGGTTCGCTATGTTTCCGATCGCCATCTCCCCGATAAAGCGATTGATGCACTCGATGAGGCTGGAAGTCGGGTCCACATTACCAGCATTGTTGTGCCCGACGAAGTGGCTGAACTCGAAAAGAATTTGGAAGAAATCCGTCAGAAAAAAATGGAGGTGGTCCGACGTCAACGCTATGAAGAGGCCGCCAAACTTCGCGATGACGAAAAGAACATTGAAGGGGAACTCAGCAAAGCACAAGCCCGATGGGAAGAAGAGCTTCGCGAAAATCGCCAACCTGTAACTGAGGAGCACATCGCCGAAGTTGTTTCAATGATGACGGGTATTCCCGTTAAGAAGGTGGCCAAGCAAGAACTTGACAAGCTGGCCCAAATGGAGGACAGTATCAAATCAAAAATTATTGGTCAAGACACGGCCGTAAGCAAGGTGGTGCGTGCCATTCAACGCAATCGCGCAGGACTAAAAGACCCCAATAAGCCCATTGGATCCTTCATTTTCCTTGGACCTACTGGCGTCGGAAAGACGCAACTCGCCAAAGAAATTGCGGTACAACTTTTTGATTCAGCGGATGCTTTAGTTCGGATTGACATGTCAGAATACATGGAGAAGTTTGCCCTTTCGAGACTCGTTGGAGCGCCTCCAGGATACGTGGGATATGAAGAAGGTGGTCAGTTGACGGAAAAAGTTCGCCGAAAGCCATATTCCGTCGTACTTCTGGATGAAATCGAAAAGGCCCACCCGGATATTTTTAACTTGATGCTACAGGCGTTAGACGAGGGCCATATGACTGATAGCTTGGGACGCAAGGTGGATTTCAAAAACACCTTGATCATCATGACGTCGAACATAGGCTCGCGGCAGCTCAAGGATTTTGGCACGGGCGTAGGCTTCGGCACGCAATCGAGAGAAGGCAAAGCCGATGAACTAGCCAAGGGAGTCATAGAAAGCGCTTTGAAGAAGGCCTTTGCGCCAGAGTTCTTGAATCGCATCGACGATGTGGTCGTCTTCAACTCACTCGAAAAGGAGGACATCGCCAAGATTGTTAAAATCGAAGCCGCCGCATTGATTCGACGTATGGATGCCATCGGTTATCAGCTGACTTTAGACGAAGAGGCCATTCACTTTATTGGGGAGAAAGGCTATGATCCCAAATACGGAGCTCGTCCACTCGCTCGAGCAATCCAAAAATATGTGGAGGATCCACTCGCCGAAGAAATCGTTAAAGGCCAAGCTCACCCGGGCGACGCCATCTTCTTCTCGGCCGAACCCGAAGCGGAGGTCTTGAAACTTCGCATCGAAGCGTCGGAGCGAAATACTGACCATCCAGAAGATGCGGCCAAACCAAAAGCAAGCAAGAAAAAGGCGGCCAAGGATGAGCCAAGTGATTCAGAATCGGTTAAGCCTGAAGAACTAGAGGGAAAGTAGACCAGGAATCGTTCGGACTGCGCTGTACCGCTCAATCACCTTGTCGGCGGAAAGCATAAGCTCCTTGGCGGTGACACTGACGTAATTCCCTTTTGAGGATGCACGGATGTGTATTTCTGCCGTTTCTGAATTAAATAGACTCTCCAAGTAGGCAATATTTTCATTGCTTGCAGGACAGACAAACTTAAACATGTAAATGCTGGGCCAAGTGTAGTTTTGTTCCAGCAACTCTTTAAACGCAATCGGATCCATATGAGTCCCCAAAGTAACAACGGAACTGCTCCCGTACGACGCATTGTTCTAACCGGCGCCCCAGGCACCGGAAAATCCACCGTCGTTCAAGCCATGGAGGCTCAAGGATTTTCAGTCATGAAGGAGGTTTCCCGTGAATATTGGGAGGAAACCGGCTACGGAGAAGGAGGAAGTGATCCATGGAGGAACCTCATTGCATTTTCAAAGGCCATTTGGAAACTCCGAGCCGAACAACATAAAGCCGCCGATTGGCTCTCCGGTTCCGTATTTTATGACCGATCACTCTTGGACATCCTTGCCTACATGGATGCCGGAGAAAAGAGCATCCCCGAAGAGATGGACCCAAGCAAATTCCCATACCATCAGGATGTTTTCATCTTTCCACCCTGGGAAGAGATTTACCAAATGGACGAAGGTCGTTGGGAACCTTTCAGCACCTGCCATGCCATCCATCAATCCTTGGTCCACACCTACCAGGAAGCTGGCTATTCCCTAGTGATTGTGCCTCCGGGCAGTGTTCAAGAGCGCGTAGACTTCATGCTAAAACACCTCCGTGACCACTGAGTCGCTGCAGATTCTTTTAAAACGCATCTGGGGTTATGATACATTTCGCCCCGGACAGGAAGAGATTGTCCACCACATCGCCATGGGCCACCACGGCATTGCTCTTTTGCCTACCGGTGGCGGCAAGTCCATTTGTTTTCAGGTTCCTGGCTTAGCTCGAGAGGCCTGCACGCTCGTCATCTCGCCTCTAATTTCCTTAATGGAAGACCAAGTAGCTGACCTGCAACGTCGAGGCATTTCGGCATTGTCGCTCGCTGGAGACATTGACAACCGCGCGTGGGACCAAGTCATGGATCGCGCCATTGCCGGAGAGTTTTCCTTCCTATACCTCTCCCCTGAACGCGCCTTATCGGCCCGATTTATTCGACGCATACCCTATCTACCCTTAGGCTTACTTGCCATCGATGAGGCCCATTGTATCAGTCAGTGGGGACATGACTTTCGTCCGAGTTACACCCAATTAGGACGACTGCGCGAAAAAACGGCACACCTCCCCTGCTTAGCGGTCACCGCTTCGGCGACACCGGAAGTATTGCAGGACATTCAAAGGTTACTGCATCTCGAGGGGGCGCAGGTGTTTAGAAAATCCTTTGCACGTCCCAATCTAGCTATTCATGTGCATCATAGTCCGCAACGTGAACGCAGCCTACTTCAGTGGATTAAACCCGATCACGGTCGTCAAATTATCTACACACGCAGTCGAAGCCAAACCGCTCACTGGGCCAAACGCCTGGGCGACCAGGGTATCCCGTCAGGAGCCTATCATGCAGGAATGAGCTCAGCGGACCGAAGTCAGCAGCAAAAAAACTGGTCGGAGGGGGTTCAATCCACCATGGTAGCCACCAATGCTTTTGGCATGGGCATTGACCAAGCCAACGTCCGTCAGGTATTTCACATCGACATCCCCGATTCACCGGAAGCCTACTATCAAGAAATAGGGCGTGCAGGTCGAGATGGCGCTTCTGCCGAAGCACATTTCTTCTTGGACCCCCGGGTGGAGCAAAGTTTTCGAAAGCGCTTAAGTGAAGAGGAGATTCGCTGGGAAGACCTGTCAAAATTGTACAATAGACTAGCCAGCCTTGGGCAAATTGCCGTAGGTGATGGCAAAGATTTTCGTCAGACCATTGATTTGGAGCAACTGGCAGAACAGATGGATCGGCCTCGTCGTTGGATTCATTTAGCGTTGCAAACCCTGGAGCGGGAAGGGATTTTTCGACTTCGCGACGGGTGGCAAAACCAATCCCAAGTGCACATGCTGCTGCATGGTGAGGCACTAGTTCGGGCGGCGGAGTCCATCCCCACTCATGCGCATGTCGCCTACGCTATTGCTCGAAAAGAACCCGGGGTAGGCCAATCGTCGGTGCCGTTTTCACCAAAAGCTTTGGCGTCTTCGCTCGACCTCCCCATTCCTGCCCTCTATGCGGCGCTGAACACACTTCAGCATGCCGGAATCCTGCGCTGGGAGCACGTCGAAAGCAAAACACAGATTATTTGGAGCATGGCACGGGAGGCTGAAGGCTATATGCCGATCCCAAGAAAAAAACTCGAACGTCTCATGACCGCCAAAGGATTGCGCGCTGAAGCCATGCTAGACCTGCTTCATGGAAGCCAATGCCGGATGCGAAGTCTTCTAGCCTATTTCCAGGAAGAACTCACAGCGGATTGCGGCCGATGTGATCGGTGTACGGAGATCAGAGAACGGGGGCCCTTGGCCATTCAAGCGCATATTCTCACCATGCTCAAACAAGCTCCAGCCAGCGCGGCCTCCTTAACCAAAGCGCTTCCAGACAAGGAAGCCCTTGTGGCACAGGCCCTGCGCGATGGAATTGAACGACATTTGTGGGAACGAACAAGCCAAGGCATCTACCAACTGACATGAACACCCGCATCATTTTCTTCGGTACCCCCGAATTCGCTTCGGCGACCCTTGAGGCCCTCGTGGCCACCCCTCAAATGGAGGTTGTTGCGGTAGTTACGGCGGCGGACAAACCGGCTGGAAGGGGATTAAAGGTGCAGTCATCGCATGTTTCAGACACCGCTGATCGGCTCAATCTTCCGGTAATCAAGCCAGAAAGACTCAAAGATTCCGATTTTCTTGAGAACCTAGCGGCTTACAGCGCCGATGTATTTGTCGTCGTGGCATTCCGCATGCTTCCGGAAGCCGTTTGGAACATGCCTCCTTTGGGCACGTTCAATGTACATGCCTCTTTATTACCTGATTATCGGGGCGCTGCGCCTATCCAATGGGCCATAGCCAATGGGGACCAGGAAACCGGTGTGACCACCTTTTTACTGAATGAACGCATTGATGAAGGCGCAGTGCTCCTTCAAGAGGCACTCCCAATCGGCGAAAATGAGCCCATTTCATCATTGTATCAACGCTTAAAAATCGCGGGGGCCGGCCTGGCTGTGCGCACAATTGAAGGCCTTTCTGCCGGAAATCTAGCAGCGTCAAGCCAAATTGTCTCAAATGACGCCCGATTGGCTCCAAAAATTTATCCACCATTTGGCCAAATTGAACTGTTGAAAACTTTAGAGGCCATACATCATCGCATCAGAGCGTGTGATCCCTTTCCTGGGGCGAGTTTCGACTTAGACGTGGCCGAAAATGGACGAATTAAGGTTTTCGCTTCGGAGATTATTAATTATTGTAAATCAGAAGATTACACACATAGTATTAAACTAATTATTACAGATAGCGGTGTACATTTAACTCAGGGTGAAGGAGTTCTAAATATTCTAGAAATACAATGGCCCGGAAAGCGAAAAATGAAAACAATCGACTTCCTTCGAGGCTTTCGACTTAGAGGAAAATTTACCTTAAGCGCGTAAAATCGTCGTAAAGCCTTGTGTATACTGAGTATTCGATTATATTTGTTAGTGACCAAAACAAATTATTTAATCTTTTAAATCAAAAAGCATGAACAAGGCACAACTCATCGATGCCATTGCTGCAGACGCAGGAATCTCTAAGGCTCAAGCAAAATCCGCATTGGATTCAGTCACTAACTCTATCGGTGGCGCATTGGCTTCAGGTGATAAAGTTTCACTCGTTGGATTCGGAACATTCAGCGTATCTGTTCGTGGCGCACGTGAAGGCCGTAACCCACAAACGGGTGCGACTATCAAGATTGCAGCCAAGAAAGTAGCTAAGTTTAAGGCAGGTGCAGAATTGAGCGGAAAGCTATAATTCTACCCAAAATCACCTAAACGCAAAAGCCGCCCTCGGGCGGCTTTTTTTATGCTCTAAAACAAAGACCTCAAGCCTTCGCGTAAATCCGTTCAATGATGTCCACAACCTTCAAGCCCTCTAGGGCATTGGTTGTGATGGGATCTTGCCCGCGGAGGACCGCCATAACATTTTCATACACGTAGATATGATTCGCTGCAGACCCTTTGTACGGCCCATAGTTATTGGGCGGGTTGCTGGGTGCCAGTTCAGGCATCGCATACCCCTCAACATGGCAATGGGCCACCTCATTCATATACTGACCAGCCACCTTAATGGATCCTTTTTCTCCAATGATCGTCATGCTGGACTCTAAATTGGAATCCCAGACAGAGGTGGAATAATTCAACGAACCCACCCCTCCCTGCACCAAGTCAAAATGCACCATGCCTGAATCTTCAAATTCAATGCTATGCGCATGGTTGAAATTATTTAAGCGAACCGATGTCGGATGGATATCTCCAAAAAGCCAATAGAGGATATCAATAAAATGACTAAACTGAGTGAAGAGCGTGCCACCATCTAATTTTTTCGTTCCATGCCAACCTCCAGTATGGTAATACCGATCGTCCCGATTCCAAAAACAATCCACGTGCACCTGATAAATCTCCCCAAGCAATTCTTGTTCTACAACATCCTTGAGCCATGCACTTGGAGGTGAATACCGATTCTGCATGACGCCAAAGACATACTTTCCCTTTTGCAGCGCAGCATGCAATACTTTTTCTGCATCGCTACGCTTGAGCGCCATGGGTTTCTCAATGATTGGGTGAGCCCCCGCGGCGATGACATGAAGGGCATGTTCCGCGTGAAATCCGTTGGGGGTAGCTATCGCAACCACATCCAACGAAGGATGCGCCTCCAGCATAGCCTCAACGGTAGCATACAGTGGAATGGCCTCGTCGAGACCCAATGCATCTGCGGGTAAAACATCACACAAAGCACTCAACTCTGCCCCAGGGAGATTTTTTATCATCTCCATATGGCGTTGGCCAATTCGACCACAGCCTATAACACCGAATGAAATGGTCTTAGAAATCATAATTCAAGGTTCAAGTCGCTGGGCATCCCAGCGATGATCTTTTAAGGTAAATGCAATTCGATCGTGCATCCGGCTTGGGCGACCTTGCCAGAATTCAATCCGCTCAATTTGTAGCGCGTATCCTCCCCAACCCGCTGGGCGATGCAATGCTTCATCTGGAACTTCCGCCAAAGCTTGGAACTTAGTCTCCATCTCCGCCCGGGAGGAAACCGCTTCCGATTGATTTGAAGCCATGGCCCCACGCTGACTCCCTGGGGGGCGAGAATGGAAGTAGGCATCACTTTTCTCTTCAGAAACTTTTATCACGGAGCCGGAAATTCGTATTTGACGCTCCATCTCCCGCCAAAAGAACAAGGCGTGCGCCTTAGGGCGATGGGCCAAATCACGACCTTTTTTGGAGGTGTAGTGGGTATAAAACACCAACGCGCCATCCATGACATCCTTGAGAAGCACAATGCGTGCGTCAGGAAGTCCGTCTTCTCCGACGGTACTCAGTGCAAATGCCGTGGCATCTGCAGCACCAGTTTGTCGATAAGACTCGAGCCATTCCTTGAATAAGACCATAGGATTCAAGGATTTAGCCCCATCATCAAGCTGGTCAAACTGATACTCTTTGCGGTCGTCGTGTAAACTCATGGATATTGCTAAATTAGAGGATATGGCGCAGCCAATGGTACAACAGATTCGACGAGGACAGGTTTTATTAGCCCATCCCCTTTTGGAAGATGACAATTTCCAGCGCGGGGTGATTCTCATTGCAGATCATGACCACCAGGGCACCGTCGGCTTCGTACTGAACGATGCCACCGAGTACCTGCTCCCGGATGCACTAAAAGGCGATTGGCCCACCTTGCCCTTACACATAGGGGGGCCCGTTGATCAAGACTCCTTGTTCTTCTTGCACTGTCGACCTGATATCATTCCAGGCTCCCACTCCATAGATGGATTTTTGCATTGGGGTGGCGAATATGAGGTCATGCAATCAGCCTTGCGGAACGGGCAACTCCCTTCTGGACATATTCGTTTCTTCGCGGGGTACTCCGGCTGGTCACCAGGACAGCTAGAAGCGGAGATCGACGAAGGAAGTTGGGCGATCATACCCGGAAGCACGGTGAATTGCTTGAGTTATCAAAAAGACTTGTATCAAGCCCTCAAAGGGCAACTGCCTCCGGACTTTCGCCTGTGGAGCAATGCGCCCACAGAGCCCCAATTGAATTAAAACAACGAAGAAGCCCGAAGGGCATTCTGCATGCGTTCCGCTTGCGTGGCGACATAGGTTGATTTACGATAGTGGGTCACGGTAGACAATCCATCTATGGCATTGCTCATCCAAATTTCATCGGCGTCCAAAAGGGCAAACGGACTAAGGGATTCTTCTTGCACTTCGAGCCCTAGTCCCGGTGCTAATCGAAGTACTTGTTCACGAATGACCCCACGCAATGCCCCAGCACTCAAGGGAGCTGTAGTCAATTGCGTTCCTTTCAATACAAAAAGGTTTCCGCGGCTCGTTTCTAATATGCGATTATCCTGTCCGAGCAGGATGACATCATCCAAGCCTTGCTCCACGGCAAACTGAGCCGCCAAGATGTAGAGCGCCGACTGACTTGATTTAAGACTACTCAGTAATCCGGGCGATTTCTTGTGCTCTTGGAACACATCCACTTTCAATGGTTTGAGTGGATGGGGATAGCCCAAGTCATCTAATTCGGACACATGAATTGCATGCTCAACTGCTTTGGTTGACGGCGCATAGCCCATCCCACCGGAGCGCCATACGGATAAGCGCAAACGATAGTCCCCAGAACCCGAGGGCAGGCACGAGCGCAATTCAGCCTCCAACTCATCCGGACTCCAGCTCGAGGGTATCTCCATACGGAGAATCCGCATACTGGACATAAGACGAAAGTAATGGGACTCCCAAAAACAGATTTTACCGCGGTGAACGCGCATCGTTTCAAATAATCCGTCCCCATACAAATGCGAACGACGCGAAAAGGCTTGACCTTCCGCGTCGCTCAGACGATTTCCTTCGTACCAGACGGTGCTCATTTGCTGAACAATTCCGCCATTTTGCTACCAATATCCGCGGGAGAGTCCACCACGTGTACTCCGCAATCACGAAGAATGGCTTTTTTCGCCTGGGCAGTGTCCTCTGCTCCACCAACGATCGCACCGGCATGGCCCATCGTACGGCCAGCAGGAGCAGTTTCGCCCGCAATGAAACCGACCACAGGCTTTGTGCCATGGGCTTTGATCCACTGACCCGCTTCTGCTTCGAGCTGTCCTCCAATTTCACCAATCATGACAATGCCATGAGTTTCAGGGTCATTCATAAGCAGTGCTACCGCTTCTTTCGTTGTGGTGCCGATGATGGGGTCACCACCGATTCCGATGGCTGTGGTAATACCCATTCCAGCCTTGCAGATTTGATCAGCGGCCTCATAAGTCAATGTGCCCGACTTGGACACAATCCCAATGTTTCCTTTTTTGAACACAAAACCGGGCATAATGCCCACTTTCGCTTCATCTGCGGTAATCACGCCAGGACAGTTTGGACCGATCAGAGTAACGCCGCGCTTGACCGCGTAAGGCTTGGCTTTGACCATGTCTGCTACCGGAATCCCTTCCGTGATGCAGACAATGACTTTAATTCCAGCATCGGCAGCCTCCATGATGGAATCGGCAGCAAAGGCAGGGGGAACAAACAAGATGGATACATCCGCGCCCGTAGCGTCTACCGCATCCTGCACTGTATTGAAAACGGGCTTCTCAAGATGGCTTTGGCCTCCTTTACCGGGGGTTACTCCTCCAACTACGTTCGTTCCGTAGGCGATCATTTGCTCGGCATGGAAACTGCCTTCCTTACCGGTAAACCCTTGTACAATGACTTTGGAATCTTTATTGACGAGAACGCTCATAGCTGAGGATGCTTTATTGATGAATTTATTGCGGCAAAAGTAGGGTTCAAATGACGAACCCCCTACCCGACTATCGGCTGAATTTGATTTCTTCAATCAATCGATCGGCGCCCGCGTAGACATCCACTACCCACATGACATAGCGCAGATCTACCATGATGTTTCGGCAGCGTTCTGGCGTGAAGTAAAAGTCACTCATCGTGCCTTCCCAAATCCGGTCAAAATTGAGTCCTATCAACTCCCCTTTTGCATTGAAGACCGGGCTTCCAGAATTTCCACCGGACGTGTGATTGGCTGCCAAAAAGCATACGGGCAAATCACCGTCTGCATTGGCATAGACGCCGTAGTCCCTTGCCTCTAATTTGATCCGAAGATCTTCGGGCAAGTCAAATTCATAATCGCCCGGGATGTATTTTTCGAGAATCCCATCAGCCGTAGTAAAGTGTTTGTAGGTCACACCGTCCATTGGCGACAAGCCGCCCACGCGACCGTATGCAAAACGCAGGGTCGAGTTGGCATCCGATGCTATGTTTGCGTTAAAGCCTTCCCCATTTTCATTCGCCGCATACATGCGCTCGTGCATCCACGCTTTCATCCCTGCCGCATATTCCGACTCCAATTCACGCATGGAACCTGAATGTGCTCGGTACATGGACAATAAGTCAGGCCACAAGGAATAGGCCAAGTGATTGCGGTGGGCGGCAACCAGAGTGTCAATATTGGCGTCCGTCGTGACTTTGGGCAAGCTGTTATACATCTCGGGATTGAAGTAACCTTGAATAAATGCCTCTGTTTCCGCAAAGTATTCCAAGGGTACTTCCAGGTTCTTATTCGCTTCGCCTGCCTCCCGCCATGCGGTAATTAAACGCTTTGAAGCGCGACGATCAAGTTCGGGCACAAAATCTTTTTGAAAATCTTGCAGCGCACGGAGTGCAGGAGCACAATCTCCCCCAGTATCATAGGTATTGACCAAATCCTGTGCTAATCGACTCCAGACATTCAGTTCCCAGCGGGTTAATACTTCTTGCCAATACACTAAGCCGAGTCGAGCATCTTCTAACGCAGCATTTTGGGTGGCAAATGTCTTAACTAAGGCCCCAGCAGCCCCTTGATTCAACAACTGCTTTGCGGACCACGCGACGATCGCATCTTCACGCTTCTTCAACGTGTCGAGGCCATGCGAAGCTTCCATTCCTTCTATTTGGCCAATCCATTTCTTCCAACCGTTTGAAACGGAGGCATACTTGGAGGCATATTGGATTTTCACCGCAGGATCGACACGCATCGCGCTGTCCCACGTACTCAAAACTAAATCGCGCAGGGCCACGCGAACGGGAAGCATCACATCAAGTTGCTGGGCCACCTCCGAAACGGGTAAATAGCTCGTGGTGCGACCGGGAAATCCATAGATCAACGAGAAATCACCTTCTTCGGACCCTTTTAGACTGACAACCAAGGGGTTTTGAACCTGCATAGGCACATTCTCTGAATCGTACTCCGCGGGGCTACCGTCGGGCGCCGTGTAAATTCGAAACATTGAGAAGTCCCCCGTGTGACGTGGGAAAACCCAGTTGTCGGTATCTGCACCATACTTGCCCACGGCACTAGGCGGGGCGCCAACGAGTCGCACGTCCGAATAGCGACGGGCAATGGTGAGTTCGTAGGCATTCCCTGCGTAGGTCGGATCGATATGACCGATGTAGCCATCTTTTGAAGGATACTTGGCCATCATGGTTTCAAGCACCTCGGATATGGCTTCGCGTTCGCTTTTACCCTGGGCGATTAAAGGAAATACGTCTAAGCTTACGTTTTCCATTTTGACCACAAAGTCGACATAAAGTCCTGGGTTGGGCTTTTCATCGGCTAGCGTTTCGGCCCAAAATCCATCATTTAAATAGTTGTTTTCCAGAGAACTATGTGATTGTATGGCGTCATAGCCGCAATGGTGGTTTGTCAGCACCAAGCCTTGACTCGAAATCACTTCACCCGTACAAAATCCACCAAAGTGAACCACTACATCGTTGAGGCTGCCTGAGCCACCTTCGGCATAAATATCGTCCCAGGACATCTTCATGCCCATGGCTTTCATCTGATCAAATTGCGCAGCGGCATCTTCAGGGAACCACATTCCTTGGGAAAAAGCGCTGAAACTAAGTGCCGTACATGCGGCAGTGAAGAAAAGAGAGGTGTATTTACGCATCCTGTAAAGATATATCTTCGCAGCATGAAAGCACTAAAATCACTCTTAGCGGTAGGAAGCTTGGCGCTTCTTGTCGCCTGCCAACCTCAAGATCTCCAGATCGAAATTGCGTTGGACAACTACACTCCTACGGAGACCGAAGGATGGGCCACTATTATGGTTCGCGATACCGCGGATTGGTATGCAGCGGACTCCATCGTACTAGAAGACGGCAAAGGGCGTCTATCCTTTGCTCCAGAAGGGCCTACCTCGTTCTATGTGCGAATTGCTGGAATTGAACCTTTAGCGGGCTTTGGCTACCGAGGTAAATTGACCTTAAACGGGGATGCGAGCCAAGTTCCTTTTGAAGGCAAATTAGAAGGCACGGAAGAAATGACTTCGTTCAATACATTCAACGATCAGCAGAAAGCCTTTCAAGAGTACGCGGGCTCGTTCAATGAGTACTTTGCCTCTGCCTCTGCTATCGGTGATAGCGCCACGATGGACTCATTGAGTACCATCCTGGAAGCGGAATATGACAAACTTCAAGTGCAGAACAAGCGTTTTGCGATGGAAAATGGAGCCCTTGGTGCCTACATCGCTAACCGGTACATGTACATGGAAGAAGTTGAGGTCTTGGATTCTGTGCTCGCAGGTGTGCCTGCCGACGCGATGAATTCCAACGATGTTAAGCTGCTCGGAGAGCGTGTCACGGCACTCAAGCGCGTAGCTATTGGCCAGCCAGTTCTTGATTTGAACCAAAAGGATAGCCTCGGCAATCCTGCTACGCTAATCAGCATGCTTGGCGAAGGGTATACCCTAGTAGACTTTTGGGCATCATGGTGTGGCCCTTGCCGCGCTCAGAATCCGGACCTCGTAGTCCTCTACAATGAGTTTCACGCGATCGGATTTGAAATTGTTGGAGTCGCTTTTGATGATCAATATGATCGTTGGATGGGGGCAATTAAAGAAGACGGCCTAAACTGGCCTCAAATGACCGACCTCAGAGGCTGGAATAACTCTGCCTCGAAGGCCTATTCTATCCGCGCTATCCCTCAAAATGTATTGATCGGACCGGATCAAACCATTGTAAAACGGAACATCGAACCCGCTGAATTACGCACGTTCTTGCAAGAAAACCTAGGCATTCTTGCCCAAAGGGAAGTGACGGAATAAGGGAGATTATCTCTTTAAACGAAGAAGGGCGGCCCGCTGGGCCGCCCTTTTTTTATTTTATCAAGTGAGTAACCCACCGTCAACCTGAAGCACTTGCCCCGATACATAGGACGAAAGATCGCTCCCCAAAAAGACGCAGGCATTGGCCACATCTTCTGGTTGACCTCCGCGTTTCAATGGAATAGCATCGCGCCAGGTTTGAACCACCTTTTCATCAAGCACGCCGGTCATCTCCGTTTCGATGAAGCCAGGAGCCACTGCATTGCAGCGGATTCCGCGTGAACCTAATTCAAGCGCCACAGATTTGGTAAAGCCAATAATACCGGCCTTAGATGCCGCATAGTTAGCCTGACCAGCATTTCCTTTAATTCCAACAATGGATGAAATATTGATTATACTCCCACTGCGCTGCTTCAGCATATACCGCTGAGCGTGCTTGGTGGTATTGAATACGGATTTCAGATTCGTACTAATCACCTGGTCAAAATCCTCTTCACTCATGCGCAGCATGAGGGTATCTCGGGTAATTCCCGCATTATTGACAATGATATCGATTTGGCCAAAATGCGCCACAATATCTTGGATTAGTTGCTCCGCCTGCTCTCCACTAGAGGCATCGGATCGAAAGCCCTTAGCCTCTCCGCCCAAAGCGGCCAAATCTTTTTCAAGTGCTTCACCACGCTCCACGCTGGACAAATACGTAAATGCCACTTTGGCGCCCTCTTCAATGAAGCGCTGTGCAATAGCTCGTCCAATCCCTTTGGACGCACCGGTGACCAAGGCCACTTTGTTTTCGAGAAGTTTCATGATGTGAAATTAGGATGTTTGAGAATAACCTGCTCGCTTAAGACCAAAATAGGCGCATAGAATTCCAAGCAGTCCGCCCGCGATGACATCATGCAACCAATGCATATGCAGGTGAATGCGACTGTATCCCACTCCAAAGGCTACCAAGGCCATCAGGATAGGATATTGGTATTTATTCAAAGCCAAACTGGACCAGGAAGCCGCTAAGGCGGTCGCGAAGGCGGTATGACCAGAAGGGAAACTCTTGTAAAATGACTTCGTTAACCCAGGTATATTCTGTGCATCTGGAAACACGGTCCACGGGCGAGGAAAATCTGCAAAAATCAACTTCAACCCTTGGGGAATGATCACTGCAAGAAACACCGTGAACAAGAAGCCCTTGCGGACCCGCTTCCACGCTGGTTGCTTTCGATAACTCAACCACAGAAGAAAAAACAAGACATTGGCCGTCACCGCTTCACCAAACTGGGTCCAGTAGAGCATAAATTCATCCGCCCAATATTCACGTTGGTCTTGAACGGCATGCATGAATTCATGGGACCCTACGACGGCATAACTCAGTCCTAGTATTCCCCAGATTATGAGAAAGCTATGCAGAAAAGTTTTGTTCAAGAGGACAAAAATCAGGAACCTATGGTTCGAAGGAGCGTAGTGATTTGGCTTTGCCAAAGTAGGCGCATTTCTTGCTCTTCTTCTGGCTCCACGTGGTCGGTTACCAGGAGCAGCCCATCCCCAGTCAATTCATCGATCTCAATGCGAAATTCAAACGAGAATTTCTCATCCGTTTCATCGTGATCCCATTTATACTGAATGAATTGGGATTGCTTCTTTCGCACCAAGTAGGCCACCTCTTCAGAGTCCCCCCACATGAACGTAAACTTATCCCCTCGAGAATTCACATCGTCGCAGAACCATTCTGACAAGCCGCTAGGCGTTGACAAGAAGTTATACAACATGGTAGCAGAGCTACGAACAGGAAATTCTAAAACGATTTTGGTGCGATCTGGCATGATGGTATAATCCTGGCTTTGAGCGAATGATAAGACCGCAATATAGGCCTTCCGATGAATTTGCAAAACTTCTAAGCCTTTGAATTCAATCAAAATTTAGATTTAAATAAATTCGACCCGACAAATTGCCCAGAACCGCCTCTTGCCCTATTTTTGCCGCCTCTCACGGCGAGGTAGCTCAGATGGTTAGAGCGCAGGATTCATAACCCTGAGGTCGGGGGTTCGATTCCCCCCTTCGCTACACAGAAGCAAACCCGAGTCTCAAGACTCGGGTTTTTTCATTTTATAGCGCACTGAGCTTGATCGAGGGCGAGCTAGAATGAAAAAACCAGTACAGCGAAGCTGTTCGGGTTTGCTTCACGTGTAAAGCACCCCCTCCAGGGAACATGGGCCGCTCAGCGGCCCACTAATCCCCCCTTCGCTACACAGAAGCAAACCCGAGTCTCAAGACTCGGGTTTTTTCATTTTAGCGAGGTTCACGGTCAGATATCTGTGTCAGGTCTAGGGCGTAAAGTTGCTCTGCTCTAGCACATACACCTCATTCAAACTCCTCGCTAAACGTATCGTCCCACATAAACCCATTGACGATCCAACCGTCTTCGTTCTTGTAGTACGTGAATTTTAGCCGAATGGCGCTGACTTCGTATCGAACCAAATAGGTTTCGCGAATGGCGATATCCCCAATGGTCTCTGTTTTGACCTTTAGAATCCCAATGGGAGATCCAATGCGATCACTGAGCATGTTGACGTACTTGATGGTCTTTTCTTCCGATGATTCAATTTCATTCTCGGGTAATGGCCAATATGGGCTCAAAGCGTCAAACGCTAGCTTGATCTTGTTTTGCCGAAAAAGTTCAGCCACTTTCTTGGACATGGCCTCTGTAGCAGGGATATCTTTTAGATAATCATCTTGCGCAAAAGCGCTCATACTGACTACCAAGACAAAAAGAGAAAGAATGAAACGCTTCATAAGATTTAATAGTTGAAGTACCTAATATAGCCTATACTACCTGCGCTTCCTCGGCCCCTTTCTGGGCTTCCCGCGGTAGCCAGCGCCCGGCTGGTGGAAGTCTTTGGGCCGCGGTCCGGCCTTGGACGCAGTGGGGCCGCCATCGCTGTCTTTCACGGCAGCCTGCAGCTTACGCACTTCCGATTCGGTCAATTCGCGCCAGCCACCGGGCTCCAAGCCGTCGCTGGAAAGGTGCATGATGCGGGTGCGCTCTAGGTAAACGACTTCGTGCCCCACGTATTCGGCCATGCGACGGATTTGGCGGTTCAGGCCTTGGACGAGAGTGATTTTGTAGCTGTTGGCCCCCGTGCGGCGGATATCACAGGGAAGCGTTCGGGTCCCGAGCATAGGAACGCCTTGAGCCATCTTTTGGATCGCTTCGTCCGAAATTGGCTTCTTCACCCGGACGAAGTATTCCTTCGGGTGCGCATTGCCCGCCCGCAGAATCTTATTGACCGAATCGCCATCGTTGGTCAGCAGCAGTAGCCCCGTCGAATCCTTGTCCAAACGTCCGACCGTAAAAATGCGTTCCGGGTAACGGATGTAGTCGACCACATTCCCACGAATACTTCGATCCGTCGTCGACGTGATTCCCGCCGGCTTGTGCAGCAAAATAAAGACCGCCTGAGGTTTGGCTTCCGCATGAAGCACCTGACCATGCACCTCCACCCGATCGCCCGGCTTCACCGTGTCGCCAAGGACGGCTTTTCGCCCGTTCAAACGGACGGCCCCAGATTCGATGGCACGATCCGCCTCCCTCCGGCTGCAAACGCCGTGGCTGCTAATGTATTTATTCAGGCGTATCCCAGGCTCCATAGCTCCGCGAAAGTACGAAGCTCCTAGGTGCTTTACGATCGAAACCGCTTCGCTAAACCATTGTACGAGAAAGCACACATGCCCATACCTATACCAATGAAGAGTCCTGGAACCAAGTGGCCCAAGCCCATACCTAGCCCCATCCCGCGCATCATAGCTCCTACAAAGGCCAGTCCGCCTCCAATTTTCTGTGGGTCATTCATGGTTGAAAGGCGTATTTTCGACAAAATAGCCCAATTTCTACGGACCCTTCATGCAAAAAGCTAGTCAGTTATCGCCCTGCTTGACCTACAGATACCGCTTGGACCGGATTTGGGACGACAGCAAGCCCTCTGTACTCTTTGTACTCTACAATCCAAGCACTGCCGACGCCAACCAAGATGACCCTACCCTCCGACGATGCATAGGCTTTGCCCAGTCGTGGGGGTATGGGGGGCTTTGCGTCATCAACCTCTACTCCTTGCGAACGCCAGATCCCAACGTCTTGCGTGGACACATACAGCCCAAAGGCTCTGAACACGAACGAAGTTTTCAAGCAGCCTTGGAGGGTCACTCCGATGTCATTTGCGCTTGGGGACTACAAGGAGGACCAATTTCCAGCCATTTTAGCCCCGGGACGCACCGAATTTTTCACTTAGGGCTGAATCGAGACGGAAGCCCCAAGCATCCATTGTACTTACCTTCGAAAACCCTCCGACAAGAGTGGCAACCAATGGAATAAATGACAGCTCCTCCCTCCCCCCCTGACCAAGCTTTCTACTTTCGGGAAATTGGACCCTTCGATGCCGCTTTTATCCAAAAGCTCACAAACACAAGAGGCTGGCTGCAGCACATTGGTGATCGTAGAACGAAGACTTTGGAGGGCTCCCTCGCCTACATCGAGCGTGCCTATACCGAACCCTATGCGCGCATGGGCTTTGGTCTGTGGGCTGTAATTAATCGGTCGAGTCAACAACCCATGGGGGTATGCGGGCTCGTGTCAAGGCCTGATGCCCCCGCTCCGGATTTGGGCTTTGCGCTATTGCCCGAATTCGAAGGTCAGGGCTGGATTCGAGCTGCGAGTCGTTTCGTTTTGAGCCACGCGTCGGAGTACCTCCATCTATCCACAGTGGATGCCTATGCCAACGAAGACAATGCCCGAAGCCGAAAGACCCTAGAGGCCTTGGGCTTTGAGTCTTTGAGCTGTTCAGAACATCCCCTTTTTGGCGCGGTAGTTTGCCACTATCGACTGCAGTTTCAGAAATAAAAAAAGCCCACCGGAGTGGGCTTTCACTTAGTGCTGGACCGAGAAGACTCGGCGCTCTAGACCAGTTGGACTTTCCCAGGTTAGGACGTAGGATCCATTGGGCAAGTCGGCTACATGCACCTGCGTACTTGGCTCCAGTGTCTTCACTTTTTGACCCATCAGGGTGTAGAGGACCAATTGACCCCGCGGTGCTTGGCTGAGGTACAAGACATCCTTCGCAGGATTGGGCATGAGTTGAATCTGTGAGGCATCAGTTTCATCGAGGCCTACACCTTGGACTTGGACTTGAATTCGGACCGTATCAGCCGCCAAACGGCCCCAACGTACCGCCTGAAGCTCGCCCATAGCAGCTGTCCACTGAACTTCCGCTGGATCCGACATAGTAGCGGGATAGGATACCCATGTACCCCCATTCAACAGCCAGGTCACCGAATCAATCATAGCCGTAGAGCTCAACTGGTAGGTAGACGTAGACATCCACGTAGGCGTAGTCGAGCCCACCATGATGGCGCCAACAAAGGGCAAATACACCGTGTGGGTATCCGCCGCGAGGGCCTTACCGCATCGACCAACCGCCGTGCTGCTATCAGACGCAGTATAGACAATCAACTTGCCCATGCCCGAAATCGCATTGGGAAGACTCAAGGAAAGAACGTCTGCCATGACTGCGGTATCCCAGTTTGCGCTCAATTGGCTGGCAAAACCACTGCTGACCCCTGACTGGGTCCATTCAAATTCGTTCAGGCCATCCGTAATGGATCCCTGGAAAACCTTGTTGTGCAGGTACAGATCGAGAACCCCAGGATTTACCGAGGTAGCTGAATCCACCGGAATCGTACCACCACCGCCTGTGGTGATGTAGACGGGTACTTCGCGCATGGAATAGCCAATGCGGTACCACGCACCGTTGGTACTGTCGTAGACGTAATCGTCTGCGCGGAAGGCAATCGTAGACTGCAGGGTCGTGGACGGCTTAAAGGTCAAAACACCCGTGGTGGGGTCCAAGGTAAGCGGGTGGGATGGGCTGCAATCAAAGGGATTTGTCGCACTGTAGCCCGTCGCATAAACGACAGAGGTGCCTGCGGCAGACAAGGCCGAGCGAAGCACCAGCGCGGTGCTATCGCCATCGATTTCCTGCGTCGCCATATTCTGCTGGTGAAGTTGGTGAACGGCTCCACTCAGACTGCCCATGGGTGCCCATTTGACCGCGTTGTTGTATGGGCGAAGGCCACTGGCCAAATTGAGTTTAGCCTCCAGGTAAATTTGCTGGGAGGCACTGTTCACCAGCGTGGTGGCTCCATTGGGTCGGCAACATACCGACCAGGAGAACGTGTAGTTCGCCAGGGAGTTGAACGTCACAGTACCCGCGTATTCATGCACCTGCAAATTGCTACCGCCATTGGAGCAAAGACCTCCTCCCACATTCGTCACCGAATAGGCTGGCTTGGTCAAGTTGACGAGCACCGAATACGTCGCGCCGCCGCCTGTTACGGTAACCGTATTTGTTTGAGGCATCGAGACGCCATAGGCATCATTGTACAAGGTGAGTAGGACATTGTATGTGGACGTCGTACCCGTTGTCGACACATACTGGTAGGAAAGATCTCCACCAATGAGGTGGCTCGCCTGAGAGGATAATCCTAGTCCAAAAATGCATAGAAAGAGGAGAGCTAATTTTTTCATCTCTCGATGTAATTGGTTTGATGTGAAAGATACTAAATTCAGCTAGGTTGAAATTCTTGCCTTCGCTAACCCTCCCTTTGTTTACGGAATACCGCAAAAATCCCCGTTACATGCAGACATTCTAGCCAATTTACTCATTCGGCACTGGATACATTTGTTCTAATCAAAACCACCAAGCATTATGAAAAAATGGTTCCTTCTATCCTTCATTGCTCTTTCAACCTTTGCTTTTGGCCAAGAAGGCCAAGGGGCTGTGCTACATTCCAGCCGGTATATT